>Ga0157363_1000013_pt1 | contig 197293 bp, 195 predicted proteins | sample AttsexASBM1_FD_111477 | JGI IMG/M metagenome (GOLD analysis project Ga0157363, IMG submission 111477) | Fungus gardens microbial communities from leaf cutter ant in Ribeirão Preto, State of São Paulo, Brazil - Atta sexdens ASBM1 | ecosystem: Host-associated > Fungi > Mycelium > Unclassified ...
AAAGTGAATATTCTCCTTCTGGACCGTCCTTTTGCTGTCTATCGAGATTTGTGGACTGGTAAGAAGATGAAGGAAGCATACTTCTGCAATCCCGGAGTTGAAACCAAGTTTACTGACTTCACAAGGCATATCGTCGGAGAATACAGACTGGGAAGTCACAAAACAGAAGATGTCATGGACGTGCCTGAAATGATGTCTGGCATAACAGCAGCCCCCTGCCTCAGGACTGGTGATAGTTTAATGTCTCGGCTTGAACACCAGCGTAACTTCGATGTGATGAGCAAGATTTCGCTTCCGGCCATACGTGAACATCGTTTCTCCAACTTCTCCCAAAAGGTGAACTTCAGAGAAGGTGATGAGAAAAAGCTCGTGTATATTCGCGGAGATGGCGGCTTCATAACAGGGAAAATGACGGCCAGAGAACAGCTCCGTGTCCAACGGGTTGAGGGGACAATCAAATCCATCCTGAATATCGACATAGAAGCGGAGTATGTCATCTTAAAAGAAATGCTCTTCCCCGAAAAGGAAGATGAAGACGCACGACGTATTCTCATGGGTGTGGACATAAACACATATGGGAGACATCTCTGTGATATGAAAATGAAGTATGACAACGATTGTGGTTTGATTGTCGATTGACACCCTGGTTTTCATGATGATAACTTAGGTTCAATTTTCAGGAAAAGAGGACATGTCATGAGCAAGTTCATTCACATTGTGGTGGGATGTAAGAATCTTCCGGTGTATTCCGAAGATATCGAGGCCGATGTCAGCTTTGTGGACGCGATGGCCCAAAAGCTTTTCCCTGGCTTGAGCGTCCACGGCGCACATTGCGATGGTGAGCTCTTCACGTTTCATCAGGAAAACCCGACTCTGACCCTCCTGGACAGCGTCTCGGTTCTTCTCGATAGCCCGGACGCAGATGATAATTTCTCATCGTATTTTGGGTCGTCTCCGGAAGAGCTAAAACGTTTTCTCGCAAGCTATCCAAAAGACCCGGTGACCAATCGTCGGCATTGTATCGTTCTATACATCCCCTTGGATATCGAATATTGGGATGTCTATAAGCGCGTTGTCACCGACGACGATTCGTTTGGACGGCCAGCATGGGTCTTCAACGACACCCATATACCAGATATGGAACCGCGTGCCATCGTTGATGGTAATGCCAAGGAGATTTGGGACCAGTGCATTAGCTTCAACGAACAAAAGGTCCGAGAAGCTATCCTGAACAAGGGCTTCTCGGATGCTGACATTATCAAGGCTTACCGGGCACTTATGGCCTCGCAGGAAAAGTGAAAGTCAAAACCATGCATCGCAACCACGAATATGAACTCTCGCTCCTTCAGGACGAGTACAGCCTGTTCTACAAAAAGATGATGACAATGTGGGAAATCGTTTCCCCATTAGTGGGGCTTCCTCACCCTACTCTTCGATATGTAGTGCAAGATGAACGCATCGTCGAGATGGAGTGCCCGATACGTCTTGTGTGCCAGGAAAACGAGCGCCCCTTACTCAAGCTTTTTTCCGCCCGGCGTTCTCGTTATGAGAGAGCTACAGAAATTTTCCAGAACGTCCAGACATTCGGCGATTACCGAGTTCGTCTTTACGGCCTCTCAGTTATCGATGATTTCATGACAGTCTTTAAGCGGACCTGTGTGCGGATTGGTATCCCCGTCCCTGCACACCTGAAACAAACTCGCGATTGCGTGTATGTGCTGCGTCGTCAGCTAAAGCGTCAATGGAGTTCGACGCCGAAGGAGGACGAAACCTTCTCCCACAACGCATCCAAAAACACGCTGACCCATAGAAAGGAAAGTGCCCGACAGAAGTTGACCTGGAGCCATAAAAAACCCGAGGACTTCTTTTTGTCGGGGAATCCTTACTTCCATCGTATCATCTCCTTTGCATCTTCATCCCCTCGCGATGTCGACGTGAATGACTTCCAGGAGATGTGTCTAAACACCCCTCAGCTTCGGGTCGGGTTCTCAGGAAAGCTGGATTTTCTTCCAGATGGCTCTGACGACATCAACAAGCGAGCTTATCGCATTGGCCTTAAACAAGCCCTAGAGTTCCAGCAACATTTTGCACGTTGGGCTAAATTGACGCTATGTGGTGAAGTCAAGGCCCAGGCGTCTCATATTGGCTTTATTCTACATCGATTGCGGAAGGCCTAATCTCATTACACAGTGTCCTATCCTCTGAGGGATAGGACATAGAAAAAGGGGGAGACACAATATTGTGTCTCCCCCTTTTTTGATTCTTGGGAGCGGGAGTGGGATTTGAACCCACGACCTCATGGTTATGAACCATGCAAGCTAACCGGACTGCTCTATCCCGCACGTCAATGATATACGCAATCCCCATCTCTATGTCAACAATAAAATTCAACAAAGTTAAAAAATGTTACAGAAACACGGCTTGCCTAAAGTTTCGTTCATTTTGGATTCAAAAAAAGGACTATAATGGTCTGTTGTCAATGGAGGAAAAGCTATGCTTAAACAAAAAAGTCGAGGGGTAACTCTCGTTGAAGTGATGATGGTTTTAGGGGTTCTCGCAATATTACTTGGGCTCATTATGACTATCATGGGGACAGTTCAATCTAAAAAGCAAGCTAATAGGATGGTTGAAGAATTGTTGACCATCAAACAGCAAGTCGTCGAGATTTGTGACAGTTCTGAGGCCACTTGCCCTTCGAATACAGACATATCTGTCATACTTGCCAACTCAAAATTATTACCCAACTCATACGTGGGAAACGATGGTAATAGATTGGCGGATGTATATGGAAATCCTTTAGTAATCGTATATGTGTCTGCAAAAGAGGCTCAATCTATGGGGTATGCGACCGAAGCCCTCATAGAATTCGGAATCCTCCTAGATAACAAGGCAGAATGTATGACTATCTTCGCAGCTATGGCACAAGGTCCAGTTGGTAATTATTTCCGAAAAATGGGAGATGACTTAACCAAAGGGGAGGAAGTGGTAAAAACGTGTAATCGTCTATCTTTTCCAAGCGAATTAGGAGGTCTTTTATAAATTCCAGCTTATTCTTACCTTGTCCAATGGTACTCCTATACAGGACTATAGGAGTACCAGAATGAGCATATCAGACGAACATAGTACGCGTGTGGGCACATTGATGAGGCAAATGTGCCTGTTAATCGGTGTCGATTATGACCCTGATGTCGTTCAACGCTGCGGGGAGCTTCATGATATAGGGAAGTTCCATATTCCCCGTGAAATTCTCAATTCACCACGTCGATTAACTGAGAAAGAATTCCTGGTCGTACAATCTCATGTCATCTTAGGTCGTGATATGCTTTTGGCTCAGGGGCATTGTCCATCTTCTCCTGAAGTCATCGTCGCATATCTTCATCATGAGAAATGGGATGGGACAGGCTATCCATGCGGCCTTGCGGGTGAGGAAATTCCTATCATAGCCAGGGCGGCTGCACTTTGTGATGTCCTAGATGCTCTACTGAGTCCCAGAGCCTATAAAAAAGAACTCTCTTTGACATCGGCGATATCCATTATTAAGGAGGGTAAGGGAACACATTTCGACCCATTCCTTACAGAAGTCTTCCTTGAGAACGTAAGGGGATTTGCAATGGTCAGGAATGGCCTGAATCTTCCGGAAATCAAAGCAGAAATCCCTGAAAACAAAATAGACCAGAGTATATCCCGGCACAGACGACCCGACTTTTGATAGGATTGGATTCGTTAATAGCGTCCCTGTGAGATATACAGACATAAAATCATTCAGGAGATTGTTATGTCTGACACCCAAACTCTTATGCAACGATGCTCCTCGATGGTGCCCGACAAATATGCAACAATTCTATTGGCTGCATCTGGATATGCAGGCGCTAACGACCACATCTCCTGGCAATTCCATGCCACGGCCATAATACATCTTGGGGGAGTGTGTCATGGCGCATTGTCGAGATGAGATTTCCCGAGCTCTAGGTGTTCCTTATCAAGGTTTCACTCTTGAAGCCAGGACACCCCTGGATTCATGGAAAGCTATGTCAGGTCAGACATGGGACCAACTCAATCACCGTCTGATATCAGATGACTTCATTATCGCGGGATGTGACGTCAATGATTTCATCTTATCCGGTGTTGATGATATCGATGATGAGTTTTGGGCGGGCCATTGCATTCTGACACCCGACGGGTTGTGGCATAATAAAACCTTTCATAAGTCGACATCTACAACTTCGACTTATGATGTCCATGACTTTTCTGTCTATGCCGTTCTTCCTCTGGATATCGTAAATTTTCATCTTCATTGGCCGGATATCGGGAAGTCCCATATCAAAAATCGTCTGACGGGGTATTGGACCGACACGTTCAAGCCCAAGAGTATTCCCGAAAATATTCCCGTCACCTGGGATATGAACGCCGAAACCAGGGCGGCTATTCTTGATATGGCAGAGAAACAACAACCGATATGGCAAATGCTCATAGATGTTGGTCAATATATTGAATGCGACATTTCTTCAGCATTCCCTGGAGTGCAATCAGGAGTGGAAGCCCTTAAGAAATGGCTCCCTATCATCGGAGATGTCTCTTTTTTGGCATTGTCTCCTGAGACGACGGGGCGCTCAGACCTACATTCGGACATGTTGTGCATAGATAATACCTCAGGAGATATTATCGCATTTGTTTCCAAAGAATTTCGCTTCGTTCACGAAGCATATCGAAATCAGGGCATCGGGCAGGCATTGGTCATCGTGGATGAAGTTATGGGTACCAATGCCATGAATGCGACATCCTACACGACATCAGGATACAAAAGTCGTCTGAAAGCGTATGAGACAATGGCCGAGATATCCAGGTCACTCGAACAGGACCTGGAACATCACAGGGATGTCGCACCTGTCCCCTGAATGAAAGTGTAGGTTTGCTCATATAATCAAAACGATAGTCTGACTATGTGTTTAGAATGAACGGCAAACCTACAAAAAGTCTTCAGTCACAGGGGAGAGAGCGCTCCATCTCCAAAAGGAAGTTTTCCAGATGGTTGGCCCGCCTGTCAGAAGACAGCCTACGAATAGTTCTCGTATCCAGAGCCATCATCCGACGAACGTATTTTAGATGGAGCTTACGGACGTAGCCCGGCGTCTTTATCCAATCCTCCAGAACAATCCGAGTGATGTCTTGTTTCTTCTGCTCCAGAGGGGCGTCTTCCATGTAAATTGAAAACAGAATGAGACAAGGAGCCGGAGCCATATGAACTGCACACTTCATGTTCCGGAGAAGGCGATTCGTCTTGCGTTCGATAAAGGCATGAGACTGAGACACCGCCGGTACTTGGCGCGGCGGTAACGGGCGAATCCCATGGCGAGCAATCCGAATGGTCTCCAACTCGGCCTGGAGCTTTTTGAGACGGGAGCCGACGATTCCGATACCAAGCTGTCTCCAGGTATGAACAAGTAGGCGCACATAATCCAGAAGCCACCGGGTCAGATAACCGACATATCGGTATTCTTCACGGGAGAGATTCTGAAGATATTCAGTAACATTGCTATATCGTCTCTCCGAGAGAAAAGATTCCAGCGAGGGATGCTTCAGCAGATATCCGATATGGTACTGCGGCTGGCAAAGCGAGCTGTGATTATAGACCTGGAAACCTTTCCGGGGGCCAAAACCATTCTTCAGACTAAACAGAAGTGTCGAATTCCCCGTACCAACATCGCTCTTCAGAAAAACGGGCAGAAGTTCTTCTGTTTTTTCTGTCGGGCGGTCAGGAAACCTGCTGAAGAGTTCATCGACACGCAGAACCCATCGTGTCATGAGAGCTCTCAGCCGATTCAGTTCGGTTTGACATCCTGGGATGCCAAACTTTTTGCAGATGTCTTTACGGTCCATCTTTTCAATTTTCTGACGAATATTATCCGGTGTCATGTCATAGCCTTAGATATCGACATACATTGTCAATATGGAATTGTGAAATCTAAGAAATCTAAACGGACGCAGATGAGAGCGAACCTACATCTTTTTCTCTGCTTTACAACCCCGCAATCATTTCCAGAAATAATCTGGGTCCGATAGAGAATCTTAACGCATGCAGAACATCCTAAGAGGAACATACATCGAAAACAGCCTTTAGTCAAATGTTAAACCACCTGTCCGGTGGGGCAGATATGCGCCATTCCTAAGAGAGCGACATGCCAATGTTAAACCACCTGTCCGGTGGGTCGCCTGTGTTTGCGTTTCAGCCATAATCAATTTTCATTATACCAACATCTTTCTTTGAATTCAAATTTTTGCATGAAAACTGATTCCCATCAGAGCATATTATGTTCGTTCTTTTCAGAGCCGGATGATATATCCTTATCTATTCTCTGAATAAGGATATTCCCCATGCCTCTTTCCCAAGATTTTCAGGACAAACTAGGCCAAGCATCCACGCGGACAACTGCCGCTGTTCTTTTGGCCTCCGCCGGTTTTCAAAATGACATTGCCACAGAGTTCCTGCGAGGAGAGCCTGCGCCAGGCATTGCGGATTACACTGATTTCCTCCGGCATATCCGTGATAATGTCGATGCTTTTAACCTCTTTGAGGTTTCAAGTATCGTTCAGGGTTTTGGACAGGAGTGGGATGTCCCTGTCGAGACGTTGGGAGCTGCATTGAACCAATGTAAAATTTCTCAACCTGACTTTCTTGCCGGAATTTACAGTGAAGGCCAGTTTGGGATTTCTGAAGATGGCCCGACAATCAACATTGCGGCTTTGATAAATGCCGGACCAAAACATGTTCTCGTGGCCCTTCTGAAGGACATCTCAGCGGAGAGTGATTTTACCGGATATCCCGTCGACAGTCGTGATGAAACGATTTCATGGCTCCAATCCAATCCCTCACTTTTGAACCCATCGAGCTCAGAAATAAGGGATTTCGAGCAGCGGACTTTCAATATGTCTGATGCAGATGACCTTGAATCAGTCAACCTGAGCATCAAAGACGGTCTCGCGTTCGCAAAAGAGGTTCTGTCCGCCCGTCCAGATGTCCTCGACGAATTGGAAGTCAGCGCTCCAGGCCTGGTGAAGCGCATACAGCAGGACGCCCCGGCACCTCGGAATACGAATGCACCGGGAATCTGAAACCTATGGACTGCCGCGCTCAGCTTTCAAAATCCCTCGGAGTGCCATTCCGAGGGATTCTAGTTGATGGTGTCTCACCTTTAGATTCATGGAAGAAGACCGTAGGTGAGACCTGGCATGCTTATAACGACGCCGCTGCCCCCGAAGAACCTTCCCTCCACCTTAATGAAGACGGGCATCTATCCAGCGTACAGGGAATTCAGGAATCTTTTTGGGATGCAGGAGCTTTCACAATTCTGACATCCGCTGGGTTATGGGATAATAACGTCTTTTACCCAGTAAGCGAAAATCAACAATCCAGCTCAGAAGAGCTCAGTGAATATGCGTTAGTGCCCAGAAGCCTAGCGGCAATGATGAAGTTCTGGCCCCATCTTGTGACCTCCCATGTCTGTGAAAGAATGAGAAGCCCAGAAGACTTTATCTATGAAATTGACCCATACAGAGACACTCCTATCACCGCTAATCCAACTGAGGCAGAATGGGGCGACATCTTAGATTTGGCCGAGAAAATGCATGACCAATGGCGATGGCAAATTGAAGACGGTCAATACTTCCCCGTCGACTTTTCGACCTTCAATGTAAAAGGGCTATCTGGGATTTTCCCGGATATCGGAAGTATCTCTATCATGATTTTGCCATCCGATGTGAAGGCTAGGCCAGACCTTCATTCGGACATTATCGCCCTGGATAACGATACCGGGGATATCGCTGGCTTCGTCTCAAAGGAGTTCAGAATGGTCTATCCGAGATATCAAAGGAGAGGGATAGGCCAGGCTCTTATTATCGCTGATGAAATTACGGGCGCTAAGGCAATGAATGCAACGTCATTTACCACTTCTGGATACAGCAGTCGAATGAAGGCGTTAGGCACCCTCCGAGATATCGTGGGAGCTCAAAAAAGCTCGCAGGAAATTGCCCTATCACCATAGCTGTGATATGGCTCTACCAACACGCCGAAGGATACGACTATGCCTGTCTATGTCGATGATGTTGTTCATAACTATGGCCGAATGAAAATGTGCCATATGTGGGCAGATTCTATGGATGAGCTTTATGCGATGGTCGACATCATCGGTGTTAATCGCAGATGGCTTCAGCAGCCGCCAAAGGCGTCCTGGGTCCATTTTGATATTTGCATCAGTAAGAAAAAACTCGCCATACAAAATGGTGCTATTTTAACGGATAAGTATGGTCCTATTGAACACGTCGCGAGACTGACCGGGAATGCTAAAAAGCTTGAAATGGTCGCTAAATGTCGCGCCATGTTCAAAAAGGAAGTCAGGGAACCTACGCTATTGTAGTCCCTGATATTTTGGGATTATTTTACATCTTCAAAAGAATTTTGTGCAGATAGAATACGACGCCCATCTTCCTCATTGACACCCTGAATTAACACATCGGGTTTGGAGCTAATTTTAGCCCGGCGGCTCATTACCTCGCCAAGCCATGCTCCCTGCACCATCCAAACTTGATTATTCCCCGTTTTGATGAAAAAATATGCTTTGTAATGACGCTCCATTGGGCCGACATGATAATTATAGTCATCCGTATTTTTGTTTGTTACCCCGATAATTTTGAAGGAGGCATTTTTACTATGCGCATATTCCGATAAATAGTTTCGGTCTTTTATGAAAGAAGAAACCGCCTCTTTGGAAACCGGATAATGGCTCATCTGGAACCATTTTTTATCGTCAATGGCTGCTAGCTCGTATTTGCTAAAATCACAATATTCGTTGTGGCAAGTTACAAGTTCGCTATGAAGTTTATGAGCGCCCTCACCTAAAATATATCTGGAACCAAAACATTGAAGGTAAGCTGCATCGTATGCAGCCAGAATGAACAGAGAAATGAAAAGACACATCATTAGGCAAAATGGAGAAAACAGGAGAGTGTAGAGTACGCCTATTAGCCGACAACTAAAAACAATCCATAGAACCGTGAGTATTATTGCGAACACCATGAATATATCTAGCTCATAGCCAGGACAAATAAAATTACTTATGTAATTGAAGTGTTTGTCTATCTCGCTCATGTTTGTCCCCATGAAATGAAAATATATTCACATCTCTCTTATCTATCCTTGATTGTCAATGGAATTCTTTTCGTTCGACCATATATATACAGGCCGGAAAACTGGCAAAGACAAACTGCCCCAGGCTGTCCCATCAGGGACAGGGTCATTCACCCATTTGATTTTCTGAGGGTCAATGCCCAGGTACATCAGAACATCAGGGGTCGGCGGGACAAAAACTGCACATGATGAGTAAACGACAGGGCGTCCTGACGGCGCTGTCATAACCTGCTTTGGCACCTTGACATTCTTTTCGGCAAGCATTTTTTGCCATTCGGTCTCCGATATTTTCTTTTCATCATAGGTCGCGGATAACACACCCTGAAGAACGGCTCCATTATCGAACAACGGAGACCCGGATGCACCCTGGTCCCAAGAAGCAAGGCCCGTGTGACACATAGAGAAATAGCTGGCACCAAGGGTGTCTGGAATGACATACCCTGGGATTCTCTGATATTCTGGTTTCGTTTTTTGAGGAACCATCTTCAGAACGCAGACATCATGAGTGATATTGTATTCATTGGTTTCCTGCCCCGGCCTGATATCACGATGGTCGTCACAAAAAGCGACAGTAGCCATACCGATGTAGTCGCCGTGAAATGATTTCACGATGATGCCTTTTTCGGGAAGGAATTTTTGCGTCTGCGGGTCAATGATGCCGTGTCTAGCTGTCAGGATGTATTTGTAACCCTGGCTATCCTTAATATCAAGGACACCCCCGGTCATTACCGAAACCATTCCATTATTCTCGACACCCTCAATCATGACGGTATTGAGAATGTCCGTAGAAACATCCTGTGCGGATGATGGATGACTCCATAGAGCTCCGAGAGCCAGGACTGTCATTCGTAGGAAGTGCTTCATATCCCAAACCTCAGGCCTTAAGCCTCGCCCCAAAATCTTTTTGGAAATCCTTGAGGCCGCGAGCGCCGACATAAGAGAAAATGGCGGTGTTGGACTTTACGATGATTTCACCAGCGGCTTTACCCTGGGCACAAATCATCAGACAGTCACCCCCGGATGAATTGGAAAGCAGCTTATGTGTCTGCTCGACAAGAGGCATCACTGAACGCTCAGCGGGGCTAGGATTCCCGATGGAAGGAGAATTATGACCGGCAAGACGATATTCTGCCATGCGTGTCCGGGTTTCATTCGTCCGGCGAATATTTTCTGCCGTAATCTTAGACATCTCCACACGCACGGCTTCATAGTCCATCTTGGGAGCGATGTTGATAACTTGTTCGGTCTGATGTTCCATGTCTCTTACCTCTTTGTGTTAAAACAATAAAACATATATTTTTGTCTTTGTCAATCGAGTGGCGATGGTGTGAAAATCGGCGGCTTTGATAGCTTTCGGAGTGGTAACACTTTTCGCACAGCCGCCACTGGCCGAGGCGGAGCTGACCTTAGCGGCTGGACATCTGCGGACGCAGGGATTGCCTTCCCGAGGATAGGCAGTCTCGCCAAGACACTCCGTCGGATTTCCTGATACTCTTTCACGAAGTCAGGGTCCTCAGGCTCCAGTCCAGGAACAGTTTGAGAAAGATGGATACGGTGGTCTGTCGTATAGAAACCGAGAAGATTGCTACCCTGCCAATGCTCCGGAGATGAAGCGTGGCGATGATTTCTATCCATTTTGATGCCGTAATTCCGGTCATATGGAGACGCCTCAACCAGAATAGTATGACGTGTATCCATCAGTGCTTGTCGCATTTTCTGGATGCTGAATTTGATATCAATCCCAGCACATACAATTTTAGGCATCGCAATTCTCCAGACATCATCGGAGAACCCCGACACAGCCTGCCCCAAGCGTTTATCTTGAGCTGGCCCATGAGACCCTAAAATTCGTTTTGCGACATCATAGTCTTGGAAGGTCAGAGCCTTCTGATACATCATCCATTTTTCGAGCGTGGCGAAACGAATACCCGGCAGCGCAGGACTTTCCATCTCTTGGGCGAACCAGTTCGAGAATATGCCATTTTCATGCTCCGGTTTGAAGAAAAATGTATAATCCATGACATACTCCCGCTGCTATGTCTGTGTGAACACACATACCTTATCTTTAAGCCAAAGAAAGGGCCGAAGCCCCTTCTTTTATGCCGCATTCGCGTACTTCTTATGGAATGCGTCGTAGGAAACCCTATCTCGCAACATGAGAAGGAATTCTTTTTCCGTCATAGCTTCCCCGTTTTCAATCATCGGCAGGAACTTCTTGGGGATATCCCGATGTGGGCGGGCTGACGGACGCTGTCCAACATAGAAGTCCTCATTCGTCGCGGCGAATGTCACGCACTCCTGAAGGTTGTCGACATCAGGAATATAATTCTCCAGCATAAGACGAACACGATAGAGCGTCTCAAATTCCGGAGGAACTTCAATTTCCTCTGGGATAGCGAAGTAACCACGAGCCAGAAGCGACGGGAAAGTCTTACTGACAAATTTAGCGATGACCGGCGCAAACACCATACCCCCGAGGATTGGAGCAAACCAGACCAGCACACTGGACGGTGAAATGTCACCGTGAGATGCCATAGCTATCAAGGCAGCCTGCTGTGTCGGCACCGTGCTGATTTGATAGAGAAGGAATGCGGTAATCGCGATACCCGTCAGAGACACCCATCCGAAATCATGAAAACACTGTTTCCAAGACATCTCGTCATCGCCACGCTGCTGCGCATCCCAAGAAACCGACTTACGGATAGCCCAGTAGTAAATGAAGCGTGTCATAAAGACCATCATCAGCGGCGCAAAGAAGAGTGAGAACACGGTCTCCAGGAACATCGAAAGTATCATCTTCATTTTGCCGCCGTATAGCTCACACTTCCCTGTCTTGAAATTCAGGATAAGGCTAAGAACACGGGGCAGGAACATAATCACCAGCGAGGTCACAAGCATCATCAGGGCCGGGATTTCACGATACCGATTTCATTGAACTCAAGGCGACCAGACTTCATGAATGAAATCATGCCGTAAGATGAAATCAGAAGGAAGAGAGCCCAAAGTGGTGCAGATAGATATCCGAACATACCATTGACAAAGAAGTCGGTATGCGTGGAGGTAATACCATCCATGAACAGAAAGCGGAGATGCTGAAGGTTGCCCTGCATCCAACGACGCTCACGCACCATGAAGGACATGATATCAGCCGGGATTTCTTCCCAGGCCCCCTGTAGCTCCGGCAGGAACCAGACTTCATAGCCAGCTCGCGCCATTAGAGCTGCCTCAATGATGTCATGGCTTAGCGGCTTTCCGCCCCATGGTGCCGCGCCGTCAAGCGTTGGCAGGGTGCAATGCTGGATAAACAAGTCAGTGCGAATCATCGCATTATGGCCAATGTAATTCGCATGCCCCATATGCATGGCCTGTAGACTATACGACATCACGGCACCGTACAGATTGCCAGCAAACTGCTGCATCCGGCCAAACAGAGTATGGCGCAGAACAGGGCGAGGGTTCGTTTGAAGGATGCCAAGGCGATGATTGCCTTCCATCATACGGAGCGTCGTATGAATGGTTTTGCCACTCATAAGGGAATCAGCGTCCATGACGAACATATATTTATACCGCTTACCCCAACGACGGCAGAAATCGCTGACATTCCCCAGCTTCGCGTGGTCATTGAACGGACGCCGACGATAATGGAATCTGGCCTCGGGATACATTTTGCGCAGTTTCAGGACGGCGGCTTTTTCCGCAACGAAATACCCTGCCTTGCGACTGTCTGAAAGAAGGAAAATATCGTACTTCCCATGGTGGCCGTCGGCACCACGAACCAGTGATTCCCAGACAGAAGCCATACCCGCGCAGACACGCGCTACGTCTTCATGATAGACGGGGTAAAGAACAGCAACACGGGTGTCGTCATCTGGGTCACATGCTGTGCGGGACGGATGCCAGATATTGCTCTTATGCCCGAATAGAGCATAGATGTTGCCAATCATCGTCTTGATGAACATCATGTTGACGAAGAACTGCATGATGCCCAGGGCAATCAGCCCTAAACCGATGACCCATTCTGGAAGAGATTCCGCAATCATCAGCCATGCCGTCAAAACTATTGAAATCAGTGTCAATAGACACGTCAGAACAACAGTCAGACCACGACGCTTCTTAACGACCTTTTCCCAATCCGGTGGCATGCCCACACGATAACCGGCACTCTCTTCTTTTGTCATGCGACGCCACAGAGCTGCACGCCAATCTGATGAATGTTCAGGGGTTCCGACCGACTGGATTGCCGGGTGGAGTTCTGTCGGTGCCTGAGGGTTGGCATCAAGCCACTTCGTCAGGTCATCCATGTTGCGGATGTGTGCAGCATCTTCTGCTGGGACGCCATATTTTGTAGGGTCGAACACGCAAGACTCCTTATTACTCTAGGTCTCCGGCAGACTAGATGTGAATACAAGGGATGTCAATATGCAAAATAGGTCAAAAGGTATTTTCTGAACCAAAAGAATATCGTTTTACTAAGCGTTGAAATGCGGTATTTCTAACTAACAGCGAAGGAATTCTTGGCATGACCGATTTCAGAACAATGCACCCCATCATAATCGTCGCACGGACCCCAAAGCGCATCGAGTGCTCTATCGTAAGGCCAACCAGTGATGAAGAACTTGTCGAGGTTTCGAAAGAGCCCTCATGGCTGGCGAGAACGACCGAAGAGGATGGTAAAACATTCGCCGACGCCGGAAGCCTCATCTTCCTTAAGCCTGGTGAGCACAACCCATTCCACTCTGCGAGTGCGCACAATGTCATTTCGGATATCCTGACGTTCTTCAAAGAAGATGATATCCCACCTGAAAGTGATTTTGCTGCCAAGACGGTATGTGATGTTCTCAGGGAAGTGGGGCAGATTTCTGTTGCGCCGAGTTATCTCGCTGATTTTAAAGGTGAAGATAGCGAAGATGTCTCCCCTATCAAGATTCACAATGGGTCATCGCAATGGTCTCTGCCATTCTCCGAAAAAATTATGTCCGAGCTTGGCGTGGCCAAATCAGAGCATGCCTTCGTCGTTTACCAGGGGGTATGTTATGACTTCGGGAGTCCTGAAGGAGAAATGAGGGGGCCATTCTATCTACAGTCCATTCTCAAAGAAGTCGGTGAAGCCATTCGTAGCCGTGGAGAGCATTTTGAAAACACTCTCAAGTCTCAGAACAAAGGCTATGTCACTTTGGCCCTAAAAGCATCCGAGCCACAGAAAGAGATTGAGCCTCCTAAAAATGATGCTCCTTCTCTCTGATTTGTGCTATAATTACATCAACGCAATCCGCCACACGTCTTCTTTCCGAAGAAGGTGCTTTCAAAAGAAAGCCGTGCAAAAGGCGGATTTTTATTGTCTGAAATATTCTCCTGGTCTATAATGGTGTCAACGGGTCGATGCGCCCGAAGACACGACGCCATTGGTCAAGCCGTATCGGCAGCATTCCATACAAAAATCTAAGACGCCTCATCTTAGGCTTTCTACCGCGTCGTTCGTTGGTCTCGGAGAAAACGAAATGCGTATTTATTTCAAGTCGGCGCAAGTTGCCAAACGGCTCATCAAAGAATTTGGGCACTCTTTTCCATCCCTGTCATCCCAGGATGCCAAAGATAAGTTTGCGCTTCTTTGTGGATATCGCAGATATGCAGAACTGGCGAAGGTGCTGAAGCAGACGCCGTTGGCAGATAATCGCCCTGTCTGGACATTGGACTACATCGAGAATGCGATGGGTTCTTCTCTTAGGGATATGGACATCTATTCCGTCCAGGCATTTTGCTGCAAATTCCTATCCGAAGTTCCATGCCACGACTTATTCCCCATTGAGTTGATGAATGATATTCGCTGCCACAAAACTGGCATAGTCATCTTTTGTGGGGCAGCAGGAACGGGAACGACAACACTTCTTATGCATGCTGCCTCGGTTTATGAAAAGATGGGTGTGCTAGTAAAATTCATTGGATATGCTGAAGAAGGGACCACACTATCCCCAGAAGATTATAGTCTATGGGAACATGCCGAACTGCCCTATGCAAATCCGGTCATCATAGACCCCAAAACGCGGCGGTTTTCCAGGTTCGATATCTCAGAGTTAGACTTTGAGAATACACTTTATCTGTCATGCGCCAAACATGAGAACATGATTGACTACTTTTTCAAGCAGCAACATTTGCCCTTCGGTGCCACTATTTATAGCATTTCAGGGACATCTTCTCGTGAGTTCTCTCGTAGAAGGGCACGCTTTGACCACGTCCGTGGTGAACACGAGTATTCTGGCATTAAAACATATCCGCCCACAAAGGAAATAGGTCGGCAAGCAGAAGCTATGATAACCGCATTCTCAGGCCGAAACATCATTATTGCCGGGGATGCGTTAGACATAGAAGATTGTATAAATTATGTCCGGCCCCACACATTGACCCGGCGTCCTGAAGTGAACGTTCACGGGATACATGCGACATCTTTGTCGGCAGCATATCACAAGTATCTTGAAGGAAAAGGAGCTCCGGGAGATGTCCTGCTTATCCAGGTAAATCAGAACCGGAACAATGATGTCGCCAACATTCCATCGGGGACGAAATCCATATTCGCTGACGTATCCTGGTTGGGTCTATACCCTGAAGATGAAGATAATGCCCGGCGTCTTCTCCAGGCCATTCAAAAGCGTACATGGCCACGCCGGGCATTTGTGACAGCGCAATCTTTTGAAGATATCACAATAAAAGACCTTGTCGATTATGGGTATAAAGAGAATGGTGTCACCGGACTATTCACACACAAAACCACAGCCATTTTTGATGCGGTTTCCCAGTGGTTTCATGTGTCACCGGGCAGACGGGCGATATAGCATCTAAAAGGATGGAGAGAGACATTCTTTCTTATGAGAGAATGTCCCATTCTGAAGTGCGGAAACGTCATTGCAAAGGTTTCTCGAAAAATCCACGTTTACGGGATTTCGCGAAACAAATCTCGACATGTCTCGAATCTTTACATTTCCTTTGTTGTCAAAACCAAGGTTGTCAAAGCTAATATCCAACATTTGGATACCACGTTCATAAAAGTAATTATACGCACTGTGGAAGCCCTTCAAGAAAGACACATCGAGAATTTCATTATTCTCGGCTTCTTCTTGCATGTCATCAATGTACCCTGTGTAATTTTCATGGAAAAAATCGGTTATCCTCTCTTCCAAAAATCCGTCTATATCTAACGCCGGGTTTCCGTCGAGCTCAGCGTTCAACAATGACGGCGTCAACTCCAGAAAATGCAATAGAGAATCGTGTTTGAAATCAACCTCCACCGCATTGATATCCCGCAAATCTTCCCGAATTATCGCACGATAATCTCCAATGTGTCCGATAGCGGTTAAAACTGGAGCAAGAGCGCATCCGGAGTCATGAAGTGTTTTTAGAGCATGTGCCTCATAGGAGGCGTCCCACATCACGACAGGGAAAAGTATTTTGATGACATTTTTTCCATCAATGTCGAATACGCAGCCTTCTGCACCCGCTCCCAAAAAATCGCAATCGGGATACATTTCTGCCATCATCTCCTTTATCGAGCTGATGTGTTTTTCAGTGCTCTCACAGCCCATTCTCTGTGTCGGTACATTGTCAGGCATATCCACTTCCTTCTTATCATGCCTTTTAATAGAAGATTCTTGTGCAAAGTTACTTCCGTAAAAAGCGGGCATGTAACAACACCTAGACGGACCTGACAATCCGATATCTTGAAGAAACCTTGACTTCTAGAGGGCACGTTGGTACGGGATAAACGACGTGTAGAGAAGAAACTGATGTTGGAGCATTTTAAGATTGAAAGTTATGAAGATGCATTAAGCAATATTATTGACGTGCTCAAGCCTATAAAAGAATTTTACCCAAAATATGAAGACTGGATTGAGGGTGTCGTCCAGGCCGGAATCTTAAACGATACCCGTAAAATCAGAGTTTTGAAAAATGATGGCCGCATTGCTGGTTTGAGCATATTGAAAGATACTGACAGCGAGAAAAGATATGTTCGCTGTTCATACATCCAGAATACAGAGGGGAATCCTGGATGTATTCGATATTCACAGATTCTCTGGCGTACTTAAAAACGAATAAGCCCGTCATCACAATTCCATCGACAATCATCAAGAAGTATCATGGCCTTATATTTTCCAACCAATGGGAAAACACGTCCAGAATTGAAAATAGATACTAACCCGGTATTATAGAATATGGTTTCAACGAGAAATAAATTACAAACCGCCTATTCAGCCTAACGAACAACCAGGCGGTTTGTAATTCAGACGTTCTATATTCCTTAGGGCATCCGATAGGTCTGAAGAAAAATCACAGTGCGGAAAATTTGTATCTTCCGTAAAGCGCGACATATCTCGCACGACCAGATGTCCGGTGTGGACATCGATACCGAAGTTCGACACAGAGATGTCTTTGACCGGTATTCCAAGTTCTTTGGCCTTCGAACACATATCTGAAAACGCGATAAGAGAATCACGGTTCAAACGTGGGTCATTTTGTATTACGTCGAGAACATTGTCTTCCTCTCCGAGGTATGAGCCGGACAGCATAAAATCCGTCACGGCATCGTCAACCATCTCTGCGATACACTCACTGTCAAGGCCGTCGTTCTGAGCAGATTCTATCTTCGTGTGTATGGACCACATCAGCTCACTGACCGTCCCGACTTTGAACGCTCCGTACTCTTCTTCAATATCCTCACAGTTAGTGCGAATCATCGCCCTGTAGGGACCGATGTGTCCGACTCTGAAAATCTCAGGGGCCGCTATTGAACCGGCTTCTCGTAAAGCCGACATAGCTGTAACCTCAGCGGCGGCTCTCCCCGCTGACATCGGATAAAATATCTTGATGGCATATCTATCCGAGTTGTCGCATGTGAAAACGATGCCATCATCTCCGGACCCCGCTACCGAATATCGAGACGATATCGCTTGGACATATCGTCTGATGTCCTCTTCGATTTGTGTCTCATCAACAAACTTGTTGCAGAGCTCGTCATCTTGCTCATCGGATGGTGCAGAATACATGTCTCGTCCCTTTTGGCTATAAGGGATAGTCTAGTATCTTATGATGCAAATATTACACATATCACGCGATAAGGCCTGGCAGGGATACTCTCCCCTGCCAGGCCTTAAGCAGTTCTGACTGCCAAGTATTAAGCTGGCAAAATTATCATCTGCCAGCTTTTAACCATTCCTTACTTGGCGATGCTGGCCATAACGCCCATCTGGAAAATCAATGACAGAACGCGGGTCACAGGAACGATACCGGCCTCTCCGATGACAACAACATCGTGGTCTTCGATGGGGAAGTTCTGGGCAGACATGATAGACGCCCCACGGTTCCATGCCAGGCGATAGAGACGCGGCGTCAGGCTACCATCAGCATTCGGCTGCGTCCGATAGACAAAGATTGCCGTATCGTCTGCGGTGGCCGCGTCGAGGCCCTGACCTTCAGCAATGACTTCTGCGAGTGTCGGGGTATCGGAGAAGCCGTAATTCCCAACCTTCTTCGCACCGCCACCAATAACCGTTGCATGAACGGCAGGCCTGCGCGTGACGATGAGGTGGTCACGCGGCTGAAGCGGAATATCCTGTTCCAGAGCGACATCCATCGGGAGGGATGCAAGCTTGTGACCGTTACGAGACACATCAACAGAGATTGCGGGGTGAGAACCATTCGAGGATTCATTCCCGTCATGGGATTCCATGTTGCTCCCGGCGCTGCCAAGAGCAAGCGTCAGAGCGCGGGCCGTTGTCATGCCGCCGGAGTTCCACGGAAGAATACGAGGATTTCCAACCGTTCCCGTGACAATGATGCCATCTGCATCACCTTCATTGACCGGGCCATTGGAGCCCGCCCCGCCCGCGCCGGGAGGCGTAACGGAGACAGCCGGACGCTGAAGGATACCTAGACCAGTATAACGGTTCGAGATAGCGGCCTGAGCCTGCTGCATCGTCAGACCAGAGATACGGACCTTCCGGGCATACGGCAGCTCAACCGTTCCATCAGTGGCGATTTCGAACGTGCCCAGCGGTGCTTCATTCAGACCGCCAGAGCCGGATGAGCTGCTATCACCTGATGCCGATGCGCCGGGGAAGGGAGAGAATGTCCACAGCTTGATGCTGACGCTATCACCAGGGGACAGAACATGGTCACCGGTGCTGGAAACAGCAGAGATTGCCTGAATGGCGTCGTCTTTCCGCTTTTCCGAAGCCGTCTTGGCTGCCAGGGACATCTGCTGAACCAGGGCCGGTGTCACATCAATGACAGAGACGCCCGTAGTGTTCGACATCGCGGACACGGTAGGACCGGTATTCGGGAGAGAACAAGCTCCAAGAGCCAGAACGCTTACCAGACTGAGAGAATTGAAAATGCGCTTCATGGGAGTTACTCCAACTCGTTATATCAGGAGAAGAACCAAATCAGGACTGAGAAGAGGAGAACCAGCCCGATAATCACGTAGCTGTACGGCTTTTCAGCCGCCTCCGGGTTCGATGGAGCACTGATTACATGCATGTAATAGTGATTCTGACTGGACTGAAGCTCGGACTGCTGAAGTGCAATCTGCGCCTGGCTCAACAGATTGGTGTCGACCTTCAGGCGAATCTTCAGAGCTTCATATTCCTTGACGACCGGGCCGAGAGCATTGATATGGCCCTGCGTCTCATTGGTCGCATTCAGGATGACGCTCTTCTGAACGCGAAGAGAATTCGCTACCGGATTGTTCGGAGTATCACGGATGATAGACTGATACTGCGCTTCATCCATAATGCTCTGGGTATTGAGCTTGGAAACCTGCTCCATCATGGCCGTGTAATACACCGTCGGGTCGACAATGCCGCTGGTGTTCCGCAGGGCGGAAAGCTGCACTTCATCATCAATGATAGCCTGACGGGCCTTTGCGACATGCTTTGCCGCAGCGGAAACGTAGTCCAGTTCTTCCCGCTCATTCTCGCGGTCAATCTGGTGCTGTGTGTCCCGAAGAAGGGCATCAGCAATGCGCTTGGCTTCGGCTGAAGAGAACGCGAGGATGGAATAGGAAGCCTGTCCCGTATTCTCATCGACCTTCACGACAACGCTGCGATTGTAGTATCCGTGCAGCTTGACATCGCTTTTCTGGAATAGAGACCAGAGTGAACCGTATCGGGAGACGACATCACCTTTTTCCCAAACACGGGCCAGGTCGAACTGTCGGTCGAGAGATTTGAATTCCGTCCAATCCTGCGCGATGGACTTAATCATATAAGCTCCATCAGGAGATGACTGTGAGCTACCGGCCAGCATGCTCTTCAGATTGCTGGACGAGCTCTGAGGGTTATTGACGACAACCTGAGCATGGGAGACATATTCGGGCGATGCAACGAAACCGTAATATCCGATACACAGGACATTGAGGCCGATAATCAGCGGGATACGGAAGCGATTCCCATTCTTGGACTTCTTGGGAACTTGTGGAACCGCCTTCATCGGCGGAGTCTTCTCGTCAGCCATGGTCATGCTTGCCTTTGCTGGTTGATACCGGCGTCATCACTCGCACAAAGGATTTTTTCTGTCAATACAGTTTTATGGATATCTTCGTTTTTTCTTATTTTGTTTTATCGAGTCACAGCACAAATATCATGACCATGGTGTCTATGGCACTCTACAGATTGGGTAAAACCATTCTGCGTGATAGAAATACTTGAGATGCCATCCCTTGAGTAATTGGCTGCCAAAGCTATACGAATACAGGCTTTAACGCTATTAACCATTTTTTGACCATTCTCCACACCTTCTCCGACTGCTCCCACAGACCAGTCACAACGGATGTGACCCATTTCTTCACCATCACTATCTGAAGAATGACTTTCTACCCTGGGCCGAATATTTTGTTGTCTCGGCAATTCTTCGTCGAGAACACTTTCGTCAAATGCAGGATTTCTTTCAGAGGACTTGGGTTTAACGAAAAACGAATGTTGTCCACCACTAATCGAATCGTCAGACGGAGTTTGCGTTAGAGAGGATGGCAACTGCAACCCTTCGGGATTCGTAAGCGGCGCTTGGGACACGTCACGATTTTGCCGGATAGCATCCATACGCTCCATCATCATATTGTTTTCACCCTGGAGACAGCGGGCGCTGAACATGGCTTTGAAGTCGTAGCTCACATCACACCCCACGGGAACTTTATTATCCCTGGCGTCAGGAAGAATTTGAGGGGTGGGCTCCGGGAGATTAACTTGAGGCGTAGTTGACGCAGCCGTACTTGTATCCTCATCAACTCCATCATGTATCACATGGCCTTTATGGAAGCTGAAAGACCCGGAAGTCGGGTCTGGGATAGCATCAAGTTCTTGCTGCATCCGCACCTTATCCGCGTTGAGGAGAACCTGAGGATTAAGCTGTTTGCATGTCGCGATAGCATCTTCGACCCATGCCCCGTTGTCGACTTGTATCCTGATACATGAAGAGAAATGGAAATTAGGCATATCCTCTGCCGTCTGGACTGACGGAGTGTCTGTCGTAATATCCATGTTGTGGAGACGGGATAAACTACTGGGTGTCCCTGATTTGGGTTTAACGATAGCGGACACAATGGGCGAGATGCCCATTTCCGAAGTGTTTACTCCCAGCTCATCCGGGGCATCAAACATGTCGAATTGATGTATCGTCGCTTTTTCTGATGGGGCCACTATAGCAAAAGCCCCCTTGCCAGACGCAAAGGTCTGATTGCTGAGTGCTTGTTGCTGCATGCTTTTAGCAGCAAAACTTGCGGCATCACCACTTCCAGCATGGACAGGGGCAGCCAAACCCACGTTTGTCGACGTGAAAAGCGCAGCGCCCATCATAGCACAAAAAAGAAGTGAACGATTCCGCATTGGATTAGCCCTTTCTGTTTACCTTTTCTGAGGTCTCCGAAAGTTCGTCTTCAAAATATGGGACAAGGTCGAGATTGTTGGAACCAACACCGATAGCCTTTAGAGCCGAATACGGTACGGTAATTCTCTGCCAGACCTTATGAGCTTCTTTTCGGTCAGAGACCGAAAACTGAAGGGTCACAGAAAACGTTTTTTCATCGACGACAAGGTCCTTGAAGAAACTGTCCAGGATAACATCCATGTACAGGGACTTCTTAGCCTTAACGAGCAGTCGAATAGACGCAGGAAGTTTTACGTCATCACGGTCCACACGGAACCGAATTTTCACGGAATCGTCGTCTGACTTGATGCGCTCGACATCTTCTTCAGACGGCACAAAATCCGATTGTGCCTCTACCAATCTGGTCAAAATGTCTTTGACCATCGTAGTCATGGCCGAAGCCATGATGCGCTGGAATGGAAGCTTTGGGACTGTGCTGACGGCCTGTGTGGTCATGACTATTCTCCTTACCCACCATAATACCTGAAAAAGACCGCGCTGAGAATAGCGATGATGGAAAATGCGATGCCTAGAACAAGGGTGCGAGACCAGACGGGGAAGAGCTGACGCTTTTTGGACAGATATTTCATATAGACTTTTTCACGCTCACGTCCGAAATCAGAATACTGTTCCTCAACGATTTTGCTCCAGACCCGGTCGATATCCTCAGGGTTTGTCTCAATGCCCTTGCTTTTCCGAGCGATGCGGCGAATTTGTGGCACACTGTCATAATTCAACACGCCCTCCGGGATGCCGTCTGGAAAGCTGTTGCGACCTAGAATGATAACGACAGCCTCGACAGGAATCCCTTCCGTGACATGGCTGAGGATACGCCGCTGGCGGTCTGCCTGCCAAAGAGGGTTTCGGCGCTTCCACACCTGACCCTGCCACGATGTAAGCGTCCAGAACTCATCTTCTGCGCTGCCGCGAATTTCACCGGACCAAGACTTGCCTTCGACAACAAGAAACTTGTCCTCGCAGCGGACGATATGGTCGATTTCGGCCATGGACTTGGGATTTTTAATGTCACCGACAACCACGTTGTCCAAGCGGTCCATGCAACCGTACCAGTCCAGCTTTTCCTGAACTGCCATTTCGCCCTTCTTGCCGATATTCTTCACTCGGCGCATATTTTTGCGGTTTTTGAAGAAAAGGAAAATGGCGCAGGCAATGAGGAAAAGGGACCCGATGAAAAACAGAATCGATGGCGAATAGGGATAGTTAAGCAGAAAATGTGACATGATGTTATACTCCGTCTTGATGACTCTTTATCCATTAGAGGAAAAAATCATGTCTGACAAGCAAACAGTTTCATTTCCGGCAGAACCTAATGGGGATATCCCTATCGTGCCGGGCATGGAAAAACTCCCAGGTCGACAGTCCAAATTCTTTCAAAAACATAAGAGGGCTCTTGAAACAGGTTATATGTCTTCTCATCCGGATGTCGTTGAAAATTATGTCAAAAGGGAACGAATTAACTTGGGCATCGGCCTGGGTGTCATTGTCAGCATCTTCCTGAACCTTATTCAGGCGCATCATCCAGTGCCACATCAGCTCATCGTTTCCTTGGACAACGACACGCATGATATTATTCACACTACGACAATGCCTTACCCGTTGAATAGTACACAAATCGTTCGAAACTGGGCGGAGAAAACGCTGTGTTCTGCCATGTCTGTTAGTTTTGCGACGTATCAAGAGACATTGGATGCCAATAGAAAAAACTTCACCGAAGCAGGATACGCTGGCTTTCTACTTGCGATGAAAGAATGGGACGCTGACATTCTCAAAAACCAGCTTATCGTCTCTGTCGTCCCGGATGGTCCATCAGTCATAATGCACATGCCGACGATGAATGAACTATATTGGACGATTCAGATTCCTATCGTCATGACGTTCACCGCTGGTAATGATGCATCAACAAGAACGGTGCATACATTGGCGACACTAAACGTGGTGCCGATTTACCCATATAAGTCTATCGAAGGGCACGCTATCGATTCGATGTTCCTGGGATAACGCTTATTGAAGGTCTCTAACTGGTGGGCTTGTGCTCACCGTTGGTGCCTGGACATCATCATTTTGTTCCGTGAAGCCGCTAACGAGATACCTATGGAAAAATCTGGATTGCGGACCTGATACGAGAACGCCGACGTAAATGGCTCCAGACATAACGGAAACCATCAAGACAAGAAAAGAGAATGCTCCTATCCTCTTTTTCTGACCACGAATTTTCGCTTTCATGCTTTTGGATTTTTCCATCAGCCTCATTTCTTTTTTGTTCATGGCCTACTCCCTTAATGATTTTGCTCGCTATCCTTACGCAAGAATGGTTCTTTTGTACCACAATAAGGGAAATCTCGGAATTGCTGTTTCAAAATAGGGAAGCCGAAAGCATCGAGCGACGCCTTATTGCCCTCGCCCAGATTGGCTTCGAATGCGGTATCTACAAAACGTGTTAGAGGACGCTGAAGGTCATTTTCCTTCGCCATCCTGTTGCCCTCATACTTCAAGGTCGCTTTTCGCTGACGTTCTTCCTCTGTCATCTCAACGACAGAAGAGTGATATGAGGCTTCCTCAATGACCGGCTCAACGGCGTCTCTTTTTTCGCTATAAGCGTCATCGGGAGCAGCAAAAGGAGAAATCGTTTTCCCCCAGATATCACGTTTAGGGAAAAGAATAGGCCCTGTCCAGCGAACAGAAAGTTCAATCTCCTCGGATATTTCCTCAGATATTTCACATTCATCCCGCAGGTCGGCTATATCAGTCACAGGTGCAGGTGTGTATCTAGGCCGACTTGGGATACGCGTAGGCAGCGCATGAGGTCGCCTACCCCGTCCGTTATTTACAGCATTCATTGCGCACCTTCCTTGTGCGTGGATTCTAAAGAAGCAACAAGATAAGGTCAAGAGGAGACTTTATGTTCAGGTCAAAATTCGCTCTACAGCTTGCTTTGCTGACGTTTTTTTCCATCATGGCCCTACCCATGTTTTTTAGTGAGGCCGGTCGGAATTTTGGTGTGTCCCCGAACACCGGAAATATCATCGGGCTTATCATAGGGAGCATCCTGGAAACTTTTATCCTCATAAAACCGAAGACTCCAGAGCAGATGCGGGATTATATCTCTTTCTACCGTGATTTTTGCTTAATGGTGCTTTGTGGCAGTCTAATTGCTCTCTTCATTCGGACCATTCTTATTCATTGCCTCCTATAAAAATTCAACTTTTACAAAAAATGAGCTATAATCGAGATATATGTTGTGTGGAGGGTGTCAAAGATGTCCAGATTCAGGAAAGCCATTCTTGTTAGTGCTCTTTTTCTAACGGTCGCCGGGCCAGCCATGGCTCATGCCAGAGACCCTGACGACAGTGATAGTGGCATCTGGAAGCAGTCTGACCCGTCTATCTGGGGACACTCTGATAGCTCAGATGATGGAGGCGATTCATCCTCAAAATCTACACCCCTGCCAATAACGCCGGGGTCCAAAGAACCATATATTGACCAGTTCGGACTTCCTCGCCCCGGCATAGCCGTAATTAATGGCGTAGCGGTAACAACTGGGACGCCGCAGCAGCCACAGCGAGATTTCGCTTATGTCCCACCGCCTCCCAGAGCAGCGGATGATGGTGCAGCAACCGGGTCTCCGCTACCACCTTCATCAGTCGCTCCGTCTAACGAAGCCGCGACAAATATGATTCGTAAGTCTTTAGGACAGCCCCCGATTAAAAAGGACACTGGAAGCGATTCGGATAGTAGCAGTGATAGTGACGATTCTGATGATTCATCAGACGGTGGCGACCAACAATGATAAACGTCATCGGATTGAAATCACCTCAATGTAGGTTCGTTTCTACAAACCCCATCGTTTTGAACGACAACACACAGGACCACGATATTCTTTCAGAGCCCAAGGCTGTTGAATCCATGGCCTGCTTCTTTCGAAAAAAGAATACTACCTTATCGGTGGATGACAATTTCTTCCTGGATGACATCATCTATCGATGGCCCACAGCCTTGAAACGGTATAATTTTCTGCTCTTCAAAGTCTATCGATTAACAAGGCGAGGAGAAACTCTCAGGAATACCATTCTAAACACTGCTCAGAAAAAAGCATCCGTCCTGCGCATTCTCTCTCAGGGCTGGAAGGATATGAAACTTCTTCCGTCATACGTTGATATCGAGGCGATGCCGCCTGGGCTTGTCGAAAAGAGAAGGCTCCCCAGTCGTGTCCCATATGTTTGGCAATGTCGCTTAACTCCCGATGGGGAAGCTATAAAAAAGGAACTCGTGAAGTCATCGGACCTGTCCGTTAAAATGATACGCCTTCTCAGGCAGGAATCCTGTGATGGGCCATCAATGCTGAAGAAAATCATCTCCGGCAAAAGAGATACTGCCAAGTCTTCGTGATATCTTGACATACTTGTTCAGAAAGATTAACCTCTATTATCTTTGCTAAGGAGAATTACATTGAAGTTCTACGTCTTTCATATGTGGCATAAGGGATTGAGATGCGACAAAATCGCTGAACTTAGCCTTAATGTGCCCACATCTTTGAAAGATACCCTGAACACACTTTTCCTAGAACATGAAAAAGTACCCCCTCAAAAGAAAGAGGATATCTATACAAAATTTGGCATCAAGCCTGACCTGGTGATTTCCGTCAATAACGGGCAGGAAGAGTTCTTTTTTCGACAGACGACAATAGCTTCTGATATTCGCATATACGAAAAAAGGATGGCCATGATACAACAGCCACCCCTTCCGTTATTTCCGTCTTTATCTTCTGAATGTCAGCCTGGCTGGTAACCCGGAACTTCAGTCCTGCACGAGAAGCCCATGTCCAGAGCTTTCTTCTGAATGTTCTTCAAAAGCATATCGTAGCCCACGACTGGTTTTTCGGCCCTTTCGTGTTCCAAGTTATCACGATATAGCATCGTCTCGTAAGGCTTGTACCATAGCGTTTCAAGGCCGACTTCCGTAGCCGCCTCAATATTCTTGTAGAGGTCATCCACAAAAACGCTACGAGACGCATCGAACTGAGACAATGTTTCTGCCTTGCATCCTCCCAGCGGCAGAACATGAAGCGGATGCGACCACTCCAGCTCAGACTTCAGATTGTCCCGACGCAGGGCTTCAGACACAGAGTCTCCACAACTTGTTACAGCATGGATATCGAAGCCTGCCTTAATCAACTTCCGCAGGAAGTCTTGAGCGCCGGGATAAGCAGGGATGTTCTTGAAATCTTCATGCTGGCTAAAGTCAGTATAAACCTGACGTGAGAAGCCGCCGTCGAAATAATGATGCAGACCAAAATGCTCGACCTGATGTGGCATGATAGTCGGGAACATATTTCGATGCTCGGCCAGCCAACTGAAGAGGCCACTCGTATAATCGAGCATAACCCCATCGATATCCAGAATGACATTGAACTGCGAAGTCGATGTAGCTTTCTCAGGCATAAGCGCTCCTTCCGATATCAGAGACAAGTGTACATACCAGATATTATCCGGTATGTACACCACCTTTCCAGGCATTCCCATCATCAAGCATATCGCTACTATCGATGAGTTCTTTCAGGCCATGTGTTCGACCATGCCCTTTACTGGACTGAACGAGACTTCCCATAGCCTTCGTCTCAATTTGACGAATACGCTCACGAGTGAGGCCGAAACGGCGACCAACATTTTCCAGGGTACAGTCTTCACCGGGGACTTTGCCAAGTCCAAAGCGATAGTGCAGGATTTCTTCTGTCCGAGGATGCAGACGCTCCAGAGCCGAAGCCACCCGCTCCGCCCGCAGATTGTCGATGATACCTGCCATCGGGCTGACTGCATTATTGTCCGGAACGAGTTCACCCATAGAGCTCGTTTCCTGTCCTGTCGCTGATGATACCGGGGCGTCAAGAGAAACCGGCTCATTCGTGACAGTGAGGATGCGACGGACCATATCGGCGGGCATATCCAGATACTCTGAAAGCTCCTTCAGGCCAGGCTTGATGCCATTTGCCTCGGTAAGAGTGCGTTCTGCCTTACGGACACGAGAAATACGCTCCCGCATATGAACAGGGATACGAATAATACTCGCCTGGTCCGACATCGCCCGCGTAATTGCCTGACGTATCCACCATGTCGCATATGTCGCAAACTTGTTACCACGGCTGGGGTCGAACTTCTCAACCGCACGCATGAGGCCGATGTTCCCCTCCTGCACCAGGTCCTGCTGGGTCATGCCACGGGCCGCGAAATTTTGTGCCAACGCACTTACGAGCCTCATGTTTTTACGGGTCATTTCATTACGGGCACGCTGATTGGATTTGTCCGCCCTGAAAATAGTTTTGAAATGTGACGAAAACTCGACATGAGAAATCCCGATGTCCGCCTCAAATTCAGAGATAAGCCGCAGGGAATCTTGCGCCGCCGCAACATACTCCGGGCGAACTGATGACATATCGCCATCCATAACTTTTTGGGAGAAAGTCGTTCTATCCTGTTTATGCGAATCGGCCATCCGGTAAATTCGCAGCTTAATAGCCTTCAGAACATCATTCTTCCCATTGACAAGCTTTACAAAGTTGTCCTGGCTCGCCAGTCGGAAGCGAAGTGTGTCATGAAGCATATGAGAAACTTCTTCGACGCTGGCCTCTGAAACAGGATAATTCGCAAACTCAGACTGTCTTTGGATGACCTGAGAAGCTACTTCGCGTGCAGCAAGAATAGTTGGGCTAAAGTCCCCTGTGGGCTCTGGCTCAGCTATCGTATCTACAAGCTCGGCTTCTCTCTCTTCCTCTTCCAGATTGTCTAGTTCTTCATCATCCCCGTATCCATCCCGAAAACGCTGGACATCAAAGACAGTCGCCATCGCTCTGGGGCCATTCATGGATTCCTGAGCGGCTTCAAAAATGTAAGCCGCCGAGAAAGGCATATTCAAGCAACCACGCAGAATATCTAACGAAGATTGGCTTAGCTCTTGACCAATGCGGATTTCTTCGTCGCTGGTCAACCGCTCGACACGCTTAGGACGACTGACGACAACGCGTTCTTCAACTTCATCTTCGTCCACCTCAATGCCCCGTGCGCTAAGAATGGTGGAGAGCTCCTGGATAGACTCCGGTGTCACATCCATATCGGCTATTGTGATAGCCGCCACAATACGGTTCAGAGACAGCACGTCGTTCTCTGACTCCGCAAGAAATTCATCAAGGATGTCTGCATCAAAGCAGAGCGGCATGGTTGGGATTTCGTCGTTATCGATGCTCATACGCAGCTCCTCGTGCAGTAATATTCTCGTGAATTACCTCAAGAGAGCTTTAAGTCAATGATTTTTATAAGCAAATTTTATGAACGAAAAGCATCAAAATTAAGACACATTTCGTTCATAATGGCTATTTACCAACGTTTTTTAGACATCAAAAATCGAATGAGCTCTGAGGTGGAGGCGGTATTATACCAAATAATTCGTCAGCAAGCTCGCCTAGTTCGGCCAAAAGATTATTCTGGCGCTCGGTCCAAAGGCTTTCGTCAGCAATCCTAACGAATTTTCCATTTTGAAGACGACGTTGATATAGAGCAGTCAAAAGCCCCAGGATATTTCGTCCCTCTCCAAAGTCTCTATCATCCGTAACTTCCACCCTGTATTTCTGGTCCCCTCAGTTGTTCCACTCAATTAAGGACCGTGGGTCTTGTTGCAGGAGCCAATCCGATGCAACATTATCTCCACAATACTTAAAAGACATCGCAAACTCCATGGCTGCGATTTCGATGATGTTCCAGTTCTCCCGTAAAGGTATCTTATAAGAGAGCAATTTAGCTTTCCCCGGACTAGCCGCGCCAATTTCATGGATATATGAAGACAGCATCTTTCCGTTTTCATACGGTACCTCAATTTGAGCCTGAGGATTTTTCAGGGCCATGTAGAGGTTTTCAACTGTTTTCATGCGGATGCCACGATATGTAGCAGACTGTGGGAGCGTATAGAAATTAGACAGCATCCCATTATCAACTTTACCACGGTCAGAGTATTGCAAGCCAGCTTCAGGAAGCAGGAAGCGACGTATCGGAAAATCTTTAGACAACATGAGGGCAACCCTTATCGAGAGAATCAAAATATTTCTTACGGAACATACTATCAGATTTATCCTAAAAACCAAACGTAGGGCTATGCGTAGAGACATCCCCTCCCAGGGAAAGAAAACGGTTGCAACAGGCATAAAAGCTGTCTATATTAAAGAGGTATCAATCTTAGCACAGAGACAAAACACTCATGCGCAACAACGTCGTCACAACCATGATTATGACCAACACCACGGTAATTACCGTGGTGCGTTCATGCTTGGGCTCTGTGACATAAAGAGACAAATACAGTCTCTGACATCACCAAGGTCCCAGGCGAAAGTCTGGGACCTTTTTTGTTGGCAACTTCTTGAACCAAACGGCTTAAGAAGTTGTATTCGCTTGTGTATTTACTTTATGGATGCTTTTATGCTGCAAGTTTTTATTTGAATTATTTTTGCTTTTATTGAAAAAGTTGTTGACTTTAGTTCGTTCACACTCTATATATCAATCATCAGCCGAGGTTGATAAGGTTCCTTTGGGGGTGTGGCGCAGTTGGTGAGCGCAGGTTGTTCATAACGACAAGGTCGGAGGTTCAAGTCCTCCCACCCCTACCAAGGAAACAGGTATGGTTTAGTAGTCTTGTAGCTCAGTTGGTTAGAGCGCACGCTTGATAAGCGTGAGGTCCTCGGTTCAAGTCCGAGCAGGACTACTAAACCATGCTTTAGGGTCATCTTATCTAAGATGGCAGGTCATCCGAAGATGACGGCAACGTGGGCGGCAGGTGGGGCCGTTCGCATGGGGGATTAGCTCAGCAGGAGAGCGCCTGGTTTACACCCAGGAGGTCGAGATGGCAGAATTCTCATCCCTCACCAGTTTCGAGAGTTGATGCCCGGTTAGCTCAGTTGGTAGAGCGCATCATTCGTAACGATGAGGTCGGGGGTTCGACCCCCTCACCGGGCACCACAGGATTGCTGGCTTAGCTCAGTTGGTAGAGCGCTTGCGTGGTATGCAGGAGGTCGTCGGTTCAACCCCGATAGCCAGCTCCAAAAATAAAATCCTTTATTTTCAAAAACAATATTGCCCATCCCCGCAGAGTCATATACGAAATGAAAACCAGGGTTTTCCTGGCTTATCTGTGAGGGCTACTTATGCGAAAAATCATTCTGCCAGTTATGGCCGGAGCAACCCTGCTCGGCTTTTCTCATGCTAAGGCATCTGCCCCTGTCTATGTGACGGCTCCGACACCTGCCAATGTATCGGCAGATGGTTGGTTTCATCGCAAAACGCCATGGATTCTTTCTATGCGTGGAGGCACCCTGGGTATCGGCCCTGAAATCATGTATCACCGGAAGTATTCCCATTGGGGTGTCCGAGCTGATTTTGACACCTTCAATTACGGTGTTGATAACGTCTATAAGACGAACAGCCGTTTCCATACGATGTATGAAGGTGCGAATGTTCGAGGGACGGTTCACACAGACTATTCCGGCAACGTCAAGCTGATGAATGGTTCGGTCTACGGAGATTATTATCCGTGGCGGCATTCAGCTTTCCGTTTAACCGGCGGGCTTATCTTTTCAACAAATGGTTTGACCGCTGATGGTCAGGCGAGCGCCAGCGGCGTCGGAACTTTGACACGGGACTTCACCCTCACTCGCAATATTATGGGACACGACATCTCCCGGACCATCAGCAAGACGTTTACCCAGAACTATCAGGTAAATGACGCCGGGCATATCGATGGCAAAATGCGATACAATCCTGTCGCGCCATATGTCGGTATCGGTTTCAACACCATGCTAGGCGGCGGGTTCTATCTGAATGGCGACCTGGGAGCTATGTTTCAGACATACACACATGTCAGCCTTCGTCCAACTGGCCTGATTTCGCAATATCCGGAGTATCAGAAGGACTTGAAGACAGCGCATGACAAGATTGAGCATTATTCTCGATATGCGCTGCCGGTCTACCCTGTTGCGATGATTGGTATCGGTTATCGCTTCTAAGGCAAAAAAAGACCCCGGCGATAAACCGGGGTCTTTTTTATGTCGGAATCGGAGCACTCCTTCGTTCTCGCAAAAGCTGCCTCGTCCTCTCGACATGGGCTCCCATATCCTTGGCCGCCTGCTTAGCTTCGTCATTGACATAAGTGATGTAATCATCAAGGCTTTTATTAGCCGTGAGTTCTGCAACTTTTTCCTCTGATGGTGGCAGATTAACCATCTCAATCGTCAACGCCAGTTCGGGCAAAGCCTTAAACATATCAATCATTTCTTGACGACTGAGATGGTAAGCAATCGGACTCTCTCCCAGAACATTCTGAATGTTTAGCGCCAGCTTCCCACTTTCCTTATCCATGCCTTCGATAACATCCTTCGAGAGGCCGAGAGACTCCAGGAAATCGACATCTTTACAGGCTGCGATGCCGGAAATTGAGAAAGGGTTATCTTCGACAATCATGATATGTCTGAGATGACGCTTCTCAACATCTTGCCCATCGTAGAACCCTGGCAGCTCTTTCGGACTAACTTCCATCTCATAGAGATGAAATGCTTGTTTCATGGTATACTCAGGATGAGAATCGACGTAACCCTGCGCGAGGTCACGTACTTTCTTCGTAAACTTCATGACACCATCATTGTTTACTGTACCCAGGCCTGCTGTCCATAGATTGCGAACAGTCGCATCTTGCAATGATGGGCTGATACCCGAATCCTTTAAGATGGAGTTATTGTGTTCAATACCCTCTTTGGACAAGCTCATCGAGATGCCCAGGTCTCCGGCTGCGACAATCGCCTGAGAAACAATAAACTTTGCACGACCAGCTTCGAGCCATTCGAACTGTTGCGCTGTAGACTTCCTACCCATAACACGTACTCCTTGAATTAGAGCTGAGGAGAATTATTATATCTCTCATTCAACTGCCTATCAGGCATGATATCCCACTCATATGAATTATTTATCTTCTCCGCAAATTTAGCGGCATCCTGGTTTGTATATTCGATATAGTCTCCCAGCGCGTTATTCGCAATAATCTCTTCCAAACATTCTTTGTCAGGCACGACGTGGCAGGACTCCATTTCGGACATAAATTCAGCACTGCCAACACGACGGACGAGTTTCAAGAGCTCATCTTCCGTTAAATTGCTCGCAAGCGTTGTGCCTGTATTAGGCCCCACCGAGAAATCAGTGTACACTTCTGGTCGGAGACCAATTTTTTCAAACAACGCTGTATTGTCCGATTCTATGCCACGGGTCACAGCGAATGAATTATTTTCGACGATGGAGATTAATCTCACCGGCGCATATCGGACATCAGCACCCTCATATCTGCGATTAGGCACCGAGATATTGTTCCCATTCCCCTTGGACCCTACGGTATAAGAGCGAATATGGTACGTCCTTTCCGGATAAGCCCTACGCTCTTTTTCCAGATAATCCTGCGCCTTCTGACGAACCTCTTTCGTAAAAGAAACACCGGTTACGCCAGCAGCCGGGTTCATGTTATTCCTGGGGACACCAGTTGCGCGCTTGGCTGTCGCAAACTTATAGAAGTTCGTCAAAGCACTGACGACCACGTTTTCAAAAGACGTACTCAAACCGGCCTTTGACAAAAGCTCTTTCCTGGCATCTTTGTCTTTATCGAGCGTGCTCATCGTTCCCGTGCCCAAGGTCACGATAAGACGAGACAGAATGAATTTCTGGTGCCCCGCAGAGAGGCGGTCGAAGTGCTGGCCTTTTGTAATCCTTGCAACCATTATCTAGTCCTCCAATAGGTCGTTGTTATACGCTTATATCCTTATATCACCTCACCAGGTAAGTGATAGGATTTTTACCTGGTAAAATTACGTCCGCCCAAATCCTGCTCTCTCTGCCTGACGATATATGCCTTATAAATGTCTGCTATCTTTTCACCTAAACCCGTGGCTTCATCGTTCGTGTAATTGATGTATTCCTTTAGAGAATTACCCTCCTTAAGAATTTCAAGGGTTTCAGGAGACGGTGCCAGATTGATGTTGCACATCAGGTCGTTCAATGTCGTCCCTTCATCCAGGAGGTTGGCATTAATTTTTGCGACAACGCGTTTTAGCTCTACCTCAGTCAAATTTTTGGCCACGAAGTCGTCATACTCCCTTCCCGTCGAGAAGGACGAAATGACATCTTTGGTGAAGCCCATACCCTCCAACAACGCAATGTTGTCGGTCACAGCCGCCATATTAGCCGCAAACGGATTGTCTTCTACGATAGCAATAGATTTGACCGCGTCGAATCGTTCGTCGCCGGTATAGCGATTATTTGGGGATGCTGGATAAAGATTAGTCCCAGGCCTGCCCGTTGTGATAACTTTAATATGATAAAGCCGCTCGGGATAATATGAGTGCTCATATTTGAGATAATCCTCAGCTCTCTGACGAATCGCTTTTGAAAACCCGATTCCTACGACGCCATAAGCTGGCGCACTGGAATATCGCGGCAAATCTTTGTCTCGTTTCAAGGATGGGAATTGATAAAATTCAGTCAAAGCCTTGACGACCATCGGCTCTAGCGATGTACTAACAACGCTGCGCCTGAGTATATCGTCTCGCTCTTGCTTATGCTCAGGTCCGACGGGCATAATGGCGCTACCAAGAGACACAGCAACCCTACACAAAATATGCTTCTGTCTTCCTGCCATCAAATCATCAAAATGGTTTTCTTTTGTTTTGCGCTGTGCCATAGTCTTACCACCTAAGATATGTTAATGTAGGACATCCTATCATAAACCTCTGTAAGGGACGCCACTGTGAAACAGATTTCAAAATTCCTGGCTGTAACCATCCTCGGGTTTGGCCTGGGTGTCGCAGGACACTCTCAAGCTGCAACACTGGCGACACGCATGAACTCGGCGCAGTTCCTTAATGGAATGGCTCCGAACGTGGGCAACACTGTCCTCGACAATTCCGGGTATATCGTATGCTATGACACTTTTTGTTCCATGGATTCAGCCGCGACAAAAGGGGCAGTCTGGAGCGCTGAGCATTTGACGGCTCAACAGGTGGCTAATGCACGAGGTGCCTCCCGGAAGTCTATGACATTCTTTTCTGACCCGCATATCCCGGCGGCGGCTTCCGCTAGAACTGGAGACTATACCCGTTCTGGATATGACCGTGGGCATATGGCTCCGTGGGCAGATAGCGCCGACCCGAACTGTTTCACTTTGGCGAATATCGTTCCACAGAACCCGGATAACAACCGGCATCTTTGGGAGGGCATAGAGACATCAACTCGGGAGATGGCTTCGAAATATGGTGAGGTCTATGTGGTTTCCGGCCCCATTTTCGAAGGGAAAAATAGCATTCGAATTAACGGTGTCGTTGTGCCTGACGGCTTGTACAAGGCCGTTTATGTCCCCTCAATGCATGTAGCGACAGCTTATGTCGTTCGGAATGCACCTGGGTCTTGGTGGAAGCCAGCTTCAATCAATGATGTCATCAATATGACGCATACAGACCCATTCCCCGCACTGCCTGCAAGCTACAAGGCTCAAGTGACGACGCCGGTTTACCCGAATATGCATGGGAAAATTATTCCGCCTGGAGACGCCTCAGAAACCCCAGAAAACAACAGTATGACGGATAGTGGCCACCAGTCATCATATGAGCAGCCTATGCATAATATGGCGCACACTTTCATGCGCCATATGGAACGTTCTGCAATGTATAAGCTCTTTGGTCACTGATATGCTTTTCTTAAAAAACAAATCGTGCAAACCAAAACTGTCCACATCCCACTCCAGAGTGGCTGAGCGGATTTCCGAACGGTACATGAAATCCGCTGGGACTGTCAAAACAGGTACCCTGGTTGGGAAACATCTTATCCTCAACGTCTCTGAGCTCACTTCCACACCGGCAATGCTCGGGGATTCTCTCGTCGTCACAAATGCCATTCTCAGTAAAATGTTACAAAACCTAAAAGAACACGCGATAAGTCAAAATAAAACATCCCAGGACATCTACTTGAATTTTGAGATGGTGGATATTAGGATTTCGCTTTCTGATAAGATGTCAGGTATTAATGCGGCGGCAGAACTCTTAAAGAAGCACAAACTTAAAACAAAGAAGGTTAATTTTATTTTGGCTCTCGGTAGCGCCCCATCGCGAACCGAACAAGAGTACCTGAATAAATTCCAGAATAGCCTTCTTATCCGCTTTAGCGATATTCTAAAAAATGGCGCAGTTGAGACTGCCTTCTGCTTGACTTCTTAAAGCATTTCTGCTGATATCCACAAGATAGATATCCGATAACGCAAGGAATCGATATATGGCTCCGGTTAAGAAGCTCGACCTCCACAGTAAAGTCGCTGAACGCATTGCCAGCCGTCATGGCATACAGCCCTCATCGAAAAAGGGTAAGTCAGAGAACAAGCGTACTCTGGCCGACCTTATCCCAGGGAAGAAGATTTCAATTCCAGTCATTAGCACCGATGTGTCTATCGTGACGCCAGATGTTATGATGGCTCGGATTAAGAACTCCGACAGCATCAATAAAGACTGCCACTATATGCTTCCGCATACCTTTCAGTCTTACATCAACAACCTGCCGGAAGCGGGCATTCTGGTCATCAAGGGTAATCTGACATTCGATTTCGAAGACTACAAGCCTGCCCAGCGTGCCGATAAATCTCTGTGGATGCCCCTAGCATGGATGCAGGCCCTGTCCGCGCTCGCAAGCAAGAATAAGATTCTGATTGTCGTCGAAGGTGACATCATTATCAATGGCGTATCCGGGGGAAAACTGGACACGAGCTATATCCACCCGCAGGCTAATGGCCAACGCCATCATCACCTCATCCTGAGGAACAGTAAGCTCGATGTCCTTTCTATGGGACGGCCCGTGAAATTCTCACAGCGCTTCAATAAAGAGCTGACTTTTATGTCCGAGGATAAGACGACTTCTGACGTTCGCCTGGAGCAAAACACGTCTCTGGGGCGCGTCGAATACAGTGGGCATTACCTTCGCCGGTAAGCCCTATTCCCCTTCTGAAATTTAGGAGGGGACACACAAAAAAGGGGGAGCCTCAAATTGAGGCTCCCCCTTTTTTGTGTTGGGAAGAGTTATCGACGGAAGCGGTCGAGAAATGCACCCAGACCACCCGCCTTATGTGCGCCGTAGACGACAAAGGCAATGATGCCCAGCAGAAGGATTGTGTGGAATGAAATCAGGACGCCGCAGATGAATTTCAGGACCAGAATTGTCAGAAGAGACACGCCAACGAGTGCGAGCACAGCCGCAATTCCGGAAAAGGAAATCGGTTCGACGCCGGGGAGACGAATTGAGAAGCCAAAGTCACGCATCGCGAAAACCTCAAAAAAGCAGGGGAGTATTCCCTTCTTTTATATATCACCCCTTCGGGATGTTTGCAAGGACGATGTCATTCGGATATTTGAGAGATAATATCTGCCGCGATTGGTGCAGCGATAGTACCGCCAAACTCATGCTCTCCCAAGGACTTAGGAATGTCCATCCCCACATGGACCCCAACGATGATGTCGCCGACATATCCGACGAACCAGGAATCCAGGACATTGTTACTCGTTCCTGTTTTCCCGCCAATCTTGTCTCTAAGACTCTGGGGCAGCGACATGAATGCATGCTCTGCCGTTCCTCCTGAAACGACGCCGTGTAACATTCCGACGATATCTGTCGTTCCGGGCACCATATTTTCACAGTCGTTAAGTTTAACCTCATCGACTGTGAATTGAGGATGCACCGGGCAGCCGGAATTGTTAATCAAAGTCGCATATGCCGCTGTCATTTTCATTAGACTGGTCTCTGTTGCTCCTAGCATGGATGCCGGAGATAGTTTTTGACTACTATCGTAAATGCCCAGATGTCTGAAGAAATCATAGACTTCCGGAAACCCAACATCCATTCCCAGACGAACGAAGGCTTGATTTCGTGACATGGCCAGGGCCTCCTTTAAAGGTATCATGCCCATTCCATCATCTTTACCATCTCCACCAGGCGTCCATTGTTGTCCGTCGACATCAATTTCGATAGGCACATCCGCGACAATCGTGTCCGGCGTCCAACCGTGTGGAAGCGCCGCCAACGCGATGAAAGGCTTGATAATGGAACCGACTTGCCGTTTGGACTGGGTCGCTCTGTCGAAATTGGAATGACCTCGCCAAAAACCGCCGGTCTCCGCCAAAACATGTCCTTCCTTACTCATAATGACGACTGCGCCATCAGCATCAGGCTTCCTGACGATAACGCCATCGTCAAAATAGACGATAGAACCTTTTTGTGGCCCATGTAGACCATACGGGTTTTCCACATGTACTGCGCCATCACTCATATGACCGCCATCTCTGGCATCGACAATGCATTCTTTTGCGTCACATAAAGTAACGACACCTTTTCGCCATGTGTCTGGGACCTCTCCTATTGATGGACCCCATCCATGTCGGTGGTCATACTTTAGAAGCCCATCCCTCAAAGCTTTATCTGCGATAGCTTGATACCTGTCATCCTGCCATGTCCGGATATTCATCCCCCCAGAGTATATGGCATCCTGGCCCTGCTCTCCGACGACAGTGCGCCTTACACTCTCGGCATAATAGCTGTGACCTGTGCCAGTGTTGACCACTGAAACCGGATTTGGCAAAGGCTCTGCGTTTGCCGCCCGTTCTTCATCTTCGCTGATATAACCGTCCTCCATCATATTGTGGAGGACATAAGCCCGCCGGGCCAACGCTCTTTGCGGATGGCTGGAGGGCTCCATCAGGGCTGGTCCTTTTGGTAGCCCCGCGAGAAAAGCCATCTCAGCTATATTGAGCTTGCTAACATCTTTATGGAACCAGACATGAGCGGCGGCTCCTACACCATAAGCGCCATGTCCAAACCAAATGGTGTTCAAATAGATGTCCATAATCTCCGATTTTGGTATCATGGTTTCCAATTCCGTTGCCAGCAAAGCCTCCTTTACCTTTCTGTCCAATGAACGCTGATTTCCGACAACAAGATTTTTGACGACCTGCTGAGTAATACCTGACCCTCCTTCATGAGACGCCCCCATGAAATTTCTAATGGCTGCCCGGAACACTGAGGGATAATCCACTCCGTGATGATTCAAAAAATTACGGTCTTCCGCCGACATGAAGGCATCGCGCAACTTCGGCGGAATTTCATTAAAAGATAGCGGAATCTTTGAAGACAAGGAAAACGTCTCGATAACGGTGCCATCTGCTGAATATATCCGCGTCTCTGCGCTGGCAGAACTTTGTTTCATGGCCTGGACATCCATAACCGGTAGCGTTTTTTGTTCGTTGTCCAAAAACACCTTCAGCAACCCGGCCCCAGCGAAGCTTCCCCACATCAAACAAGTCATCGCAAGCAAGGAAAACCGTTTCATCTCGTCACTCCGAAGGCATTCAGCTTCAACTTTTTCAAGAGGCTATACCTTTTAGAGAAACTCAATGCCAAACTCCAAAGGACGATTATCGTATTTTTGTGTGTGGAAAGGAGTCGATGTTATCTTTTTCCACGATTTCAAGAGGCTTTCATCGTCATCATCTTCATGGGCCTCAAGACATTCATTGATTTTTATCCAATATTTCCTATCGCGGGATAATAAGGTCAACAAAAGGGAGCAGGCCATATCATAACCGCACATCCTCGCAGACATTCCCTTTGAGACGACTCTATTATGCCCAGATTCCCTTACCGCATCTTTCATAGACTGGATTATATTGCCCCTGGCCTTGAGCATGTTGCTAATCGTCTTATGAATTTCTCGCCTATTCTCTCGAACGAACTTCTTTGGGTTTTCGTTAAATTGCTCATAGACCTTAGGTAGCGCCACCTGTAATGTATCTCGCGTGCAGATTCTGACGGGAACCATGATGCCGGAATGTCTTTCAAGACAAGAAATGACATGAGAACTCAACGTCGCCATAAGACGACCATAGGGATTCTCCACGTTTTCTTCTCGTGAAGTGGTTCTCATAATCGCTTACTCCTGCTAACATACTGGCACCGAAGTGCTTTTAGAAAAAAGAGGCGATGAACATCATGACCACACAGTTCGACACAACCAACGGTCCTTCATCTGGTTTCAATATTATAGCCCCTGAAGGCAAGGGAATGGAAAAGTTTCTTGCTTATCTCATTGCAAGAACGCCGCAAGATAAAATGCCCCAGGTTGAAACGGCATTGAAAATTTGGGCGAACATCCATTCCAATAAAATTTTCGAGAATCCTACGCCTGACTACCAGACCTTGTTTCGGACATACCGTGGCATGGCTGCCATCACCGCACGCGGAGAAGTCAAGACGACAGAAGTTGTGCGTTTTGAAAATTACGACCTTTTCACCCGTGATGAAGAGGAACGGGAATATACCCTTGCCGAAATTAAATGGGACAACAAGGGCATCATGCTGACGAACGCTTCAAGAAAGCATGCTCCATCGAGCTCCATCTACAACGGTACGGCTTTTGACTCCGATGGAGATGCACAGACGAGCCGTCTATCCCATGCAATCAGGACCATGACCTTCATTCTTAATCGTGAACTACGATACGATATGGATGGAATTTCGTTTTTTAACTTGCCTGAGGGTGTGTCTCCTACATCAGACAATCTGAAAAGACTGACCCCGGAAACGGAACAAGCTTTCAAGGAAGCTTATCTTGAAGACCTGGAAGTCTATCGCCAACTCCGTTCAAACTTTATCGGTCGCCTGGACCCAGAAGCATTGAGCATCATGGAGCTGGCCGGAGATAATTCCGTAAAGGGATATAACTGGATGTGTGGTTTTGATGTCGTCGAAGACATCCGCAACGATATGCGAGCATCCCGGCAACTTGCGACATCGAAATATCCGCTTTGCATCGAATTTCTGAAAAACCTGAACTACACAGGAATACAGGACGCGTTGTCCTCCGGTCAGGATATCGAACCCTCACTTGCCGAAGCATTGCAGACATCTGAGGCGAACCTCAGGTGCTTCGAAGGAATTTGCCCTGAAGACATCGGCCTGAAAGGACAGGCATCCACATACGACGCCCGGACATTCATTAAGTCGGCATCTCTACCCGCCAACCTTGAAGATATGCCATTAGAAGAACGCAGAGGCTTTGTGCGGTCGACCTTCCTGGTTGCCAAACTGGAGTCCGCAATCCTCAATGGGCGTGTATCCGATGGCAAGGTGACATCATTGAAGTTTGTCACCAGCTCTACACCTCTACCCCCGGAAGATGACATCAAAAAGGCCATCGAAAATTGTCGCTATGTGTCTGCCTGGCTGTACACTATCGCCAACATGACTTCAGATGCTCTCGCAGGACAAGGGAATAATTCGTATCAGCGGATGCCTCAACTTCTGACAGTCGTTACGTCTGGCCAGGATGTCTCCACGGCTGTGTCTGTCATCAATGACATTGCCGACCATATCGCTGAAGACAGAGGGCTCATCCTCAGACGTTTTCCTTCACGGCAGCCGGGTATCGCTATGGAATGGGCTTCCATGTTCCGTGAAAACACGAAGCGTCTGACGAACGGAACCATTTGTAGGGTTCTCACGTCGAAAGATGATATGGACCTGGCCTTCCAACAGATAAAGCGGTTTATCGCGAGCGCATATGGCGTCGCATTTGAGACGACAAAGCAGTATGTCATGTTTACCAACAATGACGGGAAACCCCTGGGTATTGCGACAGTCTCACCGGATAAGATTTTGAAGGGAATTATCCCTGTCAATCTCGACGATGATATCTGGGGCGTAGATAGCATCGCATATGTTCGTGACGCTTCCGATGCTGATAAGCAGGAAATGCGCGATAATGTCATCGAATTCAAACGGTTTATCCTCAATTCGCCCGATAGCGTCCATATCGGATATGTCGAAAGTGAGCAGCAGTCCCGACAGGCCCTTGCCCGCGAGCATTATAGGCAGTCCCCGGCCATCATTAAAGCGAAGATATACTCGCCCGGCCTGGATGTGTCTGATGACGCATTCCAGGGGATTATGAGAGCCTTCAGGCGTATCCTTCCTGAGCCATTGCAGAACATTACTGACCGAGACGATTTCGCCCGTGCCGCTTTGGCACACGTTGAGCTCCAGGAAGACGCCATTCGGGAAGAGGCCGAGTTCCGAAATCGCTCCCAAATTCATGGACCACACAGCAACGAAAACGAAATGACACCATTCTAACCTCTCCCCTTGATTTTCCTCATGTCTTTCTATAATCTCTTTGAAAGAGATGAGGAAAAGTTCGATGAGTATGTCTCCTGAACAAGCATTGCATCGCTTAGGCTTCCCTTCTTTCCGAGGGATGCAGGAGTCTGTCGTTCGTTCTATCGTGGAGGGTAATGATACTTTCGTATTGATGGCGACATCCGGCGGAAAGTCCCTTTGCTACATGGTTCCGGCACTCTGTCTTCCTCGATATACAATCGTTATCTCCCCCCTTGTCGCCCTGATGCAGGACCAGAAAACCCAAATGTCCAGCCGGGGCATCAAAGCTGAAAGCTTGACCGGCGAAACACCCTGGGAAGAAAGGGAACGCCTGATTGCTGCTGCCGGGCGTGGAGAAATCCAGGTTCTTTTGTTCTCTCCAGAACTTCTGTCATCGTTGAAATGTCAAGAACTCATCTCTGAAAATCCGCCCTCTTTGGTTGCATTTGACGAAGCTCATTGTATTTCGACGTGGGGACAAGACTTTCGGCCCGAATATTGTGAAGTCGGTGCTTACTTGGACACAGTAGAAGAAAAGAGCGGGCATCATATCATCAGAGCGGCATTAACGGCCACAGCATCCCCTCTCACTGTCGACGATATTATCCACTTCGCAGGTCTGCGTTCCCCGAATATCCTGACCTCCCCACTTGTCAGAGACAACCTTAATATTTTCGTGAACCCACGTCTGTCCCAAGAGGACATAGACCGAGACATCATCGCAGACCTAAAATATTTTGGGGATGCATGCGGGATTATATATTGCCAGCGTCGCGTCGAATGTGAACGACTTGCCATCGTCATCAGACAGCATGGCCTCAGATGTGTCACCCACCATGGAGCGATGACGATAGAAGACAGAAATGATTCTGCGGAACAATATCTGTCCGGTGCTGTCAATATCATCATTGCGACTATTGGGTTCGGAATGGGGATTAACAAACCTGATGTGCGATATGTCATCCACAATGGCATTTCATCCTCCCCTGAGGCCTGGTACCAGGAAATTGGGCGCGGAGGTCGTGATGGTAAAGATGCCGTCGCAATCACATATGTGATGCCCTTCAGCTCGCCTAAAATCCGGTTTGGTTCCCTGCGTCGAGGGAACTCATGGGAAGTCTCTCTGAACTATGCAGAAGCATTATACGGCGACGAGTGCCGCATGAAAAAGGTTATGCGATGCTTTGGTGAAGAGACGGAGGATTGCGGAAAATGTGATGTGTGTCGCGGTATCAAAAATCCGGTGCGGGTCGTAGATGTTTCTTCGTTGCTTTCCGTCATCAAGAGACTCAGCAAGAAACCAGAAAGCTATCTTCCTCATGTCGTCGCACGAGAAGAGAACTTCCCCATTGAACTCATTGGCTTCGTCCAGGATATGTTGTTTATGAATGAATACTCGGATTATGAATTCATTCATATCCCAGACTGCCCGCCTTTGCCTTTCGTAGTCCCGACGGGAAAAACTTTCGACGAAGTCCAGGTTCGCCTCAATGTGCCAGACCCCGTATCTCATTATTATTCATCGACGGTAGATGGTTGGCTGGACCTTATATCTCATCGAGTGAAATATGACGGACATACTCTTCCAGAAACCGCCATACAATTTATTCTTGAGCGCCGCCCCACGGTTGACGATTTGCAGAACAGAAACGATATCCGGTTACCACAACATCTCTATGCAAAGCTCGGGACATCTCATCAAACCGAAGTCATTCGCACACGCTTGCGGCCTAGAGGGAGAATGGTGGAAATGCAACTTCTGGACTAAATAGAACTTGACTTGGACATACAAGTGCCATAATGGCTTTTATCAAGCACTTGTGTAGCCAAAGTGGGGGCATTATGAGTATTGATTTTTCAAACGTCATCGGGACATTGGGCAAAAAGAGGCTCCTCGAACGGACAGACCTTCTTGCTATCAATCAGTCATTTCTTGCCATCGGTGAAACACGCACCCCCATGCAGGAGACGGTCGAAGGCCTTTTTGCCAGATTCGTATCACCTCATATCCTGACAGTTCTTCGCAATATCGCGGAGCGCCAGGACGCCACACAAAAGCTAACATATCAGAACTCATCCCAGGCCGCGAAAGAAATGGCGTCTATGCTGATTCTAAGCTGCCTTCTCCCGGAGGGGAGCATTCCACGGAACGTCGAAAAATCAGTCAAAGAACAGGTTGATTATGGCGTCCTGGCCCTGTCATTGCGCTATTACAAAGCCGAACGTGTCCCTACCTTCCCAAGCAAGGGACGTTTTGCTGAGACGTATTATCTCGCATCTGCCATTGCAGATAAGCTGTTGGACGGTCTCTCACATGATGAGCAGACCCTGGTAACAGATATCCTCTTGATGACGGCCCCTGAACATCGTGAAGACGAAACATTCAAGGACGAGCCGCTCATTTATCGCAATGCTTCTGATGCTGTAGTGTTTCCTTTCATCGGTATCAGCTTCGAACTCAACCTGAGCGATAAAATCCGGATGACAGCTCAAAGCAAGCGTGGTCTGGGCGAAAATATCACTTATGCAAAGCGAATTCGGCAGAATATGACCCCATTCGGCAATGCCAAGGGCACGGCCATCGAAACTTTTATCGACCGCATGGTGTCACACGGAACATCACCACGCATGAAAACCGGCAATGGAGTTATTGGATAATGAGCTACGGATATTCCGGCCTCTCCTACACACTGGGAGGTATGAGGCCCGCACCCGCGCCCCCAAAGGACAAGATTCCACAGCACATTATCATCAGTGCAATTTCTGTCATGGTGCAGCAAATTATCCTGAACAAGGATGGTGTCTCCAGTTGGGGGGTGTGCAACAGTCTGTTTATTGACGACCTGTCCGGCAGGAATGTCATTATTCTCCGAGAGAATATGCATAAGGTCGTGAGTAAGCTTTATCCTGATGAAAACTGGCCGTTCATTAAAGGAACGCAGGAAATTTTTGATGGGATGATGCACAATCAAGAAATCGCGATGCTTGATAGGCATGCCGCTCATGTTATCGCAGAATTGCAATCGTTCCTGGTTGATGATGAAATTCTGACCTTCAATTTTATGGTTGAAGCCTTAAATGGAGTGAGGAACCCGTTTCACGTTTTGACCATCAGAAAGAGTGCGACATTCGAAGCCGTCGAAAATACGACCGTATTGACGACGCCTCTTAGCAGTCTCGAAAAACAGATTACTATCGAGGGCAGTGAAGACACCCTTCTTTTCTTTATGAGGCCCAAGGATATGTGGATTCCGAAAGAAAAACGCTTCACGACTCAAATTGATATTACCTTGATGTGCGACGGAGGGATTGTTCTTTCTCACGTCAAAGGAAAAGGAGACGAAAGAAATGTCTAAGCGGAAAATCTATATCGCTGGTCCTGGTGTTTTCGTAATGACAGAGGGGCATCACGAACGCCTTAAAAATGCTGTTCGTGATGCCGGATTTATTCCCCTGTATCCCTTAGACAATATCCTGTCTTGCCCCTTTGACATTAAAAAGGCAAACCAGGATATGATTTTGGAAGCAGACATCGTTGTCGCTGACATTTCTCCCTTTCGAGGTGTCAGCGCCGACCCTGGGACCTCTTACGAGATAGGGTTTGCGGAGGCCCTGGGAAAGCCAGTTTATCGGTATTCCGATTCACATAGCGAGACTTACGCTAATCGTGTCATCGCAAACTCTGATGATAACGTAGAAATGGAGAACGGGACGGTATTTCTGGCGCAGGGAATGGAGCACAGCTTTGTCGAGAACTTTGGTGCTACGGACAACTTGATGTTCGGTCTTTCCCGAGCCACGGCCTCTCCCGAAGATAAAATCTATCCAAGCCTCACTGCCGCTCTCCAGGCTATCTCCTAAAAGAAAAGGCCCCGCCAGACTAGGCGGGGCCTTTTCTTTAGTCCGATGTTGTCTTCCTGCGGAAATATTCGACATCAAGCCCGCCGACAGCTTTCTTGATAGAAGTCCAATTAGGTGGAATGTCCGGGAAAAAGCGGTCGCAGGCATAATCTCCGGGGATACGCGTCAGAATGATTTCATCCGCATAAGGAAGGAATGCCCGGTAAATACTTTCCCCTCCGATAATATAAATCTTTTCGTTGTTGGCTCGCTGAACAATACTCTGTACACTCACGCTGCCAAACTTGGACAGAATGATATTCTCCCGATTTGGGAGAGGGTTGCCAAGAACCTCTACAATGGAACGATACGTCACACTCCCCATCACCACGGGGTGCCATAAAGTGGTATCTCGAAAGAACTTCATATCCTCCTTGTTCCTCCAAGGGATTGTGTCATTCTTCCCGATTCCGCCTTTGTCATCTGTCGCTGCGATAAGGATAATCATGGCTTTGTTCTCCGTCTGTACAAACCTATATTACAGGCCATACCAAATGTGTTTCAAGTGAAAATAGATTATCGCTGAGACGTATCAACGATGACCAGCGTATCTCCTGAAATATCAGAGTATTTATGCTCTTTCCCCAGAACCTGCTTCCACCCGGCGCTTCCATTCTGCGCAAGCTGATTAGGTTCGCGGTCAAGAATGCCATACTTGTCTAGAACCTTATTCAAGTCTGCATGAATGCGAATACATCCTTCAGAGTCTGCTCGACCAATCCTGTGCTCCAAATTGGCAGGGTCAGTAGCATGCATTTCCATCCGGATTTTCATCTTAGCGCCCGGCGTTCTCCAATCATCTGTTTCCTGCCACCCAAAATCCCACACACGAGAGCCTTTAAGGCCAATACCCCGAATATGATTCTCATTGAATGTACCTTGAGCGCGATAATCCATAATAGAACCATCAAGCACAAAAACACCGGTTGGCGTCTTGAAGTGTTCTTTTCGCCCAGGCTTGCCCGTTGAAACATGGCCGGAATATAATGTTTCCCAACCATCATCGGGCTGTACATAGAAGACGAACAATGCCTGTTTAGCAGGGCTACGGTCGACAACAACGACCGTATGCTCTCGAATATTTGGATGTCCCGACAAGGCCGTTGATGCAGCATTTGAAACCGATTGAATATAGTCATCCGGGTATTCAACATTCGATGCAAGCCCATCGAACGCTTTTGAAACATCATCCAGGTCGGAAGCCTGCGCGACTCCCAGCCCAAGAGAAATTGCAAAAGCGCCAGCGAGACAGCGTGACAAACCGCTCATTACCGCAATCCCATCGGCAAATGACGCTCGCAGCGAGGTTCATAAAGACTGGCCCCGCCAACCTGATGTTTTGCTGGAGCTCCATCTGTGCGGATAGTATATGATGCAGGGCTTCCACAGACAGTACAACGCGCCTTGATATATTCGACCTCAGCATCTTCTTCACTGAGAGCGCGAATTAATGGCCAAACCCGCCGGTCTGTATCCATGTCCAAGCCAAAAAACTTTAATACAACAGGGATGGATGTCTCCTTATTAAAGGTTTGTGCCCATTCCTTTAGTGTGTCAAGAAATGTTCCGTTGTACTGGATATCGAAAAATTGGATTTCGTCGATGAAAATATTGAGGCACCCCAGTACAGGATGCTTGTGGATATGCAATCGCTCTGCGCGGTACGCCTGATACTGCGCCGAAATAACACGAAGGTGATGTAGAAGAATATCGTCCCCAGAAATAGGGATAACGCCACTGATTTCAGAGCCCGTGTGGCTTCTGATAACTCCAGCTTCATACCGGGTGTCGAACGCCGGAGAGAACAATGCATGTGGTACCGAAGACAGACTCAAGTGCTCAGTAATTAGGCGGGATGTCTTGCCAGCGAACATCGGCCCGCAAACGAGCTTCATTGCAACTTTGGAGGGCACCCTGGCAAAAAGAAAATCGGACATAAATCCTCACACCAAATAAAAAGGCCAGTCTGCTTATAAACAGACTGGCCTTTGAAAGTCCAGAATCTTTTATGGATACCTCTTACGAGGCACCCATAACCACCGTTCCCTGAGAGACGCTTCCACCGCCACCGCCACCATTGAAGATAGTGCCGATACCCAGGTTCACAACTGCGGCGATAGCGGCAAGTCCGCCACCAGAAAGAATTTTGGTGCCCGCCGATTTGGGATTGTCTCGACCCTGGTTATTGGGGTCCTGTGACCGCTTGAGCTCAAGCAGACCGCTACCTGCCACGATAACACCACCAACCGTACAGACATCCAGAACGACTTTGGAAATGTTAGTGAGCTGCTGCGCCCAACCCGTGGAAAGAGTACCCACAGACTGTGTACCATCTGCGAACGCCGGAGAGCCGGACAGTGCGACAGTCGCAATCGCCGTAAGAGCGACATCCTTCCGAGAAACGACACCCTTCAGCTTGTTGCTGGATGGCGTCAGAGCGGAACCATTTACGAAAAATTTGTTCATGACATTAATTCCCCAAAATACAACCACAAAAACTTTACTTTCGCGGTTCGATGTGCATTATAGCATATTTTTTAATTCGCTGTGTTTTTTTCCAAAATTTTTTGCAGACGAGAACTGGGCTTGAAGACCACATGTAGTCTCTCTGAAGCGACTTCTATTTTTCCCGTTCTGGGATTAGAATATCGCCGTGGAGGTACTTTGTTGACGATAAGACGACCAACGGTGGGAAGAACAACGGTTTGACCATTCCCCAGTCGGGTCCGGATGGTGTGCATCATAGACTCGACGAGAAGTTTACAGACATATTTTCGTAAACCAAATTTCTCCTTGTACTCTTTATTCTCAAGAAAATTCTTGACAAGGATATCTTCGGCATATATCCGCTTAGATGCGGTATCATGTGTGTTGTGGTCCATTGTCTATTCCCATTTACAAATTTTCTTGGAGCTGATATGTCTGCCCCTAAGACACTTGATAGCATTATTGGTAACGCTCGCGCTGTGTCTGCGTTAAAAATAGCTGTAGATGCCGCAAAAATAGAGGACAGGCTTCCTGGTCACATCCTTCTATTCGGACCTTCCGGTGTCGGAAAAACGACATTAGCCAACGCTGTCGGGCAAGAGTTTTCTGGGAATTTCTTCAGAATCCACGGGCCGTCAATTTCTAAAAAGAACATCAATGATTTCATCAAGTCTTTTTTGATGATGGAAGACAGAGATACTCTTTTTATCGATGAAGTCCACGCTCTTCCGAAAGAAGCAATGGAAGGGCTGCTGGAAGCGATGGAAGAAAGTCAGATTTCATTACTCAACACCGGCGAAAACGGTCAGTCATCTGCGATGACTATCAAAATATCGAACATCTTGATTATAGCGGCGACCACTCGGCCTAACGCACTTTTGGAGCCTTTTAAAACGCGCTTCGGGCGAGAAGTGCAGTTGGAGCTTTATACCGACGAAGAACTCGTAAAAATTTTAAGCTTTGAAGAGCGTCCAGAGAAATTTGCCTTTACGCGAAATGATTTACTTGAAATTGCGAAAAGAGCTCGCGGGAAAGCACGAAACGCATTGCGATACACCAATGTAGTTTGTGACCATGTCGCAGTTTCCAACATAACGCCTCAAGAGGCCATAAAATTAGCTTTTGCTGAGCTCGGTATAGGTGAGTTCGGAGACACTTCTGAAGACCGCCTATACATTAAAACGCTTTCTAATGTCCTAGGCGGAAAGCCCGCTGGATTGAATAGTATTATCTCTGCTTCCGGATTGACAAAGGACGATGTCGAGAGTACGGTTGAACCCTTCCTTATCGGGTTGGGTGCGGTCTATAAGACAAAGGCCGGTCGCCAGCTCAATGCAAATCATCCGTTAGTATTAGAAACCTTAGGAGCCTAAGATGACACGACCACTTCCTCCTCCAATTAGGCGGGCTGTCCCGACTGTGCGGGGGAATGGTCACAATCCTGACAGAAGAGACGTGTCTTTGTCCATTCCAGAAGAAAGGGGCTTCTTATCAAATGAAGTATCACCTTTCTTCACGGGAACAGTTGTGACGATGGATTGGTCATCTTCCCCCAACGGCAATTCAGTTCGTCTAAAGATAGCTGAAGATGCTCTCATCCATCCCTTCAAAGGGTTGAACACCGACCCGAGACGACAAGGGGCTGGGCAACGACTCAAAATTACTGTTACCAGCCATGGCCGCATGGTTTACGACGGCCAAGCCATCTTAACCTGGAGAGGGGACGATAGCCAAAACGGTATGACGGTATCATTGAAGCTGGAAGAAGTTCAGAACGCACACCCATTCCAGGATATCGTGACCGATTATTACACGGGGTATCGTCATAGAAGTGGTGAGCCACTTCATATGCAATGCTGGCTCGTAGATGATGATGAAACACTGGTTCGACCCAAGATTCCGTTCAAGGACATGTCTCCGGTCAAGCAGAGTCAGATTAAATGCCGCCTGGATAAGGATTTTCAATCTTTCTGTGCTGACAACATTGCGATGCTCGCTGCCCTATGTGGGGAGGACATCCCTGAAGTCAGTACAGATACGACGCATCAAGAGTTTGCAGAGAACACAGTTCGCTTATTCTGTGGCGTATCATCCCGGTCTGAGCTTAATGAAGACTCACGACATGGTTTTGATGCTAGGATGAAGTGGAAATTACTTCTTTCTCTGTATGAACGTTCTCCAGAGGCCGTTTCTCGTTATGAGAGGTTTCAGCGTCGTTGACCTCATCCTCATAGATTCTGTATCCGGGCATGAAATCCCCCAGAAGCAAAATAGGCACGATGCACAAAAGAAAGCCAAAAAAGCTATATTTCCCCCAGCCTGCACTGGCTACGGCGGTGGCAACCATAGAGATAAGTATAAAACACCAACCGAATGAGAAAGCGTATCCTGGAATTTGTCGAGCGCCGGGATACGCTTTCTCGTACCCTATCGCGGACATCAATATCCAGGATATAAAAACACAAACATAGATGTCCATGTCAAACATATGAGCTTCCTCAAAACAGATTATGAAAAATATCTCCAACTGAGCTAAAATAGCACAACACGCTGCCGTTTCGCATAAGTCAGGAGACTTTTAATGAGAAAAACTTTACGCAATATCGCCTTGGCTACATGTCTAATGACAGCACTCCCCGTTTATGCGCAAAGTTCTCCAGGTGGCTTGTCATTGCCACAAAACCTTTCGGATGTGACATCTCAACGTGTGCATGACGAACGCTTGGACACTTTGTATAACCCATGGCTCACTGCTGGCCCCATACTCGGAAACAACTCAAAACTCGGGTTGGCTGGGAGAACGAACTCATATACGAAAATCGTGATAAAGGGCCATAGGGATATCACGACTTTCCTGTATTTCCCTTCCCATGTCTCAAATGCAGAAATCCCTGTGGTTATCGTTTCCACGCAATATGATACATCGCCGGTTGCGTATAACGTCCTCTTCAATCATCTCGCGTCACAAGGATATCTAGTCATCGCTCCATTGCACCAAGACGTTAGCTATAACAGCACCAATGTGAAAACGGATGAAGATACCCAATCACGTATCAACGATATCCACGATATGATTCGCAGCATCCCTATCGTCAAAAATATGACACACATGAATATTTCGCCGAACTACTCTCTCGTGGGTTTTCATGACGGCGACTATGACTGCTTAATGAACTCTGGACTGCCTTCCGACAATCCAAAAATCACTGCCTGGCCTGGAGCCCCACAATCTATCACTCTGGTCTCGCCCGTCGAAGGTGATATCCCTCAATCTTTCGCAAACCTTTCAACACCCGTTATGGCTGTGTCGACGATTGACGGTCTTAATATCCAAAAAGGCATCCTGGCCCAAATGCCGGAAGATGGAATACGTCTCCTTGTCGCTTTCGATGGATTCAATGACCCCTTGATGTCTATTTCTGACGAGACCATTGATAAGACGTTTATGTGGAAATCACTTCTGACAACATGGCTTAATGCGACCATGATGAAAGATATGAAGGCTTTTGACGCATTCAAAAGTCAAGATTTCGAACAGCATTCTAATGGCGTTATAAAAACGCAGATTGAGATAGCAAAAAACCCCGGCCAATGACCGGGGTTTTTTAGCTTTCGACCTGATAACGATATCAGGTGTTCGGCGAGATAACCGGACGCACGGCCAGAGGGCGGCGCGGCATCGGAGGACGGCGAACCGATGTCACCGGAGCGACATGGGCTTCCTCAGGAGACTTTGTGAGGTCTTCAGCTTCCGTCACAGGCTCTTCAACGACTGCATCGTCTTCGCCTTCGGGACGAGCCTCTTCCTTCGATGTCGTGCCAGCGGAGTCTTCCGAAGGCGGGACGATATCGAACGGAATTTCATCCGAAGGCAGATAGTCTTCGGGGCTCTCACCTTCCGAGACAATCGTAGGCGTCACGACCGGGGCGTCTTCTGAAGCCGAGGCAACGACCGGGGTATCTTCCACGACCGGGGCCGGGGTTGTCACCGTTTCTTCCACGACCTCAGCCTCTTTGACCGGCTCTTCGGATGCCGGAGGAAGGATTTCGACCGCCCCGGTCGTTCCTTCAGTTACTTCCGGAGCGGTCGGCTGGGCCTGTTCGGCATTGCGCTGCGCTTCGTCATCAGCCGCCTTTTCAGCCTTGGTCCGGCGCTTGCGCCGAACAGGTGCTGCACCGCCGACATTCGCACTCTCTTCGAGCGACGGTTCTTCATCTTCCGCCAGTGTCGCCATGCCCAGGCTGACCATGTTCATCGCCAGAGTTTCGACGGACTTCGAGACGCTTTCCTGGCTGATGCCGGTTTCCGTGGATTCGGTGCTGATGCGCAGAACGTATTCATCATACTCGTTCTTGGCGACTTCGAGAGCTTCAGCGGCGGATGCCTGTTCTGCCTCTGCGGTCTCCAGATGAGCGCGAAGACGAGCGGCAACACGGTCGGCGATACGAGCCCGAATGCTGGCATTGTAGTGCGTAACGAAAAGAGCAGCAGCGTTGCCGAGTTCCTTCAGACCATTCTTCGAAAAAGACATCATCATGTCTCCTAAAGTTAAAACTCTTCCCTGCGTTGGGAGTGATAAGACAATACAATAAGCCTTATCACTCGTCAACCCCCTTTATTCGGCTTTATCTTCTTCCGGCTGTTTCGGAATGACAGAACAATCAACAATCTTCGCGCCGTCATCCATCTTCAGAAGCGTGACGCCACGCGCAACACGGTCGCGATATTTCGCGATGTTCGTGCTCGGCACACGAATTACAACGCCCTTATCCGTCGTGATGGACAGACTGTCATCGGGAGCCACAACACGACAGAGAACAACCGGCGCTTTGTTACGACCGATAAGGACGCCCTGGCCATTACGGTTCTGCGCCTGGAGGCAATGTGAAGAGAAACGCTTGCCGTATCCGTTCTGGGTGACTGTCAGAATATCGACCTCATTCTCTTCCATCTCCCGCATTTTTTCTGGCGGGAGCGTTCCGGCGATATAGCTATCGACATCCTCACGTCCGTATTCCGATTTCGGGAGAACAATAGCACCAAGAACAGTTGCACCATCCTGTAGTGTCATGCCGCCGACACCAATGGAAGCCCGTGAGTTCATCACACGCAGATTCGAATCATTGACGTTCGTGCGAATGGCGCGGCCATCAGAAGAATAGAGCATGATATCCTGACCATCTTCGACATCCAGGACAGAGACGATGCTCGTCTGAGGGGGCAACTTCATCGCCTGCTTACCCTTGACTGTGAAGGTATCGAAAGAGTCCGAAGAGTTGCGACGAATCGTACCGGCAGAAGTCACGAAAACGATAGAACGGTTTGCGCCCTGTGGCTTTACCAACATAGAGCAAACCTTATCGTCCTTATCCATTTCCGGCAGGAAGTTGCTGATATAGCGTCCCTGAGATTGAGGCTGTGTTTCTGTGATGGCAAAGGCCTTGATGGCAAAGGCATGACCATTCTGAGTGAACACCAGCAAAGTATCCTTGTTGGAACAGGTCCACGTCATCACAATAGCATCATCATCGCGTGGTGGCATTCCCTTGCGACCGACCCCACCACGCTTCTGTTCATCAAAAGCATTGATGTCGACAGCCTTGATAAAGCCACGCTCCGTCATGGTAATCAAAATCTGCTTTTCGATGATAAGGTCTTCGTCACAAACCTGTCCGAACGGTGCCGGGTGGAGCACAGTTTTACGAGGTGTCGCATACTGCTTGATTTCCGTAAGCTCATTGATGATGAGGTCGCGGAGGGCATTATCGTTATCAAGAAGATTTTGACAATGCTCAATTTTATCACGTAGCGCCTTAATATTCAGCGTTACCTTTTCTATTTCAAGCGCCGTAATGGTTTTCAAAGGCCGCTCAATAATGATTTTGGCTGCTTCGATGCCTGTTTTCCAAACTTCCGGCAATTCATGGTCTGGCTCAACAGTCTTGAGCAGATTTGCCAGGCTAGGATGTTCGGCAAGTACAAATTCCACAGCCGCCAAGTTTTCAACGGCTTCCTTATCATTTGCAGAGCCCCGAATGATAGCAATGGTATTGTCGATATCATATCGAGCAATCCACAGGGCAGTCATGCGGCGCATTTCGTCACGATAGCCATTCAGCTCATACTCGATGCGCGAAAACACAGTTTGTGTCCGGTATTCGCAGAATGCACGAAGCATCGCGGGAACGCCCATAATCTGAGGATGATTATTGTGGATAACGACGCCGTTGAAAGAACAGGATGAACGCAGAATGGTATGGCGCAAAATCGTGTTCAGAATAACAGAAGCGTTGGCGTCTGGCTTGACAATGATGTCGATAAGGGTTTCGTCTCCCTTAGAGCGGTCTCGAATATCCTCAAGTGAAATCTTCTTCTCTTTATTAAGCTCGGCAAGCTTAACAATCCAGGCGGAATTCGTACACTTGTACGGGAGACTGGTGACGCGGATAATCTCACGCTTCTTTTCTTCAACGATTTCATAGGTACCAGTAACCGGGAAAGCTCCACGACCTGTCCGCATCGCTTCATGGATGGCGCGGATATCATGCGCATTGCCCCCGCTTGGGAAGTCCGGGCCAGGGATGATTTTGAAAAGGTCCTCGTCAGAAATTTCCGGGTTCAGAAGAACAGCGATAGTCGCATCGCATACTTCTCCCAGATTGAACTGAGGAATAGATGTCGCAAGACCCACGGCGATACCCATGATGGGATTAACAAGAATGGCCGGGAAACGAACGGGGAGAACACTGGGTTCAACGCCGGAATGGTCATATGTCGGAATCATCTCCGGGCGCTTGGGGTCCAGGGCCTTCAAATCGCTGAGGGCAAAATAATATCCCTTGGACATACAGGCTTCGGTATAACGCATGGCAGCCGGACTGTCACCGTCAGCAGAACCAAAGTTACCCTGACCGCTTACGACCGGGAAATTAATCGTCCATGGCTGACCAAGATTGGTCATCGCCTCATAGATACTGTTATCGCCGTGGGGATGATAGGTTCCCATGACGTTTCCGACAATCTTTGCGGACTTCTTGTGTCCTCCCTGCGGCGGGAAATTGTTAAACAGCTCATACGCAATACGCCTGTGAACAGGCTTCATACCATCGCGGACATCCGGCAAAGAACGTAACATAATGGTCTGCCACATATATGCCAGAGCGGACTCTGACATAAGCTCGGAGAAGTCTCCGTCCTGGATTGCGGCATCCATCTCCAAAATGGCTGATTTATCGCCTACTGCTGCGCTCATAACATTCTCCGTTGTCAGTCATACCCGTATCATATCACATCCTCACAGGACATCATACACAAAGGCATATTCTTCCGGAGGATATGATGCATCAAATGAGAGGTCAAGTGTATTTTATTGCAATCCTTTAGTGCCGATGCTCATCGTGCGATATTTAATCCCTCTCTGCTGTATCTTCTTTGCTTCGGGGAGTGTGTTCACACGAACCATATTCGGAATCCTGGTCAACTTCAAAAAACGCTCATACCGCTCATTTTTTGAAAAAACGCCGATAGGAGGATGTTTAGACGCGGCGGCTACGTCTCGGAACCACATCCTCGTAAGAGATAAATAGAAATCTGGCATGGTCTCATCGTCGATAAAGACTGGAACCCAATCCAATCCCTTCTCTGGACAGGTCGCAATAAACTGAGCTAAAACTCCATCTGAAAAAATGCCTGTTGTTAATACGCCGTACTCATAGGCTCCGGTATCAATGCAGATGACATCCCGCGTTTTGTTGATGTATGGTGTTTGCTGCACAGTATGTCCGACACAAACTGGCCCACCATAATTTCGGTGCGTCGTAAAGAATCCTTTTACGCCGCCGATGCAGTCCTCGAACTCTTGGGAGTTGACAGCACGGCTAGGATTGAGCCCCGCGTGGACAAAGAAGACGCCGCCTTCGAACTGGATAGGGGGGAGGCCCACGATAAAATCTATAGTCGCATCACCAATTTTATCTGAAAATGATTTCATGACACGTCGGGCGTCCGCTCCCTGCGGGGGCATATCACTATTTACTGGGATGCCATAACTCTTGATAGTCGATAAAGCATCTTCTTTATAAGTCAGCCAATTCTCCCACCCCGGTGTGTTGTTTCTAAACATTTTGATGGCCCGGACCATATACACGTCATGGTTCCCTGGATTACATTTCAAAGGCATACCCCCCAAGGATTCAGTCATGATTTTTTCATAGACTCCCTTCGTGTCAGGTCCCCTGTCATTATAATCGCCTATGCCTATAACCAGGGGGTCATTAGCTGGGATGTGTTTTGAGAGAACTGTCAAACGATTATCTAATCTATTCAACAACCCCAGGCAGCCATGTGGGTCCCCAAACGCATAAACAACATCAGCCATATTGACCTCCCATCCCCAGTCTTTTTACTGTCGCTTTCTACGAAGTCAGCTATATGACATATAGCTTATTTAAGGGGTTAAAAGATGAGAAAAATGAATTTCCGGTCATTGGAATATTACCTGCCGGTAGAAATCCAAAGTCTTCCCAAGCATGAAATTATCGAGCTCCTAGAAACTCATCTGCCGACAGCTTCAATGGCACTGAATGCATTGAGCTGTCGGCAGATGAGGTTGCGTCGCCTAATCTTTTTTGTCACCCCAAACTCGTAGAGGCAATGCTTCCTTTTGTGGCAAAGCTTACACTCAATGAAAAAGATTTTATCGGGAATCACGTTCATATCCTGCCACAGGTTCAATGTGATGAATTTGAAAAAACTCGCGGTAGGGAACAAAGCATCGAAAAGATTTTCGCAAACAGATATTCCCATAATTCAATCGCTATCCCTTGGGAGCGAGAAGACATCAAAGTCTACCTAGGTCCTTCAGAAAGCGATATTCTCATTACCGTCCAAGTTAATGGACATGAAATTCCCGCTGCATGCCGTCATTATGGTGTAGAGCGCTATGTTGTGCCAGAATTTCGAGGTCGGGGCTTAGGAACTGAGCTCGTACTCATAGGAGCAAAGACTCCAGCGATAAGAGGATTAGAGAATGGAACTGGTCTATACTCTCCGGGAGGCTATGCATCCAGGAAAAAAGCTTTCGATATGTTGGTCCAAGAGTTTGGTCTGTCAGATGAACAGATATTAGAAAGTGATGAATATCCATCATTTGAGGATGACATCGACCGATTGTCGGATAGAACTTTGTCTGGAGTGGAGGCGATAGAGCATATCGTCATAGACTACTTGTCAGATAAACTTAAAGATTCAAAAGACAGAGAGGAGATTGTTGACGACATTGTTGGCGGCATTATATGTCACCGAGAACCAGACAACAATGATGATTACCTGAGCTCTAATTTCTTAAACAAAATAAGCTCCCTTCCTGCTGACGAAAAGAACCATCTTCGTATCGATAATGGGGATGGTAATCTATTTTACATATCAACTGACATCAAAGAACATCCGAAACTTATAGAACTTGCGATTTGCTACCATCCTGAACTTTTCCAAGACATCGACGCGGACCTCACAAAAACAAAGAAGCCTGAACCATCAGGTCCAGGTTTCTAATTTTTAGCCCTAGCACACCATTATCGACGACTCAGATTATCTTCGATAATGGTGACTATCTCTTCTCCAGAAAGAGTCTCTTTCTCCATAAGAGCCTCTGTAAGCGCTAGCCATGCATTCTTGTGACCTTCAATGAGAGCTACGGCCTCAACCTGAGCGTTCGCGATGAACATCGTTGCATCATTCTCCATTCGCTCCAGCATCGCTTGTGATGGCATCGATATAGAGGACAGAGCAATAAAGCCTGTTTTCCCCATTCCATAAGTGGACGCCATCTGATACGCCAAATTGGTCGCCTGAATAATATCTCCACTAGGACCAGATGACACTTTGGCTTTGTTCTTGCCATTCGCTACGAACTCAGCAGCATGACCGGCCATGATTTTCGTAAGGTCTGCCATCATCATTTCCTGGGTGTACGAGTAGACATCTCGTTCTGGTCGACTGACGACCATACCGAGAGCCTCACCTTGCGCCGACCCATGTGGAACGATTGTGGCTTTATAAACAGGATGACATTCTGCCAGAACTGTCGCGACAAGAGCATGGCCCGCCTCATGTTGAGCTGTCCGGAGCTTTTCAGCATGAGACATCTTGCCCAAGCGAACGCTACGTGGCACGCCCATAATCCGCCGGTCCATAGCACGATGAAAATCGCTGGCGTCAATTTCATGACTTCTGCGACGTGTCGCCTCCAAACATGCATCATTTACCAATTTGGCCAGAGCATCTCCGCTGAACCCGACTGTGGACGCCGCAATCTTATGGGTGCTTTCGTCATCCAAAGAGACACCCTTTTTACGCATAGCGATATTGAGAAGCTGCTCACGTTGAGTGATATCCGGATTGCTGAAGAAAATACGTTTATCGAAGCGACGCATAAATGCCGGGTCGAGTATTTCCGGCCTATTGGTCGCGGCAATCCAAATCAAAGGTTCTGACTGGGACTGTCCATTTGCGGCGACCAGAAGTTCATTCAGTGTCTGGTCTTTTTCAGAATGAGAATTCTGTTGCCCACGGCTTCCTGCAATAGCATCGACCTCGTCAATGAAAATAATGACAGGCTTCCCTGTTCTCTTCGCCATTCTCAATCCCGCAGCCCTAAGGTCACGCACACGCCGGGCACCCAGGCCAACATACATTTCGACAAAGAAAGACCCCGAAGTTTTAAGGTATGCGATACCTGCCTCCGCAGCGATAGCTTCAGCGGTAAGGGTTTTACCCGTGCCCGGCGGGCCGACAAAAAGCCATCCTCTCGGAGTTTCAGCATTGTTAAACTCGTATTGGTCATTATGCTTGGCGAAATCGACAATTTCGTTGAGCTCATGCCGAATATCATCGATGCCCGCGACATCATTCAGTGAAAGATTCTTATTCGGCTTCAGCGGTTTGATTTTGCCCCGACTCATAAACCGGTTAAATAGGACAAAAGCCAGCCCCATAGCAGCTATCTCAGCGGCTACAACAAAAAGCGTATTGAGTATCTGGGCAACCAATTTATTATGGAAGAACCCGTGTTTTGCAAGGCTTTCAGGTGTGGTGAAGCTGACATCGACACCGTCTGCCGCCATCTTTTTGGTGATGTCATAATTCGTGGGGATGAGAACCTCGGATTTCTTCCCCTTCTTGTCCTGTGCGACCACAAGCTGCCAGTTCTCATCCTCAATAATCGCCACTTTGGACAATTCGTGAGCGTCAGCTTTTTTGATGAAATCCGAATAAGAGAGAAGATTAGCCTTCTGGGCCTGCTCATGTACGGTCACCACATGGGCATGATTGTGATGGAAAACTTCATACCAAGGCGCGGCAATCAGGACAGATGCTAGCAAGACACGTCGCAACATAAGCCAACGATATCGATTGCCGTTATCCTGTCGGTCCATAGCTCTTAGGGAAGCACCCTTTCTATCTTTGCTTTTGAAAAATTTAACAATTTTCAGCCACAAAGAACGCTCTTCCTTATCTATTTCAGACATCTAAAAATCCTCACAAACATGCCGACACACACGTATCGTCTACTTAAATAGCGTATTTTCCTCTATTTTTACAAATAAGATGATTGACTGGCTCAAAAAAATACGGCAGTTAAAAGCATCGGCATCTAAAGACGTAGGATATTCGAATTATGGATGAAGCTCAGGGAAAGCGACTCAGGGGAATTTTGAGTCGCCTGGATGTGGAAGGTGAGGGCCTCGTCGCTCTCGCTAAAGCTAATCAAATCTTGAAGGCTCATTCTCTAACGTGGCGGGATATCACGATTATTCTCCCTCACGAAGCCCATCAGACGCAGAATGTCCATACGCGTCAGGGGGGAACCGTCCATACCCCACAAGACTATGGCATGCGCTCGTCATCTGGAATTAACTATTCCAATTTCAAGGAAGCGCTCAGCGACGGCACATTCAGTGTCAATGCCATCATTACGAATGTGCGAATTCGCTCGATTGGTTCATCTTCCCATATGCTTATCGCAGATGTTGTTGATGAACGCATGCAGACCGTCTGGCGCAATACAAAATGCACAGACAATAGACTAATCATGCCACTGCTGGAGCGTCAACGGGCTGGAGAATCGAAACCGTCCATCCGTGCCCTGGTTTCTATTAGCCGTCAGGCCGAAAAAAATATCATGTACCCGACATAATACGTGTTGACAGAGGGTCTTTTTTATGCTTGGGTATCTTTAGTTAAAGACAAGGATACCTAGAAATGAAAAAGGCTCTTCTTATTTGTGCTGCCCTGGCTCTCGGTTACACGGGCTTCCATTACAGCATCGTCGCACGCAATGCTTTCGAGGTCAGTCATCTCCATCAGGGTGACTACGTTACGAAGCGCCTTATCGGCAAGGATGAGGCTATCGGACAGGTAGTCGAAGTCTACCAGCGCGAGCGTGACTCCCTGCGTGAACACTCTGTCCAGTCTTGTGGCTTTGTCAGTATGGGAATGCCTTTTGTTATCGGAGAGAGCACCGTCTCTACGTTTGTCTCGGCTCCGAAGCATTGGAACGATTGGGCACGCCTGTCTGTGCGTCCGGAAACCTTTTGCCGCTACGTCGTATCGGTAAATTTCATCGGAACGGGAATTCTGTACGACGCCCAGCATAACAACCCGAACGCTTCTCCAGAATAATAACATTTTCCCAGATTATCCTAACAATAAGATAAAACAGCGAAGCCCTGTAAGATGTGCTATCCTCTACGGAGAACCACACTTTACAGGGCTTTTGCTATGTCTTCAAATGAAAAAACGTCCCCTCAGGCTTTGATTTTCCGGAATATTCCGGCCAAGGCATTTAAGGTTGTCGCTGTCGTCGTATTGCTTTTGGCAATCGTTATCGCAGCGACCGCTTATTTATGCCCAGATATCGCTATAGGCATCGGATACTCATTGCTCTATATCGTAATCCTGGCTCAACCACTAGGGCTTTTCTTTCGGAATAGGCCCCAAACCGAAATGACGAACCGTAATCTCGGATGCGCCATTCTTATCCTGGCTCTGCCTCTCGCAGTGCTGCTTGGATTTTACTCCCACTCAATTCCCGAAGCGGTCTCGTTCATGCTGGTCCCTGTCTCCATGTTTCTGCAAGGGCTCATGACACCTAGCAACACCACCGACTAACACGTCGACGGTGCCTCCCCTCCACTGTACAAGTGGTTGAGCTTGTTAATCAGAGACAGAATCTGGACCTCAGATGCCATAACAAAAATGTCTACAGGAGAGCTCACAAGCCGTGTGAAAACTTTCTGGCCGGTCGATGTCCCCTGGCGCACGGAACAGATAACGATGTGGCGCAGGACCTCCCCAGACCCAGACTGCTCCGAGCAAAGAACATAAGGGACAGAATTGGATGAATAGACGCGAGCCATTTGGCCAGGGTTTATATTCTGAAGCCCCTGTTCATCCATGACATCGACCTCAGCGACAAACTGTCCCCATGACACAATATCAAAATTGTGGATATCGTGATGGCTCAAAAGGTCGAGCAAATGACGACGAGCGCCCACGACGATATCGTGGTTATGCGATGAGACCGGAAGTCCAGGTTCGATAAATGGGATATGCATGACTGCGTCCTTTGGTTACCACCAACATAGATTTTCTCTATCACTTGAAGGGCGGCATTTCAAATAAAAAATGGCCCCTTTACCGGGGCCATTGGGGTTCAGGATGGATTGTGGGAGGGGTGATAAACCCGACGATGCGAAGGGCGATGAGTGCGCCCACCAAGCGGTTTATGGCCACCTGGCCCTGGACCGGGTAGTTCCTGAGCTTCAGGGCCTTTCAGTCGAAGCTGCATCGTCTTTTTGCCAGCGTCGACCATAATCGTGGCCTGGTCCTGAATCTGGAGAGAGATGTCATCGAGAGCTTCAGCAACCGTTCGATTGACGATGTTGATATTCACCATAATCGGAGAATATTCATCGTTGGCCAGAGGAATATATGAATACCCCACCTTATCAGCAAGCGCCTTAACCAAAGAAGTCGCCGGGCCGGACCAGTTCATTTCTGTGACCATTTCCTTCAGCTCAGGAGGGGCTCCTGCATTCGGGTCGGTCACGGTAGGAGGAGTGCGAGTCCGCTCGATACGCGCCGTCATCTGCTGTGCGGCGACCGCCGTAGATGCTTCGTGTGCGATAATCTGGTCGACGGAGTTGTTGATAGCCGGATTCTCATATGATGTCGTCGGGTCATCATAATGATTATAGGACTCTGAACAAGCCGTCAAAAGCAAAGGGGTTGCCAGCAAAAGGACATTGCGCTTCAAACGCATCACTGTTCTCCTAAATAATTTATCCCTTAATAGCATAAAACTCCCTGGAAGGTATCCTATCCAGGGAGTTTTTCTTTGGTGGAAGCCGTATTTTATTCTTCCGGCGTCGTATTGGACAGACGCTTCTGCGATGCGGGCAGGCTCATGATTTCCTGCTGGTTCTTCGCAATCTGGCGGCGGGCCTCGATGGAGATGGATTCTCCGACACCCTGCTCGTCCCGCATCTTCTGGATGAGGGCACGTCCTCGTGTGCGCTGCTTCTCACCAGCTTCCGCGATACGGCTTTCACGCTTCGCAGAATCAGCCCGAATTGCACCAATCCGCTTCAGAGCCCGCTCAGAGAGGTTCGGACGCTCGCTTTCCGTTGCACGGCGGATAGCGACTGCACGATGCTGACGAGCAGAGGAAATCTCGACGCGCTCAGTAAAGACGGATACGCCACGCGCCAGCTCAAGCCGCTTCTTCGAGTTGTCGACAATCGCCATATCTTCAAGAGTCTGAAGAGCCGACGAAACCGACTGCTTGCACTGGTTGAGAATGTCAATCTCGGAGACGATTCCGTCCTGAACGCCGCGCATGTTGTCCGCCGCATTTTCCGACTTGAAAAGCTGCGTATTCAGGCTGGCTTCCAGTCGGTCGAGACGAGTAACCAGTCGCTCCAGGTCAGAAATTCGGCTACGACACTCCATATATTCCGGGGTGCCCTCGTCGAGACCCTTCTTCGTCTCCTTCTCTTCTTCAAGAGCGACGACAGCGTTCTCAAGTTCCAAACCAACCGCAGCAAGCTGATGGCTGATTTCGACAACTTCGCTTTCATGAAGAGCATGCAGCTCACCGGCCCGGTCGATATCGGACATGGCCTCATGCGTCGCCGCGTCGATACGGTCACGAAGTTCATTGATGTTGGAGCGAATGGGAGCATAACGACGGGCGAGCAGTTCAGCGTTGCTGCCGACACGATTGATGATGCGATGGAAAACCGTCGTGCCCGAAACAAGCGTCCGGCTTGAAGCGAATGTCTCGGAGACACGCATCAGCGGAGCCGAAATATTGCTGGAAATGCCCTTGCTGTTCTTCTGCGCACGTTCGCTCATGCGGGAACGAATCTCGGCCAGACGCTCCTGACGTTTACCGATGGCGTCGGACAGCCGTGCTTCGAAAGCCATAACGCTCTTCGCGGAACTGGCATCTGCCGAAGTCATGTGAGGAATGGAGCCGACATCATCCAGCGCACTGGGAATGTCACGGTCATGCAGACGAGTTACGTTGATGCCGTCAGCGGCTTCTGTTGAGTCGTCAGAGCGTTTTGCATCGGCCATGTCAAAATGTCCTTAGAGTTGTTTCCTAAAGACAGAGAAACATGGCCTTATCAGAAAGTCAACTCAAAAAGCGTCAGAATTCATAATTTCGAGCCACCTCTGAAATTCCTGCCTATTCCCAATATGTTGCGGACGACCAGACCGGCGGTCAAAGAGAGCAACCTGAGGCACGACTCGCTGTCCGTCCGTAAGACCCAGTGAATCATACAGCTCAACACGTTCTTGGCGTGTCAGCCTCTTAACGGTGAACGTCAACTTTTTCTGCTCAGCCAACGTCTGCAACTCGGCTTTCAATGCATCACAGAATTTGCAGGTTTCGCCTTCAGAAACCGCATAGACGATATAATCTTCGGGATATGGCATGCCTGGCTTCCAATCAGCCGGGTCAAGGCCAGCCTTCGTGTAAGCAGCAGCCGCGATATGTGCGGTATTTCCAAAACGCTCAGGGGTAGCACCAGTAACTTCTAGCATATTCGCCTCCAGCGAAAAAAAGAGTTGGATAGAGATATTAGCAGAGGGTGAAGACAATCACACCCACCGTATCATTACAGATATGCCATTTACGACGCAAGAGCTTGAAGTGCTTTTTGCCCTACTTTTTCGAGGGCAGCATCCAGACGAGTTACGAAGATGGTGTAGAGACCATTATTCAAATATGGCGCGACAGAGTAGACATAGCCTTCTCCGGCATCATCGATAAATGAAGGCAGGTCAAAATATGTTTCCGGTGGGTTGTCGATGACGTAAAAATCCGTGTCCCCATCGTCTGTCTTAACTGACGTGCCCTGATAAAAGGAGTTCGTGTCAATACGAGTCCGGCAAAACCGAAACAGATTTTTTTCAGCCGCAGATTGATTGTAAGTGACGCCCTTGAGTAGTCCTTTTTCAGGGAACTCCCCCTGTCGAATGGCTTCGAAGACACCGTCTCCGATATAGACACCATATTCAGGTGCCGCCAAACTCTCGTTCAATGTAACATCCTGGGTAATGGCAATCGTTTCTCCGGAGTCCAATAACTGCTTCGCAAGGACTCCAGCGTAATCCTCGATATTCCCCAAAAAATCATCCAGGCTCTGTCTCGTTTCATCTTCACATGGTGAAATGAAAAAATTCATAGACAGTTGTGTCAATGCTTGAGTCGGCGAAACCTTTCGTGCCTTTTTAGTCATAAGAAAAGAGAAGGCTTTCCAGGCCAGGACACCCAGAACAAAAAAACCACCTCCAGTCATAAGGGCAGATTTATTTTCTAGGACAACTCCGACACCGGTTGTAGCAGCATTTTTGAAAGTTTTCGCGTCAAGCATATTCTTTTACCCCATAATCTGAAGCTTGTTCGACTTCCCAGAATGTCTCCGAAGCGAGCAATGCCCCCATAGTTGCAGCATCTGCTAATCTTGGCGCATCTGGTGATGCTTTGATATTAACATCAATAGGCGTCAAAAGTCTAACAACATCTGGCATCTGAGAAATCTCAGCCATTACTTCTGGTGTAATCTCAAAAAGATGCTTTTCATATTTTCCGTCGAAGCCCGTCTGCTCCGTGACAGGCCAAAAATCCTGAAATTTATGACCTCTCAAGCGCCACTCCCTATCCGGCATCACGGGAACCTTACAACCTTCAAGTCCCTTTTCGGTCATTAAGGTAATGCGCCCACCATACGGATTTGTTGTTCTGAATTTCTCAAGCTTTTGAGAAAAACGGAAAGCCTTCTGTGCCGTCATGTCATCATTCATAACAACGAAGACATCTGGAGAAGGATTGACACCGAAAAGATAACTTTCGGCATCGACCGCAATACGGGCGAAGAGAACTTTATTACGCCAGCCAAATCGCTGGAATTTTCCGAACAATGCAACCGGCTTCCGGTCATTCATGGCCTGAAGAAGTACCTTCTCCTGCGCTGCCGCACCTGGCCCCGTCGCATAGACAATGACTTCATCGAAACCATCCGTTGTTTTAAACGCACGGGCACGTTCAAAGCGCTTGTCCAATCCCCAGATATTGACTTTTTCCAGAAGCATTTCTGGAAGCACAACCATCCTCACATCTTCCATCTCTTTGATGCGAGCGGCTTCCATCATGTGGCACAATCCAGAGGACATGCGGAAACCGGCATTGGTCAATTTTGCTGCATTCTCCAACATAAAGATACGTGAAGGGGAAAAACCGACCTGGTCAAATTCCCGAACTCCACGGTCATGCCAATCGGGCATTTCATCGGTACGATATTCAATGACGTGTTTCTTGTTGATATGATGCTTGATAGAGAACGCATCAGGGAAAACATAGCTCTCGTCTCCGAACATCGACGATTGTTTCTGGTCCTGCTTGGGCGCATTTTGCAACCATGTCAGAAGCAGAAGAATACGCTGCCGACATGCCGGAGTATGGGGCTTGCGATATGGGTCCAAATCATCCAATGCGCCACTAGCTGTCAGCGCAGTATAATGACGGATATTCAGAATGCGGCGTGTTCTCTTCCAGAAATCGACGAGCGAAGCAAATGAGCCGCCTTTTTCCCGTTCCGTAACCAGAGCATCAGCCACACTATCCATTCCACCGATGCCGGAAAGGCCGAACATCACATACCAGTCACCATTATCAAAGCGATTCGGCTTATGGTTCTGCATAGATGTGTTAATGTCAGGAAGCGACATTTTTACACCATAGACCACCATTTCATCCATAATGATGCGCGTAGCCGCCTTGTCCTTCTTCTTTCTGAAAAGAAGAGCCGCGTAGAAATGCTCAGGGAAGTGAACTTTAAGCCAAACTGTCTGATACGAGACCACAGTATAAGCAACGGCGTGAGACTTATTAAAGCCGTAATCTGCAAAGCGCTCGATATCTTGGAAGAGGCTCATCGCATCTTCTTCAGCGACACCATTAGCGGCACAACCTTCAACAAAGATGCCCGCCTGCCGTGTCATTTCCTCGCGGATTTTCTTACCCATTGCACGGCGCAACATATCTGCTCCGGCATAGGTATATCCAGCAACGTCACGAGCCACCAACATAACCTGCTCTTGGTAAACGAAATAGCCATAAGTCTCACTCAGACTATTGACAATTTTGTTTCCTACACTTGGCCACTTAGGATTAACCCGGAACGGAACCCCGGCATTTTTCAGAGTAGCCTGGATAGACAAAATGGTTTTTTCAGAGACATCATTAATATCTCCGAACCCTTCCAGGGCGATAATGGTGTCCTTGTCAATCTTGTCCGAAAATTGCGCACATATTTCGGACGGGCTCATATCCGGCACATTCTCAGCGACAGCATATTTTGCCAGAGGATAGATAATTTCTTCACGACCCAGCTTACGGTTCGCATAGCTGGACAGATATTTCATCGGCCCCGGTCGGAATAGAGCTGTAATGGCTACGATTTCTGAAAATTTGTCCGGACGCACCTGTTGCAGGGCCTGTACCATTCCGCCGCCAGAAAACTGGAAGACGCCCTGTGTTAAACCGTCTCGGAGCAGTCTATACGCAGCGGGGTCAGCTAGAGATGTATCAATCTCGTCTGTAATCCCATCCTCACGCATAAGCTGAATCGTCCGGTCGATAATCGACAGGTTATTCAGCCCCAGGAAGTCAAATTTGACAGCGCCGACAGCTTCCGTTCCCTTCATGTCATACCCAGTCATGGGGAACATCGTCTTCCGGTCACGGATGACCGGGAACATTTTGTATAGAGAGTCTCCACCGATAACGACACCAGCAGCATGGCGCGTCTGATGAGAGTAAAGGCCTTCTACCTTTTGAGCCACAGCAACCAGCATGCGAGAGCGGCTATCTCTTGCAAGCATGGACTGCAAATCCTGGTTTTCATCTACGACTTTCTGCAAGTTGTCCTTATTCCCTGGGACTTCTGGCAAAAATGACCGAACACGATTGACATCTGAGAAGCCAGCAATCTGAACGTCTCCGATACCTTTGCCGCCGACAACGGCGACAGAGCGAGCGGCTAGGTCAATCGCAGACTTTGCAAGGATGCTACCGAAAGCCGAAATGGCCGCGACATTACTTGCCCCATATTTTTTACGGACATACTCAAGAACAGCTTCTCGCCCATCTGGCTCAAAATCGATGTCAAAATCTGGCATCGATACACGCTCAGGGTTAAGGAAACGTTCAAAAAGAAGGCCATTTGGGATAGGGTCAATGTCCGTAATATGGAGGCACCAGGCGACAAGGGAACCCGCTCCAGAACCGCGCCCTGGACCAACACTTACGCCATTGTTCTTGGCCCATTTAATGAAGTCCGAAACGATAAGGAAATAGCCTGGGAAACCCATTCTCAAGATGACGGCAAGCTCGAATTCCAATCGCTCAGAATACACAGCCCGGTCTAGTCCATATTGAGCAATTTTCTCATCCAGCCCCCGACGGGACTCAAACAAAATGACATCGTTCTCAGTCATACCCGCCGGGCAACTAAATGGCGGCAGAACAGGCTTCCTATCTTCAACAAGGAAACATGTTCTTTTTGAAATCGCGATGGTATTATCGATTGCTTCCGGAAGGTCTGCGAACCATTCAGAAAATGTTTCGGGGTCCGGGATATGTTTGGGGACAAGTTGTTCTTTGATAGCCGGAGCAATATCGAGAACTCCCTCGCTTTCCCATTTCACCCCATCAAGGAGGATAACGTCCTTTCTGTCTCCCCGAGAAAAAGACAGCATTTCATACGCCAGAATATCGTCGGGAGCGGCATACCAACTATCGGTTGTCCCGACAATCGGATACTCAGCCCCGTGGCTTCCATACGCAAAGTCGAGCAGTGTTTTTTCAGAAACGTCGACAGCACCATTCCGGCGACAAATTTCGACGTAGAAGTTATCCCTGGCAGCCTGGGCCAAGGAACGCAGCAACGCGCCGCCATCCTTCTTAAGGGATGAATAGGCAATACCTTCCGAGCCACTCCCTGAGAGGACAATGACATCATCAAGGAAACGGAACAGTTCATCTGTCACATCCAAAATAGGGATGTCAGGCACATATTCCGCTTTATTTTTGCCGATTTTGGGCGCAAAGGCCATCTCAAGAATATGGTTGATGTTGATATAACCTTCATTGGACTTGGCCAAGAGGATAACATCACCCTCGACATCACCCTTTCTGAGAAAGAACTGACACCCGATAATAGGCTGAACACCTTCCGAAGCGGCGATGCCGGAGAACTTATAACACCCTGACATGGAAACCATGTCTGTCAGAGCACATGCCGGAGCTGCAATTTTCCCAGCCCTCTTCGCGATAGACTTCGTACTAGAAGCGCCATACCCAAGAGATAGGTCTGAATGAACGCGAAGAGGTACATAGGATGTCATAGTAAACTACTCGACCGTCTCAGTTTTTGCCATTCACCATTACATAGGAATCCTGCACAGAAAGATTCCTGAGGAACGGCTTGATGAAACCGCTTTTCGCTTCCGCGTCACCCCGCGTCAGCAAAATAGCCGACATCAAGCGATTTGCTTGGATATCTGCGTCAGACAAGGCCACAGCAAGATTGATAGCACTCTGCTGAGAGCCGACGAAAACCACATTAGATGCGGCTGTATATTCCGGATACAGAGAATAATCCCCTTCGATAGACAGGCCCAAAAGGACACTACCTTCAGGACCGAACTTCTCGTGAGCAGACACGACCTTTCGAGCCTGATAGCGGGAAAAGAACGGCGTAGAAAGGCCATTCGGATTGCAGTTGGCGTCATTCTGAACGACAATCCAACTATCCTTCGGAATAGCTTCAAGCACTTCCTTAACGCTTGTGAGCTTTCCAGATGCCGGGTTTTTCTGCTTAAAAATGGATGGGATGTAAGACATATCGGGCTCCGACTGCAATCAAACTACGATATTCTTTAAACCACAACCAATCCTTTGTGTCAACAAGCCGTAATGGATTTCTTCACGGCGTCATATGTGAACACTTTCGTCCACTCGAATGTACGGAAATTAATATGGAAAACGTCACCATTTTCCATAAGCGCCGACAAAAGAACGGTTCCGCCGGTATTAACCAGGCTAAGTGCGATATCTACGCAAACCGTTCCTTCCGGGAGAGTAAGCGGCTTGACAGTGTTGGTTTCGGTCGTATGCGTAACCAGCTCATTCTCGAATAGAATTGCCGACACCGTGTGCCCATGGGCACTAATGACCTTAATCACTTTTCCAACAGTCATGGCAGCATGTCCTCTCTTTGTTGTCGATAGAAACAAACCTATCATAACACCAAACAGACTAGCATGCTGCCAGATAATTATTTGTCCCGGCTATCGTGAAGAAGTTGAAGGACCCGATGATAAAAATCGACAGGGCCTTCAGCCGCCGAATCCACAAGTGCAGACTTCATCCAGTTTTCATAAGAAAAATCTGAACTGACATTCACATCTCTGTGATGCTCCTTATAGCCAAAATATCCTTCGATATCCTGAGCTACAATATCCGCCGATTTGATGATGGGGTCCCAGGGGAAATCAACGCCAATGGTATGAGCGAGGCATTTTTCGACATGACGCTCAATAGGCTTGACGGCACCGCGCACTTCAGGGATAGCCTTAAACGGGCCAGGGATGTCCGAAATGATGTTCTCTCCGATTTCATGCAGCAGAGCCTGAAGCCGAAGTTGACGAATATCATGTCCGTGTAGGATGTCCTGTTCTGCCCACTGGCAAATGATACGGTCGACCAAGAGGGAATGATGCATAACCGCGTATGATACATAGAGCTCCAAATCTTCAGAGGGCTCCATTTCGAGGCCGTTATCGAAAATCCTATTGGCCGGTATAGCTGTCGCCTTATCCAGCTCTTCGAACAGTGCCAGGGGCAGCCGAAGGTGACCATTCCAACGAGGAATTCGAGATGATGCAATAGCGACAGCCCGAAGCGTCTTGTCTGCGGTCTCCGCAATCTGGACATTGTCCTTCGAAATATCGACGCAGTAACCGGAGAACATGACCAATCGACACGGGCGCTTCTCAATGGTGCTCATTATCATTCCAAACGTCAGAATTTTTACTGCATCGACCTTACATAGAACTCTGTGGCCTGTCAACAGACTTTCTAAAATAAAACCCTAGCCAAGCCCGTTTAACTTAGATATGATGTAACAATCATATGATTGAAGGAATTCTTATGACCAAAGCTAAGGACATCGTCTCTCAGTTCATTGCCATGGAAGATACATCAGCTACGGAAATACCTGATTCCCTTTCTTTTTTTATTTGCAATGAAACCAACAAAACCCTGTGTCATGAAGTGGCCAGACAATGCCGCTTAATTAATGTCGTCATATCTGGCCGAATGCAGAGCAGGGACAAATACATCATCATCGCACCATCTTGGGATGACGACTATCACGCGATTTCTCTCGATGACCTTGTCTCCGCTCTTCCCGTAAATACTGTATCCTCATTTATCGCTGGCTTTTCTGGAGTTATCTTGAGCAGCATTTGCCCGCTGATGACCGAGGATAACGCAGTACAGATGGTCGCAGACGATATTGTTTCGACAACCGGAGTGGTTGTGATATGCGTTCCACATACTCTTTTCCTGTGGAATACCCCAGGTGAAGAACGGCACGATATCCTTCATAGTATGCTTTTTCTCTCTGAAGCTATCTATACGATTTGTGACAATCTTCATCATGACCAGTCCGGGACAGGAGAAACTCTGCTCCCATCCAATCGCAAAGATTTCGCCAATGAACATGGCGACATCCGTGGGGACTGGATTGCCACACGATATCCGGTAGCCCTGCGAATACTGTTTAATATGACATTCATTTTGAATGTCGCCATTCGCTATAGCGATGAGTACAACATTCCTTTCAATACCCATAGCATTATGGAAAAAATAAAAGAATGGATATTTGTTACCTTCGTAAGCCCCGTTGGCTCAAGCGGGAACATCGATGACATCGAGACTATCTGTAATGCCATTAAGAACAAATACGGCGCTGATGGACTGGTTACATCCAAACTTCTTCTGGATGGCTTTTCGCATGGTATGTCTTTTCCTCACTTCAAAGACAAAAATATTATCATGCCGAAGAACCATGTAGACCTTGTTAATGATGCTTTAGGGTACGCAAAAGTCTTGGTATCCGCTCAAGTACAGGACCTGTTCCTACAGGCCCCGTCACCCCTTAAGAACTGAGCTATTGGAGGTCCTGGTCGGGGGCAGTTGTGGAACTGTCCTCTCCAGAAGTGGCACCTTTATCCCATTTAGGATGGCTACAATACCGCCATATCTTGGACTGATGCGACAGTGCGACGATTTGGGAGCACTTTTGCGGTATCTTCATTGTTAGGTCAGAGGCTTCTGCTTCACGCTCCCCCCAAATATCCCCAACGATTTCTTCTGTGTCTTTGCTTTCATACGACAGAACAGGCAACGGAGAACCTGTGACCTTGTTCCAATGGACAAGCACAAGCCTCGAACACTCTACGAAACGACGATACTCAGAAGCATCGCAAGCCTTTAGACCGCCTGCGATATTTGACTCATTGTCGACAAACTTCATCAAGGCAGCGATATTGTTCTGATTGGGGTCATCCGCCTTCGCAAGCTGATTAAAAGCCTCCGCATCTAAAGTCCCCGGAAGGAACGTCTTACTGGCGGTATGTTGGGGCTGGGCAGGCGCTGGCGGTGTATTAGCAGAAACCGGAAATGACGAAGTCGCCATCAGGCACACTGAATACGCAAGAAAGGACACAAGCCTCAATGAATGAGGAACCATTTTTCGCATAATCATAGTGCCCCTCCAGGGATATGTAGAGATGAGGAAAGATGCTCATCATCATTTTTTAGGTGATGGGGTAAGTGCAAAGCGGCCACAACTGGTGTATTTCCACCTAAATCCTCAGAAGCGACTGCCCCGACGGGAGCCGCCTTGATTTTCAGGGAAGCATAACCTTTTTTCGGTTCTGCATTTTTAGAAAAAGAATAGTGTTCAGCCGACGAATCAGAGTATGACGCATACGCAGCCGAACTATCGGCCATGATGATTGCTCGACCGACCATGGAATTCTCTTTGATAGGGGCCACATGGTCCCCATCACCCAGATATACTGACGCTGTCTCATCTAGCCGACTGCCAGGATTGACGCAGGCCGAAAGCCCCATCATAGATGTCAAAATCAGTATTTTATGGAGCCGCATTCGGTGTGTTCCTCGATATTTTTGCTGAGCGGTTATACATAGCATAAATATCGGGGCGGAGTCCAAGGAACATATCTATCGCGAACCTTTCTTCCGCTGTGTCTGCATGAAAAGCGACCTCTTGGTCCGTAGGGGACAAAGCAGAAAGGACCCACTCGAAAAATGCATCATATTGACTGCCCGGCGGAGGGGGCGGCGCTTTCGGAAGTGTCGGCTCAGGGTAATTTCTTTTGATTTTCTGCACGCTCTCCATAACGTGGTTAGCGACATCATCACAGATATCTCTAGCAACAATGCCTGGCGGGGGGCCACCAATCGCACTCCAATCCAGAGGCGGAGCATATCCATCCGGGTCTGGCGTAAAAGGACAATCCTCGGCAGGGAGTTGGGCCATCCTTTGGTCAGCCAAAGCATATCCACGTCTATCCATCTCAGATAGACCGTCATCCCGATACTGCTGCTGTTCCTCTGCTGTTCTGATTTCTCCAGCGGCGGCGGCTAAACCAGAGCGGCGACGCCCCTGAGGCTTTTTGGGCTCAGATACACTTCCATTGCCGGGAACCAGAGATGATGACCTCCTCCCTTTTGCGGGGTTACTAGCAGGAGCCGAAGACGAGGCTGCTGGTCTTGGAGACACGGCGGGTGCCGGTGAAACTGTTCTTGGTGGAGACGCGACACGCGGAGGCATCCCAACGCGACGGACAGCCGGATTTGTTTGAGGTGTCTGTGTTTTAGTATGAGGCTCCGGCTTCGCATCAGGGACTTTATTAGGACCTTCCGCTACCTCATTATTCTTCTCTTCTGCCTTTTTGGCCACGACGACAGGCCGAGGAGGCTGCGTAACAGGTCGGACAGCCGGTCTGGATAACGGTCTCATCACTGGTCGCACACTGGCCACAGACCGCTTCTCTTCTGACACCTCGTCAGTACATTTTTCTTTTTCCACGCCTTTAACCGGAGGCGATGCCGGTTTTACAGCAGGGCGGAGAATGGGAGGTGAGACGACACGTCTAATCGGGCGAACAGGTGGTTTGGACACGATTCTTCTCCAAATGATGGTCTCACTATCTCAACAAACACCAGAAGTTGTCAAGTCAACAGGCTTTAGATGCTCTATCCCCTATTCATATCATCTTCATCTGAAAACCTTCTTACAATTAAGCCAAGTTTTTACACCTATTGACCTCGGGGATAAAAAGGTATAGGGTTATAACAAATTCAAACACGGAGAAGAACATGTCCCAGGATACCGATAACCAGGAAATCATTCTGGCAGAAGTGCCCGCAGACCTTCAGCAGAAGTTTGATGCTGCCATGTCAGTCCAGAAGGGGCTTAACGACAAGGCGGCTCATAGCTCCGTTCGTCAGGAACAGTATATCGAAACGATGGACCGGTGTGCAAAAGAATCAGAGGAAAAATATCAGGTTTCCATCGAGAATCTTCCGGCGTCCATCAATGCTGATACTCCGCGCAAAATCGAAATGATGCAGGCGTTCATCGACCAGGTTGGGATTAACCAGGAAAATTATGAAGCCATCATGCAAAGCCATGCCGAGGCCACACGATAACGCGGAGGTCTCAGACAGTGCTTATCCCCAATGACATCTCAGTGGCCTTTGACAAAGCTGCCGCTGATGCCGTTCGAATCTCTACAAGCGCCGGTGCTCTGCAAGCAAGGCTTGACGTACTCCGTGAAGAAGAGGCGCGAACACTTCGGGAAAAGCAAAAACATGAAGTGACGCTAGAAAAAGTTCCGGTCGCTCTGGAGCTCTTGCAGGCGCTTTATGAACAGTCATCTGGTGAACTAATCCGCTCCTGTGAAGATGCGATGTCTGATGCTGTTCAGGCCGTCGTGGATTCTAAGAGCCGCATCGGCATTGACGCCGAAGTGAGCAACAACCAAATCCGCGCCAATATCGGAACGGCTCAATACCTGAAGGATGGTACGCGAATCCTGCGCGATATCATGAGCAATGAGGGCGGCGGTCTTACGAACGTCGTTTCGACATCTCTCAGAGCTATTTCTATCGTTCGCTCTGGTCAGCGGCGCTTCATGATATTGGACGAACCGAACTGCTGGCTTAACCCATCTCAAATCCCAGCGTTCTCCCGGATTATCGAAGGTATCGCCCGCCGGGCGGGTTTCCAGATTATTATGTTGACCCATCATGGCGTTGACAACTTCGATGCCGACGCCAACATCATCCATCTCGAAAAGATTGGAGATGAGGTCAAAGAAACAGCAACTTATGAAGCAGACCTGGAAACCCCCGGTATTATCAGTTCGATTGAGCTGACCAATTACGGCAAGCACCCTCACCTTTATATTCCTCTTAGAGCTGGTCTGAATATTATTACCGGCGATTCTAATGTCGGCAAATCTCGTATCTTGTCCGCGTTCCGCGCCGTGGTTTGCGGGACAGGCGTGGCTGGTGATATTCACATGCAGGAAACCGATGACGGTTTTGTGCATATGGAAAAATCTGCCTCCGTGAAAATCTGTTTTGACGGAGGCAAATCTGTGGAATGGGTGCGCCGTAAAAGTGGCTCACCCGTTGAGAGTTGGACATACACTGACCCGTCGATTAACGGTGTGCCTGAAGTCGATGGCATTGTGTGTGCAGGGCGCAATGGTAAAGCATGGGTTGGTAAACCTGGAGTTCTTAATATCCAGGAAATCAGCGGATACTTCCCTTCGCTTCATTTGCAGAAGAACGCATCTTTTGCACTTGATGATAGTAAGGCGCTTGCCAGCCTGATTTCTATCTCGCCCACATCTGTCCGACTACACAATATGATTGCTATCGTTTCCGAAAAGAAGAAAGAGGCGAATAGTGAAATCAAAAGGATTGACGGTCGGCTGCGTCTATTATCCGAGGAAATCCATGTCCTAGACCGCGACCTCGTCGTTCTTAAGCAGGGCATCCAGAATTCTGACCGGATTCTGGAGAATGTCCAGGCCCTTATGGCAAGCAATGATGCCATGTCGACTCTTTATACGACATGGTCGGAGAATAAGGCAAAATACGAAACCCAGGTGGAAATCTCGAAATTACATCTGGATGCTCCAGAATTGCCAGACATCGACGGCAAATTGGAACTCATCGCAAGATATGATGAAGCAAACCTAAACCATTGGCTCCATTCATCCATCTCGACATGCAGCCTGGACATGCCTGAGCTGCCAGAGCTGGATGAAAAGAAAGCTCTCTATGGCAAGTATCGTGATGCGGAAAAATCTCTGCATAGAGAAAAATCCCTAGCGAAGGTGTTCCTGGAAATTCCAGAACTTCCTCCCGTGGAAGATAAGATTGCTCTCTTGGAGAGATATTCATCAGCCGCACTCGAACACTGGTTGCATGAGTCAATTTCATCGCTCGCTCTTGACGCTCCGGTTCTTCCAGATTCATCAGGGAAAAAGGCCCTACTCGAACGCTACAATGCTGAAAAGCGTAAGTATCAGATGGCAGAGCAGGTCAAATCTATCTCCATGGAAATTCCGGAGGGGATTACATCTGGCCTGAAAGTGCTGAGTGAGCAGAGAACTCTACTTGACAAGTTCACCAAAACCAGAGATGCTCTCAAGAATGAAGTCACGCGATACCAGGATATCCAGGCGTCCTTGGCGAGCGTAGAATCTGATATTGCTGCGCTGCGGTCGAGCATTAATGTCTGTCCTCTTTGTGGACACGTTTGTAACGGGAATAACGGTCATGGTTGATACCCCAGAAGGCGTCGCATTCATCTTGGACATCCATGCTGATGACCGAAGCCCTTCCAGCCGGGTGGATGATTATCCTGAAACGGTTCTCCACAAGCTTAAGCTCGCCCTGGAAGATGCATCCGACAACAACCTCCTTTCCATTTGGGGTGGCGACGTTTTTAATCGCCCACATATCCAAAGTGATTATATCAAAGCTCGGATTATGGCCCTGTGCCAGACGGCAAAATACAAACCTCTGGTCATCCCAGGAAACCACGATATGTCTGGTGAAATCCTGGGGCCATCTGATACGCTTTGGCTTCTGGGTATTTCGGGGTGCGTGAAACTTATTACGTCTTCTAAACCTTGGGGTGTGTTCGATATGCGTCGCGGAGATGAAATTATCCGCGTGGGACTGGGGGGTACTCCTTTTGGCCAAGATGTTCCGACTACCTTGCCATGGAATGAACGCGTTGATTTGGGCCTGTGGGCAACACATGACAATTTCCGCTTTCAATCTCATTACGAAGACAAGAAAAGCTACGATTTCCACGCCATCCCTGGCGTCGATATGGTCGTAAACGGCCATTTGCATCATGCATCGGCTTTAGTAGAAGCGGTATCTGATGACGGCCATGTAACGACCTGGATGAACCCAGGGTCCTTGGCGCGGACCAAGTCTAATGAGAAAAACCGAATCCCATCAGTGTTCTTCATCCACACTGACGGCTCGACACGCACCCATGCTATCCATGTCGATGGTGAAGCAAGTGTCTTCTCCTCCTCTTCTGGCCGTGCTTCCTCAACCACTCAGAATACCGGAGGCGCAAAGGCCGAAGAGGAAGGGCGCAACCGTTTCACGAACATGCTGTCTAACAATTTTATTGATGAGAAGTCAGTCGGAGAGTTACTGGACCAGGCCGCTTCAGAGGGAAAAATTAACCCTGGGATGAGAAACTGGCTTGAGCAAATCGCCCTTCAAGCCGACCAGAGGAAGTGAGTTCGAAGGAACCTGATGTTGGCGGGCATGCGTAAAAATTTTATCCAGTCCGCCGATGACTCTCTTTGACCTCAAACCAGATAAGTGGCTAGTATCCCCCTCTTGAAAAACTTGTTGTAATGACGGTGTGAAGCCGTTCTGTTCTAGCACTTCGGCGAATGCAAGATGATGCTCTTCCTCAGTAAGAGATGCGTCTTCCCATGCATTGTAGAGCCCCTCACTTAAATGAATGTTCGCTGAGGGCGGAGCGTTCTCAAGAACTTTTTCAGAAAATTCTGCGGCGAAGGATGCAATATCTGCGACTGATATTTGTGGGAAAACATGTCTATGAACCGTGGCTACTTTGTTCCCTATCATCTTTGTTGCCACAAATGCCAGGCGTCCCCACTTCTGCAATTCAGAGCAGATATAAATATCTGAAACCTGTTCGATTCTGCGAATATCTGACCTTAGATAATCAGACGAGATATTATCGGAAAACTTTGCTTCTGGGAGCAAAAACTCTCCCGGTGTCACAAGTTGAACCTGTGGACGCTTCTGTTTTTCTGTCGTCCTATCCCAGGCATAGTTTTCATCAGCGAGCTGTCTCGATGACTTCGCTATCCTGTCTGCAAACTCATTGGCCATATTGCCGCTATGGCCCCGGCACCATGAAATCGTCTCCTCCTGAAGAAGGGATGGGTTTGTATTCAGGATATGATGCTGAACAGCTTGTGAATCCGTCAAAAGCTCTTCTATCCCCGCATGCGGCTGTCGACGAACAAGAGCAAGAGAAACCAGGGACGATATCGCTTCAACATGGCTACTTGATAGAGACATCTCCGGAGATGACATCTCAATCATAAAGGCACCGACAACCCTATTATTGTCACCTAAAACTAAAGCGCCGCCACCACCCACGGGAGCAGAATACGAGTCAAGAGTCGAGCCATCCGTGTAAATTTTCACGAACTCACGAGTGTTCGGAGTCTCCTTAAGAAAATGCCCCGATGCTTTAATTTTGACATCTTCAAAAACGGGAATCATCCCTAATTCTTTCTCGATTTCCTGCATATCTACGGTTAATTCGAAAAATTCGTAGATATCACGCGAGAACAACACCGTCTGCAAGACATCTTTGATGTCATCCGGCACGTATCCCATACTCATGGTTGTTCTCCCACATGGACAAATCTTTCTTACCGAGAATTGCGTATTCTGGTATAGTCTACTATACCTATTCTAAAGCAAGGGAGACTGCTATGAGCGATACCTTTTCACTAAAAAACGACATTGATGACAAAAACTGGCTTACAGTGCGCAGTATTTCTGTGTTGGCTAAATGCACTCGGAAAAAGACTGCGGCGGTGGTGAACTACATCACTATTAATGATGACAAGTCCATTACCGTAGAAAATCGCCACGTCACCATTTGTTCGTCTCTCACCAATCAACTTATGAGCGTAGAAGGAATTGACCAGGATACTCTGACATTTTCTTTGTCTGTGAAGAGGGGAGTTTTTCAACAGGTTGGTCCACGCAAAGATACCAACGCTTTCATGGTCATCCATACTGTCAATGACAAAAGGATTGCAGAGCCTTTGAATATTGGCTCTGCAATCCTTTTGCTTTCTGACCTCTTATCCTCTGAGACTACATCTCAGGAGACTTTGGAGAGGGTGCTGGAGCGGGGGCATCCTCATCCGGGCCATCATCGTCATCAAGGGTGAGGGTCGGAGCCACATCATCGACCTCTTTGTCATCACCCTGGTCCGGCACGGCTGTAGCTGGGCCAGGAATCTGAGGCAGTAAGCTCTCATCGGCAGCAATCAAGCCATCAGAGCGCTGCCGATTCTGCAACATGTTCCACCCTTCGCTATACGTCATCATCTTACCTTCTCTAAAGAAAATACGAGATGCAGGCTGGCTTCCGCTATAGATGGCCGGACCATACTTGTTGTCGATAATGTTCTTGGAAACCTTCCTAATCGAGAAGTCGCCATTATTGGCCACATCGACATAATTGGTTTCCAAATCAAAAACTACACCCCTTTCTTTCAAAGATGGCTCCTGAACAACTTCCTTAATGAAGGATTTCAGAAGAGCCTTACCATCACTCGCACCAAGGGCTTCAACCTCTTTTGGCGATAGCATGGCATCTTTTTCACCGGCGGCTTCAATAACCAGGCCGTCGCTGTTATACTTCACAACCGCCTCACGAACGAGCTTGTTGCTTATGTCATCCTGCTTAAACCATACAGCAGTCATATCGCCATCACGTCCCAAGGTCAGTGAGCATGGGACATTGCTATGATTGTGAGTGTTCTGAGAGTTGCACAACACAATATTGATATCGTCATGGCGATTATTTTTCTTGTGATAGAAGCGTGTCAAAGCTTCCAGGGCTCTGGCGACATACTTGCTTTCACAGGTGATAATCTGGATGCTCTCTCCTTTGACACCACTCTTTACGATGTCCGTAAGAAGGGCCATTTTCGACTTACTACCATTCTTGGAGATTTCAGCCTGGATGGCCATCTTTAAAGGCCCCATCCCTTTCTTGCTTCCCACAACGGAAACAACATCCCAAATATCCATTCCCGTCTGAACGCACCGCATCGTCATATCGCGGCCAGCACGCCAAACCTTGGTCATGACGCCCCTGACATTCTCTTTCAGCTTATCAGTCGCGATTTCTCTAAGGAACGTTGTACCGGCGATTAGAGCAACGCCACCGAAAATCGTTTTGCTGTGCTCATTGTCAAGCCATGGCTTGAGGTACTCCATCGTATGTTCGATGGCGAGGCCTGTAAAAACTGCGCTCGCGAATGTCATCGCGATATCAGCGACATAACCCGAAATCCTATCCCTGCGAATAGCTGAGAACCGTTTGTCGATTTTGCTTCCTGCATATGTGCAGCATAAGAAGATACTTCCCTTTGTCAGCGGGGACAATTCGGGAACCATCAATCTCTGAGGTCCATGCACGCCGGATAGCTCTGTCGAAAGGAATGACGCATTGGAGAAGTTCACCTGAGTGAACTTGCTATCGAATAGCGATGGGTCCACAATCTTAGCGGATGACATATCGCTCGAACGAACGAGAGCATAGTCAAACTTTGGACGCGTCAACTCCATGTTCTGCGCCTTGGTCGAAGAAATGATGGCGTCTGTGAAGTCTGGAGAACGCAATACACTGTTGGAGATATCAGAGTTCTCCAGCTTTGCCCTCTTGAAGACAGTGTTCACACCGAAGAGAGAAATACGGGCATCCGTGAAATCACAGTCCGTAAAGTTACAACCATTGACCTCTCCCGCCAAAATTTTGCTGCCCCGGAAGGTACTACCTGTTAGGTCAATGCCGCTCAAATCCAAGAAATGGAAGTTGAAATCATCCAGCATGAGATTGCCGAATGGATTTTTGTTGGGAGCATTTGCGACCTGTTTACCACGATATTTTCTGATACACCGGGCAAGCAGTTTTTCCTTGCTCTTTGCCTTCCCCTGGAAAGCAATCGAGCCGTCTGTTCTTTGAATCACAAAAGAAGAACTGTCGTCGACCCTCTGGGCCAACGGGTCCAAGTGTTCAGATGCATTCTTACTCATTAGGGGAAACTCCAAAAGTTATGATAGCTCGGTTGTACCCGATGAGTAAGAATGTGACGGATTATTAATCAACGAGATGTCCAAATCCACCTTCATTCGGACGAATCGGGTCATGGAACGTCGGGTCTTTCAAGCCACCGCCGCCGACCACACCGCCGGTGACATCTGAAAGAGAACCTGCCCTTTCATAAGGCATCGTCGTACCCCAAGAATCACTGGATGACCCGTCTTGTACCATACCAGAACCCTCTTCATATTCCCATTTGGAAATCAGACCAGGACCCGGCATGATGCGAATAACCAAAGCGTACAGTTTTCCATCCAACTGCACTGTCTTACGAAAAGCAATTCGTCCACCTTTCGACTGGTCATTCGTGTTCAAGTCAATGAACTCACGAATCCTGGAAACTGTAGACCCCTTACGAAGGTCTAATTCCACGAAGATGGAATGGTAACCTGTGATAGCATTCTGCCTAATCCATGACTGAGCATATGCCTGGACACCGCCGGAGCTCAAAACCTCTTGCATATGTCCGGGGCCAGGCAAAACCGGGATGTCTCCCAAATTTCCGGAATGCTGGGGATTATAATCCCCATTGACCGTCGGTGACAGTCCCACCTGTAGTGCGTAGTCCGCCCACTCACGCCCTAGGCCCGTAACTGTGCGTTCTTCCCCCTGGGAAACAGCAAGATTTCCATCCCTGACATTATGCAGCATCGCCTGATATGGCACAGGCGTCACAATCGTCTGAGGCTCCTGGCACGCACCAAGCGACAATAGTGCAAAAACAGACGAATACAAAGCGCACTTACGAAGTTTCATAATTCCCTCCAAGGAAGATATTCTTATATACCAGCTTTCTGAAGTCTTTTCATGCACCAAGCGACCAAACCCTTCATCTTTTTTGGGTCTGGAACGGATGGGAAAACTGAAACCCTGAAACTCCCATATTCTCCTGGCTCTCCCAATCCCATATTAGGAATACGGATATCACGGCCTGGCTTACAGTATTCAGGTATCTTAATACTGATTTTTTGACCGCCGGGTATGCTTATATTTCGATTTCCGCCATACACCATAGTCGTATAAGGTACGTTAATCTTTGTGACGATGTCATCACCATCCAATAAATATCGGCTATTCTCCTGCTTCAGAATAAGCTCGATAATAGACTCACCGATATTTATCATAGTGCCAGGGCGAGTTCGCGGAGGGAACGACAATTTCTGATTGAAGTATCGCGTTCCTTTATTACAAACGCCACAAATGATGTTCTCTTTGCCCGTGCCCCCACAACGGACACAGATATCTGTTGTCTCCAACATCCCGACGACGCAAGGCTTTCCGCCCTTACCATGGCATGAGCGGCATGTTCTAACTTCAAGCAGTCCATGTCCGTCACATTGACAACACCGTGCGTCGAATTCATCCAGGTTCATTCCTGAAACAAACCCACTCAACGGAATCTCCAAAAGATAAATATTCTGTCTACGCGCAGCCCGGCGGTCAGAGAACAAAGCGATTTTCAAGAAGTCATAATGATTTTGGACCTCATGGAACGCATCGAGTGCCGTTTCTGAGTTGGGGTTCCTATCGGGATGCAGTTTTTTTGACAGTGCGATATAATTCGCATGCAGGTCGTCTTCGGAAATATCTCGACTTACCCCAAAAAACTTGAGAGCATCATCTATTGTCAAATTGTTCTCGGGCATTGACAGCCCCTCCTTTCTAAGAAGCGAGGCGGATAAGTGGTCTACCCACTTTGGATGTCTCAGGATATTAGCATAATTTACGGACACACGCTTGAGATAGAAAAATAATATAGACCGCATACCAACAATAGTGCTATCTTTTTTACATTCTCAAATAGGAGACAGACCATGACAAAAGAGACACCGAGGTTCTCAATCGGACAGATTATTCGCACGATAAAAGCCCACCCAAACGGGCTCCATCGCGGGCGTGTCCGAGATATCCGCTTGACAAAAGAAGGTAAATTTGAGTATCTTTGCTCTGATATTTGGTGGGCTCAGAACAAGCTCATCGGCCTTGTGACAAATAATGAAAGAGACCATCATGCGCCTTCGTCATAAAACAAAGTTGTGCGCCGCTATCCTCGGAGGCTTTCTGAGTTTTGCCTCCGCACATGCTGACGATGGCCTATCTCTTCCAAACTCGCCGGGCAAGACAGCACGCCTTATCAATAGTGCCGACATCACCAATATCGTCAGCGATAACGACGCGAGTGTCGGCTTTGGTAGTCGTTATATGGTCGTTTTTATCGACTACGGTGTCAAAGGTGAGCGTAGTCAGATATTGTCTCTGCTCCAGTTCGTTAAATTCCATCCCGAATGGAAAATCGTCATCAAAGAGCTCCCCTTGGTTTCTCAGGAATCCCTGGATATCGCCTTGGCGCAGGCGGCAGTCGTTGAGCAGCAAAATGAGCTGGTATGGCGTGAATTCGAAGGCGGCGTCCTGACTGCCAAGTCTACCCTGACCCCCGCAGCTCTTCGTGCCCTCGCCGAAAAAACCGGCGTTGACATGGCAAAGTATGACGATGCGTTGAAAAGTGGTCGTGCCCTCGCAAAAATTCAGGCCAACCGAAAAATTGCGGAACAGGTCCATATTGATGGTACTCCATTCTTCGTTACCGACAACAAGGTTATGAAAGGCATGATGAATTATCCGGCTCTCGTCGATTATACGGATGCCCAGTAAAATCTCATGGACATTATCAAGCTTCCTGAACAAGCTATTCGTCTGATTCGTGCGGGAGAAGTCATCACATCCCCCGCCGCTGTCGTTAATGAGCTTCTGGCCAATGCCCTCGATGCAGGAGCTACTCAAATTGAAGTTCATATCTCATCGAACGCCAGGGATATTACTGTTGTCGACAATGGAATGGGAATGACCCCGGAGCAGGCCATAACATCCTGTCAACAACACACGACATCCAAATTCACGGGCATCGAGAATATCGGCGTCTCAGAAACATTCGGTTTTCGGGGAGAGGCTCTTCATTCTATTCTGACCATGGCCGGAGACATGCTCCTTAGTTCGAGAACTGAGACATGCGATACCGGGTTCCAATTTGACCTCGGAGCTATCCGAGACTCAAAGTCCCCTATGACTGTTGATGACAGTATCGGAAATGGGCATGCCAGGCCTTGTGCTTTACGAGGCCATGGGACAGCCGTGGATATCCGCAATCTTTTTGAGACGCATGCTCCTCGGTTAAAACAAATGAAGCGACCGGGCCGCGAAATCGCAAACGTAAGAGATGTCTGCATCGCATGGGGGCTCATGAACGATGCGAAGGTGACGTTCTCAGTTCGGCATCCACGCAAGATAGATACCTTGGTCTTGTCAGGTAGCTTCGAACAAAAGGTGCAGACCTTTGCCTCAAAATCCCGCGCCATTACATCTTGGATTGACTACGAAATCGAAGACCGCATACTAGGTAAAGTAAAAATTCGTGGTGCCCTCGTTGACTCTCCCGATAAGTATTTTGCAATCAATGGGAGGCCAGTCCAATATCAAGGCTATGTTGATGCAGCGGCGTTTGCGTCAGGACGCGGCGATGGGTTTATTATTTCAGCAGAAGTCGATTACAAAGAAGTCGATGTAAATATTCATCCAGAGAAAGCAAGAGTGACCTCCCGTGGCTCTCTTCCCTCCCTTATTATGGATGCAGTCTTGTCCGCCCAAAAAGGTGATTTCTCTCACATTCAAGACGCTGTTCGTGAAACGCGGTCTCAGATTGTTGAAAAAGTAAAAAACACAGGTCCTGAATATCGTATTCTCGAAATGATTGATAATAAGTTCGCCCTCGCTTCGAATGGGTCATCTATCATCCTGTGTGACATTCACGCTGCACATGAACGCATGCTTCAGGATGCCTCTTTCGGAAGACGTACAGAGACTATGCTGCTCGAAGTCGAACTCTCTCCCCAGGAAAGAGAAACACTATCTTCTCTTGAAGGTGCTTTAGAACGTGAGGGCTGGTCCTTTTTCGAAGACGTTAAAAACGTCGTCGTTCTATCAAGCCCCGTCATCGAATCTTCAACTGAAGTCGTCCTGAGGAGAATCTTATCCTCTCAACAAAGCCCTACAGCAGACATCGCATGTCACCATGCCTGGCGAGAGGGACAAAAAAGGGATGACAATCTTTTTTCTGCTATCATCGAATATGCAATGACAACACCGGGCGGGAAACTTTGCAACCATGGGCGTCCGACGATAATTGAGCTCGACAGCCTTGCAATGCAAAGACTTTTTCATAGACGATAAGAATTATCGTTCAGGCTTGCACTGTACAACGGTATCATGGCATGACAATGAAATTGCTTTGTGTGATGCAAAGAAAAGTTAAATGACCTAACGGAGATGATTTCCATGGCACGGCGCAGCAGTAGTCTTACAAACCAGATGGATGACATGCCGATAGAGGATAACTTCGTCCCATTTGCGGCCCCCGGTGAAATCGCTCCTACGACTTCAGATGTCCCTCAAGTCGAGCCCGGCAAAGAAGGCGGCAATGAGGACGATGTCAACAGTAAGACATACACCGTCAATGTAAAAAAGATTGCGTGGAGCAGGCCACAAGGCGCACACACTCGATACATCATTCGCGGTTATGTCCCTGAATTAAAAAAGGATATCTCACTATTTTGTAACAGTGAGGCTCCGATTGAAGTCAATGACACGCTGACAGCTATTGGCGAACTCGTTTCCGAGCGGAACCCCAGGGGGCATCTTGAAGAAAAGCTGGAAGCCGCTATTGTCCAACACAAAGTTGACGCATCACCAGCGAGTATTCAGACCTGGTTGGAAAAACATATTCGTGACGTGGGACCGGCGACAGCACAGCGCATTGTCGAAATGCTTGGTGGTGGCCGGGCGTTAAACCGCTTCACAGACGCCGAAGGTATGGTCTCTCTCGGCGTCAAACGCAGCCATGCAGAAGAAATCGCCAAGAAATATCAAGACAACGCAGCGGCGGCGAAGAACTATATGTTCTTGGTAAGTCTTGTGAACAACGACGGAAAGCAGATACTTAACAAGGCTCAAATCAAGAATATCCAAGCCAAAATTCCTTCCGGCGTTCTCGAAGAGACGATTAAACAAAATCCTTGGTCTGTAATGGCCATCGAAGGCATTGATTTTAAGACTGCCGACAATCTCGGTCTTTCCATGGGTTTCAAGTGGGAATGCCCCCAGCGCGTTCACGCCGGATGCCTGCATGCTCTTCGTCTTGTCGGGCAGGACCCGAGAAAGGGCTATACTGCCGTCCCTGAAGACATCATGATTGAAACGGCAACGACCGAAGACGTACTCGGCGTTGATGCGAATGTCATAAAAAACATGTTGTCTGAGATGATTGGGAACGAAACCATCATCAAGGATGAAAGCACGGGATATCTATACACCCCAGAAATGTGGAATGCAGAAGCGACCATTGTAGAACGAGTCGTCCGCATCCTATCCAAACCACCCTATGTCAGCCCAGAAACAGCAAGAGAGCTCATGCTTAAATGCTCAAAGCTGGAAGGCGTCAATCTCGATGAGTCACAGCAGGCGGCTGTTATGTCTGGAATTATGTATCCAGTCCTGGTCATCACCGGTGGCCCCGGAACAGGCAAATCAACTGTCCAGAAAGTTCTGTTCCGCGCACTCGCAAGTGCAGAAAGCAACAGAACCGCCACAATGGGTGATGCCGTGGATGAGGAGGATTATTCCACGATTAGCCCATCCTGCCCGACGGGGAAAGGCGCTGTCCGTCTAGCTGAAGCATCAGGGTTCTCTGCGAGCACTATCCATAGGCAGCTTGAATGGTCTGCACAGGAAGGTGGCTTCCGACGCAATAAACATTCCCCCATCAACGCATCGGTTGTCGCAACCGATGAGTATTCTATGACGGACACATTGCTGTGTGCCTCGCAGCTTTCTGCCGTCCATGACAAAGCATCATTGCTCCTTATCGGTGATGATAATCAGCTTACATCGGTTGGTCCTGGCCAGGTTCTTCGCGACCTTATCGATAGTGGTCTTGTGCCGGTTGCGCAACTTACGAGAACACATCGACAGGCGAAGGGCTCTGGTATCCCCATTGCCGCCCAGCGGATACTCGATGGCTTCTATCCGTTCGAAGAGAATGAAAAACTCAGGGGATGCACACACATCAATGTCGATGATTCATTAGGCATGGCTGAGACCCTAAAAATCGTAGCCGATGACATGGTTGCACAAGGTCTCTCGCCAGATACAGACATCATCGTTATGTCTCCTATGAGAAAGGGGACAATCGGCGTCACAGCGTTGAATGACAACATCAAAACCTTGGTCAACCCCAAGACTGATGATGAAGAGACCTATGAATTCTCTAAACAGAGCATGACGCTCCATGACCTGGTCATGAACATCGAAAACAATATCGATATCGGCGTCATGAACGGTGACAGTGGAAATGTTATCGGCTTCACGAAGGTGGCGGAATATAACAGCAAAGGCGAAGAAACGGGGAAGATGCTGGACACCCCTATTATCGACTTCAATGGCAAAATTGTCACCTTCCCACCGGATAAAATTTCCAACCTGACTTCGAACAACGCTTCGACAGTTCACAAGCAGCAGGGCTCTGAAAGCACAGTCGCTATCGTTATCCTGCCGAAGACGGCTGCCCATATGACCTCGAAGAACCTGCTTTTCACAGGCCTTACGCGTGCAAAGGGCAACGCATATATCGTTGGTTCGGCAGAAACGCTGATGCGCTGTATCAACAACGTATCAGCGACGAACCGTATCACGGGGTTGAAGAAAAAGCTTCGGGACCAAATCCCACACATCAAAACGACCCTGGAAAGACAAGGCGCGTCCTCGCAGTTTCTTGAGGACAACTTGCGCCTTATCGAAGAGCGCGAGAGAAGGGTAGAAGAAATCAACGCCCGCGCTGAGGCCGGACATAAAGCCCCATCATGGGCTGTCAAGCAGACACGATACCAGCTTAGGAACGCACCTGCCCGTCCGGCACCCCCGGCGGTAGCACGCCACGGCCAGAGTTCCGGCAGTGCCACACCATCAGCACGCGGTGTACGTCTGCCACCAGGCCTACGGAGACCTATGCCAACAGCCACACCCGGCAATTCGGCCCCAGCCACGCCTACACCCGCAAACCCACCTGTAGCTCCGAGGGCACAAACTCCGACAAATCCGCCGGTCGGTGTACGTCGTCCCATGCCTGCGATGCGGTCACCCGGCGGACCACAACGTCCGGTCACAGCATCGCCTCAGGCTCCCGCTCCAGTGGAGGCGGCTAGACCTGCTACAAGGCCTGCGCCAGTGGCTCGACCTATTCCGACATCCATTCGGCCTGTCAGAATGCCCGTTCGGCCTCCTGTGAGGCCACAGGCAATGACAACACCGCCGACACAGAACTCAACCAACTCGCCCCCTCCAGCCCCGGCAAAAGAACAGCCCGAGGCAAGCGTCGCACCAGTACGGAACCCGGCTCCCGTCAGAAGACCACCGACCATCCGACGTGTAACTCCTCCGACCCCGCCCAAAAAGAGCCCGGTCTATGAACCATAAGAAAAGGGGCCGATATGGCCCCTTTTCTTAACCCTATTGCAATCACTTAACCGCAAAGGCCTAAAGCCTGGTTTATTGCCGTAGAGACCAGGATACACCCTGCCGTCTTAATATTGGCCAAAGCGACACCAGCAAACATATGGATTCCTGCGGACATAGCCGTTTTGTGTCCACCTTGCCCGGATGTCAGGGAATACATAATTGAGAGCCCTCGGATAAAAGAAAGAACACCGACGACTGATAGGAAGACGAAACACCAGGAAATGGTATCAGAAAACTGCTTCAGAATTTCGACGGAAGAGTCAGGATGATAGGTCAACAAGGAAGGAACATTACTCCCACCGATAACAGAGCCGGTCGTCGTAATAACACCATCTGTAATGCCCATAGTATTCTGAATAACATACATCGCAATAGGAACGTTACAAGCGATAATGCCTACAACTAACCGCCCCCAAAGTTGAGAAGATGACATACGACTATGCTCAGACTGTGTCGCGATAAGAATCAATGTCCTGATGATAATGTACAAACCGACCAACATAGCCCCGACGAAAAGAAACTTTACGGCGACAGGCGCTACGTTGACGCCAATATTACGAGCCACACAAGACAACGATGATGCATTCACAGCGTCAGCTAAGCACGTTTGAACCGTACCCGGACTACTATCGAGGCCACCGGTATAATTACCAACACCGAATACCGTCATTAACCCAGAATTCATGGAATCAGGTAAGGCCGCCAATGCAGCACCTCCTACAATACGCAGCCCAGCTTTTAATGGAGTGTTTCTCTGGTCTCCATTGTTCTCCTGGGACTTACTGAACATCTGTAGCCCTGACGCTGCCAGCCAGACACCCGCAATCAAGGCGAAAGCGCCAAAGAAGATAAACATCGGGGAAAAAGACTGCTGAGTGTTAGCCAAGGTCCCACCGACCGTATTGCTGTATTCAGCCGCATAGGACGGCACGGGGATTGCTTGCGCGAGCAACATTGTTAGAACGGCTAGAACTCTTAAAATCGTCTTTTTCATCGTGACATCTCCTGCCCAGCATCATCCATGAACTGAGGTTGAAGCGATGGTGCTCCACTCAGAACGTCTTCAGTCCCACGAAAGATAGCGACACGAAACTTATTCCAAGCTTCCTGAGGGTCTTCTTTAACGCGAAAATCTTTCATTGCATTAAGTTTTTTCATCTGGACACTCCATCATCCTGCATATATGATACAACATCGGAGAACTTTTTATCGTAGAGAACCAAAGAAATGAGAATTTCTGCCATCGTTTCCATACTATATTCAGCTCTCGCCACTCTCATCAGTGCAGCCGAAGTAATCTTATCTGGTCTCCTATTGTTCTACACATGGAAAATAGGATACATCTGCAAAAACCGCCTGGACACAGGGTTCACTGTCCTCAAGTATGTTTATAACCCCGTGACACGAGCCAAAATCCAATGGGATATAGAATCAGCCAAGAGCTTACTTAACGGATTATGGATGCTTTTATCCGGGGCATTTGGAATCGGACTCTGTGTCATCTTTTTTATCGGCGCGGCCTGGGGCCTTATTAATATAGTCCTCAGAGGACTTCGAGGGATTGCAGGAACTGATTTTTCCTCTCCGGTTCAAAAAGGGCTTGACGTATAATTTCAGATGCCCTATACAGCCCTTTATCGGGAAGTTGGGTGAGTGGTTGAAACCGGCAGACTGTAAATCTGTTTCGCAAGACGCCCTGGTTCGAATCCAGGACTTCCCACCAGGAATTAGAAAGGCCCTCAAAATTTGAGGGCCTTTTCTTTTATGGGGCCTGGATGATATCTAGGGACTTCATCAAGCCAGAGACTTCCGGAAAAACATCGCCCTCCTGAGCAAGAGGTGATAGATAGAAATCTATATAGTCTTCGTTATATGGGCGAATATTGGCGACAATCCGACCGGCTGCTCTAAACGAGACTTCGATGCTTAAATCGACCTCATCTTCTCTGAGAGACTTCCAAGTTTGATTGCACAAAGCCTGATACATTAGGCAGGCATTCCTATCGTCCAGACAGAAATCTTTTACGGCTTTATCTGCCATAAACCTCTGGACCAAAACATTGCTGTCTCCGGCATTACTTCGTTTCGGAGTAATCTCCGTCTTCGACAAAGAGACGTTTTCATCGTTGATGGTCACTGAGTAATAGACCCAGGTGTTATCGATGATACGACGAAGAAGGGTAGCGCCATCATCTCCACTAACCATACTTCGTTGCCAGGTCCCCTCAACTTCTTGACCATCAACGAGAAATACGCCGCTCACGAAATGAGGGCGTCCGAATAGGAATGAGATGAATCCCTTCCTATCGTTATAATAACGCCTCCAGGAGATTTCTCCACTCCAGACACGGCCCATTCCTGATGGGCCAGGAACCCAGGAACCGAGGTCTTCTTCCTTCGGCCCCAACTCGACAGACATTTCAGATTGAGTCATCACACGATATCCAGCTCATACTTTCTCAGGGATGGTGTCTTCTAGCAGACTCCGGTTTCTAAACTCAAGCTCTTTCATTTGTTGGACAACGTCAGCCAGCGTCGGCCCAAATATTTGCTGGATAGCAAACAGAGCGAATACCTGTTCCAGTGTGAGATTGCGGCTTCTGGCCGAGACCACTTCAGCACGAATTCGTGAATTATCCGAGTTTACACAGCCCGGAACCAAAGCCGCAATCAAGGCAGGAGACAAACGATAATACTGGAAGTCTCCACCATGAGAATTCACCTGATAGATAGGCGACAACTCGACATATCGTCCCTCGATAAGCATCGGAAAGCGCATTTGTAAGAGCTCGGACACACCATTATGGAATTCCTGGACAACATCTTTCCTGTGCAGGTCCGCTTCATATTCTGCTTCTTCAATTTCCTCTTTCGTCATCGCGCCGCGCCGGGCCGTGCGTTGCATAACATACCCGGTCTCGGCCATTTCATCCACGCTATCCTTTTCACGGCTGAAGCATGTAACTGCTGCCGGAGCCGCCAAAACATGAACCGTAGACACAGGGGCATTCGCCTCGAAAATAGCGATGTTTCTCAAATTGTCCAAAGCATCCTGTGTGGAAGCATACGCAGCAACTGGGGTCCAGATACTTTCCAGCCCCTCATCACTATCAAAACGAATTCCGGCCCATCCGTCCGCGAATCCCTGCTCATCATCGCGTCTTCCATCTCGATGGAAACCATACGAAGCAATGATGTCATAGACACCTTCGATAGAGCGGCAGTAAGCAGGGATAATTTCTGCGAAGTCTGATTGGACAAGGAACTCTGGCCACAGACGATTCCCGGCCATCGTCGCCGCCCGCATAATGCAGGTCATAGCGTACTGCCGCAGATGCTTTTCCCTAAGTTCTCCCGTCGAACTTCCACCATTATCTTTCAACGCAACTTTATTCGTGCAGCCATCAGTTCCAATGATGTCATAAAGGGAAACGACATCATCAAGAATCAGGTGTTCTGGAATGATACTGGAGATGACATAGCAAACCGGACGTTCATCATCGGAACGATAGACTGGCCGCAGACGCCCGATGAACTGATTAATCTCTTCTTCACGCGTCTGCGTCTGAATCAAGCGCCCCCACTGGCCTGGCACAACTGGCGTCTGAATTGTCGCAGTCCCACCATCACGCAAACGGATTTCTCGACCAATCTTGTCTTGGAACAGTGGACGCGTTCCGTCGGCATCTGCAAAACCATTTCCATAAACATTAAACGGGGCTTCATATCGTTCATCATCCCATGACAGGCAGGCCGCATAAGCGTCAATCACTTCCACCGGCGGTTCCATACGCCCGACACAAACGGAGGCTGAATGCTTCTTATATGCGTCGATACCACGCATGGCACCGAAGTGACAGCTATCCAGGGTGTCAGGCTTACTTTGCCATCCCGTGATAATCGCTTCACGGATGCTTTTCGATGCGCCCATGACCACACGACTATCAGCATGATTTCCACAGATGACGTTGAGAGCATCTCGGATGTTTGACATGTTGATAGAAGCCTTAACCCGACCATAAATCGTAGCATCAGATGATGCCACAAGAGAAGAGTTGGAGAAGGTATGCCCTGTCACACCAATAATCTTCATATTCAGAGACGAGCCAGCATCCTCTACGATACGACGCATAATCACAGGACGTTCATTGAAAACCCGACTGATAATCTTCGGAGAAGCGGAGGCGTCCAACAACATGATAGGTGTCGACTCCCAACCTGGAGCACTCCTCCATGAAAAGCGGATTTTCTCAACCAGAGAGATGCCGCCATCGACAGTGTCCCGGACAGTCACAAACTGAAAACGACTATCTTTTGCGTGGATATGACGCACTGGATTTTCGGCATCCCATTTTGCAAGCATGTCTCTTGCCTGAGAACGCCAGTTTGCAAATCGCGGGTCATCATCCCCAATGAATTCTGCTTGACGCTCTAGCGCATGCACTTCAGCCTCGACTGTTTCAGCCCGGCGAATAGCGCGTGACCGCTGTTTTTCGACATCGATAATGCGGTCCTTAACAGCCAACCACATCGCCATCTCCGTCTCTGCGTTAATGACGCCAGGCTGGGACAGCTTCTCAACGACGCGGTCATTCAGCAGTTCCGGCTTGATGCGCACATCCTGTTTGAAGAGGCTCTCAAGCATCTCGATTGTACGATATAGTGCTTCTTGAGCCGAGATAATATGCTCACAGCCATCATGAATGTCTTCCTCATACTCTACCAGGCAATCATTGATACGAGAAGACATCTCATCTCGGCTCAACACAGAAACGGACGTGTCTCCTTCTTCCTGGTTGCTGTCTTCATAAGAGCGCCAGACAGACATATCGAAGCAAGTTGCGGTCTTTGCGATTTCAGTCGCTGGGTCCTCTCCGTAACGCAACGTCTCTGTAAGGGTGGTCAACAACCATTCACGAAGAGGTAGCGCCTCTCTCAAAGCAGCCTGACGCTCATTGTGGGCCTGTATCTTCGCTACCGCAGCCTCAGAAATATTCTCGCGCATGGTCCAGTCAGAGAAAATAGATGCAGAAATTCTGAAATCTTCAGAACGCATAAAGGCGACATGAAGAAATTGCTGATGAATTTGTTCATCGATAATCAAAGCTCGGGCGTTCTTCAACGCATCAGGCAGACCACCATTGGAAACGAAGGCATGCGGGATGAACACGATATGAGCCGTTTTGACTGATTCTTTTTGAGCGATATACGCACAGCTTTCATACCGTGGGCAATATTCTGTCGTGACGAGCTTTTCCCCGTTGGGACCACGCTTTTGGATTTCAGCCTTGCACAATCTGTCCGCAGGCTGATGAGCTGCCGCCAGCATAGCCAGATGCCTACGATATGGGCAACCGGCCTGCTCACGGCCAGTATATACCTGGATATCCAGAGGGGGAAGGCTGGGGTCTCTGTTGGCATTGCGAATCAGTCTGTGAACTTCCGGCAGGCGGCGCTGAGCCTCATCCCTATCCGGAAAGCAATCCTGTTCCAAGAGAGAAGACACCAGCTCTTCATCCGTTAAGACCGGGCTCATTGACAAGATTTTTGCACGCGACATGGCTTCAGAAATATTAGCGTATGTCGGCATAGCGATGACAATCGGGCAGCGACCCATTTTGAGCTCGCCTCTATCATCATAATACGGGTGGTCATCCAATGTTCTGGGGTCGAGTACAATTTCTTCAATAGTGCTCGATGTTTTTCCAGACCCCGTCGGAGCGTCCACGACGACTACCGGCTTTTCACCACCTAGAGATTCTTCAGAATAAATGCTTTGAGTAAAGCTGCTCACAACATTTTTCAGAGTGTGCGAAATTTGCGTGGCCTGCTCATGACTCGGCATCGGAATAGGGTCATCACCGCGCTTGAGAGAAACAACCTCACTGTCAATGACGCGCACCTCACCGATAAACGATTCTGACCGCTCATTGCGTGTCGCGACAACCTTGGTTTCAGAACCATAGACATTGGTGATAACCGCCCCCTCATCATCGAGGACGATAGGGCTCATAGGAGTGCGAATAAGCTCTCCATCCTGGCGACGAGAAAACAAACGCTCTTCTGCCGCATTCATCATATTTTGGACATCGGACATCACAGATGTTGTCAGTGCATCTGGAGTCCAACGACCACTATCACACAACATCCTGGCAACCAGCGTATTCACGATGAGAGTGGTTATTCTTTCTGCCAACTCAGCATGCACGGTTCTCGGTGTGTTTACGATTTCATCACGATGGCGACGTGTAATCTCATAGGTGATGTCGCGTACAAATGATGAGCGACCATCAACAACGATTCCATTCACATCATAGACGTAATTTGCGTTTTCGCGCTGTGGCATAAAGCCATAACGAAGCCCTTGTCCATCCATACGGACAGCAGAGCGCTCCTGACGGTATCCCGGTAGAAAAGAAACTTCTTCACTGACGGCATCAACAAAGCGGCACATGTCTGCAATAGACAGTTCCGGCGCAATGTCAGGCCCGTGCTCTGCCGGTGTCGCAGAACCAATCCACTGGAAGCTCGCAAGGAAAGAATGATGGATGCCATAAGCAGTAAGAGGCTTGCCCTCTCCTAAAATTTCAATGGCACCAAGAGCCTTATCTTTGCTGTCCTCTTTGCCAAATTCGAGAACTCGACTTTTGATTTTTTCACCATCAGCCACTCTGTACAACAGAGCAACCTTGGGCCACATACCCACACGAATGAACGGGGATAACCCAACCTCACGCTCAAGAATCCCAAGAATCTTACCCATCGCAACGCGGTCAGTCACGTCGATATCAATGGCGAAAACATCACCACCTCGACGCCCCATCATAATCGCGATGTTTTTTTCGGGAGCATGAACGGACCATGCCCAGGACGGGTAGCTATTGGCTGGAAGCTTAATGGATTTGAAGACGTTAAGCTTCATCGCCTTGAAATCGTGCTCACGGTCACGCTTGCCCTGCCAGAGAGACTCCCCATAGAAAGGAGATGGCAGACGGTCACGGATACGTTCCTGAGCGAACGCATTCCAGCCACGAGCGAGGACATCATTTCCAAACATTCCCCACACAGGGCGCAATGTCCTGAGATGAGATGCGACATCCGAAAAATAACGGTTCGGATGGTCCTTCGAGATGTACGGGAATGATGGAAAGAAGGCTGAATAATCTTTGGTGAGGTCAACCTTAAGGCCGTTGTAATACACCATCATCGCCGGGTCATTCTCGGCAATCAGCGAGTTAAACGGAATATATTTTTTCTCTGTTTCCGCATCTTTCAGGGACGGCCAATGCCCATACCCCTCATCAACGGATTTGATAGGGGCATGAGTGAATTCTACGTCAAGAGTCGGGTGCCTAAAAGCAGTTCTCGCCCCCTCTCTAGCCCCAAGCATCAGGGTATGAGAATCCATGTCCACATCTGGCGGGTAAACTGACAAGGGGATGCATTGGTCAAGATTGCGCAAGACGGCATCCAGGGAAAATGTGTTTTCAGAGCATGCGTTGATATCATCACCTTTTGCGTATGCCACTTCTTCAGGCATACGCAAAAGGTCAACGTCTGCATAGCTATGCAGCGGCTCACAATTTGCTGTCGGCAAAGGCCAAGAGGTTTCGAGGCTATACTTTTTCTCGAAGGGTCTTTTGGACTTCGGTGTTACGTTGACACCTTGGATGAAAAGACCAGGTTCATGTGATTCTTTAGCAGCAAAAATACTACGCCGCCCCGTCTTCGGAGCAGCCGTGACCTCCATAAGAGTCTCACTATCCCATACATCTGAAGACACATCAAAGGTTTTACCCTGACCACGAACAGGATAAGTAATCTCGAATGGTACTGTTTCCGAGAATGCAGAAGCGTCGATAACGTCAACAACTTCTGCGTTTTCTTCCAATTCGTGGTCAGACATTAGAATCCTCTAAAAACCAATCTTGTGCTCAATCTTCATCGTCGATGACATCCTTTACCACGATATCGATGTCAGAGAAACCCGCATATGCCTTTTTATTTTGAGAAACTTGCACAAGCAAAGAGACAGTTTCCCCAACACGTCGGTCAAGCTCTTGAAGAGGCCCACCTTTTGCATTGAAAACGATAGCTCCAAGCCGAGTACGACCAGACTGAAACATCACCCTGAGATGCGAATCCTTCACCCATTTTGTACTCGTTATCGTGACATGCCGCAGAAGCCACACCGGCTTGGGATTATTCATCCCGAACGGCTCCATAACATTCAGATTTCGAACAAAATTCGATGTGATATCTTCAATATTGATGATGCCGTCAATTCTGTCAGGCTTTGAAACAAGGCCGGAAGCCTTCTCTGCCATATACCGCCTGAACTCTTCAACGCGAGCCGGGTCGATAGTCAGACCCCCAGCGGCCTGATGTCCACCACCAGCAATCAACAGTCCTTCTTTTCGCGCATCAATAAAGGCACCACCGAGATTAAAACCGTGTGCGCTACGTCCAGAGCCTTTCCCGCCCGTACCGATAACGACAACTGGAATATTGTAGAGTTCCTTCAAACGTCCAGCGACAATTCCGATAATGCCCGGATGCCAGGATTCATCATAAACGACGAGGCACTTATCCCTTTCCGGATTGAAGATGGCGGCAGCTTGGGCTTCTGCGCCTTTCTGAATACCTTCCTGCATCGCCTTACGCTCTTGATTGATGCCAACGACATGTTTGCCAAACTCGACAGCTTTATCAAGGCTACTTTGCGTCAAAAGAGTTGCACCCAGTGAGCAATCATCGATGCGTCCCGCCGCATTAACGGCTGGCCCCAGCAAAAAGCCGAGGTCATACGCTGTCAGTTCCGGAAAATCATCAGGAGAGGTAATGTTTTTCGACGCCATAGCGAGTCCCGCGAGACCGGGAAGAATATGCATCCGCCCCAGGCCAGCTCGCACATAAGCCCGGTTTAGACGCTTCAGGGGCATCAAGTCAGCGACCGTGCCCAATGCTGCGAGCCCCATATACTCCATGATGTCAGGAAGTCCTGTCCAGCCACGTTCCTTAAGGAGAGTAGAAATCCGGACAGCTAGAAGAATAGCGAGCCCAGCAGTACAGAGATATGGAACATTCGCCCTATCATCTTCCCGCTTTGGATTGATAACAAAAGCATCGGGCTTCGTATCAATCCAACCATCACCAGGTTCATGATGGTCCAGGACAACCACATTCATCCCAAGCTCACGGGCAAAAGCGATAGGCTCATTCGCCGTCGTTCCGCTATCGAGAATAAGAAGAACTCTGGCCCCATTATCATAGAGATGTTGTACGGCACCCTTATTGATACCGTACCCTTCGCTCAGTCTCTGGGGAATGTAAAACTCCTGATTGGCATGCCCTAGGTCACTCAGGAAAATGGACATGATAGCAACAGAAGTCGCGCCATCGACATCATAGTCTCCGACCATGCCAATACCAACGCCGCTTTCGATGGCATCGACGAGGACTGTGGCTCCCTCCGTCATATCTGTCATCATCGCCGGGTCGACCATGAGATTCTTCAATGTCGGAAAGAAAAAATCTTCCAATTCAGAATCAGGGATTTCACGCTGAGAAGCAATCTGAACCAGTAACGGATGGACCCCATTAATTTCTGGGACCTTCAACAGGTCTGGACGACCCACAGAATATGAACGACCACTCCAACCTTTTCTCAGCATGCTACCATTCCTTGATATTTGTACACACACCCAGGCTAATTGATACTCACACATAAATCAACAAAATAAAAAATACGACTGGGGTTGACCACGAAAAAAGAACTCTCTATAACAGTGACAGTCGTTAGCGACACGAAGAGGTGCTCCGAGAGGCCTAGGGATTCGACGTGATGAGTCGAAGCAGGCGGGTTCGATTCCCGTCCTCTTCACCAAAAAAACTAGGGACCGAACCGGGTGTTCCATTCTCCCTAGGCCCCTCTACATCAGGGGAATAAAGATGCGTTCATGGAAAAGAAAAATTGCTCTCTTCACGATGGTAGCATCTATCGGATTGAGCAATGCTTATGCTGCTGACACCTGGAAAGTAGACGAAGGCGGAAACGGCCTATTTCGCCTCTCAGGGCGACATGAGAACAATGCGCTCTCACTATCTTGTTACAGTAGACTTCCTAGTTTTTACGGGTTCGCTCTTCAGCTACCACAAACAGACAGCACTCCTTATCGGAATGTTCGAATTATCTTGTCTGTTCCTTCTGGTGCTATCGAGCTCGCTGGGCAACCGCGTGATATTTTGACTCTCAAATTTACGAACGGTGTCTATAACCTTGATGGCCTCATCCCTAAGCGAGTTGGAGACGCTATCCTGAAGGCCGACAACATGAGAGTCTCAGTTATGGCCGACCACAAGCTTATAGGGGGCTTTCTGTCCTTCCCTCTGCCATCGGCTGAACGAGAAGATTTTATAAAAAAATGCACACCACATATTGACAAGTCAAACCCACTATCTCATAATGACCTCATACCCGACTGAATTCTCTTTCGGGATACGGCAAAGGGCCGAGACGATGCTGAACCGACATTGACCTAAACGGTGAAACTCCGTACCGGGGAAATAACTCCCGGCTTTTTCTTCCGAAGGAAGACCTCCTGATTCCAAATCAGGGTATGCATGCTCGCCAGAGAGAACCTCCCTCTGAGCTTGAGCTGACACCAGCGAACCTTTTCTCATCGTGTATTGTCAGAAATGACATCGGCATGACATCTGGGAAAATGGCAGCACAAGGTGTCCACGCAGCAAGAATGTCACTTATCGTGGCGCTCCAAACGTATAACGACCCTAACCTTATCCAGAATATTCTGGATAGCGGACACGTCGATACTGTTTCTATGCTGCAAGCTAATTACGAAACCTTGGCCAAATTAGAGTTCGACGCCAGAGAACGAGGCATCCCATGCTTTTTGTTCTCTGATAGCGGACACAGGCATAACGATATCATTGATGGTTCACCCATTGTGACAGCGCTGTGTCTCGGCCCCTGGCGTCGTTCTGACATCCACAAATTAACCAAAAAACTACCCAAACTTTGAAATTCTTTGGAGAACATCCGTCATGACACACTCAATCAAGAAACTCCTCGCCCACTCCTCTATCCAGGTCTCTGATATGGACGCAGCCCAGGCCCAGCTCTCAGTTGCCGCACGCTTCATTGGAACCGCCGCGTCTGACCTCAGAAACAAGCTCTCACCTCAGGAGAGGAAGAAGGCACCAACCGCTCATCGGGCCTGGGCCAATACGGAGATGTGGCTTGGACAGCCATGGTCTCTCAGTATGTTCCTGCGCCGGACAGGACTGCCTAAGATGGAAGCGACAACCCCCATCGGCTTCTATTCTGAGGTAATCGGGCAGCTTTTGACGTGCGACATCGAAAGCAAGGAGGGATATCTCACCTTTCTTACGGTTTGGAACAAACTGCACGAAGAAACCCTCCTGGACATCAAGGAGAACGGGAAAACCTGGGAGCATTCAATCCTTTTGAATGGTCTCTACATTCTCCGGGCGGTGAGTAAGCTAGTCGCCTCGGCTGCCTACCAGGAAAGGCGCAAAGCAGTCTCGGCTGCTTAATACCTGCCTAACGGCCTGGGTTTTAAAAGCTCCCCTTAGGGGAGCTTTTTTATGCCTAAGAGGCTCAAAAATTCAATTCAAAGAAAATGAGTAACCTGACTCCCGCCGAAAACCAGGCATCTTACCTCGTTCTGAACGAAGGATGCTTATAGAGTTTTCTTCACGACCGTATAAGGAATATGGGGCTCAAAAATTCAATTCAAAGAAAATGAGTAACCCACACCTCGCCGAAAATAAGGATTTTCGACCTATCTTCGACGAAGGATGTATATCAATTTTAGTCGCCAGGTAAGCGTCTTCTCAAAACTCGATTCAAAGAAAATGAGTAACCTGATTCCCGCTGGAAATAAGGCTTTTTTGATTAAATCCTACGAAGATTGTCATAAAAATGCTTTCGACAAAGCACGCTCCGCGTGCGGCTGGCGCACAGGCGACTTCTTGGAATCTAGGAGAATGCCATTCATAAAATATGCGTATTCCTAGGCTATATAATGAGGTAAGTTTGATATGCTTTAAACTGAGACATTTGAAAGATTAAGTGAGGAAGCCATGACGAGTTCAACGAAAATGTCAAAAGCCGACAAAGTGAAAATGTCATGGGCAAGTTTTCTTACGAAAATCAAAACGCACGCCAACCACACGGAGACATCATCCTCTGAATCACCAAGACGTTTTGCTGGCCTTGAGATTACGATTCCCGTCACCGCAGGTGAGAACCGTCTCAAAAGATATATCGGCCTTGTCGAAGACGAAAACCGCTATTATGGCGTCTCCAAAATTGTTTTCGAAAAATCGATTGAAGAAGACAAAATTCTTAAGGGACAACTCAGTGACGATGAAAAGAAGAATGGAACATCCGTTCTCGCAGCGCTGGTGAGTGGCAAGGATGAAGTCGGAATCAAAGGTGTCGTAAATGACGCGATTGAAACGATGACTTTCCTTTCCGAGAAAGAACAAGCCTCCTTGGCTCCTAAGATTAGCGCTTCTTGGACTAAGAAGCTTGCTGATTTTTTCTCTGAGATGGGTTTGGACGTTAAAGCTCTGTCCATCATCTCCAATGAAATGTTTGGCCTGGCGACGCCGCAGAGTTATGCCTACTTTTCTGGTTTAGGTTTGGAAGGAGAAGACGGAGACGTTATCAAAGCTCGTCGACTTGAGGCTGCGTCTCATTATCCATCGCTCGTCAATCTTATGGCGAAAACACACTCTGTCAGAAAATCCATTGACAATAGTGAACCACTAGCGCCTGCACTTATGGCGGCATCTCCACGGACATCAGACAACAAGAATGTTTTGAATAAATGGCTCCTGAAGCGGCTAGCGAATAACCCATTCGAAAAAGTACAGCCATCCGTGGAGACCTTGGGAGTGCTTTCGACCCTGCCGCCAGATTGGTTCCCATCGACTGATGAGCAGATGGCAGCTTGTGTCTCTATCCTAGAGAACCTGACAGGGCTCTATAATGGCGATACCAAACTCCTACTAAACAACTGCAATGGCAAGTGGGTGGAGCATAAAAATGCCATCCTGCTTGCATTTGCAGATGACCGCCCACCTGAAGGCTTTTCAAAAGATGAAATGGCTTATTTGGACTCCTCTATCGACTTTAAGAGCATCCAAAAGATGTCCAGGAATGGCCAGTTCGCCGAAATTCGTTCTATCGCCGAGCAAATTTCTAAAAACCTACCTATGACAGGCAATATGCTTCCAGAACTGGTCCAGGACTATATCTGTCGCCGATACGCGCCGTATGACGGGGAAGGTGCCATGGAAAGTCTTAAGGAGATTTCCGATAACATACTCGAAAACTTCTCACGTCGCTGCGTTCTCCCTATCATCCTGTACGGCTCTGAAACTCGAAATCCTGCAATCTCTATGAGCTCTATGGCTCATATCCGTGAGGCGGGCAGAAAAATGATGGTAGAAGGGAAATCCCCACTTGTCGCTATGCGCGGATTTCGCAAACTTCATAATGTCGAAAATATTCTCAATATCGTTGGCTGTGACCGTGTAACCGAGTCCGTTGAGGTCACAGGCGAGGAAAATGGTTTCTATTCTATGACCAGAGAAGACATCTCTATTATGAAACGTTTCCATTCGTGGAATAGTGGAGGACAATCATGGAATATCCTCTCCGGTCCATTCAGGCCATTCCAGAACGATGACTATTGCTTTGTGCCTCTGGTGAGTGCTGAAGATATCTCATACGAGAGCCAGGCAATGAGCCACTGTATTGGTGACTATTATGTGGACAAATCAGCCAGAGGACTGTCTTTTAACTACTCTCTGCGTCGTAAACATGATGACGGTACCGTGCTGCCGATGGCAACTGTGGAGGTCGTCCCACAAGGGAACATGTATGTCATTGAGCAGGTCAAGGGGTTAAGGAACTCTCTGTCATTGCCTACATCCGCGATGACCGCATTGAACATCTTCCAAGCTACTGTCGTCAACGGACTTAATATAAATTCCAGGAATATCCAAGCCCGGAAAGCTTGGGAAAGTCATAGAATGACACATTCTGAAGACGATGAGGTCGTAACCAATTCTTACGGAGTAAATTATAATTGGAAAAATCTTGAGAATATTGAGAAAGTTCATGAACTGTTTTATGATTTCTTATCGAAACCATACAAAACAAGTCTTGAGAATACCCTCAAGAACCCTGAACTTCAGAAAATTATGTTGTCGGTCAATTCTATGCTGGCTGGAAAATTTAACGAACAGAAGAAAGGAAAAAATTCCAGCCCGTCTCCTTGAGGTTTACGGGTCAGGTTTTCAGGGTGACCTGACCCGATAAGGAGACATCTAAGACCTTTGAAGACTTGTCCCAGGGTTTTGCAGAGAAGAACATCTTCTTAGACCTGACCCATTTAAGGACACCACGATTATCATTGGACTTCGCGATAGTGAAATGCCCAGGCATCCCCAAATCGACATCGTCCGTCTGACAGACTACAAGGAGAGATACAGCCATAATAGATGCTTTTAGAGCGCCTTGTATGGCTGCCTTGGCATATGTTATTTTCTCTGACTCGCTCCATTCATTAATAATGCTGGCATCAATGAGAAGCCCACTCAGCTCAGACGCATAGGTGCAGTCCAGAAAAAACTGTGTAACGGCTTCCATCGTGTCCTGCTCTTGGAAAGAGTGCAGATGGCCACGCGCTAGGTCAATTTTTCTAGCCCTGATACTTTTAACAGCGTCGAAGAGTTTTTGTTTTTTGATATATACGACATATGGGAAGATGCTGACAGCACCTCTCATCTCTGAGGAATCACCCGTTTTATTGGTAAAACCTTTTGAATTGACTGTAATCAGCCCGATGACATCCATCTTATCTTCGGGTTGAAAAAAACAATGGCCGGAGACCATGTCCAAGACTTCCTCAGACAGATTTGGGTTTGGCCAGTATTTCTCAATGTCTCCGGCTGAGTATTCAATCCAGATAGGAGAATGAAACGTCAGAAAGTCCGTTAAGACACTCAGCACATCCTGAAAAAGATGAGGGTCCTCGGAAATCACTCCAGCAACTGCCGTTTCTGTTTCCGAAGCCTTCATGCACAAAGACTTCGATAAAAGGGTGCCTATCAAGTCTCGTTCAGGAGAAGCCGGTCCCATCTCTGATGCCAGGAGGTTTACAAGAGTACCTCCTGCATTTGATGGAAAAAGTTCCATTATCGAGCTCGCGTTTCGAATTCTTCCTGGCACGGTGCGCACCGCTTAGTACGCGGTGCGGCGATTAGGCGCGGACGAGGGATATCCTCTCCGCACTCACAACACTCTCGCGTCACGTTCTGGTTTTCGATATTACGTCTCGCTGCCATATCGGCTTCAGCCGAGGCCCGGCGTAGAGCGAGAGTATCTTCCATTGCTGCATCGATTGCGTTTGATGCGATATCAACATCGTCTGCCATAGTCATGTCTTCCTTTATATAATCAGGGCGTAAGAACATACGTTATCCTGAAAAGGATGTAAAGTCAATAAGACCTTACACCCCTGGAGCTGGAGGTTCAGGAGCATTGTTCTCCTCCATCTCGTTAGCCTCGTCTACTCTTTCTGGCCCCTCATTCATCAGCTCCTGCCTGATAGTCGCGACGACTGTTTTAGGAACCTTCGGAAGCACACAACGCTGACGAGATGAGAACATTGCCTGGATAAAGTCATAGACCATGTTCTCATCTTCAACCTTCAGGACAATTTTTGTTTTCACCCTGTCGCTGGCAGTGTTGTTCTCTACCATGTTCTCGATAGAGCCATAATGTGCCTCAGCGAACTGAACAATATTTTCGTCCTCATAGAAGTTCGGAGCCGCGTCACTTGAAGGAATCGAGATTTTGTAAGTTGGGTCCTCATCTTTTTTGCCTTTAAGGCGTGTTAGGATAACCGTCGGCTTGGTGTCGAACTCAATTCTGCGAACATCCTCATGGTTCAGAATGGCCGATGCAAGTTCAGGTGTTTCGACATTGACCGCGATACCGTTATATTTATCCATATCGTGAACCAAGATTCCTCGTACCGGACCAGTTTCCGTATGGAACACAACAGGATTTCCGAACTTGTGTTCGAGGACCATTGCTGTGGCCATGAGCTCGTTACCAATAAGAACGGTATTGTATTTGCGCCGGGCGTTGCTTTCAGCATTGAGGCATGCTTGACGATAAAGGGACATGAACTCTTCGGGGACATCCGAGTTCAGACCACTATTCCTCTGGGCCAGATGTACTGCCTCCTTGTCGGCTCCGGCAATCATGATTTTGTTGCGCTCATACTGCCGCATCATAATGGAGAGGCGCACTTTTTCCGGCTTGGATAGAGTTGGAGAAATCACCTCAATCTCATAATGGTTTGCACTAAATGCGTCATTACTGTCGGGTTCCGGCATCTTGATTTTCGTGATAAGCCCGTTGACCTTATTAGCGGTTGTGTTACCAGTACCGACGTACCCATCAAAGTGGGCGGCGTCAGACAAAATGCTTCCAAGTTCAAGCCCCTTCAAGCCTTCACATAGGCGCTGAAGATTCTTATAGGCGACTTTTAGCGCGACAGGGGCAATATGCTCTGATGTGCCATTATAATAGTCATCGACATGTACGGCTTTGTCCAAACCCTTTTCGTCGTAGAGGATTTCATCCCTTCTTTCCCAAAGAAGCTCGGCTCTCTGTGCCGGAGTTTCATGCGTGTTCCGGACAGTCTGCTCAACCATGGACACAATGGTGTCGATTTCGACTGGGACGAACGCCTCTACCGTTGAAATCGTTGCCTCATACACCGGCTGGTTAAAGATGGACTGGTCCGCAGTGGTCTCGAAACCAGAGACAAGTTTTTTAGAAAGAATGGAGCTCTCTCCACGGATTTCCTGTGGCTTAAGTGGGTTCTCCCCAAGAGCATTAAGCTCCTCAATTCTTGCGGTGTATTCAATCTCGATTTCCTTGATAACCTTATTCTGCTCATGAAATGGCAGGTACATATCAACGCAACGTGACACCTTACGGGCATCGATAATGCCGCGTGTGCTCCGTCCTTCGGCATCACTGGAGATGGCAGATTTGAGCTTTTCGGCCAGGCCCAACTTAAGGGCGAGCTCAGGCCTATCTTTCAGGTATTTGAAGCAGACATCATCTCCGACAGGGTTCATAATATCGATGGTCTCTTCCGTAATCAGAGAGTTGTCCCGGTTAGATGTGGATAGCGCATACATCGAACGGAGCTTACTGAATAGGATAGCCTGCTCCCTTCGTGTGATGGCCATGCCTGTGCTGTAACTTTCATACCAGGGCATGGAAATCTGACCGTTACGATTAGTCCTACCGGCGAGCTGTCCGAACGTGACACCATCTGGCTGTGTGCCAAAGAACTGTGTAACACGGGTGCCCTGGTCAAGTACGTCTTCAGCAGCATGCATATCCAGAGATGACGCGGCGGACTGGTTCACGATAACAGCCTTATACCCGCCGTTATTGTAAAGGTCACGGATTTCGTCTTTAGCTGTGATTTCTCTCTGGACCGGCTTACCGTCAATGAACTGGAACCGACGGCCTGTGATTTCGCCACAGCTAAATCCGGCGGCTTCGATACCATTTCGGACTTCGTCAATAAGTGACACCGGAGCTTCAGGGACCGTTTCAATCAAATCCATAATGGTTTTGAGGCTCTTTCCAGGATTGCTCGGAAGACGATTCTTTAGGGTATTTATCCGGTCTAGGATGATATCCATCCGGACGAAATCCACACCTATCGGCAAAGAGATAGCATGCCGTACCATGGAGATTGCGGAAATAAAGCTAATTTCGTTCTCGCTTTCGATGTACTTTTCACTGGTCTGGAGTTCGATTGCGATATCCGACAACATATCATCGATATAAGCTTCGATGCTATCATGGCCGCTTTCATTCAGCACCGCCATGATAGCGTTTTTCTTCTCTTCTAGTTTTGAGACTTCGATGTCGTCAACCGTTAGGTTAGAGAACGCCTCAGGCAGAGAAGAAAGGAATTTCTCTGCGATATCTTCGGCAATATCGATGTCGACAACCTGACCAGAGAAATCCACGGCCTCGCCACGATGCAGAATTTTAGTGCAACGGCGTGCCAGATTCCGCAGGAGGTCTCTCAGGTTGGGAGTCCGACCATATTTGTCATAGAAGTTTTTAACATAAGCTTCATTGGTGCCATTAACGGTGATAAATGGTTTGCGACCTTCTTTAAGATGCTCAATCGCCTGGTCAATCACCATCTTATGAAGATAGATAAGATTGATAGTGCTCTCGATGCGTGTCATCGGAGAGCCGATGCTGGATGTGTCGAAAACGCTGCGTCCACTACGGACACCGTTAGCCCCGGAGCTAACCTGATTAATAAGGGCCTCACCTTCTAGGGTCTCATTCAGCAGGGAGACGCGGGCGCTGATTTCGCCTGAAAGGACGCCAATAGCGGACATCACCGGACTGATGGCATTGACCATAGCCACGTTTTCCCAGAAATACTTCTTATCCGTCACTGTGTTATAGATACAGCCAGAAGTATCGAGCTCACGACGAATATATGCGCCGGTCTCAACCATCATCCTGGTCAGTGTCTCATGGATTGTTTCGTCTCCATGTTTCATTAGAGATGAAATCGTCTCGATAGGCATTTCATGAGAGAAGGCCCTACGATAGAGCTTCATTCCATTAACACCCTTCAGCCAGGTTGCTGAAGCATAGGCGACATAGTCCGCATGCTGCACAAAAGCGTCCACATTCTGCGACATGTTGGAATTGTCACTAGCTGCGATATGAGATTCATCCAGAACCGTGGAAAGGTTCGGCATCTTGGCAACAACTTCGGTCATCCATGTGCTTTTAGGGTTATGCACGATGAATTTCGGCTTCTTTGAGAACTTCTCTCCTTTGGCCAGACGCTCCATGTAATCGACCATGGAAATGCGTCCTTTATCGGCCTGTTGCTGATGCGTAGGCCTGTTGACCTGGGAGTAAGATGACAGCACTACGTTGTAATTCGGGAAATCGACGAACGTGCCCCGAATTTGGTCTTCGGCAACGAAGCTCAAGACATCTTCAATACTCTCATCATTGATAAGAGTAATCTGGTTTCCTTGGAATTTGGACATCAGAGCTTTGAGGCGTTCGTATCTCTCCAGTTCTTCTTCATTCATAGAATGGAGATTATGAAGAGCTTCCTTGAACTGCGCTTTCAGGGCTGTGCAAGCCTTATGTGACAGCAACAAGCTGGTCATCTTGATATTGCAGTTTGGCGTCAGCATCCTCGTCGTGAGGCCACGAACAATGTGTCTCGGGGTGGCTTCAACGATAACTTCTTTCGTTTTCTTATCCAGGATATCCTTATGGTTCAAGGTCATATAGCGTGCGATATCGTTCACCTTGAGTTTGTCGAATTCGAAATAGATAGCGCCGAATGTCGCGGAGTATTCCGTGAAATACGTCACCAACTTTTCTTCCATCAAACTCATTTTAGTGAAGGCAGCGTTTTCACGAGTTTTGCCAACGCCGGTATTATCCGCAATCATAATTGCGTTTCCGTCCTCGCGAGGCTGGTTCAACCGAATGCGAGTAATCGCAGCCATATCAATCTGTTCTGGGGAAAGGACTTCCTTCAGTTCATCCTCGCTCATGCCAAGAAGATGAGAAACGAATGTATCAACATTCTCGAATCCCATTTCCTGAATCTGCTTCCAGATTTTATTCTGGAAACGACGAATCGGAACCGCATGATATTTAGGAATCATGGTCTTTGGTGAGCCAATGCGGGACATCGCACCATAGGGTTCCTGGAATGTGTTCGCCGTAGCGTCACTCATATTCCGGTCAATGTCGTCATTCCCCTCAGACTTCAAGGCTTCCATAATCTGAGCCCGCTGAGAAATAACGCTAGATGACCAGCTCCACATGTCATTATCGTTGTCGATAATGTGAACCTCGTTTTCGCTTTCAGGAACGAGAGACAGGTCGAGAGGCTGTGGTCTCTTATTGCTAAGAGACAAGACAAGAATATCCGTATGGCCAGGGACACGAGAAGCATAGGAACCGAGGATAGACCCAATACCATTGATACGATAATTGCTTTTCAGGTAGTCAATGAGATTTTGATGGTCTTCCGCCTTTCCGTCCAAGATAAATGTCGATTGACCGTCAGGTGCCCGGCTTTCCACATAGCTGATAACGTCAGCCTGGTCTCCTCGCATAGGCACCTGTTCTTCATTCAGTGTCATCATCGTGATTTCTGATGTTGACGCGCCCATCAAGTTGACAACCTGCATATGCTGCCCATTAGGCTCGATTGGGTCATCAGAAAGAGTGACGTTTGAGAGACCGATAGGAAGGAAATGGTTCATTATTTTAGCGCGACCATTCGGAACCTCGATATGAATCTTGTTCTCCATCAGGGTAGGGAGAGCGCCAATCAGGGTGCAGTCATGGTCATTAACCACGATGCCCTGCCAATTCGCGGCCATGCTTTCGAAATTGACCGAACGCGAAATGCCATAGGCAATCTGTGGAGAGATATGACCCGCTTCACGGTTTTCTCTGCTCGTTCTATCCAAAGACGCGAATTGACTCAGCTTACGATAGTCCACGTTACGGCGTCCATTGCGAGACCTATTAAGGAACACGTAAGTGGACATGCCCACAAAATCAGTGAAGGTTTTGCGAATTTCTGCCGGAATTTCTCCGGTGCCGAGTTCCCAGAGGATGCGAATCATATTATCCGTATGCGCCTGTGGGATTGCGCCTTGCTCAATAATCCTGGCCGTATATTCCTTTGCGATGAAAGAAAGCTTTTCGTAGTCAGGCATATTCCGAAGGAAATCATACCGGTTAATTGGGTCTTCAGGCTCACGCAGGTTTTCGATTTTCACGATACCTTCTGAAAGCTGACTAAAGCGAACACCATTGACGGATGAGACAAAAAGGCGTGTTGAGCTGGAAACGCCAAGAGTCCTCAAAGACTGCAAATTCCCAAGGGGAACATAACCGATAGAGTTGCTCTTATTTACAACAAGAGCATAAGAAGACGCCTGCTCCCCGTCTGGAATGCGCTTTACTACACCGGCAGCAATTTCCTGCTCGTTAAGCTCAAATACATTAATCTGGTTTTGAATGGAGGTATCAAGAGTTCTGTTGGCAGCGCTTAGCGTAGCCGTATCAAGAGTCGGAGTCCTAATAATAGGAGCCCTGGCAGGTGCGGCAGGGCGCTCCACCACAGTTGACGGCACTTCGACAGCAGGTGAAGGTGCCTGCACTTCCGGAGCTGAAGGTGGTGTATCAACTACTGGGGCTGGAGCAGCCGGAGCGGCGACTACAGGTGCATCACTCGTTGCCTCAACTGTGGGAGGGGTTCCATCGATAGGGTTGCCATACTGGCGGATAATGGCAGGGTTCGATAGGTCTCTTAGGAAGTTTTCCTTGCGCATTATGCTACCATCAGCGCAGACACCACCGTCAACAACAAGATTAGACAGTGGAAACCTCTGTCTCATATCAGACCAGAAACTTGGCGATGTCTGCCTCGACATCGCATATGTCCCCCAGGGAAGACGAACAAAGCCGACCTCTGTAATCTTCTGTCGAACCTCATCAGTAACATTGCCACTGATAGCCACAAGCCGAGTTGCGCCGCGATGGAAAACATTCATCGCGAGTCCGTATGCAGATAGGTCAAATCCACGAAATTGCTTTGCTGGCCTCTGGACTGTTTCAGACATCGTTCAATTCCCTCAGGGTCGTGAAATACTATGATGTCTGTATGATAGCAGAGGAGGTTGCACATAACATAACTTTGTCTATGTAGAAAAGACATATTGAAACAGAATATGTTTCATGTTATCCTATGGATAGGCGAGCGTCAGGTCGTTGGACGGTGGCGTCTCAAATGTCAAGCTTTAGGGGTGGGGATTGCTTGGCGCACAATAGTCTTAAACAGGGGCATAACCCCTGTTAAGTGACAGTCCTATCAGTTCCCTGCCGTCGATGGCTTGGTCGGGGCCGTCTTTTCAGGCATCACCTGCCTCAGCTCCTTCCATGAAGAATAATCGCTTCCCGGCAAGACATCTGGAATCTGCTTTAAATCATCCAGCTTATCCTGCATTTGAGAAATCTTCTCATTTTTCGCAGCCTCACTGTCTGACGGCGTTTCAGTTGACTGCGGCGGCGTACTCGTATGAACTGGGGTCACGGGAGCCGGGGCCGGTGTAGCGTTGGCAGGCGACGTGGCAACTGGTTTAGCCGGGGCCGGAAGAGCGATAGGTGTCTTCGGACGGAAAAAGGCACCATTGTTCTTAACTGGCTGAAAAACATGAACCGGAGCATGGTTCGCGTTGGGGGCCTGGGCCTGCGGAGGTGCGATGGACATATCAGGGGACGCCCCCATACCCATGCCCATACCATCGTTTGAACCTCCTTGAGAGGCCATCATCATCGCCATATTCTTCATGGCGACATTATTTGTCTGGGAGAGATGAAGAGCGTCGCCACCGACACCAATAATGACCACGGTTGCAGCGAGGGCACCCCATCCCCAAGAAGAGCGTGCGCGAGAGGTGGATGGTACCTGTGACATCTTCTTGAGAATTTTCTGAGCCGTCTTCAGGTTCGGTAGCGCCGACAGTTCATGTGGCGTAAACATGACACCTTCCGGATTAACCGTTGACCCAGCCGCATTGTGTTCGATGCGATATGTGGAATCAGAGTTCAGCTTCACACGCAACGAGGACCACACGGCCCCGTCTGGGGCCACGAAAAGTGTCGTGTCTTTGTTGAGGCAGACAGCTCGAAGCTCGGTACGATTATCCATAAAGGTCCCCTTATCGTATAAATTCGAATACCAGATGACCTCATTTATATGAAGGGTCCATATTTTGCAACATCTTTTGGCGTTTTTTATTTGTTGCTTCTGCTGCGGCAGCCATTTTTGCACGGACCTTGTAGCGACGCTGACCCAGGCTGATAGCCTTATCGAACTCATTCATGTCGAAGATATTTCTAGCTGCCAACTCTTCAGAGAGCGCCGTCACGGCACCGACAGCATATTTGTCGGACTGAGCGGACATGGTGGTTCTCTCAAGCTGATAATGAGAAATGACACCAGCACCTTCGATAAATGCCTTAATCCCGTATTTGCCGTGCGACTGAAGCGCCATAAATAGTGTCCGGTCATAATACAGCATCCACTGATACATGGAAGGGCAAATGATAATTCCCTGTCCACCGCCCCAATGTCTAAATGGACCGCTATATCCGATAACTCCGAGACAAACAGTATTGGAGTAGTAGTGCTGTTCAGCGACCTTTTCGATTTCTGGGATTAAGTTACTATCTTTGCTGATTTCTTCTTCAATGGCCTCGTTAATTTTATCCTCTTTGTCATCCCTTTCCATGTCGCTATAAAATACGTTGTTGATTCTATTCCTAAAGGCGTTGACTTCCTTTTCTGATGCCTGCAAGGACATCATACAGAAGACAAGAAACGCCCTCACGTAAAATGGCTCCTTACTGAATCCATTCCATTTGCGACCAATCTGTTTTTTGAAAATCTGTTCGGCTTTGACTGTGTCGATGCCTTTGTCTCGTTCTAGGGGGATGTTGTAGAGCTTGACCCATTCGATAATTTTCATTGGCCCTTCGGTTCCGGCTGGGCGGTCTTCCGGGTCAAAAGAAACAGCAAATTTCGCATCAGTCCAGTATCTGGATTGATATTCAATGAAGGATATTCCGCCATCCCCGGTAAGGGTGAAGTTGCGCATCACGCCATCACCCTTCATCTCGTTCTTTGTCTTGTACCACAAATATCCCATGATACCGGCATAGACAAACCATGTCCTGTGGCCGATGTCCGCCTGTACAAGTCCTAGCGTATTAAGTGATATTGTCCTCGGGTCGATAGTTCCGTGAGAGCCTCCCTTGATGGGATGAAGAACCCACTCCAAGGTATGAATGACATGCATAAATTCACTGGTGCTATACACGTCGAGAAGGCCCAAGAAGTAAAACGGGATATACTGTATTGCATCGACTGCGTATAGGAACAGAACAATCGGGAGCTTAAACATCACCCATGAAAGGATAAGCATAAATCCTATAAGAACCAGGAAGATGAGCGCTGCAACTAGATTGTCATCGCTCGACTTTTTCCCACCTTGATGTCCACTCATGAGCTTATCCTGACTTATTGCTGGCGATAACGCCGTATTTTTTCAAATCTGACATCACTTCCATGAAACGTCGAGCAACCTGGCGTGTATAAGTTATCCTAGGTCCTAGTGTATGTGAATTATAATACCCAACGGCTAACCAGTACCGACCTTGCGCCTCATCAACGTATCTTGAAAAGATTTCTGCCCCCCACATGACATTATAGCATCCATTATCCCGAATGGTCTCCCATGCAAGCTTTTGATTGCCGCCGAAGTCTCTTTGGGCTATCTCTGGCAGCCATGTCGTGTTGTTGATTTGCATCACGCCAAGGTCATAGGAAAAAACACGGCCATGTTTGTCGTAGTTGGGGTGGACAGTACCAGGGTGCCCTCCTTCTGTTCTCATAAGGGCGAGAATAACAGTCAATGGCAAATGATGAGATACCGCCGCATGAACGACACAAGCTGGAGTTGGCGGACGCATATCCCGTGCGCTGGCATGCGTATTAGCCATGCAAGAAATACTGAGTATCGTACTCAGAACGGCAGCTTTCACTGTTTTCATCGCTTGTCCATTTGAGGGTAGTTATAGTGAATGTGTTATAGCACCTTTTTTAAGAAACCGCTTATTCAGCGGTTTTCTTTAATGAGCATGTATAGGTGAGCTGTCTGGCGCTCTCACTGTCGTGACATAGTCACCCCAATTAGAGACGAATTGATGTTTACTGGAAATGAGGAAACGAATGATTTTGAGCGTTTTAGGGTGATATCTCGTTTCGAAGTGGAAGTTTCCTTTTGTGTTCATATAACCAGCATTGGTCTGGAATTCCTCAGGAACTGGGATGCCCAAACGATGCATGTAAGCGATATCATATGCGCGGTAACGGGAAATCTTTAGCTCCTCACTGATTTTGTCATGGTCGGCACTCAACCGGAGCTCCTGGGTCGTTTTCGCAATCGTTTGCTCCAGGATTGGATAGTCACGGATAGCGACACCAAAATTCACAACCGACGTTGTAATCGCACATATCCCCAGAACGTATAGACAGAAATTACGAATATAAGCCGGGAGGGGATATCCATACTTCTTGCGAATTTTGTAATACTTCAGTCTATCCAAAAGAACCACAAGAATTGGAATTAAGAAATCAAAAATGAAGACGATTAAACTCAAAAGAAAAAACGCAGCGGTTACTACAACCACCCTCATTGGATACAGCGCAATGAAATCTGGCCAAATCCCTGAAAAAGAAAACCCCATCAACCCTGCCGCGACCAAAAAAGAAATAGCCTGTCGATACTGAAAGCTCACATGAGATTGGCGAACCGTGATGTCTTCGATTGCGTTTCCGTTTGTGCCTTCGGAATCGTATTCTCTTGAACTGGCGGCGTCCGAGGTTCCGCTTCCGCTGGAGACGGGGGAGATGAGAATGTCTTTGTGTTCATCTGTTGAGGGCACGGCTCTAACCTTTCTTGAACAACTTCTTCATTAATCGACGGCACAGGAGTACCGGGTAGACGAACCTCTTCTTTAGAAGAGGGGTTCCAGGTTTTTTTAGGACCAGGCTTAGATTTTCTACTTATATCATACTCTGATGGTGCGTCTTTTTCTTTTTTACTTAAAAGAGAAAAGAGATGTCGTCTGAAGGTGTTTTGCGCTCGTCCTCTACCTTCTCTAGTGAGTTTGTTCCAAAGTCCGAGAAGGCGCATATCATCTTCAGATGTCTCTGATAAATATATCTCAATTTTTACACGAGACATCTGAAATCTTCCACTTCATAGAGGCTGTGTTTGCTCAAGCGAGATGAGCATACTTATACAGACCTCGCGCATTAGCAAACTCTGGATTGTCCAGAATTTTCCCGTTCCTGAACTGTTTGGAAGACTGCTCGAATAGGGTTGCACCGCCACCGACGAAAAGGACTGCATCCATGTTAGATGCGCTACCAAGAATCTCGGACAAGAAGTTTGTCAGCTTCTGTGATGTTGCAGCCTTAGCTTCTTCTACAAGGTCACTGACCTGAAAATCCTGTCCCCACAGTTTTGCAACGCCTGTCCGGACAGCCTTGTCCAGAAAGTCTGCTGAATAGCTATCACTGACCTCAAACTTTTTCTGGATGCGTCTTGCAAGGTCCTTTTGTACGTCAAGAACGCCGATGTTCCTTGTCTTGGACGCAGTCGGGTCACAACGCTGACCGCCAAGGACGACGGCAATATCAGTTGTACGGCCACCGATATCAACGACAGCAACACGGTCAAGACCGACATCCTGACGGTCCTGGAAGTCGTCATCAACAGCATAGTCGATAAATGCAGCCAATGCCTGGCATCCGATATGGACATCAGCATATTTGGGGCACGGCGCGGCACCCGGAACTAGAGACCGCACAGGAATTTTCAGATTCGCAATTTTCTGTGCGATGAATTCATCATTCCTGGATGCACTTTCATCGTTCTTGAAAAAATTAGCTACGGGCAGTCCGGCCCATAGATTGATATCGTCTTTCCCGCCATAACCGGCTTCAACAAGCGCATGGGCGATAAGGATTCGATTCATAGATGATGTATGGAAGCCGTCGAACTGGGTCGACTCGCCGGACACTTCATCGGAGACCGTCATCTTGGTCGCGCCATCATCTGTTTCATAGGTGGCGATAGCTCCGCTACCAGAGACAGAACCGATAGAACCATGCCGAATGGAAGACCGGATAGACAGCATAATGGGCTTATTGCTCCCATCCGGGTTCGCTCCAACGACCTTGATTTGTGCATAGCCATCATCCACGGCGACAATATCATTTGGCATAGGGAAACATTCCTTGCAAAAAATTAGGACAACCTACCGATATGTCATCCTTACACTACTTTTTATTGTAGCACTCATAGTCGATAAAAAACGATTGTTTTTTGATTTTTCCTACAGGGCGTCGTGTCCCCTTAATAAAATTGGTCCATTTAGACATGACCATCCGCCATGAAGATTCCATAGATATGCGTTTGACCCTTTCGATATAGACAAAAAGTATCAAGGCGATAAAGGCCAGGCCAAACGTCCAAAGGCGGATGTGCATGAATGCCGCCAGGAGTACGATACTCAGTCTATAATCGACAATCCAAAGTCTTGGACTATTGAATGAGTATCTCCATTCATTTCTATTCATCTCGAACCTCATTCATCTCTGTATTGTTGAGGACCTATCTCAACCAGCTCCGTCTTCATACCACGAGTTCTGTTACGAATGTCCTCTAAAGTGATTTGAGATATTTCTCCGTCAGTGAATCTTTGTTCGGCATGGCTTAATTTCGACTGACAAATCAACTTTCTCTCTGCTGGATTTTTTCTAGAATTCTCCATAATCATATTATGAAGAAGCATCGGCCATTTCTCAACATTCTCTTCGGCTAGAAGGGTATTACGGACATAGTCGTTGACAATAACGAATTCTCGCAATGCATATTTCATCTTACCACATGCGCTCGACACCAGCTCCTGGTTGACGATACAATGCAAGAAGCCAATAAGGTCTGTAGCGACGCCGAGACGTTCCTCATGGGAGTAGAATCTCAGCGCTCTCTGAAGAGAAGAAGCTGCACTATTCGTATGAAGCGTGGAGAGACCGTAATGCCCCGTATTGGCACTCCCCAACACCGCATCAAAGGTAGGTTTGTCTCGGGTTTCACCAATAACAATGATATCCGGCTTACGGCGAACCGCGTTTCGAACAGCATATTGCCATTGAGCACTCTCTGTGCTGTTGTCGAAGTCCTTAAGCATAGAGCCGACTTCACATTGAGTGATAAAGGTCTCGCTTTCAATGTCATTGATGGTGTATTCGATAGGCTTTGAATAATCGAGGATATGCAATCCGATGTCTACATTTTTTCCAATTTCCACAAAGTTTTGAAGAAGTGAGTAAATAAGGGTTGATTTACCATGCCCGGTGCCGCCGGTAATTAGAGAAAGTGAATTCTTGCGGTAAAAATTATCGACTAACTCTTTTTCAATACCAAGTTGCTTTACGGTAGGTGGTTTACCAGGGAGCATACGGATAATGATATTGAAGCCTGAGTCATCATTAATGGGCGATTTGACATGAGTGATATTAATACGGAATCGATGGGGCTTGTTCTTTTCCTTCGGCGAATAACTTCTATCGATGTCATGACCTTTTTGCAGGTCAGCCGTTGATGTCGCTGTGTCAATCGTATTAATGACGCTGCTGAGTTCATCATGTGTTATCGGACGATTTGTTAAACGACGCCATCCTCCCTTAACGTTGCCACGAATATAGTCGTTGCTCCTAAAGGAGAAGTCGGAAACATTTTTGGTTTTCCCCCAGAATAGGAATGCGTCAAAATCGAGGTCACTTACAAACGGGGGAAGTTCATATCTTTCACCTTGCTCCAGGGTAGAGCCAAAAAGGGATTTATGTTGCTCAGCATTCGCCTCTTTGGTTTTTTCTGGGCTCGATAGGTTTTCTACATCGTTCGACATTATAAGGAACTCTCACTTGGATAAACTTTCCTTATAAGTGTAGCAATTTTAGAGCAGTCGTGCTGCCGAAATGCCACGAATTCCACTGAGCATCAGGTTATGGAATTCTTCTGCCTCGTCGGTCGAATAGAAAAGACCGGTATCATCATCAACGCCAATCTGAGGAATAGAGGACAAATACTTCTTAATGTTGTCTCTCTGCGACCTCGGCAGGACTGTTACGACGGTGTCGTCGATGATGATGCCATCATCAGATGCCATAGCGACGAGATATTCCACAGTTGTCGTTTTGAAAAAGTCTCGTGCAGTTACATATGCGGGAAAGACAAAGAAACAGGCTGGAGCGATATATGTCGTGTAATCTTTCCGAAAATTGCTCCACTGAAGGAATCCAGGCCTCTCGGCATGAGAAATGGCGTAGACATCCAGCATATTGTGAATGATGTTGATAAACATTCCCTGAGGCTGTTGCTCAAGCAGATAGCGATATGCTTTTTCACAGGCCATCGCATATCTTTCCAAGACATCTTCCTGAGAAGAGGACAAAAGGTCTTCTCCACCTTCTCCCATATATCTCATTGGACAATCAGGATTGTTGCGAAGGAAATCAGCAGAGAGGGACTCGTAGACATCCAGAATGGTGATATCCGTCTCCCCTCTCTCCAGGGCATTACCAATCAGGTATTGTGAGTACCCTCGAACGAATTCGATGCACTCCATTTCGGTGTCGTTGACCCTCTGAGGGAGCTGAGAGAGGTACGCATCTCCTAGAGAGGTATCCTCAGCATCATTGACTTCCAAAACACCTGTTAGCTTTCCTCGCATCACACCGTTCCTTACTTATTGCTCTCAATCCCACTTGTGAGCTCATCATCGAGAGGAGGCGTTTGAGCAGCCTCCGGAGCAGTCTCAGTCGATACGCTCGCCTGAATCTTATCCGGATGGTCGTAGTTCAAATGCGGCATCCCTGTGATATTCAACACCTTATGGTTGATACTAACACGTTTTTCACTTCCAGTGACGCCAAGATTGCTGGCGGCGAAGTATGGAGCAGAAATACGGCCTTCATCAAGAAGCTCTTTATAGCGACGCATGCCCACAAAATCATGGTTCAGCTTTCTGATATCATCCCGAAAAATATCGAGGGCCTGGCGGACTCCCTTATTATAGGACTCAGAATAATATCGGTCCCAAATATCTTGTTCATACTGGTCCGACGGCAAAGAATCATCCGCCGGGACCTCAGGCTTATTGTATGAGCGGAACAGGTAGGTGTGCCAAAGAGGCGAGTTCTTAACGAACTGTGCGTCTTCGTCAATCGAGTAAGTCTTATCCGCAACCTGCAAAGACCGTCCATCATTGGACACTTCCCAAGTATCATCGGCCTCAGAAATGACCGGCGGAAGCAAAAGCTGCTTCGTCGGACTCATCAAGAGGAGGTTGTGGAAGTCATAAATTTTTGAAAGCTCTGCGGCATGCTGATTCAGACGAAGATTGATTCGGCTGTTTGCATAAGAAAGCCCAAGCTGAAGTCCGTAGGTTTGCGCTGCATTCCTGATTTTATCGATGGAAGCCTTCCGCTTCGGTGAAAGCTTTTCATGGTGTAACCTATGAAGGTTTCGCCCATCTCCCATAGTCGGAAGGTCTGGATTTTTGAAAGCCATTGAGCCATTGATATAGTCGTCATTAATTGAGACGCCATCTTCTGTCGTAGGAGTGGGGTTCCATTCCTGATTCGGCGCTGGCGTACAGGCCGCAACGCTGGCAAGGAGAAGTGTTGCGAACGTTGCTTTTTTCAGAAGTTTCATAATTACTCTTCCGCTATCATTGGACAAAGTGTCCTTATATATAGCGCATATCCCCATGGCATGGCAAAAAAACTCTCGCCAAAAAGTATTTTGAAAAAAATACGAAAGGGGGATTGTCTCTTTCAATGGAGCAAACTACAATCTCAACTCATAGGCGGACGGAAAATCTTTCTGCCTATGAGAAGAAAAAATCTCTTGCTTGCTTAGGTTGAGAGTATTATCTTCTCATAACATTTTTTTGGCTCAGGAGGCCATGCGCTATGTCTGGAACTCGTCGTACCTCTCAGTTCTCTCGTCGCGGTGGCGGTGGTGGCAGCTTCGTGCCCTTCAATACGCCTGTCGTCATCATGGAAATCGTGAAGGGTGAAGCCCCGCCGAAGGATGGCCGTTGGGACATCGATTCTGAAAAGGCTGAGCAGTATGCTCACATCAAGGCCATCACGACCGCTGACATTCTGAACAACGATGGCACCATTCAGGTTCCTCGTGGGACCAACATCAAGGTCCTGGCCTATACGGAAGGCGAGAATGCTCGTACCATCGACAATCTCGAACAGCCAACGGGCAACCAGCCGTACATCACGGTCGGCGATACGCTCAATCTTTCCCGTTGCAGCATCCGTGCCCGCAAGATTGAGGGCTCCGATGAAATGGACGTTGTCCTGCACACCAACCGTATGAACTACGGCCTCACCCAGGCAAACACCTATCAGCCGCTTCACCCTGAGAAGTATTTTGCGCTGTCTCCGGAGGAGCAGGTCAACCCTGAGAATCCAGATGCTGACGTATATGCCAAGGGCGGTGTTTTCTCCGGCATGATGGTCGCTCTCCCGGCTGGCAAGAACGCCGACGGCAAAGAGTTCCAGTCCATTATCGTCGTTGACGATGCGGCTGCTCAGGAAGTTGATGGCCTCGATGGCGTCAAGGCAATTCTTGCCGACCAGCAGGAAAATGCTTACAGCCGCGTTGGCGTCAACGGTGTTGCTGTTTCTCTGTATCGCAAGCCTGGCCCTGATGTCGACCCTTCCGACCTCGGCAACCGTATCTCGGCTGTCGTGATGGCACCCGACCGCAAGGGTGAAGACGGCGTTTACCGTCCACAGACACCTGATGACGTTTTCAGTAGCGACTCTGAAATCGTCAAGAACATTGAATCCGGCGATTACATCGTGACGGCAATGCCTGCCAAGCGCTTCCAGCTTCCGGGCTCCAAGCTGCCTTCGGCTAAGGACAACCTTCTCGGTGATATGAGCCAGCTCTTCGCTGTTCTCGACCCGGATGCCATGACGCTGGACTACAACAACCCAGGCTTCCGCCGTGGTTACGTCATCGCTTCGTGTTCGGTCGCATCTTTCGATGAGGCTGGTCAGCACATCGCTGACGCTGACGCTCAGGGCCAGCTTATGACCCGTGTTCGTGGTGCTCTTACCCCCTCCGGTCAGGCTGCCCATGAAATCCGCGTTGGTCAGGCATATGCCTGGACTGTCGAGATGTACGACAACAAGCCGTTCTCCACGCTTGAAGTCGCCAAGGCTGTCGGTGACGCCTATGCCGCCAAGGGCGTTGGTAACTCGATTGCCGAGCAGAAGCGCGCTCTCAGCGAAGCCAGCTCGGCAGCCGTCAAGAAGTTCGGTGGTATCGGTACGCCAAACCGTCCCACGGAATCTCCTCATGCGACATGGGACACCGACGTTATCACCCCGGTAACCCCGGCTGAATATCGTCAGGCCATCATCGCTGGTTTCGACCACGAGCGTTCCGTCTACAAGACGATGGTTGAAGAGCAGACGGCTCGCGTCCCTCAGCTTGAAGAGCGCAAGGAAAACGACAAGGGTGCTCCTTCCCCGTAAGGGAAGGGAGTTTCCCGAAGAAAAAGGCACCCCGAAATTTTCGGGGTGCCTTTTTTGTTGTGTAATTGGCATAAAAACTTGGTACTCTATCGTAGATATCTCCTAACGCATAAGGGCTAGAGAAACGATGGCAGACACGACAAATGGACGCCCTACATTTCGTCTGCCTAAAATATCGCCACCACCACCGAGACACCCTCGTCCTGTTGTGAACCCTCCGGCGCGACCGGCTCCCTCCAACGTCGCGCCGGTCGCAGAGCCTGTGACCCCACGGACAACGCCAGCACCAGTAGTAAGGCAGCAACCTCCTGTTCAGCGTCAGATGTCTCCACCTGTACAACGTGCCTTGCCTATAACCCAGCAACCGGTACGCAGACAAACGGTATCCAGGCCATCACCATCTGGACGCCGCCCTAATCCTATGGAAAGCGTCGATGTTGACTTTGAATATGAACGTGATGCCATTGACGATGCCAATAGGGTTTCCGTAGGAGCATCCCAAAGTCTATACATTAGTGGTGCCGCAGGAGAGTCCACGGCTGTACTGCCGTCCGTTTTGTGGCATTCAACGGTTTCATCGATTTCGTCTTTAGTCGACGAAATCGGAGACATTGATATCTTTTTGTCCCGCGAACTCGGGTGGACCGAAGAACACGTTGCCCAGGTTCTCAGCCCGGAACAGAGAGACGGTGCCGCCAAAATTATCTATGCCATCAAAGTTGGCAAAGACGCAGATAGAGCGTTTCTTTTGGCGGATGAAGCAGGATTTGGAAAAGGACGTATCCTTATGACCGTTGCTTGCTGGAGCAAGCGGCAGGGGCATATCCCCGTTGTGTTCACGAAATACCCAAGTCTGTTTTCCAACCTATGGCAAGATATTCAAGACCTCGGGCAAGAAGAAACTTTGGGGCGTCCGTTCATTATCAATGAATCTGTGTCTATCGTGGACCTCAAAAATTCTGACGGGAAAAATATTTTCGGGAACATCTCCCCTAAAATTCATAAAGCCACGATACAGAACAGCGACACCCTGCCCGACGGATATGGATTCATAATTTCCACATGGAGTCAGTTGTCCGTAAAGGAGAGCCCTAAAGTAAATTATCTCAAGAGAGTCTTCGAGCATAATAGATGCTGCTACATCGGAGATGAAAGTCATACCGCCGTAACTCAGTCGGCTCTCATCTCGAATAATGCCAACCTTCTCAAGGGTATGGCCTATTCGATTTGTGACACATCAGCGACATCATCCAGGGACATCGCTAATATGTCTTCCTATCGAGCAGTCTATCCATGGCTGTCTGACATGAAAGCAGAAATGTTCTCGATGTCGGATGCCTATAAAATATGGGTCTCAGAATTTTCAGTTGAAGAGGCCGTAAAAAATGGTCAGATGATTCGAAGAGAAATGGATACGTCTGGAATAGAGTTGGAAGTGCTCTATCCTCAGGAAGAAGCTATTAGAAAAAACACGGCAATCCGGGATACGTTCGCTCATAGCGTATCTTTGATGGCAGACCTCTCGGATGCGATTAAAGCCCTATGCGACGAGAAGAATAGAGACCTGCCAGAAAGTGAACTCAAAACATTTGAAACGACGAATTTCTTTTCTAGACTAAGTCTACTTAGTCTTCAGCTCGAAGCATGTATGGTGAGTGAGTTTTCGGCCAGGCTCGCCTGTGATGAGCACCTTGAGAAGAATGTGAAGCCTCTTATCATTCTCGACATGACCATGGAGTCATCGGCCAACGCTATTCTCAATATGGATGACGCAATAGACGATGCTGTGGAAGAGCAAGCTCGCGATGACGAAGAAGATGATTGCGACATGGCTAGAAAGCCTATGACAATTCATGATTTGATGTATCTGGCGCTCGAAAGGGTAATGACCTATCGCTTTGGGAAAGACCGCTTTTCAGTCGCTGAAAATGAAAATCATGAGATAGCTGACCTTTATCTGAAAGTAAAAAATGCCATTGCAGAGTTCCCTGAGATGCCAGCATCTCCGATTGACCATGTCCGTGATATTATCGAAGCGGAAGGACGCAAACGGTTTGAGAGTGGTAAAATTGCGAAGCCCTGGAAGGTAGGAGAACTTTCAGGGCGGACGGCGCAAATTGTTAATGGCCAATATGTCAAAAGGACAGAAGACAGGAATGCCGTCATCTCTAAATATAACAGCGATGATTATGACGCCGTTATCGCTACATCCGCAGGTTCGACGGGTGGTTCCATGCACCATGCGGCGAATTTCAAGGCCAATAAACGACGTAGTGGCATCGAAGCTATCGGTTGCCGTAACGCCATAGATAGAAAGCAGATGTGGGGGCGCATCTCCCGCCGTGGAAATCTGTCTTTGCCACGCTATCAAACCCTATGCACGGGTACGGCGTACAGTATGTGTCGCCTGGCTCTGGAGAACGCGAAAGCAATGAGATTGAACGCCTCCGTGTCGGGAGATAAAAATCATGGCCTACTGACGAAAGGTGAAGATATTCTCTCTCCGGCGGCGAATAATATCGCCAGAGATTTCCTTCTCAGAAACCCTAGCATTGCATCACATCTAAGGATAGACATGGAGTCTCAAGCTGCTGAGACGGAAGACTCGTGGTTCGTGAAAAAACTGTTCGGGCGTTCGATGATGCTTCCGAGCGAGGTTGTCCAGCGTATCTTGAACCAGTTCATGAAAGAGCTGGAGCGCTCCAATAGCTATGCCGCGAACTTGACTATAGACCATCTCGGTGACGGATGGAATATCTCGAACTCGATGACCCTGGTTGAGCCTGGAGAAATTAAAGAAGATGAGACCCTTTCTTATTTCAAAGGACACATAGGTTTAGTCGAAATCACCAGGGAGGTCGAATATCAAGGTTTAACGACAGAGGACTTGCCTGGCTTGTCTTCAGAAAAACCAGCGGCTTCTTACCCCGCTCTTCTACATGAAGGCAGACAAAGACACCTCACAACCTTTATTCCCAAATGGGCCAGGTCTCTTAAACAGGCATTAGATGCAGGAAAAGATACTTCTGCATATCCATCTATCCGCCGCAACCCATGCGTTCTTGAAAATGAACGCATAGATAAGGCACAACAAATTCTCCCTCTTCTTGGCGTCGGTGAAGGATTCGTGCTGCCCGACAAATTCGGGGAACAACGACCTGGGATTATCACCAATATTCGCGTTCCACAGAATCCATTTCTATGGAAAGAGTACATTATCTCGTATGTCGTTCCCGGCGATAATCAGACATATATGACGGACCTGTTCTTGATGATGGATATCCCCTGGGTCAGGCACATTGACAATGACATTACTCGAAATAGATTCCAGGCACCAGACAATGGAAAGAAGCAGGAGAAAATGACACTCCTCGCTGGCAATATAATTAGAGCATGCTCGATGGCATCCCGTATCGGGGTCGGAAGAAAGGTGCGTTATGTCGATGCTGAAAACCGCGAAAGAAGTGGAATCCTCGTTAATCAGATGGAGCGTGAAAAACTCTTGATGTCCAGGCTTATTGTGCCAACGCCGGTTGCTGCGTATCGCCTTATACGGGACAACAAGGCGACCTTGGTTTATAAGAGTGGGTCTGGGAAAGACCTACTTTCCTTAAACATGGACCCACAAGGGAATGTCTTTATCAACATGAAAGGCTCCGCAAGAGACCAAAAGATTCTAGATAAACTTCGGGTTATTCTGTCTGGAATCACAGGTGTAAAAAAGTCGAGCAATACTTTCAAGGTCACTCAGCAAGATATGGGGGCGGCTCTTACTGCTGTGACTAACCAGTTTAACTTAACATGTACTCCATCGAACCGGGTTCCGCTCCTGAAAATATTAAGCGACCCGATGATGAGTAAAGACATAGATTATGAACCGACAACTCAAAACAGACGAGTAGAAGACGAATGGCCCACTCTCGGATTATGAGAAAAATGGACGAGTGTTGCCTCTCTTCCTGAAAAGATTGCCGAAATACGCTAATTAGATAGGCATATCTGGTAAGAGGCAGGATAAGACATGAGTGGGAAGTTCTATATCGCTGAGAAAAGGGACCTAGCAGAGAAGCTAGCTCCTTGTGTCGCTGCTATATACGGCGGTACTGTTGAACAGAAGGATGGATGGATACAAGTCGGTGAGAATGCTGTTTCCTGGTTTCGGGGGCATATGTATGAATCTGCGAAGCCGCAGGCATACGGCTATCAGTTTGGTGACCTCAAAAATATGCCGGTCATCGTGCCAGATGGTGCCTGGCAGATGGAAATCAGAGAAGATAAATATAATTGGTATGTCAAACAGGTAAAACTTATCCGTTCTCTCCTGCCCAATTATTCAATGATTGTGAACGTAGGTGACGCCGAACGTGAAGGGCAGCTCCTTATTGATGAGGCTCTCATTCAATGGGGAATCGACCCATTTGGTCCGAACATCCTGCGTTTGTGGTCGGACGATTTGACAGCACCAAAGCTGACAGCGGCGATTAAGTCACAATTCCCCAATGCCGAGAAAAAGACGCTTTATGAAGCGGCCATTACGCGGTCTTATATCGACTATGAATGGGGAATGACATTCACGGGCATGTTTACTGAATTTGTACGCATGGGGACCGGGAATAAGCAGCTTATCTCGATTGGACGCCTACAGATGGCGATGACGAGAATCGTCGCCAATCGAGATAAAGAAAGACGCGAGTTTAGACCAACTGACCATTTTCTACCCAGCGCAAAATGCTCGCACTCCAATGTCGACTTTAAGGCAAAATGGCAATGGGGAGAAAATACTCCACTCGACTCTATGGGGCGGTTGACTGACCGTTCCGTTGTCCAAAATCTTGTCACAAAAATCGCCGGTAAACAAGGTCGTGTCGATGGCTTCTCAAGAGACCCAAAAGAGACAGCACCGCCACTCACATATCACTTGTCCGCTGTAACCAGTGAACTGGCATCCAAGCACGGTTTCTCATCGGATAAAACCCTGGCCCTCGCATCTAAACTCTACCTTGATGAGCTTAGTTCATATCCACGAGGTGATAGCCGCTATCTAACGAATGGCGTCCGTCAAGAGATTCCACAGATTTTTGAGAATCTCAAAGATATTCCGGAATTTTCTGACATCCTGAAGGATGTCGATTTGAATATCAAGACTGCATGCTGGAATGACAGTAAGGTCAAGGACCATTATGCTTTGGTGCCAACCACTCAGCTTACACTTGATAAGTGGAATGGTTTGACGGCTGATGAAAAGACATTTCTATACACTACGACACGGCAGCTTATCGCTCAGTTTTATCCGAATATGAAATATGACGCCATTGGCGCAAACCTTTCGTGTGAAGGTGAAAAATTTCGCGCCACCGGGCGTGTTGTAAAATCCCTGGGATGGAAAAGTATCTTCAAGGAACCTTCTGATAATGATGAAGATTCTGACGATGTCGTGTCTCTGCCAGAGATGAAGATTGGCGATGCCGTTGATATGAAAGATATCGACTTCGGCGCGACGACAACTAAAATGCCACCACGGCTGAATGATGGTACTTTGAACGACCTTCTGGAGGCTCCGGCATCCTTGGTCACTGACCCGGCTCTAAAGAGAAAGATGCGCGAAACAGACGGCATCGGAAGACCGTCAACGCGAGTTCCGACGTTGAAACTACTCTTTGAAAGAGGGTATCTGAAAAGACCGGCCCCCGAGAAAGGAAAGAGGAAGAAAAAGACAGACGACATTGAAGTCGAGACGACCGACTTGGGGTATGACCTTATCAACACCCTTCCCGAAGAACTCAAGTCTATCGGCATGACCGCGATATGGGAAGGGCGTCTTGAGAATATCAAGAATGGCGAGGAAACTCGCATAGAGTTCATGGAGGAAATCCATTCTGAATTGAAGCGCCTGACTGATATCTTCATTGCCCAGTATGGGAAAGATGGTCTTAAGCTCAAAGGTGTAAGCATCAGGGAGCCAATGCCCGGCGATGGAGAGCTTTGCTCGAAGTGTGGCGTTGGCCATATGAAAACCATACATTTCCCGTCAAAGAAAGAGAAGGGCGTGATGAAACGGGCTCTGGTTTGCGACCAGGGCCGGGATAAATGCGACAATGTTGTGTTTGAGGACACCAGACCGCCAGTTGTTCCTCTTCCTAAAGACGGTGAAATTTGTCCGAAGTGTGGAGTCGGACATTTGAAGACGATTCAGTATGAACCCAAGAATAAGAAAGGCACCCTGGCGAGAGCGCTTGTCTGTGACCAAGGCCGAGATAAATGCAGCTTTATCGAGGGAGAAAATACCGTTAAGCCTATGGATGGTGATGGTGAGATTTGCCCGAAGTGCGGCGTCGGTCATTTGAAGACGATTGAGTTTCCGTCAAAAACAGACAAAAAGGTTATGAAGCGGGCATTGGTTTGCGACCAGGGTAGGGAAAAATGTCAATTTGTTAAATTTGACGAAGCCCCTGTGAAGCCCATGAAAGGCGACGGTGAGATTTGTCCGAAGTGCGGCGTCGGTCATATGAAAACTGTCGAGGTCCCATCTAAGAAGAAACCAGGGACAAAGGTACGGTTCCTTGCTTGTGACCAAGGCCGAGACAAATGTGACAGTGTTATTTTTGAGGACACCAGACCACCAGTAAAGCCTTTACCTGGTGATGGGGAGCTTTGTTCCAAATGTGGTGTCGGCCACATGAAAACTATCCAGGTACCCTCTAAGAAGAAGCCGGGGACAATGACAGTTTTCCTTGCTTGTGACCAGGGCAGAGATAAATGCGATAATGTCAAATTTGTTGATAGTGAACCACCCCCAAAGCCGTTACCGGGAGATGGTAAGGTCTGCCCGAAGTGTGGTGTCGGTCATATGAGAACAAAAGCTATTCCATCAACGAAGAAACCTGGGACTAAGTTCATCGCTCTGGCCTGTGATAATAGGTCGTGTAAAGAACTAGAATTCCCTAAAGGATGACGTGACATTTAAGGTGTGATGTCTTGACAAGATGTCACACTTAAACGTAAAGTGTCCGCTTTGAACTTTTCCGAGGGTCCCTAAACGATGAACATCACGGATGCTTACAGAAAAATGGGGTTTTCGGAAGGTGACAACGTCAGCAGCAAGACGATATCATCTAACTTTCGCGCACGAAGCCGTGAATGTCATCCCGACTTGTTTCCTGGAGACGCATCCAAAGTCCGCATCTTCCAAGAGTTGGTGTCAGCACGAGATGCGTTAAATGCTGCCGTTTCTAAAGGCGGCTCCTTCATTATCCCAGGAGCGCAGAAAGCTTCACAGAGAAGTGGCTTCTCATTCTTTCAAGACATCGCAAATGACCTTGCGAATGCTCGTAGAGGTGAGCGACGGCAATGGGAGAATCCTTTCTCTGATATACGTCGCCCCCGAGAACAGCCACGCTCAGAACAGAGCTCAAAATCTGAACAGACGAATAAAGGGTCGAAATATATTCTCGATGCCCCGGCCAAGGCATTTTTCACAGTTCCCGTTCCCTACGATACAGTGGTCGGAAGCCTGTTGAAAATTCCAGTCCGTTCCCAAAACCTATTCACCCCCAAGAACCGTTGCACTGTTTGTGCAGGGTATGGTGTTGTCAAAAATGCAAGCGGCAGCCATGTGGTGTGCGGACAGTGTCACGGGTATGGTGGTGACCTAAAAAAGGCTACCGGAAAACCTCTGTCGTATATTTTTGTGGAAGCACCACAAATTTCAGCAGCGGGTCATCATTTCCAAATACAAGAAGCCACACGGGGGTATGGTGTTTTCCTGTCACCGAGTTTCCCCAAGGGAGTCTGGACTCAGGGGAATGACCTCCATATCCGAAAAGTCGTCGGAAAAAGAAAAAAGATGACCGTTTCTCTATGGGGAGGTCGAAAGGTTCAGGTCACTATTCCGGAGAATATGCCGATTACTGGGACAGTCAGAAGAATCCCCAGTGGGGGAGTTGACGGCGGAGATGCCTATGTCCATTTCTCCGTCGTCAGTTAATTTTACCGAGAAGGGCTCGGAGCTGGCTTCTTCTCGGTAGCCACCTTCAGAGCCTGAGAGATGTGCGGTGAAATATAGTCGATAAACCCAGACAAATCGATGTCACGTTTCACTTCAGTGAAGCTGATATCGCTGAAATCGCGCCGGGACAGGGATGAGCCTACTTTCTGAGACGTTTCTGATGCTGGGAAATCATCAGAAGACGACAGAATGAATGGGTCAATGACATCTGTGTCATAAAAATCGGCAGAAATCCTCAATGTCCCATTTTCATTGACGAGGCAAATTCCACCCTTGCCATCCATTTCCCATTTCTGGCGAGGTTCCGATGCGGCGAACCCGTATAATGTGCTGGTATACCGATTCTGGATGGCCAATAATTCACGTTCTACCGCAGACTTTTTGTTGTCCGGCTTCAGTGCGTCCAGGCCGAAAAGCGCAACGAACTCTCGTGCAGACTTCTCTGGTGTCGCCAAGTGAGCTTCGCTGATGATTTCCATATGAGGGCATAGGCTCACATAGGTCTCATAATCATTCCCGCTGATGTCCTCCAACGACTTCTCAAAAGCTTTCATAGCTTCGGTGTTAAGGTTGGTCATATTCGTGTACCCCAGATAGATGTTCCCTGCTCATAATTTATATGGTTTCCATGCAAGTGAGATAAGGCTTCCCCCTTGACAGGGGGGATAAAAAGAAAATACTATACCTAAAATCTCTGAAGGAAAAGCTTCCTATGCTCGTCTACTCACTCCCCAGCAACCCTATCTCTGATGATGAAGACATCATTATTCCGGGTCGATATCTCATTTTCCTGGATGGCCATATCGCCCATCTCTCACATGTCCTGCGAGATGATGACAACCCTCGTGTCGGAGTCCATTCCTTGGTTTCGTCTGCGATTATCCGAAAGCAGAGCGGAAAGCCCGACACCCTGAAGAAGCTGGCAGATGATTTCAATCCGAAAAAGGGACATTTCAAGCGCATCCACCTTGGCAAGGCTGTGGCCATGTCCAATTCGCTTGAAGCCGCTGTTATTGTTCGCAACGCCATAAAAGATTTTCGTTCTCAGATATGCCCGACAAAAGAGACGAAAAACCTTCTTGGAAAGACACGCGCCTTCCTTAAGAAGAAGGACCCGGCAGGTGTGGACTGTCTCGATGTCGATATGCGGCTGAATCACGACGAATGAAGCGATATTTCCTCTTTGGAGTGGCAAGCTTCCTCGTTGTCATTCCTTTTATTGAGAATGTACCCGTTAGCGCGGCCCTGTTGTGTTTTATAATTTTTGGTGTGGTAGTCGGGCTATTAAGGGCTTCCGCTATTGAAGATTTTTCGATAGCGGAGGTGACGTTCTCTGGAGTGGGGTTCGCAACCTTACTAAGTGTCTTACTTTGGATTTCAGATTCCACTTGAAATAGTAGAGCACTAAAGATAGATATATGACATTGGAGAGGTGGCCGAGTGGTCGAAGGCACACGCTTGGAAAGCGTGCGAACCCCTAAACAGGGTTCCGTGGGTTCGAATCCCACTCTCTCCGCCAGGGCTTCGAAGACTATCGTGGCTGAGTGGGTTAAGGCAGGTGATAAAGAAAGGTGATATTCGGACATCCTTCCATGGAATATCACAGAAAACGCTTTATCACCCAGGGCGTGTAATGGAGTGCGACGTTCTCGTGAGTTCGAATCTCATCGATAGTCTTCAAAACCCTGGCCAGAATAAAAAGAATCTTTTTTGAAAAAAGTTCTTGACGTTGGTTTTGTGTTTGTCTATATAGTGTTCTCACCCGGCAGGCGGGAGTTTGGCGGGGGCGAGGGAAGCGTCGATGTTCGGCATCGAGGCCCTCGTCGGTCTTTGAAAAGAGAATCACCTTTGTGGGGGCCTGACCCCGCAGACAGAGCCCATCGTGAGATGGGGGAAAGGTGCCAAATCCACTTTGGTGCCACCACGTTAAAAGAGGACCTTCGGGTTGATGCTTTCGGCAAGCATCATTCGCCTCAGCCTGAACAGGGGTGTCGTTCAGGCAATAATGTCTTATTCTCTGGAAACAGAGGGGCATCATCCGTGTGGGTGGTGATAGACACAAGAAAAGCTGTTTGTAGCCCGAAAGGATACGAAAAAATGAGGCTTCGCAACCTCAGCTACTGGCGAACCAGCAACGCTTGTTGAATAGGCATTAGGGTGAGTGAGTCCGAGCTTGTGGAAGTATAGGGCGTTCACCATTTATTGTACTCCAATGGGGCTGATAAGAACCAGGGGTTATAAATATTCGGAACGTCCAAGGTTCTGAATACGAGGCGTATTGTACACTGTGAGTCCAAAGCTCATGGAGCAATCGAGGCTGTACGTCTCAGTGGGTAAAATGTGGCCTTGAAAGCCATGGAATCAGAGCATTGATTTACATGAAAATGGAAAATCAGCCTCGGTGACACTGGATAGAAGCCTACAGACCTGGCCACTTGGCGCAGGTTAGCACGGAGGCCCCAAGCCGAAGTGTAGGGTGCATAAATAGCTTTTCGAGACTCTTAGCGGGGCTCTTGAGAGGGGAAAAAGCGCTGACAAGGTGTCATGACACGTCATGCGGACGTTAAAAACGTGGCTTTGGATTGCCTACAAGTCAAAAGCTTGTGGAAGTCGTGGAGAAAAAATAATGCCACGAAAGGTAATCGTCTCGGGGTGCATTCCCATCCCGCTCATTTCACAGCTTCGGCTGCTCAGCGCCGCTGTTCTGGCGGCTGCTTTTGCCCGGAAAGCGAGGACACTTCGTTGTTCTTGCTGTGGTCCGGGACGGAGGCGGGGAAAGATTTCTTCGGATTTCTTTCCCCGCCTTTTTTGTTGTCTAGATTTCACCGACATGGTAGGCTCGCCCAACGAAGTATCTTGGAGACGTATCATGATTACAGGACAGGCCGAGTTGAAGGCTTTCTTATCCCAGGCCCGTGCTAGTGGGAAAAAGATATTCGCATATGCAGGTTTCGACCCCACGGCAAATAGCCTACATATCGGTCATCTCGGTGTCATCTCGATGCTTCAGACTATTCAGAACGCTGGCCATGATGTCGTAGCTGTATTGGGAACAAGCACGGCTACCATAGGAGACCCAACCGGCAAGACGGCTGCACGAACTGTCCTCGAAAAAGACACCATACACGAAAACGCCAAGGGCGTGAGAAATGACCTTGAGCGTTTCGGCCTACAAATTATTGAGAATTCCTGGCTGGCCAATTTGAATTTTCAAGAGTTCATGCGAGAGGTTGGAAGTAAGATTCCGTTAAATATGTTGCTGAACCTATCTCTGGTCAAAACCCGGATAGAATCCGGTGTCGGAATCTCTTTGATGGAAGCGACATACCCCATTCTCCAGGGGTGGGATATGGCGGTCTTGGCCCGCCGGGCGAAAGATAATGGTGCGGATATCATGGTCCAGGTCGGCGGCGTCGACCAGACAGGGAATATCAGTGTCGGCATTCATCTCACTCATAGAACAGTCCACGATATCGAGGCTGAGGGCGTACTCGTGCCTCTGGTTTGTGGAGCAAATGGCGTCAAGATGGGGAAAAGTGAGGGCAACGCACTGTTCCTCTCACCAGAGAAAACTGATGACTTCGCTCTGCACAATACCCTTCTTAGCCTTCCCGATGACATCATGACCGCTCTGTGGTCTGGTGTGTCCTTTGATGTCGACATTTCTGTCTTGAATGATGAATGCGCTGCCCTACCCGGAGACCTCGCAGCGAATATCAAGCGTCGTCAGGTAGATGATGTCTTCAGGCTTATTCGAGGGGATGCGGCCCTAAGAACCCTGGCTCAGGGAAAGACAACTCTTTCGGAATACGAATTCACAAAGCCACTACGCCTGGTCGAAATTCTGACAAATGTAGGGCTGAGTAGCTCCCTAGGAGAGGGGCGGCGTCTGATTGACGGCGGGGGAATTAAAATAGATGATGTCTCCGTTCAAAAGAACACTGACGGCAGCGATATCGTCATTGTCAATGAGGGGATTTTCAAACTTCAACGCGGAAAGAAACGATGCGTCATGGTCAATATGAAATAAAAGTACCACCTCTGAATAGACACTCTGAATAAGGAGTGTCTATTCAGACTTTATCTTGGACATATTCTAAGTTATCCCGTATTTCAAACTCAGATACACATCGTTTTATGAGGGCTTTGATATGACGCAAATGAACACAGCAATCGTTGGGAAACTCAGCTTAGCTGATATCGTGGGCCGTGCAAACTTTGGTGGGTACGGTCTTTTGAAGATGTCTGAGAGCGACGATAGCGAAAATGTGTCTTTCACATTACAATTCAAAAAAGATACTCCGAAGGGGTTGTCGTTTGATGAAATCAAAGTTGATTTTTTTCGAAGGCGAGAATATTTCACGGGATGACAGGTCATTCCCGGTATCATCGAATGGCCCCCTACTTCCCTCATCGTCATTCGATGAGGCGTTTGTCCTCCTGACACCCTTGGATGTCATAGGTGATAGGGCTCATGAAATCATACAGTCTATCACAAGATTCTCCAGGGAGCCCACATATACATTCCAGCATGAAGAATTTGATGACAAAATTATAGGCGCGTCAATCATCTTGACAGATGAAGACAAAAAAGAAGACAATCAAAATTTTTTAGATTGTCGTGAGCAAGGGATGAAGTCTATCGTCGAATACGCTGTCTTGGCAGCGACCAGGGTGAATGACGATATGCCCTTTATCTCCCCGGTCGAACGAAATGCCATCATCTCCTCAGCTCGCCTACCAAAGCAGGCTGAGCCATCATATGGACGGTGAGACCTTTTTTGCTGCTGCGACCTGTTCAAAGATAGCCGCAACCTCTTTACCCAGGTTTTTAGAGACGACCAGTTCTGCTGTGATATCTGCTGCTCTCTGACGGTTCTTTGTGGAGCTGAAGATGGCCTGGTGGAACTGTGTCAAATCTTCTGGGGAAATCACAGCACCAGAGACGATGACCGCGATAGGTGATGTGTCAAATTTCCTCATCATCGGTTTCGGTGGGTTCTTTGTAAAAGCATCGAGTATGGCTTTTCCGTCGGCTGGGAATTGAACAGCCAAAGAACGAACGACCTCTTTGAGAACCTGGGCTTCGTCAGGAGTTGTGACGCCGAAATTGCTGTCGTCCAGAGCTTCCAATATCGTCGTCCTATAATCCTGACCTTCCCTGAAAACGCAAGACATCTTCTCACTCAGAATGATGAACATCAGGTCGTCTGCATAAACTCTCATGTCGTCGATACCCTCTGGGTTCTCGATAACAATGCGCCGATGTTCATCAATGGAAAGGTTCGGTAAACCAGAGAGCCTTTCGTACAGTTCATCAATATATTCTTCTAAATCAGGGTTGCTCATCTACTCGCTCCGATATTCAAGATTGAATGTATGAAAGGTATCTTGTTCTTTTGAATATGAGAGGCTCTAGCGAGAGAAAGTCCCCTCAGGGGGAGGTAAATAAATCTCCAGATACGTTACGACATCGACCATTTTTATGACTTCGTCTGTATCATCAGATGTCTTGATTCTCTCCATATTCTCCTGCACGACCTCTCTCACGATATCTTCATCTGAAGTCGTAGCAACCGAAAATCGCTCTTCTAATTCACGGCATATCCTCACGACAACAACATCCTTTCTACCTATCGCCTCTTGTAGATTGTCGAGATTTTGCTGTCGTAAGGGTCGCATTTTGACCATCTCTCCCTCCTCACATTCCCGATTATCTTAGCACGATTTTTTGGATTGAAAGAAAATGAGTAACCTGTTTCCCGCTGAAAATAAGGACTTCTGCTCAGTTTTGAACGAAGGATGTTTTAAGATTCACCATCTCAAAATTTACGCTCATATTGATTTTGACCAAAGGGCAAGGTGTTCCAGATACTGGATTATGTCTTCGCCATAGCACGCTCCGCGTGCTGCCTTCCGGCAAGACGGCTTCCTCTCTTTTGATTTCCAAATATTTCAAAGCTGCATTGCACTCTATAAAAGAGTGTTCTATATCTTTCTATTGAAAGAGGAGACTACGATGTTTGCAAAATTGGGAGATTTCAACACACCTGACACAGGTGTCGGTCAAGCATTGGCAAGACATCCTTCTAATTGGCGTTATCATTCCTTTTCTAGGAATAATCCAGCGATTAGGGAGATGCAGTTCCAGGCCTACAGGAAGCATGCAGCCGAGCAAGGAGCCGTAGCATCTGCTTCTCCTAATAGTGCGTGGACCGTCATCACACTTTGGGATATTGACGGTGTGATGGGTGAGCCATGGAAGGCGGCGGGATACAACGTCATCTCTGTTCAATCTGTAGACGATTTCCCCACAGATTTGCGTCCCAACTCCGTTTATGCCGTCATTACATGCCCTGCTCGACTATCATTTTCAGATGCTACAGAGGAAACTCTCGCGGAGAAAATAAAGCAGGCATTCTCGCTTATCGGAAAACACTCCCCGCCGGTTTGGTTATTCTTGTCGGACTATCCTATAGAGGGTGCTCCGCATGCGTCTATTGTTCTTCGAAAGAGTAACGGACACAGAGCGATTCAGTCTCTAACTGGTGGGTTCCCATTTTCAATCAGTCTGCCTGAACACGATTCGCCCTGTGAAAGCTATGCCGGGTTTTCATATCGTTTCTTTATGGAAGCGAACCATATCGACCATCCACACCTCTTGTTGTTTAAGAGATACCCCCGAATTTCTCACTTCCTCTTAAAAGAAGCCTCTATCTTTTTTGATTTAGATGAGATATCGAAAGAGGTAGATGAATTGTATTCTCGTGGATTTTTTCGTGAAAGCGCTCAAGCCATTCATGCGATGATAGAACGCAGACACGTTCATGATATGGAGTAATTTTACTTATGGGTCGGTTGGATAAAATCCGTCAAGTTTGGACAGATGAGAAACTTATGACCCTCAAGGGGGTTCCTCAAGATGTTCAGGCTGACGTGGTTTTTGGTGCCGTCGTCCAGGCCGACCCGACACATGGTAAAATGGTATCCTGGCTTCTTCAAGCCTGGGCCGACGGCAGTTTTCTGTGGGAGGATATCCGTCAAGGAGCGTCATCCAAGACAGCCGAAACTATGTCGGACTTCCATAAGCATAAGGCGAAACTCCCCCCTCAGATGAGGTCTTTGTTTAAATATGAGACGCCTGGAGAGGTATGGGAGGCTGTTTCTGCCTATCTTGATGACAATGCCCCCTCTAGTAAAGAGGAGAAGCGTATTCAAAAAAATCGAGCTTATTTTGAGTCGTATCAAGAGACGCTTCCGTCAGGTCTAAAAGCTGTCATTCCATACACCAAATTCTCTTCTTGTTTTTGGGGTGCCGGGACACGATGGTGTACGGCTGCAAGGCGAAACAATTCTTTCTCCAACTATATGGAAAAGACACCGCTGTGTATTTTCCTGTTACCCTCAGGCAATAAATACCAAGCATGTCTAGATGAGTACGAATTCCTGACATTCTTGAATGCCGCAGATGACGAGCTTGACAGGGATAATCGCATTGAGCTCGTCCCCTATCAAGGTGAGATAGCTGAGTTTCTATGGAAGGTCTGTCGGAGCGGAGAATCACGTCTCTGGAGAGGGTACCTTAAGAGTGGAAATCCTTGGGAACACAAAGAGTTCACACAGGAAGTTGTTCAATATATTATGCCAAGTCGCGCCGCCAGCGCAGATGGAGTTGTCGCTGTTCATCGCAAGGCAATCGACCCTTATCTGGAATGGCAAGAAGACCTGCTTTCAGGCCTCTCGAAGAGTGATATGAAGCCTTCAAAAATAGATGGCAACACTTATTTTTATGATGCATCAGCTATCGTAAACTTCTTGATATCCGAAGATAGAGAGCATTTAGCCAGCGCCCTGTTCATCATGGTGACATTTAAATATGATGGCACCCCAGAAAGCTTCGTCGATGCTGTCTGGGATTTATATGACACAGAGAAGTTGTCATTAAATAATATCCTCACGAGAATGATGAGTGTGAGCTTTGATAATTGTCAGGAGTTGATGACAGCTCTCTATTTTCGGATAGTCAACACATTCTCGCGGTCTGACATGCTCAGTAAAGCCCGACTTTGGCAATGTCCCGATATCGGTCTTATAGCCAAAGCTTATGTCGATAAGAAAATGCATGGATTCTTCCAAGACGCCCATCTCTACAAAAATGGAGAGTTAAAAATCTCTCCGGACATCGATACTCCTAATTTCCAGGCGTTCATCACTCTTGTGGAAAGAGAGGTGCATTGGAAATCAATTTTTGATTACCTGGACTTATTCGAGCATACTTACAGGATGACCGTATTCGAATATCAGCAGGCGAAGGCTATAAAGAATAGTGTACATCTATTAGAATCGTTTCGTCATGTTATTCCGAAAGAGCACCACGATGAGTTCTTTGTAATGGCCATGAAGCGGTACCAAAGTGCCTATTCTGAGACGATTCCACTAGATGCCCTTAGGGAAAAGGCACCTTTCCTTGACATTGACGAGATTGTCAAAGATGTTTTGTCAGGCACTCAACAAGAGACGTGGAAGCATACTCTTTTTGAGCTCTTGAGAGATAACTGTGACTACGAGTTGAGTGACTGGAGCCCCGAAGCCAGGGGGTATTCGATGATATGTGGGAATAATAGAATTCAGGGCTCCGCGTACTATATGCTTAGGGAAATTTCATCTTCCATTGGGTTCGACGCGACACACACACGCATCGCGGATATTACGACCTGGATAAAAGAAGGAGCGATTATCCAGAAGGGGAAGCATGCTATCGGTGACGCGATTATACGGGAGCTTATCCCCGCAGTTGGCAACGTGCCTGCATCACTCCTAACGTCAAAACAGGCGAAGAGAAAACTTCGATTGCTCCAACACTTAAGAGCGACGGCAGAGCTTCTAAAACTATCTCAGACCATTAATTTGAATTGAACTCAATCTGGTTCGTCGGCGTCGTGAGATTACACAGGAGTTCAGCGTATGATGCGCCCTGCTCACCAACAAAAGACTGATTATATTGTGGCTCCCAATTCACACGTCTAACGTTCGCATATTGTGACATATCAAGCTCCACCAAAGCGATACATTCCTGCCTGGATAGGCCGTTTAACCACACGGTCATGCCACCTCCGGGGTTCCAATTTTCTGCGTTGAAAGCAATTTGTCCACCGTGTGGTGTAAGGAGGACATTTGGACTTTGAACATATTTCGCAGGAACTAACCCACCTTGAGATAGATATGATGCTGTCATACCATCCATTGTCCCGTGACCTTCTTTGTATTCATATATGCCTTGCATAATTTCAAAAACTTCTTCAACTGTTTGATTAGTCAACTCTCTTTCATTTGTAATGGAATAAACAGTCATAGCCAATCCTAGTAGAATAGCCATGACTCCAAGAACCATCATGACTTCAACTAAGGTCACGCCATGGTTGCGTTTTTTGTGGATGCGCATTTTATCTTACCCCTTCTGTTTTCGGAGGAAAGATAGCACATTAAATCTCAATTCATTTTAATATTTTGGGGTGGGAGACGGGATTTGAACCCGCGACATCCGGTACCACAAACCGGCGCTCTACCGCTGAGCTACAACCACCACATGAGTTAGTCGAGGTGCCCAGTTCTCGAATCTCTTCGCCTTTCGGCTATTTACCACGACGTGGTGTGTAGGGAGGCCGTTCCTACCTCTAACTCTCCACCCTTGTAATACAGCTCAATGATAAAAACAAGCGAAAACTTGACATGCTAAGATTTTTCATTCAATGTCTTTTAAGCAATGAAGGAGCAAAGAGATGGACTTCCCCGAATTGAAGTTTAGCCAGATTGACGGAATTACGTGTGGTCCGACTTCTTTGCTGGCGGCTTGGCTTCTGCAAACAAACCGCCCCGGCGTCGATAATCCTTCGGATAAAATCGAGGTTTTAGCGTCGGTCATGGGTACCAATGCCGCACACGGAACCACAAATGTGGAAATGGACAAGGGGCTTCGCTTTCTTGGTCTTGATGTTGTCCGTGGTGTTTCTGGCGTACCAGTTGGAGAGGACGGCGGCGCTCTTGTCACTGTATGGGATATCAAGGCTGCTACTGAAAGTCTGAAATCTTCTTTGGGTGATGGTGATGTCGTCTTGTTGCGGACCTCTTGGTTCGGCATGAAACACTGGGTTCTCGCTATTGATTTTTCTGGCGACCATGTTATCCTTTATGAACCTGCTGCCGGTCGCGTTATCCGGCAACCCATAGAAGTTGTCGTACAGTTTTGGGCGGCAAGGGGCTTTGACTGTTTCGTTGTTTCAGAAGCAGAACTCCGTGACTTCCCGAAAGCCCCGGACAATTATGTCGCATGGTCTCGCAATGTCGGAGGAGTCTTCAAGTGAGCTCAGAAACATTACCTCAGCATTGGGATGTCCCTACTCTCGGGGTACCCAATGTCTCTATGACCCTGTTTGTCGACGGGGATACGACCTTTACCTGGTCCCAAGAAGATGATGCCGCAATTCGCGAAATGGTCCAGAAAAAGATGGACGAAGGCTTTGTCTTTATGATTGTCGAGCCTGCATCCATCTTCGGACGAATGGTGGGTAAGAAAGATAAGCGGGTACGCGTAAAAAACATCGACCAGGTTCAGCCCGGCAAGCCTTTGGTAATCCCCACAGGCACTGAGAAAGCCATCCTGAGCAAGGTCACAACAAGCAGTAAAGAGCTGAATGAAGTTCTTGATAAGAACAAGGCTGCTATTGTCGGCCCATCAGATAAGCGTGGTGGCAAAACAGACATCGTGGCGGTAAAGACGGCGAAATCTGTAGACGAAGTCGTTTCCAATCACACTGTCGCTGTCCCGAAGTTTGTCGGAGGATAAAGAGTAGTCCATTTCTCTACGGGGCATATCGTTATCATTCGGTGCCCCATAGAGAGGTGTTTTGCCCATATGCTGACGATAAACAGATTCTTCAAAAAGGCATCTTTGAGATTAAGCTGTAGCGCGGCGCGGCGAACTCGCCATATCTTATCGAAAACCTTCATCCCCATATCCGCGCCCGACAGGATGTTGGAAAGACGCTTGGTTCCACTTTCAGTATCCGAGATGAGGAGGCATATCATCATGTCTATGCATGATTGAGAATGCTTTTTATTAAACAATCCGTGTTTAATGAATTCTTCTAGAGATTTATGATGTGTGTGCCATCCATGACCATCACACATCGCTTTCTTGGTCTTAAGGAATGCCATGTCTCGAATGGCCGAATTGCCGTAGAGCATGTTATCCTGTTGGCCTAGAACGCATCTATTGTACCTGTCAAAGACACCGTCTGCTCGAATTTCTCCTAGAATATTAAAGTCGGACCCAGGGCTTCCATAAACTTTGATACCGTCATCCCCTGCTTGGAAACCTATTTCCTGGTATCCGGAAATAACAATGTGTTTCAAGAAATGTTTTATTTCACAGAAGGAGTGATACTTATACAAGAACCATTCTTTCCGTGGGAAAAAGCGACTTTCACGTTTGGCTATTCCTCTAAAAACGTCGAGGACAAAACTATTCTCCGGGGTCAAATCGCTTAGAGAGATGGTTTTCTTTTTTAGACATCGTGCAATCCAAAGAGAATTCGAAAAGCGGATATAGTCCGGGTCGAATGAAATGATAGTTTCCACAATGTCTTCAGGTGTGTTGTTCTTTAGCAACATCGCTTTTTTACGATAACGCGTGTTCATCTTTTGCACGGCACACCTCGTATTCATACCTGAAATCTATAACAAGTATATTCAATAAGTGTGGAGCTTTACAATGCAAAAAGAACACTATAGCCAAATTATGGGATATCAGGAATCTGATGCTCTGAAAGATTTCAGGGAGAAAGCTGCATTGGAATTTCCCGGTCTCCCGGCGCATGATGTTCGGAAACTGTTTTTCGAAATGGCCGATTTTTCTGTTGATGGTGTTTATTACAGAATCCCTCTGACCGACTTTGCCAGGGATATTCTTGTCAAATCATCCCTAAGCCGTGATGTCGACAAGGCATATGATGTCCGTATTGCACAGAAGTCTGAGAACTCTATCCCTGTTATGTTCAAGAGCGGAGATGAAGACTATTTCGCATATCTACCAGGCTCCCCTGGGATGAGAGCCTTAGACTTCATGAAGGGGCTACGGATTGGGCGTGTAGATGGACAACCCGTCTCTGACAAAGATTATGAGGCTATGGAAGGAGCTATCGACACCCTGACATCGATAGCTCAGGTCGCGGTTCCAGCGTCGGGTGCTGCTATGGATAGCAATGACATCTCAAGAAGCGTGCGGAATAGCATTTGGCGTGCGACCCCGGCCCAGAGGGCTCCTATCGTAGTTTATCGAGATAGGGAACATATTCCTCGCTGGGAAAGACATCCATCTGTAAGCGATAGCATGGCGATTCTCCCGCTCGTCAACAAGGCTATCCAGACCATCAAGAACGCTGATTTCCATTCAGCCATCCCGGTCGTTAAACAAGCTCTATCACAACTGAGGGCAGACATTGCAGACCTGCCAGGTGCTGTCGACTTCGGTGATATTCCAAGTACGATGTTGAGTAAGATTTCTGACACTGTGTCGAAGAAATATCACGAAGTATCAGAGATGGGATATGAAGCGATTGTCGCCACCCAAGATGAAGAAGAGGCCGAGCAGGCAATACAGGACATGGAAGATGAAAAGGTCGCGAAAGAAACTTTGACACTGATAATGGCCGCGCTACTTTATGAATTCATTGATGAAGAACAGATTATCAGCGTATTCCCTGGTTTGTTTGAAGATAATCAATTTCGTGAACGTGCAATCATCAATGCAATGGATATCACCCATGATGGCATTGTAAAAACATCAGGCTTAACAGCGGACACCTTGAATTCCATGAAGTCTTTATTCGAAGGCCGCGTCAGCCAGGCGCAAGAAAAGGTTATGGATACGATGCTAAGGCATGCGGGGTCTGAAGACTACGAGACACCTGGAATTTCCAGATATTCTTCCTTGTCTCTGACGCCTGGCGAGAAGAATATGCTCACATCACTTCGTGACTATCACGTCGGTGTCCCTATGAACCTGGACCTCGCACATTCATCATCTGAATACCCACATTTGAATGATGACGCAATTTCAATCGATGCCAAACAAGACTATACTGCCCTGAAGGATAGAGCTTTCGGCTTCAGTCGAGAGGAAGAAACTTTAACCAGGAAATCACCGTCATTGTCGATGTTGTGATTTCCTGGTTGGGGATTACGGTGTGGGCTCGTTGACTTTGTCAGCGAGCTTCCCGATTCTTTTAACGTTCGCTGCGAAGAGTTTTGTATCATCTTCTGCGGGGCTCCCCAATTCCACACCGCTGTCTTTATCATTGACGTGGCTACCGATAGCCAAAGAACTCTGGGGATGGAAGTCCACGATAAGAGACGCTGCAAAGCGAGTATCGTTTTCACCTTCAAGATAAAGCGGAATAGTAACTGTGTTACCCTCCCGTTCGACAGGGCCTGTTTCGGTTACTATTAGCTCATTGAAATCATAGCGGCCCAGGATACCTTCCGCCAGGGCAATTTGTCGCGCATCCATTCTCTTCTGGATGTCGTTCGCTCCATGCTTCGATAGAGTATTGACGGGATTAACAAAGCAAAGGGCGATAACATCGTTCCCCTTCTTTTCTTCGATAACTCCAGCGTTGATATCGCTTCGGCCTTTCGCTCCGAAGAGCTTGCGAGCGATGTCATGAACGGCGGCTTCTTCTTTGTCGGTTTCGATAAATGCGATTTCCTCGACATCCTTGTCGAAAATTTCATGAGAGATATAATACTGTGCCATCGATTTTCTCCTCGTTCGGCATACCAATATCATGATTCCATGCAAGTCGCCTCTCTCCCCGTTTACAATGATGGTGCAGATGGTAGGGGTGTGCGCTTTACATCCGTGTTTTGCCACCGTCCGGTCCACGGACGATTTTGAGCAGACACAACATGAGTGGCGTTTAGAATAACCATCTTATCGTAAGCAATTTTTCGGGCAGAAAAGTCGTCTTTACGCCCCTCTTCTGCAAATTCATAAAGTGTTTTTGTTTCACCGTCAGGGACAAAAAAGCCGTCAAATCCGAATGACTGTCCATTCGAACGGTCATCAACGATTAGCCCAGAGACGCGCCCGATATAAATTTCGACGTGCGTTCCGTTGTTGCGGCCAATCCCCACTTCAGCGACAGCGCGATGGCCGACATATTCATCGAGATGAGCTTCGATGAACTTGATGAGGTTGCCATGGTGGGGGCAATCTTCAATATGCAAGCATGTATCTTCGACGATAGCGCCTGGCCCTGCATTACGAGCCTTATAGGCGACGATGTCATGGATGTCAGCATCTGGCTCGATAAGGTCTGGTACTTCCTTCGATGGGAGAACACAGCCGAAGCGGCGAAATTCCTTAATTTTGCCTGTATTCGAAGTCGCGAGAAAATAGTCCATCCGATTTACTCCATTTCCAATAAAGGTCAGGATATCCTATGAACGACATTGCATCAAGGATAATTTAACCTATTAAGTCTTTGACTTTTATCGGAAATGGAGTAATATGAAAGCGTAAAGAAGAGTGGGTGCGCTGGCACAAAATAGAGGCCGCATATCATCGATGCCCACTAACAATGAATACGCTACATCTTAATAATGAGGGTCATGTCAATGCCTTGTAATTACAAAGAACAGAGAGAACTGTTCCAATCTCCAGCCCTTTCTTACCTTGCGTTTAAAGGTGTTTATAATAGGGCGATTTTCCATGAATTGCGGGTTCTCACTTCCAGTGAAAACTTTGGGCGGTCCTTAAACTTTTCAGGTCTCCGGCCCTTGACAATTAAGGAGAAGGCATACTTCTCAACCCCTGAGAGTCCAGGGGACTATGGGCTTGGTCTCAGCTTGTCTGAGCATCTGGACCCCTCAAAACAGCAGATGTCTCGTTTAGCAAAGGAGAGTTTTCAAAGAGACTATAGTGGTGTCGAAACTTCCATTATGTCTCTTTTCAACTGCCTTCAATTCATGAACCCAGAGGCGAACTCTCTGCTTATTTCAGTTCCTGCCCCCGAGGGAAAGCCGATTGGTACCGGGCTATTTCTGCGCCTGAGACGCCCTGTCAGCTCAAACGCACCGGATGTTTTGACTTGTTTCGATGCTATGGCAGGTGATACACACTCCTTCGACACTTTGTCGATGGCACTTGCTGAAATATGGAATCATCGAAATGATAAATAAGGCTCTTCAAAACATTCCAATGCTCGTTAAGCGTTTCGGCTGGCTGGCGAAGAACATACAAGTGATTTCGTATGTCCCTGTCGTGACGATTGCATTCTTGTTCGCCCTGGTCATGTTGTTTGAGCCGTGGGGGCACAATTCTATCACGGGAACCTGTATCCGTACTGGCAGTGTCGTATTGGTGTTGGCGTTCCTCCTGTGGGGTCGCCGTATTCTTCTCGCTCGTATCACGCCTCTGCTCAATACGGTCCTCAGTCTGGTAAATGTCTTTTCACCGCCGGTGTCACAGAAACCCCAGAAGATTGAGACATCTCCAATCGATGCGCTGGCTATCAGTGAGGCAGCCGCTGTTCAGGAGAAGCCTATCTCCAAAGGTTTTTCGATGACACCAGATGAAATTGCGGGAGCCCTGAAACTGGTTCAGACTTTTTCAAAAGCTGTCCAGAAAAAGTAATAGATTACCTACCTATGAGACCCAGACATGACCCTATGCAAAATGGTTTCATGTCTGATGTAGGCCATGCCCCGTAAAGCCAAGTGTGCTGAATGGACGATATATCGACGGCCAGGCCGAGCGCATTTTGGGGAATGCGCTCTTTTTGGACATCTATTCCTATCTTTTCGAAATGACAAACATTGTCTGGTAGCGCCTCGCTTATCACGCTCCCGCCTTCGATGAGAAGGCGACCTATTTCCTCCTGAAATGGTTTTGCGATTACAGCACCATCCAGGCATGCCGCGTAACAGACCTTAAGGCATAAGGGGATAGTTTCATCCTCGAAGATTGTGTTGAAAATATTTTTTCGAGCGAGCTCAAGCTTTTGTGCTTCACGTAAATCGAAACCGGACGCCTGGAGCTCGTTTTCTTCGTGGCGCAGAAGGTAAGCCATGACAGCAGGAAAACTGCCATAGCTGTTTTTGTAATCTTGTATCCATCGCGCACTCTTCGGGAAGACTAGACATAAGGATGTTTCACTCATAATCCAATCTCCACGATTTCAATCGTTAAACGTCGGATACCTGCTGCTTCGAACGGCGCTGAATTGAGTCTTGAACCAATTTATCCCGGCGGGCATTCTCTTTCTCTATCATTTCCGACACATCTGGGAAAGATGCCAAGAAGTCTTCCGATGAGACTGTTCTTCCTGCGTTGCAGTCTTCTATCCCTTTTGCAACGGCGGCTTTCATCTCCTCAGTGTGAGCATAATCTTCATGCCGACACTCATTTACGGTCATAATGACGCGGATACCGTTTTCCCGGCAATACTCCAACATTTTCCCTAGGCAGTCATTCCGAAGCCAATTTTTGCTATATCCCGCGATGTCTTCTCCCGTGAACATAAGAACCTGGAAGTTATCATGATAATGCAGCTCGTATGGATTTCCGATGAAGTCTAAAGCTTCCGTATTCCGAAGCTCCATAATCTTTGTGAACGTCTGACGGTTTGTATAGAACGTAAAGATAACGTCCGTATATTCTTTCAGAGACGCTGGATTTTCCAAGGATGATTTACATCCCTGATAAGAGCGATATCCCATAGCGCGGCCCAGGATATCCAGGACTTCTTGATGCTTGATACCGTTGGGTACATGGGCATTAATAGCACGTTCGAGACGACGAGCAATATTTTTGAGTGTGTTAATCTTCATGGTGAAGTGACCTTCCACATTCGCAAAAAACGGTCCCCTATTACGCTTCCCACGACTGTGCGGAAAGTATAATTAGTATGTCTTCCACATTCGCCATCGAGAGGGGAGGCACGCGACCCTGTAAGGGCTGTGGTTGCGTTGTCATGGACACTATATCACGTTATCAGGTAAGTCAATATAGAATTTGCATTTAGGTATGATATTCGGTATGATTCAATGCTTATTTGGAATAGAGGCTTTCTCCATGACCGGGATTCAATATCGATTTTCGCCATATGTCATCCGACCGTCGATGGCGGAAAAGAAGGAGTTCAGCGCTTTTGAAGATACAGCTCCTGTTTTGGATTTTTCGATTGGGGAAGAGTATTTGGGCACACTGTGCCAGGAATTTCATGACCGGGGATTTCAGAAAGAACCGACTTATGGAAGTTTTCTCTTTGGCGTAAAGGGAGAGACCTCCCCAAATCGCCATCATAGCCGCTTGTTAATCGGGTTCCCTGGGACTGTTTTTCGCAATATGTGTGACATCATCATTCGGCGTTTTGATTTTGAAACGCAGGATATGTCCGAAGGGACGGAAATCCTAAGGAATGCGACTATACGGTATTCTGACGCCGCTAAGTCTTTGATGCTTAGGCTGCCATGAAAAAGGAAAACAAAATGACACATTTATCCAAAGTTATAGACCGTCTAAAGGATATTCGTCCGGAAAAGTATTTCCATGTTTCCCTGGGGAAGGATGCAGTAAGAACCTCTACATCGAAAACAGGATGGAAAGACTTCCTTGATTTCGACCCTATGACCGTTTGGGCAGCATTGGTGCTGTCGTCAGACTTTTTTGTCGTCGTCAATGAGTCATCTCAAGGACGCTCAGCGATGGAGCTTGCCGTCTTCAAAAATGAAGGGGGAATGGAGGCGATGGGTCTAGCATCCTTTGTCGGGATGTCTCAGGTCACTGAGAGTGAGCAGCGTAAGTTTAAAGGGGACTTTTCAATTATCCCTGGCGCTATAGAGCAGGCATATGTGAAATTGCCTATTTCTAGCTCATTGGGCTTTCTGCGGGCTGAGGTTGAAACCTTAGTGCCAGTTCGCGCCATTGGTTCAGGTTATGCTCTGCCGGAACCAATGGATATCGCGCTTTTGGCTTCTGCACTGGGCACCGAAGGATTGTCTTATGAGATATATCGGCTTCTGCTGGGGCCGGATGCCCAGAAAGATACAATTAGCCCGTTAGGCCTTGATACTCTGCGAGAAAGCTGGAGAGATTTTGGCCACAAATTTGCGAGCTTAAACTCTAAAGAGAGAGCGCTGCTCCATGAGATGCAGTCTCTCTCGCGGCAAGTGCCGATTTAAAACATAGGTGCTGGTGTCACCAAGGATGGCGTAGGCTTTACGGGCTCAGGAGCGTATTGCTTTATCCCGTCCTTCAGGCTATCGAGAATACCCGCGTGCGGGCTAACAACTTGGTTAAACGCATTTTCGATAGCCTCCCGGAATTTCATTTGTTCTGGAGAGAGGCCGGTCAGGAAGCCTTCCCGATAGACCATGTCAAAAGGTTTATTGACCCACTCGGTATGGGGCTCTTTGCCCTTCCCAATCTCAATGAAGAAGGCTTCACTTTTGAATTCCAGTGCCAACTGAGAAGCAATCATGGATTGTAGAAAGATATGTGCTTCATGCGCAGCGAAACTCTCACCTGCTGGCATAAGCTCATCAGAAAGATTTTTGACATATCCATGGATGACTTCAACGGGGCATGTAGGATTGCTGCCCTGGATGATGGCGTAAGGGTTCTCATCATCCCAGCACATCGCGTTAAAATATCCAGAGAACTTGGCCTGGTTTGGCAAAACATGTAGGAAGACGTTCTCCGCCATCAAAAGAGAATGACGATATGAATCTTCACGATACATACTGCGGTATGCTTTATCCTGATATCGAAGCCCAGCGTTACCTAGAAGCCGCCTGCTCACCTGAGTGTCGGAAACAAAAAGGTTCCCGTTGATATGGGACAAGAGATGGCCACTTTTATATAGCTCATTATATATGTTGGTGACCTTGGCCTTATCGGAAATATCCATCTTCTTTTATCCCTGTCGGTTTACTTAACTCTAGAATTATATCTCAGGATAACGCAATAGGGATAAAAACTTTTTGTTTTGGTTGATTATTTAATTTTTAATGAGTTTTACGACAAATTAACGAAAAAGGCCCGAGATGTATAACTCTCGGGCCTTTTTCGTTAATGCTATCGAGACCTTACTGAAGGTTCGGAATTGTCATCGGCGAGGACTGAGGAACAGGATAAACCGTAACCTTGCCACTTTCGACGGCACGGTAGAAGCTGTCTGCATTCTCCTTGAGAGTGATAGCCGCGAGAATGTAGTAGACATCCTTTGCAGAGTATCCAGCGGGGAGCTTGTCAAACATCTTTCGTACACCTTCACCCTGCATCTCCTGACGGGATGCCTGCTGGTGAGCAATCTGCGTCAGGATACTCTGGCGCTGAAGGTCGATGTTCGATGCCTGCTTTTCAGCGTTCGCCTCCAGGATGCGGTCAGGCGGCGTAACCGTCTGGAGCTGAACCTGCGGAATGATATATGCGGCCTGTGCCTGGGCTGGAGATAGACCATTCGAAATCAGGTTGGCCTGGATAGCCTTGTTAAAGGCAGCCTGAATGGCGCGGACGAGGTCATCACGGTGGTCGCCTGTCGCCTCATCCGCCGTAAAGAGAGAGGCGGCGTCTCGCAGGGCAGATGTCGCGGCAGGTCGTAGAATGGAGTTCTCGTCGTCGCCCTTGAACTTTTCATACATCACAGGCTGGATGTCGCCATTCTTCCGAAACTGGAACGTAACGGCGATAACCATCTTCAGCTTGTCCTTCGACTGGACATCCGGAAGGCTCACCGTGAAATACTGCTGCGATGTCGAAACGGGGATTGTCGTTGCCCACGGAGCCACAAGGTGTGGACCTTCACGAAGGACATCCGGGTCGAGATGGCCCATACTCTTTTTGATGTCGACTGTCGAGGGCTGGACAATAGTTACGCTTTCGGCGGCAACAAGTCCAGCGATAAGGATGGCAGCACCAGCGATAACGAGACCAGGAGACTTCATTGTAAACCTCGTAAATGTGTGCCTGCATATTCAGGCCACACTTACATATCAAACACCGACTTCTCTGTAAAGAACCTATTTGCGATTATGGATTAAGGTCCGGAACAATCCTATTTGTCTGATTGCTACTGAAGAAATTCAATGTCTTAGGTTCTGTCGGGAGCGCGGCAGTCAGAATATACGCTTGCTGCATGAGCTCGAAAAATTCTTTTGACACATCTTCAATTTCATCTTTATAGGGCATGATATATTTTAATTCCGTGTTCATGTCTCGTATATTCTCACGGATATCAGCATAAAGATTTGTCAACGCGTCTAATAAAATTTTCGTCTCCAAAGGGGACAACCCTGACACAGAGCCAGCCCCTGAAATATCGGATGTATTTCCGATTACGGCCTTGAGTTCTTTAAACCACTTGTTAAACCGGGCCGTAAAATAATCTATGGAGCCGCAACAGCCTAGGTCGCGGTTGGTGACCAGGTCTCCATACTGCATCATAGGAACGAGAGTACCAAGTGAATGTTTTTCGTTGAACTCCAGGTAATCATCCGTTTCCTGGAAGTTTTCAAAAATGCTGTCGGGGAACCTTGACGTTGAATTATTGAGAGCCCGGTTTAGCATTTTCGATGTCATAGGGACAACGATACTTTCCAGAGAAGTTATGATGGCATGTATTTTTTCAGCCTTCGATACTTCTTCGAAAATAGCTATGCGTAGTTTCTGAATACTCATGATTGTAGCGCTCTCATATCATGCGAAAACTCACGACATACTTCAATTAGACAGTTTTGACAAGTATGAAAACACGGCTCTCAATTAAAATTCATCACAACCGTATTGGTTGACGAAGAGCATCCCTGGAAGACAGAAACTTTTTGACCATTAACGAGTATGGATTGCAAAGAGTTACCCCAGCTATTACTGATAATGGCGTTACATGCAGCTTTGGGGATAGCATGCATCGAAATGCGGATTGATTTGTCGCCGTTGCCAGCGTCGTTAGCAGAGAGCGACAAAGCGCCCCCGAAGGGGTCGATTATAATTCCGTTTGCTACCCACCTTTTAGGCACCATTCCACTATTCGCGAATGCCGTCATATCAAATGAATTATAATCCTCATTATAATCAGACCGATGAAACGCAGAGACGATTGAAGAAATCTCCACAACGGTTTCATTACTTTTCATCCAGGAGTGAACAATGGACAACAGGCCAATAGATATACCTAGAAGAAGCCCCATTATCCCAACGACAATCATGGTTTCTACGAGGTTCACCCCACGGTTTCTTTTGTGATTATTCATGGGGGTCTCCTCTTAAGAATAGGAACTCTAGTATTATAGCACACTCTCAATAGATTTTTGTGGCTTCCCAGGAAGGTACTTTTCGGTTATTTTTTCAACGACTTCATAAGGATTAGTGCCGCCAATCCCGAGCTTAACCCAGATGTTATGTTCCTCGTCGGGGGACATTATCTGCATAATTTTCTTTGCCTGGTTCTTTTCCTCTGTCATCGTCGTTATAATGGAGGATATCGTTTCTGGTCCCTCATCACCTAATGCCAGGCTATCGAGAACGATAGATGTTGGGTAGGCCATAGAAGCCGAAAGTTCAGCCCGGCGCATTCTTGGAATATAGTCGATGTTTAACATATCGGCGATATCTTCGTAGTATGGGAAAGCATGAACACCTCCTCTACGAGCAGTGCTCTCATAACCCGTCATATTTTTAAGCTGTGATATTATTTCTAAACCAGCTCTGATTTCGGGGTCGAGCTTTCTATAGTTGAAGTCGTCAGTTCTACTAAGCCAATAACGGAAGTATTCTTTTCCGTCAGGAGAAGCTTCATTGTTGTTAATCTCGGAAACAATTCGCGTGAGAATCGCGTCATTATCGGGTATGCCCAGCATCTTTCGAAGGCTCTCTAACCTTCCCTTAGGGGTTTGATATAGGTGTATCTTCATAACATCACCCATCATAATCTGTATCTGTGTTTCAGACATACTAGGGTCCAGGGAGTTACAAATCCTTTTCACTTCAGGTATGCCTAAATTTTGTGCATTCCCCCACTGGTCCGGGGACTTGCCAGCTCTATCTAGGGCAGATGATATTATGCCCACGACGCTAGAAAATTCTTGAACGATAGTCTTAATGTTGTGGCGAACATCTTCCGTAAGCTTTTTCCCTATAAGGGAGCGCTTTTCATTAAATAATTCGATAATAAGAGCATCTACTGACGCGCCTTCCTTTATGGAGTTGCTTATGTAGTAGTGACCAAAATGATTATTAAAGCCAAATCCGCCATCAAACTCAAAGTTGATACTTGCGGCAGGGCAAAAATGCGACCACCCGTTTGGTCCAAAGCGGGCTTGCCATATGTGAGGGCCAATGTTCGGGGGGATATAGGTGTCTTTTATGCCTTCAACAATATGCTTAGGGGTCTCTATCCCTGACCGAAACCTATTTGCTTCCAGAGCCAGGGTCCGGTCTATATTATGCTCGTTTAGGAGAGTGTATACACAGAACACACTATCCATAGCAATCGTTAGGGGTCTCGAATTTAAATCGTTAAGCAGTTCATGTATCTGCTCGTCATTGAGTATAATGTCCTGGGCTACATCCGTGAATTTATTCCTTACGATTTCCTGTGCGTCATTAAGCATGGAAATCCTAATGCCATCAACTCGGCTGTTTAAGATATCATCCTTTAGAGCGAGAACCCCACTTCTTATTGCCGGGCCATCATGGGGCATCGACATTGTCGAGAAGTTTTCTACCAGACCTTTATCAATAAACCGTTCCATGAGATTTATATCGTTTAAAGATTTCGTAGCATTCTCCAGATATGCGTCGTTATCCATTTCCTTAAATGGTGGTGGCGCTTGTTCCTCTTCCATGATGAGGCGTTTGATGATGTCAGAAAAAAATACGGAAGTCTGAGGTGCTTGTTCCACCTGGATTGTGTGACTTCTGATAAGGGACTTCGAAATGGTGTCGGCCATGAAACCAGAAATATCATTCAGATACGGCGCAATTTCCGCTTTCTCTCTTTCATTAAGAGGCACATCTCCAGCATTAAGGAAGGCGATTTCATCATTTATAGATGAGAAGGCTGTGATAACGGAAGCCTCAGAGAGGTCATCACTCACCTGAATGATTTCCCCGAATATGTTGTCGCAGTATATGTCCCGAATCTTTAAATGTCCCTGGAATTTGCTTCCAGATGGAAGTGTGAAGATAAAGAGTGGTCCGCTATCGACATAGGACTCAAACAAATTATCTTTGTCTGCTGCGGTACACCAGCGCGTCCCTCTTCCATTCATCATTGATGAGAAGCGGCTTAGTGGAATTGTGACGGTGACGCCAGACGATAGGGTTGCGGTAAAGCTTTCCAAATCAGATTTGGCGGCGTCAAGTTTGCGCCTCTGTCGCGAGGATATCGTTTCATTCGCTTCTTCTTGAAGCGCGATTAATGGCGCAATCTTTTCCCACATATCACCAGGATTTTTGTATTGCATCAAAGACCGGGCAGCTATGTCAGGCTGGCCATTCGGCAAGAGGATGTGTTTCTTCAATCGTTCGAAATCGCCTAATGTGCTGGCTGTTTTAGACGATGCTCCTTGCTTGATATCTTCCCAGAGTAGTCCGTTATTTTCCCAGGCGTCTAATATCCACGCCAGCATTTTCTTTTGTGGTGTCGGGTCTGCATCTACGACGGCACGAAAAATGCGTTCTGGAGCCTCATCAAGAACCCCAGGCAGATTGAGGAGGCGCATATCGCTCCAGACGCCGCGTATCTTCTCTATGCGTTTCGACATGATTCTCTCCCGTGTATGGGAGATTGTATAACATGAAGGTTTGCATGTTTCCTTTAACATCCCATAAGGAAGTCATGGACGTAATCTTCTTAGAAGAAATCTGTATCTCAGCGTAATGGGAAGAAAGTTTTAGTGTACGGATGCTCAGTCATAAATGAATGACCCAGAAGATTTTGCATGAGAGATATATCTGATAGCACTTTCTCTTTAGAAGGCTTCTTGGGATAATCCCACCCGATAACTTTCAAGCTATTTTTAATATCAGTTTTAGAAACGCTTCCTACTGGGTAATCCATCTCCATCAAACCATTAAGGCTTAAACCGTGAGAATAACGTGCATTCATCACGATGACATCTCCTTTATTCAAAGAGATTTTGCGCTTTCCATAATGGAGGGCATGACCTGAGGCAACATCGACACATAGCAACAAAAACCAAGGATGCTCTATATGGTCATCGACATGCATTTCGACTGCCATACAATTCAGTAGGGTCAACGTTTCCAGGCCATGAGCAATAAAACTCCCCGGTTCCTGTTTGTGGGAGATAGGAGCCTTGGTTAATTTAATTCCTGATTGAATGATACTCGTCGAGTAAACACCATATGCTTCTTTAAGAAGGACATCGCAGGCATCTCTTCCGATATCCAGGATACTCTCAGGCATCCCAGATGGGAAGATATCGAGATTGCGTGTCTGAGACATGGAAGTTATCCTGTTTTATCATTCTAATCGATAGATACGATTCTGCATATTTATGTGAAGTTGTCAATGAGGGGGGGTAAATTCTTGCTGGTAATAATCGTAGAAACACGATAGGTTAAATTATGCTCTAACAAACAGGATAGCTTATCATGTCTCAGACAAAAAATATTACATCCAATGACGTTGCTCCTTCATGGGATGTAGCCAGTAAAACTTTTGGGGCTCTTGCTTTTTTGGCAAATGCCGAAGCGAAAAAGACGTTCGTAATTTCAAAAGAGGCTATTGCAGCATACGCTGAGCATGCTCAGATAAAGTTTAACCCGGATTCCGGCAATGATGTCCTCAATGTCATCCTGGATGCTGTGAAATCTGAATCCAAGGTAGCTTCTGGAAAAGCAAACATGACTGAGGAAGGTGAAGCCGGTCGTGGCCCATACCTTGCGATGGGAACCGAATATACACCGCCACCAGAAGCAAAGGTGTTAGAGACATTGCGGGAGACGATGGAAGACACACATTATGTCGTCTCTGCTATCGTGTTTCAAGGAGAGGGCAGTTCAGAAGTCCTTCAAAAGTTTAACAACCTTGAAAGCACTCTTGTCGAAGCTTTTCAGGGACTCTCATGTGATATGACCGTGAAGCCAGAACCTGCTTATACGCCTTCCCCGAGTTCATCTCCATCACCTTAACGTGACGGTGACGGAGATGAACTCGGGCTGGCCTGTAATGATTTCCCAACCTTTTTGGTGATATCATTACAGGTGCAGGACAGTTCCAGCATCTTTAATGCTCTTCCGGAATCTCGGGTCGTTACAATAGTGTGTCCTTCGTCAAAAGCATCAATTTCAACCTGGTACCAGTCCTGGAATTTGGTTAATGAAATAGTCGCCCTTGTCGGTGTCTTATGAGATTCCAGGATATCCGGATTGGCATCTTCGTCTATCAGAAACGCACGCTCTGCCCGAATAGTGTTCTGAATGCCCGCTATTTTATTCCGGACGAAACTTTCAAGGTTTTCATGGCTACCATGCCGTTCCAGTATCTTCTGATATTCTATATCCGTAAGAGCCTTAGCTATCGCGATATTCTCTTCATGCCCTCGATTGAGAACTTCTCCAGGAAGGTACTCGATTTCATCGTGTTCCGAAAAGGTCTCAATGTCAGTGAAACCGCACATAACTTCCATAACATGCTGCCAAGCCCAAACGCGGGCCTCTGTGACAGCCGGAGAACCTCCAGGGTGAACCGGGTCAAACATTAGTCCGGAGTAGGCCACATATGGATTGGCAAGCCCCCAGGATGGAAGATGAAGTCCTTCAGATGGAGCAATCATGTAATGACCCAGCTCATGCAAAATTTGAGATGTGTCAACTGTACCAGACAGCGGAGATATGAACGATATCGTTAATGTCTCCGCATCAAAATCCACATCATACGCCGAGGAAGATTTTCCAAATTTTACAGCATATTTTTCTCCATCAGGAGAAGTGAGTAGACGGCTTTGGATGACATCCAGGGATTCCAAATTTTTTTCCCATACGTTTTTATCGTGCATAAGATGTATCCATCCTCATCTGGTTTGATGTTCTCTTAATCTCACCTTACCATGACATGGAGCTTTCGACAGGCTGCCTTATCCCATGTGTCAGCCGTGCCTTTTGTGATTTTAAGACCGGCGGAGGCTGCGCTCATGCCAGTGCCGTCGAACACTTCAAATGGCTCAGAAACCTTCTTTCCGCCCGTAGTAAACGCGAGAAGAACATCATTCATCCACAAAGCATGAGCAATATCACTATTGCGTTTTTGGAAGCCTCCGGGGTTGGCAATTAACCGAGCGCCTGCTTCCTGAAGCTGAGCGAGTTCTCCGAGGGTGTCAACATTTCGACAGGCGGAGAACTTACTGTGATAATAGTTGGAAGTCCGACCAGTATCAAAACGACTGCCGTTTTCAATAAAGCGTCCCTTGGAAAACTCAGCGGGAATAAAAAGAGTGATACTCGATGGCTTGATAAGACCTCTCAGCCCCATAGTAACGATGACATGGTCTGACCATGCAGCTCCACCCGAAACTCCCTCAAGGAATTTTTCTTTGGCATGGAGAGCACTGGCGATATCATACATCTTTTCATACTGCTCCGCCGTGCGCAGAATATTGGCATCATCTTGACGGGCGGCAGAACCGATTGTCGCAAGCCTGGTCATTACATATTCTCCAACGAAAAATCAAACATCTATGATATCAAAAATATCCGATAAGTGGAACAAATTTTATGGACTACTCAACCCTTTTTTGTCGACTCCGACATAAAATTCACGCGGCCCCACTCCATTTTCGGGGGTAGCCATAGGCCGACCTATGTGCCGGGTAGAATTATACACTAAAAGAATATCCTCGAAAGAAAGGACATCGGACAGACTGTCCAGATATGTCGGAGAGTACAAAATTTTAGCACCTCTTTCTTGTAGGAGGGCTATTTCAGAAACAGTATCGCGCTGAATACATTTCGAAAACAGCCGATGAAAATTGTCGAGGCTATTTCGCAATGTATAACCAGGCTGTCTATTACTTAAAGTGTCCGGCAGAATAATCGTAATATTTTCGGGAACGACAAGGCCGAGCAACCCCAATGACACAACGATATGGTCAATCCAACCGAGACCTCCGGAATATAGATGGCGGACATTGTTGCGGATGACCATGTTCGCAGCAATGTCGAGCATATTCTGGTATCGCTGCAAAGTCAGAACCTCTCCTTCATTGGGAATGAGACTGACGATAGACATTTTTGTCATGGTACATGCTTTCTTATTGGAAGAGAAAGCATATACGTTTCCAACGAAGTCGTGTCAATCTATTGACTGTTGAACAAGAAGTGTGCATAGATTAGTGACCATGAAATTTCTGGAAGCCTTGTGTAATGAACATCGAAATTCAACTTATTCTCCCAGGTGACGTTACTCCTGAAAAGTTGAGAGACGCTGTTGCACGGGCCAATCTTAACAGCCTCTCTCCTCTGCCTCACAAAACGAGTTATGACATTTGGAAAAGCCCTCATCATGGGGAATCCCGCATCTCCGTTATCTCCATGAAGCGATGCAATGGTGACAACGAGCGTTTTTTCGTCCAGCAGTGGGGTAATAAAGATTTGCGCCTCCTATCCCTTTTCCCATACCAGGCTGAGATAAGGTCTCCTCGCAAATCTGTCACGACAGTATCTGTTCATACCCACTTGTCTAATGATAAGGACCGGATGCGTATTCTGGAATACGTTGCCTCACACATGAATGGTTTTATTGTCGTGCCACGCGGCTCCCATAAAAAAGTTTGAGATTTTTGTTGACACTGGCCTGAGCTTGTTTTAAATATATCTGCACAGGTTGAATTTTTCAGCCGTACCCTCTTGGGAGAATGGAAATGGTAGCTCTACGACAACGATGGTGATTTTTGAGACAACACACCTTATGGGAGTGTTGGCTTTTCATCGTCTTTTTGTTGAGTATCATCCATTCTTTTTCCACAGACAAACTGTTTCGGGATAGCCAAGTTGGTAAGGCAACGGACTTTGAATCCGTCACCGCAGGTTCGAGTCCTGCTCCCGAAGCCAATATAGAATTTTGTGGGGGTATGTTCCAGCGGTAGGATGCCGGTCTCCAAAACCGTGCAGCGCGGGTTCGAATCCTGCTACCCTCGCCAAAAATCACAGAGATGGCGCTTCGAATATTTGTTCCTCGCCTGCCATGTCATTCTTCATAATCTTTTGTTCTATGGCCCGCAGCTTCAATGTGATGTCTGTGTCACAGTCTGATACCCCAATGTTTGGGGTAAGAACAGTCCCGCTTTTATCGCAGATATAAATAAACGCCATTTCTTCAAGGAGCGGCACACTTTTCGTTATGAAATCTTCTTCTGAAAGAAGGCAGCACATCTCGATAAGTCTCTCTGCACGCCCAGCAGCATCTCCTTTGAACAAGCATAGCATAAACCAGGCATCACGAGAGGGCTCGCTTGTCTGAGTGTCATAATAGAAATCATTCAGCCGTCCTATGATTTGCCATTTCAGGGATGCTTTGTCTGAGAAATGAAGCGCTTCCTTAGGAGACATCTCAGGTTTATAGCCGGATGCATCATAGATTTTCTTCATCGTTTTGGCACTCGCGTACTCATCATCCACGAGTGCTGGAAACGCCGTTCGAATGAAAGTATGGATTCCTTGGATGTCTTCTAATCCAAGTCGAGATTCCTCTAGATAGGCATCGTAAACGTCTTCCCGAACGATGACTCTCGCACTGGTGTTAATCCAGTTTTCATCTTCATCATCCAGGCCGTCAGGAAGAAACATCCCATCTTCGTTATGGGCTCCTCTCTGAGCTTTGTGATAGCAGACATCTCGAAGCGAAGACATTTCAGCGACAAGTCCACTGCCGCTATCTTCTTGAAAGAGAACTGCTCGATTACCCTTAAACGGAAGACGGGATGCTGAACATATATCGATATAGCCCATAACGCGTCTCCTAAAAAGAAGGGCCACCCTTTTCCACATCAGAGCTGTCTTATACAACTCTGATGTGTGGCGACCCATGACGAGTTCTATATACCACTTGGTCAGACAAACATCAAGGCGTGATGTATTACCTAGGCGAAAGAGAGCCGTAACACTGTTCATAAAGCTCAGGGAACATCTTACGACGAGCCGCCCGGCGAGCAAGTTTCCAGCTCATCATTTTCGCGGCGGTATCAATATGGTCTGGTGTCGGATACCCAGCATCTTTCCCGTTGATGTCTACGCGAGGGGTGACGCCATTGATAAGCGATTTCAGGTACCAGTTGCTACGCGTATATTTAGCGAGGAGCTTATTAACGTCGGATGGCGTCCAGCCATGCTGACCACACAAGATACTGTGGACATCACGACTGATGCCGACGGCCAGGGGTTTGACGTTGGAATCAAGTCGGAAGACTTCTGGAAGTATCGCGTGTGCCAGTCGAAAGTTTTTGCGCTCCCGTTCGCCGTCGCTTGACTTTCGGTGTATCGAGTTTATCAGCCCGCGCTTAACCGCATCTTTGTTCTGAAGCGATTCCATATCGAGGGGGCTTTGAGCATTGAAGGCCGTTTTGTTATAGCGAGCAGCCTTGCTATTTTTTGCGCGCTTCTTCTCATACTTAATACGCCGCCGGGTCCGTTCCTGTTCTCGGGCCTTAGGGTCGGCGATATCTCGAAGCTTCATTCGAGGAAGCTCGCGACGCATGCGCTCACGTTCCCTGACCTCGGGGTCAGCAATATCTTTGAGCTTCCCCCGAGGTGGCACCATCAAACCATCAGGCGTGGTGTTGGTGTCGATAACTGACTGTGTTGTATCAGATGTCAGGTCGGGCATGGTAGCATCCTACTATAATGATAGAAGATTGCTATTCGTATAGCGACCATGCCATTATGTCAATGGTTCATGGGGTCTAGTTTTCTGCTTCTCCAGCGAGAGGTTTTTAGCCAGGGCCACCTGTTCAATCTGCCTTAAAGATATAGCGATATCGAGATTAAAATCCGAGACAGAAAGAGCTGGCATTATCGGCGTCCCAGAAATTTTGCAAATTCGAATAAATGCCATCTCATCAAGTAGATTTTGACTACTTGATATGAAATCTTCTTCAGAAAGTGAAAATACATTCCTGAGGATATCATCCTGCCGCCTTGTCGGGTCATCTGAGAACATCTGGAAACCGCGCCAAGTGTCTCGTGAAGGTTCTGTCGACCCGGACTCATAATAGAAGCGATTTAGCTCTGATTTTATCGAAGATTTCAAATGATGCTTGTCACTGAACTCATATGCCATTTCTGGTGAGAGGTCAGGGGAATACCCCATGCCTATATAGAGGTTCTGAACTGGTCCAGGCACCTTGCTATAAAGGTCGTTAAGGATTGCGACAAAACTATTTCTCAGGAAGTGATAAAGTCCGGAAATGTCTTCCGGGGTCTGTTTAGACAATGAAAGATATGCGTCGTATATGTCTTCTCTGACTACAAACCCATAACGAGTTTCTTTGATGTCGTTATCATTCTTCCAGCCGTCAGGGAGGAACATTCCATCCTCATATGTTCCACGCATCGCGTTGTGAGGATAGTTCTTGACGGACGGCTCATCGACATCTGGTCCAAAATCTGTGATGGTCAAATTGTCGAAAAAGACTACCTTTTTATCGGGGGCCAAAGGTAGTCTCGAAACCGAGCAAAGAGCAGTATACCCCATATTATTTTCCTCCAGCCAAAAGGTTCGGAACCATTTCCTGGCCATGCATCCAATGCTTTGTTGTCTGAACGTGGCCTTTCCGAACGTATTTGGCCATCTTATCACCAAACTCAGCTAGTGAGAAACCTTCTGCTGTTCGCATGACAAAGCCTTCGTGCTTCTCCCAGTCTCGGCGTCCTAATTGCTTTACTATGTCTTCATCGTAAATACCACGCCAAAGGACCTTCGGCGTAGGAATGCCCAGCAAAGCAAACCACTCCAGAGTGGTATCCCAATCCAGGCAAAAATTGACTTCATTCCAGATAGAGAACCCCAGGAAATATGCGGGGAGGTCATCGTAGAAGATAGAGTGTTTGGCCCCCATATTTTCACCACAGACCCGCCAAAAATCTGGGAGGTCATGCTGCCATAGCGCGACTTCAGCTTTGGCCCGGTTGCGGGACGGGTGAGTGCCGGAATTAACTGAACGGGCATGAGTGTTATTTTGATACACCGTCATGTTTTCACCGTCCATCTTCTCCATAAAGACGGTGTCTTTTCCGATGAAATGCTTCAGACTCTTAATGCGGCGGTCATCGTCATGCATGCCCGGCGACAATGGATGATGTGAAGTGCGTCCGTATTTTGTATAAGGCAGGAAAAGGTCTAAAGCCTGCCCGGCTTTCAATACCTTTTGCACAGACTCATCGAAGAAAAGTTCTCCCCGAAGTCGGGTTCCGTTATCCTGACAGATATTGCCCCATTTGTCATATTTCTGGTCGTCATAAAGATGGTCCGGAAGGATAATCTTTCCGATACCAGCAGCTTCTCGCACTTGCTCTGTGGAGATGTTAGTTTGCTCACAAAGGATATGACAGGGCTCGCAAACCGTGGCCCCGTTGTCCAGATAATATCCTCCGTCGCAGAAGAGCCGACGCTCCATGATATGATGCGCGAAGACAGGATTTTCCTTATCACCGCACATCACGCATGCGTGACTGTCTCTGGCGAACACGCCGGAGCGAAAATTATCTCGCGATAAAAGAATAGACATAGAGAAATCCTTTCCAGAACTCTGCAAACCAGAGTGTGTTTTATAATCGAAGGATTTCTCTATGGAGCTATCCTTCCTTACGCGGTCTTTTGAGCCAATCCATCACGGGCCAGGGTGCTCGCAAGCTTCATATCAACATTGCTGCCGAACTTAGCTTTCACTCCAGCCATGATTGGAGCGATATTCGAATGTTGCGCCACCAGGGCATCGATGACGGCACGAATTTCATCCTGCGTAGGAGCCACAGGCAGAAACTGTTCATACCAGGCTGCCTCAGCCTGTAGCTCGGCAGCCTTCTCTTCCTGAGAGACCGCGAGGAATTGCTCAGCCGCAGCAGAAGCCTTCTTTGCCATGTTTCGCATGACCTGGAGTTCATCATCCTCGGTCATAACCTTTGGCTGGCTGAGCGACCGAAGCTCTGTCGCCTTCGTGGCCAGACCATCCTTAGCGAGCCTGCACAGACTAACCGTTCGGACATCCCGGTTCTTCATGGCGACCTTCAAACGTGCGTTCAGTGTGTCAGAGATAGATGGCATGTGATGTTCCTCTGTTAGAATCAATGGCATTTGTATGCCATGTCTTTCTTATATGGGCAAGAGTTTTCTATTGAATGGATTAAGAACCGGAAAATCTTGACTTATTTCCAGGAGTTCTGTAGCTTTTATGTGGAATATTTATCATAGGATGTCAACATGACCAGGACACCTCAGGAAGAACTCGATGAAGTCCTTCATCAGCTCAAAACAAATGTTTCGATGGTTTATGTCAATATGCTGAGGGGAGAAATCATAAAACCTCCCCCGAGACACATTCAGAGTTTGTATCCGGGGAAATTCATTCTGGTTGAAGATTGTCCGGACATCGAAGAAGACGCCGACACAAGGCTCTAAACATTGAGCCTCATCTCTTCATGTAGAGTTTCATAACATTTCTGCACTAGAGATGGGGCTATAGAAGCCAAGAGGCTTCCTTGTAAACGCAGGTTTACATCCTTCAGAGCGATAGCGATAATCCGGTTATATTCTTCTGTTGCGTCGACCTCACAAGGCGGAAGTTGCTTCAGCGCATCTCCGTTCTCAGTTTCCAAAGAGCCTCCCACGGCTTTGTGAATAACATCCGTTACGATATTTACCGCTGCCTCATTTTCATCACGGATGTAGATGGATGTCTCATATCCATCCTCAATCCGCTTATAAGCGATATCGACAGAGACATATTCGAGAGAAAAGCGCGGGTCAACATTAACCGATACGCAGAATGAGAAATTCCGGAATGGCGTAAGAATGAGACCTTCTTCTCCTTCCATATCACTTTCAGTTTCATATTCAGGAAACCTGGATGCGATACGGTCGAAAATGGTTTTCATCGAGATGAGGTGTCGAATGATAATTTTGTTTTGCATGGAAAGACCTTTCATTATAAAATGCTATGACGATAGCATCGTTCAGTAGCATTGTACAGGAAACAAATCATGCGCCCAAAACGAATAAAGCCGCCGCGAAATCCATACGTCCCTCTTATGAAGAATGGTCTTTTCCGAAGTAGGATAGTTCCTTCCAAGATTGAAAAATTAAGGAAAGAGACCGAAAAGCGGAAAAACTTCACATCCGAATATAGGAAAAACAGATTTGTAGAAATAGGCAGATTTTTTAAAGGTCTTTCTATTTCTACAAATCTCAATCTATTCCATTCGGTATTGGGTTCACGTAATTAACAGACGCCGCCGCTGTATCATATTGCTGCATAGTCTCCTTTTGATTTTGCCCTGACTGTGCATATATGCCTTGTGTAGCCGCATTGATGCGATTGCCATAATCAAGGGCAACATTCCATTGGTCCAATGCTTTGTTCTTTTGGTCCAGCTCTTTATTCATGTTTTGGTAATCTTGATTCATGGCATCATATTGCCCTTGAGACGCCGCTGTTTGTGCCGCCGCTTGGTATTGATTCGCAGCCTGGACTGATGCTGCGTAGAGAGCCCTGGCTGCCGAAGCATTATCCATTTGAGCTTTCATCAATTTGGCGAGGTCGTTCTCGATAGGCGTCAAAGCCGGAGTGGTCGGTGTCGTAGTGTCATTCGAGCCCGTCCCCTCAGAAGAACTCGACGAAGATTTTGTGGTGACTGAATAAAAAATGAAGGCGAGAGTGTTACTTGAGGCGCAAGTGTATGTTCCGGGAACATATGTTGTATTGTTGATTTTTAAGGATGTCACTGCACCACCCAGGTTTATCCACGTCGATAGCGCGTAACACAAGCTCTTACTCACATTCGTCATCGTCGCTGTGTAATAACCGCCTGTATCTGAAAAAGTAATCGGGTTGCCGTCATAGTCAACGATTTCAGAGCCCGAGATATACCTTTTTCCCAGCTCCGAGTATTGCATAATAGCTTGCGCCGGTGGTGATGTGTCTCCGATATCATATAGATGGGAAACCGAATCAAAAATAGTATTCAGCTCTTCTTTTGTGCCGTTGTTCTTTGACATATCGTGAGCATAAGAAACGAGAATCATCACAATTCCCAGAATAATGGCGAGTACAACTAAAGTTATTGACACCTCCATCAATGTTACGCCACGCCTATGCTTCAACATGAAAATAATCCCCGTTCCTAAGAGATGATAATTATCTCATATAACAGGTTAATTTGCTTCCATGTTGCGCATATAACGTATTATTATCAGCTATTGCTTCTGTGAAATATCGCAGATTTTTTGAAGTCTGGCGGAGAGAGTGGGATTTGAACCCACGATACCCTGAGGTATGTCAGCTTTCGAAACTGGTGCCTTAAGCCGCTCGGCCATCTCTCCGTGTGTCGAGATAATAAGACATTACGAAGACAATTACAAGAAGACTATTGCTAGACCATAGATTCTATGTATAGATGCGAGGCGGACCACCCTTTAACCTTTTAGGATGCACGTTATGTTTCTTCGCCTCGCACTCATTTCAGCCATCTCAGCTACCCCACTATGGCTCCTGGCCTCAGATAAAGTGGTTCGGCATATGGCCAACCGCTCACGCGGCAGCCGTCATCACCGGCATGTTATGGGATGCTCTTACTCATAACTTATAGTTTATGATGATAGTGCTCCCACTACTCTGGCAGGCATCATCCGCCTGCTGGGGTGACAGAGCTTCTTGATTATAAACACCATTGCCATATCCATTGATATTGATGTCATGGATATTTGTTGTGTCGCCCCAAGTGCTTGTGGCTAACTTTATACACTCGGGCTTTGGAACACTTGACAATACGAACGACACAAAGCCGCCCCACCCATTGCTATAAACACCGATAATAGAACCACTACTAGAAACAATATTTTGATTATCCGAAGCCATATACCGTTTCGGTATCAGCCCACTTTTCGCCAATGTCGCTCCATACGTGTCATCTTGACTTACTTGATTATTATATGCCTGGCTATCGTTAAGCTGACGGTAGGTATCGAGTAATGTCAAAATCTCTTCTTTGTCGGCATTGGTTGTCTGTGTCGTTCTGACACTACTGTATATCGTCATGGCCAGGCCTAGTAAAATTGCCATGACGCCCAGAACCATCATCACCTCTACCAAGGTAACGCCGCGCCGTTTTAATTTCTTGTTAGTAATTAACATAAAACCCTCCGCTTCTTCAGGGAAGGTATATCATACCTGAAGGCCAGAGGGTTTTATGTTTCGATTTATTCCAGGTATGTAATCGCGATTACATACCTAATGCACGCTTATAGATATCGAGAAGCGTTTCCTGTTCTTCGATTTCTGCGGGCTCCTGCTTGCGCAACTTGATAATCTGCTTGATTATTTTGACATCGAAGCCAGCAGATTTTGCTTCCGAAAAGATGTCCTTGACATCATCAGCAAGCGATTTACGCTCTTCTTCGAGGCGTTCGACGCGCTCGATGATGGATTGAAGTCGGTCTGCGGCAATACCGCCGGTCGCTGCATCTTCAGGCATGAATAGACATCCTATAAGGTTAAAAGACGTGTCATCATAGCAGGTTTAAAGTGCGACGGAAAGTGTTTTTTGTCTTCCTAACAACTTATATTCGACCGAGCATGCTAATTCAGCCATAAGAAAAGTTAGTCGTCATCGGAGAGTAAAGATGTCTGAAATAAGCGAAGAGATTCAATCTGAAATACATAAAATTCAAACAGCGATATTCGGCGACTCGGAACCGACGATAGAAATCGTATCAGACCCCAAGAATCCTTACCTTGTGGACTGGTCCAAGAAAAAAATCAATTTCTCCATAAAATCTGATTACGGCCTCCCCAATAATATTGATGACGCCGTCCACGAGATGGCGCATTATATGATTGCGAGTGTAGACGGTCTACATACATCTTCCTGGGGTATGAAAAACCCATATTTCTTTTGGGACGGCGCAAGATTTTCTCCAATTCCAGCTCCGAATGGGGCTCCGGCGTCGAACACAGAAGCAAAAGTTTGGGCCTGGCAGCACCTTATCTATGTCATGTCGGGGATGCGCGAAATTGACGATGTCGATAAAAGACCCGAAGCACGGTGGCTTGATGACTCCCCAAAACAAAATATGCTGGATATCGTCGATGGAATGATTAGAGGGCACATTGCGGATATCCAAAAGAAGTTCCCTAACGGAACATGGATGAATGAAATTAAAAGAAAATTCTCGGAAATTCCCTACATTCTGGAATATGAAAAGACTCAAGTAATAAAAGATGACTTCCAACAAGTTAGTGAAACTCACTTAGGCTTTAATGTTTACCTTTTGCTAGAGCACAATTCTCAAGGTTGGTTTCAATCTATACTTGCCCACAAAGACGATGAAACCAACGAATATGATGGGTACCATACACATGTCATCACGCGCAGCCCTGAGAGAGTACAGGCATTTGTGCGTGCGGCTGAGACAGTGTTCGACGAACGACCATTCATCCAAAGGCCACATCTCATCTCAGTTTCAAGCAAGGAGAATCTTGAAAGCATTTCTGAAACAGGTTTTAACCCATATACATATTTTATCGATTCAATGCACCCATCCGCCAAGGAATTGGTTGAATATTATTCAGAGTGCCTGGAAGATGAGGGAAAGACCCCTATAGTCCTGGCTATCGAGAAACAACCCGGCCTTCTCAAAATCATGGAGCCGGACTACCCTTCTATCGATGAGCCGATATCTACTGTAATAGGTCTCTCGGATACCGCCGTTTCCAGCGCATGGCAGCAGACAAAGAAGACGACAGAAGAGTGTCTTTCTTTGGTCGGTAGCTGTCGTTCAAAGGAAACAATCCCATCTCATAAAATCGTAATCCTGGAAAACGACACAGAGCGCTATCTAACGGAATATGTCAGAGAACTCAAGAACAAGAGACGACAGAACGAAATGGCTCTATAAGAATGTCCCAGGGTATAAAGAATGATGTCTGTGCCCTGGGACATTTATTACGCCATGATGAGCTCTTTGTTTGTAAGATAAGGCGTTATGTCAGCCCACGTTACCCTGCTCTCCACGACTTCCGGGCTTGATATACTATCGAATAGCCTCTTATGCCGTCGGCTCAAATAAGGGATGGTATAGGCGACATCAAACTCTATGCCAGTATCAAATGATTATGTCACATTCATGGAGAGGTGTTAATTCATGGGATAAAAGAGGAGGACGGAATGTCTAAAATCAGTCCAGAAATTAGTGGACAGATAGCTGTTGTCAATGCTGCGATTTTTGGAGCTGAGACGCCAACTATCAATATCGTCTCAGATGGTAATCATCCGTATTCCGTTGACTGGGATAATCATGCCATTAATTTTTCTCTAAAGGCAGATGCCTTTTTGGAAAATGATATTGATGTGGCAATCCATGAAATGGCTCATTTCATGATAGCGAGTTCTGATGGTCTTCATCTTCAGGCGTGGGGAATGAAAAATCCATATGTTTTCTGGGATGGCCGAGAGTTCAACAATATGCCTGCTCCTGATGGTAGCCCTGCATCCAATACCGAGACAAAAGTTTGGGCCTGGCAACACCTTATCTACGTTATGTCCGGTCTCAGAGAAATTGATGATGTCGACAAAAGACCTGAAGCCCAATGGGTCGGAGATGCTCCTCGTCACAATATGCTCGAAACAGTAGACAGCATGATAAGAAAACATCTTTCCGATATTTATGAAGCTTTTCCCAACGGGACATGGGCCGATGAAATCAGAAGGAAATTTAAGGAGATACCGGCACTTGTCGAGTTTGAATCCACTCAGAAACCCCATGGGGAATTTTCTCCTATCAGCGAAACTCCGTTAGGATGCAATACGACCCTTATTCTAGAGCACAACGACCAAGGTTGGTTTAACTCTATCTTGGTTCATGAGGGTTTTGATGGATATAAAACGTACTACCCTCATCTTTTGACGCGGAGTCCTGAAAGGGTGCAGTCATTCTCCAGGGTTGCCGCAAACATATTTGATGAACGTCCTTTTATCGAAAGGCCCCACCTGGTCTCTGTGTCCAGTGAAGAAAATCTGGAAAGCATTTCTGAGAATGGGTTTCATTCACATACATATTTCATTGACTCAGCCCACGAAGCCGCTCAATCCCTGGTCGAGTATTATTCCGAATGTCTGAGAGATGAAGGTAAAACCCCGATTGTTCTGGCAGTTGAAAAGAACCCTGCCATGCTCAGGAATATGGAGCCAGATTATCCTTCTATTCAGGAGCCCATCGCAATAGCTTTGGATATGTCAGACGATGAGGTGAGAGAAAGATGGGAGGGCTCTGAAAAATCGACTGAAGACTGCCTGTCTATCGTTGGAAGCTGTCGTTCGATAAATGTTATATCCGCGTCGAAAATTGTTGTCTTAGAAAACGATAAAGACACCAACATCTCTTTCTACCTCAGTATGCAAAAGGACAAAAAGAAACAGGTTGAAATGACACCTTGAATTTATGTGCCGGGGGAATACCCCCGGCGGTCTTCACAGCCCAAACAGTTCTTTATTTTTAAGATATGGAGTTATATCTGCTTTGGTCAATCTAAGCTCTACGACCTCCAATCCTGAAATAAGGGAAAAAACTTCAGGTCGGTTCCGGTTTATATACGGGATGGCAAAAGCGGTATTAAACTCAATACCGGCGTTTGGTCCCAATCCATCCGAACCACACAACCACTCCAGTGTCAGGAGAAATTCACCTTTCTGTTTTGCAGCTCCATAAGTGATTGAGGGGGCTGGAAATTGGGCATGTTTTTTATGAGCCATACCCGAGGGCATGGACGCCCTTTTATAATAGTTATTGAACGCTTCCATGATGACTTTGGACAAGATATCTCCATTTTTCCGGGCGTCATTCTCAGATGATTTGTAAGTGATATACACACGACTGCGCTTGAATGGCTCCATCTCACTCGATTTGTCTTTGGCCAAATGCCCGAGATAGGTCTGATAATCATTGTATCCTCGCGTCCTGGCGACGATATCAAGAATACGGGTATGGGGAATTGTAATGCCATCTTGCGCCAATGTCTTCGTCAGAAGACGGCAGGCAGACTTGAAACTCTGTTTATCCTTGGACATGATAACGACACTCCACGGATGCCAGCGACACAATGCTCCACCTTGTTATTGTATCTGACATCCCTGGGACATCATTAGAAAATAGGAAATTCCAGAGTTTACCATTCGGTGGAGCGGCATGCGATATTTCATCTGGTTGCAGATGATATTGTCGTGTTTTCTATGGATTTTGTCAAGGGGAAATCGTTTGGCGCGACATACCGGATTCGAACCGGTGTTCTCCTGACTGAGAATCAGGGTTCCTAGACCGCTAGAAGAATGTCGCGTTGGTGCGGTATGTCGGATTCGAACCGACGTTGTCCTGGCTGAAAATCAGGGTTCCTAGGCCGCTAGAAGAATACCGCATATCACTGGCGGGGGCAACGGGACTTGAACCCGCGACCTTCAGCTCGACAGGCTGTTGCTCTAACCAACTGAGCTATGCCCCCGAAGTGATGATTGTTTTATACCTGCGAAAAATAAGTAAATCAACACTATTTTTATTAACTATAGTTAATATTAAAGTATATAACAAATACTTATAAGTAAAAGCGCACAAGCTACTTTAGTATTCAAGAGATATCTCTCTTGAATACTTGCCTAATAAACCAAACAAAAAGGGCCACGACTGGTAAGTCTGTGGCCCTTTTTGGGTTTACGGCATGGCCACCACAGATGGTGACCAGACGTGCGTTGTCACCGTGAACTAAAAGTCAAGTTCACGTTCCATATCTCGGATAAATGGCGAGCAAGAAGGTCTCATGGCGAATGCGTTCCTTTATAATTTTTCAGACCATTGCGTCTTAGCATGAATGTTTGCGAATGCAAAGAGTATTTTGAGAGAGAAAGTCATTTGAGATTACATGGCAAAAGGATGTTTCCTGTGAACATTGACGAGCACCTACCCATTGAAGATTTCGATAATAAGTGGAGAAGCAATCTTATTATCGCGGCAGATTCTAATAGAGATGACCAAGAGTATTATAGCGAAGGAATGTGTCATGCTTTTGCTATAGGCATGATTGAAGCTAATCCCACGTTTAGCTTGAAGGTACTTCTCAGTAAGCACGACACCTATATCACGGGCGATGGTGAAGAAGTTCCATCCATCATCCATGTGTACGCGGTCGATGCATCCTGCGGCATTGCCTATGACATCATAGGTGCCAGAAAAGTTTCCGACATCGTAGAAGAGTGCGACAATCGTTATGGAGAAGATGTTTATCCCGCGTGGATGGAAACGCCGGGAGAATTAAATGAAATGATATCCAGGACAACAGAAGATGGTGATTATGTCGATATGCCTTTAAGCGAAATCTCCAAGGAAGATATTGATATAGCTAAGGAATTATCCATAAAACTCTTTCCCGGCCTTCAGGGGGTATCGAAGAAATACGATGCGGCATCCATAGAAATGTAACGATTAAAATATACTGGTACATCTGTAAATCATAATTTTTTCGTAAAAGAGCCGGTTTATCGTAATATATTTGCTATAAACCAACGTCTCTCAAAGAATATGGTTAGGATGTTACAATGGTTTCTCTTTTTGACAAAAGCGCGTATGAAGGCAATAGTGCTTATGCGTACAGCTCTGTGGACACAACGTCAGAAGAAACGCTCGATAATGAATTCGGTGAAGGCATTTACTCCAATCCCAGCTTATCCGGCCCCAATATCGGATTAGGAGATGGGCAGGGCCTGGGTATCAGCGGATACACAAACCTTTCTGGAGGTACGACGACCGATTGGACCGAACTTCAGTGGCAAACCCAGGGATATTTCACTTCGCAGAATATGGAAACGGACCATGTCGACTCCCACTTCGGCACGGCCCTGGGATATTGGCAGCAAAAGGCTCTCAATAGCGGAATTTCCACATTCGGCATCTATAGCAATCCAGGCGGGTACGTTTATCAGCTCTCAACGCAGGCCGGTAGACTGAATGACGTTCTGCTTCAGTCCAAAACTGTTTCTCCGGGCATTTACACATTCAATCACCAAATTGAGTTCACCGCCAACGAAGCGATTATGAATCTCGCCGGGGGGCAGGATGTCTATCAGCTCGGCAACAATTTTATCGTCAGCTACAATCATGATGGGATGAGGGCAGATTTCTTCCTACAGGTTCAGCTATACGATTCCCGTGGTAGCATCGAGGCATACTCGACAATCGGCAGCGGGGCAAAGCAGGTCCAGGGCGTTAGTTCTTTGACCGGCGGTATTTACAACGTCACATCTGGAATCTACGAATCCCCATCACAGCCTCTGAATGGATATTCTGTCGACGGCGCAGTACAGCAGGTGACATCCAACATGGATGGCCTTCACACCGTTACAGTCAATGTCAATGAAGCTCTACTGAAGCTTATTCAGGAAGTCTATAACAACAACCCTGCACTTGGCAGTAGTGTTCTTGATATGTCGAATTGGTCCCTGACGGCTGCTTACGTTGGCACAGAGTCTGGATACAGCAGTGCAACAGGGGACTTTTACGTTCAGGACCCAGAAGTACACTACGACACATCCAAAACTTACACAACGGCAGATTCTGTGCCCATCGGACAGAAAATTTCTACCATCCAGAATATGGCTGGTCAGCCTATGGGAACTGCGATGACCACGTCAGCGACCTCATCTGGAACTAACTATGTCCTGGGCTCTGGCAATGCCAGCATCGTTTCTCAGGGAGCCTGGGACAACGTCAATACTAACGGCAAGAATGTTGTCCTTTATGTCGCTAATGGCGCTGCTGTGAACGGCAATAATGGCGTACTCACCCTTTCTGGTCCCGGTGCCACCTATTTGGCGGGCTCATATACTGGGCTTTACGCAACGCTAAATGCAAAGTCTAACGTTAATGCTGAACTGACGGGCACCGCTGCTCTTCATGCCAATGGCGGCGACACGACACTTACTGGCATCAATGCCGGTGTGACATTTGATGGTAGTGGGCAGAGCCTTCTTGTCGGGTCTTACGGTTCCTTGGTTCTTAACGGATTTGAGGCAAATCAGTCTATCGAGGCCAGCACTTCAGGCAACTCATATGTCGCTAACAATGGAGGGAGTGTCAGCCTGACATCGACGGGAACATTAACCCTGAATAACAATAGCGGAAACTCGTACATCACCGCCGATAGCAATGTTAATCTCGTTGGCAATGCCGGTGTCGTTGACATTACTGGTGGTTCTTTGAGTGCGGCAAACCTCTACTATAATGGGGGCCTGGGTGCCGTGAACGTTAATGGTGACTGGGGTAGCCTAAACGGCACATTCTACTCAAACGTCAGCATCAACGCTGAAGTCCAGAATAGCGCATCCATCTATAACGGGGGCTCCAATCTGGCTCTGACAGGGAACTTTGCAGCACTGACGTACAACGGCAACGGCTCCGGTCATACAACCCTGGTCGGGGACTGGTACTCTGCCAAGGCGACATTTAGTGTCAACGACACATTCAATGCTACCTTGGAAACCGGGTTCCTTACTATCGACAACGGGGCGCAGGTCAGTGTTTCGCAGACGCATAGTTCTGGAACCATCGACTTCAACATCAATGGAGGAACGACCCAGGCGACATATGGAAACGGAAACTTTGACATCAATGTCGATACGTCCGCATCCTCCGCGCTTACTCTGCACAATTACAAAGACGGACACGGTTCCATTGTTCTGACCGGCGGTCAGGGGGTATCCTCATCGTATAATGCCCAGAGCAACATGACGGATATTCACGCCGGGGCGGCATCCATCATGGTAGATGGCAACCACAATGTCAGCACATCGTCTATTGCTGCTGGTCTCCTTCTTAATATCTCATAAAGCAGACCACGGGACAAAGAGAAGGGCAGGGACAGTGTTGTGTCCCTGCCCTTCTCTTTGTCCCCACCCTAAGGTGTGACTTATTTTCACTTGTGTGATATCGTAACATAAATGTCCATAGACAGAAAGGTTATGTATGTTCAGCAACTTCAAATCTGTAGGAATTCCTGAAGTCTACGAACTTATGTCAAATCCGAAATCTTTGAAAACAGCCTTAAAAAAGGCACCTAAGAATGGCCCGATGGCTAGAAACCTTGGTCTCTACTATGATGCATTGGGCCAGACCTTAAATGCATGGAACTGGCTAAGAATTGCTTCAGAAAATAAATGCCATGCGGCTCTGGCCGATTTGGCAGTTATTCATTTCCGTCATCACGGAGAAACATTATCGGACATCATTAATCGGGTCTCTTTCTCGAATGAAACCGCTCTCTCATTGCTGGAGACAGCAATTCACCATGGTGTTGTCGACGCATCATCTCTAAAGTTGCGCTATCTCTATCGCGTCAACCCAACTCCGAGAATGGAGCTGGTTCATCTGGCCAAAGCGGCCCTTACGAAAAAAGATGATTTCGCAAGGGCCGTACTTATGCAAAGCGCATTATCGCTGCCGTCTTATGATGTCCGTCCCGACACACTCAACAGTTCAATCACAGATACCATCGAGTACCTGATTTCCTTGTTCGATATATCAATCGGTGGCGATGCCGCATTCCTGTGTGCGAAGCTCATGACTATGAAACCTGATGGATTATCGTCCCCCCACTTACCTGCCGTTTTTATTGGAAGGACGGCAATGGACTACATTGTTATTTCAGCCAATGCGGGCAATGGAGATGCTCTCTATCTCCAAGGTCGAGACATCCTTCTAAATAAAAAGGATGCCGAACTGGGAGAAAACATTTTAAGGAAAGCTCTCAAGAAGAATGTTGTACAGGCAGGCCTTCTTCTTGCCGACTGGTTGTCACAGTTCTCCGATAGAAAACAAGATGCCATCGCTCTTTACAAACAATGCTCAAGCGCTCCCCAGCACGGTTTGGTTGCGTTATGTGGGCTCATAGCCCATCAAGACAATGGGGAGCATCTAGGAATGGATGAAGGATATTGTCGAGACATCATAGCCAAGGGAATGGTCGCCGGGCTTCCCATTGCGCATCACCTCAACAGGATGCGTCAGCTTAAAACTAAAGGATATGGGGGCTAAAAGTCTTGATGTCCCCCATAAAATCCATTTTTTCAAAAGCATATGGCGAATCCTGGACGATAGCGTCTGAGTTTTGCATATACCGGCTTCTCTGATACGCCTCGTAAACCTTTACGGAAGGGAAAATGTCGGCGGGCAAGATAGTCGAGTTTTTCAAGAAAACATAATTCTCGGACGGCCTCGATTTTGGATTCAATGCGCCAGAGAGAACGACTGGGTTCATAATGCAGGAAATCTGCTCGTCGTCAAAGACGAGGTTCCCAGCGGTTATATAAACGACCTTTTGACCCGAGTTTGCATGAACAATGACATCTTTCAGAATAGCTTGCACTCGTTTTTCAGAGATACCCCAAAGCAATGGCAGGGATATGAAAGAAAGAGTGCGTTGACCTATTGCACTCCTGATTGTAATAGGTTTTTCGGCAGTATCTCCAAATCGAGAATGCACATTGTAAAAGAAATCGTATCCAGATTTCAAACACAGAGCATTTACAGTTTTGGCTGTCTGCTCACAACCCAAAATATCTACGAACAGAATATTTTGGCCAGCTTCCATGGTTTTTAGAATAGAGAGGCATGTCACAGAGATAACCCCAGAACCGGCGTCTCCGACGATATCCAATCTTTCTCCAACAGACGGAATGCTCATCGGAGAAAGAGTTTGTAGGGGTTTGCTTTTGTCTTTGTGTCTCATGGCCATGTCTCCATGTGAGATGGGTACCAATGAGATTATACACGACAATGTAAAATTATTCAATCAATGCAATATTTTACAACTTTCTTTGCTCTTCTTTTCTTTTGTTTACTGCCCTGGTAATACGTGACCCTACATTTCGAGACCTATCGGGCATATTGAGTAAATGCTCTAGGGAATACTGTGGAAAGTTGCCAGCCAACCAATCTTCCGGCGAAAGAGCATCCCCCTCTCCAGGAAGATGTAAGCCTGATGCTCCGCGCTCAATGAGGCCACGAGCAATATCATGACTATGTGTCACAATAACGACAAAGGGTACTTTGTCAGAGCGCAAAGAATTGGCCCTTAGACTAATCAGCTCTGCAATGGCAGAGTAGTATGTTTCAGATACGCCGATTTCTGGCTCATCCAACATCACTACACTTCTCGCAGGCCACTCAGCAGCATTATGGAAAGACCCTTCGATAATGCGCAGTGAAATTGTGCCCGTTGAACGATGAGATTCGGAACCGAACATCATTGACCTCATCGTCCCAGACGAACCATCGGCACCGGTTCTCATCTTCATTCCGATATTGACGATGGCGATAGTTTCGTTAGGAGAAACTTTACCTTCTTTGGCGATGAAATTAGCGAAGTGGGACAAAAGGACAGTTTTCCCCGTCCCGTTGTCCCCACTGACAACAAGAATTTGAGAGGAGGAACTTTCAGGCTCTACTGCCGCACCGTATGGGATAACAGGCACTGCGCCGTCAAGGAACTCATTCCCAACAATCAGGCTATCCAACATCTGACGCAGCATCACTCTCTCCCATACATGTCTTGCAGAAGACTAAACCGAAAATACTTTCGTGTCAAATGACACCGATAAGTGTCAACGACTCAATGACACCGATAAGTGTCAATGTCCTCAAATCGGAGATGGCATCGAAGCTGATTTTGTGGTGTTCATCTCTCCAACGAATGCCCCCACTTCTTCTCCACGGACCTCTATAACTTTGTCCTTTCCGATATCTAAAGCTGCGTATGTCGCGCCATCGAGAATTTTCTTATCTCGCTCGTCGAAGTTAATGTTGGTCGAATAGTTGCAATCAAGGGTCTTGGGGTTTACTTTTACCACCACGGAGCCGAATGAAGTATCAGCGCTGCTGTCTAGAATGTCTTGGCATCCAGCGTTGATGCTGTCTTTCATATAGCTCATTCCAACATCCTCTAGAAGATAATCCCCAAGGGATTTTACACCGTTGGAAAACATCTTTATAGAGAAGGTGTCTAGATTTACTTGCGTCTCAGGGAAGTCAGGAGTTCCAATTTCTTTCTGAACCTGCATTAGAGCGTCATAGCAACGACCGGTTTCTTCTTCAAAAACTTGAAAAGGAACTCCTGAACAGAATATCTTTTCAAGCCTGACTTTCAATGCTGCGATAGCGGCCAGGGCCTCAGGCGGGTATTCCCAGGACTGAATGCAAAGTTTTTCCAAATCTTCATTGTCAAAAGAAACCTCGAATTTTTCCAGGTCTATGTTCATGAGATTTTCCTTGCAAAAAGATTCATTAAGCCCTATCTATTGGGAATAATATAACTGAGGACAAGAACATGCGCAAGGGTGTACAGCAGATATTCCGATTATGAAGTAACCCTTCATACAGAATATTTGCGCCTGTAGCGAAATTGGCACACGTCCCAGCTTTAAACACTGGTTAGCCCATACGGGTGTGGGTTCGAGTCCCACCAGGCGCACCAAACTCGGAGCTCATGATGTCAGACAGCATTCGAAACGCCAGTCTGTTACTTGCTCAAAGATATCTGGACATCATCCAGAATAATAAAAAAGAAAAACCCGAAAATTTCCCTGACAATGAGAAAACCAGCTTAGACAATCTCTGCTGGATGTGTGATAGAATCATCACATCTTCTGATATGCCAGTCGATAAAATATCACGATGGATAGGATTTATTCAGGGCGTCTTAGTATGTCGTGGTCTGACGACATGCGATGTGGAACGTGATTTCTCGCGCCCCATTTTCCATAAGGCATATAGGGATTCCGGGGTCGCCATCCCCCAGACCCTTGAAAAACCGGATAATTATTGAGGCTCTCTTGGGGTGTGAGAAACGACTGATGTAATATCTGATGGAGTGCAGGTTTCGGCAATCTCCCGAAGTGAATCAGGAGCTATCACGGCGTTCTTCAACATTTCCTTATCCAACCCCAGTTCGCCTGCAAGCTTCGAGATAAGGTTATCTAATGCAGATTCGACTCTCTCCACCTTATAATCGACGATAGCTTCACGAGAAAATTTTTCGGAAACCAACGGTTTATATTGATACAGTTCTTCATTTGCGTCGTTTGGGATAAGCCATCCCCCGGTTTCCTTATGGACGGCCTCCAGAATGGCGACAGAAGATGCATTGTTATTCATACTTAAAATAGTGCGAGCCTCGGAACACAAATGCCCCCCATCGCCCAGTCTTTCACCGTAGTATGAAGATTCTCTTGTGTTCTGAGGGTATGTCAGGAAACGCAAGAACTTTCTCATATCATTGTCGTCGACAATACTCAAAGACCCATCCTGGGAGGTGTAGGTCTTGTCATTCTTTGTGGACAAGGACGTGTGCTCTTGCAGGATATCTACGACCGAACCTTCTGAAATACTTTGCATCGCACTTTCAACGATATCCCGAATTTTTCTGACGGGGAGAGGCATTGGAATAATGAGATGAGATGACATGAAAATTCTCCAAGAAGATATTTTAATACGGCGTAACAGAGTCACATGCAATACATCTATATTGAACGAGAAAAAGGGGGCCTAAGCCCCCTTTTTCATGTATAGCTACTGGTGGTCAATCAGAGCTTAGCGAGACCAGCAATACGGCTCTTGGTGTCCGTGGGCTCTGCGGCATGGCCCGAAGCGCGGGCCAGAGCGGCCTCGATATTGTCGTCCTTCGGCGCTTCTTTCGGCTTCAGTGCCTCTGCATGCATCAGATTTGCTGCGGTGCGCTGCTCTGATGCATCGGCCATACTGCGCATGGTGCTCAGAACCGTGTCCATGCCGCCATCATCGGAAACCACGCCACTACGAACCTTCTCAGCATTCAGCCGGTCCACGGAACGCTGCTCGGCCAGCTTGTTCTTGGTCATGCGGGCGGTTTCAGCTTTGATGCTCTGACGAGCGGTACGAAGCTTATCGGCGAGGATGTCCCGAGCCTCTTCGTACTCCTTCAGAATTTCCGCCGCGTCTTCAGCTTCCTTCATCTCCTGCTTCGCGACGCCCTGTAAACGCTGGGTCTCGGTCAGGAGGCTTTCGATGCTGTTTTGCAGCGCTGCCTTCTTGTCGGCATCCGTCTCCGCATCACACTGGCTCTGAAGGTCATTCAAAGCAGTGACATGACGATTGTAGTTGTCACGAGCGGCTTCGGCCTCAGCCTGCTCACGCGTATAGTCAACCTTTGCAGCAGCCGTTTTCTGCGAGATATCAGCAAGCTGCTTGTCGAAAGTAAGCATCTGGGCGTCGGTTGCCCCCTGCACATCAACCTGGATAGCCAGTTTCTTCAGGTCCGACACGACGCCACGCCCCTTGACCAGAGCGAGAGAACGAAAAAAGCTAAAGTTAGACATGGAAAACCTCATAATAGGAAGCCGACACCAAAGAGCATCGGCATATATTTCATATAGGCGATATTAACACATCAAGTCAAGTGCAGTCTTTTCGACATCCGCACCGGCGTAGATGTTGATAACAGCCATATCTTGTCCGTTATCAGTCCATGTCTCAAGGCGGACAAGAAGATATTCGATGGTCGGCCCTGTATGACGGTAGCCCGTTTCTCGACGATAAAGCATCTCAACATAATCGTATGATGTTTTGCCCGAAGACGTAGTCACATCAACTGAATACTTCTCTGGAGAAATCCGGACTGGGCTGTTCGGAAGCACACAGCGAGACCAATCGACACCATCCGGTGTTGAAAAGGTCGGCATGCCGATAAGGCCACTGTCATCATTCAGCCACATATCCCATTCTGCATCGCTTCCTGGGTTTTGGCTATCGATAAAGGACATAACTCGTGTCTCATCCCCACGAACCTGAATGAAATCTTCCAGAGAACCATCCGCCGTGAAGTAGGCATCATAGAAAGATTTATGGCCAGAATATTCACCTACGCCGACAATACTCTGTCGCCCATCACCGGCAAGTTCAAAATGCAACGGCACCGCACCTGGAGTTGCAGTATCGCTCATGAGCGATAGCACCGGCAATGATACGGAACTACCCAGAATGACAGGCAAACGAGGGAGCGGGGCAGACGATGCAGATATCGCCGATGCAGCACTCTTCTTTCGGAAAAAGAGGTAATAGACAGGAACCACAGAAAAAAGAAAAACGATAAAGATACCAAACAGGATAGGGCTACCCTTATACTGACCCGTCGTTGCGGCAGGCGGACTAGCAGATTGAACCTGCTGAATTAGTGATGGTGAATTGACATCAGGCTCCGAACGCATAACGCCGTCGTGTGGATAGTCAGATACAGGCGGCGCAGCTTGAGGCTGTTGCACAATTACCGTTTGCTGCGCGGGCTGGTCATGATGGCTCATGAGACCGCCGACAACCATCCCTGTAAGAAAATCACCCGACGAGTCATTGTGATAGTGATGATGTTCGACCACTGCCGGAGGATTCGACGCCACTACAGGAGGAGTTTGTGCCGGGAAAGATGTGCGCGGAGCGGATGCCGTTGACGAAGGCGCAACTGATGCAGTCGCCTGTTTGCGAGACAGGTAGCCACTCAAACTGCTGCCAGAAAAAGCATTGTCCTGGGCTCTCGTTGATGCCGAGCGAGGATAAGGCGTCGACGTTGTGCGTGTTGACGCTCCATAACCGCTAGGTGTCGACATTACTCGAACCGATGCCCGAGGGGCTGGATATGACGAGCTTCGAGATGAAGATGCTTGAGAATACGACTTGGATGGTCGTGCATCTGCGGGGTGCAGGCTGGCCATGGTAAGCGCCGTACCAAGAAGGATAAAAGCTGGCTTCATTCGAGAGCGACCTTCAAAAAGTGGAGATGAAAAGACATCTATCAGACACCGATTGAGCTTGTCAAGAAAGCAGTTTCAAAGTCAGGCACCTGTTCGCGAAGAGTCTCAAAAAGTCTCATTCCCAATCTCTCCACAAACCGCTGTTTTCTGCCGCTTTTCTGAGGCATCCCGAGACCCGTCCGTGAGACTCTTCGCGAACAGGTATATATTAAGATATATAGGGGGTTTTTAGGGCCATAGAAAAATCAATAAAACTCATTCATTGACACCACTTCTTTAGGCATGTAAGTATTTCAAGACATCAGATAACCAGGACGATATCTCATGACCCACTCACAGAAAAACTTTCGCATTGTCATTCCGAACCCACGTCGGGGAACTATCCCTGTGCATCTGTGTCTTCATGCTATCCTTCGAGATATCGACCTCATAGCACGAAAGACTGGGAGAAATTTTCGTCTTGAAAGCCCACTTATTCCGTTTGAACCAGGCATGCAGAGTATTCGTCTGGGCGGGAAAACGCTTATCGGCGTTCCGTATTTCTACCCCTATGCCAAATCGAATAATGTTTTAAACGTCGACAAGACTCTTCTGCCGGACTCACCTGAGCTGAAGCAATACAAGGAAGCGTTCGGTGACTTGGGTAACACACTGCGCAGTTATCTGGAAGGTGTTCCAGAGCATATCGTCTTCTTACTCCCGGACACAGAGTGGACCCCCAAAGATAGGGGTGTTTTTGTCGGAGCGCTTCTGGACGATATCTCTCCTATTGTTCTTGTCTCTGACGGGGATGGAAAACGAATGGAAGCTGTGTTCTCTTGGAAAAGCCTGCCATGGCATCTAGAAACTGGAAGTCGTGTCCTCTTGGATGGCTTGGATGGCATCTAAAACATTCTAGGATTGACGAGGAGGCCGATGAAACCATTTCTGTGGGTCCATCTACCACAATCCTCGTATGAGCCATCCTGGGGCGAATTATGGCTTTCTCCATTTGATGAATTGAGGCGAATTTGTCATCCCTAAAAAAAAGAACTTGACGTTGTCTGTTTTAATGTGTATAAGCAGACAACTCCAACATTTGTTGGGGAATGCTCCTTAGCGCTTTAGGGGCGTCTTGCCGGGGCCGAGAGGTTTCTGGTCTGATACCTGATTTGGTGTCGAGGGCGTGTCTGGTTCTCCGGATGTGGTGTTTGTACCACTTCTATTTTTCCGGACACGTTTTCTTTCCCATCCCTTGCCGTTAATGCGGGCCAGGTTGGCATAAAGAAACAAGGCTTACATCCCTTTTTTGGGAAGCTTTTGTTGCGCGGATATAGCTCAGTGGTAGAGCACAACCTTGCCAAGGTTGGGGTCGTGGGTTCGAATCCCACTATCCGCTCCAGACATAAAATCATCATATCATTCGAGCCTGTCTGCTCATGGTTGTTGTCCATTCCTTGTGAATTGTCTATCTTCTCCCAAACGGGAGGATGGGTTATGACAACGCCATACAGACAGGCTTATGACAGAGCAAATCAATCCAGATTACAGCCATATAAGAAAGATGGCGTAGAGTTTTCGTTTTTGCCATTTGGCAAAAGACGAGAACAAATAGAATGTGAACTATTTGACTGTATGGGAGACAAGGACATTTGGAATTCGGAATGGATGAAGATGAATGTCCACGACGTTCCGGACATCACGTTTATTCTGAAGGACGAAAAACCCATAGGTGTTGTGTCTTTCGAAAACCTTCCTTTCAGACAATCGATTGATTCAGAGAAGGGTGTCACTATCCAGGTAAATTTTGTTTACCTCCTTCCAGAATATAGAGGCCAGGGTGTCTCCAAGCTTATCTGTGGGTATGTCATAGACATGGCGATGGCCGGTATGACCTCTTCAGCTCAGGCGTCGTCACTGAACGCTGGTGATAAGATGGTCATGGGATTGGATATGGAGTGTATCTCCAATGAAGGGTTCAAGTTTCATGGGCGTCTTAAGTCCACGATGGAAACAGAACTTGAAAGGATATATCTCTCAAGCGAGCCATTGTCTGAGATATCGATAGAAATCAAAGACTTTTCTGATTTGGGAGGCTTCGAAATAGAGAAGGTAAAGAGCGCACCGCAGCTTAAACATTAAACCCTGGTGCTTTCCCTTTGTCTTCAAGTTTCGCTTCCCGAGTGAGCTCCTCAGCTTTCAATATTTCGAATGCTTTTTTCCGGGTCGCGAAGCCTCCGGCTGAATAAAAGCCCGCTTCCATCGTGTTGATAGCGGGATTCTTCTCTCCGAAAAGAACCATGTCGACACCAAGACCCTGCCCTCGGAATTCAGGTAAGACGAAACGGTTCCTTTGGAAGATACCACCCGCAGGGTTGTCGTCTTTATCGACTACTAGAGTCGTATCAGCAGTCATTGATATATATCGAAAGTTTGGATTTTCCCACGGGATTTCGGTTACTATAACCCCTGACGCATCATCTTTTTTAAGAGAGAGGTAATCGCTATGAACCTCATATAGATGACATTCCAATACGTCGTTATGTTGATGTTCAAGTGCTTTCTCTGATGGGGTGTCTCCTAGGACATTAAGCTTTTTAAAAAAGTCTAAATCAGTCATATCATTGTATCTTTTTCTCTGACTGGACAGCTTAATGTTTATATTTCTCAAGAGCTCTGGGTGGTTGAAAATATTGCAAGGCAGCATAGAGCCATTACGACTCAAATCATCGTAATCATCAGTAATACTTTCCCTGATAAATGTGCGGCCATTTTGAGCTAGAATCGTAAATGTTCCTCGTATGGGAAGTCCAGGAATTTTATGGTCATCAATAAACATCGTTAATTCAGTTCTTTTAGAGACATACTCGTTCTGGAATAAAGACTTTGAGTATGACAACCTATCTTGATTCATTAAATACTTATTCAATATGACCTTTTCATCTGAAACAAAGACGAATGGATAACGACTATCACATCGAAAGAAAGAGTTCTCCTTAATTTCGAACATGTCTGAAGGAAGGGATAGCGTTGTTATCGGATTGGCATCTAAGATGTCACGAAAATTCCCATACTGCCTTTCGTGAAGAATATGCTCCCGATTGTTATTTGGGATATTGTCAAAAAGATAAGGTGTTATGAATTCAATCGGACACAGCTCAGTGAATTTGCGCATTTTCCCACTCCATTTCTCTTTAAGTGTTCTTACCACTGAGCCATGCAAAGAAATCGTCGTCTTATTCTTTCAATGCGTTCATTCTAAGCCACATATCATAAACTTCCTGGGCAAAAGATTCGATAACTGACTCTGATTCATTGGGGTTGTGATTGATGTCACCATTATTCGTAATCATCGCTCGTCTGTTCGTTTCCGCCTCAATCTCAGATTTAGCCGAGCCTCTAGGGAAACGCTTCGATAGGACCATGCGAACATCGTTCGGTGGCATCCTTTTGTAGAGCATGTCACGCAATGCCGTATCTTCTGCCGTTGTCGAGAATGCCCATGTCAGAAGCGGACCCGGTGTGTTCTTTAGAAAATGCTCATGAGGATACCCATCACGAACTTTCAAGACGACCAGGAATGGGGCACCAGAACCGTCAGGAGAAGGGCCATTCAGAGAATGATAAAGTTTATATCTCGCCGCAGAGGATAGGTTGAGCCTTTCGACGACAGTGCGACGCTCCTTATCATCATCACATCCTAGAATCCATACTCCCGATGAGAAGGTGAACATATCATCATCGAAGTCGTTAATTGACTGTGACGCCAGGAAGTTCATGATGTTATATTTACGGCCTTCTCGGAAATCTTTTACGATTTGGTCACGCACGAAGCCAACGTCCTTGGTTCTATGGAACTCATCATATTCCATCAGTTTTACAAGAGACTGAAGCCTGGTAATTCGAGCAGAGTGGTAGTCATAATAATCCGAGTTGAAGAAATCCATTTCGTCATCACGCTGATAAAATTCAGAGCTCAGGACGAAGCGAGAAATCATATACATCAGACCATTCTGCTTAGCCGCGAGCATGCCGGTAGCGCCGTTACAGATGTCTTTGATATCCAGGATTGCAATCCTGGCATCACGAAGGTCAAATGCTGTCGGATGCGCGAGAATTGCGTATTCCTTGACTGCTGACGACATACGCAACTGAAGCGTTTTGATAATGTCGATGCCCGTCTTCCCCGCCATAACCTTTCCGTAGAGTCGTTCAAGAGATGTCGACTGGAAAGAGATAATGTCCTTGAATTGGGGAACAGCATAGCGTTGCGCAACAGAGGCCATATGGTAGTCCTGGTGTTCAATCGCCAAAATGTCGACGACATCCCACCATGTTGAGCACCGTTCCAAATCGACATTGTATCGAGCCAGAGCTTTATCAACGTCAGTGTTTACGATAGGGGAATATGGCTTAGGCGTTGAATCACGCGGCTCCTTATCAGAAAACCTTTTATAGATTTCCGAGATGAGTTCGCCGATAAGGTCTGGCATGTGCTCAGGGAGAGTGCCATCCTCATTCATAGCGATAATACTAATCGCATTTTTCAAAGCTCCGGCATCCAGAGGAAGCGGATACCTACACCCCAATGGCGTATCCATCATGTTGATGGCACAGTTTGGGTGCATCTTCATCGTTTTGTATGCGACCTGATGCTTTTGGTCGGCAGGTAGAACTTCCTGAATCGTCCGGCAGAACCCACTTTGTGAATGGCCGATATCGATACTCCGGATGTATGGCAATCCATGCCCGCCGCGACCATCTGTCATCCGGGGCGCAAGACATGCTGCCATGTTCGTGGTCGCCAAAAGGAATGACTTCCCCTTACCCGGCGGGCCGACGCATAAATGATTGAAGGTGTCCTGCAAAGTCGAACCCAACTCAATCATAAATGGTCGACCATCTTCAGTCCGGTAGAAGCAGCTTCCGATTTCCCAAGGAGACACATCTCGGCTCCACGGCAGCATATAAAGGACATCCCGAAGAGGCGCGACCCCTGCTGGGGCCGTAGACCCCATGTTAAGACCCAGCACAGAACCCATAATCGATGCAATGGGGTCGCCGGAGGTGTTAGAGACTTGAGCGTCTCCCCATCCTTCAATCGCTTTCGAGAGTGCGAGAACACGGTTTTCCAGCTTTTGCAGACCTTCTGACACAGGAGACCAGGTTGCGAATGACAAGCGTACTCGTACAACCTTTTCGCCCGCTTCCTGGCGAGCTCTTAGCGCCGTCAGAGAACGCTTAATGTTACGATTGTAGCCGTTAGGCGTCGTAATGCCCAGGATACTGGCCATTAAGCCTTGCGTCCCCGTGCCGCTGAGACCATCCCCTTCAAGCTTAACAGACATCCTCCATGGGAACTCTCGGCCATCTTGCGCAAGCACTGTTCTCAACAGATAGAGGAATGGTTGTATTTCCAGGGGGGCCGTTGACATATCGATGGCCGCAAAATAATTCGTTCCAACTCGGCAAATCTGGTTCGTCACGAATTCAGGCTCATCCGTGAAAAGCTGTTCATCAAGCCGTGGCCACATGAGTGAAGACAACTCATCTGTCGCTGTGTCGCGAATCCACTTGGTAACAATCTTTCCCTTTTCTCTATCTTCAGGTGATTTTGCCTGCGTCACCTGGATGTCTCCGGGGAGCAGGGCTTTCCAGTTTCCTTCACTCTTGTCTGGGTAGAGAGAGTTATAAACGGCACGCATGGCATCGTGGCCGTCCAGAACCTTAAAGGAAAGACCGATATTACCCGACCCCGCCAAGAAAGAGTTCACAAAGGCTGTATGCCTGGTCAAAATAAGTCTTGAGGCTCTCTCATAGTGTTGAGTATCAAGCGCTTGAGGAAGAAGGAAAGACCAGATATTCTTATCCTTGATATTCTTTTCCCGCCTATCTTCTGATTCAGATTTGATTCTCTTACTTTCGTCTGCGCTAAAAATGCTTGGGCGAGTCCACAAAACGAGATAGATATCCTCTCGGGATATCCATTTCGGCATGAAATTTTTCTGCTCGTCAAAAATATAATCGAGGTTAATGCCCAGTCGTGACGCGACCGTTTTCTGAGGCTTCAGCAGGTGCGAAATAAGCGAGCTGGAAGCATCGGGATTCCGCGAGAAATAAAATTCAATCGCATGTCCCTTTTTGTCCATGGCATTGGAAAGTTTCGTCGCCAATGAATTGATGATGTCGTTAAGTTCGGCATTTCCCAGCATGAGGCATGAGCCTCTGAATGAAATCATGGAGTAAACACTGCCGTCTTTACAAACCACAGTGTTCCCATCCACGGATTCAATCATGGAATAATCAGATAACACACCCTTCCCTAGGGTAGTCGTCATGTCCATAAGCTGCATAACACCTGGGAACATATGAGGGTCTCCTTTTATCCCGGAAGAGAGAATGGGATATTTCTAATAAACTCTATCGACATCAATATTGTAGCACACAAGCACATCAAAGGTGCCATCGGAATTCCCAAAGACCATTCCTCCATATCATTCTCATCGAGTTCAGACGCTGAAACGGAATCTGCCTGGCCATTGACATATTCCAGCTCGCTCCCTGTAACGCGTGCCCGGAACTTCATGAAGGCGATGTATGGGATAGTTAAGAGTGCAGTCCCTCCAACAAAAAGAGGTGCGGCTTCATATCCCACAAGACCGAGCAGAGACGCAAATAGCCAAATGTCTGCATAATTCATTAAATCTTCCTGACGAAGGAGAGAGATGGCTCCAAAAACCACGAAAAGAAGCGCCCACCCAAGAGCGAAACCGCCGATAGCCGAAGACAAAGAAACAGGAGACCATCCGAAAAGAGGAAGCAGGAGAGCAGTAAACATTACGGGTATCCACAGGCCGTCAGGTAGCCATTGTGTCTTGTCATCCATCCATGCAATCAGGAATAACCAGGATGCAATAAAAACGGGAATAAAGTTGCCATCAGACAAATAGAGAAGGATGCCGCCGACAATTCCTGCGATACCTTCGATAATTGGATAGACAGCAGGAATTGGGCTCCCACAATCCGGACATTTTCCTCTACGAATAAGCCACCCGATAACAGGTATCAAATCGACAACATTTAGGATGCGGTCACAACTGTCGCAATGAGACCTGTCCATGATAGTCGTATCTTTTCGCGTTCGGGCATATTCTGTGAAAGTCACTCCGAAAATAGCGGGAAGGCGATAAACGAGTACCCCATAAAAGCTGGCGAGTATCGCAGAAAGAAAAACGGCGGTGGCTATCCATACTCCCGGCATGAGGTGGTACATTCCATGCCAACTAGATGTCTGCTCAAGTGGGTGGGGTAGATTGGCAGCATGTCGAAGTAGGACATGCCCTGGATGTATGTGAGGAGGTAGTCTTTGGATATCATGCGGAAGATTAAGGGGCATTGCAAACTCCAAGGAATAAGGACAATTAATGCCATGATACCTTGTTGCGATAACCCATGCGGGAAGAGACTTCAAAAAACTCGATAACCGCTATATACCATGGTATTCTTTCAAGTGAAAAGGAGGCTGATATGCCCATCGATAATGTTGCACAACAGTTCGAACTATCAGTCCAGGCGACCAATCCTATTACCGGACATGATGCAATACAGAAGGAGATTCAGAAACGATGGCCTGGCAAAAATGTTACCATCGTTTCTGAGGGGCTTCAGGGACAAAACTTTGTCTCTGTCGTTGGGGTGCAGACAAACGAGACTAATGCGGTACCAAGCTCAAATGAGGACACCGCCCCTGGTGGAGCAAGCGCATCTGATGCAGATGATGGCTTAAAGCAGCCTGATATCGTTATAGTTTTCCAAGGAGATACAAAGGGATTTGGGAGCATCGGAGCGCCTCCCAAGCCGGGCAAGCCGGTCATTGTCGTGACTAGGGGAGACTCTATGGACCATAGGATTATGGATTCAAAATGGAATGCGACGCTTTCTGGAAACGCCCGCATCTGGACCCCAGAGCTTGCATGGAAATACCGCACGAATACGGTCGCTCTTTATAATACAGAAACGAAATCAATGGTTATAGAACAAGGAGATACAGCCGTTGCTTGCGATGATGTCAGTGGAGACATTCGAACTGATGTGGCCAACTGTCTCAACTAATGTATCGGAGGTGTCTTCAACAATTCTTTTAAGCAGAACATCGGGGTGATATCTATTTTTGTCGCTGCGTGAACGGCCCTAATTGTCAGGACATCATTCGCATATGCTTTGATGTAACCTCTTTGGTCTAACGTGCGAAAGACATTCTCTAGATTATTTCCGCTTTTACACATATCCCATGTTATCGCCCATATATCCTCCAGGGGGACAGTGAAAGGATTGCCTGAAAATTTCGTTTGCCAGCGATTACTTTTTCTCTTCATCTCAAGCTCTCTAATGGAAAGCTGAGCTGCTTGAGAAGGCGCTGACCTGAAATCCATTAACGCTTGTTTGGCTTTCCTGATAGTTTCTCTGCGAATAGAATCTGTTTCTATCGTCCTGCGTTCATGTATGACATTTTGAACGACGCTATCGAGCTCTTTACAAACGAGCCATCTTCTAGGGGCTCTAGAAAGAACGAAGCTTTCTGCTTCAGACGCAGAAAGGGCCATAATGCCATTGCAATCTATCTCAAGCATATCGATGCCGAGGTCACGAAAGCAATTCTGTTTCTCTATTTCTGGCGTGTGTGTAATTTTTATTTCGATGCAAATCGGTGTCTCGTTCTCAAATATAAGAACATCTGGGATATAATTTGTTCCAGACAATTTCTTTTCGAGGACGCTTCTTTGATATGGAATCCAACGTCCGGCGACTTCAACTTTTTTGGCCCGGACAATGCGTGAGGCGGATGGAGCTCTCAATCGAGAATGATTGGAGATAATCGTTTTCCCCATCTTATGAGATGCGGTTTCACCGTGGCAATCAGAGCCCGCCCGGTGCGCAAAATGGTGCTGCATAAACTTCCCCAGGCGGGGAGTTAGCTTTTCTCCACAAGAGAGACATGTGATATTATCGCCGGGTTTGACGGCATCAATAAAAATGGGGCGTCCGTTAAGACTGCCCCATTTCATAGAAGGTCCAACTGATGTCGGAACCTCTATGAAATCGTCGGAAGACATTTTAGTCTTCGCCGTCATTACCCCCAGACTTCGGGGCATCATCGTCGTCATCATCGTCATCAATAATTTCTTGGTCATCCGATGCGAGAATTGCCTGCCCGCCAAAACGCTCTTCGAAAGCACGAATGCGGGCACGAGCATTTTTCTTACTCATGAAACAACTCTTTGTTTCTTCGGCGGCGATGTCATCCGGCAGAGTTACACGAATGAGATTGCGTGTCTTTGGGTTCATCGCTGTCTCCCAAAGCTGTTCCTCATTCATCTCCCCGAGACCCTTAAATCGCTGAATACCATTTCCCTTCAGGCCTTTGCTTCCGAGTTTCATCAACTCTTCTTCGACCGTCAGGATGGATTTAAAAACATGCGTTTCATCATCGGGGTTAGGCGAAACGAGACGAGCCGAACAAAGCAGATAATCAGAGACCGAGGATTCCTCTTCCTGCATCAGGTCATAGAGGGGGCCAGACATGATAAGGTCGAGCGGAATAGACTTGGTGCCATTCACTCCACGGCGACGCCATGTCAGAACCAAATTAGGTCCGGCCTCATTCTCCTCAACTTTCAGGGTGTAGCGAACACCACTGGTCTGATTCAGCATACTCGTTGCGAACTGAATTGTTCCTTCTCGGACTTCCGGCTCCATAGCGCCTGGCGTAAGAATGCCTGCCATCAGCAGCGTATCCATAATATCTTCCATTCCGCTTCCCATGCGGCGGGTGATACGGATAAAGCGCTCACGGAACTTACGCAGTCCGCCCAGGTAGTTAAGAGTCTCTGGCCCTGAAAGTTGCTCGCCATCATTCCATGTCAGACAGTACCCACGGTCCACAATGCGCTTATCCAGCATGTCGTGGAGTGACTTGTCATCAAGCAGATACTGGAACTTGTTGTTGCCAAGATTGACGGCATACAGTGGCGGTTGAGCGACATATAGATGCCCATGCTCAATCAGTTCACGCATTTCCGTATGAAAGAACGTCATCGCCAGTGCTCGAATGTGTGCTCCGTCAACGTCAGCGTCAGTCATCAGAATGAGTTTGTGATAGCGAAGTTTGTTGATGTCAAAGTTGTTCCAGAGACCGCCGACACCAAGAGCATCGATAATCGTACAGATTTCTGTATTCTTCAAAATCTTGTTGCGTTGACGACCGAGTACGTTCAGGATTTTACCGCGTAGCGCAAGAATACCCTGGGTCTTTTTATCTCGCCCTTTCTTGGCCGTGCCGCCAGCAGAGTCACCCTCAACGACGAAAAGCTCACATTCCTCGGGATTTTTGCTTTCACAGGGCTTGTGCTTGTCGGAAATCAGAAGAAGGTCCATTGGACTTTTCTTCTCGGTCTCGCGGGTCCGGTTAGCGGCTTCACGGGCTGCAAGTCGTGCCTCGGCAGCATTGATGATACGCTGAATAAGACGCTTGGCCAGCGCCGGGTTCACATCGAGCCACTCAGAGAACGCCTTGGAGACAACGGAATAGACAGCCTTCTGAGCGTCAGACGATACCAGCTTTTCTTTCGTCTGGGACGAGAACTGTGGCTGAGGGAAACGAATAGCGAGAATGGCCGTGATACCCTCGAAGATATCATCAGAGACCAGGTCTGTATTTTTCTTTTTCTTCACCGCATCCGGATTATTCTGCATGTATGCCTTGATGGTGTTCAAGAACGCCATCTTTAGGCCTGTGAGATGGGTTCCGCCATCAGGCTGGGCAATGTTGTTGGTATAGCAGGTGATGCGCGGTGTATAGCTGTCGTTGTACCACTGGAACGCCAGAAGAACATCAGAAGACGACTCTTCATCCGGCCCGTCAGGATTGCGAATGATGATAGGTGCAGAGCCTTCGAAACGAACGACAGGGCATGGCAGGCTTGGGACAGCACTTCCAGCGATAAGGCGGACATAGTCAGCAACGCCTTCGTTGTACTGGAAAATCAGTTCCTTCGGCTCCTCACCACGGTTGTCGACCAGGATGATTTTTACGCCAGGGTTAAGACATGCCTTTTCACGAAGACGGTTCGCGATAAGGTTAAAGTCGAGCTCCAGGTCCCCGAAAATCTTGACATCAGATAGAAAATGGACACGCGTACCATGACCGGTTTTCGGTCCAACCTTTTTCAGCTTTTCTGTGATTTCCCCACGAGAAAAGCCAATGGTGCTCTCTACACCTTCACGCCAGACATTTACCTTTACCCATTCGGACAAAGCATTAACGACAGCCGCGCCGACACCATGTAGTCCACCGGACGCCTTATATGAGCTGCTGTCAAACTTACCACCGGCGTGAAGCTTCATGAAAACGAGCTCAATGGCCGGAACGCCTTCTGTCGGATGAATGTCTACCGGGATGCCGCGACCATCATCTTCGACGATAACAGAATGGTCCTTCTCAAGAACGACCTTGACGTAACTCGCATGACCTTCGCCAGCTTCATCGATACCGTTATCCACGACCTCAGAAAGCATGTGATGAAGACCGGCACCGTCCTGAGTGTCACCGATATACATGCCTGGACGCTTACGAACAGCCTCCAGCCCCTTCATGACGCCAATGGATGCTGCGTTGTAATCCTGTTTCGTCGCTTTGTCTTCAGACATGGTCAACCCTCGGTTATGTGTTCTGGTCCTATGATAGCAGAGTTGCCTCAAAGGTCAAGCTCTCGCTCCTTGGGGCAGCATGAGATTATATTTTCTGCTATCATCCCAATCGAAAGGGAGTCTGCAAGATGTCATCTGATACCAAGCATGTTTCACGAAGCCGTATTGGGAAAAAACAAATTGTCTGTTTCCTTCCCCCGGATATCAATGAGACGGCATATGACTTTGCCCTGGAGACCGGCATCTCCCGGCAGGCCCTTCTCGCAATGGCCTTGAACTTTTTCATGCGTCAAAATGACCATAGTTCAAGGCTTAGCACGAGGACGAAAAGATTATTCCGAATACCCGGAAGAAAACGATGCTTGCGTAAGAATGCATATGGTCGGACTGGAAAATCTGCTCTGGCCGGATGGTACGATGAACGAGATATCAGCATTATGTCCACAGCCCTTTCCAAGATGGACAAAAACTTTCAGATAGCGGCGGAGAACGGACTTCGAGGCTTGTTAAAACTGAGTGACGCCGAAATTTTGATGGAGAATCAAAGGCTTGATGGAGATGAAGCTTCAACAGTTACAGAGGTAGAACTACTCGATAAGCGTGATAATGAGACACTTCATGTCGGAAATTGGGAAGATAAACTTACAGAAAACGTGGAAAGTTTCCCGAACTTCTAATGAACAGCTTCAGTCTTTTCTAACTTCTCCATCAGACACAGCATCTAGTGGTGTCTTGAGCAAGAGACCCTATATATTGTCCATTTTTGCATTACATTTATTTTAGATATCGGAATAATGATGGAGGGCCTTGAGTTTTGATGGGTGGTTGTTGACGAGAACGATTTTTTTTGAGACGGGGTCTGTTTATATAAACGTCCAACTGAGATAAGTTGTCTCCCTTACCTGATTTGTTTCGTGGAGACGACACATGCTTAAAGAAGACGCAAACGCAACCACCCTGGAAGCATCAGATTTCATTGCCGCAGAAGAAGGCCTTCGCGCCCAGCGGATTGCGGCTGATGAAGATTGCCGGGAACGATATGGAGCTCCGCTGTCCGTTTGTGCTCCCATCGCTGGAGCAGCATCGGCGGCTTTTGCTGAGACACTCTTTAAGTCCTTCGTCGCCCGCAATGGTTCAGTGGCAGAAAGCGCAGAAGAAGCTGCCCATCGCGTTCGCAATGTAGAAACGCTACGCCGTGCCGCTCGATATTCCATCGAGACCGATGAAAGCCGGGACAGTCTGTTGACGGTCCCTGGCAAGAAGACGCTCAATACGCGCTATATGCAGCCGGGAGAGCAGTTCCAGGATGTTTTTGCCCGTGTCTCGGTTACCGGTTCGGATGACAAGCCGCATGCAGAGCGTCTTTATTATTCCATTTCGAATACGGCGTTTATGCCTGCAACCCCCGTCCTGTCGAACCTTGGTGCTCCAACGGGTCTTCCGATTTCTTGCTTTTTGAATGATGCGCCGGACAGCATGCACGGCATCGTATCGACTTGGGTTGAGAATGTCTGGCTTGGCGTCAATGGTGGCGGCACTGGCTCTTATTGGGGCTCTCTTCGTAGTATCGGTGAGCGGATTGGTGGACACAACGCTGAAACATCAGGAGTAATTCCTTTCCTGCGTGTTTGCGACTCTCTGTCTATGGCTATCTCTCAGGGCGGACTTCGTCGTGCGAACAACGCTGCGTATCTTCCTGTCTGGCACCCGGAAATTGAAGAATTCATTGAGATGCGTCGCCCTACAGGCGGCGACCCAAACCGGAAGGCCATCAATCTTCATCATGGCGTCTGCATCCCAGATGAATTCATGGAAGCCGTCCGTGACGATGCCGAATGGCCCCTTATCTCTCCGAAAAATGGCGAGGTTATTCGTACAATCTCCGCTCGTAGTCTGTGGATTCGTATCCTGACGGCGCGTATGGAGCAAGGCGAACCATATCTGCTCTATGTCGGGTCAATCAATAAGCAGATGCCTTGGTATCAGAAGAACTTTGGGTTGACCGTAAAAACGTCCAACCTCTGCTCGGAGATTACGCTCCCGACGGGCCTGGACCAGTACAACCGGATGAGGACCGCAGTATGCTGCCTTTCCAGTGTTAATATCCCCGTAGCCATGAAGTTGGGCCTTTGGTATGACAGAACATTCTGGCTGGATATCTATCGCTTCCTCGATAATGTTTTGACTATCTTCATGGAAGATGCTCCTGAAGACATGAAGAACGCGAAATATGCTGCATTCCGTGAACGGTCTGTCGGTCTTGGATTTATGGGGTGGCACGACTTCTTGCAGGAACGCAATATTCCTTTTGAAAGCGTCGAAGCACTGGCGTGGAATCGTAAGATTGATAACCACATGAGAGCGATGGCCGACATGGCATCTTATGAGTTGGCTAAGGAAAAAGGACCTTGTCCCGATGCTGCTGATGCAGGTGTCATGGAGCGATTTGCTTGCAAGCTTTCCACGGCCCCCACAGCATCTATCTCGATTATCGCTGGAAGTGCTTCTCCGGGCAATGAGACCATTTCTGCTAACAGCTTCCTTCAGAAGACGCAGGCTGGCTCGATGATTATGAGGAATACCCGCCTGGAAAAAATCCTGAAGCGTCATGGGCAGAACACAGATAAGGTCTGGTCTGATATTACGACATCGAAGGGAAGCGTTCAGCACCTGGACTTCTTGAGTGACCGCGAGAAAGAAACTTACAAAACAGCTTTCGAGGTTGACCACGTTTGGACTATTCGACATGCGGGGATGAGGACTGGTGTATGTCAGTCACAGTCCACCAACATTTTCCTTCCGGCAGATGTCCATAAAAAAGACCTGCATAGAATTCATTTCCGGGCCTGGCTTATCGGGCTGAAATCTATGTATTACTGCCGTTCTCTCTCTGTCCAGAGGGCGGATGCTCCATCTCGTATGGAGGCCAAGGTCGAAATTGATTTGTCATCTGCTGATGATAAGCGCTATGAGACTTGTGAAGCTTGTCAGTAAGGAAGTCCTTCGATGAAACCAGGAAGCTATGATGTTATCCCCACTTGGAGTGTCCAGGTGGGGGACACGGAGACAACAGGTCTGTCTGCATCAGATGACAGGATTTGTTCTTTCTGGTTTCAAAAACTGGACTGGGATGAGGACGCCGGGTTCTGGAAACGGGGACTTGAAATTAAATCCCTGATTAATCCAGGATGCCCCATCCCAGAAGCGGCGGCAAAAGTTAATGGCTTCACCTGGCAGCCGGGCGGTGCCCATACTATTGATGGTCGTATCAATCTGTATTATGCGCCTCGCTTTGAGGATATCGCATCAGAATTGAGAGGTGTCTTGGGGAACACGCCGCTGGTTTTCCATAATTCCGTTTTTGACGCCGCGTTTATCGACCGTGAGTTGGAGCGGGCTGGTGAGCCCAAATTGGACCAGCTCACAATTTGTACGAAGAAGGCGTTTTCTGATATCCAGGGACTTGGGAGACCGAACCACTATATCCCTGGCACAAATCTGAATACGCTTTGCAAAACGCTTGACATCGACACTTCTGGACGTTTCCTTAACGGTCAGGAGCTACACGGCGCAGAAGTCGATGGTAAGCTTGCAGTGCAGGCATTCGAAAAGCTATATAACCTTTCCTGGTTGGTCGCTGAAGATGTAAGTCACCTGCCACACAGAAACCCCTCGTTATCTTTCCCATCCCCATGAGGTGTATTATGACCGACAACGCAATCCCCCAGAAATTCGACCTGATGACCGCCAACCCGGTCTACAAGCCTTTCCGCTATCCCTGGGCCTATGACGCCTGGCTCACCCAGCAGCGCGTCCACTGGCTGCCCGAGGAAGTGCCGCTGGCCGATGACGTGAAAGACTGGCACAGGACACTGACGGCAGCCGAACAGAATTTGGTGACCCAGATTTTCCGCTTCTTTACGCAGTCGGACGTGGAAGTGAATTCCGCGTACATGAAGTATTACAGTCAGGTCTTTAAGCCGACTGAAGTGTTGATGATGCTGTCATCGTTCTCCAATATCGAGACGATTCATATCGCGGCCTATTCCCATCTTCTCGACACCATCGGGATGCCGGAAACAGAGTATTCCGCGTTCCTGAAGTACAAGGAGATGAAGGACAAGTATGATTTCATGCAGTCCTTCAACATCGACAACAAGCGTGAAATCGCTAAGACCATGGCAGCGTTTGGGGCATTTATGGAAGGCCTACAGCTTTTCGCCTCCTTCGCCATTTTGCTCAACTTCCCGCGCTTCAATAAGCTCAGGGGGATGGGACAGATTGTTTCTTGGTCGGTGCGTGACGAGACACTGCACTGTCTGTCTATGATTCGCCTGTTCCGCACCTTTGTCCAGGAAAATACTGAACTTTGGACGGAAGACTTTAAGGAAGAACTCAGGAATATCTGCCGCACGACAGTCGAGCATGAAGATGCATTCATCGACCTGGCCTTCGAAATGGGACCTATTGAGGGGATGTCGGCAGAAGACGTAAAGCAGTATATTCGCTTTATCGCTGACCGCCGCCTGACACAGCTTGGTCTCGATGTCGTTTACAACATGAACGAAAATCCACTTCCATGGATTGACGATATGTTGAATGCCGTCGAGCATGCCAACTTCTTCGAGAACCGTTCGACTGAATATTCCCGTGCCTCCACCTCCGGCACATGGGAAGAAGCTTTTGAGGGGAACACCTTCCTGTCTTAAGGGCAGTCTTTTGGAAAACAAGAAAGGGCCGGGGACATCCCCGGCCCTTTCTTGTTAGGGGGCTGGCGCTCGATTGCGGCTATATCCCAGTGTCGCTCTTTGTTCTGGAGCATGTTCGACACCACCAAAGTTCATGGTATCATAATACTCCGTGATATCTTCTATTTCCTGGAAATGTGTCAAACGGTAAGGGAATTTCAGTTGTTCGAAATGGCGTTGGTCAGGAACGCTCAAATCCGAAAACAGGTTCCCGAAGACAGCGAACTTGTCTCCCATATAATCCAGGATGGCTGCAATACGTTGCTGGCCATCCAAAAGAAGGGAGTCATACTTTTGGAAAGTCTCGCTTTCCATTTCGAAGTTCTGAATTTGATTAACGCTGTAGGTCCCGATGGGAATGCCCTTCCACATCGACTCAATCAATTTTACATTTTGCTCCAGCGTCCAAACACGAGGACGTTGGAAATCGGGTAGGCGAAATGGCCCGAGATGCTCCAGATTATCATTGGGATGCGTCTCTTTGACCGTGTCACTATCTTTGAGCGCACGCACAAGGCTTCCTACCTCTGAAAACCTGAAATCTGGTAGTTCATCACGAATGCTAGCCATTATCGTATCCTAAATCATTTGCGTTATTTCTCTTCGGTATAAACTATATTTCTGCATATCGAAAGGACAATAAAAAACCGCCCTTTTGGGGCGGTTTTTTATTGTCCGGGGTTGAAAGAGGCTTCAACCGATTTTGATACTAACCTTGATGTCCGCTGCCGTCGAATCGAAGCAGCCAGAGGAAATGGTTTCAGCCTTGATGGTTTCGGTGCCAATCGGAGCATTTCGCATGACCGTAATCCTGTGATGGTTAAAAATTGGAGCGGGAGAAGGGAATCGAACCCTCATAGGAGGCTTGGAAGGCGACTGCATTACCACTATG
>Ga0157363_1000014_pt1 | contig 192924 bp, 174 predicted proteins | sample AttsexASBM1_FD_111477 | JGI IMG/M metagenome (GOLD analysis project Ga0157363, IMG submission 111477) | Fungus gardens microbial communities from leaf cutter ant in Ribeirão Preto, State of São Paulo, Brazil - Atta sexdens ASBM1 | ecosystem: Host-associated > Fungi > Mycelium > Unclassified ...
CACCACTTCGGGTCGTTAGCTCAGTTGGTAGAGCAGTTGACTTTTAATCAATTGGTCGCAGGTTCGAATCCTGCACGACCCACCAGTGTAGAAAGGCGCCCTAAAGGCGCCTTTTTGCTATGCGCGATTCGGGCGGGGTTCGAACCTGCAGCAGGTTCGGGTCGACCAACGGGAGACAGCGTTGCTGAAAGCAACGACCCGAAGGGCGAGGCGTTAGCCGAGTTATCCTGCACGACCCACCAGTGTAGAAAGGCGCCCTAAAGGCGCCTTTTTGCTTTTCCGCTTTTGTCGGTGAAGCTAGCTTAATGCGGCATTAAGCTCGGCCAGCGCGCCGGTAATAGTGGTCACGATGACCGGTACAGCAGAGGCTGAAGAGTCTTCGTTAACGCCGGATGCCAGGTTGGCCAGATCGTTCTGCAGGAAATGCAGCGTATCGGACAGGCCGGGTAAGAGATTATAAATATCGGCGATTGAACTATTGGCGGAGCTCAGCAGGCCTACAAGCTGGTTTTTTTCCGTAAGTGCCGTTTGCAAATCCTGAAAAGTTTGCTGATTGGCGGTAATCACTCCCTGCCATTTTTTCACCAGATCCAAAGCGCCCGACAAACCGGATAGTCCGGCCAGGGAACCCAAACCGCTCAACAGGCTATAGCTCTTCTGCGCTTTATTCAGAGAAGCCTGATTGCTGGCAAGGGTGCTCTGCAGCGAAGAAAGCTGTGAAGTCAGCCCGGCAATCGTGGTCTGCAGAAGGTTGCCTGAACTCACCACGGAATCCTTCAAGGGTGCGATGGTCTGGATGGCGCTATCCACCGTCGCCGAAAATCCAGCAACGCTGTTTTTTAGCAGATCGCTGTATGTGGATGGCTTAGCGGCCTCTTCCGGCTTAATTTTACTGATTGCTTCGGTGGTCGAGGTGACGAAAGCCTTACCTTCCGTTTGCAGATCGGAAACGATAGCGGTGATCTGCGCCAGCGTCGTTTGCAGCTGGCTGACCGAACTATCACTCCCCCCTTCCGTTACTGATTTCAGAGCAGAGGTAATCGAGTTAAGAGACAAAACAGACTGCGTTAATGTAGAAGACATAGGTAACCCCTTTATTAAGCATAATAAGGAAAATAGTTTTCAGGCACAGCTCCGGAAAAGAGCGCCCAATTTAAAGTATGTAAAGACCCATTCTGAATGAACGTTTTATAGCTTCACCCTCCTTTTACTATTGATGGCAGTAATTTTTATATTGATGGCCGTCCCTTGCTATAAACCCCGGTCAACCCCCTTAAAACTCACCACAGATCTTCTGCTCATCAGCAAAGCTGCATGAAATTTTAAAAAGAGATAAATTCCCTTTTGTTATTATTAAAAACATTCTCCGACTTATAAGTTATCTTCCTGAAGCCGTTAAATTTTAAAGACCAAAAGAAACGTCAGGTACGAGTTAAGGTATAACAATTTCATTATAAATCAGTCAATTGCGTACGCATCCTATCGGATTTTCCTTATGGAGTTAAGACGGGGATATCAATAAAAATCGATAAAAATCAAGAAAAAGGCCTGAATCCTCCTCAGTAAAATTATTATTGGCTCTTTTTTTATTTTCATCAACGAGGGATTATTCAGATGAAGCAGAAGAGGATATTTGTAGCTTGCTTTACCTGTTAGCCCAGGCAGAGGAATGGCAAGATTAAGGGCGCTGCGCCCTGTTATTTTATAAATAATACACAGATAAAATTTTGGCCTAATCCTTTTCAACCTGCTGGTTCTCGTTAAGGATCATGCGCTCTTTTATATAGAGCGGGCGACAGCGCCGATACTAAACCGCAGCTGAGAAGCTATGTCAGCAGCATAAACTGCCTGTTATTCGTCCGGCTACGCCTCGCTTTCGAATTCTTATCACTAATTTTACGATTTACGCGTTCAAGCTTGCCTGCCTGCTTACCGATAACCGTATTGGTTTATTACAAAGGAGACAGCAATGACAACTATTACTACCAGCACCCATACCTCTATCGGTTCCGGTGGCTCGGGCGGCGGTTCCAGTTCACAGATTGCGGCGCTGAACAAGCAGATTACCCAGCTGCAAACGCAGTTAAAGAATCTGGGTACAGATACTACCATGACGGCAGAGCAGAAAACGGAGCAGGAACAGCTGATTAAAAACCAGATCCAGATGATTGAAGCGCAAATAGCCCAGCTTGAGCAGGCCCAGGCGCAGAAAGCACAGGATAAGCAGGAGACGAAGCAGGATACAGCCTCGGCCTATAGTAAAGTCGCCGATGGCGTAAACCGGCCGACCGCGACTAACTCGCTCAACGTTTATATCTAAAAGGCTGGCACAAGCGTGCGTTGCCGCGTCAGCAGGAGAGCCTGCTGACGCACTTCCTGCCAGATCGCTTCCGCTGCGGGCGTCAGCGAGCGGTTTTTTCGCCGCACCAGCATAATCGAACGATTGATTTCCGGCGTTATTCTTCTGACCAGCAGCGGTCTGCCCTGCGGCAGCGGCAGCGCCAGCGCGGGCAAAATGCTGATGCCAATCCCCGCCTCCACCATAGGATAGAGCGTGGCCGGATGGCCGATCTCCTGCACTATTTCCGCCTGAACCTGCTGGAGACGTAGCGCTTCGTCAATCAATACCCGGCTACCCGAAGAATAGTCCTGCAGCACCAGCTGGCGGCGATTCAGCATTTGCCAGCTGACAGCCGGCGCGGCGGCAAGCGGATCGTCCTGCCGGCAAAGCAGCAAGAAAGGTTCCTCCAGGATCGCTTCGCACTCAAAGTCCTCTGCCTGAAGCGGCCCGATGGCGATGCCGAAATCGACCTCGGCGTTGCGGATGCTCTGCAATACCCACTGCTGCGGCCTGTCGCGAAGCATTATTTTGATGTCGGGGAAATTTAACTGGCTGGCGGCAAGACACTGCGGCATCAGATGGGCGGAAATAGTCTGGCTGGCGGCTACCCTGACCGTTCCGCTGCGCTGCTGTCCGTAGCTGCGCACATCCAGCAGCGTGGTGTTGAGCTCTTCCAGCAGACGCTCAAGACGGCTGGAGAGCTGCACGCCGGCTTCAGTCAGTACTACTTCGCGCGTGGTGCGATCCAGAAGGCGGATGCCGATTTCGTTTTCCAGCTCCTTCACGCTATGGCTGACCGCCGACTGGCTTAAGCCTATCATCTGGCCTGCCTGGCTGAAGCTGCCCTGCTGCGCGACCGCGACGAAAACCCGTAGCTGCCTTAAGGTGTAATTCATCGATTATGCTCATATATGAATTCAATAAATCAATTTTATTTCTAAACCCTTCTGGCGCACAATAGCGCGATTGATTTATTAACGAGGCATTAACATGCGTTTTCTCCGGCTCGACCCCATGATGGTTAAACTGATTATCACCGTGCTGCTGGCAACGTTTCTGCCCGCTCGCGGCCACTTTGTCAGCTTCTTTGAGTGGCTGACTACCGCCGCCATCGCGCTGCTGTTTTTTATGCACGGCGCCAAGCTGTCTCGTGAGAAAATTATCGCTGGCGGCGGCCACTGGCGGCTGCATCTTTGGGTCATGATCAGCACCTTCGTGCTTTTTCCCCTGCTTGGCCTGCTGTTTGTCTGGTGGCATCCGCTGCCGGTCGGCGTGGAAATCTATACGGGCTTTCTTTATCTCTGCATTCTGCCCGCTACCGTTCAGTCAGCTATCGCCCTGACTTCGCTTGCAGGCGGCAACGTGGCGGCGGCGGTATGCAGCGCTTCCGCTTCCAGCCTGCTGGGCGTGTTTATCTCGCCGCTGCTGGTCGGGCTGGTGATGAACGTGCATAACGACGCCGCCAGCGGCAGCTTTGCGCAGATCGGCAATATTATGCTGCAGCTGCTGGTGCCTTTTGTGCTGGGCCATATTTCTCGCCGCTGGATAGCGGAATGGGTTGAGAGGCATCGTAGCCTGATTGGCAAAACGGATCAGGCTTCCATTCTGCTGGTGGTGTATTCCGCCTTTAGCGAGGCGGTGGTAAACGGCATCTGGCATCGCGTCGGCGCGCTGACGCTGCTTTATATCCTGGTCGGCAGCCTGGGCATTCTGTTTGTGGCGCTGGCGATTAATCTGCTGGCCGCGCGCCTGTTTGGCTTTAACCGCGCTGACGAGATTACGATTCTGTTCTGCGGCTCGAAAAAGAGCCTGGCTAACGGCGTGCCGATGGCGAACATTTTGTTCCCTTCTGCGGCGGTGGGGATTATCGTGCTGCCGCTGATGATTTTTCACCAGGTGCAGCTGATGGTCTGCTCAATGCTGGCGCAACGCTATAAAAGGGCGGGCGAAAAACAGGTGGAGAGCCAGAAGAAAACCGGCAAGGCGGTGATTGAATCGCAGAAATAAGAGGGATTGGGGGAACGACGTTCCCCCGCTTTATCAGGCTTTTCTCAACGGCTTAATCAGCCCTTCCAGACCTTCAACCTTGATCGCCAGCGTCAAACGCATCAGCTCGCCCAGGTGGCCTGCCGGAAACTCATCCTTGCGGGCGAACCACAGCAGATAGGGTTCCGGTAAATCTATCAGCAAACGCCCTTTGTATTTACCAAAGGGCATTTCGGTTGTGGCAATTTCAATCAGGTGCTCTTTTTCCATTTACTCACCCAGCAGTCGCATCATCTCCGTTTCGTCGATAACCGCAATGCCTAACTCCTGCGCCTTAGCCAGTTTGGAGCCTGCCGCTTCTCCGGCAATCACCAGGTCGGTCTTTTTCGAAACGCTGCCGCTAACCTTAGCGCCAAGCGCGGTCAGCCTGTCTTTGGCCTCGTCGCGCGACAGCTGCGTCAGCGAACCGGTCAGCACCACGGTTTTACCGGCGAAAGGACTGTCGATCTCTTCCGCTTTCACCACAGCAACCGCAGGCCAGTGGATCCCGGCCTCCTCCACCAGCTGGCGGATAACCTCGCGATTGCTCTCCTCGTCCATGAAATTCCGTACATGAGCGGCCACCACCTTACCGACATCCTGCACGGCGATCAACGCGTCCAGATCGGCGCTGATAATACTCTCCAGCGAGCCAAAGTGCGCGGCGAGGTTAGCCGCCGTGGCTTCGCCCACTTCCGTGATGCCCAGCGCATAGAGAAAACGCGCCAGCGTGGTCTGCTTCGATTTTTCCAGCGCGTCCACAACGTTCTGCGCCGATTTCGGCCCCATGCGGTCAAGACCGGTCAGCTTGCCCGCCGTGAGTTTATAGAGATCCGCCGGCGTTTTGACGTACTCTTTCTCCACCAGCTGGTCGATGATCTTATCGCCCATGCCGTCCACATCCATCGCGCGACGGGAAACGAAGTGCTTTAACGCGCCCTTACGCTGCGCGCCGCAAATCAGACCGCCGGTACAGCGTGCTACGACCTCGCCCTCTACGCGCTCCACGTCAGAGCCGCAGACCGGACAGTGCGTCGGGAAGACCACCGCTCTGGCGTCCGCCGGGCGCTCCGCTTCAATGACGCCGACCACCTGCGGAATAACGTCGCCTGCACGGCGGATCACGACCCGATCGCCGATACGCAGGCCCAAACGATCGATCTCGTCCGCATTGTGCAGCGTGGCGTTACTGACCATAACGCCCGCAACCTGTACCGGCTCCAGCCTGGCAACCGGCGTAATCGCACCCGTACGACCAACCTGGAATTCCACGTCGCGAACCTGGGTCATCTGCTCCTGAGCCGGGAATTTAAACGCTATCGCCCAGCGCGGCGCGCGCGCCACAAAGCCCAGTTGCTCCTGCAAATCCAGCGAATCTACCTTGATGACCACGCCGTCAATGTCGAACCCCAGCGTGGCGCGATCCTCTTCCACCTTACGATAGAAAGCCAGCACCTCTTCCGGCGAATGACAAAGACGCAGGCGATCGCTGACCGGCAATCCCCAGGCCTTAAACTGCTGAAGTCGCCCAAGATGGCTGCGCGGCATGTCGCCGCCTTCCAGCAGGCCCAGACCATAGCAAAAGAAGGTCAACGGACGCTTCGCGGTAATACGAGGATCGAGCTGGCGCAGCGATCCGGCCGCAGCGTTGCGCGGATTGGCGAAAACCTTGCTGCCCGTGCGGCGCGCTTCTTCGTTCAACGCTTCAAATCCCGCCTGCGGCATAAAGACTTCGCCGCGTACCTCGACCCGCGCCGGAATATTGTCGCCGCGTAACCGCAATGGAATAGCGCGGATGGTGCGCACGTTAGCGGTAATATTTTCGCCGGTCGTGCCGTCGCCGCGCGTCGCCGCCCGCACCAGCAGACCGTTTTCATACAGCAGGCTAACCGCCAGGCCATCCAGCTTCAGCTCGCAGCAGAAGGTAATCTCTTCAACGCTTTTCAGCCTGTCCTGCACGCGTTTGTTAAAGGCCAGGTAGCTCTCTTCGTCAAAAGCGTTATCCAGCGACAGCATCGGAATTTCGTGGCGTACCTGTTCAAAGGCGCTGAGCGGCGCAGCGCCTACGCGCTGGGTCGGCGAATCGGGCGTAATGAGCTCGGGATGCGCCTCTTCCAGCTTACGCAGTTCGCCCATCAGCCGGTCGTACTCGGCATCCGGCACTACCGGTTCGTCAAGCACATGGTACTGATATTCGTAATGGCGGAGCGTGGTTTGCAGAGCAATAATTTTGTCTTGTACGGATTCCATAGCGGCACCATAGCGATAAAAAACCCCCGACTGGCGGGGGTCTTGTACAGAGAGGAAGGCGTGCCGTTAACTCAGGCGTTCGCCTCTATAACGTCACGGATACGGTTTTTATAGGTTTCCAGCTTCTGCGGCGTCATCATACGGCGCTCGTCATCCAGTACCACGCCGCCGACATCATCGGCGATGCGCTGAGCCGACTGCAGCATCAGCTTGAAGTTCTGATTCGCGTCGCCGTAAGAAGGCACCATCATAAAGATAGAGACGCCAGGCGTGGAAAAATCCGCCATCTCGTCAGGATTGAACGAGCCGGGCTTCACCATATTCGCCAGGCTGAACAGCACTGGGCCGCTGCCGGCAGGACTGAGGTGACGGTGGAAGATATTCATTTCGCCGAACTGGAAACCCGCCTGCAGTACGCCCTGCAGCAGCGCTTCGCCGTTCAGCATACCGCCAGCGTGCGCGCTGACGTGCAGCACCAGCACCGTCTCTTTGGGTCTTTCCTGCGGCGCGGCAGGACGCTCAGGCTGCGGCATCGGTTCCGGCTCTGATTCCGGCTCGTCGACGACGGGTGCGGAATGGACAGGCGGCTGCGGCTGAACCGGCGGCGGAGATTGAACCGGCGGCTGCGGCTGAACCGGTTTTTGCTGCGCGACAGGTTGAGGCTGCGCGGCAGGCTGAACCGCTTCCGGCTGCCTGCGGCTTACCGGCGCCCGCGGTTCATCATCGTAATCGGCTTCATCCGGCAGCTCGCCGCCAAACAGCGGATCCAGCTCCGGCGATTCGTCGACGGGCTGCTGATGGCGTACAGGTTCCGGCTGGGCGCGCGGTCGGGTCGGGCGCGGTGCCGGCTCGTCAAAGCCACCGACAACCGGTTCGTCATCTTCCGTATTGCGCGCGCGTGGGCTTTTGCCACGAGCGGCGCCCGCGTCATCATCGACGTCGTCAAAAGCCTCTTCTCTATCCTGTTTTAAACGTTTATGAGGACGATCGCGAAAAACGGACGAGCGCTCTTTACGGCTGGTCCAGAAGCCGTGAAGCAGAAGCGCTATTATAGCGATCGCGCCAACAACGATTAATATCAGACGCAAATCCTGCATCATTGTATTCTCTGTTGTTCCAATACCTTGCCACCGCGGCAAACTTTATCCCCTAACTGTATTTGCCCGGCTGCACAAGTGCAAGTCCGTGCACTATTTTCTGACAAATAAGCGTGAAACGACATGTTTATTTGCTGTTTTTTCGCGCAAATCTCTTCTGACCAGCGTAAACGGCTGAGTTATGATAGCCGCGCACAGCTTGTTAATTTTAAGGAAAGCACATCATGGCTATCAACCGTACCGGCGCTTCCGGCACAGGCCTTCACTATTTTGCCCAGGGCTGGCAGCTGATCCGTCTGCCCGGCATTCGTCGTTTTGTCATCGTGCCGCTGGTGCTTAACTTTCTGCTGATGGGCGGCGCTTTTATCTGGCTCTTTTACAAACTGGGACAGTGGCTGCCCGCGCTGATGTCTCGGATACCGGACTGGCTGCAGTGGCTTAACTACCTGTTCTGGCCGCTGACGGTTATTTTCGTCCTGCTGGTGTTCAGCTACTTTTTTTCCACCGTGGCCAACTGGATAGCGGCGCCTTTCTGCGGACTGCTGGCCGAGCAGCTGGAAGCCCGGCTTACCGGCAAGCCGATGCCCGACAGCGGGTGGGCCGGCATGGTGAAGGATATTCCGCGCATCATGAAGCGCGAGTGGCAAAAGCTAGCCTGGTATCTACCGCGTGCGCTGGTATTGCTGCTGCTCTATTTCGTGCCGGGTTTCGGGCAGACGGTCGCGCCCGTGCTCTGGTTCCTCTTCAGCGCCTGGATGCTCTCTATTCAGTACTGCGACTATCCGTTTGATAACCACAAAGTCAGCTTCCGGCAGATGCGCACATCGCTAAAACAGCACAAAACGGATGTGATGCAGTTTGGCGCGCTGGTCAGCCTCTTTACCATGATTCCGATTCTGAACCTGGCCATTATGCCGGTAGCCGTTTGCGGCGCGACCGCCATGTGGGTCGATCGCTATCGCAGTACGCTGGGACTGGTAAAATAAGGCTTATGCCTTTTCCTTTACCCTTATTGCTGCAGAACATATGCATATACTATTTCTTCACTTCCTTGAAAAAAGGAACCGGGTATGCTTGAGGCAGATTCCAATTTTCAAACAGTTAAGGACGGGTTATGAGTAAGATCTACGAAGACAATTCGTTAACTATCGGCCATACGCCTCTGGTTCGCCTGAACCGTATCGGTAACGGACGCATTCTGGCTAAAGTCGAGTCACGTAACCCGAGCTTCAGCGTCAAGTGCCGTATCGGCGCCAATATGATTTGGGACGCGGAAAAAAGAGGCATTCTGAAACCTGGCGTTGAACTGGTTGAACCTACCAGCGGCAACACCGGTATCGCGCTGGCCTACGTGGCCGCCGCACGCGGCTATAAGCTTACCCTGACCATGCCGGAAACCATGAGCGTGGAGCGCCGCAAGCTGCTGAAAGCGCTGGGCGCGAATCTGATTCTGACGGAAGGCGCTAAAGGCATGAAGGGCGCTATCGCCAAAGCGGAAGAGATTGTCGCGGGCGATCCCGATAAGTTCGTTCTGCTGCAGCAGTTCAGCAACCCGGCTAACCCGGAAATTCATGAAAAAACCACCGGCCCGGAAATCTGGGAAGACACCGATGGTGAAGTCGACGTCTTTATCGCTGGTGTAGGAACAGGCGGTACGCTGACCGGCGTCAGCCGCTATATCAAGAACACCAAAGGTAAAAAGGATCTGATCACCGTGGCGGTAGAGCCAACGGATTCGCCAGTAATCGCTCAGGCGCTGGCGGGCGAAGAGATCAAACCTGGCCCGCATAAGATTCAGGGCATCGGCGCCGGCTTTATTCCGGGCAACCTGGATTTGAACCTGGTCGATCGTGTGGTCGCGATCACGAATGAAGAGTCCATCTCCACGGCGCGTCGCCTGATGGAAGAGGAAGGTATCCTGGCCGGTATCTCCTCTGGCGCTGCGGTCGCCGCCGCGCTGAAACTGCAGGAAGATGAGGCTTTCGCCAATAAAAATATCGTGGTAATCCTGCCCTCTTCCGGCGAGCGTTATCTGAGTACGGCGCTCTTTGCCGATCTTTTTACCGAGAAAGAGCTGCAGTAACGGCATCGTCAGGTTAAAAAAGTCTGAAAAAGCACCCATAAGGGTGCTTTTTTGTGGAGCACATCAAATTTTTGCCATTTCCCGGATTGCTTTTACCGAGGAGTGTCTGGTATCTAAGCAACCAATTATTTCGAACCTCAAAATTAATCGCCGCGTGAATTGCCTGACGCTGAATCGATTTACCGGTTTGGCGTGTTTGCGGAAAGCACGGCATAATGAGGAAGGAAAAAGCGCAGCCGGTGAGTGCCGCCGCTTGCGCATCTGTCAATTTTTAGCGCGCTTCCGGCACGTTGCTACACGCGAGCCCGCGCAAGACACTCAGGCCAAAGTTTCGCCGCCAGGCCAGGCTTTGGAATAACGCCAAATAAATAAAGTTGGGGAAACAGCATGTTCCAGCAAGAAGTTACTATCACCGCACCTAACGGTCTGCATACCCGCCCTGCCGCTCAGTTCGTGAAAGAAGCGAAGGCTTTTGTCTCTGAAATCACCGTGACCTCCAACGGCAAATCCGCCAGCGCCAAAAGCCTGTTCAAACTGCAGACGCTGGGCCTGACTCAGGGCACCGTGGTTACGCTGTCCGCTGAAGGCGAAGACGAGCAGAAAGCGGTCGAGCACCTGGTCAAACTGATGGCGGAACTCGAATAAGCGTTAGCTTTTTCAACGCGACAGGTACTTTACTGCAACATAATTGATCGCGGACAGCATGTCCGCGTTATTGTTTTCATAAAGTGAAGCGCCTGTCAGCTGCGGGCGACCGCCGGATTCCTTACCGGCGCCGGATTCGCCGCAGCGTCTCGCTCGCGATTATCAGTTATTAAAAAGGTAGGGTTATGATTTCAGGCATTTTAGCATCACCGGGTATCGCTTTCGGCAAAGCGCTTCTGCTGAAAGAAGATGAAATAGTCATCAACCGGAAAAAAATTACTACCGACCAGGTTGAGCAGGAAGTTCAGCGTTTTCTCGAAGGTCGCAGTAAAGCCGCCACGCAGCTTGAAGCGATCAAAATCAAAGCCGGCGAAACCTTCGGTGAAGAGAAAGAGGCCATCTTCGAAGGCCATATCATGCTGCTGGAAGATGAAGAGCTTGAGCAGGAAATCATAGCCCTGATTAAAGACGAGCTGGCTTCTGCCGACGCCGCGGTTTACTCCGTTATCGAAGGCCAGGCCAAAGCGCTGGAAGAGCTGGACGACGAATATCTGAAAGAGCGCGCGGCCGACGTGCGCGATATCGGCAAGCGTCTGCTGCAGAACATTCTCGGCCTGCATATCGTCGATCTCAGCGCCATCGCCGAAGAAGTGCTGCTGGTCGCTAAAGACCTGACGCCATCGGAAACCGCGCAGCTGAACCTGAACAAGGTGCTGGGCTTTATTACCGATTTGGGCGGTCGTACTTCGCACACCTCTATTATGGCGCGTTCTCTGGAGCTGCCCGCTATCGTGGGCACCGGCGACGTCACCTCTCAGGTGAAAAATGGCGATTATCTGATTCTTGATGGCGTAAACAACCATATTTACGTCAATCCAACGCCTGAGCAGATCGAAGAGCTGAAAGCTATCCATAACCAGTACGTGACGGAAAAGAACGATCTGGCCAAGCTGAAAGATCTGCCCGCTATCACGCTGGACGGCCATCAGGTCGAAGTCTGTGCCAATATCGGTACGGTACGCGATGTGGCTGGCGCAGAGCGCAACGGCGCGGAAGGCGTAGGCCTTTACCGCACCGAATTCCTGTTTATGGATCGCGACTCGCTGCCGAGCGAGGAAGAGCAGTTCCAGGCTTATAAAGCCGTAGCGGAAGCGATGGGTTCGCAGGCCGTTATCGTGCGTACCATGGATATCGGCGGCGACAAAGATCTGCCGTACATGAATCTGCCGAAAGAAGATAACCCGTTCCTGGGCTGGCGCGCCATTCGCATCGCAATGGATCGTCCGGAAATCCTGCATGCCCAGCTGCGCGCCATTCTGCGCGCGTCCGCTTTCGGCAAGCTGCGCATTATGTTCCCGATGGTGATTTCCGTTGAGGAAGTCCGCACGCTGAAAGCCGAGCTGGAGACGCTGAAAGCGCAGCTGCGAGCGGAAGGCAAAGCCTTTGACGAGCAGATTGAAGTTGGCATTATGGTGGAAACACCCGCTTCAGCCGCAATCGCGCATCATCTGGCGAAAGAAGTCGATTTCTTCAGTATCGGCACCAACGACCTGACGCAGTACACGCTGGCGGTGGATCGCGGTAATGATTTGATTTCGCATTTGTACAACCCAATGACCCCTTCCGTGCTGACGCTGATCAAGCAGGTTATTGATGCATCTCATGCTGAAGGGAAATGGACAGGGATGTGTGGTGAGCTGGCGGGCGATGAACGTGCTACACTACTGTTACTGGGAATGGGGCTGGACGAATTCAGCATGAGTGCCATTTCTATCCCGCGCATCAAAAAAATTATTCGTAATACGAATTTTGAAGATGCTAAGGCGTTAGCAGAACAGGCTCTGGCTCAACCGACAGCGGAAGAGTTAATGAACCTGGTCAACAAGTTCATTGAAGAAAAAACACTCTGCTGAGATCCAGAAGCGCTGGCCAAATATTACTGCTTAGGAGAAGATCATGGGTTTGTTTTCAAAACTTTTTGGCGATAAGTCAGATACCGCATCTGGCGCCATTGAGATCGTGGCACCGCTGTCCGGCGAAATCGTAAACATTGAAGACGTACCGGACGTTGTGTTTGCGGAGAAAATTGTTGGCGACGGCATCGCTATCAAACCTGCCGGCAATAAAATGGTGGCGCCTGTTGACGGCACCATTGGTAAAATCTTCGAAACCAATCATGCATTTTCCATTGAATCGGATAGCGGCATTGAGCTGTTCGTTCACTTCGGGATTGACACCGTTGAACTGAAGGGAGAAGGCTTTAAGCGTATCGCTGAAGAAGGCCAGAAGGTGAAGAAAGGCGACGTCGTTATCGAGTTCGACCTGCCTCTACTGGAAGAAAAAGCGAAATCCACGCTGACGCCGGTGGTTATCTCTAATATGGATGAGATCAAAGAGCTGGTGAAGCTGACGGGTAGCGTTACCGTAGGCGAAACCCCGGTGATCCGCATCAAAAAGTAAGCCGCCGCGCCTACACAAAAAGCCGTCTGAGCAATCAGGCGGCTTTTTTTTCAGGCAAACACGTCGCGCAGGCTCGGCGTTTCCTCCACGTCATGCAAGTCCAGCTCCTGTTCCAGCACGTCCATATGATGGCTCATCAGCTGCTGCGCAAGATCGCCGTCTCCCGCCTGCAGCGCGCAGATTATCGAATCATGCTGATCGCAATGGCAGGAAGGATTTTCGTTACGCTGATAGAGCGCGACAATCAGCGAGCTGCGTACGGTAAGGTTAGTGAGAATTTCCATCAGCACGCGGTTGTTGCTGATTTTCGCCAGCAGCAGATGAAACTGCGTCAGCTGCCGGACAATTTCCAGCCGGTTGTCGCTGGCTATCGCCGCTTTTTCCGCCTGCCGCTGCGCCTCCAGCTCATGGCGATAGCGCTGCATGGTGTCCGCTGTGATCCCGGCAATAATGGCGCTTTCCACCGCTCGCCGCGCGGTAAAAATTTCACGCGCCTCGCGAGCTTCCGGTTTGGCGACCATCGCGCCGCGATGCGGTTCAATAGTGACGATATGTTGCATCGCCAGACGCTGTAGCGCGCTCTGCACATGATTGCGATTGGCCGCAAGCACGTCGACGATCTGAGCTTCAATCAGCCGCGTGCCAGGCTTCAGCCGACGCTGTGAGATAGCGTTTGATATCGTCTCGACGATACGCTGCACTTCCTGTTGCTTACTGGACGACACTTTATTCATCCCTTACCTCATAAACGTGAATAAAACGTTTCGGCCAATAATAGCATCCTCGCTACGCTAAACCACCCAGTGTGGCAATTTGATGGTCAGCTCCAGCCCGCCGTTTTTGCCGTTGACCGCGCTGACTTCGCCCTGATGCGCCAGAATGACCTTGCGCACGATAGAGAGCCCCAACCCGTATCCCTTGCCGGACAGCGGCGAGTTGACCCGCACAAAAGGATCGAAAATGCTGGAGAGCTTATCGGCATCCACGCCTGGCCCCTGATCGCTAACGTTAATGGTGAGCCAGCCGCTCTCCTGACGCAGCGAGATCCTGATCTGTTGTCCCTGACAGGAGAAGCGCAGCGCATTGCGCACGACGTTTTCCACCGCCGAGCGGATTAACCTGGCGTCGCCTTTCACCGTATAGTCATCGCTGGCGTCGGCATTCAGCAGAATTGCCACGCCGGTTACCTGCGCCTCGTAGCGCGCGTCGTTGGCCACCGCTTCCAGCAGGCCGAGCAGATCGAAATACTGTTCGTCCACCAGGCCATGATGCTCGGCGCGCGACAGCGTCAGCAGTTCGCCGATCATCTTATCCAGCTGTCGCGCCTCTTCGTCGATTCTGTCGAGCGACTGCCCTACCGACTCCGGCGTCTGTCGCGCCAGCCCTGTCGCCAGCTGCAGACGCGCCAGCGGCGAACGCAGCTCGTGCGAGACGTCATGCAGCAGCTCTTCGCGCGCTTTAACCAGCACGGAAAGGCGTTCGACCATGGCATCAAAATCCTGAGCGACCACCGACAGCTCGTCATGCCGGCGGCGCATCTCGGGAAACAGCCGTACGGAAAGATCGCCTTTGGCAACGCGATCGAAACCTGCGCGCAGCTGGCGCATCGGACGCGTCAGGTTCCATGCCAGAAACAGGCTGAACAGCAGGCCGCCGCCGCCGGCCATAAAGAACATAGGCTCAGGGATGTTGAGAAAGCTGCGACGACCGCCGTTCATATTGCTGTCTTCACGCAGCGCCTGCACGTCGTAACGCAGCTGATACTGCCGACCGTCGGCGCCGGTCACCCATTCGATCACTTCTTTAGGAAAATCGCCCGGCCGCAGATCGCGGTTGAGATCGCCGCGCGGCAGCTCCTGCGGCGGCTTCTGCATCTGCTGGACAGAAAAGAAGCGGCGATCGTTAGCGGACCAGTCCGCCATCATATCGTTAAGCGCGTCCATGCCACCGCGCTGCAGCACGGAGACAGCTGAAGTCATCTGAAGATTGACGATACGCCGCGCCGCCAGGTTTTCCGGCGGTTCATGGTGCTTGCCGTAAATGGAAAAGCCCAGCCACAGCAGCTGGCTCATGATCAGAAACGTCAGCCAAAAACCCAGCAGGATCTTCCAGAAGAGCAGCCCGCGAAATCCGGCCCTCATCGGATGCGATAACCTATGCTGCGCACGGTTTCAATAGTGATGGCGTCGTTGGTTAAGGCGGAGAGCTTTTGGCGGATATTGCTGATATGGACATCCACACTGCGGTCGTAGGCTTCACGAGGACGACCCAGCCCTTTTTCCGACAGCTCGTCTTTCGACACTACGCGATCGGGCGAACGCAGCAGCAGATCCAGCAAATTGAACTCCGAGGCGGTGAGATCGAACGGCCGCTTTTGCCATTCACTGATGCGTGTGGCCGGATTCAGCGTCAGTTCGCCCCAGCTCACTATCTCTTTATTTTCTACCGCCACCGGCTGTTCTTCAACGCGGCGCAGTACGGCACGCAGCCGCGCGACCAGTTCGCGCGGGTAGCAAGGCTTAGGCATATAGTCGTCCGCGCCCATCTCCAGGCCGATTACGCGGTCGATGTTGTCGCCTTTCGCGGTCAGCATTATCACCGGCAGGCGGCCGTTCTGCCGCACCTGGCGCAGCACGTCGATGCCGCTCATGTCCGGCAGCATAATATCCAGGATCATCGCGCTGTAGTCGCCCGACATCGCGCCTTCGATTCCCGCTTTACCGCTCAGCACCAGCGTGGCGTCAAATCCTTCGGCAATCAGATACTGGCTGAGCATGGTGCCCAGCTCCAGATCGTCGTCAACCAGTAAAATTTTCATGCGTCATCTCTCTGTAGACCAGGCGCTATTTTCACCTGTTGCCCAAACAATAGCAGCAGGTTTTACCCAATCCTTACAGTGTAACGGCAGACGCGGCAGAAGGCGCGAAGGTTGAAAATAAAGCGGCCCGAAAAAAGCTGGCCGCTTTACTCAGGGGAGTTGTGTACGCCGGTAGAGAGATATCTGTCGCCGCGGTCGCAGACAATCGCCACGATCACGCTGCCGGGCTGCTCGCGTGCGATGCGCAGCGCGCCAGCTACCGCGCCGCCAGAGCTGACGCCGCAAAAAATGCCTTCGCGGCGCGCCAGCAGACGCATGGTTTCTTCCGCTTCCCGCTGCGTCATATCCAGGATGAGGTCGATAAGTTCGGGTCGATAGATGGCGGGAAGATAGGCCGCCGGCCAGCGGCGAATGCCGGGAATGCTGTTGCCTTCCGCAGGCTGCAGACCTACGATGCGCACCGCTTCGTTCTGCTCTTTCAGGTAGCGGCCAACGCCGGTGATGGTGCCGGTCGTCCCCATGCTGGAGACGAAATGCGTTAATCGCGCCGCGCTCTGCCGCCAGATTTCCGGGCCTGTGGTAAGGTAATGGCCCAGCGGATTGTCGGGATTATTAAACTGGTCGAGCACTTTGCCTTCGCCGCGCGTCTGCATCTCGCGGGCCAGATCGCGTGCGCCTTCCATGCCCTGCTCGCGGCTGACCAGAATCAGCTCCGCGCCGTAAGCCCGCATCGCGGCCTGACGCTCCATGCTCATGTTGTCCGGCATCAGCAGCTTTAACCGATAGCCTTTCATCGCAGCGATCATCGCCAGCGCGATGCCGGTATTGCCGCTGGTCGCCTCAATCAGCACGTCGCCGGGCTGAATCTCACCACGCCGCTCCGCCTGCTGAATCATCGACAGCGCGGCGCGATCTTTCACCGAACCGCCGGGATTGTTGCCCTCCAGCTTCAGCCAGATTTCACTGCCGTTGTCCGGCGTCAGCCGCTGAAGCTTTATCAGTGGCGTATTGCCGATGGTTTGTTCGAGCGTGGTCAAGTTGCGGTTCCTGAAAGTAGCCTTACCGGCAAAAAAAAGGTCAGGCGTGCCTGACCCGTATTGCGGTAGAAAATATCAGGCGCTCTGCGCAAAGGCAACCTGCCGCAACGGCGTGTCGCCTTTATAGAGCCGCGCCTGCTGCAGGCCGACAAAGAGGCGCTCGCCGCGCACCGGCGCCGTCTGTTCGCCTTCCATCACCACGGTCAGCGGTTCGTGATGTTCGCCCCAGCCAAACGGCTGCGCCACCAGCTGCCAGTAGTGACCGCGCGGACTGACTTCCAGCACCTGTACCGGCAGCGGCGTCTCCAGGCTACTCTGACGGCTGACGTCGATCTCCCACGGACGCAGGAAGAGCTCCACCGCGCCCTGATGCGCCGGCGCATAGCCCAGCGGCCAGTGATGCGCGCCGACGTGGAACTGCGAACCATGCACTTCGGCGTCAAAGCGGTTGACCTCGCCCAGAAACTCCAGCACGAAGCGCGTCGCCGGTTCGCGCCAGACTTCATCCGGCGCGCCAGCCTGTTCAATATTGCCCTGGCTCATCACCACCACGCGATCCGCGACTTCCATCGCCTCTTCCTGATCGTGCGTCACGAAGACGCTGGTGAATTTCAGCTCTTCATGCAGCTGACGCAACCAGCGGCGCAGCTCTTTACGTACCTGCGCATCCAGCGCGCCGAAAGGTTCATCCAGCAGCAGGATCTGCGGATCGACCGCCAGCGCGCGAGCCAGCGCCACGCGCTGCTTCTGCCCGCCGGAAAGCTGCGCCGGGAAACGGCCAGCCAGATGGCCAAGCTGTACCATCTCCAGCAGGCGCGTCACTTTTTCCTTGATCGCCGCCGCCGATGGCCGCTCGCGGCGCGGCAGCACGGTCAGACCGAAAGCGATATTGTCGAACACCGTCATATGGCGGAACAGCGCATAGTGCTGGAAGACGAAGCCTACGCGGCGATCGCGGGCGTGCAGCCGGGTAACGTCGCTGCCGTGAAAACTCAGGCGGCCGCTGTTCTGACTCTCCAGCCCGGCGATAATGCGCAGCAGCGTGGTCTTGCCGGAGCCGGACGGGCCCAGCAGCGCCACCATCTGTCCAGAAGGAATATCCAGCGAAATATCGTTCAGCACTTTAGTGCGGCCAAAGGATTTGTTGATGTTACTGATTTCAATGCTCATGATTCCCCCTCGTGATGCGCGCGGCGTTCTAAACGCCATTGCAGCGCGCTTTTCACAAACAGCGTGGCTATCGCCATCAGGGTCAGCAGCGCGGCGGCGGTAAATGCGCCTACGGTGTTGTAATCCTGATGCAGTAATTCTACCTGTAGCGGCAGCGTATAGGTTTCGCCGCGAATCGATCCCGATACCACCGAGACGGCGCCGAATTCGCCAATCGCGCGGGCGTTGGTCAATACCAGCCCGTAAAGCAGCGCCCAGCGAATGTTTGGCAGCGTGACGCGCCAGAACATCTTCCAGCCGGACGCGCCCAGCAGTACCGCCGCTTCATCTTCGTTGCTGCCCTGGCTCAGCATCACCGGCACCAGCTCGCGCACCACAAATGGACAGGTAACAAAGATAGTCACCATCGCCATGCCCGGCCAGGAGAACATCAGCTGAATCGCGTGTTCATCCAGCCAGCCGCCAGCCGGGCCGTTAACGCCCCAGAACAGCAGGTACATCAGCCCCGCAACCACTGGCGAGACGGCAAAAGGAATATCAAACAGGGTCAGCAGCAGCTGGCGACCGGGAAAAGTGAATCGCGTTACCAGCCAGGCCAGCAGCGTACCGAACACCAGGTTGACCGGTACGGTAATCAGCGCCATCAGCACCGTCAGCCAGATGGCGTGCAGCATGTCGCCATCCTTCAGGTTGCCGATCATGGCGATAAAGCCTTCGGAGAACGCGCTGGCGAAAATCGCAATCAGCGGCACCACCAGCAGGCCAAACGAAATAATCATGCCGGTGCCGATTAGCAGCCATTTGCCCCAGCTGGCGCGTCCGCGACCAGCCTGGTTCAGTTCGGTGATATCAGCCATTAGTGACCTCCAAGACGACGGCCAAAGCGGCTCTGTAAGGTGTTAATCGCAAACAGCAACAGCAGCGAAGCCGCCAGGATCACCGAGGCGATGGCGCTGGCCGCCGGATAGTCGAACTCCTGCAGGCGCACGAAGATCATCAGCGAGGTGACTTCGGTTTTCCAGGCGATATTGCCGGCGATAAAGATTACCGCGCCGAACTCACCCAGGCTGCGGGTGAAAGAGAGCGCCGTTCCCGCCAGCAACGCCGGCGCGACTTCCGGCAGCACTACGCGACGGAAGCTCTGAAACGGCGTGGCGCCAAGCGTTTCCGCCGCCTCTTCATACTCCGGGCCCAGCTCTTCCAGCACCGGCTGCACCGTGCGCACCACAAAAGGAATGCTGGTGAACGCCATGGCGACGGCGATACCGATCCAGGTGTAGGAAACTTTGATATCAAACTGCGCCAGCCACTCGCCGTACCAGCCGTTAACGGAGAAAAGTCCCGCCAGCGTCAGGCCAGCGACCGCTGTAGGCAGCGCAAAAGGCAGATCCATCAGGCCGTCCAGCAGCGCGCGGCCCGGAAAACGGTAGCGCGTCAGGATCCAGGCCATCAACATGCCGAAAAAGGCGTTGAACAGCGAAGCGACGCCTGCCGATAGCAGCGTCACTTTATAGGCGGCGACCATCTGCGGGTTGGTCACCACGTCCCAATACTGCGCCAGCGTCATGTTTGAGAGCTGCATCAGCAGCGCGCTGATCGGCAGCAGCAGTATCAGACAGGTAAAAAACAGACTACTGCCCAGGCTCAGTCCAAAGCCCGGCAGTACGCGCTTACTTTTAGTGGCAAACATTACTGACGTCCCGCTGCTAACAACTTATCCAGTTCGCCACCGCTGGCGAACTGCGTTTTCATAACCTGCTCCCAGCTGCCGAATACCTGCTCCACACGGAACAGATCGACCGCCGGGAAGTACTGCCGCTGCGCCATCAGCTCGGAATTATTTACGCGGTAATAATAGTGAGTGATGATTTTCTGCGCCTCAGGCGTATAGAGATAGTTCAGATAAGCCTTAGCGGCTTTTTCCGTGTGGTTGGCCGCCACGTTTTTATCGATCCAGGCAACCGGAAACTCCGCCAGCACGTTACTGCGCGGGACGATCACCTCGAAATCCTGTTGGGGATACTGATTGCGAATAGTATTCACTTCCGATTCAAAGCTAATCAGCACGTCGCCCAGGCCACGATCGACAAAGGTGGTGGTTGCGCCGCGACCGCCGGTATCAAAAACTTCGACGTTCTTCAAAAACTGCGTCATAAACCGCTCGGTTTTCGCTTTATTGTGCCCGTTCGCGTTATCCGCCGCGCCCCAGGCCGCCAGATAAGTGTATCGACCATTGCCGGAGGTTTTTGGATTAGGGAAAACCAGCCTGACGTCGTTGCCGATCAGATCCTGCCAGTCGTGGATCTGCTTTGGATTGCCCTTACGCACCAGGAAAGCCATGGTGGAGTAAAAAGGCGAGCTGTTGTTGGGCAGCCGCTGCTGCCAGTCAGCCGGAATCAGGTCGCCGCGATCGTGCAGAATCTGCACATCGGTCAGCTGGTTATAGGTGACAACATCGGCTTTCAGGCCCTGCAGAATCGCCAGCGCCTGTTTGGAAGAGCCGGCATGCGATTGCCGGATGGTCAGCTTGTCGCCGCCGTTTTGCTCTGCCCAGCGCTGTTCGAAAGGCGGATTCAGGGCGGCGAACAGCTCGCGTGAAACATCATAAGAGCTGTTCAGCAGCTCCGTTGCCTGGGCTGATCCGGCCAGCAGCAGCAGTGCCGCGCCGCGGCAAAATTGGTGTAGTGTGGTCATGCTGTTCATCCCGGAATGACTGCCTGGCCCGCGGCCTGAGAACGTTCAGTTTATTTATAACCACAGTAAAAGCAGTAACGGTTTTATATACCGTTTGGTGATTTGCAAGTTTAAAAAGCTATAAGCACGCGGCACAGCTTATGCGGAAGGCAGGAATAGCGGAACTGGCGGCTGCCCGTTATGGCAGGGCAGCCGCGGCAGGCTTAACGGCGCCAGATAATCTGGCTAACGGCCCATTTTTTCAGGGCTTCATCGGACGGCAGCAGCCCTTCCGGCCCGTGCCATTCGCCGCTAAAGAGATAGCTGATATGTTGGCTGTCCGGCGCTTTACACTCCACGCCGTCGCTGTCGGGCACTTTTTTACAGGAGCCAAAAGCGCGGCTGTAGAGGTCGCTGAAAGGCGTGCCGATTTTGACCCCGGAAGCGGTTTTGATGCCGCTGTCCATGACCCTGACTTCGCTGACGGTCGACTCGCCTGTCACCTCAAGCCTGATCTCCTTACCGTCCAGCGCCTGGAAGAAAGTGACTACGCCGCCGTTCTCGCTGCGCATGCCTTTACGCAGTTTATAATCCCCGTTCAGCGCCTTGTCGATCGCCTGCTCGTTCATGGCGGTGGCGCCGTTCAGGCCGCCGACGCCCTGCTCGCTCACCTCGATGGCGGAGCCGAACCAGTTCCAGGGCGCCAGGCTGGACCAGGAGTAGGTCAGCGGGTTCCACCAGGTGGCGTCGCCGCTCGCAGGGGTCGAGGCGCCTGAACTGGCGCAGCCTGCCAGCAAAACAGCCGCGGCGAGGGCAAAAGGACGAAGGGTTTTCATGAAGTCTCCTGACAATATAGCTGGGCGGCCGTCGCGTTATAGGCTATCGACAGCCTCAAAAAGAGGTTGGAGTGCGATTCAGCGGAAAAGTTTTATCCCGCGTTCAGCGCTGGCGTAAAGCAGTCGCGCAGACGCGTGCTGAAGCTGAACCAGGCCAGCGCCAGCAGATCGAAGCCGGTAAAGAGGATCATCAGCGGCGACAGCGCCTCTTCGCCCTGCCAGAGGCTGGCGAACTGGACGGCCAGCATCACCGTCAGCGACAGGCAGAGCACCCAGCGCCACGCCTGCCAGAGACGCGGCAGGCGTTGACGATAGCCGGTCAGCAGCAGCCCGATTGCCGCAGGCACGCCCAGCGCGATGCCTGTCCAGAACGCGCGCGTGTCGGGATAAAACAGCTCCAGCAAAGCGGTTCCCTGCTCGCGGGACGCGCCGGCCATCACAAACAGCAGCCAGGTGCGCGCCTGCAGCAGCATTACGCCCCAAAAGGCTGGCGGCAGCTTTAGCTGGCCTTTCGCGTCATAGTCGTCGGGAGTGTAAGAGCTCATAGCCAAACGCGCCACCGGCTTAATATTCGCGATCCTCAATCAGGCGCTTGCCCAGCAGCACGCTGTCCTGCATTTCATAATCCAGCTTCTCGTAGAAACCCAGCACCGCGTCATTCTCTTCCCGCACCATGACGTTGATTTTCGGACAGCCGCGGGCGATCAGCTTCTTCTCCAGCCGGTTGATCAGCGCGTTAGCGAAGCCTCTGCCCTGATAATCGGGATGGATGCCCAGATAGTAGGCCGAACCGCGATGACCGTCGTAACCGCCCATCAGCGTCCCGACCACCGAGCCGCCTACCACCGCAACCAGAAACAGATCGGGATCGTGATTGAGCTTGCGCTCGATGTCCATTTCCGGATCGTTCCACGGACGCAGCAGATCGCAGCGCTCCCACAGCGTGATGACTTCTTCAAAATCGTCCTGGCTGAATACGCGAATTTCCATAGCGTTGCCCCAGAGGTTAACCATAATTCGCTGATTATCGCGGTTTCTTTCGCGGGCGCAAGCTTCTGCCGCGATAATTGCCGGAAAACGCCTGCGGCGCAGCCCTTCTGCTCAGCTTATCCGCAATCCGCGTTGGGCGCTTTTGCCGTTAAAGAGGAAAACGCGCCGCCATTAGCCTGTGGAAATAAAAAGTAAACTCCTGAAATAGTTCCGCTCTCGCAGCCGCCTGATTGTTACGATATAACAACAGGCAATTTGCGCCTTAAGGATGTTGTAATGAAAAAGTTTGGCTCTATGACTCCGCTGACCTCCCGCCGCCAGCTGCTGCTATCCGGCCTGGCGCTGGCGCTGTTAGCGAATAAACCCGCCAGGGCGAAAGAAGCGCCGCTGACGGCAACGCCTCGCAGCAAACCGCACGCGACGCCGCCCAAAGCCAACGGCAAAAAGCTGGTGATGATCGATCCCGGTCACGGCGGCATCGATTCCGGCGCGGTCGGCGAAGAAGGATCGGAGGAGAAACATGTGGTGCTGGAGATCGCCGGCTATATTCGCCAGATGCTGAGCGACCATCCTCATATCGAAGCGAAGCTGACGCGCGAAAGCGATCATTTTATTCCGCTGGGTGAGCGTGTCGAGATCGCTCACCGTCACGGCGCAGATCTTTTTATGTCGATTCACGCCGACGGTTTCACCAGTCCGGACGCCAACGGCGCGTCGGTTTTTGCGCTTTCTAACCGCGGCGCCAGCAGCCGTATGGCGCGCTACCTGTCTCAGCGCGAGAACGCGGCCGACGACGTGGGCGGCGTGAAGGTCGCGCAGAAAGATCGCTATCTGCAGCAGGTGCTGTTCGATCTGGTGCAGACGGATACCATTAAAAACAGCCTGACGCTGGGCAAACACGTGCTTAATCAGATCCGGCCCGTGCATCATTTGCACAGCCAGCATACCGAGCAGGCCGCTTTTGCCGTACTGAAGTCGCCTTCTATTCCTTCGGTACTGGTGGAAACCTCGTTTATTACTAACCCGGCCGAGGAGCGTTTGCTGGGCACGACCGCCTTCCGGCGTAAAATCGCCAGCGCCATCGTCAGCGGCGTCATCAGTTACTTTAATGAATTCGACGCCAATAACCGCCGCCCCGGCTAAGGATTTTGGCGTATACTGCGCGCGTCATTTCACGGTCAGGCAAAATCATGAATAAACCCGATATCGCCCAGGTAAAGCAGTTTCTGCTTCATTTACAGGACACTATTTGTCAGCAGCTGGCGCAGGCTGACGGCAAGGCGCAGTTTGCCGAAGATAGCTGGACGCGCGAAGGCGGCGGCGGCGGACGCAGCCGCGTGCTGCGCAACGGCGCGGTTTTCGAACAGGCTGGCGTGAACTTTTCGCATGTCCACGGCGACCAGATGCCCGCGTCCGCCACCGCGCATCGGCCAGAGCTGGCCGGACGCAGTTTTGAAGCGATGGGCGTATCGCTGGTGATCCATCCGGAGAACCCTTATGTACCGACCAGCCACGCCAACGTGCGCTTTTTTATTGCCGAAAAGCCGGATGCCGATCCGGTCTGGTGGTTTGGCGGCGGCTTCGATATGACGCCCTACTATGGCTTTACGGAAGATGCGGTGCACTGGCATCAAACCGCCGCCGATCTCTGCCAGCCCTTTGGCGAAGAGGTTTATCCACGCTATAAAAAATGGTGCGACGACTACTTCTTTATTAAGCATCGCAACGAACAGCGCGGCATCGGCGGGCTGTTTTTCGACGATCTCAACACGCCGGATTTTGATCGCTGTTTCCGCTTTACCCAGGCGGTCGGCGAAGGATTTTTAAAGGCTTATCTGCCGATTGTCGAACGCCGTAAGGCACTCACCTGGGGCGAGCGCGAGCGCCAGTTTCAGCTTTATCGCCGCGGCCGCTACGTCGAATTTAATCTGGTCTGGGATCGCGGCACGCTGTTTGGCCTGCAGACCGGCGGCCGCACCGAATCCATCCTGATGTCGATGCCGCCGCTGGTGCGCTGGGAATATGATTACCAGCCGCAGCCGGGCACGCCGGAAGCCGCACTCTATACCGACTTTCTGCCGGTAAAAGCCTGGATTTGACTCTTAACCGGCGAGCCACCAGCTTTCGCCCGCCGGTTTTCCTCCGCCTTTCCCCGCACGATAAATGTAGCAGCCCGTGCTGTTTGCCCGCGCAATGCTAAAGAAGTGCTACACTTTCAGATGCGCCATTTTTGCGCGCCATCCCGGTCATTGAGCGAACCCATTGCAACAATCAGAGAAAACGCATTCCCATTCCAGGACGTCTGATGCAATGTTTGGCCTGAGAATAATCTACCGTGTCGGGAGCCGGTCGTGTGCAAATCCTCTGGATTTCAGCCCGGTAAATCCGGCTTTCCCGCTATCAGCTAACCATAGCTGACGACCCGGCGCGGCCATCATATGTTTTGCAGATTGCACATCAAGGAGTCATGAGATGAACCAGCTAGACGCACTGAAACAGTACACCACCGTGGTGGCAGACAGTGGCGATATCGAATCTATTCGCAACTACCATCCGCAAGATGCCACCACCAATCCATCTCTGATCCTGAAAGCTTCCAGCCTCGACTCTTACAAGCACCTGATCACCGACGCTATCGACTACGCCAAAAAACAGGGCGGCAGCAAAGAGACGCAGATCATTAACGCCAGCGACAAAGTCAACGTCAACCTCGGTATGGAAATCCTGAAAAGCGTGCCTGGCCGCGTTTCTACCGAGGTGGACGCTCGCCTGTCATTCGATCGCGGCATGTGCGTGACCAAAGCCGAGAAGCTGGTAAGAATGTATGAAGACAACGGCATCGACCGTTCACGTATTCTGATCAAACTCGCCTCCACCTGGGAAGGCATCCGCGCGGCGGAAGAGCTGGAAAAAAACGGCATCAACTGTAACCTGACGCTGCTGTTCTCTTTTGCCCAGGCACGCGCCTGTGCCGAAGCGGGCGTGTTCCTGATTTCGCCGTTTGTGGGCCGCATTTACGACTGGTACAACAGCCGTAAGCCGCTTGACCCGTATGTGGTGGACGAAGATCCAGGCGTGGTTTCCGTACGTAACATTTACGAGTACTACAAGCAGCATCGCTATAACACCATCATCATGGGCGCCAGCTTCCGTAAAACCGAACAGATTATTGCGCTGGCGGGCTGCGATCGCCTGACGATTTCGCCAAACCTGCTGGAAGAGCTGCAGGCCAGCGACGCGCCGGTTGAGCGCAAGCTGTCGCCTTCCACCGAGGCCTTCCACCAGCCGGCGCCGCTCTCCGAAGCGGAGTTCCGCTGGGAGCACAACCAGGATCCGATGGCGGTAGAAAAACTGGCCGAAGGCATCCGTCAGTTCGCCGTTGACCAGCAGCATCTGGAAGACGTGCTGGCCGCCAGGCTGTAGTTCCGTTAATGGGCTTCCCCGACGTGGTCGGGGAACATTGCCCGCCGTTCTGTTCGCCCCGTTCGTCCCCCAAAAAAATCAGGGAGAAAAATATGTCTTCACGTAGAGAGTTGGCTAATGCAATCCGTGCGCTGAGTATGGATGCGGTGCAGAAAGCCAAATCGGGTCACCCGGGCGCCCCAATGGGCATGGCGGATATCGCCGAGGTACTGTGGCGCGACTTCCTGCACCACAACCCAACCAATCCGGCCTGGGCCGATCGCGACCGCTTTATCCTCTCCAACGGTCACGGCTCCATGCTGCTCTATAGCCTGCTGCATCTGAGCGGCTACGATCTGCCGATCGAAGAGCTGAAAAACTTCCGCCAGCTGCATTCCAAAACGCCTGGCCACCCGGAAATCGGCTACACGCCGGGCGTGGAAACCACTACCGGCCCGCTGGGTCAGGGCCTGGCTAACGCCGTGGGTCTGGCGATCGCCGAACGCACGCTGGCCGCACAGTTCAACCGTCCAGAGCATGAGATTGTCGATCACCATACCTATGTCTTTATGGGCGACGGCTGTCTGATGGAAGGCATTTCGCACGAAGTGTGCTCGCTGGCCGGCACGCTGGGTCTGGGCAAGCTGATCGGTTTCTACGATCACAACGGCATCTCAATTGACGGCGAAGTGGAAGGCTGGTTCAGCGACGATACCGCTAAACGCTTCGAAGCCTATAACTGGCACGTTATCAATGAAGTGGACGGTCACGACGCCGAAGCGGTGGCGAAAGCGATTAAAGAGGCGCAGAGCGTTACCGATAAGCCTTCTCTGATTATCTGCCGCACTATTATCGGCTACGGTTCGCCGAATAAAGCCGGTAAAGAAGAAGCGCACGGCGCGGCGCTGGGCGATGACGAAATCGCACTGACCCGCAAGCAGCTGGGCTGGAACCACGAACCTTTCGTGATCCCGGAAGATATCTATGCGCAGTGGGACGCCAAAGAGGCGGGCCAGCAGCGCGAGAAAGCGTGGAACGACAAGTTCGCGGCCTATAAAGCAGCTTATCCTGAGCTGGCGAAAGAGTACGCTCGCCGCATGGATGGCGGTATGCCGGAGAACTGGGAGCAGGAAACCCAGAAGTTTATCGCAGAGCTGCAGGCGAATCCGGCGAAAATCGCCAGCCGTAAAGCTTCGCAGAACTCGCTGGAAACTTACGGCAAACTGCTGCCGGAGTTCCTGGGCGGCTCCGCCGACCTGGCGCCAAGCAACCTGACCATCTGGTCCGGCTCCAAATCGATTAAAGAAGATCCGGCGGGCAACTATATCCATTACGGCGTGCGTGAATTCGGCATGACCGCTATCGCCAACGGTATCGCGCATCACGGCGGCTTCGTTCCTTACACCGCAACCTTCCTGATGTTCGTGGAGTATGCCCGTAACGCCGTGCGTATGGCCGCGCTGATGAAGGCGCGTCAGATCATGGTTTATACCCACGACTCTATCGGCCTGGGTGAAGATGGCCCGACGCACCAGCCGGTTGAGCAGCTGGCCAGCCTGCGCATCACGCCGAACATGAGCGTCTGGCGTCCTTGCGATCAGGTGGAAACGGCAGTGGCCTGGAAACACGCCATCGAGCGCCATCACGGCCCGACCGCGCTGATTCTGTCACGTCAGAACCTGGCGCAGCCGGAACGCACCAAAGAGCAGTTGGAGAACATCTCCCGTGGCGGCTACGTGCTGAAAGATTGTGAAGGCACGCCGGACGTGATCTTGATTGCCACCGGCTCTGAAGTGGAGATCACGCTGGGCGCGGCGGCGAAACTGACCGCCAGCGGCCACAAAGCGCGCGTGGTATCACTGCCGTCGACCGATCTGTTCGATAAGCAGGATCTGGCCTACCGCGAATCCGTGCTGCCTTCCGGCGTAACGGCTCGCGTAGCGGTCGAAGCCGGTATCGGCGAGTACTGGTACAAATATGTCGGCCTGAACGGCGCTATCGTCGGCATGACCACCTTCGGCGAATCTGCACCAGCAGAGAAGCTGTTCAGCGAGTTTGGCTTTACGGTGGAAAACATCGTCAGCCATGCGGAAAAACTGCTGAAGCCGCACTGATTTAAGCCTGTTCCCCTGCCCGCATAACGCGGGCAGGTTTCTGCCCTTCCAGCCTGATCCCAAAGTAGTTTTCGCCCTGATGATGCCGATACCAGGCGTAACCGCCATGCAGTTCCGCAATCGCTTTAACCAGCGCCAGCCCCAGGCCCGTTCCCGGACTGTGACGCGCGTCGTCGCCTCGCCAGAAACGCTCGTAGAGTTTCTCCGTCTCCGTTAAAAGCTCGCCCTGATTGCCCACCGAAATATCGACAACCCTCTCCCCAAACGTCGCGTTTATCCGCAGCAGCGTCTTTTCCGGCGCGTGGCGAATGGCATTGGTAATCAGATTGACCAGCGCCCGCTGCAGCATCAGCCTGTCGGCAAAGATTTCTCCTTCGGCCTGCACCAGAAAAGAGAGCGCTTTTTCTTCCGCCAGCGGTTCAAGAAAATCGGTGATATTTTCCAGCGTGTCCGGCAGTGAAAACGCCTCTTTTCGCAGCGCGACGTTGTGATGATCGGCTCTGGCGAGAAAAAGAATGTTATCGGTCAGGCGGGAGAGATTTTCCAGCTCTTCGATATTCCCTTCCAGCAGCCGCTGGTACTCGTCCGGCGTTCTCTCCTGCCCCAGCGCGACCTGGCTCTGGCTGAGCATCACGTTGACCGGCGTGCGCAGCTCATGGGCCAAATCGTCGGCAAAGCGCGTAAGACGGGTGAAATCGTGCGCCAGGCGGCTGCGCATCGTGTTGAGCGCTTCGCCCAGAGGCAGCAGCTCGCGCGGCAGGCGATGCAGTGGAATCGGCTGGTAAAGCTGATCGGCGTTAGTATCGGCGGTGATTTTGCTGAGCTTCGCTATCGCCCGCAGCCCGCGCCTAATCAGCACAGGACTGAGGATAGCGACAAGCGTCAGCGCCGCCAGACAGACCAGCAGGCTTCGCTGGCGATACTGCTCCAGCACTTTCGCTCTTTCGCGGGCGATGCGAGCTACGGTCAGCATCACCGCGCCGTTCTCCGCTTCTCCCCGCAGGCTGAGGAAGGCAATCTCTTCGCCCTCTCTGGTGCGTCCTCGCTGAAGTTTACCTGGAAGGATCGCCGTGGGCAGCGTGACGCCAGTCTGATTAAGGGTAATAGCCGGCCCCTTTGCCGGATGGATCAGCAAAATATCCTGGCGGGTATCGACCATGCGATTGAAATAGAGCGGCAGCGTTTCCGGCTTCGCGCCATCCCGCAGCAGCTGACGCAGCTGCTCTGCCCGGTTAATCAGGGTCTGGTCGTCGCGCCAGATCAGCTCGTGGCGTAGCGCGCCGTAAAGCGTCAGCGTGATACCGGCGCAGGCCGCCGCCATAATCAGCACGAAAATTATCGTCAGCCTGGCCGTCAGTGAGAGATTATGCATCGGGCTTTCCGGGCCATATCAGCTGGTAGCCCATTCCGCGTACGGTACCGATCATCTTGTGCTCAAAAGGATCGTCCAGCTTGCGGCGCAGTCGACGTATCGCCACGTCGACCGTGTTGGTTTCGCTGTCGAAATTAATTCCCCACACTTCGCTGGCGATCAAGGTTCTGGGCACGATTTCGCCTCGCCTGCTGGCGAGCAACCAGAGCAGCGCGAATTCCCGTCGGGTCAGTGCGATCGCTTCGCCCTGGCGGCTGGCCGTCTGGCGTACAGAATCCAGCACTAAATCGCCTACCGTCAGTACTGCTTCCACAGGATGGTTATGCCGCAGCTGCGAGCGGATACGGGCCAGAAGCTCGGCAAAAGAGAAGGGTTTGACCAGATAATCATTCGCGCCCAGCTCCAGCCCTTTTACCCGGTCGTTGACCGAGTCTCTGGCCGTCAGGCAGATAACCGGCGTGGCGCGCGCGGTGCGCAACGAGCGTAAAACCTGCCAGCCATCCATGCCGGGCAGCATGATATCCAGCACGATCAGCGCGTAATCCTGGCTGAGCGCCAGATGCAGCCCGTCGCGACCGTCGGTCACGCTGTCCACAACGAATCCCGCCTCGCGCAGGCCACGGCAAAGCCAGTCGCTGGCTTTCTGGTTGTCTTCAATCAGCAATAGTTTCATAACAGCGAGTCTGCCACGACGCGGCCGTTTTGTCCCCGGCCTTCGCTCAACATGACATTTTTGTCATCCTGATGTCAGGTTCCACGCCTCCCGCCTGGGTTATAAAAGCGTTAACCAACAGGAGAACCACCATGAAAAATTATCTTAGCGCAGCGACGCTGGCTTTTACCCTTGCCGCTTCGGCAACCGCGATGGCGGCAGAGCAGAATCTTTTAAGCGTACACGTATTGAATCAGCAAACCGGCAAGCCGGCGCCTGGCGTTGAAGTGACGCTGGAGAAGAAACAGGATACCGGTTGGGCGATGCTTAACAAAGCCACCACCGATCGGGATGGGCGAATTAAACACTTCTGGCCAGAGCAGCCTGCGGCCGCGGGCGATTACCGCGTGGTGTTTAAAACCGGCGACTATTTTAAACAGCAGAAGCAGGAGAGTTTTTTTCCTGAAGTCCCGGTGGAATTTCATATCAGCAACACCAACGAGCATTATCACGTGCCGCTGCTGCTGAGCCAGTATGGCTATGCAACCTATCGTGGAAGCTGACCGGGCCGCGCCTTGTTAAAAGAAACTTAACAAGTGACGCGCTCCGTAACCGCGTTAATTCGCCGCCGCCCGATCTGTTTCTGGCGGCGCGTCTCTTGCGGTAGTCCACAGCGTTGGCCAGTCGTCGCTGCCGTGCCAGGCGTCGCAGGTGCTTTCTTCAGCATATTCAGCCAGCACAAACTCCCGGCCATTATACTGCCAGCGCGTCGCCGTGCCGCAGTCGCCCAGCCCTCTTCCTTTGCCAAAGGTCAGCAGCTCGCCCCGGCTGGCATCATACTCGGCGTTGATCAGCTCCAGTTTTCTCTCTCCGCGACGCGGCGGCGTGAAGGGCAGCGTCAGCGTCAATCCTCTGGCGATGTAAGGCTGGCTGCGCGTCACTTCGAAAGCGAGATCGATCACGTTGTAGGCGCCCATTTCGCAGCCGATCAGCAGCAACGCTTTCCTCTCGTTCAGCGGCGCGACGCTAACCTGGCGCCGCTGGGGATCCAGCGAGCAGCGATCGGTATTGACGCGCCATGTGCCATAGTCCAGCAGGCCGGTGGTTTCCTCACGCGTCAGGGCTGGTGGAACAGGCTGCGTAAAGGGCAACGCGGGCAATGCGGGCGGCGGCGGCACATCTGTCGCCGGACGTTCGCCTTTTTTGATCCAGGCGCTCATAGTATTGACTCTGCCCTGTACATCGTCCATCAGCAGCAGCGCCGCTTTCAGACCGTGCAGTGAAATGGTGGCGCGCGGGCTGTAGAGCAGCTGCAGCGTGTCGGCTTCCATCACCAGCGACAGGAATTCATTAATCGAGATAGCATGACCGGTTGAGAGGTGATGCGGCTGAACCTCCCAATGTTTAAGATCGGGCCTGAGGCGCTGGCCATCCAGCAGCAGATTATCCTGTAACGGCGCGCCGTTCAGCTTGCCGGTATAGCGACTGCCGTAGTCGATGCGCAAAAAGGGATGGTCGTCGACGCCGGCATGGCGACTGATAGTCATCACCAGACCATTAACGCCGGGAACGCTACGCGCTACGCAATAGTTTTGGTTGTTACAGGTTATCTGCCAGTCAGAAAAGGTTTTTTGCAGGGGCTCGGCATGCAGCGCGGCGGCGAAAAAAAAGAGCGCCAGAGGTAACTTTATCCAGTAATGCATCGATAACCCATATCCCCGAATGAGAGTTAAGCAGTAAGCATAGCGTAGCGGTCGCCGGCCGGTATAATAAAATCGGCCGCTGTTGATTAATTATTGCCGGGCCTTATTTATATTGACTCGTGCAGGCTGGCGGCTCAATCAGATAAATCGGACAAGGAAAAAGCCTGCCATACCCTGGCAAAAAATCACTTATTATGAAATAAAAATAAAGATGTTTTGCTACAGCCAGATTAAAGAAGCGAGCACGATGTGAACCCTGTCACTTTTTTTAACCGGGCTGGCCGCGCGCCCGTCTGTTTCAAACAAAATCATCCGCTTAAAAATTCATAAAATCAGTGTATTCATCTAAAAATACCCTGTCGGCGCTTTTGCTGTTTCACAGGATTATTGCTGTCGGGATTGAGCAGGGTTAGTTAATTTTATATTTACCTTATGGTTAAAATAAAGGCCTGGCGACAGCGAATAATTTACTTTTACTCCCTTTGAAATATAAGGTTATTGTAGATAAAGGTTTTTATTAACCTGTAAAAAGCTATTTGTCTTATTCAGACAATTTACTAAACAGGATTTCAACAGGCGCTGGCCGCCCTCAGTCAGGTTTTAACCAGCCTGCAATAAGGGCATGTTGTAACAGCAGCACCGTTTTACCATCTTTAATCTCACCTGTTTGCACCCGGCGCCAGGCTTCGGGAAAACTCAGCTCCAGCACCTCGATATCTTCATCTTCCACGCCGCCGCCTGAGGTTACGCGCAGCGAATTGTTATACTCTGCAGCGAAAAAGTGCAGTCGCTCCGTTACGCCGCCGGGCGACATATAAAGATCGAAGAGCTTCTCTACCCGGCCGATTTCGTAGCCCGTTTCTTCTATCGCCTCTTTGCGGATGCACGCTTCCGGCGAATCGTTATCCAGCAGGCCGGCACAGGTTTCGGTTAACAAGCCGCTGTCGTTGCCGTTGACCCAGGTGGCGATGCGGAACTGCCGGATCAGCACGACGCTGTTTTTTTCGCGGTTATAGAGCAGGATGGTCGCGCCATCGCCGCGATCGTAAACCTCGCGCTTATGACGGATAGTTTCGCCGCTTTTACCGGTGATCTCGTAGGTAAAATTGCGCAGTACAAACCAGTTTTCCGACAGGATTTTATTTTTAATGACGGCAACTTTAGCTGACATGGCGACGCCCTTGTCGTTAACAGAAGAGTAACATCATAGAGTCGGCGGTCACAGAAAACTATCCGAAAGCCGCATAAAAAAGGCGGCCATCGCGGCCGCCTCGTTGCATTCCATCGGTTTTACTTCGCCGTATCTTCCTGCTCCTGATCGTGCTGGGTCTGCGCGATTTCTTGAGCGCGTTTACGCACGCCAAACCAGCCCAGTACCAGCACCACGGCGATCAAAGGGATAGCGGCGATGGTATAGGTGCCGTTCGGGTAATCAAACGCCATCAGCACCAGCACGCTGGCCAGAAACAGCAGCGTCAGCCAGGAAGTAAACGGCGCCCACGGCAGCTTAAAGCTAACGTCTTCCGCTTTACCTTCTTTGATAGCCTTACGCAGGCGCATCTGGCAGACCACGATAAAGGCCCATGAGGAGATGATGCCCAGCGAAGCGATGTTCAGCACGATCTCAAAGACGCGGGAAGGCACAATGTAGTTGAGCCAGACGCCCACAATATAGACGGCTACCGTCACCAGGATGCCCATGTAAGGTACCTGCTGGCCGCTCATCTTAGAGAGAAACTTCGGCGCCGAACCGCCCATAGACATAGAGCGCAGAATACGGCCGGTGGAGTAAAGGCCGGAGTTAAGGCTGGAGAGCGCCGCGCTCAGCACCACGATATTCATAACGCTGCCGATATAAGGCACGCCCAGCTTAGAGAAGAAGGTAACGAACGGACTCTGACCCGCCTGATAGGCGTTCCACGGCAGCAGCAGCACCAGCAGCACCACCGATCCCACATAGAACAGGCCGATACGCCAGATCACGCTGTTAATCGCTTTTGGCAGCATGGTTTTCGGATCTTTACACTCGCCCGCCGCCGTGCCCACCAGTTCAATAGAGGCGAAGGCGAAAACCACGCCCTGCACCAGCACCAGCGCAGGCAGCAGCCCGTGCGGGAAGAAGCCGCCGTTATCGGTGATCAGATGGAAGCCGGTTTCGTTGCCGTCCAGCGGCTTGCCGCTGCCGAGAAATACCACGCCCACGATCAGGAAAACGGCGATAGCCACCACCTTGATCAGCGCAAACCAGAACTCCATCTCGGCGAACCATTTCACGCCGATCATATTCATGGTGCCGACGATGGCCAACGCACCCAGCGCGAAGACCCACTGCGGTACGTCGCCAAACGCGCCCCAGTAATGCATATAGAGCGCCACGGCGGTGATATCCACGATGCCGGTCATCGCCCAGTTAACAAAATACATCCAGCCCGCGACGTAAGAGGCTTTTTCGCCTAAAAATTCGCGTGCGTAAGAAACGAAGCTGCCGCTGGAGGGACGATGCAGAACCAGCTCGCCCAGCGCGCGGAGTATAAAGAAAGAGAAGATGCCGCAGACCAGGTAGACAATGGCCAGCGCCGGGCCGGCAATCTGCAGGCGGGCGCCCGCACCGAGGAACAGGCCGGTACCAATAGCACCGCCAATGGCGATCATCTGCACATGGCGATTATCCATCGCTTTGTGATAGCCGGAATCATGAGAATTTAACCAACGTCGTCTTGCGGCTCGCTTGTCGGCACCCGCTTTTTTATCAGCTTTCATTTTCTTTCCTAATTATCCTGTCCACAGTGATACGGCTGCCTTTCCCGGGCGACCTGATTGTGTTGCGCTAACCAAACGATTGCGTTGCCGCACGGGCATTTGGGCGTTTTCCCTGTTTTCCTGTAGTTATAGTCTTGACGGAGGTGGGAAAATCACGGCGATGCATCCTACCCGTTCTGTAAAGCCGACGCAAAAAATCTGTGGCCGAAATCGTGAAGTTTTGTGACTTTCATCAGAGGACGAAAAAAAAACCGACCGCTTAAGACGGTCGGTTTTCCAACAGGAGGAAAAGCTACATGGGACAGGGGTTCGCTTAGCGGTAAATCTCGGCGTTGCCGCTCCACAGGCTGGAGTCGCCGGGGGTGTCGGCACGAATAATGCGGTAATGGCTGGCGCCCATTTCTTCCGCTTTTTGCGCCAGATGGGCGGTGGCGTCATCCAGCGAACCGCGCACGCCGGTTACGGAAACCGTGCCCATTTGTTGCAGATTCTGGCTCTGCTCTTCATTAACCTGGGTGGCCGCCAGCGTTGAAAACGAGGTGGCGGCGAGGATAGCTGCAGTGACAATGGCAGAGAGTTTACTCATATTCAGCTCCTTTCTCCGGGTTGCCGGAAAGTGATTCGGGATACGGAGTTAACTATGGCGCGCAGGATGCAAAGCAGAGTAAACGAGGGGTAAAAGCGTTAAAGGAATGTACGGGCAACAAACATTTATCAAAAGAAGCGTCAATAAAAGTTACTTTTTTCGTAGGGTGTAACTTTGTATTAATTTGCAACATATTCAGATGACAATATGTTCACTTTACCCGTCACCGCGTCTGGCTTCAAGCGCGCTGGCGCACACTTTTGATCTTTCACAAGAACGCGTTATCCCGTTAGCTGCGCCAGCGGCAGGAACGCTATACTGCCGCCAGCGTTTACCGGCTGGCGATATCGCCCGGCCGCTGTTTGATCCCGCTCTGGAGCATCCGATGTTTAAGCGTTCTGTTACCCGCAGCCTGGCCAGCGCCCTGTTCGCTATCGTGCTGCTGGCTGTGTTCTGTTCTTTTCTGGCGCTGCTGACGCTCTCCGCCAGCCTGCGCGACGCCGAGGCGATAAATATGGCGGGATCGCTGCGTATGCAGAGCTATCGCCTGGCGCTGGACGCCGCGACCCAATCGCCTTCGCTGACCAGCGATATCCTCAGCTATCAGCACGCCGTTGAAGCGCCGGTACTGCTTTCGCTACAGCATGCCTGGGTGCCGAACAGCGTCAAAGCGCGCTACCAGGAGCTGCTGACGGCCTGGCAAAAGCTGCAGCCGCAGCTGGAAGCGGGCGACAGCCAGCACTTTCAGCAGAATGTGTCGCGCTATGTGGCGCAGATAGATCGGTTCGTGCTCGCCCTGCAGCGCTGGGCGGAACTGAAGATGAAGCTGGTCGCGGGCGCATGTCTGCTCGGCTTTATCGCCATCGCGCTGCTGGCAAAAGCTTTTGCGCGGATGTCGGGACAGCTGGAGAAACAGTACCTGTGGCTGGAGCAGGCGGTAAAAGAGAAAACCGTTAATCTGCGCCAGGCGAACCGCAGGCTGAAGCTGCTTTACCGCTGCTCCGAGATGCTGCGCGGCCACGATAAAGCCTATGCGCAGGTACTGAAACTGGCGCAAAAACATGAAAACCTGCCGGCAATCGCGCTGGAAGCGCCGCCTCGCTGGCGACTAACCGCCGGTGCAGAGCATGAAAATCTGCCCTGGCACAGCCTGCCTTTGGAACAGACCGCGGGCGGCGTACTGCGCTGGCAGGCCTGGGAGAGCGAACCGGCGCTTATGCAGGGTTTAGCAAGTATGTTGGCCCGCTCGCTGCAGCTGGACGACGCCGAAGAGAAAATGCGCCACCTGCTGCTGATGGAAGAGCGCGCCACTATTGCCAGAGAGCTGCACGATTCGCTGGCGCAGTCGCTGGTTTATCTGCGTATTCAGCTGGCGCGACTCAAGCGCGTGGTGGAAGTGGCAACGCCTTCGGCGGCTATCGTTGGCGAAATCGACGTGGCGCTCACCGAGGCCAACCGTCAGCTGCGCGAGCTGCTGACCACCTTCCGCCTGTCGGTAGAGCCGGCCGATCTCCCTACAGCGCTGGGCCAGGTCGTGGCCCAGCTCAGCCAGCAAACGGAAGCAAATATTCACCTCGCCAGCGAAATAGAGCAGCAGCATCTGACGGCTCAACAGCTGGTACATGTTTTACAGATTGTCAGGGAAGCGCTGCTGAACGCCATTCGCCACGCGCGAGCCAGTGAAATTACGGTACGCGTCATGCAGCCGGAAGAAGGCCTGCTGCAAATCGACGTTAGCGATAACGGCCAGGGCTTTAGCCTGGCGGAAGCCAAACCCGGCCATTATGGCCTGGCTATAATGCAGGAGCGCGCGAAAAGCCTGAACGCAGAGCTGGAAATCACCCAGGCAGCGCAAGGCGGCGCGCGAATTTCGCTCTGCTTTTCGCCTGGTCACGGATAAAAACAGGTTGTTTCGCCAGCGTTAAATCGCACCACGAACAGGCACGATAATTTACACTTTATCCTTAATTTCTCCACGATTCCCTCAGCGGCAGCGGGTAAAGTGAAGCGCTCTGCAAAATAACAACGCGCTGTTACAAACAGCGTTAAGCCTCATTGCGCGCGGCGTTTTCCAGCCGTCATTTTGTTTAAAAATTGCCTGGAGCCTGCAATGGCGAATTTTTTTATCGATCGCCCCATTTTTGCCTGGGTGATTGCAATTTTGCTGTGCTTAACCGGCACTCTGGCTATTTTTTCGCTGCCGGTAGAGCAGTATCCGGCGCTGGCGCCGCCCAACGTGCGCATTACCGCCAACTATCCCGGCGCTTCGGCGCAGACGCTGGAGAACACCGTCACTCAGGTTATCGAGCAGAATATGACCGGCATCGATAACCTGATGTATATGTCGTCGCAGAGCAGCAATACCGGCCAGGCGACCATTACGCTGACTTTTGTCGCAGGCACCAATCCCGACGAGGCGCGCCAGCAGGTGCAGAACCAGCTACAGACCGCGCTGCGCAAGCTGCCGCAGGCCGTGCAGTCGCAGGGCGTGACGGTAACCAAAACCGGCGACACCAATATTCTGATGGTGGCCTTTGTCTCTACCGACGGCAGCATGGATAAGCAGGATATCGCCGATTACGTCGCCAGTAACGTGCAGGATCCGCTGAGCCGTATTGACGGCGTCGGTCAGGTGGACGCCTATGGCTCGCAGTACGCCATGCGCATCTGGCTGGACCCCAATAAAATGATCAACTATGCGCTGACTACCGCCGATATCGTCAGCGCTATCGAGTCGCAAAACAGCCAGGTCGCCGTCGGCCAGCTGGGCGGTTTGCCTTCCGTAGAGCGTCAGGCGCTCAATGCCACTATCAACTCTCAGTCGCTGTTAACCACGCCCGAACAGTTCCGCAATATCACGCTGCGCGTCAATCCGGATGGCTCCGAGGTGAGGCTGGGCGACGTAGCGGAGGTGGCGCTGGGCGCGGAAAAATATGACTATTTGAGCCAGTACAACGGCCAGCCCGCATCCGGCCTGGGCGTCAAGCTCGCCTCAGGCGCCAACGAGCTGCAAACCGATAAGCTGGTCAGAGCGCGAATTGATGAGCTTTCCCACTATTTTCCGCCGGGCCTGAAGGCGGAGATCGCCTATGAAACCACGCCTTTTGTGGTCGCCTCCATTGAGGATGTGGTGAAAACGCTGCTGGAAGCTATCGCACTGGTCTTTGTGGTGATGTATCTGTTCCTGCAAAACTTCCGCGCCACGCTAATTCCGACCATCGCCGTGCCTGTGGTGCTGCTCGGCACCTTCGCCATTCTTTCCGCCTGCGGATTCAGTATCAACACGCTGACTATGTTCGCGATGGTGCTGGCGATAGGATTGCTGGTAGATGACGCTATCGTGGTGGTGGAAAACGTCGAGCGAATAATGAGCGAGGAAGGTCTGTCGCCGCGCGAGGCGACGCGCAAGTCGATGGGACAGATTCAGGGCGCGCTGGTAGGCATCGCGCTGGTGCTCTCCGCCGTGTTTGTGCCAATGGCCTTTTTCGGCGGCACCACCGGCGCCATCTATCGGCAGTTCTCTGTCACCATTGTTTCCGCGATGGTGCTTTCCGTGCTGGTGGCGATGATCCTGACGCCTGCCCTTTGCGCCACGCTGTTAAAACCGCTGCCGCAGGGCGCGCATCATCAGCGACGCGGCTTTTTCGGCTGGTTCAACCGCGCCTTCAATCGTAACGCGGATCGCTACGAGCGCGGCGTAGGAAAAATTGTGGCGAAGGCCGGACGCTGGCTGCTGCTCTACGTGGTGATTATCGCAGGCATGGCGCTGCTGTTCCTGCATCTGCCGACCTCGTTTTTGCCGCTGGAAGACCGTGGCGTCTTTACCACCCAGGTGCAGCTGCCGCCAGGCTCCACGCTGCAGCAGACCAATAAAGTGGTCAACAAAGTTGAGCAGTATTATCTGACGCAGGAAAAAGATAACGTGCTCTCGGTCTTCTCCACTATCGGCGCCGGCCCCGGCGGCAACGGGCAAAACGTGGCGCGCATGTTTGTGCGGTTGAAGGAGTGGCGGGATCGACCGGGCGCGGAGAACAGCTCTTTCGCCATCATTGAGCGCGCCACCGAAGCTTTTAAAAAGATCCGTGAAGGCCGCGTTATCGCCAGCAGTCCACCGGCCATTACCGGTATGGGCAACTCGGCCGGTTTTGATATGGAGCTACAGGATCATGCTGGTCTGGGTCACGACGCGCTGATGCAGGCGCGCGACCAGCTGCTGGCGATGGCGGAGAGCAATGCCTCGCTGGCGCGCGTACGTCATAACGGCCTGGACGATACGCCACAGCTGCGCATCGATATCGATCAGCACAAGGCGCAGGCGCTGGGCGTCTCCGTAGACGATATCAACGACACGCTGACTACCGGCTGGGGCTCGACCTATGTTAACGACTTTCTGGATCGGGGACGCGTAAAAAAAGTTTACGTCCAGGCGGCCGCGCCCTTCCGTATGCTGCCGGACGATATCGATAAATGGTACGTGCGCAACAGCAGCGGCGGCATGGTGCCGGTTTCCGCCTTCGCCAGCACGCGCTGGGAAACGGGCTCGCCGCGTCTGGAGCGCTACAACGGCTATTCAGCGGTGGAGATCGTCGGCGAATCCGCCCAGGGCGTCAGCACCGGCACCGCGATGGATATCATGGAGCAGCTGGTCAGCAAGCTGCCGACCGGGTTTGGCGTGCAGTGGACCGGCGCGTCTTATCAGGAACGGATGAGCGGCTCGCAGGCGCCGGCGCTTTACGCAATCTCGCTGCTGGTGGTCTTTCTCTGCCTGGCCGCGCTGTATGAAAGCTGGTCGGTGCCCTTCTCTGTGATGCTGGTGGTGCCGCTGGGCGTGGTTGGCGCGCTGGCGGCAACCTGGCTACGCGGGCTGGAAAACGACGTCTATTTTCAGGTTGGTCTGCTGACGGTGATCGGACTGTCGGCGAAAAACGCCATCCTTATCGTGGAGTTTGCCAACGAGATGAACAGCAAAGGCCGCGATCTGCTGGAGGCGACGCTGGAAGCTTCCCGCCAGCGTCTGCGTCCTATATTAATGACTTCGCTGGCCTTTATCTTTGGCGTCCTGCCGATGACTATCGGCAATGGCGCAGGCTCCAGCAGCCAGCACGCGGTCGGCACAGGCGTGATGGGCGGAATGATCGCGGCCACCGTGCTGGCGCTGTTTTTTGTACCGATTTTCTTCGTGCTGGTGCGGCGGCGTTTCCCGTTAAAAGAGAGGCCGATCGCATAAATGAGAAAAGGCAGCCTGAAGGCTGCCTTTTTTAAATTCGGATACTGAAGTTAAAGCTGATTGATTGCGTCGCCGAGCTTTTCTTTACGAGTGTGTTACTTACGAGTCAACATCGCTTCGATAAAGTCTTTCCAGTTCCCCAGTTCTAAGTCGATCATACATCACCTCTCTCGTTGTAGTGAGGCTATTATAAGATTATTCCTAAGGTGAAGTGAACAACTTTCAGCCACGAAGGGGGGTTAAAAATTAAGAATTATCCTAATATGTGCGGCGGCGCACATTTCTTATCGATTGATTTTTAAGGGAATTAATAGCCTGCTTATCATCAGGAAACAGAGCATCCGCTAAGTGGCTGATAAAGCTGAGGCAGCGGTAAGGCGAGGATAAAAGCAGCGGGACAAGAGGATTTTGAGGGGGCCAGGCCCCCTCGCGCGTCACTACTTAAGGACGATGATTCTGTCGTAGCCGCCGCTCTCGCTGTCGATATGGGTTTTGGCATCGGGATGCTCGGCCAGCACCGCTTCAACGATATGATTGAACTCGTCGCAACGGCTCTCTTTTTTTCTGGCGATAACAATTGTCGACTTTGTCTCTTCAACCGTATGGGCGGAAGACGCTTTCATATAGTTCATATTGTCCCTCCTTCTCCTCTGTTCCTGGGGTTTGTACCGTCTTCCGTGCCTCACAGGCGTATCCATTGTAAACTCAGCGCCTGAGCAGTATCGAATATAGATGAAACCCACAGAAAAAAGAAGGTAACCCGCCATGCTGACGATGTACGGCATCAAAAATTGCGACACCATAAAAAAAGCGCGGAAGTATTTAGAAGCGAACGGCGTGGCTTATCAGTTTCATGACTATCGCGCGGACGGGCTGGATACGGCTATGCTGCAGCGCTTTACCGATACGCTGGGCTGGGAGGCGCTGCTGAATACGCGCGGCACCACCTGGCGCAAACTGGATGAAGAGACGCGCGGCGCGGTCGATAACGCGGCGGCGGCGCAGCAGCTTATGCTGGCGCAGCCGGCCCTTATTAAACGGCCATTGCTCTGCCGGGCTGACGGCTCTATGCTGCTGGGTTTTAATGAAGCCAACTACTCATCTTTTATCGTGGAGAAGTCCTGATTATGTTTTGTCCGGTCATTGAGCTGACGCAGCAGCTTATTCGTCGCCCTTCCCTCAGCCCGGATGACGCCGGTTGTCAGGCCGTAATGATCGAGCGCCTGAAGGCGCTGGGTTTTACCGTTGAACTGATGAATATCGGCGATACGCAAAATTTCTGGGCATGGCGCGGCGAAGGCGAAACGCTGGCCTTTGCCGGCCATACCGACGTGGTGCCCGCAGGCGACGCCAACCGCTGGATTAACCCGCCTTTTGAACCTACTATCCGCGACGGTATGCTGTTTGGTCGCGGCGCGGCGGATATGAAAGGCTCGCTGGCGGCGATGCTTGTCGCCGCTGAACGCTTTGTCGCCAGCTATCCGCAGCATAAAGGCCGGCTGGCTTTTCTGATCACGTCGGATGAAGAAGCCAGCGCCGTTAACGGCACGGTGAAAGTGGTTGAGGCGCTGATGGCGCGCAATGAGCGGCTGGACTACTGTCTGGTCGGCGAACCTTCCAGCACCGAAGTGGTCGGCGATGTGGTGAAAAACGGCCGTCGCGGCTCAATGACCGCCAACCTGACCATTCATGGCGTACAGGGCCACGTAGCCTATCCGCATCTGGCCGACAATCCGGTACATCGCGCGTTGCCCGCGCTGAACGAGCTGGCGGCGACGGAATGGGACAAAGGCAACGAGTTCTTCCCGCCGACCAGTATGCAGATCGCTAATGTGCAGGCCGGTACCGGCAGTAATAACGTGATCCCTGGGGAGTTCTTCGTACAGTTTAACTTCCGCTTCAGTACGGAATTAACCGACGCGATGATTAAACAGCGCGTGCAGGAGCTGCTGGATCGTCATCAGCTGCGCTATACGCTCGACTGGGTTGTTTCCGGCCAGCCCTTTTTAACTTCAACCGGCAAGCTGGTTGAAGCGGTGGTAAACGCCGTTGAGCACTATAATGAAATAAAGCCGCAGCTGCTGACGACCGGCGGCACTTCTGACGGTCGCTTTATCGCCCGTATGGGCGCGCAGGTCGTGGAGTTAGGGCCGGTGAACGCCACCATTCATAAAATAAATGAGTGCGTTAAGGCCGCCGATCTGCAGCTGTTGAGCCGCATGTACCAGCGCATTATGGAACAGTTAATAGCGTAAGGATTGAGTATGGAATGGCTGAAAGAGTACTGGTGGTTGATAGGTATCGTGCTGATGGTCGGCATTCTGATGAATGTTTATAAAGACCTGAAGCGTATCGACCATAAAAAATATATGGATAACCGGCCGGAGCTGCCGCCGCATCGCGACTTTAACGATAAGTGGGATGACGACGACGACTGGCCGAAGAAAAAATAGTTCAGGGGCTTCGGCCCCTGTTTTATTGCTGTATTACACTTCCGGGCGGCTCTGCTCACGCAGGGCCGTCATCTCCAGCCGCAACGCCTCCGCTTTTTCGCTGTTCAGCGCCATGAGTCCCCGTTCGGCTTCCTGCCGCCAGCCGTGCAGCAGCGCTTTGCGGCCGGAAAGACCCGACAGCTGCACCAGCTCCGCCTGCGCAAGTCCTTCCACGAGCGCGCTCTGCAACAATGGCAGCGTCTGCGGCGCTTCATCAATCAGCCTGCCCAGCGCGCCGATGCTGGCTTCAAACGAGCGCTGCGCCCAGGCGAAACCCGCCAGATCGCGCCAGTCCTCTTCATCCAGAGCTTCCGTTACAGCCTCGGAGAAATTCAAATCCACCGAAGGGAGAAAAGGCCGTAGCCAGCGCCAGTCCCTTACCAGGCGGCGATGCGCTTTGGCAGTCAGCACCTTCGCACTTTCGCTCAGCGGCAGGATAGCCATTGCGGTATGGCAGCCGCTGCTCGCCTCCGTACGCGTGCCAATGCGCGCCAGCTGAAAACCACAGGCCTGCCAGAAACGCCACAGATCGGTTGTGTAGCCAAAGCTGACCGACAGAAAATCGAGTTCCCGCGCCTGCGTAAGGCTTTCCTGCACCATCCGTGCGCCGATGCCCTGCCGCCGCAGCGCGGGCATAATAGCGATACGGCTGATACGCCGCGAGCGCATCTGCGCCGCTTCCGGCCAGCCACCGTGCGCGGCCAGCGACTGCGCCACCAGATTGCCAGCCGGTCGGCGCACGCCAGCCCAGACCGCCTGCGCCAGCTCCGGCGTCAGGCCGCCTTCGTCCACCAGCCACAGCGCGCCCGCCACTTTATCTTCCTGCAGCGCGGCGCTGAAAGAGAGGCCTGGCGCATCCATCATGCGTCGTAAATCCAGCGGCGAAGTACGGTAATGCGCGCTGGTCAGCAGCTGGTAGATCGCTTCCAGCTTTGCCGGTTGCGTACTCCACTCCGCCTGCTGCGGAAAGCAGAAGCGGATCGGCGCACGGCTCTCTTCCGCTTCAGCTTCGTTAAACAGCAGGGCGCGATCGATAAGCTGCTCCAGCGGATCTTCCGCCGACCAGCGCAAAGGGCGGTCGAGCTTGTACAGCGTCGCCTCGGGCAGGCTGGTGCAAAATTTCAGCATAAAGCCGCGACCGGTGCCTTCATAGCCCTGTAGCGTGGTGGTTAACAGCGTACGAGGGTAAAGCCTGACCAGCTGCGCCAGCATCGGCGCGGGAATAGCGGCGGCTTCGTCAATCAGTAGCCAGTCGATATCCGTGGGACGATCCTGAGGAGCAAGCGCCAGCAGCCTGTCTGGCGCGATAAACTCAAAAGCCTCGCCCGCGAACCTCGCCAGCACATCGGTGGCCGCTTTTGCCGGCGCGGAGATCAGGCAGCGGCCGGGCCAGCGAGCCGCGAGCGATCCGGCAAGCGCGGATTTCCCGCGGCCGCGCGGCGCGGTAACAACAGAGACGCCCGGCTTCGCCGTCAGCAGCTGGTCAAGCAGAGCTCGCTGCTGTGCATCGTCGTCAGGCAGCCAGTCCGGCGCCTCCGGCGGTTCAGGAAGAACAGGCGCCTGATGCTGGCAAAAACGTGCCGTTTGCGGATCGGCCAGCAGCAGCCGCTGCAGGCGAGCGATAAAATTAGGCGTGGCGATGGGCGCTGCAGTATCGCCCCAGCGCAGCGAGTCGCTGTCGGGCTGCGTGGGCCAGCTGGCCCATTCCGGCGTCAGCAGCAGCAGCCAGCTACCCGCTTTCAGCGTGCCGGCCAGCACCGCCAGCGCCTCGGCGTTGAAACCGTGTCGCGCGTCGAACACCGCGTGCAGGAACTCCTGCCCCAGCAGCGTGCGCATCGCTTTGGGCGCGCAGTGCAGCGGACTTTGCGGCGCGTCGCCCAGCCAGAGCCAGTCGCCCGGCAGCAGCGACATCCACTGCTGCGCCTGCTGCCCACACCATTCCGCCTCGCCGCTGATCGCCATCAGCCGCCGCATTCCCCGGGTACGTAATTGCTCTGTCTGCGCGACGACGTCGCTCAGATCAGCCACCGAAGGTATCACACTGGCCAGGATTGCCGCTGTCGAAGCCTTTTTTAAACCAGGTGTAGCGCTGCTGCGAGGTGCCATGCGTAAAGCTGTCCGGCACTACGCGGCCCTGGCTGCGCTGCTGCAGCCGGTCGTCGCCGATCGCTTCGGCGGCGTTCAGCGCCTCCTGCAGATCGCCCGGCTCCAGCACGTTCTCCTGCTGCATATAGTGTCCCCAGACGCCCGCGAAGCAGTCCGCCTGCAGCTCCATCTTCACCGAGAGCTGGTTAGCCTGTTTCTGATCGCCCTGCTGCTGCAGTTGGCGAACTTTAGGTTCAATGCCCAGCAGGCGCTGCACGTGGTGCCCCACCTCGTGCGCCACCACGTAGCCCTGCGCGAAATCGCCGTCCGCGCCCAGCTTGTTTTTCATCTCATCGTAGAAAGAGAGATCGATATAAACGGTGCTGTCGTTCGGGCAGTAGAAAGGCCCCATCACCGACTGGCCGGTGCCGCAGCCGGTACGGGTCACGCCGCGATACATCACCAGCTTAGGCGGCGTATAGGTTTTACCCATCTGCTGGAAGATTTTCTGCCAGGTATCCTCCGTGGTCGCCAGCATCACCGAGGTGAACTTCGCCGCCTCATCCTGCTGTGGCGTGCTGCGCTGCTGCTGCGAGGAGAGCGAAGAGGATTCGCCGGTCAGCAGCGGCGTCAAATCGTAGCCGTAGTAGCCAGCGATCATCACGACGATCAGCAGAATAATCCCGCCTTTCCCGCGGGGAATACGCATTCTTCCCGCGCCCATTGAGTTACCGGATTCATTACGGCGATCTTCCACGTTATCGCTCTCACGGCGCCCTTGCCAACGCATAAATTACCTCGGGTTATAAGATTGTTTGACTGATTTTAGTCGCGGCCGTCCGCTAACACCAGCCTGACGGCGATGGCGGCCCGTCGCGGAGGAAGCCAGCATGAGGGAATCTCTGTATGAAAAAAATCAGACGATGGCGAAATGTATTGCGGGAGATAAACAGAACAGAAGCAGTCGTGCGGCAGCGATAAAACGGGTGGCGTTAAAGGGCTGCGGCGAAACCGCAGCCGGGAAAATCAGTCCAGCTTCACGCCCAGACGATTCGCCACTTCTTCATAGGCTTCAATCAGGCCGCCGAGGCTCTGGCGATAGCGATCTTTATCCATTTTGTTCAGCGTTTCTTTATCCCACAGGCGCGCGCCGTCCGGGGAGAACTCGTCGCCCAGCGTTACTTCGCCATGGAACAGGCCGAATTCCAGCTTGAAGTCCACCAGAATCAGACCGGCGTCGGAGAAAAGCTTGCTCAGCACGTCGTTGGCTTTAAAGGTCAGCTCGCGCATACGCGCCAGATTTTCTTTACTCACCCAGCCAAAGGTTTCGCAGTAGGATTCGTTGATCATCGGGTCGTGACGCGCGTCGTCCTTTAAAAACAGGTCGAACAGCGGCGGATTAAGGAGGGTACCCTCTTCCACGCCCAGGCGCTTGACCAGCGAGCCAGCCGCGCGGTTACGCACCACGCACTCGACCGGCACCATATCCAGCTTCTTCACCAGCGCTTCGTTATCGGAGAGCAGCGCTTCCATCTGGGTAGGAATGCCCGCTTCCGCCAGCCTGCTCATAATGAAATGGTTAAACTTGTTGTTAATCATTCCCTTGCGATCAAACTGTTCGATGCGCTCACCGTCCAGTGCTGATGTATCATTGCGGAACTCGAGTATCAGCAGATCCGGGTTATCGGTGCTGTACACGGTTTTCGCTTTGCCGCGATACAACTCAGCTTGCTTTTTCATCTCTTTACTCCAAACGTGAAATTCCCTCGCGCCTTTCGCCACGGAAAGCGCTCGGGCAGGAACTGTTGCGTCTATTGTATGATCGGACGCGAAAAAACCGAAGCAATCGATTACGCAGCGGCAAATAAAAAAGGCCGACGCGCGTCGGCCCTCTGCTTACTTGTTGAATGCCGCCTGTAGCACAGCCACCAGCGCGTCGTTTTGCGACTGGGTCAGCGCATGGCCTTTCGGATCCAGGAACTGCAGGCTGCTGCGGTTATCCAGATCGCCTACCTGCAGCTTATAGTTACCGTTGGTCAGCTCAGGATCTTTCGCGCCAAGCTGGTCCCAGGTTTCATCGGACGGCGCTTTATAGCTCACGCTCAGGCTGCCCTGCGGACGGTTGCGATCGCTGATCTGCATACCTACGCGCTCCAGCGCGCCCGGCAGACGTTCCCACACCAGATTGAACGGCGCGCGAACGATCAGGTTTGGCAGACCGGTATCATCCGCGCCGCTCTGCACGTTGATCTGCGCAGTGCTGCCTTTCGCCGCCGCGTCATCGCGCGTGGTGGCGATTTTATCCAGACCGGCGCTCAGCTCGTTAAGCATCTGCGCGGTATAGCGCTGCTGCTGTACAGGAGAAGTAACGGCTTTGCCTTCCTGCTCCAGCTCCAGCAGCTTGACGCTCAGCGCCTGCTGATAGCCCTGCTGCTGAACGGCGATCTGGTAACGGCCACGATACTGATGATCTTCGTCGGCGCGGTTCCACTGCACCCAGTCGGTGGTCAGCGTCTGGCTGCCGTCGGTGCGGCTGGCGATGGGATAGTTACGCGCCTGCACCACATCCACGACCTGCGGCCACAGCGCGCCGCTGCTGTTTTCCAGCAGCAGTACGCCGGAGTTGCCGGCAAACTGGGTGCGGGCGCCGTTGATCAACGCCAGCGGCTGGGCCGGCGGACGAATATCCAGCTGTTTGCCGACGGCGCCATTGCTTTTGGCAGCGGGAATATCGAAATCACCGTTCTGCAGCGGCAGGATCATGCCCGCAGGCGCGTGCAGCTCGCTGATATCCGCGGCCTTAAGGTAAGATTCGTCGCCGCTGACCTGGCGCTTATAGCGCTGATCGCTCGAACATGCCGCCAGCAACATCACCAGCGACAGGCCAACCCCTTTCGCGATTGCCGACTTTTGTACTGAGTAAGCCATTACTTCTCCCTAAATTTACAGCAGGCCTGCGTCTTTCAGTGCCTGCTCAACAACCGGACGACCGGCATCAGTCATCGGCGTCATGGGTAGACGCAGCGTATCGGTTGCAATTAATCCTAATTTTTTAGCCGCCCATTTTACCGGGACAGGATTAGGCTCAATAAATAGCTTCTGATGCAGAGGCATCAGGCGCTGGTTAAGGCGGCGCGCTTCACGGAAGTTGCCCTGCTGCGCGAGCTCGCAGAGCGCTGCCATTTCGCGCGCGGCGATGTTGGCCGTCACCGAGATAACGCCCTTGCCGCCCAGCTGCATAAAGTCGAGGGCGGAAAGATCGTCGCCGCTGACCAGCACGAAATCGTCATCGACCAGCTCTTGGATCTGGCTAACCCGCGATAAGTTCCCGGTCGCCTCTTTGATTCCGATAATATTTTTAATCTTCGCCAGGCGGCCTACCGTTTCCGGCAGCATATCGCAGCCGGTGCGCGACGGCACATTGTAGAGCATTTGTGGCAGATCGGTGCTTTCAGCGATGGCTTTAAAGTGCTGATACAGCCCTTCCTGCGTCGGGCGGTTGTAGTATGGGGTAACGGTCAGGCAACCGACCACGCCGCTGTTTTCGAAACGCCGGGTCAGCGAGATGCCTTCCGCGGTGGCGTTGGCGCCCGTGCCGGCGATAACGGGAATGCGGCCATCGGCCAGCTCCAGCGTCATCATCACGACGTCACCATGCTCGTCATGGCTTAATGTTGCCGATTCGCCCGTTGTTCCTACGGAGACGATTGCCGCTGTTCCGCTGGCAACATGATAATCAATCAGTTTTTTCAGACTTGCACGACAGACAGACCCTTTATCGTCCATCGGCGTAACGAGCGCAACTATACTTCCCGTAAACATTAGCCATCCCCTCCACAAACAAGTGCTTCATGGTACGTTTGTCCGTCCAGGAAAAGCAAGCGGGCAAGCCCGCCAGGCCTCTTGGCACAGGGTATTTTTTATGTTTACCTTAGCGTTATCACAATTGCTAATCACTGAGACGTACAGGAAGCATTATTTTGCCGCAGTCAGAGCAACATCATCTGGTTATCACCGCCGTGGGCGTGGATCGACCGGGCATAGTCAACACCATTACCCGCCACGTCAGCAGCTGCGGCTGCAATATCGAAGACAGCCGTCTGGCGATGCTGGGTGATGAGTTTACTTTTATTATGCTGCTTTCAGGAAGCTGGAACGCTATCGCTCTGATTGAATCGACGCTGCCGCTGAAAGGCGCCGAGCTGGAGCTGCTGATCGTGATGAAACGCACGACCTTCCGCGAAAGGCCGCCGATGCCGGCTACCGTTTGGGTACAGGTAGAGGTTAAAGATTCCGCGCATATTATCGAACGCTTTACCGATCTTTTTGATTCGCATCAGATGAATATCGCCGAACTGGTTTCGCGCACCCGTCCTGCGGCAGAAAATCAGCCGCCGTTGCTCTATATTCAAATTACCGCTCACAGTCCTGCCAGTCAGGATGCTGCAATTATTGAGCAGGCGTTTAACAGCCTCTGTACAGAGTTAAATGCGCAAGGCACTATTAGCGTCGTCCAGTATCCACAGCATGATGAAAATAATGGAGAGTAGTGATGAATCCACTGAAAGCCGGCGATTCCGCACCAGCCTTTAGCCTGCCCGACCAGGATGGCGAACAGGTAAGTTTGACCGACTTCCAGGGACAGCGCGTTCTGGTCTATTTCTACCCGAAAGCGATGACGCCAGGTTGTACCGTACAGGCGTGCGGTCTGCGCGACAGCATGGATGAGCTGAAAAAAGCGGGCGTGGAAGTTTTGGGCATCAGCACCGACAAGCCGGAAAAGCTGTCGCGCTTTGCCGAGAAAGAGCTGCTGAACTTTACCCTGCTGTCGGATGAAGATCATCAGGTCTGCGAACAGTTCGGTATCTGGGGCGAGAAAACCTTTATGGGGAAAACCTATGACGGCATTCACCGTATCAGTTTTCTGATTGGCACCGATGGCAAAATTGAAAAAGTGTTCGACGATTTTAAAACCAGCAACCACCACGATATCGTGATGGACTATTTGAAATCGGCTTGAGTCTGTTTTCTGATTAAAGGGCTGGATGACATTAATCCGCCCTTCTTTGCTTCTCTTTATCCATTAAAAATCGTAGTCGGCCAGCCGCTCTTCGACCTGTTTATCCCCTTTATATTTACTCTGCAGCGCCTCTTTCTCTTCTTTTGCTTTGCCGCAGGCCAGCTCGATGCCTTTTTCGACTTCCTTTTGCCTTGCGGCGGCGAGATCGCTCTCCCACTCGCCCGCAAAATGCTGGCATTCTTTCGCGTTTTTAATAAAAGCGCTGACGTCCGGCGGAAGAGACTCAGTGGCGAAGCACGCCGTTGCGCTATACAGCGAGAGGTATTTACCGGCAATTTATAAATATTATTACCGTTAAAATTGAAATGACCTTTTATTCTTTCGATGTAAAAGCGCCCGGACAAGCGATTGCCAGTCCAGGCACATTATCGGTGTAGAAAATATTGCCGCCAACAAGGCACGGCGCCGGGCTGAAAAAGCGCGCGCCAGAGGTTAGCCATGCTGGCGATAAAGTTCCTGCGCGCTTTCCTGCCACTCGCCGCTGACCACCACGCGGTTACGACCAGCGTGCTTGGCGCTATACAGAGCATCGTCCGCCTGTTTAAACACGCGTTCCAGCGGCATTTCATCCGCATCCCACAGCGCCACGCCAACCGAGATCGTGATGCGCCCGACCGGTGCCAGCGCCAGCTGTTCGATTTTTTTACGCACCCGCTCAGCGATAACCGCCGCCATTTCGCGATCGGCGCCAGGCAGGATCATCAAAAACTCCTCGCCGCCGTTGCGGCAAACGACGTCGGTTTGCCGTGAACCTTTGCCCAGCTGCTGCGCCACGCTTTTAATAACGCTGTCGCCGACATCGTGGCCCCAACTGTCGTTAACGCGCTTGAAGTGGTCAATATCCAGCGCCAGCACGGCGAAAGACTGGCGCGTGGCGAGAAAATATTCCAGTACGGCGTTCAGGCCGCGGCGGTTTAACAATGAGGTCATAGGATCGGTCTGCACCTCGAACTTCAGGCGGCCGATCTTATCCTGCAGCAAACCCAGACCGGTAAGCATCGCCCGCTTGATCTGCGCCGCTTCGTAGTACCAGGAGCGGATAGCGCCGATCTCCACGGCGACGCCGGTTTCGTCGAGCTGGCTGGCGTTGTCTGCCAGCTGCCCCAGCGGCCGTGCGATCAGGCAGGCGAACAGCCAGGCCAGCGCCAGCGTCAGCAGCGCCAGCGGCACGGCGCGCTGCAGCACCTGCAACATCAGGCTGGTCAGCGGCGTCAGCGTAGTTGGCGTCGGCTTCATCGCCACGATCATCCAGCCAGGCGTGGTCACCATCGCGTAGCCAGCCAGCATCGGCTCGCCGTTTTTCTTCAAAACTTGCTGGTAGCCGTTGTTCTGCTTCAGCTTATCGCTCAGCAGCGGCGCAATTTTCTGTCCGATCAGCGCCTTGTTTTCGTGATAGAGCACACGATTGCCGCTGTCCACCACGTACAGCGAAGAGCCGTCGCGATAAAACTGCTCGCCCAGCAGCTCATTAAGGATGCTTTTTTTCTTGAGGTAGATGGTTCCGCCCACAAAGCCCAGATAAACGCCGCTGGGCGACCAGATGGGATAGGAAACAAACACCATCAGGTTGTTGGCAACGGAAACCGTCGGCTGGCTGACCAGCGGTTTACGCTCCGTCAGCGCCTGGCGCGTCGCCGGCGTTGTCAGATGCACGCCTTTCAGCATCAGGGAGTCGGGAGATATAGCCTTTACCCAGCCGTTGGCGTCAACAATCACCGCAGAGTTAAAGCTGTTGGTCTGCTCGCGCAGGCGCATCACCTCACGCTGCATCAGCGCGTCGCTATCGCTGTTCTGTCCCAGCGTTTTCGCGCTATAGGCCAGCTGCGACTCCGCCAGCTGAAAGAACATTTCAGTGGTGGAAGCCAGCTTGGTGGCGTAAACCCGGTTGGATTCCAGCGTGTTGTCGATCAGCACTTCCCGCTGTACCTGCCAGGTGGCGTACAGCGAGTTAGCCAGCGTAATCGCAATGCTGGCGAAGGCCAGCAGCATGATCAGCGTGCGCAGATCCAGCCTCAGGCGAAAAAGCCTCATGGATTGACCTCGGGGAAACATGTCATGGATGTCTCTTGTTTTAGTTTGCTTTGTAACGCGTCATGCCCTGGTGAAGCATGCATCAATAGGATGGGTATCGTCAGTGTTAGGAATAATCTTAACGATTTTAACTCAATTTTTTTGTAAGGAAAACGTTAATCCAGGCGAAACTCATTTTGAGGGGGCATCAGAGGCGTCCCGCGACAAAAGCGGCGCGGGACAAAAACAGTTACATGGCGAGAAAGGCGTAGCCCTGGTTTTCGAGCGTGGCGACGGTGGTCGGGCTGGAGAGCGCATGAGTGACGGAGTTGTCGATCCAGTCATGCTGAAAATGGTGGAAGGCCACCGACTGATCGCAAACGGAAACGTCCACGCCTTTGGCGCGCAGTTCATTAATCAGCTTCAGGTTAGGATTATCCACGCCGAAGATTTTTTTATACTCCGCGTTGTTCAGCATCGCTGGCGTGCCGTCGCCGGTGACCGAAACGACAAATTTAAGCTGCTCCTGCGGTACGCCGGAAGCGATATAGAGATTGACCACGCGGGCGACGCGCTCCAGTCCAAGATTGGGCACTTTAGGGCCGTTTTCCGCTTTGGTGATCTGAAAGACTACTTTATTGCTGTCGCCAGCCGCCGGTTTATAAGCCGCATCGGGTTCAAAATGAATTTTACCGTAGCCGTCGATAGCGGGCGTGGTCCAGAATCCGTCGGGATCGTTTTGCTGGCTGCCAAAGTGCTGGCTGATTTTATCCGCGATCGCCGGCGCGGAAGAGACGCTGGCGCCGACAAAACCCGCCACGGCGGCGATAAGGACGTAGGACACAACAGGACGCATAGGATGCTCTCCAAAAAGCGTAACAGAACGGAAAAGGGATAATAAAAGTCATCGCGATAAGCTGTAATACAGAGTGAATAAATTATTTCATGCTGTAAATAAGCGATAATCCGTTTTTATAATTGTGGCGCTGACAGCAGTGTTTTTTTTCTCTCGCCGACTAAAAAATAAAATAAACCCCGCAATTAAAAAGAGGCCAGCTTATTTAATAATTTTCAGCATGGCTTGTTAACCCCAACAGCTTTATAAAAGGCTTTTTTTTAACGGTGGCGAAGAAATTCTGTTTTATAGCGGAACGGGATTTTTAAAAAACCCGCCTGCCGTGAGCAAAATAAACCGGACGACCTGAAGCGAGATAAGGCCATTTTTAAGAGTAAACTGAATCAAAACTCGTGCCACATTCAATTTTATTGAGCATATTTACCTGAATTTACCTTTGCAAAGATAAAATCCCGGTTGCTGCGCCGCATGAATATTCAATTTTTTTCTATCCATTTTTAACGACGTTCGTTTGTTGTTGCACTTAATCGCCGCCACGATCGTTTCCTTCCTTATCGCCTGTGGTTAAGATAGCCGTAGAAAAAGCCAGGCTCGCTCAGCGTGCCTGTCGGCGAAACGAAGATATTATCAGACCAGGATTTTGCATGATTAATCGATTAAAAAAGTGCGCGCTGGCTTCGCTAATCCTGCTGCCCGCGATGGCCTCGTCGCTTGTCAGAGCGGATATCACCGATAACCTGCCGGATATCGGGACAACCGCGGGCAATACGCTTTCCGTTAATCAGGAGCTGGCAATGGGCGACTTCTATGTCCGCCAGCTGCGGGCCAGCGCGCCGCTGATCAACGATCCGCTGCTAAACGACTATATCAACCAGCTGGGGCAGCGGCTGGTGGCGCACGCCTGGTCGGTCAAGACGCCTTTCCAGTTTTTCCTGGTGAGCAACGACGAGCTGAACGCCTTCGCTTTTTTCGGCGGCAACGTGGTGCTGCACTCCGCGCTGTTCCGCTACACCGAAAACGAAAGCCAGCTGGCTTCGGTGCTGGCGCATGAAATCTCCCACGTTACGCAGCGCCATCTGGCACGCGCGATGGAAGAGCAGCAGCGTAATGCGCCGCTGACATGGGTTGGCGCGCTGGGCTCTATTCTGCTGGCGATGGCCAGTCCCCAGGCGGGCATGGCGGCGCTGAGCGGCACGCTGGCCGGCGCGCAGCAGGGCGTCATCAGCTTTACCCAGCAGAACGAGCAGGAAGCGGATCGCATCGGCATTCAGGTTTTGCAGCGCGCGGGGTTTGATCCCCAGGCGATGCCCAACTTTTTGCAGAAGCTGGCGGATCAGTCCCGCTTTGCCTCTAAGCCGCCGGAAATCCTGCTGACTCACCCGCTGCCCGACAGCCGCCTTGCCGACGCCCGCAACCGCGCCAATCAGATGAAGCCGATGGTGGTGCAGTCATCGCAGGATTTCTATATGGCGAAAGTGCGCGTGCTGGGCATGTACGCTACGGGCAAAAATCAGCTTAACGACGATTTGTTGGAGACGCTGAGCAAAGGCAATGCCCGCGAGCAAACCGCCGCGCAGTACGGCAAGGCCGTGCAGTTTCTGCAGGCGAAGAGTTACGACAACGCGCGCAAAATCATCGCGCCGCTGCTGGCCGCCCAGCCGGACAACGTCTGGTATCTGGATATTATGACCGATATCGATATCGGCCTGAAGCAGCCCGCTCGCGCCATCGCCCTGCTTGAGGGCAGCAAGGCGAAAGCCAGCCCGGTGATTCAGCTCAATCTTGCCAATGCTTATGTGGAAGCGAAGCAGCCAGCCGGCGCCAGCAAGATTCTCTATCGCTATACCTGGGCGCATAAAAACGATCCCAACGGCTGGGATCTGTTGGCGCAGGCTTCTGCCGATCAGGGCCTGACGGATGAGGAAGAAGCCGCGCGGGCGGAAAGTCTGGCGCTCAACGGCCAGCTGGATCAGGCGATCCGCAGTTTAAGCAGCGCCAGCGCGGCGGTACCGCTGGGCAGCCTCAAGCAGGCCCGCTATGATGCCCGCATCGATCAGCTGCGCTATCTGCAGCAGCGTTTCCGTCAGTATCAGAAAAGATAGGAATTTTATGTCAAGCGTACAGATTTATCACAATCCCCGCTGTTCAAAGAGCCGCGAAACGCTGGCCCTGCTCCAGAGCAGAGGCATTGAGCCGGAAGTGGTGCGCTATCTGGATACGCCGCCCAATATCGCCACGCTGAAAACCCTGCTGCTGCAGGCGGGCTTCAGCTCTGCCCGCGAGCTGATGCGTACTAAAGAAGAGACGTACCGCACGCTGAAACTGGGCGATAAAGCGGTTGGCGAGGAAGAGTTGCTGGCCGCGATGGTCGCTCATCCTGAGCTAATCGAGCGCCCGATAGTGGTGGCCAACGGCAAAGCCCGGCTGGGCAGGCCGCCGGAACAGGTGCTGGCGATCCTTTAAAGCCCCAGCGCCTCTTTCACAAAAGGAATGGTCAGCTTGCGCTGGGCGCTGATCGAGGCGCGATCCAGCTTGTCCAGCGTCATAAACAGCGTGCGCATTTCGCGATCCAGCCTTTTCAGCAGAAAGCGGCCGACATCTTCCGGAAGCTCAAAGCCGCGCAGGCGCGCCCGCAGCTGCAGTGCCTGCAGCTTGTCTTCATCCGAAAGCGGCTGCAGGCGGTAAATTTGTCCCCAGTCAAGCCGCGAGGCAAGATCCGGCAGCTTCAGATTAAGCTGGCGCGGCGGTCGATCGCCGGTGATCAGCAGTTTAGTGCGGCCCGTTTCCAGAATGCGGTTATAGAGATCGAAAATCGCCATTTCCCAGGGTTCGTCGCCGGCGATGCATTCAATATTGTCGATGCAGATCAGCGCCAGCTGCTCCATGCCGTCCAGCACTTCCGGTACGAACCAGGTGCGTTTATCAAGCGGCACGTAGCCGACGGCTTCGCCGCGCGCGGAAAGCTCCGCGCAGGCGGCATGCAGCAGATGGCTGCGTCCGCCGCCTTCCCGCGACCAGAAATAGAGATAGCTGCCGTGCTCCTGCTGCAGCGCGCCCTGCAGCGCGGCGATCAGCGACGGATTTTCCCCTGGCCAGAAGCTGGCGAAGGTTTCATCGTCGGGCAAATAGAGTGGCAGTGAGAGCTGTGCCGGCGTGTTCAGAAGCACCTCAGTAATGGGTCGAAATCCGGCGGAAGTTTATCACAGATCTTTAAGGATTATGAAACGGGCAGCGCCGCTGCCCGTCACAACGGTTAATCGCGATCCTGCGGATCCAGAATCACCTCTTCCGGACGGATCAGCGTGATGACTTTAAAGATCAGGCTCAGGGCGATGCCGACGATAGTCGCCAGCGCCATGCCCTTCAGCTCCGCCGCGCCGATATGCACCGTAGCGCCGCTGACGCCGATAATTAATATCACCGAGGTCAGGATCAAATTCTGCGCCTTGTTGTAATCCACTTTCGATTCGATCAGCACGCGAATACCGGAAGCGCCGATCACGCCGTACAGCAGCAGCGATACGCCGCCCATTACCGGTACCGGCACGGCCTGAATCGCAGCGGCCAGCTTGCCGATGCAGGAGAGCAGGATCGCCAGAATCGCCGCGCCGCCAATAACCCAGGTGCTATACACGCGAGTAATCGCCATCACGCCAATGTTTTCGCCATAGGTGGTGTTAGGTGTAGAGCCGAACAGCCCGGAGAATACCGTCGAGATACCGTTGGCGAACATGGAACGATGCAGGCCCGGATCCTTCAGCAAATCTTTTTTTACGATGTTCGCCGTCACTACCAGATGCCCGACGTGCTCTGCGATAACCACCAGCGCTGCAGGCAGTATGGTCAGCATCGCCGCCCACTCAAAACGCGGCGTATAGAAGGTTGGCAGCGCAAACCACGGTGCCGCTTCCACGGAAGACCAGTCGACAATGCCCATAAAATAAGAGAGCGCATAGCCGACCAGCACGCCAATCAGGATAGGGATAATCGCCAGGAAGCCGCGAAACAGCACCGAACCGAACACGGTAACCGCCAGCGTCACCATAGAGATCAGGATAGTTTTGCCGTCGGCCGCTGCGCCGTTGGCGGGCAGCAGGCCGGCCATATTCGCCGCCACACCGGCCAGCTCCAGACCGATAACCGCCACGATAGCGCCCATCGCGGCCGGAGGAAACATCACGTCCAGCCAGCCGGTACCCGCTTTTTTCACAATCAGCGCCACCAGACAAAACAGAACGCCGCACAGGATAAAGCCGCCCAGCGCGACCTCATAGCCCAACGGCAGCAGTAGCAGAACCGGGGAAATAAAAGCGAAACTCGATCCCAGATAGGCCGGAATTTTACCTTTACAGATAAAGAGATAAAGCAGCGTGCCGATGCCGTTGAACAGCAATACGGTAGCCGGGTTGATATGAAACAGGATCGGCACCAGCACCGTCGCGCCGAACATGGCGAACAGATGCTGAAAGCTGAGTGGAATAGTCTGCAGCAGCGGCGGCCGCTCGCTTACGCCTATAGCGCGACGCGTCATGATGAATTACCCCTTATTTAACGCAATAAAAAACCGACTCTCTGGTCGGCTTGGTGGCTATCCGTTATTTTGTTCCGAAAATCTTATCGCCCGCATCGCCCAGGCCGGGAATGATATAGCCTTTCTCGTTCAGTCCCTGATCGACGGAAGCGGTATAGAGCTCGACGTCCGGATGCGCTTTCTCCAGCGCCGCGATGCCTTCCGGCGCAGCCACCAGCACCAGCACTTTAATGCTGCTGCAGCCCGCTTTTTTCAGCAGATCGATCGTGGCGATCATTGAGCCGCCGGTCGCCAGCATAGGATCGACCACCAGCGCCATGCGCTCTTCGATATTGGAAACCAGCTTCTGGAAATAAGGCACCGGTTCTAACGTCTCTTCGTCGCGATAGACGCCTACCACGCTGATGCGCGCGCTTGGCACATGCTCCAGCACGCCTTCCATCATGCCCAAACCTGCACGCAGAATCGGCACAACGGTGATTTTTTTCCCTTTGATCTGGTCGATTTCCACCGGGCCGTTCCAGCCTTCGATGGTGACCCTTTCCGTTTCTAAATCCGATGTGGCTTCATAAGTCAGCAGACTTCCCACCTCCGAGGCGAGTTCACGAAAGCGTTTGGTGCTCACGTCCTGTTCACGCATCAGGCCCAGTTTATGTTTGACCAGCGGGTGTTTGACTTCCACGATCTTCATTGTTTTACTCCCGGAGTGTATGGCTGCAAAAAAAATCGCGAGATTATAGCGCCATTTAGCGGCCAGTACCTATTACTTAATCTGACTTCCGCCAGATCCCTTCTTCCGATAAGGATTGGCTAAAATTCAGCTATACGCAACGCCCGCCGAAGATGAGGCTCGCAAACGTTTGCCTGCGCTGTTAGAATTGCCGCGCTCTATACCAACCACCAACCGCAAACCGCGTGGGGATTTCGCAGTGACCGACAAAACCTCTCTCAGCTATAAAGACGCCGGCGTAGATATTGATGCCGGTAACGCTTTAGTCGACCGTATCAAAGGCGTAGTGAAAAAGACTCGCCGTCCGGAAGTAATGGGCGGACTGGGCGGTTTCGGCGCGCTTTGTGCGCTGCCGCAAAAATACCGTGAACCGGTTCTGGTTTCGGGCACTGACGGCGTCGGCACCAAGCTGCGTCTGGCAATGGATCTGAAACGCCACGATGCTATCGGCATCGATCTGGTGGCAATGTGCGTTAACGATCTGGTGGTACAGGGCGCCGAGCCGCTGTTCTTCCTCGATTACTACGCTACCGGCAAGCTGGATGTGGACACGGCAGCCAGCGTGATTACCGGTATCGCGGAAGGCTGCTCGCAGTCCGGCTGTGCGCTGGTTGGCGGCGAAACGGCTGAAATGCCGGGCATGTATCACGGCGAAGATTACGACGTGGCGGGTTTCTGCGTCGGCGTGGTGGAAAAAGCAGAGATTATTGACGGCAGCAAAGTCAAAGACGGCGACGTGCTGATCGCGCTGGGCTCCAGCGGCCCGCACTCCAACGGCTACTCGCTGGTACGCAAAATTCTTGAGTTCAGCAAGACCAATCCGGAAACCACGCAGCTTGAGGGCAAGCCGCTGGCCGATCATCTGCTGGAACCAACCCGCATTTACGTTAAAAACATCCTCAGCCTGATTGAGCAGGTTGACGTGCACGCCATCGCCCACCTCACCGGCGGCGGCTTCTGGGAGAATATTCCGCGCGTGCTGCCGGACAACACCCAGGCGGTGCTGGAAGAGTCGAGCTGGCAGTGGCCAGCCGTCTTCGGCTGGATGCAGGAAGCGGGCAACGTCAGCCGCTTTGAGATGTACCGCACCTTTAACTGCGGCGTCGGCATGGTGATCGCGCTGGACGCGAGCGAAGCGGACAAAGCGGTTGAACTGATGACCGCCGCGGGCGAAAAAGCCTGGAAAATCGGCGTGATCAAAGCGTCCGACTCCGACGAGCGCGTGGTTATCAACGCATGAAGCGGATTGTCGTGCTGGTATCCGGCCAGGGGAGCAATCTCCAGGCCATTCTCGATGCCTGCCGGCAGGGACGAATTCACGGCAGCGTCGCTGCCGTGTTCAGCAACAAAGCCGAAGCTTATGGCCTGACGCGAGCGCGTGAGGCTGGCGTTCCGGCGCACGCCTTAGCCGCCGACCAGTTTGCCGACCGGGAAGCCTTTGACCGCCAGCTGATGCTGGGGATTGACGCTTACGCGCCGGATCTGGTGATTCTGGCTGGCTATATGCGTATTCTCAGCGCCGCTTTTGTCGCGCGCTATGCCGGACGTATGCTGAATATCCGCCCTTCCCTGCTGCCAAAGTATCCGGGCCTGCACACGCATCGCCAGGCGATTGCAAACGGCGACGAAGAGCACGGCACCTCCGTGCATTTCGTGACGGAAGAGCTGGATGGCGGCCCGGTGATCTTACAGGCGAAAGTTCCCGTGTTTGCAGGCGATACGGAAGAAGAGGTCACGGCTCGCGTGCAGCACCAGGAGCACGCCATCTATCCACTGGTGGCGGGCTGGTTTGTGGATGGCCGCCTGAAGATGCAGGATGGCGCGGCCTGGCTGGACGGCGAACGTCTGCCGCCGGAAGGCTACGCCTGGGGCTAAAGCGCACGGCTGAGCAGGAACGGCTCCGGTTCGTTACGGTGAAATTTTGTTCTGCCCGAAGCGAGTACAGCGATCAATTATCGCTATGCGAAGCCTGATAATAAACTCTGAAATTCTTCCACAGCCCGGCATAGAGCAAATCTACTATGCCGGGCTGTTATGTTTAATCCACATCAAGCCCGCCTTCAAATAACGGGATTGATCGGTAGCGTCTCTGATAACAGGGGCTTCCTGCATCGCTTTACGCAACTGCGCATTAGCGTGATTTTCATTTATCCTTTTATCAGCCGTTAGAAGTTTAACAACATGTAATTCCTGTCAGGTTTCCCGAAATCAATAAACGGCCATTTACCAGAGAAAAAGAGGGTAGCGTGTCTTTAGTTGAGATTTATTTTGGCACGATAAAGCCTGACTCGATGCACTTGCTCGCTGTAATGTAATGGGTAACCTGAAGCACTATTATTTTAGTTATCTATCCCAGGTTTAGAAGGGAAAATTGCAAACTGGAAAGTTTGATAACCTGTATGGCGCTTCTACTTTAGAAATCCTGCTTTAGAGAAAGAAGACGCTAGCTTTCGAAGGCCATATTTTATTGACATATATCATGAAACCTTTAACTTATATAATTTTATCTGGAAAAGATTAAATCTGAGTGATTAATTAGCAGTACTGACGGAGCATGACTAAACGATATAAGGATATTAATATGGCTATACCAGCTTATCTGTGGCTTAAGGATGATGGTGGTGCAGATATTAAAGGGTCGGTAGATGTACAAGACAGAGAGGGCAGTATCGAGATTACAGGATTTTCCCATAACCTGAACCTTCCCACTGATGCAATGACAGGAAAAATTACTGGAACACGTAAACACTCAGCCATCCTTATCCAGAAAGACTTTGACTCTTCTTCACCCTACCTCTATAAAGCGGTCGCTACCGGACAAACTCTCAAATCAGCTGAATTCAAGTGGTATCACATCAATGATGCAGGCCAGGAAGTGGAATATTTTAATATGCTTCTGGAAGGAGTAAAGGTAGTCGGTATCTCACCATTAATGCATGACACTAAAGACCAGGCCAAAGAAAAGCACAATCACCTGGAGTGCGTAGAGCTTCGTTACGAAAAGATTACCTGGAAACACTGCGATGGCAATATCATGTTTACTGATAGCTGGAATGAGAGGACGCACGCATGAGATACCCCACTCTGGCGGCCTCACCGCATCCGCCCTATGATGTATCCTCATTCTCTCCTCCAGGGGTTAACATCATTAATAACATGATGTTGGCAAAATTTCATCGGGGACCATCAGCGTTAACCTATGCCTGGTTCTACTCCCAGGTGAGGCTACATGGCCCCTGGGATTATAAAACCCGAATTAGCCGCCAGTATGAAAACTTTGGTAATTTTCATTATGGCGCAGTTGGCACAGCTGCTGGTATAACTGAGCCTGTTTTATTGCGAGCAGCTGGCTGGGCACAATCAAGATCGGGGAACGGAAAAAAAGAGGATGGCAGCTGGTACAGTTTACCCCCATATGGAGATGATCCACATGACCAATTTTGGATTAAAAACGGGATAGATTATGCGAAAAGAACGGGTTTTTAAGAAACGCTACGTTCTGTTACCGGCTCTTTTTTTTCTTGCGATGTTCGGGTTGGCCTTTTATTTTCTTAGCTTCCCGGTCGGACAAGAGATATATAAAAATATAGAGGTTAATAAGTCAGTCAGCCTTTATATAACGCAAGTAAATGCCGGAGCTATGACTTCTTTTTCATACCATTATTATTTATATGATGAAAAATACGGGCACGATTTTATGAATCATATAGACGAATTAACGCCATTTATGATTACCAACGATGATAATGCCATCGTGGCTGTTAAAGAAGGCCATATTTATTTGAACGTGCATGGAGATATATACTCATTCAGAAATACAACATCCCTGGCGAGGGTGCATCTCACCGCTGCACCTTATTAGACATTCAACCAGCCTCTGGCTGGTTCCTCTTAACTTTTCACATCAAGGATCCAAAACCCCTCCAAAGATTACGTCATCCCTTTTATTAAGCAAGATTCCTCAACCCTGTATTTATATTACGCTCCGCCCTTTCCGATTCAGCAATCTGCTTTTCGAAAAAAGCCTCCTATCGAGCTATAGCGTTCATTAACTAAAATCGCTGATTCCCTTTTAATCAGCCATAACGCCCGGTGATATAGTCTTCGGTGCGGCGCTGGCGCGGCGCGGTAAAGATCCTGTCCGTTTCGTCAAACTCCACCACGCTGCCGTGATGCATAAACGCGGTATAGTCGGAAACGCGCGCGGCCTGCTGCATATTGTGCGTGACCAGCACCAGCGTGAAATGCTGCTTCAGCGTGCTCATCAGCTCTTCGATAACCAGTGTGGAAATAGGATCCAGCGCCGAAGTGGGTTCATCCAGCAGCAGAATTTCCGGCTCAATGGCGATAGCTCTGGCGATCACCAGCCGCTGTTGCTGACCGCTGGAGAGCGTTAAGGCATTCTGCCAGAGATTGTTTTTCACCTCCGGCCAGAGCGCCGCCGCGCGCAGCGCGCTTTCTACCGCTTCGTCCAGTACTCGCCTGTCGCGCACGCCCTGCAGGCGCAGACCGTAAACCACGTTTTCATAAATCGTTTTGGGGAAAGGATTAGGCCGCTGAAACACCATGCCAATCCTGCGGCGCAGCGCCGCCAAATCTTCGTTGCCGCCCAGGATCGACTGCTGATGCAGGCGAATATCGCCGGCTACCCGGCAGCCGACAATCAGTTCGTTCATGCGGTTAAAGCAGCGCAGCAGCGTCGATTTGCCACAGCCGGAAGGGCCAATCAGCGCAGTGACGCGGTTTTTCGGCACCTGCAGCTTAATGGCGTTCAGCGCCTGTTTTTCGCCGTACCACAGTGAAAGATTATCCACCTCAAGCGCGGTTTCCTGCTCGTTTGCCATCAGGCTTTTCTCCATTAATTAATCAGCGCGCGATAGCGTTCGCGCAGCCGGTGGCGCAGCACCATCGCCAGCAGGTTGAGCGCCAGAATAATCAGCACCAACAGCAGCGCCGTGGCGAACACCAGCGGCCTGTCCGCCTGCGCGTGCGGGTTCTGGAAAGCCAGATCGTAAATCTGGAAACCGAGATGCATAAACTTGCGGTCAAGATGCAGATAGGGGAAAACCGTATCCACCGGCAGCTCCGGCACCATTTTCACCACGCCCACCAGCATCAGCGGCGCAGTTTCGCCTGCCGCGCGAGCCACGGCGAGGATCAAACCGGTCAGCATCGCCGGAACAGAGAGCGGCAGCACTACATGCCATAACGTCTCCGCCTGGGTAGCGCCCAGCGCCAGCGAGCCCTGCCGCAGCGACCGGGGTATGCGCGACAGGCCTTCTTCGGTCGCGACAATCACCACGGGCAGCGTCAGCAAAGCAAGCGTCAGCGATGCCCAGAGCAGACCCGGCGTGCCGAATGTTGGGTCAGGCAGCGCCTGGGCGAAGAACAGCTTGTCCAGACTGCCGCCAACCAGCCAGACAAAAAAGCCCAGGCCGAATACGCCATAAACAATAGAGGGCACGCCCGCCAGGTTGACGACCGCAATGCGCACCAGCCGCGTCATCAGGCTGTTCCCGGCATACTCGTGCAGCCAGATAGCGGCTACGACGCCAAGCGGCATCACCACGATCGACATCAGCAGCACCATCAAAACCGTGCCGAAGATCGCCGGGAAAACGCCATCCTCACCCAGGCTGCCGCCGGAAGCGCCGCTGACGAAACGCCACAGCTGCTGGCCGAAATGATGCCATTTGTCACCGTAGCCCATAGCGTTGGGATACCAGGCCGCCAGGATCTGCGTAAGCGGTATAACGTGCCGCTCGCCGGCGACATCGCGCAGGATCAGCTCGGTGCCGTCATTTTCCCTGCTCAGCCCGGCCAGTTCCTGCGCCTGCTGGCGAAACCGCCGCTGGATTTCAGCGCTGTCCGCCTGCCAGATGCTTTGCGCCTGCGGCGTATAACTCTGCTCCTGCTGCAGGCGCTGCCGTCTGTGCTCCAGCTGCTCCATTTCGCCATTCAGCTGCGCCATCGCCACGTGGCGAATCTTTTCCGCTCGCTGCTGACGCTGGCGCGTCTCTTTAATGCGTAGCTGCAGCTCGCGCATCATGTTGGCGGCGACCAGCGGCCTGCCGTTGTCCCGCAATCCTTCAAACCAGCCGTAGGCCATGCCGCCTACGCGACGCTGCAGAGCGATAACGTCGCCGGGCCGCGCCGACACGCGGATATCGCTGCTGAGCAGGCTATGAAAATCGCTGTCGCTGAAATCGCGATTGCCGGTTTTAATCAGGTAGCGCGTGACCTGCTCCGGCAGCTTCTCCGGCAACGGCGCGCCGCTGGCCTGCAGGCGCTCGCGCGAAATGCTTTGCGAGCTGGTTAGTTCGCCCAGCATCTGCTGCCCGTTATTGAGCGTAAACAGCGTCACCGGCTGCGGCCAGAAATAGCGCACGCCGGACCAGGCCAGCAGCGCGATTAGCAGCAGAAATGCCAGCAGGCTCAGCGCTACGGCGCCGCCGGTCAGCCATCGCCAGCGATGATTGCGGTTAACGGCGCTCATCCCTGCGTCTCCTGAACATAGCGCTGCCGTAGCCGCTGACGCACCAGCTCCGCCAGCGTGTTTACCACCAGCGTAAAGACCAGCAGCACCAGCGCGCTGAGAAACAGCACGCGGTAATGACCGCTGCTCGCGGCGGCTTCCGGCATCTCAATTGCCACGTTGGCAGAGAGCGTACGCACGCCCTGCAGCAGGCCGCCTTCCGTGACCGGCGTGTTGCCCGTCGCCATCAGCACTATCATGGTTTCTCCTATCGCCCGACCAAAGCCGATCATCAGCGCGGCGAAAATCCCGGCGGAGGCGCCCGGCAGCACTACCCGGGTCAGGGTTTGCCACTGGGTCGCGCCCAGCGCCAGCGAGCCCTGCCCTAATGAAGGCGGCACGCTGAAGATAGCGTCTTCGGCCAGGGTAAAGATCAGCGGCACCAGCGCAAAGCCCATCGCCACGCTGGCGATCAGCAGGTTGCGCTGCTGGTAGCCGCCGCACAGGCTGGCCGCCAGGTTAACGCCAAACAGGCGATGCTCCAGCAGCGGCAGCAGCCAGATACAGCACAGCGTCACCAGCAGCAGCACCGGCAGCAGAATCCAGATTTCGCGCCCTTCGTCGCAGAGCCGCCTGCGCCATCTTTCCGGCAGCCTTTGCGCAGCCCAGGCGCAGAGCAGCAGCGACGCCGCCAGCGCCAGCGGCCAGAGCAGCACGCCCGCCAGCCGGTCCGCCAGCTGCGGCGCCAGCCACAGTCCGGCAATCAGTCCAATCACCACGCCAGGCAGCGCGCCCATCATTTCGATCGTCGGCTTCACCCAGCGGCGCAGGCCAGGCGCCATAAACCAGGCGGTATACATCGCGGCGGCCAGCGCCAGCGGCGTAGCGAACAGCATCGCCAGCCCGGCTGCCTTCAGCGTCCCGGTCACCAGCGGCACCAGGCTGAACTTGCCCTGATAGTCGTCGTTGGCGGAGGTGGACTGCCAGACATAGTCCGCTTTGGGATAGTGTTCGTACCAGACTTTGCGCCACAGGTTTTGCCAGCTGATATCGGGCCACGGATTGGCGATGCGATAGTGCTGCCAGCCGCCCTGCCGCTCCACCAGCAGCCCGTCGCCGCGTGGCGCGAAGGCCGCGTTAAGTACGCCGCCGTCAAGCCTGTCGCTCAGCACGGCGCCCTGCTGTTTACTGGCAAACAGTTTCAGTTCGCCCGTCTGGCTTAAGGTGGCGAAAACGCGCCGGTGCGCCTCGGTCAACAGCAGAGTTTCATTGCGCGCCTGGCTGAACTGACGAATCCGTTGCAGATGCGGCCCGGTTTCGCTGGCGATATCGAACCATTGGGCTATGCCGTCGCGATCTGCCACCAGCAGCGTACTGCCGCCGCTGAGCAGCGCTATGCGTTCCGGCTGACGCAAAAAGGTATGAGATTCACGCAGCGTCAGGCCGCTATCGGTAATGCGCCAGACGCGCAGTATATTGCCCGCCAGGGCGTAAAGCTGCTGACCATCAGGCGCGATCAGCAACTGGCTAATATCCGGCGTCGCCACGCTGAAGCTAACCGGCGGCTGCTGCGGCCGTAGCTGTTGCAGGGTAAGCTGCTGCGGGCTGGCTTGCGCAACCAGCCAGCGCTGCGCTTCAGGATGGGCCAGCGCGAGAACCGTCGCGTCCGGCATGCTGCTCAGCGGCTGGTCGCCCAGCGGAAATTTCCAGCGCGGTTCCGGTTCGCTGAAGTCGGGCTGAAGCAGCGTTAGTCCGGCGGCGCTTTTCAGCAGCACGCTGTCGTTATCCACGGCGACGCTGAACGCGCCCTGCGTCAGCTGGAGCGCCGGTATACGGCTCTGAGCCGTCAGCGACACGAACGTCGCTCTGCCCTGCGCGTCGATACGCCAGCCCCATTTCTGCCGCGCGTCCATCCCTATCGCTACGGCAGGCTGGCCCTGATCCAGCGCGATACGGCCAGCGCTGTCGATGGTTGGCGCAGAGAACAGCGGCACCACCACCCAGATTAGCCAGACGAACAGCAGCAGCATCACCAGCAAAATAGCCAGTCCGCAAGCCATTACGACACGTCGGGTCAGGCGATCGATAAACTGGCGCCGCCGATCGTTATAATGTGCAGGAATGGGAATTGGGTTCATGCCAGTCTTCGCTGTAGGGTGCGCTTAAGCGCCCTATGTTGCCCGTATGTAGCTAATAAGACAATCTGGATTCGCCATAGACAGCGCTGTCATACTCTCGTCATAATGCCTGGAGACAATGCCTGGTTTTTTACAGGATCTGTGGAACGGAGTAAAAATGGGTCAGGAAAAGCTTTATATAGAGAAAGAATTAAGCTGGTTATCCTTTAATGAGCGCGTTTTGCAGGAAGCGGCGGACAAAAGCAATCCCCTGATCGAGAGAATGCGGTTCCTGGGGATCTACTCCAATAATCTGGAGGAGTTTTACAAGGTTCGCTTCGCGGATTTAAAACGCCGCATTTTGATTGGGGAAGAACAGGGTTCGCCCGATACGCCGCGTCACCTGTTAAAAAAAATTCAGGCGCGCGTGTTGAAAGCCGATCAGGAGTTCGACGGCCTCTACAACGATCTGCTGCTGGAAATGGCGCGCAACCAAATATTTCTGATTAACGAGCGTCAGCTCTCGCCCAACCAGCAGAGCTGGCTGCGGCACTACTTTAAGCATGAGCTGCGCCAGCATATTACGCCGATCCTGGTTTATCCCGACACCGACCTTATTGAGTTCCTGAAAGACGACTATACCTACCTGGCGGTGGAGATTATTCGCGGCGAAAAAATCGACTATGCGCTGCTGGAGATCCCTTCCGATAAGGTGCCGCGTTTTGTTAATCTGCCGCCGGAAACGCCACGCCGCCGCAAGCCGATGATCCTGCTTGATAATATTCTGCGTTACTGCCTGGGCGATATTTTTCGCGGCTTCTTTGATTACGACGCGCTGAACGCCTATTCCATGAAGATGACCCGCGACGCGGAGTACGATCTGGTCACTGAAATGGAGTCCAGCCTGCTGGAGCTGATGTCTTCCAGTCTGAAGCAGCGTCTGACCGCCGAACCGGTACGCTTTGTCTATCAGCGCGATATGCCCGACGCGATGGTGGAGATGCTCAGCAAAAAGCTCAATATCAGCAACTATGACTCCATCGTGCCCGGCGGCCGCTACCACAACTTCAAAGACTTTATCGGTTTTCCGAACGTCGGCAAGGCCAACCTGGTCAATAAACCGCTGCCGCAGCTGCGCCATATCTGGTTCGATCGCTTCCGCAACGGCTTCGACGCCATCCGCAACCGCGACGTGCTGCTCTACTATCCCTACCACACTTTTGAGCACGTGCTGGAGCTGCTGCGTCAGGCCTCGTTCGACCCATCCGTGCTGGCGATAAAGATCAATATTTATCGCGTGGCGAAGAATTCACGCATTATCGACGCGATGATCCACGCGGCCTATAACGGCAAGAAAGTAACCGTGGTGGTGGAGCTGCAGGCGCGCTTCGATGAAGAGGCCAATATTCACTGGGCGAAGCGCCTGACCGAAGCGGGCGTACACGTGATTTTCTCCGCGCCCGGCCTGAAAATTCACGCCAAGCTGTTTTTAATCTCCCGACGCGAAAACGGCGAAATCGTTCGCTACGCCCATATCGGCACCGGCAACTTCAACGAGAAAACGGCGCGCATCTATACCGACTATTCGCTGCTGACGGCGGACGCCCGCATCACCAACGAGGTCAGACGCGTCTTTAACTTTATTGAAAACCCCTATCGCCCGGTAAGCTTCGAGCATCTGATGGTGTCGCCGCAAAATTCACGGCAGATGCTTTACCAGCTGATCGATAACGAGATCGCCAACGCGCAGAAAGGCGTTCCGGCTGGCATCACGCTGAAAATTAACAACCTGGTGGATAAAGGCCTGGTGGATCGCCTTTATACCGCTTCCAGCGTTGGCGTGAAGGTCAATCTGCTGGTGCGCGGTATGTGTTCGCTGATCCCCAATCTGGAAGGCATCAGCGAGAATATTCGCGTAATCAGCATCGTCGACCGCTATCTGGAACACGATCGCGTCTATATTTTTGATAACGGCGGCGACAAAAAAGTGTTTCTCTCTTCCGCCGACTGGATGACGCGCAATATCGATTATCGTATCGAAGTCGCCTGCTGCATCCTTGACCCTATTCTGAAACAGCGCGTGCTGGATATTATCGGCATCCTCTTCAGTGATACGCTTAAGGCGCGCTTCGTAGACAAGGAGCTCAGCAATCGTTATGTTCCGCGCGGCAATCGCCGCAAGGTGCGCGCGCAGCTGGCTATTTACGATTACATTAAATCTCTGGAACAACCTGACTAATTCACTATGCCAATATCCCAGAAAAGTACGCCCAAACCCCAGGAGTTCGCCGCAATTGATTTGGGCTCGAACAGTTTTCATATGGTGATTGCCCGCGTGGTGGACGGCGCCATGCAGGTGCTCGGCAGGTTGAAACAGCGCGTGCATCTGGCTGACGGGCTGGATCATAACAACGTGCTGGCCGAAGAGGCGATAGAGCGCGGCCTGAGCTGCCTGGCGCTGTTTGCCGAACGCCTGCAGGGCTTCAGCGCGGCCAACGTCACTATCGTCGGCACCCACACGCTGCGCCAGGCGGTGAACGCGGAAGATTTTCTTCAGCGCGCGGCGGACGTTATCCCCTACCCGATTGAGGTCATTTCCGGCCAGGAAGAGGCGCGCCTGATTTTTATGGGCGTGGAGCATACTCAGCCGGAAAAAGGCCGCAAGCTGGTGATCGATATCGGCGGCGGCTCCACCGAGCTGGTGATCGGCGAAGATTTTGAGCCAAAGCTGGTGGAAAGTCGCCGCATGGGCTGCGTCAGCTTCGCCAATCTCTATTTTCCCGGCGGCGCCATCAGTAAAGAGAACTTCCGCCGCGCGCGGCTGGCGGCGACCCAGAAGCTGGAGACGCTCTCCTGGCAGTATCGTCTGCACGGCTGGCAGTATGCGCTGGGCGCGTCCGGCACCATCAAAGCCACGGTGGAAGTGCTGCAGGCGATGGGCGAGAAAGACAAGCTGGTCACGCCCGAACGGCTGGATAAGCTCTATGACGAAGTGGTTAAGCATAAATCTTTCGACAGCCTGAGCCTGCCTGGCCTTTCAGAAGAGCGAAAAGCGGTCTTCGTGCCGGGTCTGGCGATCCTGTGCGGCGTGTTTGACGCGCTGGCGATCCGCGAGCTGCGCCTCTCCGATGGCGCGCTGCGCGAAGGCGTACTCTATGAGATGGAAGGCCGCTTCCGTCATCAGGATATCCGCAGCCGCACCGCGCAGAGCCTGGCGAATCACTACGCTATCGACAGCGATCAGGCCAGGCGCGTACTGGACACCACCGAAAAGCTCTATGTTCAGTGGCGCGATCAGAATCCTAAGCAGGCGAATCCGCAGCTCGCCGCGCTGCTGAAGTGGGCGGCGATGCTGCATGAGGTCGGTCTGACCATCAACCACAGCGGTATGCATCGCCATTCGTCCTATATTTTGCAAAATACCAATCTGCCTGGCTTTAACCAGGAGCAGCAGACGCTGCTGGCCACGCTGGTGCGGTGTCATCGTAAAGCGGTCAAGGTGGACGAGCTGCCGCGCCTGACGCTGTACAAGAAAAAGCAGTTTCTGCCGCTGGTGTTTCTGCTGCGGCTGGGCACGCTGCTGAACAATCAGCGTCAGGCCACCTCGACGCCCGACTCTTTGCTGCTGGAAACGGATGATGGACACTGGAGGCTGACTTTCCCGCGTGACTATTTCAGCCAGAACAACCTGGTCCAGCTCGATCTGGAGCGCGAGCAAAGCTACTGGAAAGAGGTGACCGGCTGGCAGTTGACGATCAAAGAGTCTGAAGAATGAACCACAAACCCGATGACTACTACACGGAGAAGTATCAGCTGACCGCCACCCATTCCGAGGTGGTGGCGGCCGTTAATCAGATGGCGCCCGGCGGACGGGCGCTGGATTTGGGCTGCGGCAGCGGTCGGAATTCGCTTTATCTGCATCTGAAAGGCTTTGAAGTGACCGCCTGGGATCGCAATCCGGCACGCCTTGAACAGATTATCACGGAAGAAAAACTGTCAGGCATCCAAACCGAGGTGAAAGACCTTAACGACCTGAGGTTTAACGGCGCTTACGATCTGGTGCTCTCTACGGTAGTGATGATGTTTCTGCAGCCGCAGGCCATTCCGCAGCTGATCGCCGATATGCAGGCCAGCACGGTGCGAGGCGGCTATAACCTGATTGTCTCGGCGATGGATACGGAAGACTATCCCTGCACGCTGTTCCCTTTTGCCTTTAAATCGGGCGAGCTGAGCGAATACTATCGGCAATGGCGCATCGTGAAATATAACGAGCATGTCGGCCAGCTACACCGCACGGACGAGCATGGCAACCGCATCTCGCTGCGTTTCGCCACGCTGCTGGCGCAGAAAGAGCGGGTTAAAGAGTAGCAGCTATCCTTAGGTCTGCTGCGCGCCCTTCTTGTCTTTCGCCAGTAGCTGCAGCGGCCGCGCTTCGCCATACAGCGCGCCCTGTAGATAGTCCACGCCAAGTTTACGCAGCAGGCTGTCCGCCTCCTGCGTTTCGACTTCCGCCGCCACAATCTGCATTTTTTTCAGTCGGGCGATAACGCAGGTCGATTCGATGATCTGGTAGTCGAGGCTGTTGTTAAACATATTGCGGACAAAAGCGCCGTTGATCCGCAGCATGTCCGCCTCGATCTCTTTTAACAGCGCGTAGCTGCCGTAACCGTGGCCAAAATCGCCGATCGCGATGCGGCAGCCCAGGCTACGCAGCTGGCTGACGGCGCGATAGCCGCCGCTCTGTGGCGTCAGCATCGGCGACTCTTCCACGCAGAAAATCAGCTGCCAGGGTTCGACGCCGTAGCCACGCAGCAGCATCTGAACTTCTTTCGCCAGGCCAGGCCGGCACAGGCTGAGGGTAAAAAGATCGAGCGCAATTCTGATCCCCGGCAGCGCGGCGCGATGGCTGTCGATAAAGGCCAGCGCCTGCCGAAGCCGCCAGTTATCCAGCTCCCAGGACAAGCCAAATTCATGAATCACCGGGAAAAACTCTTCATCCGGCACAGGCTCGCCGCTTTCGCTCGCCAAAGTCAGCCAGACGTAGTGGTAGTCGTCGCCGCGCACGCCGCAGATGCGCTGCGCCATCAGTTGAAAACCGTCCGCTTTCAGCGCCTGCTGGATAGCGTTCAGCAACGCAATCTTTTTACCGATACGGTGCTGTACCGGCTGCGTGGCATTTTGCTGCAGATTTTCCGTGATGCCGCTCGCCAGCGAAAGCTCCGCCATACCGCTCAGCTCGCCCAGCAGCTCGTAAAGGTGGCTGACCGGTGGCAATACGCTGCAGTAGCTGACGCCGATGCCGGGATGCACCGGCAGGCCATCCCAGCTCAGGCAATAATCCTTTAGCCTTGCCGCAATATTTTCGACCCGCGCCAGCTGACTGGTTCCCTCGAGCCGTATCACCAGATCGAAGCCGGGAAGCTGATAAACATCTTCGCCGGGCTGAAGCTCTGGTCTTAAATGGTTGGCCAGACTACGTTTGTAGTGAATCCGCAGCCGCAAGCCGTATGTCCGGCTCAGGCGATCCAGCTCGGGAATAGTTAAAAAACAGAGCGTCGAGCCAGGGCTTTGCGCCAGCGCGATGCTCAGGGCGCGCAGGTTAGGCAGGTTCATGACGGGATCGTTGAGCGCCGCCGCTTTGGTTCTGGCCAGCGTGCGCCGCTGACGCGTGGTGATAGCAGCCATCAGCAGCAGGCTCAGGCTGAACACCAGCAGGTTAGCCGAAATTACCGCCAGCTGATAAGGCCCGGTATCAGGATGCAGAAAGCGATCGCGCAGCTGGTAAAGCGCTATCAGCAGCAGCGCCCACACCAGGCTGGTAAACAGATAACCGAAGCGCATCGCGGCCCAAAGCATCAGAGGCAGGATCAGCGGCAGGCCATAGTCGGTGGTCAACAGATTCTGCTGATTTGAGGCGACCTGCAGCAGCATGGTCAACAGGAACGTTAGCAAAAATACCCAGACAATATATTCGGTGCGGCTGACCTCTGGTGAGAACTGCTGACGAAGATGGAAAATGACCCAGCGCAGATAGCGAGGGCTACGCAGGCTACGGACAATCAGATAACAGATCGGCACCATAGTGACGCAGGCCAGCAGCACGGACTGAAAATTCAGAAGCGTATGCAGCGACAGCGGATCCCAGGAAAAAATCGAGCCTTTTAGCGGCACTACGCCGGACGTCGCCAGTATCTGCATCATAAATACAAACAGCGTCGGGATAAAAATAACCAGCCAGATTAGCCTTTTGGGCATCAGGCGCAGCTCGCCATAGCTGACGCCCCAGCGCCTTTTCGCCTGGAGGCGATACCCCGCCCAGCCGCTCAGCAGCGACAGCATCCAGGTGCCGCAGATGATGGCGGCGGACACAGGCGCATAACGGTTAAAATAGTAAATAACCAGCCCAACCGCGATCCCCGGAAAAGCGTTCCAGTCATAGACCAGCAGCAGCGCTATCATCATCGCCAGCGGCAGATAGATCAGATAAACGTAGCCATCCAGCATCCACAGCCGTACCGACAGCTGCGTGGAGAACGGCATCAGTATCGCAGGCAGCACAAGAGCTAATCCCCAGGGACTTTTGCGAAAGCGATTAAGGCGGGCCGTGATGATCATGATACTCGCTGAATTACAGGGCAAGCGTGCCCGTAGATAAAAGGTACCGGAGATTATCCACGCAGGTTTATCTGACATAGTCGGACGCTGTGCCGGATGCGGCCGACGCAGAGTGACCTGCTGGCGGGCGTTATTTTCAGTAAAACGATAATTCCGGTGCGGAAGTATTCGCCATACTATGCATTATCGCCCGGTCGAAATTGACCTGAGTCAATTTCGACCCTTTTATCTTTCCGAATCTGTCGGCTGTGGTCGATAGAGAGAGAATTGCAAAAAAGCGGCGATCCTGAACAAAGCCTTTCCATTCCTGTCATCGGCATTGACCTGACGGTCGGCCTGTGTCTAAATTGCTCAACCGCCTGCGGGCTAATTTCAGGAACACTGCGTGAACCGCGCTATGCCATTCAGAAAACGTCGTAAAACAAGCCGAATGACCCGAATCGTGCTGCTGGTCAGCTTTATCATTCTGGCTGCCCGGCTGATTTACGTGCTGCCCGGCGCTATCGAACACCACAAGCAGAAAAAACAGGAAACGGTACTGCCCGCCAGCAGCGACAAATAGTCAACGCGCGCCTGAAAAAATGCGACTTAATCTTCTGAACCGCTCAATTTAAGCAATACTTACTTCTTTGTCCGCTTTTGCCAGACACAAGGGAATTTTTATGTCTGTAGCCCAGTCACATGCTCAGCAACTTGCTGAAATTCGTACCCGTATTCTTAACCTCCTGCTTAACGACGGCGATCTGGTCGATACGCTGCTTCAGAAACCGCTGAAGCAGAGCGAAGCCGAGGCCGAAGCGCATCTGGAACAGGTGCGGGAGCTGAAAGAGTATCTGCCGCTGCTGCACGCGGCGGATATCGCCGATCTGCTGGAAGCCTTGCCTGAAGAAGAGCGCCGGGCGCTGTGGCGGCTGGTTGGCACCGACCGACGCGGGGAAGTGCTGGTCGAGGCCTCGGAAAACGTCTGGGAAAGCCTGATCGAAGAGATGAGCGATCGCGAGCTGCTGCAGGCGATCGAACCGCTGGATATCGATGAACAAGTCTATCTCGCTAAATATTTGTCGCGAGATTTAACCGGGCGTCTGTTGACCTCGCTCGATCCGGCGCAGCGTTCGCGCGTGCTGGAGGTGATGGATTTTGACCGCGACCGCGTCGGCCGCATCATGGATTTCAAGCTGGTCACCGTGCCTGCCGATATCAAGCTCGCCACCGTTCAGCGTTACCTGCGGCGCAAAAAGGTAATGCCGGAAGGCACCGATAAGCTGTTTATCACTGACGAGAACAACACGCTGCTGGGCGAGCTGACGCTGATGGATATTCTGCTGAACAAACCCGGCAAGCGAGTTTTCGAGGTGATGAACGACAGGCCGGTCACCTTCCGGCTGGATGATAAAGCCGAAGACGCGGCGGGCGCTTTCGAGCGTTACGACCTGATTTCCGCCGCCGTTATCGATGCCAAAGGCAAGCTGATGGGCCGCGTGACCATTGAGGATGTGATCGATCTGGTCAACGAAGCGAACGACAGCAATATTCGTAAGATGGGCGGCGTGAATCCTGATGAAGATGTGTTTGCGCCGGTGAGAAAAGCGGTACGCAATCGCTGGACCTGGCTGGCAATCAATCTTTGCACCGCTTTTGTCGCTTCGCGCGTGATCGGGCTGTTTGAAGAGACGATTTCGCAACTGGTGGCGCTGGCCACGCTGATGCCTATCGTCGCCGGCATCGGCGGCAATACCGGCAATCAGACCATTACCATGATCGTACGCGCGCTGGCGCTGCATCAGGTTGAACCGGGCAACTTCTCATTTTTGATTGCGCGCGAACTGGGCGTGGCCCTGATTAACGGCCTCTGCTGGGGCGGTATCATGGGCGGCATTACCTGGGCGATGTACGGCAATCCGGCGCTGGGCGGCGTGATGATGCTGGCAATGGTTTTAAACCTGCTGCTGGCCGCGCTGATGGGCGTACTGATCCCGCTGATTATGACCAAACTAAAACGCGATCCTGCCGTTGGTTCCAGCGTGCTGATCACCGCGCTGACCGATACCGGCGGCTTTTTTATCTTTCTGGGACTGGCGACGCTGTTTTTGCTGCATTGAAGTCAATCGGTAGCCAGCAAGCCTGCTGGCTACTGCTGGTTAACCAGCCGGATAGTCACCGTTCTGGACGAAAAAATTCAGGAACGCCAGTGAGCCAGTTTCCATAGCGTTATGGCCGGTAGGCCGGTCATTTTCCTGATAGTTTTAAGATCCAGACCGCCAGCCAGCATATTGCGGGCGACCTCCAGTTTTGCCTGCTGAAAACCTTCGTCCCGGCCCTGTTTAAGGCCCTTTTTAAGACCTAACTGTTCCAGCTGTTCTGCTATGGTCATCATAACCTCCTTATGCTGCGGTAAGCGCCGCGCCAGCCTGCGGAACAGCGCTTTGGCGTTGCTCGCCTGCCCTGTCTGCGCAATGTAATTAACCAGCAGGGTCAGCTGCTCACCGTGAATATCTCCGTTATCCAGCAGCACTATCAGCTGCCGCTCCAGCGCCGCCAAATCCCGTAAGCGGATATGCTTCTGCAGCAGTTCCAGCATGGCAATACAGCGGTGAGTGAAGATTTTATCATCAGAAATCGCGGTAATGTCAACCAGCGGAAAATGAGTGCTGTAGAGTTCCGCTGCCAGTTGGGGATTATCGAATCCCTGCAGCCAGTTAGTGCTGTAAGGATAAGGCGTAACGGAACCATGGTAAAAAAGTATCGGGATCACCAGCGGCAGTTTTTTATGGCCGGCTTCCAGATGTTGCTGCATCGCCGCGATGGCATAGCGCATAAGCCGAAAACTCATTTGCCGATCCGGTGAGCTTTGATGCTCGATCAGGCAATAGATATAGCCTTTGCCCTCAACCGTTTCTAATGAGTAGAGCACATCCGAATGATAAGACCGCAGGTCATCCTCAATAAAGCTGCCGGACGCCAGCTTCAGCGTGCTGAGATTACAGTATGCCAGCAGCTTAGCGGGCAGATGGATCTGCAAAAAATCTTTGGCGGCCTCGATCTGGCTCAGATACTGTTTAAAAAAGGCGTCGTGCGGCGTAGGCGTCAGTGCCATCTCCTGCTCCCGTCAGTCCGTTGATATGGCCGGACTTTAGCACGCCTCCTCCGCCTTATGGAGAGAAGCCAACGGCCTTATTTACAGGCTTCGGCAAGGCTCGCAAATGGAGATGAAATAGCGATTTTTTGCAGGAATAAAGCCGAGTCAGATCGAAAAAAAGCTCCGCCGAGTGGCAGAGCTTTCAGAGCAAAATCAATGCAGGGCGTTAGATTATTCCCACTCAGTCATAAACAAGAAAAAATAATTATTATAAAACAATAAATTAAAATCACAATGATATCCAATACCATTAAAAATACCATACAAAGAAGAAGCAAATGTGAGCCTCTTAACAGACCTCGTCAACCGCCTTGTAGAGCCCAGCTTCACAATTTCACCAATGACGGGAACTCGCATCAAGGCCCGAATGTCCAGACTAGGCTGGTTGCAGTCGCTCATTTCAGAAAGATCAATGACTACAGTTGTTGAAGGACTCTACAGAAGTCTGTTCTGCACCCCAAATCTGTAACTGCAACCTAACGAATCCAAATATCTGTGATTGCGTGAGGCGGACACCTGACGTATGTGAATCGTTGAAGCTCGGTGCTGTCTACGGAACCTATGGCGATTCACTTAACGTCTGCATTGATCCAGCTGTTGTTGGCATTGCCTATAGGGCTTGGTGAGGAACGTCCAGCACGGTCACTCGCACACCCAATTGTCTAGCGTAACCAACCAGACCATCAAACAGGTGAAATAGCTGCGCGGTTTCTGCGGTTCTCTTGGAGGGATACTTGATCACCTCCTGAAGTGCCTCAAGGTCGCAGCAGCCAGCGGTCACTAAAACCACATGCAACTGCGCGTCAGCCCGCTCGATGATGTCGCTCCGTAGCTTCTTCCACAGCGCGATGCCCGTTGGAGATTTCGCGGGTGCCTTATATAGCCTTGGAATCTTCGTGTTGTTCCAAAAGGTGGATTTCGTCCAACTCTTAGCCCCGTCAGGCGTCTCCGATCCACGCGCTAGGTAAACTAAGTTCTTCATGGCTTGCGCGACGACATCGTGAAAGGCCGAGGCCGAGATCGACGTACCCTTTCCAGCCTTTGCGTGAACTAGTGCGATTTGACGATTCGTGAAGTTGGCCAGCACAAAGTCGGCGCACTCCGAACCCAAGTCGTCACAGATGACCAACTCAGGCGAGAATCCGGGCGATACGTCACCATCGGCGATTACTTTGAAGAGAGAGCCTGGGATGAAGGCAGTGGCCTTCGTACCTTGCTTCTTGGCTGCATCTAACTCATCGGTCGTGCCCTTTTCGTTAGCGCAGGCAGCGATGCGTGGGCGACTAAAATGCTGCAAAAGGGATTCCTCGGCGTGAGCATAGTCAACCTTGTAGAAGTTGCGGCCCTGGTAAACCATGGCCCCATCCTGAAGACCGATCAGAACCAACTCCTGATTCTGGTTCAGGTAGTCCGTGAACGACTTGGCGCTGCTCCCAGTGTCGTCCTCGAGGACTTGAACGCCAAGCCCACCTCGAACGCCCTTTCCCTTGAACCAGAAGCGACCCTTATCTTGCTGGTACTCCAAGAGCAATTCCAGCTCAACGCTTACCGGCGGGTCCGCGAGATCTTCGAATATGTATGTGCACTCGTGCATATTGGTGCTTGTGCCGGATAGCCCGCTCTTTGGCGACGTGACCTCAACGGAAGAAGCTACGATGCGAAGTTCTTCGCCTTCGGCGGAAGAGATGCGGATCTTCGACTGCGACAAATCGATCGACATCGCCACCGGAAGCGGTTTTTGAGGTGGCTTGCAGGTCTGCATGTATCGTTGCAAGACGATATTGTCAACATGCGTCGAGGCCAGCGCCGAGGCGATTGACGTTGCCCACTCTTTAAACAAAGATACAGAGTGGCGTCGTCTTTGCTGCTCGGGAATATCCTGACGAACCCGACCGCGATGCATACCAACGTAGCGTCGACCCGTTGCCGACGCTCCACGGGCCGCTTTGCAGATCTGAACCCGGTCAGTCAGCGAGGCAGGGATCAACTTCAGATCGTGACCGCGATGAACTGACGCCCTGATCACAGTGTCAAATGGAATAGCGCTGCTCGTGGAAACATTGGTAATGCTGTACGACGCATCAAGTAACTGAGATAGTTCGGCTGCTCCGAGAGCTGCGGTCGACATATCGATAAGCGCTTCAGGATAAGTACCTGTGGTGTCCGAAACCAGAAGGTAGTCGCCAGCAACGACTACGCAATGCACTTCGAGTCTGACTTCATACAGTGATGTCTCTTCCAGAAGACGGGAATTTGCTATCGATGCGTAGACCCATAGTGCGAAGTCTGTCGCTCGCTGGCACGGCGCATTCGGCTCACCAAGAATGATTGCATCTTTAAGGTTAAGACTGTCGGTGCAGTCTTCGATATATTCTTTCAGAGAAAAGCTGCTATTTAGCCTGCGCACGAGCACGCTTGGCGCAATAACAACCTGAGGATTGTCTGCAAGTACATCCTGACGAAACCTTCGCCGGAAGCGACCATCGAAATACTCCACGGAAGGCTGGCTCTCCAACATACGCTCGACGACATTGCGATAGTGCTGCGCTGTCAGGAGTTCTACACTTTTTTCGAACTCTCGGTACGCTAGCCAACGATCACCCAGATTCAAGTAGTTCGGCGCATAGAGTAGAGCCGCACAGTCCTCTCGATCCGAACATCCCCTTCGCAGAACCCGTCCGATTTGCTGAATGAGCTTGCGGTCATTGCCAACAGGCCCGAAGAAGGCGACACAGCAGAATCGGTGGTCGTCCAGTCCTTCGGTTAGTTTGTGCTGATGAATCCAGATCACCGCGCTGTGCCTCTCAGGGACTTCCTTCAACAAATGCGAGCCAGCATCCCCTGTAAAAGTGTCATGTATGCCAATGGCGTCAAGACCCGCGCCGCGAATCACTGCCACTGCTGCCTTGATGTCAGCAGCACTGGTGCAGCAGATGATGGCCCGAGGTGTGCTGCTGATCAGACTATTCGACTGTACCGCGGCCTTCCAAGCAGCGGAGAATTCCTGAGCCAGTTTCGGAACGTGCATCTCATCAGGCAGGGATAGCGTCTTAAGGGGACGAATAATCTTTGCCGCTTCGGCATCGTGGTGTGAAAAATGAAAAACGGATTCGTTTGGGTTCTCGATGCGGAACAGCTTTAGGTCATTGCGATACGGTGTCGCAGTCATGAGGATCATGGGCTTGTTAAGCGATTTCACCGCCTTTCCCCAGCGTAGTGCCGGTTCGTAATGGCACTCATCAACGACAACGGCATCGACGGATGCGGCGAGCGCGGCGTACTCCTGAGGCGAGGATCTTTGGATTTCAGTCAGTGTGGTGAACGTGCAGACAAGCACCTTGGCATCGGTGTTACTTAATACGTCTTTTATGGATGAGGGCACAAAACCGACAATAGTTTTTTCATTTGGCGCGGGGTATCTGACGTTTGCCCAGAATCCGTGCTGGAGCGCGCTGACCATCTGGTCTCGTAAATTCTTCCAAGGAGTAAGTACCAGGACACGACCTGGCGCACTGATCACGGACAGACAGGCGATGACGCCAGTTTTTCCTGTACCGGTCGGCATCCGAACCAGGCAGACAGGACTATTGGCTCGCATACGCTCAATGACGAATGAAAGAGCTCTGCGTTGGTGATCCCAAAGGCTAATGCCCTGAGGAATATCGCTAAACATTGGTGCCTCCCATGCTTTTTTATTCACGTAAGTCTATCAGGCGCAGTACTCGTCAACTGCACAGGGGCATCCTAATAGTTTTTCTGCCCAACCGACGCTACTCGTGCCGTTGATCGTGGCGACCGGAACTCATCGTACAGTGTGTATTTACACACGTGTTGAACGACTGAGATCGCTGCAGAACAGTCAGTGCCTTCCATTTACAGAGCCGCAGGACGCAGCGAAAATCCCCCCAATTTACAGACTTCGGACAAACACCATGCCAGTCGCTAGATGTGTCCTTGGTATCAGTACCACCCAACTTGTGATACCTGACTCAATGCCATAAAAAATGCCATTGACAACACAATACGCATTATCAATGGCACATTGAATATTGTTTTAAATCAAATGCCTATAAAAACCCCTTACTCCCACTCCATTATAAACAAATCTATTAATTCCTTATAAAACAGAAAGTTAATATATGACGAAATCAAAGAACCATGAAAAGTGCCATGTATAGAAAAAATGTTCAAGTATGTCGGATTAGCCTCTATTGTGGCAAACGCTGCCGATAGATGCCTCTCCTAAATGGCCAACTAACCCAAATAGGCATGACACCAGCAGAGCTCCTCAGCAAAAGGCTGGACGACCAGGTAAAGCTCTGCCATCGCCTCAGCGTAACGACGGTTTTCATCAATATCCTCTGGTTCGTAGTGTAAGTATCACTCCTGATGTGCTTATTTAATTTTTAATTTTGCTACGAGAAGCTAATACAATTCCATCCCGTATTTCAGAGTAGATATTAGCTTTTAAAGTATTGGCCACTTCAAATGTAACAATCAAAGCATATGGTATACGTGGTAATCCTCCTGCCCCTTGCGTCCGACATTCTACTCTGATTCTCAGAATGTCGTCCTCAGCAATTGGTACAGCATCTTCCCCTTCATATATTTCATGTATCACTGTACCCCGCCGAGATGTATCTGAGGGAGGCTGATTTGCAGCCACTCGTGAAACCCCAATCGGCGAACCATTAGTATCTTCAGTCATAAAATCTAATAGTGCATCTTTATAAAACTGCTCTGCAGGCTTGGTAGGGCTAAGCCAAGCTAAAGTAACCACTAGTCTTCTAACATCTTTTTTACCTGAGAGAGATTTTGGTAAGGGGAAACTAACCAGATCTGCCCCCTCACACTCTAAATTGCCAACGCCTAGCATAGTGACTCGATGTTTGGTGCATTCGAGGACACGCGTATAGTCAATCTTTCCATAACCTAAAAAACGTGTGATGTTAGAGCGGCGGTTTTTCCATAATCGACCACCTTTTGGCTCTAAGGTGTCTTCCAAGAAAGATCCTGCACTTCCCCAGCTAGCAGAATGCACGATTAATCCTTTTACGAGCGATGGTAAATATGGCCGAATACGTCCAAACTCTGAAGGAGAAAATTGAGATTTAAGCTCATCATGAATAATAACTGCTGCTCTAGTTGCTAACGCAGCCGAGTTGCTTGTGCCTATCGTACGAACTAAGTCATTTGTGCTAGAAACACCTGCAACTTGCTGACCAAAGTAGCGCCCTGCCTTTCCCGGAATCAAGGTTAATCCATCTGCTGATGTACAATAAGAATATAGTGCTCTACCTCCACAAGTAAGAATCTCAGGCTTAACTGACTGTTTATACCCCAAACCTAAACCAGAAATCAAACTAGGGAATTTATCACTGGTATATGGTTCAATAAGATATGGGCTTGGAATAGTTGTACAACCATCAGAATGGCTAGCTCCTACTGTAAGAGCATTAATCGCCTCAGCTGGCGAAAATATACTCCGATATGCCATTTTAGTTTGAACCGCATTAATGAATAGAAGATGTCTATTCTCATCAGTCATTTTTGTTATCTGAGTTGGTCTCATAATATCAGGAAGAATTAAACCATCTGAAATATTCCCTGCACTTATTATAAAAAGCAAATTATATTTCCATGCAAGGAAATCTATGAGCCGCCCCCAAGCGCTCATTTGACCTAGGAAAGGTCGATTTACATCACCTAAAGATAGATTGATTACAAAAATATCACCACCAAGATCCTTTGGAGCATTTTTTAAACGTACGACGGCAGAGTAAATAACGTCAAGTAACAATCGTGATTTAGGGGTGGTTTCAACGGAAGACTCTTGATTTGCTGCAAGCAAATATTGAACGTACAACTTTCGTTGTAAAGGCTCTTCTTTTTTTGCGATGTCGCCATGTAAAATTAGAGAAGCCATGGCAGTACCATGATGGCGAGTATTAACCGGGGATGTTCTTTCTAGATCTTCCTCGTCATCAATTATCAAACGGTCAGTCAAAAGTTCATGATTTTGTAATAAAACCCCATCAAACAATGCTGCTACCGGAGACTTCAAATGTACTTTTTTTGGTAACTCATTAACTTGTTCAAAATCCTCAGGCTCTGAAGAAAAAATACTCATAGCTTGAGGGCGTATATATGCAACCTCATCGGTTCTTAACAAACTAGATTCTAATTTTAATAGTTTTTTAGCCTCAGGATAAGAACTTGAAATAAGAATCGCATGATACCTAATCTCGGGTATATATGAGGTATCAAGAACTTCAGTTGATGTAGACTCAATGTCTTTCAACACGGCTTGCGCCGCTGCAATGTCAAGTTTTTCTGAGCCGTGAAATATCAGCTCAACCTCGAAATTAACTCTCTCATCTCCTTCCCCTCTCAAATTTTCAATATATTTAACTGCCTCTGGTGTAAGTCTATCTTGCGCGCCCCATGGACGTATATTAATCAAGTGAGAAAATAGCTTATCCCAATCTTTATAGCCTGCAGGCAGCGTTTTTCCTGTGCTATAAATAGACCATAGTTTGAGCAGTTCATTAATTGCACGCTGGTTTGGCACGGTTAAATAGAGCCGTCCCTCCATCATTTTTCCGGATTTATTTTTATCGTAAAAATCATCATCACTATCATATGAAAAGTCTGATTCATCAACCCAAGTCAAACCAAGCTTCTCAGCAGCTTTTTTAAACTCTTGTTTAGATTGTGCTAATTCGAATACAATCGCTTTTTCAGGATGCAAGCCATCAGTATCATCAGAAATAACCCCATTAGATACTGAATTTTGAGAATAACGGCTCAGAGCATCAAACTTTGGCCCTAACCGAGATAATTGACGGCTTGGATTAGGCGTTGAGATGCTAAAAAATCTAGGACTACCCTTTATGCGAGTGTCTGCGCTTGGTGGGTTAAGAATCAGTAATGGAAGCTTTGCCATAATTGTTATGATCATCCCTATTCAAATTATTAAAACGTTAAAATGATAATTTTTTCTTAATGACGTCTTTAAGGCTTAACTGACCTTCTGAAAGAATGATTTTCCTTCTAATATCAAGAAAAACCCCTTCAATATCGGAAAAATTAAGCCCATCCAATTTATCAACCGTATCATTAGTCAATTCGCCAAAACGCTCACCAATCAAAACTTCAAAACTCTTTAACCAACTTAGAATTTGCTCACGATTTGGAGGAGTTAAGTTGACATGAATCTGAAAGCGACGCCAAGCAGCTCTATCAATTAATTCAGGATGATTAGTTGCTGCAACAAAAACATTATACGAAGGAAGATCATCGACCTGAAGTAACAGCGTACTAACTATCCTTTTAATTTCTCCAGTGTCGTGCACATCGCCTCTTTCCTTCCCAATAGTATCAAATTCGTCAAAAAATATTACACATGGTCGAGTTCTAAAAAAATCAAAAGCAGCTTGAAGTCGAGTAGCTGTCTCGCCAAGATAACTACCAATTATTCTCTCGTAACGCATTACATACATAGGAAGCCCTAGCTCATAAGCCAAAGCTCCAGCCAAACTTGTTTTTCCATTTCCTGGAGGTCCGGTCAATAATACCTTACTTCTTGGTTCTAAAGCATATGAACGCAATAAATCAGCACGCGTATGTTCCTCAATTAACTCTTCAAAAATAAGCCGTACTTCCGGCTCCAAATAAAGATCTGAAATACATCTATTGCTAACAACTTCTGAATAAAGATTTTGTGTAGAATCTATTTTTGAAGCGCTGCCATATGAGAAAACAGCATTATTACCATTTGAATCAGAAGGTTCAGCCCACCGAGCGGACCTAAGGGTGTCTTTTAGTTTCTGCGCGTAGATGTGATGTTGCCTAGTACTTTCTTCTGAGATAATAGCCTCAACAATACGCCTCACTGAGGCCTTATCGCCGCCTAAACCTGCTTGAGCAAGTTTCAATACAAGATCGCTTCTTGCCATATTAATAATGCACACAAATTTTGGGTGTTACTTTTGAAGATGTATATTTTGATATTCTCTTCACACCTTTCATTCCAGACCTTGTGGATGCAAAAAGACAACAATCCCCACCAGGTAATTCCAGTCGAAACATGCCCATATCATTAGTAATAATCGCTATATCCTTCGCGGGAAGATCAGAGCTTTGTACTACGACAAAGGCTCCCTTAACAGGGTTCCCCATATCGTCAACAACTCTACCATTAATAATTTTAGACTTCATCACTGTACCTCTATTGTCGCATGCGCCACTCAGAGATCTTCCTTGCTAACGCTGGAGTAATTTTGACACCTGAATTCGCTTTTAATGACCTCCCAGCCCCATTACTGTGAACTCCAACAACTACAGGTTCAGTAGCACCATTGGGATAAAACCAAATTGGGGAACCACTTTGCCCCCCCTCAGTATCTACATCATAGTAGATCTTATGAGTGGTAATGGAACTTATCCTATTCGCATGGTGCATCTGCTCCTCACCTACGGTACAAATAGGATAGCCAGATATATTTATCATTTGAGAAGACAAATCATTGTCTGGGTAAGCTCCAAATGCAAACGACCCAAGGCGGCTATCCAAATCCTCGGATAAAAATATCGCACCGATATCGTAGTTTTCATCACCGGCAGAAGTCCATCTTTCCATAGAACAAAATTTCCCAGATACATACCGCCCAAATGGTTCGGCATCGCCGTCACGGCCTGGAATTACGACTATCTGTTTCATCCATTCATTATTGAATGAGTCAAACACGCAGTGTCCTGCAGTAATAATTAATCGCGGGCCAGCAATCCAGCCTGTACCAATCATTTTTTCATCATCTGTCGCAGTGATCTCTAAAGCACATATTTTTCGCCAAGGATCAGAGTTAGTGTCAAGCACACGTGACCGCCGATCGAAGCCGGGAACAAGCAGGCTCTGCCCATATGAAATTTTAGAAACCAGAGCAGCATCCTGTTTACCGCGTACGATCAACTGATCTGATGGGCAAGGCTGTTCATGCAAACTCGGAGCGCCAGCATCGCCCTCATAAAACATAACCTTCTGAATCGCAGCAACTTCAAGTTTTGGAGAATCACTGCAAACGTCCCTATCATAACGCGAACTCATAGATCACCATTCAATATCAATAAATTCATGAAGTTAAATTACATTAATCAGCTCGCTTGTCCACATACTTGAGTTTTGAAAAGTACAAATTGTGAACTGCTACACTCATATGCTCATTTCGTTCATCTTACCACCACCCAGCCGTTTTCTCAGTATCGTGTTAGTAAGTCTAGAAAAAATTGCGAAACCTCAGCATTATCACACAAAAAAATGAACATCAAGTAATAATCTTCGCATCTACTGTTGTAAATCGAAAGAGGTCAAATAGATATCTCCGATGTCCCTCAAGTAGTCCTCGTAATGAGGAGAGGAAATAATCACTGCGGTGTTGTTTGCCCTATAACTAAATAGCTGCGCGAAATAGTGCTCCACTTTTAGCTGAGCCTTGCAGGGCAAGGTGTTAGGGTCGTTTTCTCCAGCCTGACCGCATCGCGTCAGGCCGACACTGTGTTGCCTGTACACAGCATGCCATATGTTAGTAAACAACAGATGTAGCGGTATTAGCCGCAACAATTTGGAGCACTATGGCAATTCAACTTGAGTTTTCACGACTCCTGAGGGGTAGCAGATTTTATAAAATATGGGGCATACACGTGCTGATAACTTACGTCATAGTTGCAGGCGTTCTCGCAACGTCTGAAGGTTGCTCCAGAAGTCCTCATCAGTCCCAAATATGTCAGCAAGAACGCGTGCCTCATTATCCCTAAGACGACGCATACCGCAGATAATATCTTCAATATCCTGCTTGCAAATACCCATAGCTTCGGCCAGTTCATCATGAGACATGTTCAGCGGTTTTAAAAATTCCTCTGTCAGAATTTCTCCCACTGTGATAGGCCCGGCGGCATCTGCTTTTGTGTAGTAAGCAAGAATCTCTGAACGCCCCTGCTCATACGTCAGCTCACCTAAAATAATACGTGCCTTAACGGACTCGTACAGTGGCTTACCACTGGGGTCCATTCCTTCAAGTCTCAGGGAAGCCTCTGCTTTGCGAAAGCCCTCAATACGTAACTGTGAATCGGAAGTCCTGGACATGTTTTTTCCTTTGAGTTGCGGGAGTTAGGCTCGCTCAGTGAAAGCGTCAGCTCGCGCTCCCTCGTTAACTGACGCGCGTGATTCAGGATTTATTATTGCCGGATAAGCTATCTCCGGCAAAATCATCATGTTCGCGGTTATACCGACGAGTAGCTGTTTGTTTACGTATCTGAGTCGCCAAATCCCCTCCAAAAGTCTGTTGAGCTCGGGAAGAATTGCTACTTCGCTTCATTCTCTGGTACTCAGCAGCTCCGTTAATCATACTGCTTCCCATATGGCTTGCCATGCGGCCAGCTTGTGAGAATGAAGCAAACCCCTGACTTCCTCCGCTGGCGCTACCTGAACTGCTCCCTGCAGACGAACCACCGGAACCGCCTGAGGGTTGGCCGCCAGAAGTATCTACGGAACCGGTATCTTCCCCGCCGCCAAATCCTCCACCGGAACCGCCTCCACCGCCTGAACCAGATTCTTCGGCCATGGCAGTTTGCGCAGACTCGAACGCTGCCTTTAATGCAGAGGCTCCGCCGCTGACTTGAGCTGATGCCCCCATTGCCATTGCTCCAGCATCGCTGATGGCAGTAGCAGCAGCGCCGGTAATCATACCCGCCCCAAATCCACCAATCCCTTGTAAAGAAGCCCCTCCTACAACACCTGATAACAACAGTGGTAGCTTATTAGTTAATACTAACAGGATAATTGACGCCAGAAGCAAAACGATAAGACTATTAAGATCAGGAACATCATCTTTAATAAGAGCAAAATATTGATCTATAAATGATTGTCCAATCCCAATAATTAATGTCATCGTGAATAATTGAATGCCAATCGATAAAACAGTTCGTAAGTAATTAATTGCTATATCAGAGGTCCATTTCGAACCACCAAACCCAAGCAATATAACTCCTGCATAACATAACACCCATGCAGAAACCAACATGATTAGCATATTTATCGCTATAAGGGACATCACTACCAAAACGATTATCGCGACTGTTATCATAATGGTGGATATCATTGGCGACCAAATTGATGCGGCTGAACTGACTTTTGTTAATATCGCAAACGCCATATCAACTATGCTTGAGGGAGAAATACCATTACTTATTCCTAACGCGTTTGCTGCAAGTTGTCTCATTGAATTAATTATAGATTGCGATATGGCTGGGCCGTTGATTAAAAGATAATAAAAAAAACCAATGACGGCAAAAAAGCGAACTATTTCAGCAAGTACGCCTGTCAACCCTTCCCCTTGCATCGCCATCATACCAAATGTCCAAACCATACTTATTAATACCAGCCCCCAGAAGAGCCAATTTGCATAGTCAGCAATTACTGTTGTCCATGTACTGGCTACTTGCTGAAACTTATCTAATAAATTATCAAGTAGCCCGCTACTATCTAATTGACCAGCATAGGCATTTATAGAAAAGAAAAGTATGATACCTAAAAAGGTGAGCTTACTTACTATTTTCATGATTACCATTCTCGTTTAGGGCTTGGTTTATTATTACTCCGTAGAGCACATTTATCGTATTTATTTTCATCAAATTTATTATCTGGCGTCGATAAACAATCTTTATCATTTTTATCGCAAGAACATATGGCCAATAAACTGATCAGAATAAATACAATCAGAAGATTATCTTTCATTCTGCGTTTCCTCACCAAATTCGCTTCGGGCTTGGTGTATTCTCTCCAGCTAACGCTTTTTCATCAGCGGCTATCTGTTGTGATTCTTTATCTGCCTGAGCCTGTGCCAGTGTTGCTGCAGCGTTTTGTTGGGCTACCAGAAGTGAGCGGATTTGCAGTAACTGATTTGTCTGTGCACTGGCAAGCTGGTTTGCCGCCTGAATAGCTTCCATTTGCCCTTGTGCGCCGCTTGCCTGAGTTTGTAATTCGGCAAGATTATCAGCATCGCTCTGCAGGGGGTTCTGCTGTTCGTCAATTACCTTAAATACTGCGTCATTGGCCTTTTTACGCGCCTCTGAGCTGTTCTGTTCAGCTTCACGCAGTGCACTAATTTCAGACGCGGTACATTCAACATTGCTGTTAAAGCAAGGTGATGTCCTGTAGTAGTTAACATCCTGATATCTTTTCAGGTACGCATCGAGACTCCCGGCCTGATTCTTGTAGTAATTAAGGGTATCCTGCACCTGCAGCAATTTATTAATTATTGAATTTGCCTGGTCCCAGATATAGGCCGCAGGAGCTACGGTGTTCTGCAGCATGTTTTCATACTGCTGCAGCTGCGTCTGGTACTGCTGGATTTGTTTAGTCACAGCCTGAACGTTGTTAACTGCGCTGATTGTGGTCTGAACCACATTAGTGCCATCAATAACGGGAATTCCGGCCTTCACCGGTAATGCCATGACGGACGCCACGAAAGGAACTATTAAAGCTTTTTTAGCGGCTAAAATCCCTCTTTGTAATGAAACCACTCGGAACATTAAATTCATTTGCTCACCTCTTTTTCATCAGTTCAGTAATATTTAACACACTGTCTGTTAACAGACGCAGGTATATAGCAAACAACACATTTATTTATCCAAGATTTTATCCATAATGTTCCTTAGTTCTTGCCGAGTTGATTCTATTTTCGCAAGCAAGGTTCTTATCAGTGTGGGTGAAAAAGCAACTGTTCGAGGATCATTTGCGAGCCATAATTTAAGTAATCCGCCAAGTCTTCCAAGATCAGCGTTTACTCGGCTAAGTTCATTAACCTGTTTTATATCTACGATAGAATCAACCTGATAACCCAGTGCAACTCTACGAACAAAACAGGCAACACTTAATCCAGATGCTTCTGCATTTTCTTGGATGAGAATTTTTTCTTTGGGTAAACAATAAACTTTTATTGGCGTACTATTTTTTCTAGTCTGAGTAACTTTCATATAGCTCTCCATACAGGCGGTAGCCTGGCAGCCTCGCAGAGCAGGACGCCCTTGAGCCGCGATGCGGCGAATAGGAAGCGGTAAAGTTGGAACACCGTAGCGGTGGGCCTACTTTACATGTCCTGCCCTGCAGTTGCCGTTGTATATCTGTGCACGACAATGTGTATTTCAGTGTACAGGATGTGTTTTCTTAGCGTATTAATATAGAATTACTTGAGTAAAGATCTGCAGCAAATTTGTTTTTTGCAAGGAAACTATATTTCTCCCTTTTGAAAATGACCTTTAGTAGTTATAAATGGGCGTCCACCAACTATATTTATGTTTCGATATATTGTAAGAAGTCTTTTATTTTCTCATGCACTTTTTTACTTACCTTTTCAGAGCATGTGCATTGCAGATTTTAGCGGCTAAAATCTGCCTCCCTATGCCTAAAGCTAGGGGCGTACCTCATATGTCATAAAATCTACCTCAAGTGTCAATATACCAAGCGTGTAAGTAATCCCATCTTCTGGCGTACAACCATCGGCCTTTGGCCGATTTTAGATTTGAAAGCGCCTGCTCAGGCAGGTGATTTCAACGACTGTAGATCCTGAACGATCCTGTAAATACTGCTGAATAGTAAAAAATCGGGCCGCTGTAGCACGCTACCGGGCCGCTATAACACGCTATCGGGCCGTTGTGACACAATATCGGGCCGTTGTGACACGTTTTATCCTAGAACCGTTCAAATCAATTCCAATTTCCAGCAATTGCACGGAATCTTCTTTCAATCTCCGACGATAGTTACGTAAAGTCATATTACTCGTTCCTTCACCGCACACTGCTAATATCAACGTATCCATATACCACCCTCCTAAAGGATTATTCCTATGGGTTAAGACATGACGAGCGACTGCCTGGCTAATACCATGTTGTAGCCGAGCTATGGGGCCAGGATGATAATAAAATGGCAAATCTTTTTTGAGTAACATCGCTAATGCAACACCCAGACGGACACGCCATAAACGGCGTTCTCCCCCAGTCAAAGGATCTGGACGCGTCATAGGTGATGGCACTACATGATCGATCAGTCCCCCTATTATACAGTCGCCGCTTTTCTCCAGCTCTGGCGTTATAATTTCAACTGTTGCGACACGCAGATCTAAAAGCAATTTCTGTATACGACCATAACTGTATTGTGCATCGGATAGCGTTCGGCGTACTTTCGCTGGATCTACTAATAATTCGATTCCACCATCAGAAATTTCACGACGTTGCTCGGCAACATATAATATTGTCTCTACGATATCGGCATGACGCTGTCCGAGCCGTCCGGTAACACGACAACGTCCGAAACTTGTCTCCATCCATTGTCCCTTCACCTCCTTAGGACGCTGGCTTGGCTGGTACAGAATTACTCGGGCTTGCCAAGCTGTACTTGTGGGTGCCACTTTATTACCAGTTGTCATTGTCAGCGCCACTCCAGGTAGATGTTCTTTCTTTAGTAAGCTTTTTATTATTCTTCGAGCTGAGCGCCGTTATTTTTAATACTCCCCCCTCATGTCTCTGTAACCAACGATCTGGCGCACGTTCCCCATAATTTGCTTTATTTATTCCAAATCTAACAAATTGACCTCGAACATCATCAGAAATACCATACGTCTTCGCCTCTAAGGCGGTCATACCCGCCAGATAAGATTGCCACCGTATATTATCAACCAGGACGCTACTACCTCTGCTTGCCTGCTGTATATCACCAACGCCCATCGTGGCAGCGCCTTTGTTTGAATGGTGTAGAAATATAATCGAACATCCAGTATCAGCAGCAATACCTTCTAGCTTTCCAATGACTTTGGACATTGCTGCGCTATTATTCTCATCCTCCTGGTGGAAACGGCGAAGAGTATCCAAAATTATTAAACGTCTACCTTTTGAAACTTCATTAATCAAGTTGCTCCAATCCGGCAAGAAAATATTTGGACACTTCCCTAACAAAGGTTCGACCAGTAGCTTATCAGCTACAATCTGCTGCTGACGTGCTGTTAGATATTTTCCCAAAGCATATAAACGATGGTGAACGATGGTTTCAGAGTCCTCCACAGGTAAATATGCCACCAACCCAGCCGGATATTCACCAAAGTTTAAAAGATCTACACCACAAGTAATCTGCACAGCCAATTGTAATGCCAGCATTGACTTTCCAACGCCTCCCGGAGAAACAATCGCTCCGATAGTACCAATAGCCAAATTAGGCAAGACGTAATCAATTGGTTGCGGCTTAGCTTCAAATGCTTCCATTATGTTCAATGACATTGCTGTTACCTACCTAAAACAATACCGGGTCTGGCCGCTTTAAACATTGCTGCTTTACGATCCGCAATCCACTGTTCTACTTCGGATAACTGCCATGCAACATTTCGGCTAGTAAGTGCTATACGGCGAGGAAACTCGCCTCGCTGTTCAAGGTTATAAATAGTGCGGGCTGACAATGGGATCATTTCCAGAAGTGTTTTTCTGTTAATGAGCGTGCTATGTGCCTTTGTTTGCATCTGCTTCCTCCTGTTTCCAATCAGGCCTATACAATGCCAAGCATTACCACTTGCTAAAACCTATTCATTGGCTAAAATGGTTGACATGAAAATTACTATCTGGGAAGGCTGTGACCTCACAGTTGCAGCTGCAATTAAATTATTTGTAGAGCGTAGTTCTCCGTACTCCATATTTTCACGGAGGTATCCAATACTGCGTCTCATACAGGAAGTTATTGATCCAGCAGTAGGTGCTTATGTAAATTCCCTGCCATCAAGTCATAAAGACTACATTTCTGGAGCAAACCTAGGATTTAGTGAAGTACTTAAAAAAGTGGGTTTAAACGTCGTAGTACAGGCACAAAGACTTCTTTTGCGTAATTTCGTTCTGACTTTAGATCAACAAACTTCTCTTGATAAATGCTTTACCGCTACGATTGAGTCTCTTATTGAATTAGTCAGTGAGTGCGCATCCAAGCGGCCGAAGAAATCCTTTCCTGCAAAAGGAGTAACTATAAATTCACAGCGTAAGCTCGGTTTTTGCGAGTTCTGCGGTAAATTTACCGAATTTTCTGACTTGCTAAGTGAGATAAATGAATATTATGCTAGCGATAATGAATTCCCTGATCATGGGAAACTTGTCCTTAGTGACCGATATTGTTCTGACCATCGGCCCAGACTGACCAATGGTCTATGGAATCCAAAGTACAGGCAAGGGAAGCGTTCTTTCGAACAGTTTAATAAAGAACTAGTAAGGCTGAGGCGGCAATGCGCTAAACCAAGCAAGACTAACGCCAATTCCGGAGATATGTTAATTGATTACTACTTTTCTCATTGGATGCTTAGTAAAACTTTTACCCCAGCAGATATTTCAGAAATCCGTAATATTGCACGACGTATGACTGATTCTAAACTCTCTGATATCAAGAAAAAGATCCTCGCTTTAAAACATAAGGGACTTAATCAATCTGAAATTGCAGCTATTCTCACAAAGATTCATCGCATATCTATGACACGCCAAGCAGTATCCAAGGCTTTAGTATCTGTTCGTGAAGAATTTTATATTTAAAATTCCTAATAGATTAATTTAGACTCAAAAAAAACAATCGCAAGTAGAAATATATATTTGAATTTACTTGCAACCAATACAAAGGCGGCCGATAACTTATTTATCACATCCGTCTAATTAACATCGCATGGAATTATATTCGATTTATTTTAATAAAAACCCAAAAAAAACATCATACATGAGTAACCAACAATCGTAATCGATGAATATTCATCATAGGATGGGATATAATTTTTAACTTGGAGAAAGCGCCTTTCTTATTTCAATTAAGCGTTGAAGAAGCTCATCAAAAGTAAGGACCACGACTTCAGAAAACGCGTTCCGAACCAATTCAAATGATTTCTTATGCTCATTTTCAGTGGGAGATGCGCCAGCTATAATTATACAGCGTATAGCATAGCCATGGATATTATTCAGGTTAGCATCCATTTTCAGGACAGGAAGTGTCATCTGTAGTTTAAATCGCTGATCGAGTAATTGAGTAAGTGCTCCACTCAACTCTCCGGAAGCGGCATAGACATCACCACCTCGATAGGGTTTCTTACTCAAAAGCTCCGTTTCAGGTCTTTTAATTTCTACCAGAGCAAGGTTACCCGAGGCAGCTGACGCATAAACAAAATCGGTATATTTTCCCTCGCGCCCATTCAACTTTTTTCCTCCAGCATATGCTTGTCCTTGGACCAAAAAAACTGGAATAGCAAAGGCAAGGCTCAGAATAAATGGATTGTCCATAAAAAAGTTTTGCCATTTACTTTCAGTAAGCTTACAACCAAGCATTTCACTGTAACGAGCTATCAGCTGGTCAAGAGTGACAAGCTCAATATCACTTCTCAGTGCTAGCAAAGAGCGAGATTCAGTTTTAGCTAAGGCCTTAACATTATCTTTCACCAGTTGAACAACGGCACGTCTATCTTGAGGCCCTAGTGCTGTATTATCACGTCCACCATTTGTTTTCTCAGCGATAGTACCTGACCGTAACTTCTTTATTAATGCAGGATATTGCTCGGGATCTGCCGCATGTAAAATGGATTGATAAGTTTGGAATTTTTTTTCACTTCTCGCATCTCTCTGGTATCGGGAAGTAATTGAGTTGAGTTCCCTTCGAAGACGATTAAAACGTTTAATGCCAAGCAAGAAAAATGGTGGGTCTATGATAGCCTTATCACCCCCCTGTATAATCAGAACACTTACATCATCTCTGCTTGTTACAGCATCACAAATGTGCCGATATTCCCAGAGAAGGCCTAAGCCAAATCGATAATCTTTTGCAAAACCATCGGGTAGCTGTTCCAGAAGGCCGACTACGTCATCCTCTGATTCGGGTAAAGGATAAGGCTCAACTATAGACCGGGTGATAACAATGCGTTCAAGTCTGTCATATTTTGGAGAGAGGTACTCATCAGTGTCCTGGCGAACATTAATAGGCCAAATTGTCATTTTATCAGGGCAGATGTTCATTAACAGAGCAATCGGAGAATCAGAGGAGAATTGTTCTGGAGGTACATCTGTAAAAAAAACATCAACCCCCTCTTCCGACTCAGCAGACTGAATAATTAGAAAAGGGCCACCATCTTCACGGTCGCGCTGATTATATGCAGAGGGTCGCAGAGAGGCCAAATCAAACTCCTTAGTTGTATAGAAGGTTACGAATTAATCAGGCAACAATAGTCGTAGGTAATCTGTTGCTCAACAGAAAATTTTAGCGGCTAAAATCATCTTCTGATGTCAGATTAGGCAACCTCCCACATTTAATCCATTGATTTTTAATTAGTTAGCACCCATTCATCAATCATATTCGCCCAATCTTGCAGCATCTCTGATCTCTGCTCGCGGTACTCGGCCTTGTTGTAAACGGCCCGTACCCCTTTCTGTTCATGTGCAAGACACTTCTCAATCCAGTCAGTATTGTACCCGGCCTCATGTAGTAAGGTACTGGCTGTACGCCGTAAGTCATGGGGACCAAACTTTGGCAATGACTGCCCTTCTTTCTGTGCCAGACGATACGTCAGTGTCAACACCCGGTTTAAAGTAGCACTACTCATTGGCGCATCGGAATCGTAGCGCGAAGGAAGGATAAAATCAGAGCTACCGGCAAAGGTTTTGAGAGCAATCAAAATATCCATTGCCTGTCGGGAAAGAAAAACCAAATGTGGATTACGCCGTTTCATCCTTTCCTTTGGTATCGTCCATACAGCTTCACTAAAATTAATCTCGTTCCAGGTCGCGTTAGTAAGCTCACTTTTACGTACCATCGTTAACAGCAAAAGTTTAACCGCTGCTCTGATTGATGGCGTCGTACCTACCCGTTCCATATAACGATACATCAGACCGATTTCAACTGGCGTCAATGCCCTGTCACGAGGCTCAAATTTCGCTATGCTTGCAGGCCGTACCAAATCAGCAGGATTATCCACCTTCTGACCGCGCTCAATAGCCCAGCGATAGACTTGCAATACAATCTCTCTGGCGTGCACGGCTGTCGCCGGTGCCCCTCTCTCGACAATGTTATCGGTTAATGCGCGTAAGTCTTCATGTGTAATCTCGGTCAATTTCTGCTGCGCAAATTTTGACTTCAACTCCCTTTGATATACCGAACGCCGCATATCACGCGTCGATTCAGCCATTTGATAACCGCGTAGCCATTTCTCGGCCCACGCACCAAAAGTCTCCGCCTCTTTGATACGCGCTTTATCTCTGGCTTTTTCCCTCGCAGGCGATCTTCCACCGGCAACCATTTTTTTAGCTTCATTGAGCCGTTCACGCGCTTCTGCAAGCGTGATCCCTCCAACACCATAGCGGCCAAAAGTAACAGTCTCCTGTCTTCCGTTTATTGAATAGTTATAACGAAACGAGATCGTTCCAGCCGGAGTGACCGCAACATACAGACCATCACGGTCATTAACTTTATAGAGTTTCTCCTTCGGCTTAAGGTGACGCAGCCTGGTGTCAGTCAACATGGTTTATTGTTTTCCTTTATCAAAAAATACCATGTTGTAAAAAATTCAGAAAAGTTATTTAACTATCTGTTTTTAATTGAGTTATAAAAACAAATACCATAACTCAACCGAAATTTATCACATGGTACTTTTTTAAACCTGAATTCTAAACCAGAGAGTACCATCAAAAATCCCATTGAAAAAACCGTGCTTCCCGTTGCTAACAGCTGCCAGAAAGTGCCAGACACAAAAACAAAAAAGCCCGCAGTTACGCGGACTTAGAGGTACTTTAGTGCTTTTTATGGGCAGGCTATTGCCAGACGTAAAATCATTCCCACTCAATCGTCGCTGGCGGCTTACCGGAGATATCGTAAACCACGCGGGAAATGCCGTCGATTTCGTTGATGATACGGTTAGAGACGCGGCCCAGGAACTCATAAGGCAGATGTGCCCAGTGCGCGGTCATAAAGTCGATGGTTTCCACCGCGCGCAGCGAGACGACCCAGTCATATTTACGACCGTCGCCCATCACGCCTACGGAACGCACCGGCAGAAACACGGTGAACGCCTGGCTGACCTTGTTGTAGAGATCGGCTTTGTGCAGCTCTTCGATAAAGATAGCATCGGCGCGACGCAGCAGGTCGCAGTACTCTTTTTTCACTTCGCCCAGCACGCGCACGCCCAGCCCAGGACCAGGGAACGGATGACGGTAAAGCATATTGTACGGCAGACCCAGCTCCAGACCGATTTTGCGCACTTCGTCTTTAAACAGTTCCCGCAGCGGCTCGACCAGACCCATCTTCATCTCTTTCGGCAGGCCGCCCACGTTGTGGTGCGATTTGATCACGTGCGCTTTGCCGGTGGCGGAAGCGGCGGATTCAATCACGTCCGGATAGATGGTGCCCTGCGCCAGCCATTTTACATCCTGCAGCTTCAGCGCTTCTTCGTCGAACACTTCCACAAACACGCGGCCAATAATTTTGCGCTTGGCTTCCGGTTCGTCAACGCCTGCCAGCGCATCCAGGAAGCGTTGTTCGCCTTCCACATGCACGATATTCAGACCGAAATGATCGCCGAACATCTCCAGCACCTGCTCCGCTTCGTTCAGGCGCAGCAGCCCGTTATCCACGAAAACGCAGGTCAGGCGATCGCCGATAGCGCGATGCAGCAGCATAGCGGTAACGGAAGAGTCCACGCCGCCGGAAAGGCCCAGGATCACCCGGTCATTGCCTACCTGCTCGCGCAGGCGTTCGATAGCGTCTTCGATAATTTTTGCTGGCGTCCACAGCGCTTCACACTGGCAAATCTCCAGCACAAAACGCTCCAGCATACGCTGGCCCTGACGAGTGTGGGTCACTTCCGGGTGAAACTGCACGCCGTAAAGACGTTTCTCTTCGTTAGCCATAATGGCGAACGGACAGGTTTCCGTACTGGCGACGGTAACAAAGTCAGCGGGGATCGCGGTCACTTTGTCGCCGTGGCTCATCCAGACGTCCAGCAACGGCTTGCCGTCGGCGCTCAGGGAATCTTCAATACCGCGGGTCAGCGCGCTTTCCACGGCGACTTCCACCTGCGCGTAGCCAAACTCACGCTCGCTGGATCCTTCGACTTTGCCGCCAAGCTGCAGCGCCATAGTCTGCATACCGTAGCAAACGCCGAACACAGGTACGCCAGCGTTGAAAACATATTCCGGCGCGCGTGGGCTGTTGTGCTCGGTGGTGCTTTCCGGGCCGCCGGAAAGGATGATGCCGTTTGGATTAAACTGGCGGATCTGCTCTTCGGTGACGTCCCACGCCCAAAGTTCGCAATATACGCCCAGCTCGCGCACGCGGCGTGCAACCAGCTGCGTATACTGCGAGCCGAAATCAAGGATCAGGATGCGGTGTTTATGGATATTTTCCGTGGTCATTGAGCTATTCCAGAGCGATAAACAAATACAGGGATTAAGAAACGCCCGGCCAGCGCCGGGCATCATGGCCGGGTTAAGAACCCATGCGGTAGTTTGGCGACTCTTTGGTAATGGTGACGTCGTGTACGTGGCTTTCGGTAATGCCCGCGCCGCTGATGCGAACGAATTCCGCTTTGGTACGCAGCGCTTCGATGGTGCCGCAGCCGGTCAGGCCCATGCAGGAGCGCAGGCCGCCCATCTGCTGATGCACGATCTCTTTCAGGCGGCCTTTGTAAGCCACACGCCCTTCGATACCTTCCGGCACCAGCTTGTCTGCCGCGTTATCGGTCTGGAAGTAGCGATCGGAAGAGCCTTTGGACATCGCGCCCAGTGAGCCCATACCACGGTAGGATTTGAAAGCGCGGCCCTGATAGAGTTCGATTTCGCCCGGTGATTCTTCTGTACCGGCCAGCATGGAACCGACCATCACCGCGCTTGCGCCAGCGGCGATCGCTTTCGCGATATCGCCGGAGAAGCGAATACCGCCGTCCGCGATAACAGGAATGCCGGTGCCTTCCAGCGCGGCGACCGCGTCGGAAACCGCAGTGATCTGCGGTACGCCCACGCCGGTAACGATACGGGTAGTACAGATAGAACCAGGGCCGATACCGACTTTAACCGCGCTCACGCCTGCTTCAACCAGCGCCAGCGCGCCAGCGCCGGTCGCCACGTTGCCGCCGACGATTTGCAGGTCAGGATATTTGGCGCGGGTTTCGCGGATACGCTGCAGCACGCCTTCGGAATGGCCGTGAGAAGAGTCGATCAGCAGCACGTCCACGCCCGCCGCGACCAGCGCGTCCACACGCTCTTCATTGCCGGCGCCTGCGCCGACCGCCGCGCCAACGCGCAGACGACCCTGCTGGTCTTTACAGGCGTTAGGCTTGCGTTCGGCTTTCTGGAAATCTTTTACGGTGATCATGCCCAGCAGATGGAAGGCGTCATCCACCACCAGCGCTTTTTCGATGCGTTTTTCATGCATCTTCTGCAGCACGACTTCGCGCGCTTCGCCTTCGCGCACCGTGACCAGGCGCTCTTTCGGCGTCATCACCGCGGAAACCGGCAGGCTCATATCGGTCACGAAGCGTACGTCGCGGCCGGTGATAATCCCTACCAGTTCATTTTCGCTGTTCACTACCGGATAGCCCGCAAAGCCGTTGCGTTCGGTCAGGGCTTTTACGTCGCTCAGCGCGGTTGTCGGCAGCACGGTCTGCGGATCGGTTACCACGCCGCTTTCATGTTTTTTCACCTTACGGACTTCTTCCGCCTGGCGTTCAATGGACATGTTTTTATGGATAAAGCCCAGGCCGCCTTCCTGCGCCAGCGCGATAGCCATGTTCGCTTCGGTCACGGTATCCATCGCTGCAGAGAGCATAGGAATGTTCAGACGAATAGTTTTGGTAAGCTGGGTACTGAGGTCGGCCGTGTTAGGCAATACAGTAGAATGAGCGGGAACGAGCAGTACGTCGTCAAATGTCAGGGCTTCTTTAGCGATTCTTAGCATGGCAATATCTCAACCTCAGGGTGAATGAGAACTTGTAAAATATTGCCGCGGCATTATACAGGGCGTAATCGATTGCCTCCAGCATTATTTACGAAAAACTCTTGATCCCTCTGGTCAGGCATGTAGTATCGGTTAATTAACCCTCTGATTTAAAGTTTGATCTCTATCACATGTCGCTACCGCCAACCGCCAATATTTTTACCGTCAGCCGCCTGAACACCACGGTGCGCAAGCTGCTGGAAATGGAGATGGGCCAGGTCTGGCTGAGCGCCGAGATCTCCAACTTCTCTCAGCCCTCTTCCGGCCACTGGTACTTTACGCTGAAGGATGACGGCGCCCAGGTGCGCTGCGCGATGTTCCGCAACAGCAACCGCCGCGTGACTTTTCGTCCGCAAAACGGTCAGCAGGTGCTGGTTCGCGCCACCATTACGCTGTATGAACCGCGCGGCGATTATCAGCTGATTGCCGAAAGCATGCAGCCTGCGGGCGACGGTTTGCTGCAGCAGCAGTTTGAACAGCTTAAGCAGAAGCTGGCAGGCGAAGGCCTGTTTGAACAGGTTCACAAACAGCCGCTGCCGGATCCGGCACGTCAGGTCGGCGTGATAACTTCCGCCACCGGCGCGGCGCTGCACGATATTTTGCGTATTCTGCACCGCCGCGATCCCTCTCTGCCGGTAGTGATTTACCCGACGCCGGTTCAGGGCGTGGATGCGCCCGCCAGCATCGTGCGCGCTATTGAGGTTGCCAACCAGCGCGCGGAGTGTGACGTGCTGATTGTCGGACGCGGCGGCGGCTCGCTGGAAGATCTCTGGAGCTTTAACGACGAGCGCGTGGCGAGAGCGATTTTCGCCAGCCGCATCGCCATCGTCAGCGCTGTCGGCCATGAAACCGACGTGACTATCGCCGATTTTGTCGCGGATTTACGCGCGCCCACGCCTTCCGCGGCGGCGGAGCTGGTCAGCCGCAATCAGATTGAGCTGCTGCGCCAGCTACAGTCGCAGCAGACCAGGCTGGAGATGGCGATGGACTACTATCTCGCGCAGCAGAACCGTACTTTTACCCGGCTGCATCACCGTTTGCAGCAGCAGCATCCTCAGCTGCGGCTGGCCCGTCAGCAAACCACGCTGATGAAGCTGCAGCGCAGGCTGGACGATGCCATGCAGCTGCGGCTGCGCCAGGCTGGCCGCCAGCAGGAACGCGTCGCGCAACGCCTTGCCGCGACTCAGCCGCAAAATCGGCTTTACCGCGCGCAGCAGCAGCTGCAGCAATGGCAATATCGCCTGCAGCAGGCGATGCAGGCGCAGCTGAATGGCGGCAAACAGCAGTTTGGCGAGCTGGCGGCGCGGCTGGAAGGCGTCAGTCCGCTGGCGACGCTGGCGCGCGGCTTTAGCGTCACGACAGCGGCAGACGGCGCGGTCATTAAAAAAGCGGCGCAGATCAAAACCGGCGATACGCTGAAAACACGGCTGGACGACGGCTGGGTGGAAAGCGAGGTCACGGCGATCGTGCCCGTAAAAAAAGCCCGCGCTAAAAAATCCTGATATCTTCGGCAAGGCGCTGATATTGCTGAGGTGAAAATGCGGGACGCGCCGCAATGCGCGTACGCAAAGCAGCCACTATACTTTTTGGACATTTACGATGGACCAAGGAGCATGGTATGCATTACGGCGTCATTCCTCCCTATATTCTGCGCAAAATCATCGATAACGGCTCCGGCCAGCAGCAGAGCTGCGCGCGTCATACCCTGGCACACGTGCAGACGCTGATGGCGGAAAATTGGGTCAAGCCTGACGGCGCGAAAACCGCCGCACCGGGCAAGGTTCAGCGGGAAATCTACGATTCAGAGCAGACGCAAAACCTTCCCGGTACGCTGGTGCGCAGCGAAGGCCAGTCCAGCAATAACGACGTTGCCGCCAATGAGGCTTACGATTATCTCGGCGTCACCTACGATTTCTTTTGGCAGGCCTATCAGCGCAACTCTCTGGATAACCAGGGACTGACGCTGAAAGGCACGGTTCACTACGGCAAAGGCTATCAGAACGCCTTCTGGAACGGTCAGCAGATGGTGTTCGGCGACGGCGACGGCGAAATCTTCAATCGCTTCACCATTGCGCTGGATGTAGTCGGCCACGAGCTGGCGCACGGCGTGACCGAAACCGAAGCCGGGCTGATCTATTTTGAACAGGCGGGCGCGCTGAACGAATCGCTGTCGGACGTGTTCGGCTCGCTGGTTAAGCAGTTCAGCCTTAAACAAACAGCCGACAAGGCTGACTGGATTATCGGCGAAGGCCTGCTGGCGGAAGGCATCAACGGCAAAGGGTTGCGCTCAATGTCGGCGCCCGGCACGGCCTATGACGATCCGCTGCTGGGCAAAGATCCACAGCCTGCGGATATGAAAGGATATGTGCAAACCCGTGACGACAACGGCGGCGTACATCTTAACTCCGGCATCCCCAACCGCGCATTTTACCTGGCCGCGCAGGCGCTGGGCGGCTACGCGTGGGAGCTGGCAGGCTATGCCTGGTATGATACGGTGTGTGACAAAACGCTGCCGCAGAATGCCGATTTTAAAACTTTCGCACAGTACACGGTTAATCATGGCCAGAAGCGCTTTAATAAATCGGTGAGTCAGGCGATTGAGAACGCCTGGAAGGAGGTTGGCGTGTTATGAATTCACTTCCGGAACTGAGCGACGACGCGGTCATTGACGTGGCGCGCGAAGGCGGTTTTGCTTTTATCCCTAAACTGTCGGGGCCAAGACGTATTGCGCTGGCGCAGTTGGATCCGCCGAAGCGGGAGCATGTCTGCAGCGTGCTGCGACGCGCGCTGCAGCTGGGCGAACCGCCAGGAGAGCAGAGCCGCGCCGGAAGAGGCGATCAGCGTTATTATCGTATCGAAATCAGCTACGCCACGGAGCATCAGTCGGGCAATATCGTCATCGTTATTCCCGAGGATCTGGCGCCGCCGGAACTGGTACAGCTCTGGCACGACGGACAGTAGACGTAAAAAAGCCCCGCTATAAGCGGGGCTTTATTTTTTACGCTCGCTTACTTATCCAGCGCGTAGGCAATCACGTAGTCACCGCGATCCGGAGACTGACGCGCGCCGCCTGCTGAAATCAGGATGTACTGCTTACCTGTTTTCGGCGACCTGTAGCTGATAGGGCCGCCCTGGCTGCCAACCGGCAGACGCGCTTTCCACACTTCTTTACCAGTGGCGGAGTCAAACGCGCGCAGATAGTAATCCTGCGTGCCCGCGATAAACACCAGACCGCCCTGTGTAGCCAGCGTGCCGCCCAGCGTCGGCATACCTACCGGCATCTGCGCGCGCATTTTGATACCGAACGGGCCGGTATCCTGTACGGTGCCGACCGGAACCTGCCACACCAGCTTCTGCGTTTTCAGATCGATAGCGGAGAGCGTACCGAAAGGCGGCTTCTGGCAAGGGATGCCCAGCGGCGACATAAAGCGGTTTTTGTTAACCGCGTAAGGCGTGCCTTTCAGCGGCACCGCGCCCATACCGGTGTTGATCGCTTCGCCGCCGTTGCTGCCACGAGCGATAGCGCCGGTGTTAGCCGGGATCATCTGCACCCACAGGCCAAGACGCATGTCGTTAACGAAGATGTAGTGATTATTCGGATCGGTCGAGAGGCTGCCCCAGTTCATCCCGCCCAACGAACCCGGGAAGCTTAGCGCTTTATCGGTGCCCGGCACGGTGTACAGGCCATCATAGCGCATCGATTTAAAGGCCACGCGGCAGGCGAGCTGATCGAACGGCGTCGCGCCCCACATATCGGACTCTTTCAGCGTTTCCGCGCCAATCTGCGGCATACCAACCGATTTAGGCTGGGTCGGCGTATACTGCTCGTTCGGGATATTACCTTTTTTGACCGGGACTTCTTTCACTTCGGTCAGCGGCTTGCCGGTCAGGCGATCCAGCACGTAGATCTGCCCTGCTTTGGTGCCGATTACCACGGCCGGTTTGCTGGTGCCATCCTTCATCGGGAAGTCGATCAGGCTTGGCTGCATTGGCAGGTCAAAGTCCCACAGATCGTTATGGACGGTCTGATAAACCCACTTCTCTTTACCGGTAGTCGCGTCGACCGCCAGCACAGAAGCGCCATATTTATGGTTCAGCGCGGTACGCGTTGCGCCGTACAGATCCACCGAAGAGCTGCCCATCGGCATAAACACGGTGTTCATGGTTGGGTCGTAGGACATCGGCGCCCAGGAATTAGGCGTACTGCGGGCGAAGGTCTGGCCCGGCTGCAGTTTCGCATTCGGATCGTCGTTGCCGGTATCGAATGCCCAGCGCATCTGGCCGGTGATGACATCAAAACCGCGGATTACGCCGCCAGGCATATCGGTCTGCACATTGTCCGCCACGCGACCGCCTACCACTACGGTAGTACCGGCCAGCGTTGGCGCCGAGGTCAGCTGATATTTTGGATCCTGCGCTTCGCCCAGGCCCGCTTTCAGATCAACCACGCCGTGGTCGCCGAAGTTCTGGCACAGTTCGCCGTTGTCGGCGTTGATAGCCATCAGGCGCGCGTCGATGGTGTTCATCAGCAGACGACGCTGGCAGCTATCACCCGCCGCCAGAGCAGGCTGCGGCACCGGCGTGGAGCCAGGCACAGAAGGCTGAGTCAGCGGTTTGGTGGCGTCGAAGTAAGCCAGGCCGCGACAGCGGTTCCAGACTTCCGCCTGCGCGTTAACCACGTGTTCCCAAATCTTTTTGCCGGTATCGGCATTAACAGCGATCACGTTGTTGTGCGGCGTGCAGAGATAAAGCACATCGCCAATCTGCAGAGGCGTTTGCTGATCTTCCGCGCCGTTGCCGGTTGGGCTTTCAGGAATATCGCCCGTATGGAAAGTCCACGCGACTTTCAGATCTTTGACGTTATCACGCGTAATCTGATCCAGCGCCACAAAGCGGCTGCCGCCCGGCGTGTTGCCGTAGTTATCCCAGTTTTTCTGCTCGTTGGCTTTGTTAACCGGCGTTAGCGGCAGTTCGCTGCCATCGGCGACAGGCGCGTGGGGTTGGAACATCTGCACGAAAGTTACAACCATACCTACAACCAGCACCGCTGCAGAAATATAAGCTGGTTTAGCCGCAGAGGATTTTCCTTCGCGCTTGCGCAGCGCCGGCAGCGTAATAACGGCCAGCAGCATCAGCCCGGCGATAGTCATCAGGCGCGACACCAGCGGCCAGAAGTCGAAACCGACATCCAGCAGGGCCCAGATCAGCGTGCCGATAAAGACCAGCGCGAAAAGCGCAACGGCGGAAGATTTACGGCGGAAAAATTGAATGGCGGAAAGCACGGTAAAGATACCGGCAATCAGGAAGTACCAGCTACCGCCCAGCGACACCAGCTTGCCGCCGCCCACCACAAAAAAGAGGCCGGTCGCCAGCAAAATCAGGCCCAGCACAATGCACCACAGCCCCAGCCATTTCGGCGACCGGGCATTCGTTTGAGACATGGTAAAACACTCCTGGTAAAAACAGGCCCTTAGCGCAATCTTACGCTGCTTCTGCGCGCGCTGCGTCGGGCGAAGCAAATCAACATTATGCTATGGTCACTATTTTCGTTAACAAATCATCACGGGCTTGCCCCGTCCTGCGTCGGTCTGAAAGGCGCGCCATAAGCGGCTTTCGGAAGACAACGAAAAAAATTGTACCATGCGGTACGTAAATAACTATACATAAAATTAACAAACTTCACTTTTGCAACGGTTGCTCTTTCTCCTGTTTTCCGAATTTTAACCCTGGTCGAACTATACCGGCGCAGAACTGTTCAGGATGGCTGAAGGAGAGGTAAACAGAGGCAGCAATAAATGAAACAGTTAGCCTTGAAGGGAACAAAAAAGGAGAAGCAGAATTGATAGAATAAAAGGCATATTAAAAATAAGCCTTTTTAGCACCGGGAGAAATAAAATGAATTTTACAGCGACTCAATCAGCGGCTTAAAAACTACCCGTTTTCTGGAGATCAGGCCGTCGCCGTTTGGGCAAAAGTAATCAGTGGCGCCGCAGGCTTTTAATACCTGAAGCGACTGGCCACAGTCGGGACAAACCGGCTGCGCGGCAAAATCGCGGTGGCAATCAACGCAGTGAAACCCTTCATGGCGGGCGACAAGATGATGCTGGCATACCGGACAATTTTCGCTCATAGGCTCCTCCTGTTTGTGATGAGTATAAAACAAAGGGGGCCATCAGGCCCCCTCGTGGATTAACGTTTATTCTTTTTCAGATGACTCATCAGACGTTTGCGCTTGCGCTGCTGATTTGGCGTCAGCAGGTTACGTTTGCCGGCAAACGGGTTGTCGCCTTCCTTGAACTGAATGCGGATTGGCGTACCCATGACTTCCAGTGAACGGCGGAAGTAGTTCATCAGATAGCGCTTGTAGGAGTCCGGCAGATCTTTCACCTGGTTGCCGTGGATCACGACAATCGGCGGATTGTAACCGCCAGCGTGCGCATATTTCAGCTTCACGCGGCGCCCGCGCACCAGCGGCGGCTGATGATCGTCGGCCGCCATATTCATAATACGGGTCAGCATAGAGGTGTTGACGCGACGGGTTGAGCAGTCGTAAGCCTCGGTAACCGATTCAAACAGGTTGCCCACGCCGCTGCCGTGCAGTGCGGAGATAAAGTGAACGCGAGCGAAGTCGATAAAGCCAAGACGGAAGTCGAGGGTTTCTTTCACTTCGTCGCGAACCTCCTGTGACAGGCCATCCCACTTGTTGACCACAATCACCAGCGAGCGGCCGCTGTTAAGAATAAAGCCCAGCAGCGACAGATCCTGATCGGAAATGCCTTCGTGCGCGTCGATCACCAGCATGACCACGTTGGCGTCTTCGATCGCCTGCAGCGTTTTAATGACCGAAAATTTCTCAACCGTTTCGGTAATTTTACCGCGTTTGCGCACGCCCGCCGTGTCGATCAGGATATATTCACGACCGTCACGCTCCATCGGAATATAGATACTGTCGCGCGTGGTGCCGGGCATATCGTAAACCACCACGCGCTCTTCGCCGAGAATGCGGTTAGTAAGCGTTGATTTACCCACGTTAGGACGGCCGACGATCGCCAGTTTGATTGGCAGATCCAGCGGGTTGAAGTTATCTTCTTCTTCCTCGGCCTCTTCGCCGCTCTCTTTCGCCGCCAGCTCCGCCCAGTAAGCTTCGTTCTCTTCTTCTTCGGTCAGCTCCGCCTGCGGCACCACTTCATCCATCCACGGCAGCAGCACCATCTCCAGCAGGCCGGTTACGCCGCGGCCGTGCGAAGCGGCGATAGGATGGATGTCACCCAGTCCCAGCGAGTAGAAATCGACCACGGCAGAATCGGGATCCATGCCGTCGGTTTTGTTGGCGACCAGAAAAGTAGGCTTCTGACGTGAGCGCAGATGACGAGCGATGGCCTGATCGGCTGGCATCAGGCCAGCGCGCGCATCCACCATAAACAACACCACGTCGGCTTCTTCAATCGCCAACAGCGACTGCTCAGCCATGCGGGTTTCCACGCCCTCTTCATTGCCGTCGATACCGCCGGTATCGATACAGATAAACTCACGCCCTTCGACCTCGGCGCGACCATACTTACGGTCACGGGTTAGCCCGGGAAAATCCGCCACCAGCGCATCTCGCGTGCGCGTAAGACGGTTAAAAAGGGTAGATTTTCCCACATTGGGACGCCCGACCAGCGCGACCACAGGTACCATATTGAAGCCTCATAACTAAATTAAACGCCTGACCGCCTGCAATTGAATTGCTGACGCGCATGCAGGCTGAAGGCGTAGAGGATACCACGCCTGTAGAAAAACGAAACGGCCCCTGAAGATTCAGGAGCCGTTGTAGCAGGACGCCGTTGACGTTTTAGCGGGTAAAGGCGTAAACCTTGCCGCCTTTCGCCTGAATCAGCAGCTTGTCGCTGGCGACCACGGGTGCCGTCTGGAAACCGGAGCCGTCCACTTTCTGCTGGGAAACGAAACGACCGTCGGTGGTGTTAACCCAGTGCAGATAGCCTTCGCTGTCGCCGACCACCAGATAACCGTTATAGAGCACGGGCGCGGTCAGGTTACGGTGCAGCAGATCGCTCTGGCGCCAGACGGTTACGCCGCCATCGGTGCTCAGCGCCACGACGCGATCGTCCTGGTCGACCAGGTAGATGCGACCAGCATCCACGATCATATCGTGTACCGAGCCGATCTCACGTTTCCACATAATCTGGCCGGAACGCAGATCCAGCGCCGCCAGGTTGCCGTTATAGGCCAGCGCGTAGACCACGCCGTCAACGATAACCGGCGTGGTATCCACATCGGCAAGGCGATCGATTTCCGTCGCGCCGCCCGGCTGGGAGATGCGCTGCTGCCAGATAATCTGGCCCTGGTTCATCATCACCGCGCTGACGCGGCCGTTGTCGCCGCCGACGATAGCCGCGCCAAACGCGGTAGCCGGTGCAGATTCGCCACGCAGCGACAGTGCCGGCACGTCCAGGTTAACGGTCCATTTCACCGCGCCGCTGTTCTGATCCAGCCCCTGCAGCATACCGTTGCTGGTATGGATCAGCACCAGTCCGTCGCTGGCAACCGGACGGGAGAGCACCTCGCCCGCCGCTTTGGTCTGCCAGGCGATCGTGCCGTCGCTGCTGTTCAGCGCGTAAACTTCGCCGCGCTCGCTGCCGACGTAAACGTGTCCGCCGTCATAAGAGAGTCCGCCGGAAAGCAGCGCAGGCAGGTTTTTGGAGAAGAAACCGGTTTTGGTCGACAGATCGACTTTCCACTGCTCTTTACCGTCGCCCGCGTTCAGCGCCTTGACGATGCCGAAACGATCGGCCGCATAAACGGTATTTTCCGACCAGGCCGGATGCAGATTGGAGTAGTAATCGCCTACGCCGTCGCCTACCGAGGTGCTCCAGACCGTTTCCGGAGTAAACTGATTTTCCACTTTCGGCAGCGGTGACATTTTGACCACGTCTTCTTCGCCGCTGAACCATGAACATCCGCTGAGCAGCGTGACTGAAATCAGTGCCGGCAGCAGTATCTTACGCAATTCCATGAAATCCCTCTTGAGCCCGTTGCGGCAATTATTAACCCGGCAAATTATTCATTTTCATCTGCAGCATCTCTTTCAGCGCCGGCGAGGCGTTGGAAGCGATGCCTTTACTCCAGGCTTCTCGAGCACCTTTGCTGTCGCCCTTGCTGAGCAGCGCTTCGCCGCGTACGTCAGCGATAATGGCCGCCCAGCCGTCGCCTTTGATCCCGTCCAGGGTTTTCAGCACCGCATCCGGCTGCTTCTGCTGCAGCTGAATGCGCGCCAGGCGCAGATTCAGCACCGCCTGCAGATTAGCATCTTTTGTCGCCTTCAGGCCGTTTTGCAGCTGCGCCGCGGCTTTGTCCAGCTCGTTGTTGTCAACGTAGCGCTTCGCCAGATCCAGCGACGCCAGCGCGCCGTAGGTATTGCTGTTGCTGTCGGCGAACTTCGCCGCCGCCGTCAGCGTCTCTGGCTTGCTGCTGTCCAGCTTGCTGGAGATTTGCTGGTAGACCGCCGAGGTTTCCCGGCTGCTGTTGTCCTGGTGGCCGCTCCAGTAGCGCCAGCCTGCCAGCGCGCCGATGCCGATAATCACGCCGATCGCCAGCGCCTTGCCGTTCTGCGCGAAAAAATTCTTCAGCGCGTCAACCTGTTCGTTTTCGTTGCTATATACTTCCACGCAAACACTCTCCTTAAATCGCGGCCGTCTGCTTCAGCATCGCTGCCAGCGTCGCTGCCGCCTCATGCTGCTCCAGCTTTTGCTGCTCGCCGTTGCGCAAATCTTTAATGACGACCTGACCGTTGGCAACTTCTTCTTCGCCCAGCACCAGCGCCACGCGGGCGCCCCACTTGTCCGCGCGAGCGAACTGCTTTTTGAAGTTGCCGCCGCCAAAGTTGGTCATCAGCTTCAGAGTCGGATCCGCGTCGCGCAGTTTTTCCGCCAGCTGCATCGCCGCAGACTGTACGCCAGCCCCTGAAGCGATAACATAGACATCGACAATGCGCGTCGGTTCAAATTCCGGATTCACGGCCTGCACCAGCAGTACCAGACGCTCCATTCCCATTGCGAAGCCTACGGCTGGCGTAGCGCGTCCGCCCAGCTGTTCAACCAGACCATCGTAACGGCCGCCGGCGCACACGGTGCCCTGAGCGCCGAGGCTGCTGGTCACCCATTCGAAAACGGTGCGGTTGTAGTAGTCCAGGCCGCGAACCAGTCGCTGGTTCACGGTGTAGGCGATGCCGGCGTCGTCCAGCAGTCGGCACAGACCTTCGAAGTGTTCGCGGGAGTCGGCGTCCAGATAGTCGCCCAGGACCGGCGCATCGTTCAGCAGCTGCTGCACGTCCGGATTTTTACTGTCCAGCACGCGCAGCGGGTTGCTGTACATACGGCGTTTGCAGTCCTCGTCCAGCACTTCTTTATGCTGTTCCAGAAACGCCACCAGCGCATCGCGGTAGTTGGCGCGCGCCTCCAGCGAACCGATTGAGTTCAGCTCCAGACGCACGTGATCGGCAATGCCCAGCGCTTTCCACCAGCGAGCGGTCATCATAATCAGCTCGGCGTCGATATCCGGGCCCTGCAGGCCGAAGACTTCGGCACCGATCTGGTGAAACTGACGATAACGTCCTTTCTGCGGGCGCTCGTAGCGGAACATCGGCCCGATATACCACAGGCGCTGTTCCTGATTGTAGAGCAGACCGTGCTCGATACCGGCGCGCACGCAGCTTGCCGTGCCTTCCGGACGCAGCGTCAGGCTTTCGCCGTTGCGATCGTCGAAGGTGTACATCTCTTTTTCAACCACGTCGGTGACCTCACCGATAGCGCGTTTGAATAACGGGGTCTGCTCTACAATCGGCGTGCGGATTTCGCTGTAGCCGTAGCTGGCCAGCACCTGCTTAAGGGTTTGTTCAATACGCTGCCATACAAGGGTATCCACAGGCAGATAGTCGTTCATCCCGCGGATTGCCTGAATATTCTTCGCCACTGTTTTCTCTTCTTTAATTCCGGAGGCGGGCCGCGAAAGCTACGGCGCGCCCGCCCCGCCGTTATTTATTTTTCAACCTGCTGCACGTCGATACGACGAGATTCATCCATCATCGCGGCTTTGGCGCGGATACGTGCCTCAAGCTGGTCGATCATATCATGGTTGTCCAGACGCTCGCGCAGACGAACGCCATCCTCATAGAAGCCGCTTTTCTTGTTGCTGCCGGTAACGCCAAGCGTGGAAACCAGCGCCTCGCCCGGCCCGTTAACCACGCAGCCGATAATAGAGACGTCCATCGGAGTGATAATATCTTCCAGCCGCTGCTCCAGCGCGTTAACGGTGCCGATAACGTCAAACTCCTGACGGGAGCAGGTCGGGCAGGCGATAAAGTTGATGCCGCGTGAACGGATGCGCAGCGATTTCAGGATATCGAAACCGACTTTCACCTCTTCGACCGGATCGGCCGCCAGCGAGATACGCAGCGTATCGCCAATGCCTTCCGACAGCAGCAGACCCAGGCCGATAGCGGATTTTACCGCGCCAGCACGTGCGCCGCCCGCTTCGGTGATGCCCAGATGCAGCGGCTGATCGATCTGCTTAGCCAGCAGCCGATAGGACTCGACGGCCAGGAAAACGTCCGAGGCTTTGACGCTGACTTTGAACTGGTCGAAATTAAGGCGATCGAGGTGATCGACGTGGCGCATGGCGGATTCCAGCAGCGCCTGCGGCGTTGGTTCGCCGTACTTTTCCTGCAGATCTCTTTCCAGCGATCCGGCGTTGACGCCGATGCGGATAGGAATATTGTTATGGCGCGCGCAGTCGACCACCTGACGAATACGCTCTTCATTGCCGATATTGCCAGGATTGATGCGCAGGCAGTCAACGCCATATTCGGCGACTTTCAGCGCGATGCGGTAGTCAAAATGGATATCGGCCACCAGCGGAACGTCGACCTGCTGCTTGATGAGGCGGAACGCCTCTGCGGCATCCATGGTGGGAACAGAGACGCGGACAATATCCACGCCGACGCGCTCCAGCGCTTTGATCTGGTTGACCGTCGCCGCCACATCGGTGGTACGCGTGTTGGTCATGGACTGAACGGCGATTGGCGCGCCGTCGCCCACCGGCACCTTGCCGACGTAAATGCGCTTTGATTTGCGACGGATAATGGGTGCTTCGTTATGCATATTCTTTCTCCGGAATTACTCGCGACCAGAAGATGCGTTACTGCGCACCGACTGTCAGGCGGGCAACCTGGTTGGAACGGATAAAACGACTCAGATCTACCGGCTGACCCTGGTACTGAATCTGAACCGCGCCCGGCGCGCCAATCTTCAGACGATAGGGCGCAGTGCCGGTGAGGCTGAGTTTACCACCACTGTGCTGAATTCCGCTGAACAGTTTCTTGCCCGTGGCATCAGAGACTTCCAGCCAGCACTCTTTACTGAAATTCATGACCAGCGCGTTGGCCTCGGCGGCTGGTGCGCTGACGCTTGCGGCGGCTGTCGGCATCTGACCGTTGTCCGCCGGCGCCTGCGAAGGCGAAACCGCTACCGGCTCGCTCGCGGCAGGCGCGGCCGGGCTGGCGGCGGCTGCATTCGCGGCGGCGGCAGGTTCAGCTGAATCGGCCGTGCTGTCTGCCGGTGCGCTGCGCACAGGCAGGCTGTCAATCGGCGACGCGTCGGTCGATGGTGCGCTCTCTTCACCGTTGTTCAGCGGGATCGACTGGCTGTTGGCGCTGCCTGTGCTGGCGTTCTGATCGGCCATCGAAACCAGATCTTCCTGCGCGGCCTTATGGTTCTGCCACCACCAGGCGCCGGTCAGTCCCACCACGACAAAGAGCACCAGCCAGGTGAAGATCATCAGCCAGCCGTCACGTTTTTTGCGGCGTTTGCCCAGCGAGAAGCTCTGCATTGGCTCGACTTTGCCGGCCCTGATTGGCGTCTGCTTCGCCATCATCGGCAGCAGCTCCTCTTCCGGCACGTGTACCAACCGGGCGTAGGAGCGGATATAGCCACGCAGAAAAGTAGAGGCCAGATCCGCAGGCGACCTGTCCTCTTCAATGTCGCGTACGGTGGAAAGTTTCAGGCAAAGGCGCTCCGCCACGATCTGCTGAGAAAGGCCCATCTCTTCACGGGCCTGGCGCAGGCGTTCGCCTGTTGAATTTACTGCTGATTTATCTTGAGTGGCTTCAGTATTCATTAGCTAAAAAATGCAGGTACTGTTTCGATTGTGGAAAATTTCGCGCCAGCTGTTCCCCGGCAAGCCGGATGCTTTCCGGATGCCCTGCCCGCGCGGCGAAGCGAATCTCTAGCCACAAGCTCTGCGCCGAAGGAGCAAAGTTGCGTTGATAAACATCTAACAAGAGCCGCGACGTATCGCGCTCGTTCTTTCCAAATCGCCTTTCGGCTTCCGCCAGCAGCGCGGCGCCCTTTTCCGCATCGTTTTGCGTCGCTTTCAGCAACGCAACTCTTGCTTTCTGCGGCTCTCCTGCCCGCAGATAGCAGTAGCCGGCGTTTTCCAGGGCGTCGGCACGGCCCGCTGTGTGCGCCGCCTTGCTGAACTGCTGCCGGGCCGCATCATACTGCCCTAAAAGACAGAGAAACGCACCGTAATTATTGATTACATCGCGGTTTTGTTCTGCCAGCGCTGCCGCTTTCCGATAATTTTCCAGCGCCGCCGCGTTGTCGCCCGCACGCTGATAATAGCGGGCCATCGCAAGCCGGCAACGGTAATCGTTTGGCGCCAGCGCTACCGCCTGACGCAGATTGCGCTCCGCCAGGGCCAGTTCGTCCTGCGCCAGCCAGGCCAGGCCTAATTGTAGTCGCGTCCCGGCCAGCTCGCTGCGCTGCGACGTCAGGCCGCAGCCTGAAAACAGCAGCGCAACCAGCAAAAAAAGTAATCCTTTACCCATCATCGCCTCCTTAACGGAAGCGATGTTACGCCCTTTAGCTCAGGGCACAAACGCAGAAGCCTGGTTTCAGAGCGCTTTCACAGAAATCGCTTCGCCAGCCATCTTTTTGCGCATGGTACGGCGCGTACGGTCAATCACCTCGCCCGCCAGCTGACCGCAGGCTGCATCGATATCATCGCCGCGGGTCTTACGCACAATAGTGGTAAAACCATAATCCATCAACACCTTAGAGAAGCGATCGATACGACTGTTCGAACTACGGCCATAAGGCGCGCCCGGGAAGGGGTTCCACGGAATCAGGTTGATTTTGCATGGCGTGTCTTTCAGCAGCGCGGCAAGTTCATGCGCGTTGTCGGTGCTGTCGTTCACGTGGTCCAGCATCACATACTCAATGGTTACGCGTCCCTGGTTAGCATTGGATTTAGAAATATAGCGGGCGACGGAAGCCAGAAAAGTTTCGATATTGTACTTTTTGTTAATCGGGACAATTTCGTCGCGAATAACATCGTTAGGCGCGTGCAGCGATATCGCCAGCGCCACGTCGATCATATCGCCCAGCTTGTCCAGCGCAGGGACCACGCCTGAAGTAGAGAGGGTTACGCGACGTTTTGACAGGCCGAAACCGAAATCGTCCAGCATGATTTCCATTGCCGGCACTACGTTGTTCAGGTTCAGCAGCGGCTCGCCCATCCCCATCATCACCACGTTGGTGATAGGACGCTGGCCAGTGACTTTGGAAGCGCCGATAATTTTCGCCGCGCGCCAGACCTGACCGATAATTTCAGAAACGCGCAGGTTGCGGTTAAAGCCCTGCTGCGCGGTTGAGCAGAATTTACACTCCAGCGCACAGCCAACCTGGGAAGAGACGCACAGCGTGGCGCGATCTTTTTCCGGGATATAGACGGTTTCCACCTGCTGACCACCGACGGTAATGGCCCATTTGATGGTGCCGTCCGCCGAGCGCTGCTCTTCGGCGACTTCCGGCGCACGGATCTCAGCCAGCTCTTTCAGCTTGCCGCGGAAAACTTTATTGATGTCGGTCATCTCATCGAAATCATCACAGCAGTAGTGATAGATCCACTTCATCACCTGATCGGCGCGGAAAGGTTTTTCGCCGAGACTGACGAAAAACTCGCGCATCTGCTGGCGGTTCAGATCGAGCAGGTTGATTTTTTCTTTTTTTGGCGTGGCGATAGCAGACGACGGGGTCACAATTTGTTCAGACATAATATTCTCTGGCCTCGTTGTTACACGTTATGGCGCTGGGGGGTTAAGGAGTATAAATGAAACGCCCCTGCACTGGGCAGGGGCGCATTATTGTACGGGCGTGGATTGAAGGGCGCAATGAAAATAAATTGTAAACGCGCCGCATTCACCGACCGGCAATAATTAACGAGTGCGTGGGCACACTTCGTTTTCGCCAAAGAAGAAGGCGATTTCACGAGCAGCGGACTCAACGGAATCAGAACCGTGGGTAGCGTTCTCGGTGAAGCTGTCTGCGTAGTCGGCACGCAGCGTACCAGCCAGCGCGTTGTCCGGGTTGGTCGCGCCCATCAGGTCACGATGACGCTGTACGGCGTTTTCGCCTTCCAGTACGGAAACCACTACCGGGCCGGAGGTCATGAATTCAACCAGGCCGTCGAAGAAAGGACGACCCTGGTGTTCTGCGTAGAAGCCTTCAGCCTGCTCTTTGGTCAGGTGCAGCATTTTGGTGCCAACGATTTTGAAGCCAGCGCTTTCAAAACGGTTAAAAATGGCACCAATTACGTTTTTTGCCACCGCGTTTGGTTTTACGATAGAAAAAGTACGTTCGATAGTCATAGTGACCCCTGTTTGATGTCGAGTTTAGCCGGCGAAAAGGCTCCCCGGCCGGGAAAATGGCGCCGATTATAGGGGGCTGAGCCAGGCTTGCCTATGGAAGATTTAATAATTTATTAAAAAAACAGGTTTTATCCCCACACTTTTATAACGGCGCCGCTCTTTTTTGTACATTATCACCGCAACTCAAAGCTGGCTGCCGCCACTTCTCCCGCTTCGTCAAGCACCGTCAGCTGGTGCCTGCCACTTTCGCTAAGCGAAAGCGATAAAGAGGCTTTGCCGTCTGCATCAGCTAACGGATTACCGTCAAGAAACCACCATCTCTGGCTTCCTTCCCCACCCTGCACGCTTACGTTAACTGTCAGCGTGGTCTGTCCCGGCAGGCGATGCAACAGCTGACCATCCCGTACGCCGGTCATCAGCAACGGGGCTTTATTTCCCGAACGCAAAGGCGGACAGCCTGCATCGATTTCTGGCAGGCGATGGCTGCGCCACTCGGCAGAGGGTAGCCAGGGCTGTAGCGCAAGCGGCCACTGAATAATTTTTTCCGCGTGAGCCTGCGGGCAGTCCGCCGCCACGCGCTGACCAGCCTCGTTAAGCCAGATGGGCTGCTGAAGCCCGGCCAGACTCTCCTGACCAACAGCCAGCAGGGTTGGCGGCGCAGTATGATCCAGCAGCCAGCTCTGCCTGCGCTGGCGACAGTTACTGTCGCCGGCAGGCAGCGGCTGTCCCCCCGGCCAGCAGATTGTTCCTGCCGTTACCGAAGCGGGCCGCGGATCGCCAGGCAGCCAGTTGCCACGAAAAACCGGCGAGGTCATCAACAGATTGTTGACCTGATTCAGCACCGGCACCGCGCTGGCGTTGCCATACTGGCCAGCGACTGGCGTACCGTCCGGACGGCCAACCCAAACGCCAATCAGATAACGCGGGTTGATTCCTGTTGCCCAAGCATCGCGGTAGCCGTAGCTGGTGCCGGTTTTCCACGCCAGCGGCACTACAGCAGGCAGGACGTCATCTCCCAGCGGCTGCGCTTCTCCCGCCATAATGCGCCGGATAATCCAGGCCGCGCCCGGCGACAGCAGCCGCCTTTCCTGTAGCGGCTGCTGCGGCAGAAAGCGCAATTTCGCCGCCTTGCCATGACGGGCGAAAGCGCTGTAAGCCGCGACGACTTCATCCATTCGCGTGCCGGTGCCGCCAAGCACCAGTGAAAGATTGGGCTCGGCCGCCGGCGGAAAACGTAGCTGCAGGCCGACGTTTCTTAACGCCGCGGTGAAAAATTTCGGCCCCAGCGCTTCCAGCACCTGCACCGCCGGTAGATTCAACGAGCGTACCAGCGCCTCACTGACGCTTACCGGGCCGTGAAAACCGCTGTCAAAATTGCCCGGACGATAATCGCCGAAACGTCTGGGTACATCCTGTAAAAGTGACTCCGCATGTATCAACCCCTGATCCAGCGCCAGGCCGTAAACAAAGGGTTTCAATATTGAGCCGGGCGAACGGACGCTGCGGATCATATCGACATGGCCAAAGCGGCTGTCGTCGTCCAGATCGGCGGAGCCGATGTAAGCCCGAACCTTCATCGTGGTGTGATCCACAACCAGAATAGCCATGGACGTGCGCGGTGGCAGCTGAGCTTTCCAGCCTGCGGTCAGCGCCTCCAGCTGACGCTGCATCGGCGCGCTAAGGGTAGAAACGATTTTTTGCTGCTTTGACAAAGCCAGCAGCCTGCGCGAAAGCAGCGGCGCAAGCTGAGGCACCTGTCTGGGAGCCAGCCAGACCGGCTCCTGCAGGATCTCTTCTACCTGCTTTTCTGGCCAGACTTGCAGGGTTGCCATCCGCTTGAGCACTTTGTCACGTGCCGCCTGCGCGCGCTCGGGCCAGCGATCGGGACGCAGACGGCTTGGCGCCTGCGGAAGAACTGCCAGCAGCGCAGCTTCGCCACGCGTCAGCTGTGAGGGCGGTTTGCCAAGCCATGTCCAGCTGGCTGCTCCCACGCCTTCCACCGTTCCGCCAAAGGGCGCGCGGTTCAGATAAAGGGTTAATATCTCGCGCTTTGAGAGATGCCACTCCAGCTGTAATGCGCGCCAGACCTGCCAGAGCTTGCCTCTGAATGTTCTGGGTCGGGGATCAAGAAGACGCGCCACCTGCATGGTGAGCGTGCTGCCGCCTGATACGATTTCGCCGCCGCGCAAATCCTGCCAGGCAGCGCGCAACAGCGCCTGAGGGTTGATGCCCGGATGATACCAGAACCAGCGATCCTCGTAGTTCAGCAGCGCCTGCAGATAATCCGGCGCGACATCCTCCGGCCTGACCGGATAGCGCCATATTCCATTGGCGTCGGCAAATCGCCACAGCGGCGTGCCGTCTTCCGCAACGACCAGCCGTGCAGGCGTCGCTTCAGACAGCGGCAATGGCCATAGCCGATCGGCGAGCATGAGCAGTAGCGCCAGCAGACAGGGCAGCAAAAGCCAGCGAGTATAGCGTAATAAGGTATCCATTCTGCTACGGCGCCCGCCGTTAAGCGAGCGCCTCCTGCTTAGTTAACGGTCAGGCTATCTGGCGTATTGCCCACGGCGCGCCATTGCGGAACGTACATGGATTCCACCTGCGGCGGTGGAACCTGATAGTGACCGGGCGTCACGGCTCGGGCCAGATAGAGCAGCGTAACCGGGCGATAGCCGTCCACTTCCGTAGCGGCGACAAAGCGGTCGTCACGGAACTCCATATGCTTAATGCTGGCCTGCTGCATATCGCCCATCAATTCCTGTACCGCCGCCGCGCTGTCGCCCAGGCTGACCGTACTATCGGCAAGGTTCTGATTCTCCAGCTCCAGTCCGGCGGGCAGCAGATCGGTGACCAGCGCGTCCGGTACCCGGCGATCGGCCCAGACCTTAAGGCTGACCAGCACTAAATCGCCGCTTTTCAGGCTGGCGAGAGAAATCTCTTTGCCGCTGAGATCCAGGTAGCGCCGTGAAATCTGCAGAACCTGATGCGCAGGCTGTGGTGGCTGGTTAGGGTAGCCAGAAACATCCAGACGCCCATAAACCGCGCCCTCGCCCAGATTCTGCATAGCTATTCCCTCTGCAAGCTGCTCTGGCGCAAGAGAGGTATTAAGCGTTTTATTGGCGCTTAGCATCTGCTGGCCTGTCATCTGCACCTGCCACGACGTGGCGCTCTCATTGCTCAGCTGATGGGCAACCAGGAACAGCGCGTTATTCTCCTGCGTGGAGAGCCAGCGCCTGCCGCTTACCTGCTGCGAAAGCTCGGTCAATAACTGGTTGCGGGTTTCCGGTAATAGCTGATTTTCCGTCAGCAGCACCAGAATCATCGCCCTGTCACGGATGTCGCTACCGTAATCTTCAAGCCAGACGTCTGTCGGGGCTCGCATCGTGGTTAGTCCTGACGCTATCGTCTTCTCCGATCTCGCCTCATCGCCCATCAGCTTCAGCGCTACGCCCAGCTGCACCAGCGCCAGACCCGATTTCGCCTGATCTCTTTTGTCATAGAGCGCGCGTAAAGCGCCAAGCGGCGCTTTTTGTTGACGCGCCAGCACCAGAGCCGCGTAGGACTGCACCCCGAAACGAGCAGCATTGGCATCCTGACTGTAGTAAACGTCAATCTGCGCCGGATCCTGAAGGTAACGCAGCAGACGCGTATTGGCCTTGTCGATGACAGGTTTCGCCACATCGTATCCCTGTTCGCCTGCGCGCATCAGGAAGTCGGTAACGTAGGCCGTTAGCCAAAACTCTTCCGGGCTTTCTTTGCTCCACAGACCAAAGCCGCCGTTATCGCGCTGCATCCCCGCCAGCCGGTCAATACCAATTTCGATTGATTCTCTGCGAGCAACATCGGTACTGCTCTTGATCCCCAATGCTTTTAACTGCGCCTGGTTAGTGAACAGCGAGGGATAAAGCCCGCTGGTTGTCTGCTCCAGACAGCCATAGGGATAAGCGTACAGCTCGGAAATATAGCGGGCGATATTGAGCGGCGGACGATTGCTCAGCACCAGCTGGCCTTGCAGAGTGGGCTGAGCGAGGCCGCTAAAGGCTTCGGCCGGCAGACTCCACGCTTCGCCGGTTTGCATGACGCTGCTGAAACTGCGTGTTTCGGCCGGATAAGGAGAACGTACGCCGATTTTCCACTGCTGGTTAAGCGGCGCGATGGTTTCTCCAGGCAGATTAAGGCCGGTGATTTCTGTCGATACTTCCCCCTCACCAAAGCCTGGCCGCGCGCTGACAGGAATAAACAGCGTTTTACGTTCCCCTGCCGCAAGCGTCAGCGGCAAAGGCATGGCGTTCTCAAGCTGTACCAGACCAGATGCCTTAGCCTTCACCAGCAGATTTTGCGGCGCGCCGGTAAGGTTAGTGACGTCAAAAGCCAGCCTGGCGCTGTCGCCGCCCGCCATAAAGCGCGGCGTTGCCAGCTCGCTAACCAAAGGCGCGGCGACTACGACTTTCTTTTCCGCCGATCCGAACTCTGTGGCGCTCCACGCCTGCGCCATCAACCGCAGCTCGCCATTAAACTCAGGTACGGTCAGCTCAAGCGTGCCTTCGCCCTTGTCGTCAAGCGTTACCGGCTGGAGCTGCTGGGCAACAATATTGGCGTGGGTAACCGGCTTTTTACCGCCGCGAGCAAGCGGATCTTCTTCGTCGCCGTCACCGCCGTAGCTTAAAGTCGCCAGCCTGCCAGCGCCCTCAATTAATTGTCCGTACACGTCATACTGGTCAGCGTTATAGCGTTTACGGCCAAAGAAGGCTTCCCAGGGATCGGGCGTTTTGTAATCGGTAATACTCAGCACGCCGCTGTCGACCGCGGAAAGCAGAACGTTAACCTGCCGCGGAACTTTGCCATCTTTAGTGGCGGCCTTAATCCTGATTTTCAGAGTCTGCTCAGGCCGGATTCGATCCGGAGAGAGAAGTTCGATATTCAGCCGACGGTTTTCCTGCGCCAGCGGAAGATGAAGCAGCCCCACCGCTCGCTTGGGCGTGATGCCCTGCGCTTTATCACCCTGGCGTATAACCAGCGCGCTCAGATAAAGGTCGTGGCGCTTCCATGCCGGATCGATCGGCAGCTCAATATCCTTACCTTCTGCAGGCACGGTAATTTCCTGCCGCCAGAGCGGCCCATTGCTGGACTCTACCATCAGGTAGCCTTTGCCGGCAGCGGGCGCGGTAACGTGCACGATGGCCTTATCGCCCGCCTGATAGGCAGGCTTATCGATGCTCAGCTTAACCTGATCCGGCCGCAGCGCGCCGGAACCGCCAGTATTATCCTGCCAGCTGTAGCCTGCCCAGAAGCGAATACTGCTGACTACGTTCCCTGCTGGCGCACGCACCTCCAGACGATAAGAGCCCCACTCTACCGGATAGTCAACGCGCGTGACGCCGCCAGCGGCAATAGCTATGCGCTGCTCGTCTTCAATTAAATCTTTCTGGTCATAGCGCGACTGCCAGCCTTCGTCGTCGGAAAAGCTCCAGTAGTAATCACGTCGTTCGCGGATTAGCCGAACATCGAGATCTTCTACCGCCAGCTTTTTACCCTCGCTGTTAGCGTAAACCAGATTGAACGAGGCGACGCTGTCGCTGTCGACCATCGGCTGGCTGCGATAGCTGTCGCTGCGGTAGTCGTACATCTCTTTATTACCGAACAGTGGCCGGATGCCGGGCAGAGCTTCTGCAGGCCAGATAGCCTGCTGAGCGCGACGGCTGACCGGACGCCCTCCCGTTTCCAGCAGGCTGGCCTGCAGGATCACGCTCAGCGGCGAGTGCGTCTCTGCCCAGCTGGATTCCGCCTCGACGCTGGCATTGCCCTGCTCATCCAGCTTCAGATCCAGAGCGTCCAGGTTGCGCTTCAGGTCAGATTCGGTGATATCGCCGAACTGGTAGCCCGGCAGGCTGGCAACGGCTTCTCGCAGCGGACGTAAAAACAGCTGGCCCTGTAGCGTGTTGCCGGCGGCGGGCGCGCCATAAAGATAGCGACCGTTAATCCCGAAGCTGACGTTTTCGCTACTGGCTATGGGGTGTTCGCTGCTTTTCAGGCTCAGCGCCATCCGCTCCGGCAGGAAATCTTCCACGTCGAACGCCCAGCTACGCGTCCGGCCATCGCCGGTATCCAGGCGCAGCGACCATTTCCCGGTAGCGGCGGATTCCGGCAGCGCATAGCGGTACTGGTAAAGGCCGTTTTCCGGCTGCCATACGAATGTCCGCGCCACTTCGCCATCTGGCTTTACTACCGTGGCTTTTACCGGCTGCGGAGGAAGAGGCGCGCCGTCGGCGTCTCTCATCAGCGCGTTAAATACCACTGTTTCTCCCGGACGATAAAGATCGCGCGGACTAAACATAAACAGCTGTTTGTCATATCCTTCCGGCCCTGTCACGGCAAACTCGGCCAGATCCAACGCTGGCAGCGTCAGATCCAGCAGGGTTGTTTGCTCGCCCTGCGCGGCCAGCAGCAATTTGCCCTGCCCGTTCGCAGCCAGTTCCGCATAGCCGTTTTTATCGGTAGTGGCCTGTTCCAGCGTTCGCCCTTTTTGATCCAGAAGCGTTAGCCGGGCGTCAGGCTGCGCTGCGCCATCGTTGAGACTTTGCGCGAATATCGCCAGCTTGTCGGGAAACTGATGCAGGGATAGCCCAATGTCGCTTAGCGTAAACAACGTAGCCGGATTGGCGTAATTATATGAACCGGCCTGTTTCATCACCGCCAGGTAAACCCCAGGCTGTTTCAGCGCGGCGATATCGTTAAGCGGTAACAACATTTTCTCACGCGTGTTGCGCTGGGGATTGAGATCGAAACGCCCGCTGTAAACCAGCTCCGTTTCACTCTGTAGCTCCTGCGATTGCCAGGTCGACAGCGACGAGCCGTAGCGCCAGGAGGCAAGGAAAGCGGGCAGCGAGGCAGGTTTGACCCGGAAGAAGTCGACATCGACCTTGCTGATGTTGAGCGCCAGCACCGGCAACCCTTGCGTGATCCGTGTAGGCAGCAGAGAACCGCGGCTGGCGAAGCCCACCATTGGCTGAATATCGCGCGTGGTAATTTTTTTCTGGAACGATTCTGCCAGCACCGCGCCATTTGCCGCCTTCAGGCCGCCGTCAAGCGTGACGGTCAGCTCGCGGTTTGGCGGCAGATGGCGAAACCGCAGCTCTTTTCGATTTGGCGACAGTTCCCAGCCGCCCTCGACAGCGCCGCTTTTACTGTCAACCAGATGCAGCAGGCCGGCGTAATTTTGCTGGTCGTCCAGCGCAACAGAGAACGTGAGGATAAGCGTGGCGGCGCCATCCAGCTGCGCTTCCGAAGCATCGATTAACGTCAAAGGCTTACCGGCATCTCGCTTTATCGCCGCCTCACTCAAAGGGAGCGGCGCTGGCTGCGACTGAGTAGTTTTTGCCGCTTTTTGAGCCGTAGCTGCCGACGCTTTCTTTTCATTATCATCGCACCCGCTAAGCGCCAGTAGCGAGAGGAAAACCACCAGTCCGAAAGCCCGTGTCGTGTTATTCATATTGGTTCCCTGGCAAAGCCACATAAAGGCTTATTATGACGTCATCGCGCATTAAGGAAAAAGGCAATTATTCATTATTCGTAACATCTCGCAAAGTTAGTGCCGCGTTGCAGTCCGCTGTCATTAAAATGCGTAAAGCTTCCAGCTTTTCGTTTTATACCCGTCAATAAGAGTGGAAGAGCTTGAGATGCTTGCCAGGATGAAAGACACTCAGGAAACGATATTTACAGCGAGGCCGCTATGACTTCCTCTTTTTTTGTGACCGCCGACTGGCTGGCGGAACACTATGCCGATGACGATATCCAGGTGCTCGACGCGCGCATGCCGCCGGCGGGTCAGGAGAAAGTTCGCGATATTCAGGCCGAATACCGTGCGGGCCATCTGCCGAACGCGCCGTTTTTCGATATCGAAGCGCTTTCTGACCATACCAGCCCTTATCCCCATATGCTGCCGCGCCCGGAAGCTTTTGCTGTAGCGATGCGCGAGCTGGGCGTCAGTAGCGATAAACATCTGGTGGTTTACGATGAAGGCAATCTTTTTTCCGCGCCGCGCGCGTGGTGGATGCTGCGCCAGTTCGGCGTGGCGTCGGTATCGATTCTGGCCGGTGGCCTGAAGAGCTGGCGCGAAGCGGGATTCGAGCTGGCTACCGGCGACGTCGCGCTGCCGGAAGCGGAGTTTGAGGCCAGTTTCGATCCGGCGGTGGTAAAACGCGTTACCGAGGTCATGCTTATCAGCCACGAGGGCGGCGCGCAAATCGTTGATGCCCGCGCCGCCAATCGTTTTAACGGCGAAGTGGACGAGCCGCGACCGGGATTGCACCGTGGTCATATTCCCGGCAGCCTGAACGTGCCGTGGAACGAGCTGGTGGAGAACGGCGAGCTGAAGAAGCCTGAAGCGCTGAAGGCTATTTTCCAGCGCCAGGGCGTAAAACTGGACGAACCTGTCGTCGCCAGCTGCGGCTCCGGCGTAACGGCGGTGGTGCTGATTCTGGCGTTGAATACGCTGGGCGTGAAAGACGTTACTTTGTATGACGGCTCCTGGGGCGAATGGGGCAGTCGCGACGATCTGCCGATCGCGCCCTGATTGCCATAAAAACGGCCGCCTTCTCAGAGGCGGCCGGAAAGAGGCGTGACGGATAACGTCAATGCGTCAGGCTATTTCCTGACAGGCAACGTCAGCGGAATCGACATTTCATGCCGGAACAGGTTGCCAGGATCGACTGCATTTTTAGTAGTCACCAGCGCCTCGGCTTTGGTGCCGTAATAGAGATCTAACCACTGCGGATCCACTGTATCAGGCTGGCTCAAAGCATATTTCATATCCACGTCGGGATAGTTGATGTAGCACCCTTCAAAGCGGCCGTTGTCCCGATATGGCTTCGCCCCATAAGCCGCAAAGTAGGTTTTGTATAAATTGGACAGCCACTGGATGCAGTGAGTGTCGTTTTCGGGCTTAGTCCAGTAAACCTGGAATTGCGTTTTCAACAGGGATTTACGTTGATAAACGGAAGTAGGATTAGAGGTTTCATCATTGGTGTTGATACAGCCGCCGTAAGAGTCGATCTGCACCAGCGCCTGGTTCAGCAGCGGATCGTCGGAACCGTTCAGGTTATTCCAAAGTACGGTGATTTCCGCGTCATCGAAATTATCCAGATGGTAGGCCGATTTATATTTTCCACGCTGATTGTCGCCGGAGCCGTTAATTGTCTGTGTAGCGTAGAGCCAGTCCATCAGTCGCGCATCGCTGAGCGCATCCCTGAATGGTTTTTTCTTTGCCGTAAAGGGAACCGGGCCGTGACGCGAGACATTTTCCGTCACGTATGGCGTGACGCCTGCCGCCGCATTCATGGTATCTACAAAGTCAGTAAAAGGCGTAGCCTGACCCTCGCCGTCGACCCGGCCATCGCTGCCCGTATATTGCACCAGCAAATGAATATCGCCGGTGGAGCGGTGCTGAAGTTTTAACAATGCAAACAATCCGCCGTTAGCCTTCGTCATATCGCTGCTGTTCCAGTTAGCGTCGTTATCAGAGAACCATTGCCAATAGGCTTTCAGGAAATTGCCAAACTGCGCGGAATCTGAAAAGCTGCTCCACGGATAAGAGAGTGTTAACAGATAAACCTGCTGCGGCGCCGCAGGCAAATCTTCATAGTAATAATTTAAAATAATGCCGAAATTGCCGCCGCCAGCGCCGCGACAGGCGATAAACAGCTCGCGATCCGTTCCGGTACTGTTCAGATTAACGTGTTTGGCCTGAAGCGATTTGCCGTCTGCGGAAGGTACAAGGATATCAATGCCGGAAAGCCAGTCGACGGTTAAGCCATGCAGACGCGAAAGCAGGCCGTAGCCGCCGCCCGTGACGTGTCCGCCCGATCCGACGGAATAGCAGGAGCCGCCGGGAACGGTGCGATTCGCCAGCTTATATAAGCTTACGTAGCCATCCCAGTTTTGATTTCCCGTCGCCGCGCGGAAGCGATATTTCGCCGTGCTGTCATAAGGTGAAACCACGGTTTGATCTTCGCTAAACTCCATGCCCGTCATCAGGCTCAGATCGATAATGCCCAGCTCGCTCGATTCATCTGCCAGTTTGTTGCTGACAAAGCCTTCATAACAGTGTCCGCCGCTACGAACAGTAATGCGCTGCCCTTTAGCCAGCGCCGCATTCGCCGCAGCCAGCACCTCATCGGGTGTACGACAGACATAAATATTATTGGCGTCTCTGCCACTGTCCGGCCAGCGTAAATTAAAGCCTTTCTTGAGAGTTTCAAACCTTGTGTCAGCGTTATCGATGTTAACAAAATCGCTCATAATATTACCTTCCTGTTCAGGGGTTAATCGGCAAGTACCGCTGCCTGAATCTCGCCAGGGGAAACTGTTCAGGCGAGAGGAAAGTAACGCGTTAAACGCTTTTTTTCCGGACGACGATCGCACTTAAATGGCGATTAATAAATTAATAAACAAGCGGGTTTTTATTAAAAAACTCTTATAAATCGATGCAAGCGAAACTGCCCGGCGCGTAGCGCTATCCGGGCGGAGAGTAATTTACAGAATACGATCTTGTTTAAGCGAACGCAGAAAACTACCCCATCTCCGCTCATAAAAAGGCGTGATATGGGCAGTAAAAAAGTGGCTGATATTATCGTTATCCACCACTTCGCAAATATCTACCGGCTCATCTTCCGGTAGCGTATCGGTCGCCACGCTGCCGGCAGCCTGAATAATGGTTTCGATATCGCTGTCGGCTTCAATGCCAATCAGCAGATTAGGCTGCTGCTCCGCCGACTCTTTGATATGCGCTACCCAGGCGCGCCGTACCTGTTTATGTTTGGCGAACAGCTGGGTCAGCGAAGCGATGACCTGCGCTGGCGGCTCGGCAATCTCTGAAAGCAGCAGCGTGGTACCGCCTTCCAGCACCGTCTGCTGGCTCAGGGCATTGCCCTCTTCCCGCAGCAGATTGCCGATTTCCACAGGCGAAAACTCTTTGCCGACGGGCAGCTTTGGATTCAGAAACAGCGTTTCGCCCTGGGTCATGGCGAACAGCGTGCGCACCGGCATAACGAGGAACGGCTGCTCTTCGGTAACCGCCTGCTGCAGCGCGCTCTCGGAGGTGAAAAAAGGAATAATGCTGGTGCCATCCTCTTTTTCCCAATGCGTCAGCGACACGTCGGCCTGCTCCGCGCTTTCGCCCGGCACCCAGACGCTGGCGTCCAGCAAGAGCTTAAAAAATTCCGGGCGGTGCGCGGGTTCGGTCGCCGCCAGTTTCAACACCTCTTCCAGGCGCTGGTTGATTTCATTCATTGCTTGCATCCGGTAAAAGCGCCGGGCGACAGGCCCGGCGCTACGTTCTATTTCAGCAGCAGGTTCGCCACGGTACGTACGCCCAGCCCGGTCGCGCCGGCTGACCACTGCTCCACAGCGCCCTTGCGATAGGTCGCTGAACAGTCGATATGCAGCCAGCCCTGCTGATAATTTTTCACAAAGTGCGACAGGAACGCCGCCGCCGTGCTGGCGCCTGCGGTATGCGAAGGCGCAGCGATATTATTCAGATCGGCGAAGTTGGAAGGCAGATGGCTGCGATGGAACTCGGCCAGCGGCAGGCGCCAGAAGGGTTCGTTTTCACTGGCGGCGCTGTCAAGCAGCGACTGCGCCAGGGTATCGTCGAAGCTGAACAACGCATGGTAATCGTTGCCGAGCGCCATTTTCGCCGCGCCGGTCAGCGTCGCCGCATCAATCATCAGCTCAGGATTCTGCTCGCTGGCGTCAATCAGGCCATCTGCCAGTACCAGGCGCCCTTCCGCGTCCGTGTTCATTACCTCGACGCTTTTGCCGTTGCGGTAACGAATAATATCGCCCAGGCGGAAAGCGTTGCCGCTGACCATATTGTCAGCGCAGCAGAGATAAAGCTTCACGCGTTTTTTCAGGCCGCGATCGATCGCCAGCGCCAGCGCGCCGGTCAGCGTCGCCGCGCCGCCCATATCGGACTTCATGGAATCCATCGATCCGCTCGGCTTCAAACTGTAGCCGCCGGTATCGAAGGTGATGCCTTTGCCGACCAGGCAGGCGAACACAGGCGCATTCTCGTCACCCGTCGGATTGTAGTCCAGCGTCAGCAGCGCGGGGCTGCGCGTAGAGCCGCGCCCTACGGTATGAATGCCCGCATAGCCCTGAAGGCGCAGGTCTTCGCCTTTGGTGATGCGGTAGCTGACGTTGTCGCAGGCGACGCCGCACAGCAGATCGACCGCGCGCTGCGCCAGCTGCTCCGGGCTCAGCTCTTCCGCCGGCAGGTTGATGGTGTCACGTACCCAGTCGACGATCTTCAGTCGGCGATCGAATTCAGCGCGATCTTCGTCGCTCAGCGGCGCCCAGTCGACTTTTCTTTCACCTTTTGGGCCGCGATAGCCCTGCCAGAAGGCCCAGCTTTTTTCCCCATCCCAGTCGCCCTGCAAACTGACGTGACGAATGCCCTGACCATCGATTTTCCGCGCCGCGCGCTGGATGATGGCCAGCTCGTCGCCGCCGGTGAGATGAATCGTCATACCGCTGTCGTTGCTGGTCAGAATCGCTTTTTCGCCCCAGCGCGCGTCTGCTGCTGTCGTCGATAGCCTGATGATCATTGGCGTGGTTGTCATCGCCTCGCTCCTTGTCAAAAAATAGTTAAGCCAACCCGATAAAGTTGGATGCGTTCGCCTGCCAGATTAACAGAATAAATAAAAAACGGGCTAAAGAGCCCGTGGTTCTGAAAAGTTTAGCGGGAGGAGCGCTGGGGAGAAAGGTCGCGCAGGCGGACAATCGCTTTCCGCACCAGCTCGATGGCGTATTCAATCTCTTCGCCGGTGGTGAAACGACCCAGCGAGAAGCGCAGCGAACTGTGCGCCAGCTCTTCGCTCAGGCCCAGCGCGCGCAGCACATAGGAAGGTTCCAGGCTGGCCGAGGTGCAGGCGGAACCGGAAGAGAGCGCCAGATCCTTCAGCGCCATAATCAGCGATTCGCCATCCACCTGCGCAAAACTGACGTTGAGGATATTCGGCGCGCTCTGCTCCAGGCTGCCGTTGAGATAAACCTCGTCAATTTCGCTCAAACCAGCCCATAACGTCCGGCGCAACAGGTTCAGGCGCGCGCTTTCGCCGCTCATCTCTTCTTTTGCAATGCGGTAGGCTTCGCCCATGCCGACGATTTGATGAACGGGCAGCGTGCCGGAACGCATGCCGCGCTCATGACCGCCGCCGTGGATCTGCGCAGCGATGCGGATACGCGGCTTTCTGCGCACGTAAAGGCCGCCAATGCCTTTCGGCCCGTAAAGCTTGTGGGCGGAAAAAGACATCAGGTCGACTTTTAGCACGCCGAGATCTATCGGCAGCTTGCCAACGCTTTGCGTGGCGTCAACGTGGAAAAGGATACCGCGCGCCTGGCACAGCTCGCCGATAGCGGCAATATCCTGCACCACGCCGGTTTCGTTATTCACGTGCATAACAGAAACCAGAATGGTGTCGTCGCGCATCGCTTCCTGCAGCTGCTGCAGCGTGATGATGCCATCGGGCTGAGGCTGCAGATAAGTTACCTCAAAGCCTTCGCGCACCAGCTGGATACAGGTGTCCAGCACCGCTTTGTGTTCCGTCTGGCTGGTGATGATGTGCCGGCCTTTCTCCTGATGGAGTTCGGCGGCGCCTTTAATGGCCAGGTTGTCGGATTCGGTCGCGCCGGAGGTAAAGACGATTTCACGAGGATCGGCGCCGATCAGGTCGGCCACCTGGTTGCGGGCGACGTCGACCGCTTCTTCAGCCTGCCAGCCAAAGCGGTGAGAGCGGGAAGCCGGATTACCAAAAGTGCCGTCCATAGTCAGACACTGCGCCATCTTTGCCGCGACGCGGGGATCGGCTGGCGTGGTGGCGGCGTAATCAAGGTAAATCGGGACTTTCATTGCGTTGAACTCCATCGGGTCATTTAGCGCGACCGATAAGCGGCGACTATCGTCCCGACAGAGTATAAGAGGACGACGGCTTGCGCCGCCGCTTTAATCAGGCGCGCAGATTGACGTTAATCGTTTCATGCAGGCGGCCGGCTGGCACGCGCGCTTTTTCTGTGTTGTTCTGGCGATCGGCCACATCCAGGATCTCCTGGTTGTTCACCAGTTCCGCCAGCGTAATGTTGTTCAGGAAGTCGCTGATACGCTCGCTCAGGTCGCGCCACAGCACATGCGTCAGGCAGCGCTCGCCGCCCTGACAGCCTTCTTTACCCTGACATTTGGTGGCGTCTACAGACTCATCCACGGCGGTGATAACCGCGCCGACCGCGATCGCGCCAGCTTCTTTACCCAGCAGATAGCCGCCGCCCGGGCCGCGAACGCTGGCCACCAGGCCGTTTTTACGCAGGCGCGAGAAGAGCTGCTCCAGGTAAGACAGGGAGATGCCCTGCCGCTCGGAGATATCGGCTAAAGGAACCGGCCCTTCATGTGAATGCAGCGCAACATCAAGCATAGCGGTAACGGCATAGCGGCCTTTGGATGTCAGTCTCATGGCGTAAACGACCTCGGTTGTTCGTGAACAATTGATGGTCGCAGTCTGCCATTCCTGAGTGATTTGGTCAACTATTTAACCTGGTAAAACACTCAACTATTTAACCTGGTAATTCACTCAACTATTAACGCTGCTTTTTTGCGCTTTTAGCGACTATTTTTCGCTCTTCGGCTTTTCCAGCGAAGAGAGCATGCCGCGCAGAATATTCAGCTCGTCGCGCTCCGGGCGCGCTCGCGTGTACAAACGGCGCATTTTGCTCATCACCTGGCCGGGATTGCCTTCACGGATAAAGCCGCTTTTCACCATCATCTGTTCCATATGCTGATAGAAGCGTTCTAAATCATCGACCAGCGGGTAAGGCGACTCTTCATACTCTGGCTGCGCGGTTTCCTGCGACTGTAAAAACGCCATACGCACTTCATAAGCGATGATCTGCACCGCCATCGCCAGGTTCAGCGAGCTGTATTCCGGGTTAGCGGCGATCGCCACGTGATAGTGGCATTTTTGTAACTCTTCGTTGGTCAGGCCCACGCGCTCGCGGCCAAATACCAGCGCGACCGGCGCCTGTTGCCCTTCCTGCACGCTTTTAATGCCGCATTCGCGCGGATCGAGCATCGGCCAGGGCAGCGAGCGCGAGCGGGCGCTGGTGCCGACCACCAGGCTACAGCCGGTCAGCGCTTCGTCCAGCGTGTCGACGATATGCGCCTCGCCGATAACGTCGCTGGCGCCGGCGGCAAGCGCGATCGCCTGCGAGTCCGGCTTGACCAGCGGATTAACCAGATAAAGGTTGGTCAGGCCCATGGTTTTCATCGCGCGAGCGACGGAGCCCATATTGCCGGTGTGAGAGGTTTCCACCAGCACGATTCGGATATTCTGCAGCATAGGAATTCAGGTCTGTGAGATAATTTGCGGATGTTAACATATTTTCAGGACTTTTACTGAACCCCCTGTTATAATCCGCGCCGTTTTCCGTTCTTTAAAATCCAGTGAGAGAGACCGATGCATCCGATGCTCAACATCGCCGTGCGCGCTGCGCGCAAGGCCGGTAATTTAATTGCCAAAAATTACGAAACGCCAGACGCCGTTGAAGCCAGCCAGAAAGGCAGCAACGACTTCGTTACCAATGTTGACCGCGACGCCGAGCGCCTGATTATCGAGGTGATTCGCAAGTCTTATCCTCAGCACACCATTATTACCGAAGAGAGTGGCGAGCTGGCAGGAACAGACCAGGATGTGCAATGGGTTATCGATCCACTGGATGGCACCACCAACTTTATCAAACGTCTGCCCCACTTCTCCGTTTCTATCGCCGTGCGCATCAAAGGCCGCACCGAAGTGGCGGTGGTTTACGATCCAATGCGTAATGAACTGTTCAGCGCCGTTCGCGGTCAGGGCGCCCAGCTGAACGGCTATCGTCTGCGCGGCTCAACCGCTCGCGATCTGGACGGCACCATTCTGGCGACCGGCTTCCCGTTCAAACTGAAGCAGCACGCCACGCCTTATATCAATATTGTCAGCAAGCTCTTTACCCAGTGCGCCGATTTCCGCCGCACCGGTTCCGCCGCGCTGGATCTGGCCTATGTTGCCGCTGGTCGCGTGGATGGCTATTTTGAAATTGGCCTGAAGCCGTGGGATTTCGCCGCAGGCGAGCTGCTGGTGCGTGAAGCGGGCGGCCTGGTGACCGACTTTGTTGGCGCACATGGTTATATGCACTCCGGCAACATCGTCGCGGGCAACCCGCGCGTGGTGAAAGCGATGCTGGCGTCCATGCGTGAAGAGCTGAGCGAAGCGCTGAAGCGTTAATTCACAACGCTGCTCTCGTGGAATAAAGGCTGAACGCAGGTTCAGCCTTTTTTATTGGCTTAAAAGAGAGGCCGAATGCCGCCGGAGAGCGCAGGCTGCGCGCTCAGCCACAGGATCGCGCCGATAGCCAGCAGCAGCAAACCGCCTGCCAGCGACAGCGAAGCCCGGATAAGCTCGCCCCGCCCGTTTTTCCCGCTGCTCAGCTTTAGCGCCAGCGCGCGCGAAACCTGCACCAGCAGTGCCATCGCCGTTACCGTCACCGCAGTACCGACCGCCATCGCCAGCGCCGACAGCACGCCCCACCAGTAAACGCCAATCACTTTCGAAAACAGCAGCATCATAATCGCGCCGGAGCAGGGCCGCAGCCCCATCGACAGCACCACCAGCGCTTTGGTTTTGCCGCTGACCGCCTTCGCCAGCATTTCCCTGTCCGGCATGTGCTGATGACCGCAGCCGCAATGCTCGTGGTGTTGATGCGCATGGCCCTGCCCCGCAGTAAGAAGGCGATGGATAGTCAGCCGTGGCTTTTTCAGCAGGCGCGCAATTCTGATTCCCGCGCGCCCGCACAGCCAAAAACCCAGTCCGATGACCAGCAGATAGCTGCCCTTCTCCAGCCAGTAGCTGCCAAGATGCAGCTGGCGGGAAGAGAGCTGCAGCACCATCAGCATTATCGTCACCAGCGCGATCGCCACGCCGCCCTGCAGCACGGCGGCAGCCATCGTCAGCTGCATACTGGTTTTCATTTTTGTCGGATGGGTAGCCAGAAAGGTGGCGATCACCACCTTGCCGTGGCCGGGGCCAAGCGCGTGCAGAATACCGTAAGCCAGGCTAAATCCCATCAGCGTAAGACCAACCTTGTGCGGCTGGCTGGCTACCTGCTGCAGCAGCGCGGTCATTTCGCGATGGAGCTCCCGCTGCCAGACCACGCTCTGCAGCAAAATTTGCGGCCAGTACAGCCAGACCGCGATGCCTGCGGCGGCAAACAGCGACAGCAAAAGATAAAGCGGCCATGCCTGGCGCCAACCGCTGCGGGAACGTTGCGGTACGGAGATTACTGACATAGCAGCGTGACCTTCTGTGCGAACTGGCGGCCCAGATCCATATCCTCCGGCGGCGCGTCCGCTTTATCGAGCGACAGCGCGTAAGCCTGTAAAGAGGCGTCGGGATTCGGCGTTTGCAGCGTAAATCGACACCGCTGCGCCAGGTCGTCGGAAAGGTGCAGCGATTTCTCAGAAGCGAAGGTCATATCGACAAAGTAAGTGGGATCGAAAATGGAAAAAGTGTAGCGCTGCCCGGCCAGCGGCTGCGGCTCGCTCAGCGGCAGAATAAACTCCAGCACGGCTTTGTTTCCCTCTCTCAACAGCCGGTATTCCGGCGGTAAGTTGCCAAATTTCACCGGTTTGCCTTCGTGCCAGAACTCGGTGAAGTAGTGCTGCCCCATGACGTTCGCCATCACCTCGGCGGCCAGTTTTTTCCAGATAACCGAATCGGGTTTGGCTTTGCCGGCGTCATACAGCAGATCGGCGGAGGTAATCTCATCCATTACCCAGTGCATCTTCAACCCGGTCAGCCTGTTGCCCTGGTGAACCGGCGTTGCCTGCATACTGATAAAACTGTGGGGATGACTCCATGCCAGAGGCGCGATCGTCAGCAGCGTGGTAGCCAGCAGCTTGACATAAATGTTATAACGTAACAATATAAATTCCTCAGGCGATCTGGTCCTGTTTTTGTGACCTGTCTTAAAAGCTACAAAAAAACCCACGGACTGTCGGTATAGTCACCGGCAGGCAGGCTATCCTTAGCGGGATACTTTTAACAGAGACGGCAGACAATGACTGAACCCCTAATCGGGCCGGCTGCTTTCTCCAGTCCGCAGCGGCGCTGCCACCTGCTTTTACTGCTTTACCTCCCGACCAGTGTAACCCTGGACTTAATATGCCAGCTAAACGGCGTGGATCGTTTTGTAGCCCGGCAAGATATAGCGGAGGTGACGGCAGAAATCCAGCGCTATCACCGGCTTGCTGTGGTACAGCAGGCCAGCGACAGCTACGAGATCGCGGGTGAGGAACTGGATCGGCGGCTATGCCTGCTGCACTGGCTTCGACGCGCGCTACGGCTGTCGCCCGATTTTATTCGCCACCATTTCTCTCCGGCGCTCAGGCAGCAGCTGCAGCAGCTGCAGATGGAAAAAGCGCTGTATGACGATCGTAATCTGAACGCGCTGGTGCAGCACTGCGCGCAGGGTTTATCACGGGAATTTTCCCCACGCGACTGCCAGTTTCTGGCGCTCTATATGCAGCATGCGCTGGGCCGTCAGGCGCGCATGACTTTCAACGAGTCGCAGCAGGCCTGGCTGGCGAAGCGTGTTGAGTATCGCGTCGCGCAGGAGATTGCACGACACTGGCAAAAACGCTGTAAAGCCGCGCCGGAGGCGAATGTCGCCTGTCTGTTTGCGCTGCTGTTCAGCCAGCTTCACACGCCGACCATCGCCACTATTCGTCACGATTACGAACAGCAGCTGCTTGACGACATACAGCGGCTGATCGAGCGCTTCCAGACGCTTTCCGGCTACCGCTTCGGCAATGCTCAGGGACTGTGCGAACAGCTCTATACGCATCTGGCGCAGGCGCTGGAGCGTTCGCTGTTCGGCATCGGCATTGATAACACGCTGGCGGAAGAGGTAATCCAGCTCTATCCCAGGCTGCTGCGCACTACGCGCGAGGCGGTTGCGCTATTCGAGCAGCGCTACGAGTTGCGCTTTTCCGAAGAAGAGCTGGGCCTGATCGCCATTATTTTTGGCGCCTGGCTGATGCAGGAGAACGTGCTGCAGGAAAAACAGATCCTGCTGCTGACCGGAAGAGATGACGCGCTGGAAAAAGAGATTGAGCAGCAGCTGCGGGAACTGACGCTGCTGCCGCTGAGCATCAAATATCTGGACGTGGCGGAGTATCAGCGCAGCGGCGCGCCAAAAGGCGTGGCGCTGGTGATTACCCCTTACGCCACGCCGCTGCCGCTTTACTCGCCGGCGTTGATTCACGCGGAGCTGCCGCTGCAGCCCTACCAGCAGGATCGCATCAGGCAGCTGCTGGAGTCCTGATTATGCCGCTCGCGGACGCAGGAAAAGCGTCGGCACCACCAGCAGCGCCATGACCCAGAAGAGATGGCCGTGCAGATGCTGGAACAGCAGGCCGCAAACCACGGTCATGACCGCAATGCCGCCGCCCATCGCCAGCGCCGAATAGACGGCCTGCAGACGAATCACCTCGGCGCCTTCTCTGGCCGCGATAAAGCGCATCGCCGCCAGATGACAAACGGTAAAACTGCCGCAGTGCAGGATCTGCGCCACAATCAACAGCGGCAGCGCGGTAGTGGAAGCCATCAGGCTCCAGCGAAGTAGCGCGCAAACGCCGGAAAGCAGCAGCAGATCCCGCGCGCTCCAGCGCCGGAACAGCCGGTTGCTGCTGGCGAAAACGATAATTTCCGCCACCACGCCCAGCGACCAAAGATAGCCCACCACGCTCGCCGAATAACCTGCTTCCTGCCACCAGATAGCGCTGAAGCCGTAATAGGCGGCATGCGCGCCCTGCATCAGGGTGACGCAAAACAGAAAACGCCAGGCGGATTTCAGCAATCGCCGCCACTCCGGCCAGCCTGCGTGAGCAACCACTTTTTCGCTGCCCTGCGGCATCGTCGCCGGACGAAGCAGCATACCGGCAAACATCGCCGCGACGCCCGCGCAAAGCATCCACAGGATCGCCTGGTAGGAGAAAGCGTTAACCAGCACGCCGGTCAAAGCCGAACTGATCACAAAAGCCAGCGATCCCCACAGCCGCACGGGCCCATAGGGCATAGCGATCTGCTGTTGCCAGGTCGCAGCCAGCGCGTCGCTGAGCGGCACCAGCGGCGAAAAGAAGAGATTGAACCCGATCATCACCAGCAGCAGCCATGCCCAGAAAGCGCCGCCCCAAAAGCCCAACACGCACAGCAGCGACAGACCGGCCAGCAGGCGCAGCACGACAATCAGACGGGAAGGATTGGTAACGCGGGAAGCGATAAGCAGACTGCCGGTAAAGCGGGAAACCATGCCGACACCTAACAGCAGACCGATCTTTTCGGCATCCAGGCCGACGCCTTTCAGCCAGACCGCCCAGAATGGCAGCCAGACGCCATAGGCGAAAAAGTAGGTGAAATAACCCAGCGCGAGCCACCAGGCAGAACGAAGTGCCATTTTTCCTCCGGCAAAATTCAGGCAAAAAAAACGGGGCGCAGCGCCCCGTTTCGTTGTAATGCCAGCTCGCGGGATAATCATCCCGCCGATTTGTTACGCGTAAACCGGGAAGCGGGCGCAGAGTTCCAGCACCTGCTTCTTCACGCGTTCGATAGTCGCTTCGTCGTTGACATTATCCAGCACGTCAGCGATCCAGCCAGCCAGCTCGCGCACTTCCGTCTCTTTAAAGCCGCGACGGGTCACTGCTGGCGAACCGATACGGATACCGGAAGTCACAAATGGGCTTTTCGGATCGTTCGGCACGCTGTTTTTGTTCACGGTGATGTTGGCACGACCCAGCGCCGCATCCGCTTCTTTACCGGTCAGGTTTTTGCTCACCAGATCGATCAGGAACAGATGGTTATGGGTGCCGCCGGATACGATGTCGTAACCGCGCTCCAGCAGAACCTCCACCATAGCTTTGGCGTTTTTGGCGACCTGCTGCTGGTAAACTTTAAACTCTGGTTCCATCGCCTCTTTGAACGCCACCGCTTTACCGGCGATCACGTGCATCAGCGGGCCGCCCTGGCCGCCAGGGAAAACGGCAGAGTTCAGCTTTTTGTAAAACTCTTCGTCGCCGCCGTTTGCGAGGATTAGACCACCGCGCGGGCCAGCCAGGGTTTTATGGGTAGTAGAGGTAACGATATGCGCGTGCGGCACCGGGTTCGGGTAGACGCCAGCGGCGACCAGACCTGCTACGTGCGCCATATCGACAAACAGGTAAGCGCCGATGCTGTCGGCGATTTCACGCATTTTTGCCCAGTCGCAGACGCCGGAGTAAGCGGAGAAGCCGCCGATGATCATTTTTGGCTGGTGCTTCTGCGCCTGCGCGGCCAGATCGTCATAATCGATTTTGCCGGTTTCGTCGATGCCGTAAGGCACCACGTTGTAAAGCTTGCCGGACAGGTTAACCGGCGAACCGTGGGTCAGATGGCCGCCGTGCGCCAGATTCATGCCCAGAATGGTGTCGCCCGGCTGCAGCAGCGCGGTATAGACGGCGAAGTTCGCCTGCGAACCGGAGTGCGGCTGCACGTTGGCGTAGTCGGCGCCAAACAGCTCTTTGGCGCGATCGATCGCCAGCTGCTCGACGATATCAACATATTCGCAGCCGCCGTAATAGCGTTTGCCCGGATAGCCTTCCGCATATTTGTTGGTCAGCTGAGAACCCTGCGCCTGCATCACGCGCGGACTGGTGTAGTTTTCCGAAGCAATCAGTTCGATGTGCTCTTCCTGACGCACTTTCTCCTGCTCCATTGCCTGCCACAATTCGGCATCATAATCGGCAATATTCATATCACGCTTTAACATCCGCTTCTCCTGACTCAGCTAACAATCTATTCGGCATTGAACGGCCCTTTTGGGCGAAGGCCAACAGTGTAAACCGTTTTGCCTGTTCAGGGATAGCCGGAAAGCGCGGTTTTTACGCAAACGATTGGCTTCACGGCTGGCAAGGGTTGATTACACTTTTCGCAGCGGTTTCTTGCTGGATATTTCCTCATCATGCGAATGCGAATTTTTCAACGCCGCGCGTTTTCTGCAACCTTTAATGCCCATAATTGCTTAAAGGTTATTTACAGCTTCAGGCTTTTCGCTATAAGATGTATTTAAAATGAAACTTATAAAAATCCCAGGAGCACACCATGTTAGACGCGCAGACTATCGGCACGATCAAAGCCACTATTCCCGCTTTGCTGCAAACCGGCCCTGCCCTGACCGCCCATTTTTACGACCGGCTGTTCGCACACCATCCGGAGCTGAAAGATATTTTCAATATGAGTAACCAGCGCAACGGCAATCAGCGTGAGGCGCTGTTTAACGCTATTTGCGCCTACGCGAGCAATATCGAGAATCTGCCCGCTATCCTGCCCGCCGTGGAAAAGATCGCGCAGAAGCACACCAGCTTTGCGGTTCAGCCGGAACACTATCAGGTAGTAGGCGAACATCTGCTGGCGACGCTGGATGAAATGCTCAGTCCCGGTCAGGAAGTGCTGGATGCGTGGGGAAAAGCCTATGGCGTGCTGGCTGACGTGTTTATCCGGCGTGAAGAGGAGATTTATGAAGCCTCGGAGCATAAACCCGGCGGCTGGCGTACCCCGCGCGCCTTCCGCATTTCGGAAATTACGCCGCAAAGCGAAGTGATTAAAAGCTTTGTGTTCAGCCCGGTCGACGGCCAGCCGGTGGCGGATTATCAGCCGGGACAATATGTGGGCGTCTGGCTGCGGGACAAAGGGCTGGCTAATCAGGAGATCCGCCAGTATTCGCTTACCCGCGCACCCAACGGTAAAGATTACCGCATCGCGGTACGTCATGAAGCGACCGGCACGGTTTCCGGCTGGCTGCATCAGCAGGCGAAAGTGGGTGACGAAGTGCTGCTGACCGCGCCTGCCGGAGATTTCTTTCTGGATGTGACGCCGCAAACGCCGGTGACGCTGATTTCGGCAGGCGTTGGCCAGACACCCATGCTGGCGATGCTGTCGGTACTGGCGACGCAGCGTCATCCTGCGCAGGTACAATGGTTTCACGCGGCCGACAACGGCAAAACACACGCTTTTGCCGATGAGGTCGCAACGGCGGGCAGCAGGCTGCCGAATTTCTCGCAGCAGATCTGGTATAGCGATCCGCAGCCTGAGGATAGCGGTCGCTATAACAGTACGGGCCTGATGAATTTAGCGCCGCTCGCAGAGCAGCTCAGCGATCCGGCTATGCAGTTCTGTCTCTGTGGCCCGGTTGGCTTTATGCAGTTTGCAGCGGCGCAGTTGGTGAAAATGGGGATTGCAGCAGAACGCATTCACTACGAAGTCTTTGGCCCGCACAAGGTGCTGTAACAGGCGAAAAGGCCGGTAGAAAACCGGCCTTTTATGGCAAACAGTGAATCAGATCGCCTCTTCATCCTCTTCGCCGGTGCGGATACGCACCACGCGCGCGACGTCGAATACAAAGATTTTGCCATCGCCAATTTTTCCGGTCTGAGCGGTGCGCATAATGGTTTCCACGCAGGTATCGACGATGTCGTCAGCGACCACGATCTCAATTTTTACCTTCGGCAGAAAATCGACCATATATTCCGCGCCGCGATAGAGTTCGGTATGCCCTTTCTGACGGCCAAACCCTTTCACCTCGGTCACGGTCATGCCGGTGATGCCGACCTCGGCCAGCGCCTCACGCACGTCATCCAGCTTGAACGGTTTGATAATTGCATCGATCTTTTTCATGGCGAACCCTTGTTGTTCCCTCGCCTGCCGGAGGGTAAGCGTATTCAGTATATGTGCAGCGGAGAGGATCCGCCGCGCGGCCTGCCTCTTTTTCCGGGCTGATAACCTATCATATCTGCGCGGCGATGCGGCACAAAAAAACTACTCTTTAAAATCAGACGCATCCAGCTCGTGGCGCGACAACAGCTTATAAAATTCCGTGCGATTGCGCCCCGCCAGACGCGCCGCGTGCGTCACGTTGCCTTTCGTCATCTGCAGCAGCTTGCGCAGATAGTTGAGCTCGAACTGGTTGCGCGCTTCGGCAAAGGTTGGCAGCGCCGTGTTTTCGCCTGCCAGCGCCTGCTCGACCAGCGCCTCGCCGATTACCGGCGCCGAGCTTAGCGCCACGCACTGCTCGATCACGTTCACCAGCTGGCGCACGTTGCCCGGCCAGCTCGCGGCTATCAGGCGCTTCATCGCGTCGGTGGAGAAGCTGCGTACAAAGGGTTTATGTCGCTCGGCGGCCTGCTTCAGCAGATGGTTCGCCAGCAGCGGAATATCTTCCGCGCGCTCGTGCAGCGCCGGCAGGCGCAGCGTAACCACGTTCAGGCGATAATAGAGATCCTCGCGAAACTCTTTTTTCTCCATCGCTTTCGGCAGGTCGCGATGGGTAGCGGAGATAATGCGCACGTTGATATCCAGATCGCGGTTGCTGCCCAGTGGCCGTACCTTGCGCTCCTGCAGCACGCGCAGCAGCTTAACCTGCAGCGCCTGCGGCATATCGCCAATCTCATCCAGAAACAGCGTACCGCCTTCCGCCGCCTGAAACAGGCCTTCACGCTGGCTTACCGCGCCGGTAAAAGCGCCTTTGGCGTGCCCGAACAGCTCCGACTCCAGCAGCTGTTCCGGCAGCGCGCCGCAGTTGATGGCGATAAAGGCTTTGCCCGCTCTGGGACTGGCGGCGTGGATAGCCTGCGCCAGGATCTCTTTGCCGGTGCCGCTCTGGCCGTTAATCAGCACGCTGACGTCCGACTGCGCCACCATTCTGGCCTGCTCCAGCAGCCGCAGCATCACCGGGCTGCGGGTTACGATGCTCTCGCGCCAGGCGTCGTCGCTGGCCGGCGCTCGCTGGGCTAAAGCCTGATCGATGGCGCTGTAGAGCGCGTCGCGATCCACCGGCTTGGTAAGAAAGCTGAAGACACCCTGCTGCGTGGCGGAAACGGCTTCGGGAATAGAGCCGTGAGCGGTGAGAATGATTACCGGCATACCGGGATGGCTTTTTTGTACCTCGGCGAACAGCGCCAGGCCGTTCATCTCATCCATGCGCAGATCGCTGATCACCAGATCGATACGCTCGTTCTGCAGCGTGCGCAGCGCTTCCGCGCCGCTCTCTGCGGTAAATACGCTAAAGCCTTCGCTGCCCAGACGCATGCCCAGCAGCTTTAACAGGCCGGGATCGTCATCCACCAGCAGCAGGTTGGCCGATTTCTTGATCATCGTTGCGTTCCTTTTTCCGCGTCGTTTTTCTCACCGTGACCGTCAGCGCCATCCGGCGAACGACGGGAAGAGAGCTGGCGCTCGATATCCGTCAGCGTATCCAGCTTGCGTCGGGTGACTTTCAGCTCATCGCTCAGCGCCGCGTGCTGCTGGCGTAGCGCGTCCAGCTGAGCGTCGCTGCTCTGTTGCAGATGATGATAGCGAGTCCGTTCTTCGGAAAGCTGCAGTTGCGCCATCTGATTATCGCGCCAGAGCTGCAGCAGCGTGCGTATAGCGGCGGGATAGCTGCGGCTGAAGGCATCCAGCTGCAGCATATACTGACGTCTTTCTACGGGCGTCACGTTGCCGTTGGCCATCAGGATCGCGCCTTTAAACACGCCCTGCCAGCTGTCGCCGCTTTGCTGGCGTGCCACGGCGCGCGCGTCGGCCGGAGAGAGCCTGGCCGCACAGTCCATCGCCCGCAGCCAGTAGAGCGAGTTACTGGTTTTGTTCTCTTCCACATCCCAGATCCGCGCGCACTCCGCCAGCTGATAGTCGACGACCTTCGCTTCGGGTTCAACAGGCGCTTTGTGCCCGACGATTTTAGCGCCGGGCGCTTTGTCCACACAGGCTACCAGCACGCCGGCCAGCAGCACGACCAGCGTGTATTTGCCCGACCGCGTAAAGAATTCCGCATCGGGAAAAGAGAAGAGTGAACGCATTATTTGTTCTCGCCAATGGAGTTAAGTTCGATGCGAAAGCAGACGTCAGCCTCTTTGCTGGCAACCAGCTGCAGATCGCCCAGCAGGCGATGCACGCAGTCTTTGGCGATGCTCAGGCCCAGACCGCTGCCCTTAACCGCGCCTTTCCGCTGCTGGCTTCCCTGAAAGAAAGGTTCGAAGATCATCGCTCGCTCCGCATCCGGTATCGGCGTGCCGCTGTTGGCGACCTCGATGATGACCTTGCGACCCTGCGGCCAGCTGCGGATCCAGATAGTACCGGATTCGTCGCCGTAGTGTATCGCATTCGAATAGAGATTATCGATCGCCCTTGTCAGCAGGGCTTCGTCGGCCCGACACGTTTTTGCGGTCAGCGCGATATCGGTTCGAATCTGACGTTTGCGCGCGGTGAGGTTGTGGCTGCTGACGATGCGTTCAATCAGCGGCTCCAGCTCCACCGGCTTCAGCACCACCTGCGCCTCCGACAGCTTACGGTTGTAGTCCAGCAGCTGTTCAATCAACCGCTGCAGGTGCCGGCTACTCTCATCCAGGATGGTGACCACCTCGCGCTGATCGGCGGTAAGCGGGCCGGCGACCTCGTCCGCCAGCAGCGCCGTGCCTTCGCGCATACTGGCCAGCGGCGTTTTCAGCTCGTGGGAGATATGACGAAGGAATTCGTGCCGCTGCGACTCCAGCCAGGCCAGACGCTCGCTGAGCCACAGGATCCGCTGGCCGAGCGAACGCAGCTCGCGCGGCCCTTTCAGCGCCAGGTTATGTCCCGCCGAACGGCCCTCGCCAAGCCGGTTGATCATGCGCTCGACCGCCTTGACCGGCCCGATAATCATGCGGGTAAAGAGCAGCACCAGCCCAAGACTGAGCAGAAACAGGATCAGCGCCTGCCAGCCGAAATACTGGCCGCGCTCGGCGATTTCCCGCTGCAGCTGTAGCCCTCGTGAAAAGACCGCCTCGCGCGTCGACTGCGCCAGCTGGCCGTTGGCGGCGGAAAATTTTTCCAGATTATCGGAGGCCGTTTTTACCGGACTGCTGTTGTCGCAGTCGATTTTCGTCAGCCCGGCGAGCAGCTGCTGCAGCGACTGCGTCAGGCGGTCGTCGGGTACCGCTGCCGCCTGCTCTTCCAGCATACGGGTATATTTGGTGCGCTGGGTTTGATAGAGGTTGGCGAGCATGGGATCGTCGAGTACGCAGTACTGGCGGTAGCTGCGTTCCAGCTCCAGCGCGGTGCGCGCCATCGCTTCGCTGCGGCGCACGTCGGTCAGCGTGTTACGGTTGATATCCGCCGCCTGGATGCTTAACGCCGACAGGCTTTCCCACGCCTGCCAGGCCAGCACCAGCAGCGGCAGCAGCACCAGAAGAAACGCCATCAGCACCAGCTGACGCAGCGATCGGGGAAACAGACGCCATTTTTTCACGGGAAGCTCTCATGTTTTTAGTCAGCCCGATGCTAGCCGACTGCGCCGCGAGAGAAAAGCTTTGTCTTAAAACGAAAAATGGCAGGCTCCAGGAGCCTGCCATGATGCGATGCCGATAAGGTCGACATGCCGGAATAGGTGGTGCCTAACTCAACGTTGCGCCCTGAGTGTGATAGAGCCGGAGCTGTATCGGTCTCGCTGGACGGCAGGCACCGTATTGTGCGTCATTCGGAACGTTATGAAGCGCTTGACCGCTTGCGCAGGGCTGTCATAACCAGGTGAATGAGCCACTGCGGTTAGCATAGCAATTTCCGTGCCAGTTTTAAAATATATTTACAATCGGTTGGTTTTAAACGCTTTTTGCAGAAAAAACACGGCAACCCATACCGCTCCCCGCTACAAACTGTCGTCAATCGGTAACAGGATTAGGATTATCCTTATGATTCTATCTTTATCAATCAGTTAGATGTCGCCATTGAGAGACAGCCAGTTTTTACGCTGTCGTTAATTTGCAACAGCCGCTTAACCGTCATAAAAAAAGGCAGCCGAAGCTGCCTTTTTGGGTCAGGACTGAATCAGCCTAACTGCTTGCGCGCGTTGCGGAAGATCCGCATCCACGGGCTGTCTTCGCCCCACTCCGCCGGATGCCATGAGTTGCTGACGGTACGGAACACGCGCTCCGGATGCGGCATCATAATGGTAACGCGGCCGCTTTCGTTAGTGACCGCAGTGATGCCGTTTGGCGAACCGTTAGGGTTAGCGGGATAGGTTTGCGTCACTTTGCCGAAGTTATCGACGAAGCGCAGCGCCACCAGGCCTTTGCTCTCAAGCTGAGCCAGATGCGCGTCATCACGCACTTCCACAAAACCTTCGCCATGCGATACGGCAATCGGCATTTGCGATCCCGCCATGCCGGCCAGCAGCAGCGACGGGCTGGCCGCCACTTCCACCAGGCTGAAGCGAGCCTCAAAGCGCTCGGACTGGTTGCGCACAAAGCGCGGCCACTCTTCGCTGCCAGGGATCAGTTCGCGCAGGTTAGACATCATCTGGCAGCCGTTGCAGACGCCCAGCGCCAGCGTCTGCGGACGATGGAAGAAGGTTTCGAACTCGTCGCGCACGCGGCTGTTGAACAGAATCGATTTCGCCCAGCCTTCGCCTGCGCCCAGCACATCACCGTAGGAGAAGCCGCCGCAGGCCACCAGCGTCTGGAAATCCTCCAGACCACGGCGACCGGCCAGCAGGTCGCTCATATGCACGTCGATGGCGTCGAAACCGGCACGATGGAACGCGGCCGCCATCTCGACATGAGAGTTGACGCCCTGCTCGCGCAGCACGGCTACTTTCGGCCGCGCGCCCGTGGCGATATAAGGCGCGGCGATATCCTCTTCCGGACGGAACGAGAGCTTCACGTTCAGACCCGGATCGAGATCGTTTTTCTTCGCTTCATGCTCCTGATCGGCGCACTGCGGATTATCGCGCAGTCGCTGCATCTGCCAGGTCGTTTCCGCCCACCAGGTGCGCAGCGTGGTGCGGCTTTCGCTGTAGACCGCAGAATCGCCGGAGGTAATAACGAAGCGATCGCCCGGCAGCGCGCGGCCGAGGAAATGCACGCAGTCAGCCAGGCCGTGCGCGGCAAAGATCTGCTCTACCTGCTCGCGCTCCTCTGCGGCGATCTGGATCACCGCGCCCAGCTCTTCATTGAACAGCGCGGCCAGCGAGTCGCCGCCCAGCGCGGCAATATCCGCCTCGACGCCGCAGTGGCCGGTAAAGGCCATTTCCGCCAGCGTCACCAGCAGGCCGCCATCGGAACGGTCATGGTAGGCCAGCAGCTTGCCGTCGGCCACCAGCGCCTGCATGGCGTTAAAGAAGCCCGCCAGCTTGTTGGCGTCGCGCACGTCGGCTGGCTTGTCGCCAAGCTGACGATAAACCTGCGACAGCGCCGTCGCGCCCAGCGCGTTAGCGCCCTCACCCAGGTCGATCAGCAGCAGCGCGTTATTACGCTCAGGCTGAAGCTGCGGCGTGACGGTGCGACGAACATCTTCCACGCGGGCGAAAGCGGTGATCACCAGCGATAGCGGCGAGGTCATCTCGCGCTGTTCGGCGCCCTGCTGCCAGCGAGTTTTCATCGACATGGAGTCTTTGCCGACCGGAATAGTGATGCCCAGCGCCGGACAAAGCTCTTCGCCCACCGCTTTCACCGCTTCGTACAGACCGGCGTCTTCGCCCGGATGGCCGGCTGCCGCCATCCAGTTGGCGGAAAGCTTGATGCGCTTCAGCGAGCCAATCTGCGTGGCGGCAATATTGGTGATCGCTTCGCCCACGGCCAGGCGGCCGGAAGCGGCGAAGTCCAGCAGCGCGACCGGCGCACGTTCGCCCAGCGCCATCGCTTCGCCGTAGTAGCTGTCCAGGCTGGCGGTAGTTACCGCGCAGTCAGCGACCGGAATCTGCCACGGGCCGACCATCTGATCGCGCGCCACCATGCCGGTGACGCTACGGTCGCCGATAGTAATCAGGAAGGTTTTTTCCGCCACGGTCGGCAGATGCAGCACGCGATTAACGGCATCGGCAACGGTGATAGCTTCGCGCGTCAGCGGCTCGCCTTTGGCTTTCAGCGTGGCGACGTCGCGGGTCATTTTCGGCGTCTTGCCCAGCAGCACGTCCAGCGGCATATCGATCGGCTTGTTGTCGAAGTGGCTGTCGCTGAGCGTCAGGTGCATCTCTTCCGTAGCTTCGCCGATAACGGCGTAAGGCGCGCGTTCACGCTGGCAAAGCGCGTCAAACTGCGCCAGTTTTTCCGGCGCGACGGCCAGCACGTAGCGTTCCTGGGATTCGTTGCACCAGATTTCCAGCGGGCTCATGCCCGGCTCGTCGCTCAGGATATCGCGCAGGTTAAAGCGGCCGCCACGCTCGCCGTCGCTGACCAGTTCCGGCATGGCGTTAGAGAGGCCGCCCGCGCCCACGTCGTGGATAAACAGGATCGGGTTCTCTTCGCCCAGCTGCCAGCAGCGGTCGATCACTTCCTGACAGCGGCGCTCCATTTCCGGGTTGTCGCGCTGTACCGAAGCGAAATCCAGATCGGCGTCGGACTGGCCGGAAGCCATTGAAGAGGCGGCGCCGCCGCCCAGGCCGATATTCATTGCCGGGCCGCCGAGCACGATCAGCTTAGCGCCCACGCTGATTTCGCCTTTCTGCACGTGATCGGCGCGAATATTGCCGATGCCGCCAGCCAGCATAATCGGCTTGTGGTAGCCGCGCAGCTCGACGCCGTTGTGGCTGTTGACCTCTTCTTCATAGGTGCGGAAGTAGCCGGTCAGCGCAGGACGGCCGAACTCATTGTTAAACGCCGCGCCGCCCAGCGGGCCTTCGGTCATGATATCCAGCGCGGTAACGATACGGTCAGGCTTGCCGAAATCCTCTTCCCACGGCTGCTCAAAGCCGGGAATACGCAGGTTGGAAACGGAGAAGCCCACCAGCCCCGCTTTAGGTTTCGCGCCGCGGCCTGTAGCGCCTTCGTCACGGATTTCGCCGCCGGAACCGGTCGCCGCGCCAGGCCAGGGAGAAATGGCCGTTGGGTGGTTATGGGTTTCCACCTTCATCAGGATATGCGCTTCTTCCTGATGGAAATCGTAGCGGTCGCCATCGGCGTAGAAACGACCGACCTGCGAGCCTTCCATTACCGCCGCGTTGTCTTTATAAGCAGAGAGCACGTGTTCCGGCGTTTTTTCAAAGGTGTTCTTGATCATTTTAAACAGCGATTTCGGCTGTTTTTCCCCGTCGATAATCCAGTCGGCGTTGAATATTTTGTGACGGCAGTGCTCCGAGTTCGCCTGGGCGAACATATAGAGCTCAATGTCGTTAGGGTTGCGCCCGAGTTTCTCGAAAGCCTGCTGCAGATAGTCGATTTCATCTTCCGCCAGCGCCAGCCCCAGCTTGCGGTTGGCCTGCTCCAGCGCTACGCGGCCTTCGCCCAATACGTCCACGCTGGTCAGCGCGGTGGGTTCATGGTGCGCGAAAAGCTGGGCTGCCTGCGACAGATCGCTGAGGACGATTTCCATCATGCGGTCGTGCAGCAACGCGGCCAGCTGCGGCCACTGCGCCTCGGTTAACTGCGGCGCTTTGACATAGAAAGCCAGTCCGCGCTCCAGGCGCTTTACCTGCGGCAGATCGCAGTTGTGCGCGATATCCGTTGCTTTGGAAGACCAGGGAGAAAGGGTTCCCGGACGAGGCGTCACCAGCAGCAGACGTCCTTCGGGAGTGTGTTCGGCGAGAGACGGGCCATATTTCAGCAGGCGCTGCAGACGCGCTTTTTCAGCCTCGTTAAGCGGGGCGCTGAGATCGGCGAAATGGACATACTCGGCGTAAATGTCGCTCACTGGCAGGTGAGCGTCCTGAAAGCGGGCCAGCAGTTTGTTAATACGAAATGCCGACAGAGCGGGCGAACCACGCAGAATTTCCATCATAAAGATCTCTCGTCAGAGCGCCAGGCGACGCTTCTTTGGGCGCAACAGGGAAAACGGGCGCCATTATAGAGAATCCCCGCCGGTTACGAAACCGTTTGCGCAGAATTTATCTCGCTGGGGAATTGGCTGAAAAGCGCACAATTTTGCATGATTTCAGTTGCGCGGGCGTCAGGAGTTGCGCAAAATGCCCCACGCTCAGGGCCTCTTACAGACCACAAATACTGCCGTTACAGACAGAATCCTGAGAGAAATCGAGAGATAACCATTTGAAACGCCTGAAAATTAATTATCTGTTCATCGGGCTGGTGACGGTACTGCTCGCGCTTGCGCTGTGGCCGTCGATCCCGTGGCACAGCAGCGGGCTGAACCAGACGGAACAGATAAAAGCACGGGGAGTTTTGCGCGTCAGCACGCTCAATTCGCCCCTGACTTACTACACAGTGAATAAAGCACCGGCCGGTATGGATTACGAGTTGGCGAAGCGCTTCGCCGATTATCTGGGCGTGAAGCTACAGATTACGGTGCGTCAAAACCTCAGCGAGCTGTTTGACGATCTGGAAGAAGGCAAAGCGGACGTGCTGGCTGCCGGGCTGATCTACAACAGCGATCGCCTGGCGCGTTTCCGCACCGGCCCAACCTACTATTCCGTTTCCCAGCAGCTGGTCTACCGGATGGGCAAACCGCGTCCGCCGAATCTGGGCGCGCTGAAAGGCCGTCTGACGGTGGCTTCCGATTCCGCTTTCGCCTCCACGCTGCGGGATATTCGGCAAAACCAGTATCCCGACCTGGACTGGGCCATCTCGACCGATCAGAGCCCTAACGCGCTGCTGGAGGCGGTAGCGGACGGCAAGCTGGACTATACGGTTGGCGATTCCGTCTCTATCGCGCTGCTGCAGCGCATCCATCCGCAGCTGGCCGTCGCCTTCGACATCACAGACGAAGAGCCGGTCACCTGGTATATGCAGCGCGACGATGACGACAGCCTCTACGCGGCCATGCTGGACTATTTTAACCAGATGGCGGAAGAAGGCGCGATGGCGCGGCTGGACGAGAAGTATCTGGGCCACGTCGGCACCTTCGACTATGTCGATACCCGCACTTTCCTGCGCGCTATCGACAGTATGCTGCCCGCTATTCGCCCGCTGTTTGAGAAATACGCCAGCGACATCGACTGGCGGCTGCTGGCCGCCATCTCCTGGCAGGAGTCGCACTGGAATCCGCAGGCGACCTCGCCTACCGGCGTGCGCGGCATGATGATGCTGACCCGCAACACGGCGGACAGCGTCAACGTCAGCGACAGAACCGATCCGGAGCAGAGCATTCGCGGCGGCAGCGAGTATCTGGTGAAGATGATGGAGAAGGTGCCGGCGACCATTCCGGAAGACGAGCGCATCTGGTTCGCGCTGGCCGCCTACAACATGGGTTATGCGCATATGCTGGACGCGCGCAGGCTGACAGAGAAGCAAAAAGGCAATCCGGACAGCTGGGCCGACGTCAAGCAGCGTCTGCCGATGCTGAGCCAGAAGCGCTACTACAGCCAGACCACTTACGGCTACGCGCGCGGACAGGAAGCCTACAACTACGTGGAAAATATTCGCATCTATCAGCAGAGCCTGTCGGGCTATCTGCAGGATCAGGAGAGAAAGCTGGCCCAGCAGGCGGCGATGGAGGCGCAGTTAGGTCAGGGCTATCCGACCGTGGAGCCGCAGGTGGCGCTGAACTGAAAGAAAAAGGCGCCGATGGCGGCGCCTTAAAGCGGGCTATTGCTTCTGCTGCGCTTCCGCTCGCAGCCGGTCGCGTAGCGCTTTTTTCTCCGCGCGGCGATGCCGGAAGAAATCGCTAAGCATGGCGGCACAGTCGGCGGCCAGTACGCCCTGCTCCACCTTCACCTGGTGATTCATCCCAACGTGGCCCAATACATCCAGCAGCGACCCTGCGGCGCCGGTTTTCTCATCTTTGGCGCCAAACACCAGCCGCCCTACTCTGCCGTGCACCATCGCGCCGGCGCACATCACGCACGGCTCCAGCGTTACGTAGAGCGTGGTATCCAGCAGCCGATAGTTCTCCAGCACCTTGCCGCCCTGCCGCAGCGCCATAATCTCCGCATGGGCAGTCGGATCGTGGTGGCCGATAGGCCGGTTCCAGCCTTCACCGATAACGGTATCGCCCTGCACCAGCACCGCGCCGACCGGCACTTCGCCTTCTTCCCAGGCGCGGCGCGCCAGCGTCAGAGCATGGCGCATCCACTTTTCATCAATTAGGGTATCGCTCACCTGAGTCTCCAGCCAAAAATCGCCGGGCAGTATACCCGTTTACTCCAGCTGTTGCAGTTCGCCCTGCGGCGTGACGCGCCAGCGATGCTGGCAGAAGAAAAGCAGCGGGTTATCCTGCTTGCTGTCGCTATAGCCGCTGTAAAGCTGCAGAGGCGTGCCGATTTGCTCTTCCAGCCGCGCCACCTTTTCATGTCCCAGGCAGCGCATCGCCAGTAAACGGCCGCCATAGCCGCGCGTCATCTGGCTGGCGATCAGCTTCACCTTTGGTAAAAAGGCGGAGTCGAAATAGACTTTCTCGACCAGCGACTGCGGCGAACCGGTAATCAGCCAGACATCGGCGTCCGAGCTGTTCAGATAGTCGGTAAGGCGCTGCTGCACCACGGGAAAAGCGGTGACCCGCAGGCGGAACCACTGCGCGAAAGCCTGTTCTCGCGCCATCAGCTTCTTTTCGCTGTGGCCGAAGGTGATTGCCCACAGCAGCAGGCTCATCGGCCAGCGCGCGGCGCGTCCTTTAATCAGCAGGCCAGCGCCGACCACGGGCAGCAGCGGCGCCACCAGCAGCAAATTGAGCGGCTGTCGCCATAACAGATAGCGCATAAAGGTGCCGAACATATCCTGCTGATGCAGCGTGCCGTCGAGATCGAAAAACACCACGCGTCGTTCCTGACCAGTTACCAAACCTCTCTCCTCGGGGAACTCCCCAACCTGGCGCGTCTTGCGCGGTAATGACACTTTTGCCTTTAATAATAGTGGACGCTGAGACAATGATGTCAAAACTGGGCCGTATGGCTCAGCCAATGCTTTCCTGTAGAGCTGCCCGCAGAAAGCCGCCGTGTCGGGCCAGCAAGGCTTTGGCTTCAGTGGCGTCGACGCCGCTGAGCACCATCAGGATAGCGGTTTTTACCTCCCAGGCCGTTTGCCGCAGCGCTTGCTCCGCCTCTTCCCGTTCGCAGCCTGTTGCCTGGCAAACCATGCGGCAGGCGCGATCGACCAGCTTGACGTTGGTAGCCTGCATATCCACCATCAGGTTCTGATAAACCTTGCCGATTTTTACCATCGCGCCGGTTGAGATCATATTCAGTACCAGCTTTTGCGCCGTTCCCGACTTCAGCCGCGTCGAGCCGGTCAGCGCTTCCGGCCCGACCACAGGGGAAATAGCGATAGCCGCTTCGCGCGCGATGGGCGAATCGGGATTGCAGGAAATCGCCGCCGTGCGGCAGCCCAGCTCGCGAGCGAAACGCAAAGCGCCAATAACATAAGGCGTACGCCCGGAAGCGGCCAGGCCAATCACCATATCCTGCGGCGTCAGCTCAAGCGCCTGCAGATCGCTGACGCCCAGCTCTTCGTTGTCTTCGGCGCCCTCCACCGCTTTCAGCAACGCGCCCGGCCCGCCGGCAATCAGGCCGATAACCAGACCGTGCGGTACGCCAAAGGTTGGCGGACATTCGGAAGCATCCAGCACGCCGAGACGTCCACTGGTGCCCGCGCCCATATAAATCAGCCGACCGCCGGCCTGCAGCGACTGCGCGGCGGCGTCAACCGCCTGCGCCACTGCCGGCAGCGTCTGGCGAACCGCTTCCGCAACGGTGGCGTCCTGTTCGTTAAATTTCTTCACCATCTCCAGCGTGGAGAGGCTGTCCAGCTCCATTGTCTCGGGGTTGCGCGTTTCAGAAATCAGTGCGCCAAGATTCATGCTATCCTCTCAAATGAATTTTTAATTCAATAAACGGCTGAATGGTTGAATATTATATTCATACCTATCTCACAGGCGCCTTTTTTTCGCTTATGGCCCGCCTTGCGTAGGGTTGTCCGGCGTGCTGAACCGTGTACAGGTCTTTTTAAGGAGAAGCCAATGAGCTCACTGCTACGCATTCGACAACTTTATCCTTCGCTGGCGCTGAACGAACGGCGCCTGGCGGACTTTTTGCTGTCGCAGCCGGACAAGGCGCGCCATCTCAGCTCGCAGAAACTGGCGGAAGAAGCGGGCGTCAGCCAGTCCAGCGTGGTGAAATTCGCGCAAAAGCTGGGCTACAAAGGTTTTCCGGCGCTGAAGCTGGCGCTAAGCGAATCCCTGGCGAAAAAAGACGCCATTACCGTACACAACCTGATCTTAAGCGACGATCCGTTAAAAGTCGTGGGCGAGAAGCTGCTGGCGGAGAAGCAGTCCGCGATCCGCGCCAAGCTGGATATCAATAGCGAGGAGAAGCTGCTGGAAACGCTGCGGCTGCTGAAAGAGGCAAAACGTATCGTTCTGGTAGGTATCGGCGCATCCGGGCTGGTAGCGAAGGATTTTTCATGGAAACTGATGAAGATAGGCATTCACGCCGTGGCTGAACAAGATATGCATGCGCTGCTGGCAAGCGTGCAGGCGCTGGAACCGGGCGATGTATTGCTGGCTATCTCCTATACCGGCGAAAGGCGTGAGATCAACCTGGCCGCTCAGGAAGCACGTCGTGCCGGCGCCAGCGTGCTGGCGTTTACCGGCTTTACGCCCAATACGCTGCAGCAGTGCGCCACTCACTGCCTTTATACAGTAGCCGAAGAGCAAACCACCAGCAGCGCCGCGATATCCTCGACATCGGCACAGCTGGCGCTGACCGATTTGCTGTTTATGGCGCTGGTGCAGCACGATCCCGAGCGCGCTTCCAGCCATATTCGTCACAGCGAGGCGCTGGTGAAAAAGCTGGTTTAGCTTCACAGAAGGAAATGCTTTAACCCTCTGTTTCGTCAGGAAGCGATTTAGTATACTTTACCGCTTCTGAGCCTCATCTGTTGCGGATGCATAACTATGAAAGCAGGCAGTTTCGAAAGGATTATCGATGAGGAGTTTCTGCAGAGAAACGTCAGTTCGGACGTTATTATCGCCGGAAATGGAGCTGGTAATCAGCCTGTAAGACATATTGTGTTCGGGGTCGACGGTAGCTTTCTGCGCCATGCTTTTATTACTATTCAGTCGATAACGGAAGCCTCGTCTGATGAAGCATTCCATTTTCACCTGATCACCGCTGAAGACGTTAGCCATCTGGCGGATAAATTCAGTGCTTTATTGCCTGGCCGTATTCACACTCTTACGCTGCATAAAATAGCTTCTGCTCTTTTCGCGGACTTTCCCACTACTCAGCTTTTTACTAAAGCTACCTACTACCGTCTGCTGGCGCCCCACTTCTTAAAAGAGGCGGCTACGCTTCTTTACCTTGATGCGGATATCGTTTGTCTTAATGATTTCGCGGCGTTATGGCATCTCCCGCAGGCCCGGCAAATACCGGCTTTTGTTGTGCTTGAGGAAGAAGGTTTACGCGCTGAACTGGCGAACAACATAGCGCTGAAAAGCGATCGTTACTTCAATGCCGGAGTAATGTTAATTGACGTAGCGTGCTGGAAAGAGCAAAGAATTTCGCTGCAGGCCTTTGCGGTGCTAAGTGAAAGAGGCTCAGCTTTACAATATTTGGATCAGGATGCGCTGAATATCGTATTGGAAGAACATTTTACTACGCTTGATAGAAAATATAATACCATTTTTAAACCCGGACATGGGCGCGAAGATTACAGGGCTCTACCGCCGAAAGAAACTGTCTTTTTGCATTATGCCGGCGCGGACAAACCATGGCAGCAGTGGAATAAACAGGCGGTGTGCAACTATTACGCTGAGATATATAAGCGTTCAGTTTGGGCAGCGCAACCCTACGATCTGCCAAAAAACGATCAGCAGGCAAAAAAGATGTATAAGCTGATGTTCAGAGAAGGGAAAGTGATTAAAGGATTGAAGTGGTATATCAAATACTACCTGTTACGTTATCTAAAATGAGTACCTGAAATGAATTTGATAAAAAGCCAGCATAAATTGATTTATAACATTTGCTTTTTGGCCCTGGCCGTAGCGCTTACTTCCGATCTTTTTCTTCAGGGGCTGCCGGAGAAGATTTTTTATCTGGTAAGCTATATTGGCATTATTTTTACCCTGCATCACATATGGGTTAATCATAAGCTTCCGGTTGAAAATCGCGCACTGCTGGCATTTATGATTGCTCTGGTTCTGATGGCTGCGGCCAGGATTATTTGGGGAGCGTGCTTTAAACAGACAGACTGGAAAGATATCCACGATAATTACGTCGTTGGCGGTAAACGTTTTTTACTGTCAATTTTTGTTATTTTTTGGTTCTATAAAGCGCGTGAACAGCTTAATAAAACCTCGCTAACCGCGGCCATTGCCCTGATCCTGGCAGGCTTAATCTACACGCTCTGGTTCGCTTTCCAGGCACATGCTAATAACGATCCACGTATTAAGCTGACCGCAGATGCGGCGACAACCGCGTCCTACCTGACCGTTTTCGTCTCGATGACCTGTCTCTACCTGGCCTTCCAGCGTTTTAAAAGCAGTGCCTTTTCAATACTGCTCTTTTTTACCATTTTGGCCGTTAACGTCACCTTAGTAATTCTGACCGAAACACGCTCTGCAGTACTTTATGCACCTGTTATGTACGTGCTTTTTTTCATGATGAACTACAGAAAAATTCATAAAGCTGTCCTGTATAGCTGTCTTGCTGTATTCCTGGCCGTTATTATCGGAACGCCTTATGCTATCTGGGATCGTATGAGCCAGATAAAAAGCGATATCGCGAACTATCATCAAAACAATGATACTTCTATCGGCGCCCGTTTCTCTATCTGGAAATCTGGCTGGCATAGCGTTAATTTTGGCATCGTGGGCCAAAATTCTAACGACCGTACAGAAAAAGCCCGTAATTATATTGTAAAATATGAAAGAGACAATCCGGAGGCCTGGAAAAACGTCGCTTATCATTTGCATAATGATATGCTGGAAGTCATCTCTCTACACGGCATTCTGGGTATTGTAGCCTTACTGGCTTTCTATCTTACCGGTATAATTTTTTCATTGACTAAAAGAATGCGCAGAAACAACGGCGTACTTTTTATTGTATTGCCAACCTTTCTTTTTGGTCTGGCCGATACGGTATTGATCCAGGGCAATACCGTATTGCTGATCTGTATCTGTCTGGCAATGATGGTGACCGCTTACCGCCACGGCTCTGACGAGCCAGAAATTTAATATCAATAAAAGTAAAGCGCATGTAACTAATACATGCGCTTTACATAATGCTAACGACCGCTACATGGATGACCACTACGAACCCGTAGGAAAAAAATGATGAATTTTGACTTGAGAACCAAAAACCAAAGCGCGCTACATTTTTTAATGCTGTTAGTTATCCTTGCCTGCTACAATACGGTATTTTTTTCCCAATATGGTTTTTCCGATGACTGGGCCTGGCTTTATGGTTCTGTTAATAATCCCTTCGAACTTTTAAAATGGGATATATTAACGGGAAGACCTTCTTATGGCGTTATCCGCTGGTTGTGCTCTTTTATGGTTGGCTCCATATCCTCCTTGAGGATCTTTCGTTTCCTTTCCGTTTTTACTATTTTTTTACTCTGCGTCTTTATCTATAGATTTATCAGTAAAAGGAATTTGTTTTCCAGCGATTTACAAAGGGCCGTTTTCGCCCTGCTGATTTGTCTGCTTCCCTCTTTCCAGGTTTACGCAGCATGGACCATCTGCTTTCCTTTTGTTACTTCCGTTATTCTTGCCGGCCTGAGCTATGAGTTTCTGTCAAACAAAAGTGGAATAAGGAACGTTTTGATTTCTCTCTGCTTATTGATAGTGGCCTTTTCAATCTACCAGCCCACAGCAATGTGTTTTGTGTTCTTTGCTTTTCTGGATCTGGTGATGGTAAAAGATAAGATTAAACCGGCAAGATTTATTGTACCGGCTCTGGTACTTTTTCTTGGTATGGCCGCCGCGCTGTTTCTGGCAAAGGCGCTCCCGCTGATGATTTTTGGTGAGTTAATCAACAGAACAACTATTTCCTTCGATTTATTGAGTAAGATAAGGTGGTTCGTAAGCGAACCTTTGGTTAATGCTCTCTGCAACTTTAATCTGGGAAAAAAAGCGCTTTACCTGACGTTTTCTTCTTTGATAGTTATCCATGGCATTTATTCGTACTCTAAATATCATGGCAAAAAGTATCTTATCTTTTACGTAGCGCTTTTTGCTTTGGCTGCTTCCGCGCCAGGTTTACTGGTGAAAGAGAGCTGGGCTGCCTATCGTACCGTTCCTGCCATTACTATGGTGATAACCACGCTCTTTCTCGCTGGCGTGTTTGCGCTTTTTGAGAAGAAAAACCTGAGCAATAAAGCGTATTTCTCTTTGGCAATACTTGTGCTGATGTCAGCAAATAACAATGTTCAGGCAGGTTTTTCCACACCGCAACAAATTGAGTATCAGGTATTAAAGAAAGAGATATTGAATAAAATTCCGCAAGACTATACCGGCACTTTATATTACAAAAAAGCAGATAGCCAATCGCGTCCTTATACAGGATCGCAAAAATATGATGAATTCGGTGCATTCTCGTTAGGGATGGACTGGACTTTCCAGGGCATGGCGCAAAATATTAAAGACGAAGACAAAATGCAATATAAAATTGCTACTACCCCTATGATTTCAGAGCATAATATTTGCAATGAAAATTGTACGGTGATTGATATAGCTAATAAATAATTCTTTAAAGCGGCCAAAAGCCGCTTTAAGATATTTTCTCATAACGTTAAGGTTTTTCAGGCCAGACAATATCCGGAGCTTTACTGATATCAACTCTGTTCAGCAATACCCGGTATTTTTTCCATGCGGCAAGTTTATTTTTTTCCTCTTCTGTGGCCTCATCAAGATCAACAGCATCAAGAAGCGGTGCCATTTCAACTGTTGCTTCTGCCAATAACGTTTTACGCTCTGCTTCTGCAGCCACACTAAGTTGTTCTTGCGTTGGAGGTGGCGGATCGACAAGGACAGGATAGCCTTTGCTATCAGCAGTGATTATCTTTCCCTGAGCCTGGCCATTGAGCAAGTTTTTATATTGCTCATCAGTAATTTCTACGACATCTTTAGGCCAGCCGTTAGCGCTGTCTTCATAAATCTCCTTAAAAGAATACAGAAAAAAACCGCCTTTTTCAGCACTATAATAATATCTTTCCATAATATCTCCTTAAATTAATAGCCAATTGCCAGCCAGTACATTTTGTGCTCTTTTTGTCCGTGTATCCATGTGAAATTAGAATTGCGGCCATCAAGAGGCTGTACCTGATGGTTGTAGGTTACATCATAGCCCTGAGCATAGTTTATTGTTGTAATACCTACCCAGAGCAGGCGATTTGGAACGCTAATATTAAGACCAACATTCACTACTTCGTTATAAGGGTTGCCATCAACTCGTCCCCCCTGGACAACAAGAGTACTTCCATGAAGATTTATTTTCGCCCACCAGTGATCGTTTGTTACGACAATTTGTCCGACATTATTTTGCAGCCAGTTTGATAACCATCCGCCCCATATCGAGCCATAAACGTTACCGTCTGACGCCACTTGTGCAGCGCCATTACCGGCATATAAAGAATTGGCTGAAAATATTTCGCGTTTGGCAGTTATTCTTCCATCTGCAGTAAAATTATGCCCTGAACTAATATCGCCTGTTGCATAATTAGCTACAAATGGTCTTTTTTCGCTCCAACCACCATTAGGATCGCCATCATTTGTGTGCATAAGATAATAATTGGCACCGTCAAATCGCCAGAATACACCTTTATTATTACAGACAATCCGATAGTTATCAGCTACCGGCGACCATACCTGTCCCTTCAACTCCCCGCCAGTAACCGGATAAGCACCGACATCGGCCGCGCTGAGCCCATTTTTTTGTGCCAGGCTTCCCAGGCCAAGATTGCTGCGCGCCTGCGCGGCGCTGCCGAGATCCGCCAGGTTTTTGCCGCTTTGCAAATAGCGATTGTCTAGCTGCGAGGTTGAGTTATTGAGCAGCGCTTTCAGCAGCGTCGCCTGCAAAGCTGCCGTGTCGCCATTATCGAGCACGTCGTTGCCTGACTTATCCGCCATAAAGCTGGCCACCACGGAGGCAATCGTCGACGCCTGACGCCAGACCTTATTCAGCTGTTCGCTTCTGGCGATGCCGCTTTCAAAACCCTTATCTACTGCCTCCAGCTTCTCAAACTCCTCCTGCGACAGAACATTAGCCTCCTCGCCCGTCGCAAAAGGTTTAAAATCATTTTTTGCCATTTTATTCTCCGTTAATTTCATAATTGACCGTTACGCCGGCAGGCTTCACCGCAAGATAGCCCTGCTTAATAATTTCTTTGGTCACGTTAGAGAGTTTTTTTGCCGTCACATAAACCGTTACCGTCATATCCTGGTTGTCGGTAAAAGTGATATTGATATCCTGATTGCTATAGATCTCATGAAGTATTTCAGGCAGCGTGTCCGCGGTGCCATCCCACTTATTGGCGCCGATTTTGGCGCGCAGCATGGTGCGATAGTCTTCATCGTCTACCCTTATAACGCCCGTGTCGGGTTCATATCTGCCTTTCCAGGTTCCCAGATCAAAGCCCAGCGAAGCTTTATCGAAAGTGAAAAAGTAATCTTCAATCGGCGCATTAATGCTTCTGCTACGCCCTATCCATTCGCCTAATATATCCAGCTGTGCGCCCGTGGCGTTATCGAGATCGAGCGCAGTGATGATTTCAGATAAGGCGTTGGCAATTTCTTCCTGAGGCCGCGTCGACAGATCGATATGCGCGACATAAAGCGGTTTATCCCGATGAGAGTTGGTGATTAAATCGGTGTATTTGCTCATGATGTCACCGTGACAGTAATATTATTTACATCACAGCTCGCAAATTCTTTGTAGCCGATGGCGATATTCGCTGATGATAATGCAGACTCGCTGCTGCCCAGTTGTAAATCAAGAATGTCATAGAACTGGCTGTCGGTGCTGTCCACGCCTGCCGTCAGGTTGGCTGGCGAATAGAGACGGCTGATCAGTACGCTATTGCCGATACCAAGATTGTTAATCCACGCGGCGATGGTTTTTTTGATCTTCTCCGCAATCGGGCTGGTATAGCCGGGAAGCGCTTTCAGCTCCAGCTTCAGATAAACCGGCACCGCCGTTGGGCGTGAAAAGCTAATCGCCTGCGGTGTGCCATAACTGTCGGCTATAACAAGCGTGGTGTTACCGTAAGTGCCCACGCCCAACGATTTCTTTTTACGGATGACTTCCGCGATGGCTGTCGCGTCGCCACCTTTTACCACGGCGGAAACGGTATGCGCCGGCAGGCCATTGGCATCGGTCACGTTGGTGTCATTCTGGTATAGCTTATGTTCAGTAACGCCTGCGATATTTGACAGTGCGCCATCCAGCGCGTCAAAGGTGGTCAGCGCCGTTAAAGCAACGCTTTGCGCCTGACGAGTGCGTAATTCCGCATCGGTTTCCGCTGCGCTTCCTGTGGCGGCCGCGCTTAAGTTGGTGACCGTCATCCAGCCGCGCGTCGGCGTGTTGATCTGGTTCACTGAACCGGCCACCGCGGCTACCGCGCCTGCCGCCGCGCAGGTTGCCGTCACCGTCACTTTGCCGCTGGTATCGATAATCACCGTCGCCGGAAGATTCCAGATCACGTTATTGCTGTCTCTGACCGAGCCATTAACGACAGTGGTGCCTGGCGTACCCGTTAATACCAGATCAACGGTGGAGTTGGTCGCCGCTTTGCGCACGATACCGTTGATTTTGACATTGCGCGTCAGCGCATCGCCACTGGCGGTCGAAGGCGAAAACGAGTTGTAGCAGGCTATCGCCATATTGTTGGCGTCATGGATGGCCAGCGCCACAATCGCTACCATCTGCCCGTCTTTGCTGTCCGGTTCCAGATAAGCATCCGAGCCGTAGATTTGTCGGAAATAGTTGGTCAGCGTGCTAAGGATTGTCTGATAATCAGGCGCGCTAATCCCCTGGGCCGTTATCGTCGCCGATAACCCCAGTCTGTCTGTGCTAAGAGCCATTATGCCTCGCTTGTTACTGTCGTCGTGCCGTACCGGGTCTCGACGGTTACCGTGATGACCGCCCGGCGAGAGGATGGGGAAAAAGTGAATTTAAAGGCAAGGATGGAGGTAACGCCTTCCGTCGCCAGAATGTGCTGGCGTAACACCAGCTCTATCGCCTGCGAGTTCTGCTTGCCGATCAGCGACTGCAGCCAGGGCGTGCCCTGCGTCGTATCCAGAAACCACTGTCCGTACCATAATTGCAGACGGGTTTTGATCGCCTGCGCCACGCATTCGGGCGAATTAACCAGAAAGGCGTCATCGCCTTTGCCAAAGGTATAATCGCCGCTGCTGTCTTCTCGTCGATATCTCATTGTGCTCCCTTTGTATAACTGCCGCCGCTCTGGACGCCGCCATGAACGTGACCGACCTGGCTGATGCCGCTGGCTATCTGATCGCCCGATGAAGTGATTTCGCCGTTAACCTGCAGATTGCCGTTTACCGTAAGCTGTGAGGTGGTGATATTGACCTCGCCGCTTTGCTTTAGCTCAATAAAGGCCTGGCCTTCATCGGTGCGAATCTGCAAAGCGTCAGTGCTGATAGCGCCGATTTTCTCTTTTTGCGACTGCGGGCCGACCAGCGCGAAGCCGTCCGACAGATCGTGCTGGCGCGGGTCCACCGGCTCCTGCACGCCGCCGCTCTGCCACCAAAAATCAATACAGCGATCGCTGAAGATAACCAAACATTCATCGCCTGCTCTGACCGGAAACGTGATGGTGCAGCCGCCGCCTCGCGGAAACACCACGGGAACATCCACCAGCAGCGGCAGCGCCAGCGAAACAGGCTGGCCGTGCGTATCCAGCACGCTTCCTTTGATCGCGGGCTGCACCACGCAGGTAACGGCTTCAGGATCGAAAGACTGAATAATGCCGGGTAGAGCGACCCGCAGCGTTGAAAATATTGAGTCTGCCAGCGCCTGATAGGCCTGAGCGGCTCCGCCAGTCGCTGGTTTTATAGAAATGGCCATAAAAACTCCCAACGATCCATAGGGGATCGCGTTTAAAAGATTATTTTTACGCAGAGGTTTTAATTGATTTCTGTTGATCCCGTACGACGCCGGTTATTTTCATATTCCACTCTGTGCCTCTGGTATCGCCTGAGTAAGTAATCCCTTTAACGATATAAACGCCGTCGGTAGCAATTTTTTTCTTTCTCTCCTCCTCTTCTTTCTTTTGCGCTGTTTCGCTGCTCGCTTTTTTTTCGTCGCTACCTGCAGGCTTGTTATTTTCTTCGCCTTTGTTTCTGGCATCCGTTAATTTTATTTCGTCAGTCATGCGTTTCAGGGCAGCCTGATTGATATGAATAAGACCATGCAGTCGAATATCAGGATTAATCAGACAATTTATTTCAATGCCGGTCGTCGTCAGTGTCGGGGTACTGATAAGTCCGCTCTGGCTGTTAAGGGTAATAATCTGTTCCAGATAGTTTTCTTCCGGCACCAGCTGCAGTTTACCATCGACAAATTGCCAGCTGGCCCGGCACTGTTCGGCAACGTTCCCGATAACCTGGCTGGCTTTCTGATAAAGCACGCGGCCGCGTGGATAGCGCGTTGTGGGCATTTCACCCGTTACGCCGCCGGTGATGCCATAGGGATGGAAACTTCTTAGCGTCAACTCATAAATTTTTCTGGCGTCATACCCCGCGGCCACGGTCGCCGTCACTATGGCTTCCTGCTCCGCCTGATGCCCGTCGATCGCCTGAATGACCAGCGTATTATCAGCCCCCTTCCCGGATTCACCAATATAAGCATAGCGCAGGTCGCCGCTGAAGATTTCGCCATAGTTACGGCCCCCGATCTGGCCGCTTTTTTCTACGGGATAAGACTTGCCGACGTCGCTCTCCTTTATAATATCGGCTGTTGGCCCGGCATAGCCGGCTATCACTTTTAATCTTTTATAGACGCCATTCATAATGGCATTACGCGTGCTTGGGCTGAGATTGTAAAGGGTGATATTGGCCGTGCTGCCATTACTGTTCACCGAGGTGGTAATAGTAAAAGAGACTTTGAAGTCGCTAAGTCTGAGAAAGTTATCCTGATTCACTTCCAGAATGAGTTCAAAGTAACGCATCCAGTTGAGACTCATGTCGCCTCCGTCACAATACAGAGATGCGCGGCGTAACCGAGATCGAACTGGCCCGGCGCTTCATTTAAAACAGAGTCCGACACCACCCACAGGCCAAAATCAAAGCGGAGCCAGGCGTATTGCGCCAACAAATTAACACCCGTGACCAGCGGTATGCCGGTGATAATATCCGTGCCGTTTTCATCCTGAATATCCAGTATCCAGTTTATTTCCCGCCACAGAATGCGCATTTTATAGTTGGTGTTATTAATGGAGATAGCAAACCGTTGATTATCCGGCGACAGAGGAATTTCCATAATAGCCATCAGCCGCTTCCTCCCTGCAAGGTAATGTTTTCGGGGCCAGGTTTGACCGCCTTTCTGCCGTTGTTTTCTACCACGCTGGTTGTCGCGCCCTGCGCCATATTTTCTTTCGGGGCGATAGCGACAAGCTGGGTTTGCGTAACCATCACTTCGGTCAGCTTCAGCGTAGCGAAAAGCACGTTTTCACTGCTTTGATCCGTGGTAACGTCCAGCGAGGTGATAACCATATTGTTATAGAGCCGCTTACCGGTCACCACATCCAGTAATTCCGCTTTTCGCTGCATGTCCCGCAGCGCCTGGTAGATCTCTGTCGGGCTATAACCCCAGCGGACGCCCAGCATCGTGGTATCCATAAAATTCACCAGCGAGCCGCCGCCGGAAAAACCGATTTTCATCGTCAGCGACGCAGCATCCATATAAGCGTGATCGGCTATATTGAAGCCGAACTCCACAGGATGAGTGACGATAGTTAAGGTGTCGCTATGCGTTTCGCTAATCACCACCTCAGGGACGAGCAAACCGACCTTGCGCGTTTTCTGCATAAAAAGCGTGGAGAGAAACTCATTCATTTCGGTATCCTGCTTAGTTTTTGCACGAAGATGGCATTAACGTCGAACTGGCTGTCGGCCACTTTGGTCGCCGTCAGATGCGGATCGCTGGCCCCTTCGATATAGATTTTGGTTTCCTGCTTCACGTCGACCGGCCTTACGCTGCCGGGCGCGCTGATTTCGCTCTGCCAGGGCTGGCGGTGGTTCTCGGGCGCCGCCATCGCGTCCATTCTGGCGTTGATAGCAGGAACGTTTTTCAGCGACAGAGCCTGCCAGTTGCCCAGCGCAGCGCTGCTGCTTTGCGCCGTTAATACTCCCTGCACGGTTTCCATAAATTCCTGGCCGCTCTCTTTCAGCGCGCTGCCGATTCGGGTTAACCCTCGCCAGAGCGGACTGTTCGCCAGCTTGTCGGTGATGTCCGTAAAGAGGTTGTTGAAATAGTTTCGTACCTGATCGACCGCTTCTTTCATCGCAGGCGACCAGTTGCCGGAAAGGAAGTCCGCTATGGTTTGCAGTCCGTCCTGCCAATCCAGCGTGCCCGCGCAGAGCTTTTCGAATTTATCAATCAGCCAGCCGATCGCCGTTTTGGCCGCCTCGATGCCCGGCATCCAGGCATCCCAGTCAATAAAGGTATCGCCGCCTTCCTGCCAGGTTTTATAGCTGTCGTACAGGGCAAAAATCGCCGCGCCGAGCATCAGGATAATACCGGCCGGCGAAGCGAGGAAACCGCTGTTGAAAAGCAGCCAGGCCGTCGTTACCGCGCCAAGCGCGACGATCAGCTCCTGCGTAAAGCCATCCAGCGATTCCCACCAGCCGCTGACATCGGCCGCCGCCTGGATCAGGCGCAATACGACTCTTTCGCCGATGTCCGCCAGCCGAAGCAGTAACGTGACCGCGCCGTCGAGCACGCGCTGGACATCGGGAGCATTGGCTAAAAGGTTTTGGGTAAAGCGGTCAAAAATATCGCCAAGCCCGTTGTTCAGTCGGCTGCTGCCGTTAATCTGCAGCAGTTCGATCACTTCATCGAACTTGCGCCTGGCGGTCATAAAACGATCGGCGCCCGAAACGGCGGCGGTCATATTGGCGCCCAGCGAAGTCGAAAGCTGGTTATAGTCGCCGATAAATTTCCCCAGCCCTTTTTGCATGGCGGCTAAAACATCGGGAGCCAGCCCCAGCTGCCTGGCCGTTTCCAGCGCTTCAGCCTGCGGCATCGCGCCCAGAGCCGTACTGGCATCGCTCATTATCGTACCGGCCGCTCTTTTCTGACCGCTTTCATCCTGGGTGGCTATGCCTAACTTCTTGAGCGTTTGCGGATGATTCATGATGGTCTGGAGGGCGCTGGCGATGGCCTCGTTACTCAGCCCGCTCTGAGCCGCGCCATACTCCAGCGCTTTCAGATTGTCAGCATCCATACCGGCGTTCTGCGCTCGCGTGCCCAGCTGCTCAAGCCGGCCAGCAAAACGGTTGATATACTCCACCAGCGTTTTGCCTGCCTGCTCTACCGTCTGCCTGATTTTTTGCAGATCGAGCGCTTTTGCGGTCTGTTCGTTGCTTTGCCAGTCAGGCTTTTCCACCTGCTGTCTGACTTTCTCCCAGCCGGCGGCCTCCGCCGCCAGCTGATTTTCCAGCACCATCAGAAAACTTTTTGTATTTTCAGCATTCATTGGCCTGTTTCCATTGCGCAATGCGGTGTTGATTGTCCGCTTTCAAATCGAGCCAGTCGTTCAGGCGGGCAATGTCCGCCAGATCCATTGAGCCATCCTTGAGCGCGGTGTAGCTGATAAGCCCGGCATCTACCGGGCGCATCAGAAAGTCTTCCCCATCAGGAAGCGTTTCCAGAATCAGTCCGCTGTCGGGGCGGCATGCTTGCTGACGGGGAGTTCGGGCAAAAAACCGCCCAGCGAATCCTCCACTACCCGCAATACCAGCCTGAGCATGGTGATCAGATCCAGGTCGTCGAACATCAGTACGCCCTGAGAGAAGATGGGCACCCAGCTTTTCGCCTGCTGGCGCGAAACCACGGCCAGACAGGGATGCAGAATCGCATTGGTGTCTTCCTCGCTCATCTCCGCCAGCGAATGCGCAATAGCAGGCAGCGCTTTTTCCAGCACCTGGAAATAGTCGCCGGCCGCCGCCGCGCTTTTTACCGTCTGGATCTCCGACAGCAGACCAGCCAGCAGCGGCAGCAGTTTTCGTGAGACTTTTAACTGCTGGAAGACATCCAGCTTAGCGATACGAAAGCTTTTTTCGTCGATCGTGAATTCCATCGATTAATACTCTCCCATGTAGACATCAATCTCGATGCAGTCGAACACCCATGTGACCGTGCCGCCCTCTTTGGCGAATTTACGGTCCGGCAATTTATTAAAAGCGACGCCGTTGGCGGTAATAATTTCGCCGGAGGCGTTATCGCGAATAACGATGGTGTTATTGCCCCAGGTTGCTGGCGACTGGCTCTGCGCGTTATAAGCCAGAGAAAGCTTTTTATTTAATGGCGAGGTGCGCAGCAGGTTAATGGTGATCTGGCCGGATTTATTCGGCAGCAAAGAGTTCATTCCTTTACCGTCAATGCCCAGCGTCATGCTGTTTTTGGCGCCGCTTTGCGCGACAGTAATCCCTTCTTCGGAATTACCCGAACCGCTTCCCAAATCAAAAGCCACGCCAGGGCCGATAAATGAAGCGGTAATATCCATAAATGAATAAGTAGACATAGTTATTTTTCCTTAGCGAACAACGTTAATTTGGACATCGGCATAGTGCACGGCACCAGCCAGCTTGCAGGCCACCTGCATCAGCGGAGCTTTACGCGCTTCGCGATCGGCCTGAGACTGCTGCGTCAGCGGCTGGGCATAGACGTAATACCCTTTGGTCAGCGTGTCGCCAGCGCTGAGCTGACCGATATCGCCGCCGTTCCAGATACCCGGCGCCACCAGCCCGTTGACCACGGCCTGATTCATCGACGCTTCCACATTGCCCATCAGCCTGGTGATCCCCGCTTCGGTCTGCGGGATTTTGCTGGTTGAGGTGTAAAGCAGGTTGTAAAGATTGGTCTGTACGTAGTTCTGCAGCCAGTCCAGCCCGTGACGCTCATCGAAGAAGTCGCCGTTAGCCATTACGCCCTGCTGCAGGATGGCGCTGTCGTTGGCATAGAACACAAAGACGTTGGCATGTTTGTTTTCCAGAATCGCAACCTGGCCGGCGCTCAGGGTTTCGTAAGTCACGCCGGGCTCGGTTTTGAACTTCAACGTCAGCGTGGTATTGCTGCCGTTGAAGTCGACGGTAAAGGCCCGGGCGAAAGCGGAAATTGCCGCAAAACGACTATGGCTGGAGTACTGTACAAAAGTGCGCGCGTAGCCTGCCGCTTTCAGCTTGGCGGCGATATCGGTGGTCGAGGTTGAGCTCAGTACCGCTTCGCTGCCCGTGGTCACAGCAAAGACGCGGCTTTGGCTGGCCGATTCGATAGCCGCCGCAACGGCGAGGATATCCTCATCGTTAAGCTCATCGTCCGCCGTTGTGGCAATGGCCAGGCCATACCAGCTGGCGTACTCCAGCGCGGCGTTGACGGCTTCGGGCAGGGTTTCCACTTTACCTTCCTCGCCCGCGGCCAGGGTTTTTGCCCAGCGGCCGATATAGAGCTGCTGCGGCTGCGGCGACTGTGCGAACCAGACGGACGCCGCCTGATACTCGGCGGAATCCAGGCCGAAGTCCGCGCCGATATCTGCTGCTGAGCTATAAAGGCGCAGACGTTCCGTCAGTGGAATCACCGTGGCGTCGCCCATAATCAGCATAGAGCCGAAATTACGGCCGGAAGTCGCGGCAGGCGACATAATGACATCGACATTCACGATGCCGGATAAAGGTAATCCTTGAGACATATTTTATTCTCCAAAAATTTGAACGGGTGTTTCCACCAGTGAACAGATTCCGTAAAGACGGAATATTTTACGAACAACGTTTACCGTTAATTCATAATGGCGGGTTTGAGCGTTATTAATCGTTTCCAGTACGGTCGCGATATCGCTGCAATCTTTAACGCTTAGCGAAAGTTTTTTTAATTCCGCAATGTTTTGCGTCAGGGCAATGCCATCGCGAAAGCGAGTGGCGTAAAGCTGAGCCGAAGGGCCATGGAAACGCAGCAGGCAGGCCATATTTTCATCCCGTTCCAGCCTTGCGCTTTCCTGCTGCTGGCCGCTAAGCACCGGCGTGCCTTCAGCGGCTGTATTCATCACCATAAAAGCGCAGCCGTTTCCATCTTCCGGCAGCCATACCGGCGGCGTGACGCCGTCATAAACCGCTACGCGATTTTCGGCCAGGCCGGTAATGCCCTGAATCCACGCGCTGATTTGCTCTTCCAGCGCGGCATCGCAGGCGGGTTCACCATCAAGCGGCGTCAGCCAGCCAGCTCTCTTGCTGGTATTCGTAATCAAAGCACCTCCTGTTATTTTCTGTTGATATTGCGGACAGCAAAAAGCGGATAAATAAATTTATCCGCTTTTTATTTGGCATTAATCAGGGCTGGCACTGCTGGCGAATATATTCCTGCAGGCCAGCGATTTGTATTCGGGCGGTTTCTATTCTTTCCCGGAGAGTGAAATAATGCCGTTGAGCGGCGTCATTAAGTCCGGTGCCGGCAACATCAGCCACGCTGGCGGCGCTGGCCGTGGCGTTGTCGCTGGCGGCGAACTGCAGCCGACGCTTGCCAGCAGCCACATCCCGTTCAAGCTGGCTGATATTCTCTTTAGCCTGTTGCAGTTGTAAAACATATTTATTATCCAGTTCGGCAATGCTGTTTAAGCGTTCCTTGAGCGTATTAACCTGCTCCTGCTGCTGACGGAGCTGTTGCCTGGCATCAAGATAATTATCACGATAAAAAAGCAGGGTTTTTATAGCGGCAACAGCTATCGTCAGCAAAAAAAGCGTAATAAGCAGTTTGGTGTTGGCACGCATTTAAAAATAAGCCAGCTTGCGATTTACGCCGTTGATCCTGACCGTGATATAGCCCGCAGGCGTTGCCGTGGAAGCTGGCGCCTCCGCGACCGCCGTTGCCAGCGTCACCACGCTATCGTCAAAACCGTAACCGGCGCTGCCGTTATGGAAATTCATCATCGTGGAAAGTTTTACCCGGTTATTGGTATCCAGATCGGTCACTTCCGAGAAATCGGCGCTGAACAGCGAGCACTGGCCAGCCTCGAAACGCGAAGGGCCAGTGGTTTTCAGGTTGATCACCACATCGCCGCACTGCGCCTTGAGTTTCAGCCAGACTTCGCCATACAGGCCTTTACTGTCGCTGGTTCTGACCAGACAATCGATCACGCCGGAATCGCCCTCGTAGTGCAGGTTGCCGCCGACAGAGCTGGCGCCGCGATAGAGATTCAGGTAAGCCTTGCCGCAGACGTTGCTCAGCAGTGGCGCGTCGGCAGGTTGCGTTGCCGTATCCCGCAGCGCCTTGCCGTGCATTTCCAGATGCCAGTGCTGGTTGGCGTTAGGGAAAAAGAATTTGCCAACGCGGAACCATTTATCCTGCTCGCTGCTATTGCTGAGGCGATAACCGGAATACCAGCCCGCTTTCAGGGAGCCGGTCATCTCCGTGCCGTAGTTTTCATCACGACGCCAGCCGTACTCAAACCCGGAAAGCCACGAGGTACCCGCTTTGGTGAGATCGACTTTGGCGCCGGATTGCAGGCTAAGCGCGCGCATCGTAGTGCGGGTATAGTTCAGCTTTAAGGGATTTTCGGAAGACTCGATGCTCAGCGCGTCGATAATCCACTGCCCGTTGCTTAAATCGCCAGGATAGCGAGTATGCTCGATCCACACGTTGCGAATCAGCCCTTGCGTCACTCGCGGCATATAAAGCGTGGCGTCGCTGTAGCCCTTCTGGAAATTACAGTTCGACAGCTCTACCGCCGTAGAGTGATCCCATACGCCCACAACGGAATCTGACCAGCCGATATCGAAGACGCGGGCATAGGTAGTGTTGCTGTAGATCTGATCCAGTCGCGTATCCAGCGTGTCCAGCAGCTTAAACGCGGCGCCGCCGATATTCTCAATGCGGCAGCAGGTAATATTGACGAACTCGCCCTCAATCACGGTATTTTCAAAAAACGGCTGCGTATTGCTAACCATCCCGGCAGTGATGGCGCCCGTGTTCTTGACGATATCCGCCGTCGCCTGGCCATCCCAGAAGATGCCGCGAATAGCGGTACGGCGCGCCTTGACTTTAAACACCGGCGCGGCGGACTGGTCAGAGACAATGATAGTGCGCGGCGAAACGCCATATTCGCAGTCGTCTCCGTACAGGCTGAAATAGTTGATCTCGCCTTCACCGGTCAGATCGACAGGATCGATCTGGAATTTTCCTGCCGGCAAGCGGATACCTACGCCGTGTACGGGATTCTTGCTGGTGTTGCTCACGGGCGAAGAAAAACCCTGGCCCCATTTAAGCATGTTGATGCAGGCCGTATGGTTGACCGCGCCGTTGTCCGCATCGAAATTGCTGTCGCCGCGCAGCCGCTTACCTCCGAAATGGTAGATATTGATATCTTCCACGTTGTCGATAATGCGTCGCCAGAAATAGCCGCCTGCAGAGCCTACGGCAACAGAGCCGCCATCATCAGCCGAGGCGCTGGCGGCGGCATCAATAAAGCCGACAAAGCGTCCTCCGCCCTGAAAGGTGGAGTCTTTATCGTAATAGCGTTTCAGCAGCGCGATTTCTCCGGAAGCGGAGGGTTTCGTCGTACGTAGTTCAGCAAATGAATTTACTTCAATCATCTTGATTTCCTTTAATTAGTGAATATTTTTATGGTTTTTTAAGGGCGCCACTGGAAGTGGCGATAATAATCAGGGGAAATCCTTATGACAAAAAGAGTTTTTTCTCGCGCTGTCTGCGCGGCAATAAAATATCTTTATGCTCACCAGCTCTTTTCCATAACAGCATCGCTTCAGCGGCGCCGTGATAATCACCTGCATTCAGCTTTTGCAAAAGCGTTGAGTTGCTGAATGCCTGCACCCCAATATTAAAAACCAGGCTGCATAAAGCATCGTATTGCTGCTGATTCAGGCTTACCCTGACTTTTTCATTTATCGCTTTTTCTGCGTGGGCGATATCTGCAAGCAGCAAGCTGTCGGATTGCTCAGCGGTAATTGTCATGCCGGGTATAATACTTTTATTTTCAACAGGCCCCGTATGGCCTACACCGATAGTTAATATGCCGCGGCTATCCCGATAGGCCGTCAGCTTTTCACCCTCCTCCTGTTTTATAAAACGAATGCCGTTATGGCTGATTTTCATCAAATTCTCCTGATTTCTTGTTTATTAACCTTTTCAGCTTCTCGCTTATATAGTCGTTGCCGACATAACCGATATAGACGGCAAAGACCTGGGCGGCGGTATCCGGCATCTTCCAGTTCAGCAGCGCGCCGATAACCTGTAGCGTTGGTGCGGCGAAGAAAGCCAGCGCGCTACAGGAGACGGCGTCAAGCGCGCGCTTGCTCCAGGGCGCCTTGGCGCAGGCGCTGCGCAGCAAAGAAAACATCGCGGCAATTCCGGCGTAGCCCCATTCGGTTTTATGGCTGTATAGCCAGAGTGCGATACTGGCCCAAAAGCCTGGCTCCTGTGGGAACATGCTTTATTTTGGCCTCCTGTATTAAAGCGACGAACGAATTTATTCGCGCAGGGATTTTTATATTAAAGGCAAGGTGTCACTCTCTTTATTTCATGATGTCAGATTAGCGAGTAAAACTCGTTACGAAAAGTCTTTTAGGTTTTTAAATCGCGCCACTCATTAATTCATGCTGCTACATTACGATATGAATTTCGTTACGAAAATACCTGATCGAAAATATTTTTACATCCATAAAAAATGCACTCCGATCTGCAAAATAGACAGATAACAGAGTGCATAAGAGAAAGAGATTTTGATATGAATTAGCTTTCAAAATTTCATACTACTAATTTAACCGCAAGAAATCGTAACGAAAAGCCTTTATTGAAATTTATTTTGCTGTGTAGCATTTTCTAAATTTATTTTCAGCAAAAGGATAGCCTCCAACAAATATTGGTTAAAATAATATTTATTTTTTCTTTTTTTTAGAGCCAGGCATCCATCTCCAGCTCTGCATCGCTCATAATAATGCAGGCATCCACAAAGGTTTCCGCGATCATAAGCTGATTCCTTATTTTCCCTTCTGAGCATTTTTTTTGGCGGGCAATCGCGGACTTGGAGAGATTATAGAGATAGTGCAGGATGATCAGTTCAACCTCATCCGTGCGTCCCGTCTTGTGCAGTTTGGCAATGGCCGCATCGACAATCAGGCCATCGCTGTCGCTGCAGGAGAGCCGGCTTCTTCTTTCATCAGGCAGCAGCCCTTTAAAGCCCGCGGCAACCGGCGACCAGTCAAGCTGTGTCCCCTCTGCCGCAGCCCAACCACCCCAACGTTCCAGTACTTTTTGTATGTTACGCATCAACCGACCTCCTTTTCTTTCTCAGTTCTTTGACGACCCGCCGCTTAAGCAGGATGACTGTGGCGACAGACTATACTAAAATGCATTATCTCACGAAGCAAAATCGCCTTAACAACACCTATTTTAATGCAAAAACGCATAATTGCAACGGTAGCGCATCGCAAAAGGAAGAAAAAATGGTTTTTGACCTGGAGATATTTAACAGCAACATCAAGTACTTGATGGAAAGAGAGGGGATCGGCAGCGTAACGGAGCTGGCCAAAAAAGTCAGGCTGCAGCAGTCCACGCTGCACCGGCTGCTGACGGGCGAGGTGAAAGATCCCAAGTACACCACGCTAAAGGCTTTGGGCGACTATTTTCACGTTTCCCCCATTGATCTGATCGAAAAGGATCTGCAAACAGCGATCGCCACGCCGGCTATGGCAGACGAGCGTCATGTTCTGATGCTGCATACCGTACCGGTATTGGGTAATACACAGCTCGGCCACAGCGGCTACTGGAGCGAGATGCAGTACCCTGTCGGCAGCGGCGACGGCTTTTTGCGCTGGCCATCCTGCGATCGGGATGTCTACGCGCTGAAATGCGTGGGGGATTCGATGATGCCGCGCATCAAGGAAGGCGAGTTTGTGATTGTCGAACCCAATCAAAATTTTCATCCGGGCGATGAAGTTTTGGTGGTGACTCGCAGCGGCGAAGTGATGGTGAAAACGTTTCTGTTTAAACGCGACGGCTATTACCATCTGCTGCCGGTCAACGAAGATCATGCGCCGATCCGCCTGCCGGTCGAGGAGGTCACGCAAATGCAGTATGTTGCCGGCATCGCTAAATCTTCGCTGTGGCATCCTTAAGCGACAACGGCTTGCCAACAGCGTGCGGTCAGCACGTGGGAAACGGGCGTTCAGTATGGTAAATTACGCCCCTTCTTCCGCTAAGGGTATGGGTTGAACATGGCTTTACTGATCACCAGGCGCTGTATCAATTGCGATATGTGCGAGCCTGAATGCCCGAATCAGGCGATTTCTATGGGCGACAGCATCTATGAGATCGATGTGAACCGCTGTACGGAGTGCGTCGGTCACTACGATACGCCAACCTGTCAGCAGGTTTGCCCAATCGATAACACGATTATCAAAGATCCTGATTGCCCAGAGAGTAGCGACAGGCTGTGGGAGAAGTTTGTGATCCTGCATCACGCGGCATCCTGAGCGACAGGTAGTCCAAAGGTTACAAAGTCAGTTAATATCTGAGCGAAAGGTTTTCGCTCAGATCACGTTAGCTTTCGATAATCACCGTGGCGCAGGCGTAGTGCCGCTCGTCCGCCAGCGTGACGTGAACGTGCGCCACGCCAAGCTTTTTCGCCATCTCAGCCGCCTGCTGAAAGAAGCGCAGCCCCGGCTTGCCCAGCTCGTCGTTGTATACCTCAAACTGGTTAAAGGCCAGGCCGCCGCGAATACCGGTGCCAAAAGCTTTAGCTGCCGCTTCCTTGACCGCAAAGCGCTTGGCGAGAAAGCGTACCGGCTGCTGATGAGCCTGATACTGCGCCCATTCGCTTTCGCTCAGCACGCGTTTCGCCAGCCGATCGCCGGAACGGGAGATGACGCCTTCAATACGCCCGATTTCGACGATATCCGTGCCCAGCCCCAGAATAGCCATCAGCGGCGCGCTTCCCGCATCAGCGCTTTCATCTCGCTAACTGCTGCTGCCAGTCCGCTCATTACCGCGCGCCCGATAATGGCATGTCCGATGTTCAGCTCATGCATCTGCGGCAGCGCGGCGATAGGCTGCACGTTGTGGTAGGTCAGCCCGTGACCGGCGTTCACCTTCAGCCCTTTATCGTGCGCGTAAGCCGCAGCATCTTTGATACGGCGGAACTCCGCATCGCGCGACGCGCCCTCTTCCGCTTCCGCATAGGCGCCGGTATGAATTTCAATGTAAGGCGCGCCGGACGCCATCGCGGCGTCAATCTGACGATGATCGGGATCGATAAACAGCGAAACCTGAATGCCCGCTTCTCTCAGCCTTGAGACCGCCAGCGTGATTTTTTCCAGCTGGCCCGCGACGTCCAGGCCGCCTTCGGTGGTCACCTCTTCACGCTTTTCCGGCACCAGGCAGCAGAAATGCGGTTTGATATCGCAGGCGATATCGACCATTTCGTCAGTAACGGCCATTTCAAGGTTCATTCGGGTCTGGATAGTCTGACGCAGGATCTTCACGTCGCGATCGGTAATATGCCGACGATCTTCACGCAGATGCACGGTAATGCCGTCTGCGCCAGCCTGCTCGGAAACAAACGCAGCCTGTACCGGATCGGGATAGTTGGTGCCGCGTGCGTTACGCACGGTAGCGACATGGTCGATATTGACGCCTAACAGGAGTTCAGCCATAACAAACCTCGGAATGATGTACGATGGCTACAGTGTACGTCCGTGCCGTTTTCCGGTACAGCCTGACGGCTTTACTCCGGCGCGTCCGGGCGTTTTTTCGGCACAAACTGACGAAAAAGCTCCTGACTCTTCAACGGTTTTCCGCCCAGATAGGGTTTTAACGCCATACGGGTGAAGCGTTTAGCGGCTTTGAGGGTAGCGATGTCGGGAAAGCTGCGCTCATAGAGCGCCCGCAGCTCACGCCCGGTAAAGCTTTTATGGCTTTTCACCAGGCTGGCGATAAAGCCTTTTTCTTCGCGATAGATATAGGTCATCTCGTCCGTCACCTCTTCGCCGCTGCCCGCACAGTGCATAAAGTCGACGCCATAGCCAAGATGGCCGAGCATCGCCAGCTCAAAGCGGCGCAGCGCCGGTTCCGGCGAGCCAGCGCCTGCGGCCAGTGCCTGAATACAGTGCAGATAGTCGTAGAAGAGTTCGGTAAAGGCGGTTTCCTGCTCCAGCACGCGGGCGATCAGCTCGTTAACGTACAGGCCGCAGTAGAGAGAGATACCGGTCAAAGGAAGCGCGAGAGAGATAGGTTCGGCGCCGCGCAGGGTTTTCACCTCGCCGCGTCCGCCCCAGCGCACCAGCAGCGGCGTGAAGGGCTGTAAAGCCCCTTTCAGGCTGGAACGCTTGCCCCGCGCGCCTTTCGCCAGCACGCGGATACGGCCATAGTTTTCGGAAAAGAGATCGAGCAAAAGGCTGGTTTCGCTGTAGGGACGTCCATGCAGGACAAACGCGCGCTGCCAGCCTTCCATTTATTTCAGATCGTCTACATAACCCAGGCTGCGCAGCGCACGTTCGTCATCTGCCCAGCCGGACTTGACCTTAACCCACAGCTCAAGGTGCACTTTCGCTTCGAACATCTCTTCCATGTCCTTGCGTGCTTCGATGCCGATGGTTTTGATCTTGGCGCCTTTATTACCGATAACCATTTTTTTCTGGCCTTCGCGCTCAACCAGAATCAGGCCGTGGATATCATAGCCGCCGCGCTCGTTAGTGACGAACTGTTCGATTTCCACGGTCACCGAGTAAGGCAGCTCGGCGCCCAGGAAGCGCATCAGCTTTTCGCGGATCATTTCGGAAGCCATAAAGCGCTGCGAGCGGTCGGTGATGTACTCTTCCGGGAAGTGGTGTTCCGCTTCCGGCAGACGCTTACGCACGATGCTGGCGATCGTGTCCACGTTCTTGCCGGTTTCCGCAGAGATCGGCACGATGTCCATAAAGTTCATCTGCTGACCCAGGAACTGCATATGCGGCAGCAGGATAGTTTTGTCGGTGACGTTGTCGACCTTGTTGATCGCCAGCAGTACCGGCACCTTGCCATCTTTCAGCTTGTTCAGCACCATTTCGTCGTCGTCGGTCCACTTGGTGCCTTCCACCACGAAAATCACCAGCTCGACGTCGCCGATGGAGCTGCTGGCCGCACGGTTCATCAGGCGGTTGATCGCCCGTTTTTCTTCCATGTGCAGACCCGGCGTGTCCACGTAGATCGCCTGATAACCGTCTTCAGTATGGATACCGGTAATGCGGTGACGCGTGGTTTGCGGCTTACGCGAGGTAATGGAAATCTTCTGCCCCAGCAACTGGTTCAGCAGCGTGGATTTTCCGACGTTCGGGCGGCCTACGATAGCAATAAAGCCGCAATGGGTGGTTTGTTCGCTCATTCAAGTCCCAGCTTAATCAGCGCCTGTTCGGCCGCTGCCTGCTCAGCTTTGCGACGGCTGGAGCCGGTTCCCACAACCGGATCAGTCATGCCGCTTACCTGGCAGTGGATAGTAAATTCCTGGTCATGCGCTTCGCCACGCACCTGCACCACCAGATAGGAGGGCAGCGGCAGATGGCGACCCTGCAGATACTCCTGCAGACGCGTTTTTGGATCTTTCTGTTTGTCGCCCGGGCTAATCTGATCGAGACGGCTGGCGTACCAGTTCAGAATCAGCTGCTCTACCGTCTGGATATTGCTGTCCAGAAACACGCCGCCGATCAGCGCTTCTACGGTATCGGCCAGGATCGACTCGCGACGGTAGCCGCCGCTTTTCAGCTCGCCCGGCCCCAGACGCAGGCATTCGCCCAGATCGAATTCCCGGGCCATCTCCGCCAGCGTGTTGCCGCGCACCAGCGTGGCGCGCATCCGGCTCATATCGCCTTCGTCCACGCGGGGAAAACGGTGATAGAGCGCGTTAGCGATAACGTAGCTGAGGATGGAATCGCCCAGAAATTCCAGTCTTTCGTTGTGTTTACTGCTGGCGCTGCGATGGGTCAACGCCTGCTGCAACAGTTCCTGATGGGTAAAAGTGTAGCCCAACTTCCGCTGGAGTCTGTTAATTACGATGGGATTCATGCGTTACCAATATCTTAATGCGAAAATTTTCCTGCACAGGGAACAGGGCTGGACACGCCAACACGGGACTGTTTCGTGTGCAGTGGCTCCCCGCAGGGAACCACCCGTTTAGCTAAAGCGCTATTAATGAATGCCGCCAATGCGGCTCAGGCGAACGCCGGTCGGCCATTGCCCTTCCTGCTTTTCAAAACTCATCCAGATGGCGGTGGCTTTACCCACCAGATTTCTTTCCGGTACGAAACCCCAATAGCGGCTGTCGGCGCTGTTGTCGCGGTTATCGCCCATCATGAAATACATACCGGCAGGCACAACCCAGCTGGACTGCGGCTGGCCGGGCTGCTGGTAGTAGGAACTCGCCTGGCTTTGCGCCTGGGTTACCAACAGAATGCGGTGCGTGACGTCGCCCAGGGTTTCGTTGCGCGTCGCCAGACGCAGGCCGCCGCGAATGGTTTCGCCCTGCGGCTTCTGCCAGAAGCCGTTGCCCACTTCATTGCCGTCAAAGCCGCTGAAGGTCTGGATAAAGTCGCTTGGCTGCACGTCCGAATAGGTGACAGGCAGCGCAGTAGTGCAATTTTTTTCCGGCGCGCAGGCCGGATTCACCGTAACGGTTTTGCTTTGCGGATCGTAACTGACCCGATCGCCCGGCAGACCGATAACGCGCTTGATATAGTCCATGCTTGGATCTTTCGGGTACTTGAATACCGCAATGTCACCGCGCTTAGGATGTCCGGTCGGGATCAGCGTGGTCTGAGTGATCGGGTCCTTAATCCCATAGGCGAATTTCTCCACCAGGATAAAGTCGCCGATCAGCAGCGTTGGCATCATCGACCCGGACGGGATCTGGAAAGGCTCGTAGATAAAAGAGCGCACCACGAAGACCAGCAGCAGCACCGGGAAAACGGACGCCGCCGTTTCCACCCAGCCCGGCTGTTTCACCGTTTTTTTCTCGCCCGCGCTTTCCGCTGAGGCGTCCGCAAGCGCCTGGCTGGCTCTGCGGGCCGGCGCCCATTTAAATCTGTCCACGCACCAGATAATACCGGTTACGAGCGTTGCTATCGCCAGTATCAGGGCGAACATATTAGCCATTCCAGTTCCCTCGTCGTTTTAGGCTTTATTTACTCTCTTTACCCACATGCAGAATGGCCAGGAAGGCTTCCTGAGGCAGTTCGACGTTGCCGACCTGCTTCATGCGCTTCTTGCCGTCTTTCTGCTTCTGCAGCAGCTTTTTCTTACGGCTGACGTCGCCGCCGTAGCATTTCGCCAGCACGTTTTTACGCAGCTGCTTGACGGTGGAGCGGGCAATAATGTGGTTGCCGATGGCCGCCTGAATCGCGATATCGAACTGCTGACGCGGGATCAGATCTTTCATCTTCTCCACCAGCTCGCGACCACGGTACGGCGCGTTATCGTTGTGGGTGATCAGCGCCAGCGCGTCAACGCGCTCGGAGTTGATCAACACATCAACACGCACCATGTTGGAAGCCTGGAAGCGTTTGAAGTTGTAATCCAGCGAGGCGTAACCGCGCGAGGTCGATTTCAGACGGTCGAAGAAGTCCAGCACTACTTCCGCCATCGGGATTTCATAGGTCAGCGCGACCTGATTGCCGTGATAGACCATATTGGTCTGCACGCCGCGTTTTTCGATGCACAGCGTAATCACGTTGCCCAGATACTCCTGCGGCAGCAGCATATGACACTCGGCGATCGGTTCACGCAGCTCTTCAATGTTGTTCAGCGGCGGCAGCTTGCCCGGGCTGTCAACGTAGAGCGTATCGCCAGACGTGGTGATAACTTCATACACAACGGTTGGCGCGGTAGTAATCAGTTCGAGATCGTATTCGCGCTCCAGACGTTCCTGAATGATCTCCATATGCAGCAGACCCAGGAAGCCGCAGCGGAAGCCGAAGCCCAGCGCGGTCGAGCTTTCCGGCTCATAGAACAGCGAGGCGTCGTTCAGGCTCAGCTTGCCGAGCGCGTCGCGGAACGCTTCATAGTCGTCAGAGCTGATTGGGAACAGACCGGCGTAAACCTGCGGCTTCACTTTCTTAAAGCCAGGCAGCGCTTTTTCCGCCGGATTGCGCGCCAGCGTCAGCGTATCGCCAACCGGCGCGCCCAGGATATCTTTGATGGCGCAGACCAGCCAGCCTACTTCGCCGCACTGCAGCGCATCGCGGTCAACACGTTTCGGCGTGAAGATGCCCAGACGATCGGCGTTATAGACCTGTCCGGTACTCATCACCTTGATTTTCTCGCCTTTGCGCAGCGTGCCGTTTTTAATACGCACCAGCGAGACGACGCCCAGATAGTTATCAAACCAGGAGTCGATAATCAGCGCCTGCAGCGGCCCTTCCGGATCGCCTTCCGGCGGCGGAATATCGCGCACCAGGCGCTCCAGCACGTCCGGCACGCCCACGCCGGTTTTGGCCGAGCAGCGAACCGCATCGGTGGCGTCGATGCCGACGATATCCTCAATCTCCTGCGAGACGCGATCGGGATCGGCGGCCGGCAGGTCGATTTTATTCAGTACCGGTACCACTTCCAGATCCATTTCCATCGCGGTGTAGCAGTTAGCCAGCGTCTGCGCTTCCACACCCTGACCGGCATCCACCACCAGCAGCGCGCCTTCGCAGGCCGCCAGCGAGCGGGAAACCTCATAGGAGAAGTCAACGTGACCCGGCGTGTCGATAAAATTGAGCTGGTAAGTTTCACCGTCAGGCGCGTGATAATCCAGGGTTACGCTCTGAGCCTTGATGGTAATGCCGCGTTCACGTTCCAGATCCATAGAATCCAGTACCTGAGCCGCCATTTCACGTTCGGTAAGTCCACCGCAGATTTGAATCAAACGATCGGAGAGCGTCGATTTGCCGTGGTCGATATGAGCGATGACAGAAAAGTTTCTTATATGCTTCATTTATATGAATTTTTTCGCTTAAACGTTCGGTTTAGTTCTCGCGGTGGACAGAGCCGTAAATACCGACTGCAATGTACCCGCCATCAATGAGCACGCATCTTACACTGTTAGCTCCCGCCACGAAAGAATTCACATGCATAGCGGATGATTTCGCTGCGGCTGCCGTTTTTACTGTAGCTGCCTCGGTGAAAAAACGCCTTTCCGGAAACAATAAGAAACGTTCTGTCTCTGGCAGACAGCAGCCCGACTGCTTGTCGGGCCATAGCGGGATTACTCGGTTTCAACGCGTAGCGCGTCCGGTGGCAGAGCCACGCTGAGGATCACGGGATGAAAAGAGGCGGATTTGCCTAAATAGCTGGAAATACCTTTGGCGACAATAAAACCGCCGATGCCGCCCAGCAGCGCGCCGGCCGCAGCGGCCAGATCGCTGTGGAACAGCGTCTGAAACAGGCCGGAGACGATAAAAAGCCCCAGCAGAGGCGTCATATAGACCAGCAGCGCCGAGCTGAGCAGGCTTTTCTCTGCGATGCCCAGCTCAATGCGCTGACCGGGCGCGAGCGGCTCCGCGCTGGCGATTTTCATCACGTGCGCGTTCTTCGGCCCCAGCTTATTGAGCATATGACTGCCGCAGCCTTTACGCGCGGAGCAGCTGCTGCAGGAGGTTTTCAGTTCGGAGTGCAGCGTCGCCACCCCGTTTTGCCAGGAAACTACCGTGGCCCATTCTCTCATCATTTTGCGTTACCTATGCTGTCGGCGATACGCTTCGCGGTTGAGGGAGGAAGCTCGCCAACCACCGTAATCTCTCTATTATCGCGCACTTCCGTCTGCACCGTACGACGTCCAGTGCGCAACAGCTGGGCAACGCTATTTTTATCTGCCGCGCTGACGTTGACAGAGAAGCTGAACAGGCCGTCCGAATAGAGCCGCGACTCGACAGGTTTCTTTAACGAAGGGATCTGCCTGCGGCTCTGCGTGATTTCCTGCATGCCCGCAGGCAGCCAGCCTGGCGCCCAGCTGAAGGTCGTTTTGTCGCTGGCCGGTACGGAAAGCGAAGGCGGCAGGCTGGCTTTCTCAAGTCCCTGCATCATCTTTCTGACGCCGTCGTCCACGGCGAAGCTAACCACTCGGTACTGTTCCAGCGTTTCACCGTCACGGTCGAGCAAATCGACCCGCAGCGGTAGCCTGGTTTCGCTGTCCAGCCAGACAATGTAGCTGTAACGCGTACCATCACGCGCTACGATACGAATCACCTCGCAGAGCTGATCGGCGATGCGCGTGCGCCCTACCGGAACAAAATCGTAATATTCGGAAAGCTTGCTGAAATCCGCGAACACCAGCGACGGCAGGGAATCGACGATATATTTGCCCGTAAGGGTAAAAGGTTCCAGGCCAGGCTCAAAATAGCTGATCTCGCTGCCACGCTGGATGATTTCGCGGCGCGGCCCGTCCATTTGCAGCAGCTGGGCATAGGTCTTATTGTCCAGTACCGCATGGCGGAAACGCAGGGATTCGATCCCAAGACGCGAGACGTTGATATAGGCAAGTTCGTAATTGAGAGACTGGCTGGCCTGTTCCATCTGTTGCAACAACGCCCCGGACGTGGTTTGCGCCGGGGCGAAAGAGGAATAAAACAGGCTGCCAGCCATAAGGCTGACGGCGCACCAAAGCTGCTTCATTACTGCTGCTGAATTCCTAACGACTGGTTACCCGGAACCTGAACGGCGGCCTGCTGCGCAGGAGTCTGCTCAAACTGCAGCCCGTCAGAGTGCAGACGGCGCTGCAGTTCGTAATCCTGCAGCATGGCGTTAACGCGACGGCGCTGATCCTGCACCTGCTGCGGCGCGTTAGCGCTGGTTTCTGACGGCACGCCCAGACTGACCGGCGACGCCTGGCCCATCATCGGCAGCGTATTGAATACCGGCGATTCCGACTGCGTCTGGCCGTCGGCGGGCTGGTTGTAGTGCTGCACGCCGACGATGACCGCCAGCGAAACGCAGGCAGCTACGCCGATTTGCGTAATTTGCGACGCCCAGGGCCGCATCCTGCGCCAGAAAGGCATGGCAGCATAGCGTTCCGGCTCGGGTTGCGCTTCTAACAGCGGCGTGACGGCGCCCTTCGGCGGTTCATTTTCAATTGCCGCTGCGACGCGCGCTGCGATATCAAAATGCATAACCGGCGCAAGATCGCCACGCAGGGTATCGCGGATAAGATGATAGCTTTCCCACTGTTTCTGCAGCACAGCGTCTTCAGACAATGCGGATAAAACTTCATTATCTAAAGTTTCACCATCCATTAAAGCGGAAAGTTGTTCTTTCTGCATGCCTCAGTACCCTTCCTGTGTCCGCTATCGCTAGCGTTGGATAAGCGGTTGAATTTTATTATCAATGGCCTCGCGCGCGCGGAAAATGCGGGAGCGAACCGTCCCAACCGGACACTCCATGATGGCCGCTATCTCTTCATAGCTTAGTCCATCCAGTTCCCGTAACGTGATCGCCATACGGAGATCTTCGGGCAGTGTCTCGATGGTGCGGAAAACCATCTGTCGTAATTCTTCCGACAACATTAAGTTCTCAGGGTTCGAAATTTCTTTCAAAGCGCCGGCGCTTTCGAAGTTTTCCGCATCGTTAGCGTCCACATCGCTAGCGGGCGGACGGCGCCCCTGAGCAACCAGGTAATTTTTGGCCGTATTGACGGCGATCCGATAGAGCCAGGTATAAAAAGCGCTATCCCCGCGAAATGACTCCAGCGCGCGATAGGCTTTAATAAATGATTCCTGCACTACATCAGGCACATCTCCGGAGGGAACATAGCGGGAAACCAGGCTCGCCACTTTATGCTGATAGCGCACTACCAGTAAATTGAATGACCGCTGATCTCCCTTCTGCACTCGCTCTACGAGAACCTGATCCGTTAACTGCTCGCTCATCCGAGGTAATGTCTCCCCAAATCTTTTTCCACGCGTATCTGAACTACCCGTAACTCATAATTTTCGAGCAAGCATGCGCTTAGAGTGATGGTCATGAGTAAAGTTCCGCTGCGCCGTTATATTTGTGGTGTCATGTGCGTCATCGCCGCAGAGTACTCTAAGAAGAGCGCTTTTTCATCTTTAAATCTTGCAGGTTCATCATAATAAACCGGCCTGACCGGATGTACAGCAAGCCCCGCCTTTTTCAGGAGAGTCTGAAGCGCGGATACCGCGTGAATTTGCCTCTGTACAAAAAAACGCTTTTTGCTCCGGCGGAACGGCGCTATGCTCAGCAAACAACCTGTTTAGTAAATTAAACGCTATGACTTCTCTTCCCGATTACAGTTGTGACGTATTGATTATTGGCAGCGGCGCGGCGGGCCTGTCGCTGGCGCTTCGGCTCGCCGACAGGCATCGCGTAACTATCCTGAGCAAAGGGCCGGTCAATGAAGGATCGACTTTCTACGCTCAGGGCGGCATCGCCGCGGTGTTTGCTGAAACCGACAGTATTGAATCGCACGTGGAGGATACGCTCGTCGCCGGCGATGGGCTTTGCGATCGCGACGCGGTCTCTTTTATCGCCAGCAATGCCCGTCACTGCGTGCAGTGGCTGATTGATAACGGCATGTCGTTCGATAAGACAGCGACGGATGGCGGCTATCACCTTACGCGCGAAGGCGGCCACAGCCATCGCCGTATTCTCCACAGCGCCGATGCTACCGGACGCGCGGTAGAAACTACGCTGGTCAGCCAGGCGCTCAGTCATCCCGGCATTACCCTTCTTGAACGCAGTAACGCCGTTGACCTGATTCTTTCCGATAAAATAGGCTTACCCGGCGAGCGCCGGGTCGTAGGCGCTTATATCTGGAACCGCAAACGCGAAAAGGTGGAAACCTGCCGCGCCCGCACCGTGGTGCTGGCAACGGGCGGCGCTGCTAAAGTTTATCAGTACACCACCAACCCGGATGTCGCTTCCGGCGACGGCATCGCGATGGCCTGGCGTGCGGGCTGCCGCGTGGCTAACCTGGAGTTTAATCAGTTTCACCCTACCTGCCTCTATCATCCCGAAGCGAGAAACTTTTTGCTCACCGAGGCGCTACGGGGCGAAGGCGCACTGCTGAAAAGGCCCGACGGCACGCGCTTTATGCCGGATTTTGATGCCAGAGCCGAGCTGGCGCCGCGAGATGTCGTTGCGCGCGCTATCGATCACGAGATGAAACGGCTGGGCGCGGACTGCATGTATCTTGATATCAGCCATAAGCCAGCTGATTTTATTCTGGCGCACTTCCCCACTATCGCGGAGAAGTTGAAAACGCTGGGCATCGACCTGACCAAAGAGCCGATTCCGATCGTGCCGGCCGCACACTATACCTGCGGCGGCGTGATGGTGGATCACCACGGCAGAACCGATCTCAACGGGCTTTATGCCATTGGCGAAGTAAGCTATACCGGCTTACACGGCGCCAATCGTCTTGCCTCTAATTCGTTGTTGGAATGCCTGGTTTATGGCTGGTCGGCAGCGGAAGATATCACCGCGCATCTTCAGCATACGGCCGCCGTAGATAAGCTGCCCGCGTGGGATGAAAGCCGCGTCGACGATTCGGATGAGCAGGTTATTCTGCAGCATAACTGGCACGAGCTGCGGCTGTTTATGTGGGATTACGTTGGCATCGTCCGCACCACCAGACGGCTGGAGCGGGCGCTGCGCCGCATCAATCTGCTGCAGCAGGAGATTAACGAGTATTACGCCAATTTCCGCATTTCCAATAACCTGCTGGAGCTGCGTAATCTGGTGCAGGTCGCAGAGCTGATGGTGCGCTGCGCGATGGCGCGGAAAGAGAGTCGCGGCCTGCACTATACGCTGGATTATCCGCAGCAGCTTGAGGAAGCCAGGCCGACGATACTGACGCCCTGATTAACGGAACAGATAGAAGTCGCGGGTCAGGCTGCAGTGCGCCTCGGAATAGCGCTGGTCCGGCCCGCGAATCGTCATGCGATCCAGAAACTCTTCCCCGGGGTGCGGCGAAAGCGCCAGCAGCACGCGATTCGGCGGTCGGCTGTCGTTATCGGCGATATCGGTACGAAATCTCAGGTGCCAGCCATGCTGTAACGCCAGCGTAAGCAGCCTGTCGCCTGCCGTCGTCGGCAACACCACGCAGAAGTAGCCGTCTTCGGTAATCAGCGATTCCGCGCAGTTCAGCAGCATATCGTGAGTCAGATCGGTGGTCGAACGGGCCGAAGCGCGCGCAGGCGTAGCGCAATCTGAACCGGGCGTAAAATAGGGCGGATTGCTGACGATTAGCGAGTAACGATGCTCGCAACGTTGCGTCCAGTGACGAATATCATCACGGTAAACGCTAATGCGGCTGGCCCACGGCGAAGCCGCGGCGTTTTCCTGCGCCTGCACCGCCGCCTGTTCGTCAAGCTCCACCGCATCCACGGCGACGCTTTCGCCGGTGCGCTGCGCCAGCATCAGCGCGATTAGCCCGCTGCCGGTGCCGATATCCAGCACTCGTTTCGCGTCCGCAACCGGCGCCCAGGCGCCCAGCAGCACGCCATCGGTGCCGACCTTCATAGCGCAGCGATCGTGAGCGACGAAGAATTGTTTAAAAGTAAAGCCGTCAGGGCGCAATACCGCTTTTTGTTGAGTCATTTAACCGACCTGAAAAGGAAACGGCGCTAGCATAGGACAATTAAGATGCAAGGAAAAGTCATTCATTACACACAAACAGATGAAGATCCTGCGCAAACTGTCTATAATCAGCGCCCCAAACTGAGGTAGACCATGACTGTAACCACTTTTTCCGAACTCGAACTTGATGAAAGCCTGCTGGACGCCCTGCAGGAAAAGGGCTTCACGCGCCCCACGGCAATCCAGGCCGCTGCGATCCCGCCTGCACTGGAGGGTCGCGACGTTCTGGGTTCGGCACCAACAGGTACAGGCAAAACCGCGGCCTATCTGCTGCCCGCGCTCCAGCATCTGCTGGATTTCCCGCGCAAAAAGTCCGGTCCGCCGCGCATTCTGATCCTGACGCCAACTCGTGAACTGGCGATGCAGGTTGCCGATCATGCTCGTGAGCTGGCGAAAAATACGCATCTGGATATCGCGACCATTACCGGCGGCGTGGCTTATATGAACCATGCGGAAGTCTTCAGCGAGAACCAGGATGTGGTGGTCGCCACTACCGGTCGTCTGCTGCAGTATATTAAAGAAGAGAACTTCGACTGCCGCGCGGTAGAGACGCTGATTCTGGACGAAGCCGATCGCATGTTGGATATGGGCTTCGCGCAGGATATTGAAACCATTGCGGCGGAAACTCGCTGGCGCAAGCAGACGCTGCTCTTCTCCGCCACGCTGGAAGGCGAAGCGATTCAGGACTTCTCCGAGCGCCTGCTTAACGACCCGATCGAGATTGAATCCGATCCGGCGCGCCGCGAACGCAAAAAAATCCTGCAGTGGTACTACCGTGCCGACGACCTCAAGCATAAAACCGCCCTGCTGCTGCATCTGCTGAAACAGCCGGAAGTGACCCGTTCGGTGATTTTCGTGCGTAAGCGCGAGCGAGTGCACGAGCTTTGCGGCTGGCTGCGCGATGCCGGCATTAACAGCAGTTATCTGGAAGGCGAGCTGGAGCAGTTCAAGCGTAATGAAGCGATCAAACGCGTAGTGGATGGCCGTGTAAACGTGCTGGTCGCTACTGACGTGGCGGCGCGCGGCATTGATATTGACGATGTCAGCCATGTTTTCAACTTCGATCTGCCGCGTACTGCCGACATCTATCTGCACCGTATCGGCCGTACCGGACGCGCAGGTAAAAAAGGCGTGGCCATTTCGCTGGTTGAGGCACACGATCATCTGCTGCTGGGTAAGGTCAGTCGCTATATCAACGAACCGCTGAAAGCGCGCGTGATTGACGAACTGCGTCCAACTACTCGTGCGCCAAGCGAAAAGCTGAGCGGCAAGCCGTCGAAGAAAACGCTGGCGAAGCGCAAAGAGAAGAAAGAAAAAGAGCAGGAAAAGCCGCGCGTGAAGAAGCGTCATCGTGATACGAAAAATATCGGCAAGCGTCGCAAGCCCAACGCCGCACCTAAAACCGATAGCGCTGAATAAACAGACCGCATAACAAAAAACCGCCTTTCACAAGGCGGTTTTTTTAAACTTGAAGCCCGTTTTTTGCTGCTTTAGTTTGTGTTTCTTCCTGAAAAGCTTTTTTCCGGCAAGCTCATTTTTTTTAACCTGGCTTATATTGCAGCTACATCTTATTTTTCAAACAGATAATTGAAAAATTTCCCTGATGTCATTTTCAGCACCTGGCTAATTTACCAGGCGTTTTGGGTTCGGTTACAGGCTTTCAGTAAAGGTACGCGCGATAACATCACGCTGCTGTTCTGGCGTCAGTGAAGCAAAACGTACCGCATAGCCGGAAACGCGAATCGTCAGCTGCGGATACTTTTCAGGATGCTTGACGGCATCTTCCAGCGTTTCACGACGCAGCACGTTTACATTCAGGTGCTGACCGCCTTCAACCCGAACCTGCGGTTTAACTTCCAGCGGGATCTCACGGTATTCAAACTCTCCCAGATCGCTGACCGGGACAATCTGATCTTCTTTGTAAGTCTCTTTCGCGCAGACGCAGCGAGCTTCTTCTTTTTCGTTATCCAGCAGCCAAAAAGAGTTCAGCAGCGCTGGATCGTTTGCTTGAGTGATTTGGATTCCGGAAATCATTGTTGCCTCCCAGGCAGTTGGTGGCTGACGAAGCATCAGCGAAGAAATTTGATCTGTAGCGCTTTATATAGCAGCGTGAAGTGTCGATAGTTTTGATGCAAATCAAAAATGTCGCTACCTGAAAAATGAGCAAATTCTCAACTTAATGATTTACTTAAATTTAGCCGGATAAAAAAATTTAAAACTTTTTTGTAGGTTTAAAATTTATTTTAAGTTTTACCCTACTGCGATCCGCGTTAAGCTACGCATTGAACCCCCAAAGGAGACGGATATGGGCAACGCGCTGACCTGGCATGACGTGCTGGCAGAGGAAAAAGAGAAACCCTACTTTATTGAAACGTTATCGATGGTGGCTAACGAACGGGCAGCCGGCAAAACCGTTTATCCGCCGCAAAAGGATGTGTTTAACGCTTTTCGCCTTACGGAGCTGGGCGACGTCAAAGTGGTGATCCTCGGTCAGGACCCCTATCACGGGCCAAACCAGGCGCACGGCCTCGCTTTTTCCGTTCTGCCTGGCGTAGCGGTGCCGCCTTCGCTGGTCAATATGTATAAAGAGCTGGAGGCCGATATTGCGGGCTTTAAACGTCCCAATCACGGTTTTCTGGAGAGCTGGGCGCGCCAGGGCGTGCTGCTGCTGAATACCGTATTGACGGTAGAAGCGGGCAAAGCGCATTCGCATGCCAGCTTTGGCTGGGAGACTTTTACCGATCGGGTAATTGCCGCGATTAATGAGAATCGCGAGAACGTGGTTTTTCTGCTGTGGGGTTCCCACGCGCAGAAGAAGGGCAGCATTATTGACCGCGAACGCCATCACGTTCTGAAAGCGCCCCATCCTTCCCCGCTGTCGGCACATCGCGGCTTTTTCGGCTGCGGTCACTTCTCGAAGACCAACGAGTGGCTGGAGCAGCACGACGAAAAGCCAGTGGACTGGACGCCGGTTCTGCCAGAGTAATTGCTGGCGGCAAAAGGCGAAAAAAAACCAGCCGGAGAGGCTGGTTTTTTTATGCCGCCAGGCTTTAGCCTTTGGCTTTCGCTACGGCAACCATAGCCGGGCGCAGCAGACGACCGTTCAGGGTATAGCCGCGCTGCATTACCATCAGCACGTGGTTCGGCGCGACCTCTTCCGACTCAATCATCGACATCGCCTGATGAATTTCCGGGTTGAACGGCACGTTAACGTCGCCAACCACTTCCACACCGAACTTGCGCACCGCGCCAAGCAGAGATTTCAGCGTCAGATCGATACCCTCGATCATCGCAGTCAGTTCAGTGTTTTCTTTATCGGCTACTTCCAGCGCGCGCTCCAGGCTGTCGATCACCGGCAGCAGCTCGTTGGCGAATTTTTCCAGCGCAAACTTGTGCGCCTTTTCCACATCCTGTTCGGTGCGGCGGCGAATGTTTTCGATTTCAGCCTGAGCACGCAGCTGCGCTTCACGCACGCCGCCCTGCGCCTGAGCCAGCTGGGCTTCCAGCTCCGCGATGCGCTCGTCACGCGGATCCACCACTTCTGCTGTCTCTGCGTCCTGGGTTGCCTGTTCCATCTCGATCTCGTCTGAGACTTGCTCGTTTGGTGTGTTCTGTTCTTTACTACTCATGAATTTCTCCGCGTTTGTGCACATTCATCTCGCTGGTTCGCTTATTATGGGGATCAGAATCGCGGTTTCAAGGGAACCGGTCACATTGTCTGAGGTAGTTTACCTCATGAGGAACGGCAGCATCATGAACAACCATTTTAACTGCATCGGTATTGTGGGCCATCCGCGCCATCCTACCGCGCTGACCACTCACGAGATGCTTTATCGCTGGCTGACGGCGAAAGGCTATCAGGTGATCATCGAGCAGCAGATCGCCCGCGAACTGAATCTGGATGATGTGGAAACCGGCACGCTGTCGGAGATTGGACAAAAGGCCGATCTGGCCGTGGTGGTCGGCGGCGACGGCAATATGCTGGGCGCAGCGCGCGTACTGGCCCGCTACGATATCAAGGTCATCGGCATCAACCGCGGCAATCTGGGTTTTCTGACCGATCTCGATCCCGATAACGCCCAGCAGCAGCTGGCCGACGTGCTGGAAGGCAAATACATTACGGAAAGCCGTTTTCTGCTGGAGGCGCAGGTTTGTCGTCAGGGCCGCGAGCCGCGCATTGGCACGGCTATAAATGAAGTAGTGCTGCATCCAGGTAAAGTGGCGCATATGATCGAGTTCGAGGTCTATATCGACGAGACGTTTGCCTTTTCGCAGCGCTCCGATGGCTTGATAATCTCGACGCCGACCGGTTCAACTGCCTACTCGCTCTCCGCCGGCGGCCCGATCCTTACCCCTTCGCTGGATGCCATCGCCATCGTGCCGATGTTCCCGCATACGCTCTCCGCCAGACCGCTGGTTATCAACAGCAACAGCACCATTCGCCTGCGCTTTTCCCATATGCGTAGCGACCTTGAAGTCAGCTGTGACAGCCAGATTGCGCTGCCGATACAGGAAGGCGAAGACGTGCTGATCCGCCGTAATGACGACCATCTGAACCTGATACATCCGCAAAACTATAATTACTTCAATACGTTAAGCTCCAAACTCGGCTGGTCAAAAAAATTATTTTAAAATCCGCAGCCAGCTACTTTACTGGTTATGGAAGCTGTATATACTGTATGAAAAACCATATCTGTGTTTTCATACAGGAACGCTTTATATGCTGGCACAACTGACCATCAGTAATTTTGCGATTGTTCGTGAACTTGAGATCGATTTTCAGCGTGGCATGACCGCTATCACCGGCGAAACCGGCGCGGGCAAATCTATCGCCATCGATGCGCTGGGCCTTTGCCTGGGCGGTCGCGCGGAAGCCGATATGGTGCGTCAGGGCGCGAACCGCGCCGATATTTGTGCTCGCTTCTCTCTGAAAGATACGCCTTCCGCGCTGGCCTGGCTGGTAGAAAACCAGCTGGATGAAGGCAGCGAATGCCTGCTGCGCCGCGTGATCAGCAGCGATGGTCGCTCCCGCGGCTTTATCAATGGCACTTCTGTTCCGCTTTCTCAGCTGCGCGATCTCGGTCAGCTACTGATTCAGATCCACGGTCAGCACGCGCATCAGCTGCTGCTGAAACCGGAGCATCAGAAAACGCTGCTCGACGGCTATGCAGGCGAAACCGACCTGAAGCAGGCGATGGCGCAGAGCTATCGGCAGTGGAATCAAAGCTGCCGCGTGCTGGCGCAGCATCAGCAGCTGTCACAGGAGCGTGAGGCGCGGCGCGAGCTGCTACAGTATCAGCTGAAAGAGCTGAACGAATTCGCGCCGGTAGCGGGCGAGTATGAAAATATCGATGAAGAGTACAAACGCCTGGCGAACAGCGGCCAGCTGCTGTCAACCAGTCAGCAGGCCTTGATGCTGCTGGCGGATGGCGAACATACCACTTTGCAGAATCAGCTTTATACCGCGCAGCAGCTGTTGGGCGAACTGGTGGCGCTGGATGAAAAGCTAAACGGCGTCTGCGTGATGCTGGACGAAGCGGCTATTCAAATCAGCGAAGCCAGCGACGAACTGCGTCACTACTGCGAGCGTCTGGATCTCGACCCGAATCGTCTTTACGAGCTGGAACAGCGCCTGTCACGCTATATCTCGCTGGCGCGTAAACATCGTATCTCTCCGGAAGAGCTGGCGGGCTACCATCAGCAGCTGCTGGATGAGCAGGCACAGCTGGATCAGCAGGAGAGCAGTCAGGAAGAGCTGGCGCTGGCCGTGGCGAAACATCACCAGATTGCCATGCAGTGCGCCGAGCGGTTGCATCAGCGACGTGAGCACTATGCGCAGGAGCTCAGCCAGCTGATTGGCGAAAGTATGCATGCGCTGTCGATGCCGCATGGCCGCCTCGCTATCGATGTGCAGTTCAATCCGGATCATTTGACCGCGGAAGGCGCTGACCGTATTGAATTTCGCGTCACCACTAACCCGGGCCAGCCGCTGCAGCCGCTGTCTAAAGTCGCCTCCGGCGGCGAACTGTCACGTATCGCGCTGGCAATCCAGGTGATAACCGCGCGGAAGATGGATACGCCAGCGCTGATTTTCGATGAGGTGGACGTAGGGATCAGCGGCCCAACCGCGGCGGTCGTCGGTAAAATGCTGCGCCAGCTGGGTGAGTCTACTCAGGTGATGTGCGTAACGCACCTGCCGCAGGTAGCGGGCTGCGGCAATCAGCATTTCTTTGTCAGCAAGGAAACCGATGGCGAGATGACTGAAACCCATATGCAGCCGCTGGACAAGCGCGCGCGTCTGCAGGAACTGGCGCGTTTGCTGGGCGGCAGCGAGGTAACGCGCAATACGCTGGCTAACGCCAAAGAGCTTTTAGCGGCCTGAAACCGCACTTTTTTGGCATCCGGAGGTCATAAGCTTGTTCCGTAGAGGTTTCCAACTGCGGAAAGGTTTATTATCATCGACTTCTGACGCTGTGATCGAAGCGATAAACCGATACAGAAAACACATAGCCTGATGCCCAAGGTGTTGGCCCGAAAAGGAATAAAGATACTTATGCGCTGTAAAACGCTGACTGCTGCGGCGGTGGTTCTGCTGATGACGACCGCTGGATGTTCCACTCTGGGGCGAGTGGTTTACCGGCCAGACATCAACCAGGGCAACTACCTGGTTGCGAATGATGTTTCTAAACTCCATACCGGCATGACTCAACAGCAGGTGGCTTACACCTTGGGCACGCCGATGATGCGCGATCCTTTCGGAAGCAATGTCTGGTATTACGTATTCCGCCAGGAGCCGGGTCACGAACCGGTGAAACAGCAGACGTTAACGCTGACTTTTGACAGCAACGGCGTGCTGACCAATATCGATAATAAGCCTCAGCTCTCTTCCAACAAGAGCTAGGTTCTGCCGTTCGCACGAAGGCTGAAACTCTGAGAGTGAAGTGCCGGGCAGCGGTAAAAAAAGATAAGGCGCACTGTGCGCCTTATTTTTTTGCTGCTTTCTCCGCTCGCTGGCGGCGCAGTTCTTTGGGATCGGCCAACAGCGGACGGTAAATTTCGATCCTGTCGCCGCTGTGCACTTCGTCATGCAGCTTAACCGGGCGACTGAAAATGCCGACTTTGTTGCTGGCGAGATCGATATCGTTGCGCAGCTCCAGCAGCCCGGAAGCCTTAATCGCCTGTTCGACAGTAGCGCCCTCTTCCACATTGACCGTATAGAGATACTGTTTTTCCGGAAGCGCGTAGACGACTTCTACCGCGATATCAGGCACTGTAAACCTCTTTTGCGCGTTTGGTAAAAGCCTGCACCATGCTGCTGGCCAGCTCTTTAAAGATGCGGCCAAACGCCATTTCGACCAGCATATTGCTGAACTCAAACTCAAGATTCAGCTCTACTTTGCAGGCGTCTTCACTCAGTTCAGTAAATAGCCAGCCGCCGGTCAGCTTGCGGAAAGGCCCATCAACCAGCTGCATATGAATGCTTTGATTATTCGTCAGCGTGTTGCGCGTTACAAAAGTCTTACTGATCCCGGCTTTGGAAACATCTACCGACGCCGTCATCTGCTGTTCACTGGAATCCAGCACGCGACTGCCGGTACACCCTGGAAGGAACTCCGGATAGGCATCCACATCGTTTACCAATCGGAACATTTGCTCGGCACTGTAGGGCACCAGCGCAGAACGGCTAATCTGGGACATAACTTTTCCTGTTGTTCTTAAACGTTACAATAATAACATCGACAGCCTGTAAACAAAAATTCTCAGCCGCCAGCGTTCTGCTAAAATAGCGCTTTTCCCCGCGCTTGTTGTTACAGGGGATGCCATCATTCACCGCTTCATGTACACTAAGTTGCACTATGACAAAGAAAAAAGCACATAAACCCGGTTCTGCCACCATCGCCATGAACAAGCGGGCGCGCCACGAATACTTCATTGAGGAAGAGTTCGAAGCAGGTCTGTCGCTTCAGGGATGGGAAGTTAAATCGCTTCGCGCCGGCAAGGCCAATATCAGCGACAGCTATATCCTGCTACGCGATGGCGAAGCTTATCTGTTCGGCTCCACGTTTCAGGCGCTGACCGTTGCCTCCTCGCACGTGGTTTGCGATCCAACCCGCAACCGCAAGCTGCTGCTGAAGCAGCGCGAGCTGGATTCCCTGTATGGACGCGTCAACCGTGAAGGTTATACGGTGGTTGCGCTGTCGCTGTACTGGAAAAACGCCTGGGCCAAACTGAAAATCGGCGTGGCGAAAGGGAAAAGAGAGCACGACAAGCGCGATGATATTAAAGATCGTGAGTGGAAATTAGACAAAGCGCGTATAATGAAGCACGCAAATCGCTAAGCTACTGGCAAAGCGATAAGTTTTTCTGCTATACTGCGTAACAGTACTTGGGGCTGATTCTGGATTCGACGGGATTTGCGAAGCCCAAGGAGCATGCCGAGGGGCGGTTGGCCTCGTTAAAAGCCGCAAAAAAATAGTCGCAAACGACGAAAACTACGCCCTAGCAGCTTAATAACCTGCTAAGAGCCCTCTCTCCCTAGCCTCCGCTCTTAGGACGGGGATCAAGAGAGGTCAAACCCAAAAGAGATCGCGTGGACGCCCTGCCTGGGGTTGAAGCGTTAAACCTAATCAGGCTAGTTTGTCAGTGGCGTGTCTGTCCGCAGCTGGCAGGTGAATGTAAAGACTGACTAAGCATGTAGTGCCGACGGTGTAGTAATTTCGGACGCGGGTTCAACTCCCGCCAGCTCCACCAAATTCTTCAGCGGCGATACCAGAATCGTCCGCTAAAGTCCTGAAAGCCCGCATGGCGCAAGCCCTGCGGGTTTTTTTGTGCCTTCAATTTGTCCCGCGAAGTCCGAAGAGAACTAATTAAATCCGAACCTTTTAGGCCATTGATAGGCCCAACGAAAAGCTCTATTGTTTTCGTTGGGCCTAAACGCATGGAGACTCCCCATGGCAAGAAAAACCAAGCCGTTAACCGATACGGAAATCAAAGCCGCCAAACCTAAAGA